>BNJT01002446.1_pt1 | contig 425723 bp, 510 predicted proteins | sample 8540491 | NCBI WGS metagenome assembly BNJT01 (sample SAMD00202455, study PRJDB9452) | human saliva metagenome | host: Homo sapiens
AGTGAACATTTTTTTACCCTTACGCTAAAAATAAAGACTGTAAGTAAGTCCAGTGGATGTTTTTAGACCAGCTTCTTGAAATAAGAGAGAGCTGGTAGTCCGGGGGCGTTTTTAGCCTTACGCTAAAAACAAAGACCGTAAGTAAGTCCGGGGAACATTTTTTGTTCATATTGAAATAAAATCTAGCTAAGGATTAGCTAATTAGGTAAGAGGTTGGGATAAAAATCCCGGCCTCACTTTTTGTTAGTCATCAAATGTTGAAGCGGTAGCTTGGTTGGACTTTTTGGTGAAAAATTTCATTTTTTCTATCCGCAACCTTCAACAATTCATTTGATTGTTGAAGCCTCGCGGGGCTGGGACTACGAAATCGAGACTTGGTCAATCGATTTCTGTCCTATCGCCTTTTTTATTAAGGAGATACATATGTTTGAAGTTGAAGAATGGCTTCATAGTCGAATCGGTTTGAATTTTAGATCAGGTTTGGGGCGGATGCAGAGAGCGGTAAACTTGCTGGGAAATCCTGAGCAAACCTATCCTATTATCCATGTGACAGGGACAAATGGAAAGGGGTCAACCATTGCCTTTATGAGGGAACTCTTTGTTTCTCATGGCAAGAAAGTTGGAACCTTTACTTCGCCCCACATTGTTAGCATCCATGATCGGATTTGTATCAATGGTCAATCGATATCGGACGCAGACTTTATCCGTTTGGCAAATCAAGTTAAGAAAATGGAGCAAAGACTTTTAGAAACACATGGCCAATTGTCTTTTTTTGAGTTGTTAACCGTGATTGCTTTGCTTTATTTTAAAGAACAAGGGGTTGATCTAGTTCTATTAGAAGTTGGGATTGGTGGACTTCTTGATACCACTAATGTGGTGACTGGAGAGATTGCAGTAATTACATCAATCGGCCTAGATCATCAGGAGACCTTGGGCAATAGTCTGGAAGAAATCGCTGAACAGAAAGCAGGAATTTTTAAGCTAGAAAGAGTAGCAGTGATTGCAAACGTAGCTCCTGAAGCCCAGCTCGTTTGTCAAAAGATAGCAGAAGATTTAGATGTAACTCTCTACCAAGCTGACCGAGATTTTTCTTTCAAATCAGGAAATTTTTCTTCTTCTCTAGCGGATTTGACCCAATTAAAACTAGGATTGGAAGGAGCTTATCAAGAGGAAAATGCCACCCTTGCTTTGCAGGCATTTCTGTTGTTTATGACAGAGAGAGGTGAAAAGGTCAATGAGAAAGCTGTCCGGTTTGCTCTGAAAACAACCAGCTGGGCTGGGAGGCTAGAAGCTGTTACGGAGCACATTTATCTAGATGGAGCCCATAATCTACCAGCCTTGGAGCGGTTAGTTGAATTTATCCAGGAAAAAATTCAGCAAGGTTATCAACCTCAAATCCTTTTTGGAGCTTTAAAGCGTAAAGATTACAGTGGCATGCTTGGTTATCTGACAGATCATTTACCTGATACAGCTCTCTATGTGACGAGTTTTGACTATCAGGGATCTTTGGAGGAGCAAGATTTGAGCGACTATCATAGAGTTGCTTCCTATCGAAACTTTATAGATGATTTTGAAAAGTCTGCAGGGGAGAAAGACTTACTGTTTGTTACAGGTTCCCTCTATTTTATATCTGAAGTTCGTGCCTACCTTATAAAAATATAGTTGCTTGATTGACCTTGTTTCCTTTATTTGATATAGTATAAGTAGAATAGTTCTGCAGTTTTTCTGCCTTTAGCTCCTGAAAGAAAGGAGACATTATGTCACTAAAAAAATTTACACTTTCTCTTGCTACTGTGGCAAGTCTTAGTCTTTTAGTTGCTTGTTCGTCAACAACTAAGTCGACACCTTCATCCCAAGCAAGCCCTAGCTCTGAAGTGAGCACTAGTCAAGTATCAGAAACCAGTGCTTCTAGTTCTACTACTAGTGCAAATACTGACACAACTACTAATATAGATGGGACCTACAAGGGACAAGACGAGGGTGATAGCATTACTCTTGTAGTCACTGGAAATACCGGAACGTGGACAGAAGTTGAAGCGAACGGAGATAAAGAGGTGAAGAAGGTGACCTTCGAACCAGAAAATCAGAGAGTCTTTATTGGAGACGATATCAAGATTTATGTGGCAGAGGAGAACCAGATTATTATCGATGACATGGACCGTGAGGCTTCAGATCGTATCGTTTTAAAGAAATAGACATCATTTGTTGGGATTTGGATCTGTAAAAGACGGATTCAAATCCTTTTTTCATTAACTTTGAGCTCAAAAAAATTCCATACTCTTAAGGTAGCTAATGTCTACCCCAAAAGTATAGAATGAGTGAAATTAAAGAAATCGTTCCTGTAAAAAGTGAGCGACGCCATCTTCTTCGTTGGTCAATGGTAATTGCTCGTCTGCGAAAGGTAACAGAGCAGGATTTGCGTTTTTCATGGCATAGCCTTTACTTGCAAAAGAAAGCATTTCTTGGTCATTATGTTCGTCACCAAAGGCAATCAAATTCTGTTTGTCTATATTCATGACCTTGAGAAGATATTCGAGGGCAAAGGCCTTGTGAACTCCTTTGGGAGTACATTCGAGAATGTTCAAAGGGCCACCCCAAGTGTTAATATTGAGTTGGTGCTTGTAAAAGCTGTTCATCTCTTCAGCTAGTGCATATTTATCATCTGCCCTAGTTTGTAATAAAATACAGTTAGGCCCCTTGGTCACTAAATCAGACTGGAATTGGTTTTCAGGGCGAAAGTTTTCAACACCAAATAATTTAGGGTTGGCAATTTCTTTGTCTGTAGCCGTAATGTAAAACTTTTTACGGTATTCACCTGCGATAAAGTCTGCCTCAATCTCCTCTTTTCGTTTCACGATATCCAAGAGGTATTTTTTGTCCACAGTCAGACACTTTTCATGTTTCCAAGTCTTACCTGGCAGATGAGTGAGTGAACCGTTGAAGTTGATCATAGGGGTTTCAAGTTCAAGTTGATCATAAAAATCTTTGGCCATACGGTAAGGGCGACCAGTTGCGATAACAACTTGGTGGCCTTTTTTAGAGATTTTCTTAATCGTTTCAATAGTAAAATCAGAAAGTTTGCTTTCAGAGTTGAGCAAGGTTCCGTCCAAATCGACGGCAATCATTTTTTTAGTCATAAAATCCTCCCGAATCTAGTTTCAGATAAGATGTTTTCTATTATATCAGAAAGTGACTAGAAAAGCTGATAATAAGCGAAAATAAAGAGAATAATATCTCATAAGAATTTTTAAAATTAGAAAAAACATCTTGAAAAGATGAATGATTGGTGATATAATGGTAGTATTGTTCGTAAAATGACAAAGGAGATTAAAAATGGACAAACTATTTAAACTAAAAGAGCACGGGACAGATGTCCGTACAGAGGTTCTTGCTGGTTTAACAACTTTCTTTGCAATGAGTTATATTCTCTTTGTAAACCCTCAAATGCTTTCACAAACAGGAATGCCTGTTCAGGGTGTATTCTTGGCGACAATTATCGGTTCTGTTGTGGGAACTTTGATGATGGCCTTCTATGCTAACTTGCCATATGCGCAAGCTCCAGGTATGGGACTCAATGCCTTCTTCACATTTACCGTCGTATTTGGGATGGGTTATAAATGGCAAGAAGCCCTTGGGATGGTTTTCATCTGCGGTATTATTTCATTGATTATTACATTGACCAATGTTCGTAAAATGATCATCGAATCTATTCCTACAACTCTTCGTTCAGCGATTTCAGCTGGTATTGGGGTTTTCCTTGCTTATGTTGGGATTAAGAATGCTGGTCTCTTGAAATTCTCGATTGACCCAGGTACCTATACAGTAGCAGGTGAAGGAGCAGATAAGGCTCAAGCAGCGATTACTGCAAATGCAGCAGCTGTTCCAGGATTGGTAGATTTCAACACTCCAGCTGTCTTGGTAGCTCTTGCAGGTCTTGCCATTACTATCTTCTTCGTTGTTAAGGGGATCAAAGGTGGTATCATCCTTTCTATTTTGACAACGACAGTTCTTGCGATTGCTGTTGGTCTTGTTAATTTGTCTAGCATTGACTTTGCAAGCAATAATCTTTCATCAGCAGTTAACGACCTAGGAACCTTGTTTGGTGCTGCTCTTGGTTCAGAAGGATTGGGATCTCTGATTTCAAACACTTCTCGTTTGCCAGAAACCTTGATGGCCATTCTTGCTTTCTCATTGACAGATATTTTTGATACTATCGGTACTCTTATCGGTACTGGTGAAAAAGTTGGTATCATTGCAACAAGTGGTGAAAACCATGAGTCAGCTAAATTGGATAAGGCTCTTTACTCTGACTTGGTGGCAACTTCAGTAGGTGCCATTGCAGGTACTTCAAACGTTACAACTTATGTTGAGTCTGCAGCAGGTATCGGTGCTGGTGGCCGTACTGGATTGACAGCCTTAGTTGTTGCTATCTGTTTTGCTCTATCAAGCTTCTTTAGCCCGCTTCTAGCAATCGTTCCAACAGCTGCAACTGCACCAATTTTGATTATCGTCGGAATTATGATGCTCTCTAACTTGAAAAACATTCCTTGGGATGATATGGCTGAAGCTGTTCCAGCTTTCTTCACATCTATCTTTATGGGATTCAGCTACTCAATCACACAAGGGATTGCCGTTGGTTTCTTAACTTATACTTTGACGAAGGTTGTCAAAGGTCAAGTGAAAGATGTGCATGTCATGATTTGGATTTTGGATGCCTTGTTTATCTTGAACTACATCAGTATGGCTCTTAACTAATGACAAAAACTAAAAAAAGAGGGGAGTCTCCCCTTTTTTTGTTGATGGAAATATCACAAAATAAAACTTTTTGGTATAATAAGTACATGTACACAAAAAATGAAGATGAGTTGATTGCACTTGGAGAAAAGCTAGGGCACTTGTTAGAAAAAAATGATGTGTTGATTTTGACTGGTGAGTTAGGTGCTGGGAAAACAACGCTAACAAAGGGTCTGGCTAAGGGATTAGGCATTTATCAAATGATTAAAAGTCCTACTTATACCATTGTTCGAGAATATGAAGGACGTCTACCCCTGTATCACTTGGATGTTTATCGTATCGAAGGGGATGCAGATTCTATCGATTTGGACGAATTTCTTTTTGGATCAGGTGTAACGGTTATTGAGTGGGGACATCTATTGGGTGAGGATCTTCCAGCTGACTATCTAGAATTAGAAATCCTTAAGATGATGAGGGCCGTGAAGTTATCTTTCATACCCACGGTCAAAGGGCGACAGAACTTTTGAAAGGATTGACGGATGGAGTATGATCTTTTAATCCGTGAAGCGGAAACCCAGGATGCTTCAGAAGTCATTGCTCTCTTGGATCAGATTGGTCAAGAGTCTAATTTTACCAGTCTGGATGAAAATGGGATTGCAATGACTGAGTCTGAGATGCAACATTTTTTGGACAAGCAAGCCCAGTCGGATAATCAAATCATCCTACTAGCTTTTTTGAATAATGAATTAGTAGGAATCATCAATATAACAGCTGATCAACGCCCGCGAGTCCGTCATATTGGAGATGTCTTTTTAGGAATAAAAAAAGCTTACTGGGGAAATGGTCTCGGTAGTATCTTGATGGAAGAAACTATTGAATGGGCCAAATCAAGTGGTAGTATTCGACGGTTACAATTGACAGTTCAAAAAAGAAATCTTGCTGCGGTGCATCTGTATGAAAAAATGGGCTTTAACATAGAAGGATTACAGGAACGTGGTGCTTGTATAGAAGGAGGAGAGTTTCTAGATGTTTACCTAATGGGTCAACTGATAGACGAATAAGAGTATGGCAAAAAAGATAATCGGAATGTTTTTAGGCTTTGTTCTTGTGACAGTACTTGGTGTGGGAGCTTATGCCTATACGATCTACCAACAGAGTACACAGACTTTGGCCAAAACCTATAAAAAAATCGGAGAAGAAACCAAGGTGATTGAAGCGACCGAACCTCTGACGATTTTGCTTATGGGAGTGGACACAGGGAATGTTGAACGTACAGATCCATGGGCTGGTAATAGTGATTCAATGATCTTGGTGACGGTGAATCCTAAAACCAAGAAGACAGTCATGATGAGTTTGGAGCGGGATATTCTCACACAAATCCAGCAGCCAGATGGTAGTGTAACGGAGGCTAAACTCAATGCTGCCTACGCCAATGGTGGAGCAGAGTTGTCTATTTCAACGATTCAAAAAATGATGAATATCCACATTGACCGTTATGTGATGGTCAATATGCATGGACTTCAAAGAATGGTTGATGCTGTGGGTGGTATTACAGTGAACAACACTCTAGGTTTCCCAATCTCTATCCAAGATCAGGAACCATTTAATACGATTTCTATCGGTGTTGGCGAACAGAAGCTAAATGGTGAAGAAGCTCTTGTTTATTCACGTATGCGTTATCAGGATCCAGAAGGAGACTATGGTCGTCAAAAACGTCAGCGTGAAGTGATTCAAAAAGTTGTCGAGAAGATTCTTAGTTTGAATAGTGTGAGTCACTATCAAGAGATTCTGAAGGCTCTTAGTGACAATATGCAGACAAATATCGAAATTACAACAACAACGATTCCTCAGTTGATGGGTTATCAAGATTCATTTAAAAATATTGAGTCTCAACAATTGCGTGGAGAAGATGCAATGCTTCAAGGGACATCTTACCAAATCGTGACATCTGAGCATATGTTAGAGATGCAAAATCTTTTACGCCGTTCGCTCGGGCAACCAGAGGTTACGAATTTGGAGACTAATGTAGTCTTGTATGAGAATCTTTATGGTCAGGGTCAGTTGCCTCAATCGACTAGTGTTGCAGTAGAAGAATTAGAATAATAGGAAACTATTCATCAAATCGTAGGAATTATCCTGCGATTTTTTCAAAGAAATCCGAATAGGTAAGTAGGAGGAAAAAATGAAAGCAGAAATTATAGCTGTTGGAACAGAGATTTTGACAGGTCAGATTGTCAATACCAATGCGCAATTCTTGTCTGAAAAGTTGGCTGAAATCGGTGTAGATGTCTATTTTCAGACGGCTGTAGGAGATAACGAGGCTCGTCTCTTATCCTTGTTAGAAATTGCTCAGAATCGCAGTAGTCTAGTTATTTTAACAGGTGGCTTGGGGCCAACGGAAGATGATTTGACCAAGCAAACTTTAGCCCAATTTTTAGGACGTGACTTGACTTTTGATCCTCAGGCTCAGGCTAAGCTGGATGACTTTTTTGCTCACCGACCAGACTATGCTCGAACTCCAAATAATGAACGCCAGGCTCAAATTGTTCAAGGTTCAACTCCATTACCAAACGAAACAGGGCTAGCAGTAGGTGGCATGATTGAAGTGGCTGGGGTAACCTACGTCGTTCTACCAGGACCTCCAAGTGAATTGAAACCTATGGTCTTAAATGAGCTGCTTCCGAGATTGACAACGGGCTCTAAACTCTATTCACGTGTGCTGCGTTTCTTTGGGATTGGCGAGAGCCAGTTAGTGACCATTCTATCAGATTTAATTGACCAGCAGACAGATCCAACCTTAGCACCTTATGCTAAAACTGGGGAAGTGACCCTTCGCATATCGACCAAGGCTAAGAGTCAAGAAGAAGCGGATCGTGTTCTAGATACTCTAGAACAAAAATCCTTGAAAGAGAAACCTTTGAGGGTGTTTTACTTCGAGAAATTTGCTATGGCTATGGGGAAGAAACCAGCTTGGCTAGCCTGGTAGTAGAAGAGTTGAAAAAGCAAAAGAAAACCATTACCGCAGCAGAAAGCTTGACTGCAGGTCTTTTTCAAGCTACTTTGGCAGATTTTTCAGGTGTATCTGCTATTTTTAAAGGTGGTTTTGTGACTTATAGCCTTGAAGAAAAAGCAAAAATGCTTGATATTCCACAGGCTGAATTGGAAAAATATGGAGTCGTCTCAGCCTTTACTGCTGAAAAAATGGCTGAACAGGCGCGCATCAAAACCCAGTCAGATTTTGGAATTAGTTTGACAGGAGTGGCTGGACCAGACAGCCTAGAAGGACATCCAGCAGGTACAGTCTTTATCGCTTTGGCACAAGTTTCGGGTACAGAAGTTGTCCAGGCAAATATCGCAGGTAGAAGTCGTGGAGATGTGCGAGAAATTGCAGTCCTACATGCCTTTAACCTAGTTCGCAAAGCTTTATTAAGTGCTGGAGATTTGTTATAATAGAAGAAGGTCTTAGGACTATTAGAATATAGGAGAACAAAATGGCGAAAAAACCAACAAAAAAATTAGACGAAATTGGCAAAAAATTTGGTGCTGATCGTGAAAAAGCCTTGAACGATGCCCTTAAATTAATTGAAAAAGACTTTGGTAAGGGATCAATCATGCGCTTGGGTGAACGTGCAGAGCAAAAAGTCCAAGTGATGAGTTCAGGATCTTTGGCTCTGGATATTGCTCTTGGATCAGGTGGTTATCCAAAGGGACGTATTATTGAAATCTACGGACCAGAGTCATCAGGTAAGACAACAGTAGCCCTTCATGCGGTAGCGCAAGCCCAAAAAGAAGGCGGAATTGCTGCCTTTATCGATGCAGAGCACGCTCTTGATCCAGCCTATGCAGCAGCGCTTGGAGTTAATATCGATGAATTGCTCTTGTCACAACCAGACTCAGGGGAGCAAGGTCTTGAAATTGCTGGGAAATTGATTGACTCAGGTGCGGTTGACCTTGTTGTTATCGACTCAGTTGCAGCTCTTGTGCCTCGTGCGGAAATCGATGGGGATATCGGAGATAGCCACGTTGGTCTTCAAGCTCGTATGATGAGCCAGGCTATGCGTAAACTCGGGGCTTCTATTAACAAGACAAAGACAATTGCTATCTTCATCAACCAATTGCGTGAAAGTAGGGGTTATGTTTGGTAATCCAGAAACAACTCCTGGTGGACGTGCCCTTAAATTTTACGCTTCTGTCCGTTTGGATGTTCGTGGAAGCACACAAATCAAGGGAACTGGTGACCAAAAAGATACGAGCGTAGGTAAGGAAACCAAGATTAAGGTTGTTAAAAACAAGGTGGCTCCACCATTTAAAGAAGCCTTTGTTGAAATCATGTATGGTGAAGGGATTTCAAGAACTGGTGAGCTTTTGAAGATTGCAAGTGATCTTGACATCATCAAGAAAGCAGGAGCATGGTACTCTTATAAAGACGAAAAAATCGGACAAGGTTCTGAAAATGCTAAGAAATACTTGGCGGATCACCCAGAAATCTTTGACGAGATTGACCACCAAGTTCGTGTCAAGTTTGGCTTGATTGAAGATGATGCAGTGGCCGATGAAAAAGTTGCACCTGTGGAATCAGAAGTAGCTAATCAAGAAGTGACTCTTGACCTTGGCGATGATCTTGAAATCGAAATTGAAGATTAAAAAGTAAAAGTGGTGGAGGAATCCCCACTTTTTTGCTATATGAGAATAAAGAAACAAGGTTATGAGAGCATGATTGACAGATTTTCACAGTAAAAATGAGGAAGACGATTGCAAAACAGATAATTTGATGATAAAATAAATTGAAAATAAAAGTAATGCTAAGGAGATTGTTGGTATGGAAAAACGTTTAGTTCGCAATGTTCAAGATAAAAAAATTGCAGGTGTTTGTGCAGGTCTTGCTGACTATTTAGATATTGACCCTACTCTGGTTCGTGCACTTTGGATCCTCTTCACTCTACTAGGTGGTTCAGGAATTCTTGCTTACCTCATTCTCTGGCTCATCATACCAGAAGCTGGGACAGAAGCGTAAACTTAGTGATATCTTTATAAAATAAGTCATGATAGGGCTGGGATAAGGTTGTCTCAGTCTTATTTATTTTGATGGATTTAGCAAAACTTTCTGCTATTTGATTTTGGAATCACAAAAAAATCACCTGCAGACAGGTGATTGTATATCGGTTACAGAGAAAATTACAAATCTTTAATGGAGACTCAAGGTTGCCATCCAGACTAGTGTTCACTAAAGCGTCGGTATTCGATACGAAAGTCGAAGTAATTTTCTTCTTGCAATTTTTGAAAGATGTTCCGATAAGCCTCTTCATCAAAATGGTCGCCACGGTAGAGAATTTCAAAACTCATTCCCTCGTATTCCAAGAAGGCATTGGCAGTTTTAAAGCCATTTTGTAAGTAAAAGTCCATGCGAGCTTTTCGTTGTTCAAGGTTATCGCAGTCCTCGTCCAATCGCTCCACTTCAAGAATCATGGTACGTTTGTAAAAATCAATGAGTTTTTCAATGATTTCTCTCCCGTATCCATGGCTACGAAGATGGGGCATAATGGCAAAGAAGCTAATGTAGAAAGCTTTTTGATTAGAAATGGCAAAAGCGAAGCCGACAAATTCTTCTTCGTTATAAAAGGCGAAAAAGTGGGCATCATCTCTATCCTGGTAACTTAAAAATTCCTCCAAAGAGACACGTTCTTCTTCAGGGAAGGCCTCCTTGTTTAATTGTTCCACTTTCTCAAGGTCTGGGAATACATCTGTAATTAACTGACTTGTTAAGCTCATACATACCCTCCTTTTCTGTCACGATTATACCAGATTGTTTACATATAGGCAACGCTTTCTTAAGGAAACTCCCTTGTTCCTCCACTTGAAAGCTGATATAATAGCCTTATGAATAAGAAATCAACGGTAGACTTGATTCATGGTCCCATTCTTCCTTCACTGATTAGTTTTGCATTACCGATTTTACTGTCCAATATCTTTCAGCAACTCTACAATACAGCTGATATTTTGATTGTTGGGCGTTTTTTAGGACAAAATTCCTTGGCGGCAGTCGGAGCTACGACAGCTATTTTTGATTTGATTATTGGCTTTGCTCTCGGAGTCGGAAATGGGATGGGAGTCGTTATTGCTCGGCTTTATGGTGCTCGTAATTTCACAAAGATTAAAGAGGCTGTCGCAGCGACTTGGATTTTAGGTGCAATCCTGAGTGGTCTTGTGATGCTGATGGGTTTCTTCGGGCTCTATCCCCTCTTACAGTACCTAGAAACTCCTGCAGAAATTCTCCCCCAGTCTTATGAATACATTTCTATGATTGTTAGCTGTGTGGGAGTTAGCTTTGCTTACAATCTCTTTGCAGGATTGCTACGATCAATTGGTGACAGCCTTGCGGCGCTTGCCTTTCTTATCTTTTCAGCCATTGTTAACGTCATTTTAGATTTGTATTTTATTACACAACTGCAATTGGGGGTTCAGTCTGCAGGTCTTGCAACTATCATCTCGCAAGGTTTGTCCGCTATTCTCTGTTATTTCTATATCCGAAAGAGTGTTCCAGAGCTTCTTCCAAGCTTGAAGCACTTCAAATGGAATAAGGATCTCTATGTCGATCTCTTGGAGCAGGGGCTAGCCATGGGGCTGATGGGTTCAATCGTCTCTGTCGGAAGTGTCATCTTGCAATCCTCTGTCAATGGCTTTGGAGCAGTTATTATCAGTGCCCAAACGGCAGCACGTAGAATCATGGCTTTTGCCTTATTACCAATGACAGCTATTTCATCTTCGATGACAACTTTTATCTCTCAAAACTATGGAGCCAAGCAACCAGACCGCATTGTTCAAGGGCTTCGGATTTCTAGTCGTTTGAGTATGTCTTGGGCAGCCTTTGTTTGTATTTTCCTATTCTTTGCCAGTCCTGCCTTGGTCTCCTTCCTGGCAAGCTCGACAGACTCTTATTTGGTAGAAAATGGCACCTTGTATCTGCGCATCAGTTCTATTTTTTATCCCATCTTGAGTCTCTTGTTGATTTATCGGAATTGCTTGCAAGGTTTAGGGCAAAAGCTCCTTCCTTTGGTATCTAGTTTTATTGAGCTTTTAGGAAAGATTGCTTTTGTTGCTTGGATTATTCCTTGGTCTGGCTATATAGGTGTCATTTTTTGCGAACCCCTTATCTGGCTAGCTATGACCATCCAACTTTATTTCTCGCTCTTCAAGCACCCTTGGATAAAGGAGGGCAAGAAGCTCTTGCTGAGTGGAGTGAAATCCTAGTTTCATTTACAAAAGAAAATCCGTTTCCTCTAGTGAAAATCGGATAGACTTGTGTTATAATAAGGAAGATTAAAATGTGAAAAAAGGAGATTCCTAATGGGACGTAAATGGGCCAATATCGTAGCCAAGAAAACGGCTAAAGATGGAGCTAACTCTAAAGTATATGCAAAATTTGGTGTAGAAATCTATGTAGCAGCTAAAAAAGGTGAACCAGATCCAGAACTAAATACTGCTTTGAAATTCGTTATCGATCGTGCCAAACAAGCACAAGTGCCAAAGCACGTTATTGATAAGGCTATCGATAAGGCAAAAGGAAACACGGACGAAACCTTTACAGAAGGACGTTACGAAGGATTTGGACCAAATGGTTCTATGTTGATCGTTGATACCTTGACTTCAAACGTTAACCGTACAGCCGCGAATGTCCGTGCTGCCTTTGGTAAAAACGGTGGAAACATGGGAGCTTCAGGTTCAGTATCTTATCTCTTTGACAACAAAGGTGTTATCGTATTTGCAGGTGACGATGCTGATGCTATCTTTGAACTTTTGCTTGAAGCAGATGTCGATGTAGACGATGTGGAAGCAGAAGAAGGAACAATCACTGTTTACACGGCTCCAACTGACCTTCACAAGGCAATCGTTGCTTTGCGTGAATCTGGTATCGAAGAATTCCAAGTGACAGAATTGGAAATGATTCCTCAATCAGAAGTTGAGTTGTCAGGTGAAGATTTGGAAACATTTGAAAAACTTTACGGAGTACTTGAAGACGACGAAGACGTACAAAAAATCTACACAAACGTAGATGGATTCTAAGAATAGAAATAACCCCTTGAAAATCCATTGTTTTCAAGGGGGTTTTTTATCTTGTGATAACAAAAGGGGCAAGAAAGAGACAAAAATCTCTTTTACCCAAAACGTTATTAGTTATCTATAATCGTCTATAATCCAATGGATTGTGGAAATATCCTGGTGCTGGGGTTTAGAGATCGAGACTTGGTCTACCGATTGCTATTCCCAGCACCTTTTTAGTTATGTTAAATTCTCACTCCAGAATCAGATTGTTCTTTGCGATCTAGTCCGATGGCGAATTTACGGATCAGAAGAAACTGTCCATTTTCTTGTTTTACGAACGTGAGCACAACTGTCTTAGGATCTGAACTGATGGAGAGGTATGTGATTCTTTTTATTTCATAATCTCCCATAACTGAATCCGTTTCTGAATCCGGGATTCCATGTTTCCTGATAATATCTTTGTAGTTGGAGCCACCTTTCCCACTATTAGAAGTATCGCCTTCTACTAAGGCATCAAACTGTTCCTGACTCCAAGTGAAGAACTCGGTATCCTCTTCGTCATCCGCCTCGCCTGTACTGCTATCAGGAAGTTCATCATAAACCTCAGTATCAGTTGAAGAAGTTATGTTTGTATAGGGGTGTCTAAAGGTTTTGGCAAGGTCATAAAAGACATGAGTAGATAGCACTTGAGTTGTTAAAATGACGACAATGGAGATAAGACCTAAGGTTGTTCCAATAATGGCCATTGTTTTTACGGCTTCTGAGATTGATGGTAATACCAAAAACTCCTAAAATCAATGTGGTAATGGCAAGGAAAAAAATGATAGGATGTTAACAATAGGTATCCAAGAACCAAGAAGGGCCAGGGTTCCAAAGATGATGGCAAGGATTCCTAAGATTTTTCTGTTCTTTTTTTGCTTCATTTATGAATTTCTCATTTCTAATCAGGGTGTATGTAATACGTGTGAGATAGTGTTTATTATAGATAAAATAAGAGCTGATGTCAATTTTTTACTTAAATAGTTCTCAAGGAAACTTTTTTTCTTGACATCTTTTTTTCAAAATGATAAAATAGTTCTCATGAAAACTTAATTGTTCTCAAGAGAACTATTTTTTTAGTTTAGAAAGGGAGAAAGCATGGATAAACCAATGTTGGTCTTTAAACGTTTTTGGGCACCAGATACACCTCATGGTGCAAAAAGGAAGCCAAGCGTTGTGGTATTGAATTTATGGGTGGACCGCAAGGGCAGGTTCTTCGTTTTTTTAGATCACCGTGAACATGAACAAGAACTGACGCTCATCAAGGATATTGAACAAGAACTCAAGATTACCAAGTCAGTTGCTAGTAATTTAGTCAAGCGCATGGTGCAAAATGGTTTGGTGGAATTGGAGGCGAGTCCAAGTGATAAACGGGCGAAATTTGTTCATTTGACCGAAAAATCACGCTCTCAAATGAAGCAAGTTAAGTCTTTCTTTGATCGAATTGACCGTAATTTACTTGAGGGTATTTCTGAAGAGAATCTCGCTATTTTTGAAGAAGTTCTTGGGCAACTACAGGCTAATGTAGAAAAAATAGGAGGTAATCATGAAGAAACTCGCTAAGCGTATTACAAGAAAAGAGTGGGGAATGATTCTCTTGACTGTTCTCTTTACCTGTTTCTCGGTCTATCTCGAGTTAGAAGTACCGACTTATATTTCAGAAATTACTGAATTAATAGGAATACCAGGAACGCAGTTAGATGCACTTTGGTCACCAGCTATTAAGATGATGGGTTTGTCGTTTTTGGCTTTTCTATCATCCGTAACAGTTGGATTCTTCGCTTCTCGAGTTGCGGCATCTTACACAACTCACTTACGAAGTGATATTTTTAATCGTGTTTTGGATTACTCTCAGACAGAGATTAAACGTTTTTCAATCCCCAGCCTTTTGACTCGGACGACCAATGATGTTACGCAGATTCAGATGCTCTTTACCATGGGACTTCAGGTTGTCACTCGTGGACCCATCATGGCGCTTTGGGCTATTGGGAAAATCCTTGACAAGTCAGAATACTGGCTCTGGGCAGTAGTGGTGGCTGTTATCGTCAATGTCTTGATGACAACTGTTCTCATGACTCTAGCCTTTCCTAAACAATCTGTCATTCAAAAATTGACAGATAAACTCAATAGCATCACCCGTGAAAGTTTGACAGGGATTCGGGTTGTTCGTGCATACAATGCGGAGGATTACCAAGATAAGAAATTTGAAGAAGCCAATGATGAGGTGACACGACTCAATCTCTTTGTCAACCGTTTGATGGCTATTATGAATCCTATTATGATGGCAATTTCCAGTGGTTTGACCTTGGCTATTTATTGGATTGGTGCCTATCTCATCAACGATGCTAGTTTGACAGATCGTCTTCCACTCTTTAGTGATATGGTAGTCTTTATGTCTTATGCTATGCAGGTTGTGATGGGCTTCTTACTCATGGGGGCACTCTTTATCGTTCTTCCACGTACCTTGGTTTCTGCAGGGCGTATCAATCAAGTGCTAGACCTTTATTCCTCTATTGAAAATCCTAGTCAAGCTCAAACTGCAGATTCTTCTGTGAAAGGTCAAGTGGAATACCGCGATGTAACCTTCCGCTACTCTAAACTCAGAAGCAGTTGTGGAACATGTCAGCTTCAAGGCAGAAGCCGGGCAAACCGTTGCCTTTATTGGTTCAACTGGTTCAGGGAAATCTACGTTGGTTAACCTTTTGCCTCGTTTTTACGATGTTACAGATGGAGAAATCCTAGTCGACGGTGTTAATGTGCAAGATTACGACTTAGAAGATTTGCGTAATAAAGTCGGCTATATCCCACAAAAAGCTGTGCTCTTTTCTGGAGATGTTAAGGGCAATCTCGACTTTGGTAAGAGTCAAGAAACGCCACTAAGTGAGACGGCCATGTGGCAAGCTCTGGAATTGGCTCAATCTAAAAACTTTATAGAAGATAAGGAAGCGGGTATAGCTTCAGAAGTAGCTCAAGGCGGGACCAATTTCTCAGGTGGACAGAGGCAACGTCTGGCTATTGCACGCGCCTTGGCTCGGAAGCCAGAAATTCTCATTTTTGATGATTCATTCTCAGCCTTGGACTACAAGACAGATCGTATCTTGCGTCAAGTATTAGCTGAAAAAACACAATCCATGACCAAGTTAATCGTTGCCCAACGCATTTCAACCATTATGGATGCAGACCTGATCTTAGTCTTGGATCAAGGTAAAGTCGTGGGACAAGGCACCCACAAGGAACTTCTTGCAAACAATGAAGTTTACCAAGAAATTGCCTATTCACAACTATCAAAGGAGGAATTGGAACATGGAAAATAAGAAAATGTCCTTATGGAAACAGTGTAGACCTTTTCTAGCAGGTCTCCAACTTCCCCTACTAATCGCAGTTGTGGCGGCTATCTGTTCAAGTATTATCACGGTTTATGGACCAACTAAAATCAAAGAAATTACCAATTTGATTTCAGATGGGCTAATGACAGAGATTGACCTAGAGGCTGTGTCAAGTATCGCCAGCTTTTTAGCTGTTTTGTATGTGCTTGGTGTCATTCTCAACTATACACAAGCCTACATTTTTTCAACTAGTATCCAACATTTCTCAAAACGTTTGCGGACAGCTATTGCTGAGAAGATCAATCGCTTGCCCCTTGCTTACTTTGACCGTCATTCTCAAGGAGACACCCTTTCTCGTGTGACTAATGACGTTGATACAGCAGCTCAATCTCTCAACCAAAGTTTAGGGACAGTTCTTTCAGCTAGCTTTACTGATTGCTGTTTTGATTACCATGTTTGGGATGAACTGGATTTTGGCCCTGGTGACCGTTGTTTCAACCCTTGTTGGATTTGCGGCGGTTTCAGTGATTATGGCTAAATCTCAAGGCTACTTTAAAGCTCAACAAAACAACCTAGCAGCTGTCAATGGCTATGTGGAAGAAATGTATTCTGGCCACAATGTGGTGACTAGCTATAATGCTGTGGAACCAACAAAAGAAACATTTGCAGGCTTGAATCAGAATCTACATGATAGCATCTGGAAATCTCAGTTTATTTCAGGTATTATGATGCCAGCAATGATGTTTGTTGGGAACTTCAGTTATGTCTTGGTTATCATCGTAGGGGCAGCACTAGCTCTCGAAGGTCATATCAGTATCGGGATTATCGTAGCCTTCATGGTTTATGTTCGGACCTTCTCCCAACCCTTATCACAGATTGCTCAAGGGATTACAAGCTTGCAACAAGCTAGTGCAGCCATGACGCGTGTCTTTGAGTTTCTAGGTGAAGCTGAGATGGAAGACGAATCTCATAAGGAAAGACAATTGACCAACATGAAGGGCCAAGTAGTCTTCGACCGAGTTTCATTTGGCTACACATCGGAGCGAACAATCATCCATGGCTTTTCTGCGACAGCTCATGCAGGTCAAAAGGTCGCTATTGTCGGTCCGACTGGAGCTGGTAAAACAACCATTGTCAACCTCTTGATGAAATTCTATGAGATTGATAAGGGAAGCATTCGGATTGATGGTGTGGATACCAAGGCTATGACGCGTTCAGAAGTACATGATGCCTTCTCAATGGTCTTGCAGGATACCTGGCTTTTTGAAGGAACTATTCGTGACAATCTCATCTACAATCAAACAGGGATCAGTGATGAACGTGTGATTGAAGCTGCCAAAGCAGTAGGAATCCATCACTTTATCACAACCTTACCAGATGGTTACGATACCGTCTTGGATGATACAGTAACTCTTTCAGTAGGACAAACAGCTCTTGACCATTGCTCGTGCCCTGCTCAAGGATGCTCCACTATTGATCCTGGACGAAGCGACATCCTCAGTAGACACACGTACAGAGGAGTTGATTCAAAAGGCTATGGACCGTTTGATGGAGGGGCGCACATCCTTTGTCATCGCCCACCGCTTGTCAACGATCCGTAATGCTGACTTGATTCTAGTTATGAAAGATGGAAACATCATCGAACAAGGCAATCATGATGAACTCATGGCTCAAGGTGGTTTCTATGCCGACCTCTACAATAGTCAATTCACAGAAGACGAAGTAGAAGAATAAAGTAAAAGAAGGCTTGACGGCCTTCTTTTTCTGCACTATACTAGAGTAGGAGAAGCTAGCAGACTCGTTCTGTCAGGCTTCTTGCGTAAAATCTAGAAACAACGAGAAAACAGATGAAAAATTATCAAGAGTGGTACGATAAGAGGAAATCAAGTCTTCTTCGACATCCACAACTTTTGCAATTGGTGCGAGTCTTTAATCGCATGATGACAGTCCTGATGCCCTTGGCATACTTGACACTGTTGGGAACAAACTTTGTAGGTAAAGGGATTGGGAAAGACCTTTCTGCTTATATTTTGGTGCCAGCTTTTGGCTTTGTCCTATTGACGCTTGTTCGTAAGTGGATCAATCAACCGCGTCCTTATGAGACTTGGGAAATTGTCCCGCTATTAGACAAGGACAGTGCGGGTAATTCAATGCCTAGTCGCCATGTCTTTTCAGCAACCATTATTTCCATGGCTTGCCTGCATGCAAATTTATCTGCGGGCTTGGTTTTATTGGTCTTGTCAGCTCTTCTCGGTCTTGTTCGAGTTTTAGGGGGTGTTCATTATCCCAAGGATGTTCTAATTGGCTACGCCTGTGGCCTCCTCTGGGGAATTCTTTTCTTTATTTTCTAAAAAGTAAAGCAAGTGGGCTTGACCTCGTGACCACTTACGGGGCAAAAATGACCACTTGCTTTTTTGCCCTTGTAAAGTCTTTTAGGCTTTGGTATAGTAGATGCAGAAAGGAGATAGGATGAAGTTACGAATCGAGATTGATAGTGAATTAACTGAGACAGAGATTGTCATCAAGGCTGCAGCCCTGACAGATGAAATAGCCGATTTGCAACGACTCTTGCAAGAAACCAAGGCTCCTAGGTTGATTTCTATAAGGGGACGGGTGAGTACTACTTAGACTTGTCAGAAATTCTCTTTTTTGAGACAGAAGGCAACAAGATTTACGCCCATACCCAGAAAGAAGCCTACGAGGTTCGACTCAAGCTTTATGAACTAGAGTCCATCTTGCCTCGTTATTTCAGTCGAGTCTCCAAGTCGACCATTGCCAATCTTCGGCAGGTCTACTCGGTGGATAAGTCCTTCTCAGGGACAGGCACTATTTCCTTTTATCAGACCCACAAGGAGGTGCACGTGTCACGGCACTACCAATCCCTCCTAAAAGAAAATCTAAGAAACATGAGGTAAGAACATGAAAAAGAAAGTATTTGGTATTGTGTTGCTAGTATTGGCAGCTTTAGTATTATTGCAGGGGAATTTCGGAATTCCTTCATTTGGAGGGCAGATTTGGCCCTTGATTGGTATTGGATTTTTTGCCTATCAATCAGTTGAGGCAATCCTTCGTCGTCATTTCACTTCAGCCTCTTTTACAGCCCTAGTGGCCCTCATAATTGCTAATCATTTTTATGACATTTTACCGATTCCCAATCAGTCACTGTTTTGGGCCAGTATTCTAATTGTTCTTGGAGTTAGTTCTTTGACTCACTCTAACAGAACTTGGAATGGTAAAAAATGGTGGTTCGATGGTGAGAAGACCATTCTTACAGACAAGGAAGTCGCTTTTGGGGCAGGTACATTTTACAAGCAAGACCAAGAATTGGTAGAAGACGAGTTTGAAGTCGGTTTTGGGAATGCTAAGATTTATTATGACAATGCAGAGATGTTAGGTGATAGCGCAACCTTAAAGATAGAAGTCGGTTTTGGGAATGCAGTTATCTACGTGCCTCAACACTGGAGAGTGGATCTGAAGGTGGAGACTTTCTGTGGTGCAGCCAAGGCAGATGCCCCTCTAGCTCCAACCAGCAAAACTTTGATTATCCGTGGAGACGTTGCTTTTGGGAAATTAGGTGTCGTTTACGTTAAATAAAAAAATCTTCTAATCCCCTTGCCAAAAAAGAGAAAGTGTGATAACATAGTACAGTATGTGGTGCTAGCACATCCGCTATATTAGATCTAATAGGAGGAAAACACAAATGGCTAAAGTATGTTACTTTACAGGTCGTAAGACTGTATCAGGAAACAACCGTTCACACGCGATGAACCAAACAAAACGTGCCGTAAAACCAAACCTTCAAAAAGTTACTGTACTTATCGATGGTAAACCTAAAAAAGTTTGGGCTTCAGCTCGTGCTTTGAAATCAGGTAAAGTAGAACGCGTTTAATAAAGAGTAAAAGGCCATCAGGTCTTTTTCTTTTGCTTTAAGATCAAAATCACTTGTCAAAGGAGCAAATATCCGCCGATACAGTATTCTGCTTTTACACTTGGCTTGAAATATGATAAAATAGAGTATCAACTAGTTGAGGTAGAAAAAATGACTGTAAAAATTAATACAAAAGATGGTCAAATCGAACTAACAGATGAAGTGATTGCTACCGTTGTAGGCGGTGCAGCAACTGAGATTTTTGGTGTGGTCGGTATGGCAAGTAAGAAAGCCCTCAAAGATAATTTCCAAGCCCTTCTTGGGAAGGAAAATTATTCTAAAGGTGTCGTTGTAAAAGCGGCCGAAGATGGTAGCATTGCAGTTGATGTATATACCGTGTTGAGCTATGGAACTAAGATTAGTGAAGTCTCAAAAAATATCCAAGAGCGTGTACGTTTTAGTTTGGAAAATCAACTTGGCATCACTGCTCAAACTGTAAATGTCTACATTCAAAATATCAAAGTTGTAGGAGAATAATCGTGTCAAATATTACTACAAGCTTATTTCAAGAAATGGTACAGGCTGCATCTACTCGTTTGAACAAGCAAGCCGAATATGTCAATTCATTGAACGTCTTCCCAGTTCCAGATGGAGATACAGGAACAAATATGGGAATGACTATCGAAAATGGTGCCAAAGAAGTAGCAGACAAACCAGCTTCAACGGTTGGTGAGGCTGCAAGTATCTTGGCTAAAGGTCTTTTGATGGGTGCGCGTGGGAACTCAGGAGTTATCACTTCTCAGCTTTCGCGGATTTTCGCAAGCCATCAAGACAAAAGAAGAGTTAACAGGAAAAGACCTAGCTCTTGCCTTCCAATCAGGTGTTGAAGTAGCCTACAAGGCTGTTATGAAGCCAGTTGAAGGAACAATCTTGACTGTATCACGTGGGGCTGCCATCGGTGCTAAGAAAAAAGCAGAGCAGACAGACGATGCTATTGAGGTTATGCGCGCTGCCTTGGAAGGAGCTAAAACAGCCCTTGCTAAGACTCCGGACATGCTTCCAGTCTTGAAGGAAGTTGGCGTTGTGGACTCTGGTGGTCAAGGTTTGGTTTTCATCTACGAAGGTTTCCTTTCAGCTCTTACTGGTGAATACAGCGCGTCTGAAGACTTTGTAGCGACTCCAGCTAACATGAGTGAAATGATCAATGCAGAACACCATAAATCTGTAGCTGGGCATGTGGCAACAGAAGACATCACCTTTGGTTACTGTACTGAGATTATGGTTGCCCTTAAGCAAGGTCCAACTTATGCTAAAGAATTTGACTATGAAGAATTCCGTAACTACTTGAACGAACTTGGAGACTCATTACTCGTTGTTAACGATGATGAAATCGTTAAAGTTCACGTTCATACAGAAGATCCAGGTCTTGTTATGCAAGAAGGTCTCAAATATGGTAGCTTGGTCAAGGTTAAAGTCGATAACATGCGCAATCAACACGAAGCACAAGTGGAAAAAGAAGTGGCTCAAGTCAGCAAACCAGCTGAAGAAAAAGAATACGCTCTTATCGCAGTAGTAGCTGGTCAAGGCTTGGCAGATATCTTCCGTGCTCAAGGTGTGGACTATGTCATCGAAGGTGGACAAACCATGAACCCTTCAACAGAAGACTTTGTTAAGGCCGTTGAGAAGGTCAATGCTCGCAACATCATCTTCTTGCCAAACAACAAAAATATCTTTATGGCAGCTCAATCTGCCGCAGAGGTATTGGAACAACCAGCAGTAGTGGTAGAAGCTCGTACCCTTCCTCAAGGATTGACTAGCCTTCTTGCTTTTGATCCAAGCAAGTCTATCGAAGAAAACAAAGAACGTATGACTGCAGCTCTTGGTGACGTGGTCAGCGGTAGTGTAACAACAGCCGTTCGTGACACGACTATCGATGGTCTAGAAATTCATGAAAATGACAATCTTGGTATGGTAGATGGTAAGATTCTCGTATCAAACCCTGATATGCACCAAACTCTGACTGAAACCTTGAAACATATGTTGGATGAAGACAGTGAAATTGTAACTTTCTATATCGGTGAAGATGGAAGTGAAGAATTGGTTAACCAATTCGCCCAAGAAATCGCAGAAGAATTCGAAGATGTTGAAGTAGAAATCCACCACGGTCAACAACCAGTCTATCCATATCTCTTCAGTGTGGAATAAAGATTAACTTGAAAATGAAAAAGGTCGGGACAAAGATTCCCGATCTTTTTTGGCTTGCAATGAAATTTTGAGCTGGTAGCTGATTGGGACTAGAAAATTGCCCCAATCTAGTAATTTCTATTCCATCATTTTTTTATGACATTTGTCATATTTCCTCATGACAGAAGCTTCTAGTGGCAATAGTCTCAAAGAGATATACTAGATGTATCAAATGGAGGAAGAAAAAATGAAAGATAAAGTAATTGTCGTAATGAGCTTAGTAGCAGCAGGAGTCATGACTTATCTCATGTTTTCTGGATTAGATGAAGGCTTCTATCATTTCCCTTGGGAGATATTTGCAAGTTTTGGAATCATGTCTTGGCTTATCCGAGAAGGTTTGAAATTGGTCTCAGATGTGAAAAAGGAGTTTGAAAAATGAAAAAAGCGATTCTCTATCTCTTTATTGGACTATCACTAGTGGTATGGTTGGTAGAAATGTTTACAGGTTGGTTTGATCAAGCCTTCCTTCACCAAGTCATCCGTGGTGCCTGGGGATTAGGATTTATGATTTTTATAGCCTTTCCGATGGGAAAGGAGTGGTTGAAAGGAGAATATCATGAACATGATTAAGGTAGAAGGCCTAAATAAAAGCATCAAGGGCAAGGCTATATTGAAGGATATTTCCTTTGAGGTGGCTGAAGGTGAATGTGTCGCCTTGATTGGTCCAAATGGTGCCGGAAAGACTACACTCTTGGACTGTTTGCTTGGAGATAAACTAGTCACCAGAGGTCAAGTATCCATCCAAGGCTTGCCAGTGACGAGTTCTCAGTTAGACTATATTAGAGGCTACCTCCCTCAAGAAAATGTTATTGTTCAAAAGCTAAAGGTCAAAGAGTTGATTGCTTTCTTTCAAAGCATTTACCCAAATCCATTGAGCAACCAGGAGATCGATCAACTATTGCAGTTTGACAAGCAACAAAAAGAGCAATTCGCAGAAAAATTATCAGGTGGGCAAAAGCGTCTCTTCTCTTTTGTCTTGACTTTGATTGGCCGACCAAAGCTTGTCTTTTTAGATGAGCCAACTGCGGCCATGGATACTTCAACCCGTCAACGCTTTTGGGAAATTGTTCAGGAGCTAAAAGCGCAGGGGGTCACCATTCTCTATTCATCCCATTATATCGAAGAGGTAGAGCATACAGCTGACCGGATTTTGGTCTTGAATAAGGGAGAGTTGATACGTGATACGACGCCTCTAGCCATGCGTAGTGAGGAGATTGAAAAGCACTTTATCCTTCCTCTGGCTTACAAGGAAGTCGTTGAGCAGTCTAACTTGGTTGAAAACTGGTCACAAAAACAAGATGCTCTGCAAGTAGTTACACGTGAAGCGGATGCTTTCTGGGAACTGTTAGTGCAAGCAGGATGTAGGATTCAAGAAATTGAAGTTAATAACCGTAGTTTGCTAGATACAATCTTTGAAGAAACACAAAAAGGAGATGACTAAGATGAAACGATGGATCGCACTAAACAAGATAGAATTTCTATTGACCAAACGGCAACTAGTTTATTATCTCTTGTCAGTGGGGATGCCGACAGCCTTCTATTTATTCTTTTCAGGTATGTACCAGGACACACCAGGTGGACCGGCTAATTTTATGCGCGACTACCTCATCTCCATGACGGCTTTTTCCATGATGTCGACAGCTATCTTTTCATTCCCAGTTGTTTTACATACCGATAAGATCAACAACTGGCAGAAAATATTACGTCATAGCCCTGTAAATATGGTAGAATATTATCTATCAAAGATAACAAGTATGATGGTTGATTATTTGGTCTCAATTCTGGTTGTTTTCTCAGTTGGGCATTTTGTAAGAGGTGTGGATATGTCTCTTGGAAACTGGATTGGGGCTGCGTTCTTGCTGATAGTAGGAAGTGTTGCCTTTGTAGCACTTGGATTGACCTTGACTCTCTTACCAACTAGTCAGCTGATGTCTGTTGTAGGCAATCTTCTTTACTTTGGCTTGGCTGTTTTAGGCGGACTCTGGATGCCCGTCTCTTTATTTCCAGACTGGATGCAAGCAATCGGGAAGCGTCTACCAAGCTATCAGTTGATGGAATTGATCAAGACCTTCTTAAATGAGGGTGGCATCAATTTATCAGCCACAGTTTATCTACTTGTTTTTTCAGCAGTTTTGTTTGGTTTGACCATTTACCTTCAAGGTCATAAGGAGAATTCTTAATGCTTGAAAGACTGAAGAGCATAGACTATATGTATTGGGCCAGTTTGATTTTTATGTTTTTTCCCATCCTTCCTGTAGTGATTGGGGAGCTTGCTGTCTGGCATTTATTGATTGATATTCTATTTGTAGTGGCGTATTTGGGTGTTTTAACAACTAAGAATCAGCGCCTATCTTGGCTTTTCTGGGGCATCATGCTGGTCTATGTAGCTGGGAACACCGCCTTTGTTGCTGTAAATTATATCTGGTTCTTCTTTTTCCTTTCCAATCTCTTAATTTATCATTTTGGCGTACGTAGTTTTAATTCTTTACATGTCCGGACTTTTATCCTTACTCAAGTGCTTGTTGTGGGGCAACTGTTGATTATTCAGAGAATCGAAGTTGGGTTTCTATTCTATCTACTTGTAATTCTTGCTTTTGTCGATTTGATGACTTTTGGTTTGGTTCGGATTCGTATTGTAGAGGATTTGAAAGAAGCTCAGGCTAAGCAAAATGCCCAGATAAATCTATTGCTTGCTGAAAATGAACGTAGTCGTATCGGTCAAGATTTGCATGATAGCTTGGGACATACCTTTGCTATGCTGAGTGTCAAGACAGATTTAGCCTTGCAGTTGTTTCAGATGGAGGCTTATCCACAGGTGGAAAAGGAATTAAAAGAAATTCAACAGATCAGCAAGGATTCCATGAATGAGGTGCGAACCATTGTGGATAATCTGAAATCACGGACCCTAGCTTCAGAGCTTGAGACTGTTAAGAAGATGCTGGAAATTGCTGGAATTGAGGTTCAAATTGAGAATCAATTGGACAAGGCTAGTTTGACCCAGGATGTAGAGTCGACGGCTGCTATGGTTTTGTTAGAACTGGCGACCAATATCATCAAGCATGCCAGCGCTGAAAGAGCCTATCTAAAACTGGAACGTACAGATCAGGAATTGGTCCTGACAGTTAGAGATGACGGGAAAGGTTTTGCAACTGTAAAAGGGAATGAACTTCATACAGTCTGTGACCGTGCAGCAGCCTTCTCAGGTCAAGTAGAGCTGGTCAGTTTGAAAGATCCCACAGAAGTGCGCGTGCATCTGCCTTATAAGGAGAGAAAGTAGATGAAAGTATTAGTCGCAGAAGATCAAAGTATGCTGAGAGATGCCATGTGCCAGCTCTTAAGCTTTCAACCAGATGTGGAAACCGTCTTGCAGGCGAAAAATGGAGCTGAAGCTATTGAGGTTTTGAGGAAAGAAGCAGTAGATATTGCCATCCTTGACGTCGAAATGCCAGTCAAGACAGGACTAGAAGCACTTGAGTGGATCAAACAAGAAATTCCTGAAACCAAGGTGGTTATCGTTACGACCTTTAAACGCCCAGGTTATTTTGAACGAGCGGTCAAAGCAGGAGTCGACGCCTATGTCTTGAAAGAGCGAAGCATCGCCGAACTCATGCAAACCCTGCATACGGTGTTAGAGGGACGCAAGGAATATTCTCCAGAGCTGATGGAGGTCATGATGACCCATCCCAATCCCTTGACCGAGCAAGAAGTCGCTGTTCTACATGGAGTAGCCCAAGGTCTCTCCAACCAAGAAATTGCGGATAAGCTCTACCTCTCAAACGGCACTGTACGTAATTACATGACCAATATCCTCTCCAAACTAGGCGCCAGCAACCGAACCGAAGCAGCTAAAACTGCCGAAGAAGAAGGATGGTTGTGAGGGGGAAGAAAAGTAAAAATCTCTTAGAAATAGATCTAAGAGATTTTTTTGTGTTATTCAGAGCTATTTTGCTACCCAGCCGATGGCATCGTGAGGTGGGTTTTCGGTATCAATCCAGATGAATTCGTTGCAGTTATATATGAAAATTAAGATACAATATCGTACTTCTAAGAGCGGTTCGAACTTACAGAATTGGTTATGTAGTTACCTGTTTTCTAAAAATTTTTCTTTTTGCATCGTCATTCATAAACTTAAACTTATCAGGATAATTGATTTTAAAATCTAACTTCATATGAAAATTCTCTTTTTGGAAAGTTGAGAATATCAGAATATAAAGAAAATAATTTTCGTTTCCGCCTCATATCTTCTAAAAATAACTCTAAATTTGTGTTTCTATATTTTTCATCATCATCATCATAATCTAAGTTGTCGTTATCTACAAATTTATCAAGATATCTCTCTTTAAAAATCGTTGGCATAAAAATTCCAAAGGTTATTAGAAAATTAGATAATGCCAGAAATAATTCATCTTTATTTTTTCCTTGATCTTTGAGTTCTCTTTTCACTCTATAGAGAACCTGTTCTAAATCCGTGTTGAAATATTTCTTTCCTCTTTTTGCACCATCAGTTTGTAGATCACCATTAGTTACAAATTTATCAAGATAACTCTTTTTAAATGTACTCTGAGTTTTAACACTAGGAACTGAAAGAAAATCAGAGTAAGCAGAAAAATAACTCTTTACTGGTTTTTTTCCTTGATCTTTGAGTTCTCTTTTCACTCGATTTAGAATTTTTTTCTTCTCTTTGATTATAAATATTTACTTTTTTTGCTCAATAAATAATAGTCGACATTTTATTCCCATACTTGATAAAACATCATAGTGTTGAGATAAGTTAATCATCGAAAAGAATGGAAGAATTTCGCTTGCTTTTTTATCATATCTTTTATCTATAATTCCGTATATAACTTCAATTTTATCATCTGAATTGAAGTATTCTTCTTCAAACACTTCATTGATTTTTATCAATAAATAATGTTTCGTTTTTATATAACTGAGCAGATACAACTCCTTGAGCAAATAAATGACTTAAATTTGCAGAAGATCCACCTTTTTTCACGTGAATAAATTGTTTTTCTATCGTTATAATATCAGCAGGCTCAATTCTACTATGTCCATAATCCGGTAAGTGAAAGTTCTTCTTATCAAATAGCTTAAAACGATCAGGATCAGATGCTACAAATTTTTCATTAAATTCTCCCTCATTCCAATTTTCAGCGCAGCTAGGAATTGCAGGGATCATTGAATTTTTCTATATGATCAATTTTATTTACAATATCTGTATAATAGGTTGATTCTATTTTAAACCAGTCGCCATTATTTATAAAGAATTTTTCATTATTGTGATCAATTTCAATAAATAAAGCATCATAAATACTCGATATTTTTCTGTGCAGAATCATTTGTCCAACAATATAAGGAACAACTTTTTTTAATTTATCTATTATTATTTTTATCTTCTATATTTTTTTAGAAAGAAACTCCCAAAACTGTTCTGAAGGGATATCGTCATAAAAAAATTTTTCCTTAATTTTATGACTAATATTCATACCTGATATAAAATATCCTTCTATATCAAGATAAGAGACAATTTTGTTAGGAGCAATAATAGGATTTTCTAATAGTTTATCTGTGATATGATCAAGTAATACTCCCTCTAGTTCTGAGATAATTTCCTTTTCTTTAACATACTGAACATGATCAATCCACTCCAACCCTTTTTCTTTGTAGTTTTCACTAGAATACGCATCTAAAATTTCGTTTAACAAATCAGATAAAGTTACATCTGATTTAGCAGAAAATCTAAGATTATCAGCCCCATTTAACGTCGAATAATGACTATCATATGAGGCACGACCTGAAATTGATTTTAAAATATCAGCGTTTGTGTCAATATGTAAATCAGAATGAGATCCATAGCTTAAAGCCTGTCTTTGAATATCTAGATAGTTTGTGGATATATTTAATGAATTAAGACTTTTGATATTACTTTCTTCAATAAGATTAACAGCCGTTCTTAATCCAAAATTCCTAACTATAGATTGCTCATTCAACATAGTTCGACCGTATCCAAAAACCAAACTAAAAACATATTCTACTTCATCTTTTACATATTTAAGCATCATAACAGCTTTATTCGATTTGTTTTTATATAAATCACTATCCAATTCACCCTTGGTATAGGACCTAAGAGTATCTAACCACTCTACTGTGTTCTCTTCCGTAGAAGCAATATATATTATTCCTTCTTTGAAATTATTATGTTTTTCTACATCCAAATCATGAGAAGCAATCCCCTCTAAGTCACCTTTCAAGCACTTCTTGAAATCATTGGTATTATGTAATATCAAATTATAATTTTCAGTATTCTTACCCATTAATACTTCCTCAAAAATCTATTTTAGTTCATTATACCAAAAAACACGGCTTCTCACCGTGTTTCTGTGTTTATTACACCAACTTCTTCATCTCATCAATACGTGCGACTGTCGCATCGTATTTGGCTTGGTAGTCGGCTTGTTTGTCGCGTTCTTTTTGGACGACTTCTGGTTTGGCATTGGCTACGAAGCGTTCGTTAGAGAGCTTCTTGCCGACCATATCCAGTTCTTTTTGCCATTTAGCGAGTTCCTTGTCGAGGCGAGCCAGTTCTTCTTCGACATTGAGGAGGTCTGCCAGTGGCAGATAAATTTCTGCTCCTGTGATGACACTTGACATAGCCAGTTCAGGCGCAAGGATAGTTGACGCGATTTCCAAGTGTTCTGGATTTGTGAAGCGTTTGATGTAGTTGACATTGCTGTTAAAGAAGGCTTCCAAGTCGCTATCGCTTGTCTTAACCAGAATTGTGATAGGCTTACTTGGTGCTACGTTTACTTCCGCACGCGCATTACGAACAGCACGAATCAAGTCTTTGAGGCTTTCCACACCTGTGTGAGCCGCAAGGTCTTCAAAGGCTGGGTTGACAGTTGGGTATGCTGCTGTAACAATTGAGCCTTCTGAGATTTGTCCAAAGATTTCCTCTGTCACGAATGGCATGATTGGGTGAAGGAGACGAAGGATCTTGTCCAAAGTATAAAGGAGAACAGAACGTGTGATAACTTTCTCTTCTTCGTTATCGCTATAAAGGACTTCCTTGGTCAACTCAACGTACCAGTCCGCAAACTCATCCCAGATGAAGTTGTAAGGATATGGCCAGCGACACCAAACTCAAATTTATCAAAGTTTTCAGTGACTTTTCCAATAGTTTCATTGAGATTGTGGAGAATCCAACGGTCAGTGACATTTCCAGCTTCCTTATTGACAACTTTTTCGACATTGGCAGTTGCTTGCTCAAGGGTCAAGCCTGCATTGTTCATGAGGATGTAGCGAGAGATATTCCAGATTTTGTTAATGAAGTTCCATGAAGCATCCATTTTCTCGTAAGAGAAGCGTACGTCTTGCCCAGGTGCAGAACCGTTTGAAAGGAACCAACGAAGGGCATCAGCACCATATTTCTCGATGACATCCATCGGGTCAATCCCGTTACCGAGAGATTTAGACATCTTGCGTCCTTGCTCGTCACGAATGAGACCGTGAATCAGAACATTTTGGAATGGTTGACGGCCAGTGAATTCCAAGGACTGGAAGATCATACGAGACACCCAGAAGAAGATGATGTCGTAACCTGTTACCAAGGTTGAAGTTGGGAAGTAACGTTTGAAGTCTTCGGAGTCGACATCAGGCCAACCCATGGTTGAGAATGGCCAAAGAGCAGAGCTGAACCAAGTATCCAAGACGTCTTCGTCCTGAGTCCATCCGTCACCTTCTGGAGCTTCTTCGCCGACATACATTTCACCCTCAGCATTGTACCAAGCAGGGATTTGGTGACCCCACCAGAGCTGACGAGAGATCACCCAGTCGTGGACATTTTCCATCCATTGGAGGAAGGTATCGTTGAAACGAGGTGGGTAGAATTCTACCTTGTCCTCTGTATCTTGGTTGGCGATAGCGTTTTTCGCTAATTGGTCCATCTTGACGAACCATTGCGTAGACAAGCGTGGTTCCACCACAACACCTGTACGTTCTGAGTGACCAACACTGTGGACACGTTTTTCGATTTTAACAAGGGCACCGATTTCTTCCAACTTAGCAACGACTGCCTTACGAGCTTCAAAGCGGTCCATGCCTGCAAATTCAAAGGCCAGTTCATTCATAGTTCCGTCGTCGTTCATAACATTGACTTGTGGCAAGTTGTGACGTTGACCAACCAAGAAGTCGTTAGGGTCGTGGGCAGGTGTGATTTTCACGACACCAGTACCAAACTCAGGATCGGCGTGTTCATCCCCAACGATTGGGATGAGTTTGTTAGCGATTGGAAGGACTACATTTTTACCAATCAAATCCTTGTAGCGTGGATCTTCTGGATTGACCGCAACGGCTACGTCCCCAAACATAGTCTCAGGACGAGTGGTCGCAACTTCAAGGGCGCGTGAGCCATCTTCCAGCATGTAGTTCATGTGGTAGAAGGCACCTTCGACATCCTTGTGGATCACTTCGATATCAGAAAGGGCTGTGCGAGCTGCTGGGTCCCAGTTGATGATAAACTCACCACGGTAGATCCAGCCTTTTTTGTAAAGGTCCACAAAGACCTTGCGAACCGCTTTTGACAAACCTTCGTCAAGGGTGAAACGCTCACGAGAGTAGTCTACAGAGAGCCCCATCTTGCCCCATTGTTCCTTGATAGTAGTGGCATATTCGTCTTTCCATTCCCAGACCTTATCGAGGAATTTTTCACGACCAAGGTCGTAACGGCTAATGCCCTCACCACGTAAGCGCTCCTCAACCTTAGCCTGAGTCGCAATCCCCGCGTGGTCCATACCAGGAAGCCAAAGGGTATCAAAACCTTGCATGCGTTTTTGACGGATGATGATATCTTGTAAAGTTGTATCCCAAGCGTGACCAAGGTGAAGTTTCCCAGTCACGTTTGGTGGTGGAATAACGATTGAATAAGGCTTAGCCTTTTGATCTCCTGAAGGCTTGAAAACATCTTCATCAAGCCATTTTTGATAACGACCAGCCTCAACCTCGGCTGGATTGTATTTAGGTGAAAGTTCTTTAGACATGTGTTTGTCCTTTCTCTATTGTTTTCATTTTTTCTTGAATCTGCTTTGCGACTTCTTCTGCAGACAGATTCGTATTATCAATTTTCAGGTAGTGGTGAAGACCACTCGGTTGCTTTTGAGAATTAAGTTGATCTGTTTTATCAGTCTCTAAAATTTCTCTTTCAGATACCTCAAAATTCCGTTTCAAGGGTTTGTATTTCAACCGATTCTCCGTCCGATTGCGACGTAAGCGCTCCTCAAGAGACGTTTCTAATTCAACAAAGAGAATCTCTTGATGATACTCATTTAATAAATCTTGAATATTCTTCAAATACATCAGATGGTATTGATTTGAAAAATCAGTTACACCTGTTAAAATCACCGACCGATGATGCCTGGCGCTTGTTCCAAGAAAAGAAAAGTTAACGCTACGAACAAATTCCCACATTTCTTCCGTAAAATCCTGATAGATTTCGAGTGCGAAATCAATTGGTTGATGGTTGAAAAAGAGAGTCGCACCGGTGAGTTTCGAAAGTTCCTGACCAATGGTCATTTTCCCTGCAGCTGGAGCTCCAATGATGAAACATGCATCAATCCACCTCCCACTCACTCTTCAGCAAGCCGTATCTCAAATCATCACAGCGATTGCCTTGGGCATCTTTACGGTCTCTTATGCGAGCTTCAAGGGTGAAACCAAGCTTCTCAGCGACTCGTTGACTTTGGACATTGTAGCCAAAGCAAGACAATTCTATCTTGTGAAGTCCCAATTCTTTAAAAGCTAAATCAATCAAGGCATGTGCTGCTTCTGGCACATAACCTCGGCCCCAATAGTCTGGGTGCAAGGTATAGCCAATCTCCAGCACATCGTCTTCGTGGCGATGATTGAAGTCGACAGAACCAATGACTGTATCCGTCCCTTTGACCACAATTCCATAGCCAGCTGGGAGATTGTCCTTTTCATTGCGCTCAGGAAGGATATGCTCTAGATAATAAATCTCATCTTCTAAGGTCTTGACGGGTGGGAAGCCTGCTGGGTAAGAAACCTCTGGCAAACTGGCGTAGGCATAGATATCCTCGGCATCCGCCACTGTACGGACTCGTAAGACCAGACGCTCTGTTTCGATTCGTTCAAGTAATGTTGCTCTTGTCATCCTTCTTCCTCGCTTTCTTAATAAAGCTTCCTATGGGATCAACTCGGTCATCTAGATAACGGTAAACGCGCTGATGGCCGTCCCCCATAAGTAAGTCGGCGCAAAGCGGTCATTTTTAAAATGTCCCTTGTCATCTAAGAGCTCTGGATCAGCTAGTCGTTCGAGAATCTTGGCAAAGATATGGCAGATGCCATCTTCCTCGATAATCCGATCTACCTGGCAATCCAATGCGACTGGACAGGCCTCCAAAATCGGTGCCTGGGTCAGTTCAGAAATCTCATAGTCAAGCCCCAGGTGTTTCAATTTCTCCCGATGGCTGATAAAGCCAGCCTGCTCCATCTCAAGCATGAAGTTTTCATCAGGAATGTTCACGGTGAACTGTTGATAATGCTTAATCTGGTCAGCCGCATTTTCCTCAGCACCAACACCGATGACCAGCCAATCGCCCAGACTATAAGAGGAACTGCAGGTTGTGATATTGTACCCAAAGTTCTGGTCCTGATACCCTAAGATGAAGATAGGAAAACCATAGTAGAGTTTACTTGTTTTGAAAGATTGTTTCATAACAACCTCCTTTGGCTAAGGGTGTAAAAGAAAAATCGCCCCTGTCATCAATTTGACAGGGACGAATGTGTTTATCCGCGGTTACCACCCAATTTCGGGCAGAGCCCGCAACTTTGTTTATTTCATTTTCATCCATCAGCAACCAGTTTTGACACATTTGTGGACTTCTCAGCTCCGCCACTTTCTGTAAAATGTGGGACTCAAAACACCTCTAATGGCTTTATTTTAACAAGTTTTTCACGGAAATGCAAGGGACAAGAAAGATTACTTGAACTTGATGCCGTTTTCTTTTAATTTCTTGATAGTAGCTGGACCGATTCCTTTCAAGGCAAGGAGTTCTTTTTCTGTCCAGTTTTTGAAGTCAGCAGCAGACTTGATGCCTTCATCGTAGAAAGTTTTAGCACGGTCTACTGGAAGTCCGCCTAGGTCAGCTGCGAAATCTTCAACAGAAGTTGTAAGCTTGTGGGCTTGCTCTTTAGTTGCTTCTACAGCTTTTTCTACTTGCTTAGAGACAGCTTTTCCTGCTTCACTTGCTGCTTTTTCAGCATGCTTCACAACTTTTTTTGTTTCTTCGACAACCTTGTTTACAGCATTTGAAAGTGCACCTGAGCGACGAAGGTTGTTTCTTAATTGTTTTTTACGTTGTAGTTTTTTTGACATGATAAAATCCTTTCAATAAAAAAACCCCTGTGATTGAACAAGGACTAATCTTTATGTTTTTTTATTGTATCAACTTTCTTTGGGAAATGCAAGGCTTCTTAGTTTAGAAAGATAGGAGTCCTATAGGGAATTCCACCTTAGAATAAGAGAATATGATAGAAGAAAAAGCGAAAAATATGGTATAATGAAACGATAGATTTTTTTGAATAGGAATACAATCATGTTTGGATTTTTTTAAAAAAAGATAAAGTAACAGAAACACCAGCAGTGGTGCCAGCACATATCGGAGTTATCATGGATGGCAATGGTCGTTGGGCTAAAAAACGGATGCAACCACGTGTCTTTGGGCATAAGGCTGGGATGGATGCTCTGAGAACGGTAGCCATTGCTGCTAGTGATATGGGTGTCAAGGCTATGACTGTTTATGCCTTCTCTACTGAAAATTGGACACGTCCAGACCAGGAAGTCAAGTTTATCATGAACTTGCCTGTTGAATTTTATGATAAGTATGTCCCCGAATTGCACCAAAAGAACATGAAGATCCAAATGATTGGGGAAACCGATCGCTTGCCAAAACAAACTTTTGAATCTTTGAAAAAAGCGGAAGAGTTGACCAAGTTAAACACAGGTTTGATTCTTAACTTTGCCCTTAATTACGGTGGACGAGCTGAGATTACACAAGCGGTCAAGTTGATTGCACAGGATGTTTTGGATGCTAAGGTGAATCCAGGCGATATTACAGAAGAGTTGATTGGGGAATACCTCTTTACAGGGCATTTGCCTAAGGTCTTGCGTGATCCGGACTTAATCATTCGAACGAGTGGGGAGCTTCGCTTGAGCAATTTCTTGCCTTGGCAAGCAGCTTATAGTGAACTTTATTTCACAGATATTTTGTGGCCTGACTTTGATGAGGAAGCTTTGAAAGAGGCTATTGCAGAGTATAATCGCCGCAATCGTCGATTTGGAGGAGTTTAGGAAGAAGTTATGAAAAAGGATTTATTAAAGAGAACCATATTTGCCGCTCTGGCATTAGCAATCTTTATCCCGCTCTTGGTGATTGGTGGGCTTTGGTTACAGATTGCCATGGGACTTCTAGCTATGCTAGGTGTGCACGAGTTGCTTCAGATGAAAGGGTTAAACACCATGACGCCTGAAGGGCTCTTGACTTTGCTAGCAACCTTTTTTCTGACCATTCCTTTGGAAAACTACCTGAAGTTTTTGCCCGTGGATGGGAACGTTGTTGCTTATAGTGTCGTGATTCTCATCTTGCTAGGAGCAACGGTTTTTAGCAAGAACTATACTATTGAGGATGCTGTTTTTCCGATTGCCATGAGTTTTTATGTTGGCTCTGGCTTTAACGCTTTGGTCGATGCTCGTATTGCAGGTTTGGATAAGGCGCTTTTGGGACTTTGTATGGTCTGGGCAACTGATAGTGGAGCCTATCTGGTAGGAATGAAGTTCGGTAAGAGAAAGCTAGCTCCGAGAGTTTCCCCTAACAAGACCATAGAGGGTGCCATGGGAGGTATCTTGGCTGCTATGCTAGTGACTTTGATCTTTATGCTAGTTGATAGTACTGTCGCTTTACCTTATGGGATTTACAAAATGGTGGTGTTTGCTATTTTCTTTAGTATAGCTGGTCAGTTGGGTGATTTGATCGAAAGTGCTATGAAACGTCACTTTGGTGTCAAAGACTCAGGCAAGTTTATCCCAGGTCATGGTGGGGTACTGGATCGTTTTGATTCTATGCTAGCTATTTTCCCTATTATGCACTTATTCGGCTTATTTTAAGGAAAGGTAATCAGAAACTAAATGATAGGATTATTAACATTTATCCTGGTTTTTGGAATCATCGTGGTAGTCCACGAGTTCGGGCATTTTTACTTTGCCAAGAAGTCCGGGATTTTGGTTCGTGAGTTTGCCATCGGGATGGGGCCCAAGATCTTTGCCCACATCGGAAAAGATGGGACTGCTTATACTATTCGTCTCCTGCCACTTGGTGGTTACGTTCGTATGGCAGGTTGGGGTGAAGATACGACAGAGATTAAGACTGGAACCCCTGCAAGCCTAACATTGGGAGCGGATGGTAAGGTCAAGCGTATCAATCTCTCTGGGAAAAAGGTTGACCAGACAGCTCTGCCTATGCAGATCACTCAGTTTGATTTTGAGGATAAACTCTTTATTAGAGGATTGGTCCTGGAAGAAGATAAGACTTTCTCAGTGGACCATGATGCGACTATTGTAGAAGCTGATGGGACGGAAGTTCGTATCGCTCCCTTAGATGTACAATATCAAAATGCGACTGTCTGGGGCAAGCTTATTACTAACTTTGCAGGCCCTATGAATAACTTTATCCTAGGAGTTATCGTTTTTTGGATCTTGATTTTCATGCAAGGTGGCGTTCGTGATACGCAAACGAACAATTTCAGCATTATTCCAGATAGCGCACTGGCTAAGGTTGGAGTTGAAAATAGTGCTCAAATCACTAAGGTCGGAAGTTATGAGATTTCAAACTGGTCAGATCTGATCCAGGCGGTCGATGCAGAAACCAAGGATAAAACAGCGCCTGTATTGGATGTCACAGTTTCTGAAAATGGAACTGAAAAACAAGTGAGTGTGACGCCTGTTGAGAATCAAGGACGCTATATTCTAGGTGTTCAGCCGAGACTTAAATCAGATATCTGGTCTATGTTCATAGGTGGATTTACCAGTGCTGCTGATTCAGCCTTGCGCATTCTCAATGCTTTGAAAAGCTTGATTTTCCATCCTGACCTGAATAAACTAGGTGGTCCTGTTGCTATCTTTAAGGCAAGTAGTGATGCTGCTAAGAACGGTCTTGAGAATGTCTTATTCTTCTTGGCTATGATTTCTATCAATATCGGGATTTCAACTTGATTCCTATACCGGCACTAGACGGTGGAAAAATCGTGCTTAACATCATTGAAGCCATTCGCCGTAAACCACTAAAACAAGAAATTGAAACCTATGTTACTCTAGTTGGAGTTGTCATTATGGTCGTTTTGATGCTCGCTGTAACATGGAACGACATCATGAGAACCTTCTTTTAGAAATTGAGGAAAAATATGAAACAAAGTAAAATGCTAATTCCAACGCTTCGCGAAATGCCAAGCGATGCTCAAGTTATCAGCCACGCTCTTATGTTGCGTGCTGGTTATGTTCGCCAAGTATCAGCAGGGGTATATTCTTACCTGCCACTTGCTAACCGTGTTATCGAAAAAGCTAAGAACATCATGCGTCAAGAGTTTGACAAGATAGGTGCTGTTGAAATGTTGGCTCCTGCCCTTCTCAGTGCAGATTTATGGCGTGAATCTGGTCGTTATGAAACTTACGGTGAAGACTTGTATAAGTTGAAAAACCGTGAGAAATCAGACTTTATCCTGGGTCCAACTCATGAAGAAACTTTCACAGCAATTGTCCGTGATTCTGTCAAGTCATACAAACAGTTACCACTGAATCTCTACCAAATCCAGCCTAAGTACCGTGATGAAAAACGTCCTCGTAATGGACTTCTTCGTACCCGTGAGTTCATCATGAAAGATGGTTATAGCTTCCACGCCAACTACGATAGCTTAGATGTTACTTATGATGAATACAAGGCAGCTTACGAACGTATTTTCACTCGTAGTGGCTTGGATTTTAAAGCCATCATAGGTGACGGTGGTGCCATGGGTGGTAAGGATAGCCAAGAGTTTATGGCTATCACACCTGCTCGTACAGACCTTGATCGTTGGGTGGTGTTAGACAAATCTGTTGCATCATTTGACGAGATTCCTGCAGAAGTGCAAGAAGAAATCAAGGCAGAATTGCTGAAATGGATGGTTTCTGGTGAAGACACTATCGCCTACTCAAGTGAGTCAAGTTATGCGGCCAACTTGGAAATGGCAACTAACGCCTACAAACCAAGCAACCGTGTTGTGACTGAAATGAAGTGGCTCGCGTGGAAACACCAGGTGTTAAATCAATTGATGAAGTTGCTGCTTTCTTGAATGTCTCTGAAGAGCAAACAATCAAGACCTTGGTTTATATCGCAGACGAGGAGCCAGTTGTTGCCCTACTTGTTGGCAATGACCAGCTCAATGAAGTTAAGTTGAAAAACTACCTTGGAGCAGACTTCTTGGAACCTGCAACTGAGGCAGAAGTGAAAGAATTGTTGGGAGCGGACTTTGGTTCACTTGGCCCAGTCGATCTTCCAGAAAATGTCAAGATTATCGCAGACCGCAAGGTGCAAGATAGTCGCAATGCTGTTGCTGGTTCCAACCAAGATGGATACCACTTGACTGGTGTTAATCCAGGCCGTGACTTCACTGCTGAGTATGTAGATATCCGTGAAGTGCGTGAGGGCGAAATTTCACCAGATGGAAAAGGTGTTCTCAACTTTGCCCGTGGTATCGAAATTGGTCATATTTTCAAACTGGGAACTCGCTACTCAGCAAGTATGGGAGCAGATGTCTTGGATGAAAATGGTCGTGCGATCCCAATTATCATGGGATGCTATGGTATCGGTGTTAGTCGTCTCCTTTCAGCGATTATGGAGCAACATGCTCGCCTCTTTGTTAACAAAACTCCAAAAGGTGAATACCGTTACGCTTGGGGAATCAACTTCCCTAAAGAATTGGCGCCATTTGATGTGCACTTGATTCCGGTTAATGTTAAGGATGAAGCAAGTCTTGCATTGACCAATCGTATCGAAGAAGCCTTGGTCAACAAAGGCTACGAAGTCTTGACAGATGACCGTAACGAACGTGTCGGTGTTAAATTTAGCGATAGCGACTTGATTGGTCTCCCAATCCGTATCACTGTTGGTAAGAAAGCAGCTGACGGGATTGTAGAAGTCAAGATCAAGGCGACAGGAGATACAATCGAAGTTCACGCAGATAGCTTGCTTGAAACTCTTGAAATCCTAACAAATAAATAAAATCTATAATCAGAAGAAAAACAAGACAAAAATGTAACTAGTTTTTGCCTTGTTTTTTCTCTATAATGAGATAAAACAAAGATAAAAAGAGTAAATAAAGAGGTAGAGCTATGCTAAAATTTCCAAAGGATTTTGTCTGGGGTTCCTCAACTTCTGGGCCACAGACAGAAGGGCGAGTGCCTGGTGACGGCAAGGGAGACAATCTCTGGGATTATTGGTTCCAAGTGGAACCAAATCGCTACTATAATGGGATTGGGCCAGACAAAACATCGACCTTTTATGAAAACTGGGAAAAAGATATCGAACTTTTGTTAGAAACAGGTCACACAGCCTTTCGTACTTCTATCCAGTGGTCTCGTATTTTCCCACAGGGTCGTGGAGAAGTCAATCCTCAAGGAGTGGCTTTTTACCGTCAGGTCTTTGAAGCCATTAAGGCCAAGGGAATCCGTCTCTTAGTCAATCTCTATCATTTTGATCTGCCTTTTGCACTTCAAGAAGATGGCGATGGTTGGGAAAATAAGGCGACCATCAAGGCTTATGAAGACTATGCGCGTTTCTGTTTTGAAACTTATGGAGACTTGGTAGACCAATGGATTACCTTCAATGAGCCTATCGTTCCTGTAGAGTTTGGCTATTTCTATGATGCCCATTATCCTCATAAGGTAGATGCCAAAGCTGCCGTTAAGGTTGCCTATCATACCCAGCTAGCAAGCACTCTTGCGGTGAAGGCCTGCCATGAGGTTTGCCTGATTCTAAGATTGGAATTGTCCTCAACTTGACACCAGCCTATCCACGTAGTCAGCATCCTGCGGATGTCAAAGCTGCACGCATTGCTGATCTATTCCAAGCTCAATCTTTCCTTGATCCATCTGTCTTGGGAACTTATCCAGAAGAATTGGTGGAAATTTTAGCGGAGCATGATTTGCTACCAGATTCTACAGCTGAGGAGTTGGAACTTATTCGTGAGCACACAGTAGATTTTCTTGGAGTCAATTACTACCAACCCTTGCGTGTCATGGCGCCACGTTTTGCTAAGCATCCTGATAGTCCGCTCTTGCCAGAACACTTCTATGAGCCTTATGTCATGCCAGGTCGTAAGATCAATCCGCACCGTGGTTGGGAAATCTACGAGCAAGGAATTTACCATATTGCTCAAAATATCAAGGAAAACTATGGCAACATCGAGTGGATGTTGACCGAGAATGGTATGGGCGTTGAAGGTGAAGATAAATTCCGTGAAAATGGTATGATTCAAGATGATTACCGTATCGACTTTGTGAAAGGCCACCTGCGTGAACTTCATCGTGCTATCGAAGATGGTGCCAACTGTAAAGGCTACTTAATCTGGACCTTTATCGATTGCTGGTCATGGCTCAATAGCTATAAAAACCGCTATGGTTTGGTCGAGCTTGACTTAGAAACACAAGAACGCCGCTTGAAAAAATCAGGCCACTGGTTCAAAGAACTCAGTGATAATAATGGATTTTAAGTAATTTTTCAAATAGATTCAAAAAAACCATTGGAAACAAGGCTCTATGAGCGAAATTCCGATGGTTTTTCTTTGTATCAAAGTAATCCGATAAAAAGTAATAAGGCTGATAAAGCGATGAAAGCTAGGGTTGCTAGACCACGTTGGCCAGGGCTGTAAATCTTTCGTTCTCCTCGGACTGGGAAGACGATAGCTAGTAATGCACCTCCGACAGCTCCCCCAACGTGTCCAGCAAGGCTGATGCCAGGCATTAAAACGCTACCTACTAGGTTGATGACTAAGAGGGAGAGATAGGATTGACCAAGTTGCTGGAGATAGGGATTGCGTGTAGCATACCGAAGAACGACAATAGATGCGAACATTCCGTAGAGGGCAGTTGAAGCACCTGCAGTAATGGCATTGGGGCTAAAAACTAGGACAAAGAGATTTCCCATCATACCTGATAAGAGGTAGATAAAGAAAAACTGTTTGGAACCAAAGATGTCCTCCATCTGACGCCCCAAAAAGTAAAGGGATAGCATGTTGACTAAAAAGTGCTCCAAGCCAATGTGGACAAATGTTGCTGTAAACAAGCGCCAGATTTGTTCAGGCATGGCCTTGATTGCTGGGGGATAAACAGCTCCAAATCGATACAAGGTAGCTGCGCTTGTGTAGTTGAAACCACTGGTTAGAAACATGATGACAAAAACCAGGGTTGTCACGAGAAGAAAGAAGCTCGTGACGGGATAACGACGATCAAAAATCTCTTTCATAGATAATTACCTCCTTAACGGCAATATCGTGTGGTTCAGGATGGAAGTCCTGAATCTGACATGGATAAAGTGTGCTAATGGAGTTGCCAGAATAATGGCTCAAATATCTGTCATAGTAGCCACCACCATAGCCAATTCGATAACTAGAAGGATTGAAGGCCAAACCAGGAACATGAATCAGGTCAATCTGAGAAGGCTCAAGGATTGTGAACTCTCCTTGAGGTTCAAGAAGTCCAAAAGAATTTCTTTCGAGTTTCTCTGGTTCATACAGAACAAAGTCCATTTTCCCATGTGGATAGGTTTTAGGAATGAGGATAGTTTTCCCATCTTTTTGAGCCTGTTCGATGAGCCTAGCTGTCTGAAATTCATGAGGAAAAGACAGATAAGTGGCGATAGTCTTTGCTTCCTTATAGAAGGGATGCTGAAGGAGCTGATTGGTGAGCCAATCATTCATACTTTGCTTTTCTTCTGCAGATAGAGATTTGAGTTCTTGCAAGACCTGCTTGCGTAGGTTTTTTTTCATTGTTTACTCCGCAGTTTTCTTTTCTAAAAAGCTTGATACAGCCTCGACTCCGACAGTCAGAGCTTCTTCCTTAGGACTCATCTGTGGATGGTGAAGAGCATAGGGACTATCAATTCCAAGCCAGAACATGACACCGGGAACCTTGGAGAGAAGATAACCAAAGTCTTCTCCTGTCATGGCAGGTTCGATGTCGATTAGTTCAATTCCCTCTTTTTCATCAAAGAAGGTCATCAATTCCTGGGCTAATTCAGGGTTGTTTTCGACAGGTAGGTAACCTCCCTGCTTGAGTTCAACTTCCACATCCATATCAAAAGCAGCTGCGACACCTTCAGCGATGGCTTTGACACGTTTTTGAACTAAGAGGCTCATGCTATGTGTGAGAGCTCGAATGGTTCCATGCAAGAAAGCTGTATCAGCGATGACATTATTGGTTGTTCCAGCTTGAAAGACACCGAAAGTGACGACAGCTCCCTCGATAGGATCGACATTACGGCTAACGACTGACTGGACTTGAGTGACAAAATAGCTAGCCGCAACCAGAGCGTCGTTTGCTTGATGTGGAAAGGCGGCGTGACCACCTTTACCCTTGAAGCGAATCTTGACTTCGCAAGTTCCTGCAAAGAGTGTATGGGTATTGGTTGCAATCTGTCCAACTTTTAGGTCTGGACGAACATGAAGTCCATAGAATTGGTCAGGCAACCAGTCGCCAAAGGCCCCGTTTTCATACATGAGCATACCACCTGCTTCGTTTTCTTCTGCAGGTTGGAAGAGAAAGAGGAGATTGTTTTTGGGTTGTTTTTCTAGAGCACGTTCGAGACTTCCAAGGGCAATGGTCATATGAAAATCGTGCCCACAAGCATGCATACGGTCTGGGTGCTGAGAGGCAAAGGGAAGGCCTGTTTGTTCAACGATTGGCAGTCCATCGATATCTGTCCGCCAACCGATCGTTCGTTTCGGTTGACTTCCCTGTAAATACACTAAAATACCTGTTCGCCAAGTGCGAATCTGAACAAAATCCTTACCAGCTGTTAATTTCTCAATGACATTGAGCAAATAAGCGTGAGTCTTGAATTCTTCTAAACCGATCTCAGGAATTTGGTGAAGATCGCGTCGAGTTTGAATCAAATCTAACATAGTTAATTTCCTTCTACTGATACGATAAAGAGGCTGGAAGAGTTTCCGCCTCTGTTACTATTTACAAGGTGCGAAGCGCATCTTCTAGCGCTGTTTTTTGTTGGGTTTGGCTATCGATTTCTTTGATAACACGAGCTGGAACACCAGCCACCACAACGTTTTCTGGAACATCTTGAGTGACAATGGCACCTGCCGCAACAACAGAACCGCTACCGATTTGAACACCTTCGATGACCACAGCGTTAGCACCGATAAGTACATTGTCACCGACACGAACAGGTTCAGCGCTGGCTGGTTCAATCACACCTGCAAGAACAGCACCGGCACCGACGTGACTATTTTTACCAACAATAGCGCGGCCACCTAGGATAGCTCCCATATCAATCATAGTGCCAGCACCGATTTCAGCACCGATGTTGATAACAGCTCCCATCATGATAACAGCATTGTCACCAATCTCAACCTGATCACGGATGATAGCGCCTGGTTCGATACGAGCATTGATGTCACGTTTATCAAGGAGAGGTACAGCAGAGTTGCGAGCATCTTGTTCAACAACATAGTCCCTGTTTTCTGTGAGTCCCTCAAGAAGTGGAGCGATATCTTTCCAGTCTCCAAAGAGAACATTTCCTAGCTTGGTAACAGAAGCAGGGATAGCTCCAGCAAGTTGTCCTTCAAAGGTCACTTTTACACTTGTCTTTTTCTCGGCATTTGCGATAAATTGGATAATTTCTTGTGCATTCATTTTCGTAGCAGTCATAGGTGTCTCCTCATTCTTTATAATGCTTACTATTCTACCAAAAAAGGCTCCAAAATTGAAGCCTTAAGTGTTAAAAGAAGATTCTTTCAGTTTGTTTTTTGATTCTTCAATGGATAGAAAAATCATTGGGATGATAATCAAAATCATAGCTAGTAGTAGATAGCCATCCAAGACTAAACCTAGAAAGAGAACGCTTAGAATGGCAGATGATAAAGGTTCGCTAGCGCTGACGACTGACACCACCAATGGGGATACCAGCGAGACAGCCTTCATGGATAGGAAGAAGGCAAAGGCAGTTCCTAAAAAGGCAATGGCCAAACAGATGCAGATACTGATGGCATCAACCTGGAAGCTAATCTTATAAACGGGGTAGAGAAAATTACTAAAAATCCCAGCGATAATCATTCCCCAGCCAACAGTTGGAACGAAACCGTATTTTTTAGCAAAGGGTTGGGGTAAGATGACATTGAACATAACACCTAGGGCACTGAGAAGTCCCGTCAACAAGGCCAGAGGAGTGATGGATAACTTAGACAAATCGCCTTTGGTAGTCATCAAAAAGACACCAACCATAGCGACCAAGACATATAAAATGGCACTTTTAGAAGCTTTTTTCTTGTAGATGATGCGATTATATAGAAGTATAAAGATGGGGCTGATAAATTGGAGGATGGTAGCAGTGGTTGCGTTGGAGTATTCTACACAGAGATAAAAGAAATACTGGACAGAGAAGATACCTAAGATAGCATATGCCAGAAAAGGCAGATAGTTGTTACGATTTCTCCAAAGGTCGAATAACTGTGAGCGGAACTTAAAGCTAGAAAGGATAAGTACGAAACCACCTGCGACGAGTAGACGCATGGAAGTAATCCAACCAGAGGAGACTTGATAATGGGTAAAGAAGAATTCTCCTAAAATACCACAAATACCCCAAATTAATCCAGATAGGAGAGAATAAATGGTTCCTTAAATATATTCTTTTGATAGTGATTCATGAAACTATTGTACCATGAATGAGAAAAAGAAAAAAGAGAGCGAGAATCATCATTTCTCGCTCTCCTATCGGTAAGAAACTTATCGATGTTGGTTAGTGCTATTATTATTACCGTTATTGTTGTTATTATTGTTATTATTGTTATTGTTATTGTTGTTATTATTACCGTTATTATTGTTACTATTACCGTTATTACTATTATTGTTGTTGCTATTATTGTTTCGATTATTGTTGTTTGAGTTGTTATTGTTGGAATTAGATGATTTTGGTAAACTTCCCAAAATAGTATTCCAAGCACTTTGGTAATCAGCATCACTTCCGCCAATAGCAAATTTATAACTAGTAGTTGGAGCGCCAGCTTGCTTCGCCCAATAACTGGTTACAGTTTCTCCAGTTACTTCAATCTCTTTACCGTTGATAGTGACCTTACCAGGCTTCTGCCCAGTCGACTTAAGGACTTGAGAAGAAGTGACACTTGAATCAAGGCTAAAGCGTTCAGAACCCCAAGCAGAAGGAGATGCTTGCTGAATGGCATTTACCAGATGAGCCATATATTTTGCATTGCGGTAGTAAGCTCCCTTGGCTAGAGGGCTGTTATCATCATGTCCAACCCAACCTCCTAGGGTCAATCTTGGAGTAGAGACCATTAGCCACATATCCCCTTCTTCATTGGTTGTACCAGTTTTTCCGATCCAGTCAGCGCCTGCTAGACTAGAATTGATGGAAGTAAGGTCCGTTTGGAAGCTTGTAGTGACTCGAGATGAAAGTACATCTCTTAGCAGACTCTGCATAATGGTTGTAGTGGCTTTAGAGTAAACTTGGATGGGCTTAGCCTGATGTTCATAGAGAACCTCACCACTTGTTTTCTCAATTTTTGAGATCATGTATTTCTTATGATAGGTGCCATTGTTGGCTAGCGTTTGGTAGCCATTGGTATGCTGGGCTACAGTGACTTCAATTCCTCCCCCCATAGGAAGACTTTCAATTCCATATTCTGGAATTTCATAGCCCATTTTTTCCATATAAGAACGGACATCAACCCCTTTTTCACGGAGCATTCGGTAGGTCCAGTAGGCTGGGATGTTCCAAGAATAGTTCAGAGCTTCTTTAAGGTCTATCATGGCTGTTCCAGGACTGTTGACGTGCATGATTGGAGATCCGTTAGAGAAGTTTGCTGGATAGTTAGAGAGGATGCTAGCACTTCCCATGAGCCCTTGGTCAATAGCAATACCGTAGGCCAATAGTGGCTTGGTGGTAGAGGCAGGGGAACGTTTGGTATCGAAGGCGTGATTGTTTTGGTTGGTCTGATAATCTCGTCCGCCTACAAATCCTAAAATTGCCCCAGTTTGATTGTCCATCAAGACATTCCCAACTTCAGGTTGACCCGAGCTATCATTTAGAAGGTATCCGTAGTTCGTTACGGCGTTTTGCATAGCAGTATGAATCGTTTTATCGATGGTAGTTGTAATACGGTAACCACCATTTTGGATCTCTTTCAGCTAATTCTTGATAAGATTTTCGGATAGATTCGTTCTGTAGTTCTTGGTCAGAAACATTGTCTTTTTGCACCAGATAATCATACATAATCTTGGTAGCTTCATCAAGTGCAGTGAAGTAGAGGAAGCCCTTAGAAGTAACGCTGGCATTTTCTGCTGGCAAGAAATCTTGCTTAATGTCATAAGCCTTGTAGGTTTCATAGTCTTCCTGGCTGAGGACCCCTGTTCGATACATATTGTAGAGAACATCTTTTGAGCGCTTGATACCAAGTTCAATATCTTCTTCACTCTTCATCTCACCCGTAGACTCATAAGGTGAGTAGGAAATAGGACTTTGTGGCAAGCCTGCTAAGAATGCTGCTTGGGGAATCGTTAGCTGATTGGCATCCACTCCAAAAATCCCTTTGGCAGCTTGTTGAGCACCTGCAATATTTTGTCCCTTGTTATTGCGCCCAAAAGGAGCAACGTTGAGATAAGTGGTTAAAATTTCGTCCTTGCTCATGGCTCTTTCCAAGGCTAAGGCATCCACGATTTCACTGGCCTTACGAGCAAGCGTAGGAGCATCACCAACTACTTGTTGTTTGATGAGCTGTTGTGTTAGGGTAGATCCCCCACTGGAAGAACCAAGTCCGATGAACTTTCCTAGGCTGGCACGAATAACCGCTTTAGGAACGATACCATTGTGCTCTGCAAAGTGTTCATCCTCGGTTGCAATGATAGCTTGCTTGAGGTTATCTGAAATGGCATCTGATGATACAGATGTCCGAAGGAGGTCGCTTTCGATAGCGCTAATCATGGAACCATCTGCATAGCGGATTTCAGAGATGGATGAAATATTATTGACCTGCTTGATCAAATCCTCTGTTTGAGGGACACTAACCTGATCAAAGAGAGAAACAGCATAACCAAAGGCAATCCCTGTTCCAAGGAGACCACCAATAAAGCTAGGATGAAAAGTGTGTTAAAAGTTGCTTTTATACCAAGTAAAATCTTGGCAAATACAGTCCAGATATCGAAGTGTGTTTGAGTTTTCTTTTTCTTCTTAGAGTTTTTTCCACTCTTTTTCTTTGCCTTCATTTTAGAAGCTGTTAATTTTAGAGACCAAAGTAAGGCCAGTCCTTTTTGTTTTATTCTTGTTACATGTTTGTTCATAGAATTCCTCACTCTTTATTATTATACCATAAAAGCGTCTCTTGCAAGAAATTAGGCTTAGAATGGGGCTTTAGATAGGGATTGGATCTTGAAATTCAGACATTGAAAACAGCCAGATTTAAGCTAAATCTGACTGTTTGACAAATTGTTTATTTTTCTCCTGAGAGTTCTTTCCCAAGATCAATCAAGTAGTCCTTCAAGTGGTCTTTGACTTGTGGATGTTTAAGAGCGTATTCGATGGAAGTCTTCATAAATCCAAACTTATCTCCAACGTCATAACGTGAACCTTTAAATTCACGGGCGAATACACGTTGAGTTTTGTTGAGTGTATCGATAGCATCTGTTAGCTGGATTTCATTTCCTGCACCAGGTTTTTGACTTTCGAGGATGCCGAAAATCTCTGGTGTGAGGAGATAACGGCCAATAATGGCTAGATCACTTGGTGCGTCTTCAGGTGCTGGTTTTTCAACAAAGGTTTCAACACTGTAAAGACCGTCATTTCCTTCACCTTGAGGAGCGATGACACCGTATGAAGAAACTTCTTCATGTGGGACAGGCATTACGGCGATAGTAGAAGCATGAGTTTCTCATAATCGTTCATGAGTTGCTTGGTCAATGGAATAGCTTTGTCATCAGTGATATCCATGAGGTCATCTCCAAGCATGACCACAAAAGGTTCGTTTCCGACGAAAGCTTTGGCTTGTAAGACAGCATCTCCGAGTCCACGTGGGTGTGTTTGACGGATGAAGTGAAGGCGCATACCAGTCGTTTCATCGACTAGTTTCAAGAGATCTGTTTTTCCTTTTTCCTTGAGGTTGTATTCTAGCTCAAAGTTTGAGTCAAAGTGGTCTTCGATCGAACGTTTTGATTTCCCTGTGACAACAAGAATATCCTCAATTCCAGACTTGAGAGCTTCTTCAACGATGAATTGAATAGTTGGTTTATCGACGATTGGCAACATTTCTTTGGCCAAAGCTTTAGTAGCAGGTAGGAAACGAGTTCCAAGACCTGCAGCAGGGATAACGGCTTTTCTAACTTTTTGCTTCATGAGCTTCCTTTCTAACGGTGATTAAGACCACTCGTTCTCTGCCTTGAACTCGTTACTCATGAGTTCAGAAACAGCATCTTTGATATTAACATTTTCATAAATAACTTGGTAGATAGCCTGGGTGATAGGCATATAAACTCCTAGCTCTTGTGCCAACTCGTAGGCTGCTTTGGTTGTTGAAATTCCTTCGATGACCATTCCCATATTGGCTTCGATATCAGCTAAGGCTTCTCCACGTCCAAGAGCATCTCCAGCTCGCCAGTTGCGTGAGTGGACAGAAGTTCCGGTAACGATTAAATCCCCAACCCCTGAAAGTCCGCTATAAGTCAGTGGATTTGCTCCAAGTTGAACACCCAATCGAGTAATTTCTGCAAGCCCGCGCGTGATAATGGCAGCTTTTGCATTGTCTCCAAAGCCAAGTCCATGCAGGGCACCTGCACCAACAGCAATGATATTTTTAAGAGCACCAGCCGTTTCTACTCCGATGACATCTGTATTGGTATAAAGGCGGAAGTAGTGGTTGCTAAAGAGTTTTTGAACATATTGAGCAGTTTGTAAATCTTTAGAAGCAGCAGTGATCAAGGTGATGTCGCGGACGATTGTTTCTTCCGCGTGACTAGGACCAGATACAACCACAATTTCACTTCGGAATTCTTCAGGGATTTCTTCTTCTAGAATGGTTGAAAGACGTTTGTGGCTATTGGGTTCAAGGCCTTTTGAAGCATGCATGATGACGACTTTATGGTCCAAAACAGTAGCCACCTGTTGAGCTACCAATCTAGTCACCTTGGTTGGAACTACGAACAAAACAGCGTCAACACCCTTCAAGACTTCGGCCAAGTCATGGTAGGCTACAATTTTTTCGTCTAATACAGTATCCTTAAAATAGCGTTTGTTAGTATGTTGTGTATTGATTTCGTCAATTTGGTCAGGAATATTTCCCCAGATACGAACTTCGTGTCCATTGTCATTTAAAACTTGTGACAGAGCAGTACCCCAAGAACCAGGCCCTAAAACAGCGATGGTTTGTTTGTTCATATTTTCCTCCTTCTGAGAAAGCACTTTCCTATATTTTACCATAAAAAGCCCTATCATGCATCTATATTATTTATGAAGAATTCATTGAATGGTAAATGATAGATATTGAAGAATGTCTAGAAATTATTTTGTAGAATAGCCTCGTGTTCTAAGTGCGAAACGATAAAAAACACGAAAAGGAGAACAATATTTCCCCTAAAAATGGTATAATAGGAGCATCACGAAAATTGGAGAGACACTATGAGTTTTTACAATCATAAAGAAATCGAGCCTAAGTGGCAAAAATACTGGGCTGACTATCATACTTTTAAGACAGGAACAGATGCTTCAAAACAGAAGTTTTATGCGCTTGACATGTTTCCTTACCCATCTGGAGCGGGTCTTCACGTAGGACACCCAGAAGGTTATACTGCGACAGATATCCTTAGCCGTTTCAAACGTGCGCAAGGCTATAATGTCCTTCACCCAATGGGATGGGATGCTTTTGGTTTGCCAGCAGAGCAATACGCTATGGATACTGGTAATGATCCAGCTGACTTTACAGCGGAAAACATTGCCAACTTCAAACGCCAAATCAATGCCCTTGGATTTTCTTACGACTGGGACCGTGAAGTAAATACAACCGATCCGAACTATTACAAGTGGACGCAGTGGATCTTCACTAAGCTTTACGAAAAAGGTTTAGCTTATGAAGCAGAAGTACCAGTCAACTGGGTTGAGGAACTAGGAACAGCTATCGCCAACGAAGAAGTGCTTCCTGACGGAACTTCTGAGCGTGGTGGCTATCCAGTTGTCCGCAAACCAATGCGCCAATGGATGCTTAAAATCACGGCCTATGCAGAGCGCTTGCTCAATGACTTGGATGACCTTGACTGGCCAGAGTCTATCAAGGACATGCAACGCAACTGGATCGGTAAATCAACTGGTGCTAATGTGACCTTTAAAGTGAAAGGTACTGATAAGGAATTCACCGTCTTTACGACACGTCCAGATACCCTTTTCGGTGCGACCTTCACTGTTTTGGCACCTGAGCATGAACTAGTAGATGCTATCACAAGCCCAGAACAAGCTGAGGTTGTGGCTGACTACAAACACCAAGCTAGCCTCAAGTCAGACTTGGCTCGTACAGACCTTGCCAAAGAAAAACTGGTGTTTGGACTGGTGCTTATGCCATCAACCCTGTCAATGGTAAAGAAATCCCAATCTGGATTGCCGACTATGTTCTTGCTAGTTATGGAACGGGTGCTGTTATGGCTGTTCCTGCCCATGACCAACGTGACTGGGAATTTGCTAAACAATTTGACCTTCCAATCGTAGAAGTGCTGGAAGGTGGAAACGTTGAAGAAGCAGCTTATACAGAAGACGGTCTTCACGTCAATTCAGACTTCTTGAACGGGCTTAACAAAGAAGAAGCGATTGCTAAAATCGTGGCTTGGTTGGAAGAAAAAGGCTGTGGTCAAGAAAAGGTGACTTACCGTCTCCGCGACTGGCTCTTTAGCCGTCAACGTTACTGGGGTGAACCAATCCCAATCATTCATTGGGAAGACGGAACTTCAACAGCCGTTCCAGAAAGTGAATTGCCACTTGTCTTGCCTGTAACCAAGGACATCCGCCCTTCAGGTACAGGGGAAAGTCCACTAGCTAACTTGACAGACTGGCTGGAAGTGACTCGTGAAGATGGGGTCAAAGGTCGTCGTGAAACCAACACCATGCCACAATGGGCAGGTTCAAGCTGGTACTACCTCCGCTATATTGATCCACACAATACTGAGAAATTGGCAGATGAGGACCTCCTCAAACAATGGTTGCCAGTCGATATCTACGTGGGTGGTGCAGAACACGCCGTTCTTCACTTGCTTTACGCTCGTTTCTGGCACAAATTCCTCTATGACCTCGGTGTCGTTCCAACTAAGGAACCATTCCAAAAACTCTTTAACCAAGGAATGATCTTGGGGACAAGCTACCGTGACCATCGTGGGGCTCTTGTAGCAACTGATAAGGTTGAAAAACGTGACGGTTCCTTCTTCCATGTGGAAACAGGAGAAGAATTGGAGCAAGCGCCAGCCAAGATGTCTAAATCCCTCAAGAACGTGGTTAACCCAGACGATGTGGTGGAACAATACGGTGCTGATACCCTTCGTGTCTATGAAATGTTTATGGGACCACTCGATGCTTCTATCGCTTGGTCTGAAGAAGGCTTGGAAGGAAGCCGTAAGTTCCTTGACCGTGTGTACCGTTTGATTACAAGTAAAGAAATCGTTGCGGATAACAATGGCGCTCTAGACAAGGTTTATAACGAAACCGTTAAAGCTGTCACAGAGCAAATTGAGTCCATGAAATTCAACACAGCTATTGCCCAGCTCATGGTCTTTGTCAATGCGGCTAACAAGGAAGATAAACTCTATGCGGACTACGCCAAAGGCTTTATCCAATTGATTGCCCCATTTGCCCCTCACTTGGCAGAAGAACTCTGGCAAACAGTGGCAGCAACAGGCGAGTCAATCTCTTACGTAGCTTGGCCAACATGGGACGAAAGCAAATTGGTTGAAGACGAAATTGAAATCGTCGTCCAAATCAAAGGTAAAGTCCGTGCCAAACTCATGGTTGCTAAAGACCTGTCACGCGAAGAATTGCAAGAAATCGCTCTGGCTGACGAAAAAGTCAAAGCAGAGATTGACGGTAAAGAAATCGTGAAAGTGATTAGTGTACCTAATAAACTCGTTAATATCGTTGTTAAATAAGAAATGAATCCTCCGGAGCTTAGCTCTGGGGGATTTTAAATCGAAAAATATAATTCTATTTCCACTATCGCACCACTTAACCTGGCATTTTAACCACTTGTCTTCGAAAGCCGTTTTTCCGACGGTTTTTTTGTTAGACTAAATGTGTCAGAAGGAGGGAGAAATATGATTTTACAAGCTAATCATTTAACAAAACGATACGGTAATTACACGGCTGTTGACGATATTCAGTTACAGTTTGAAAAAGGAAGTTTCAATGCTATTTTAGGTCCCAATGGTGCAGGAAAATCGACAACTATTTCCATGTTAATCGGTTTAAAAGAACCAACACAAGGTCAGGTGCTATATGCACCAAATACGAAAATCGGAGTTGTTTTTCAAGCTAGTGTACTGGACGAGATGTTGACAGTTAGGGAAAATCTGGCCATTCGTGCTCAGCAGTATAAGGGGATTGAAGCAAATCGTGTAGAGAATTTGATCCATCAACTGGGTTTGACTGCTTTCCAGAAACAACTCTATGGGACATTGTCAGGTGGGCAAAAGCGTCGGGTTGATATTGCGCGTGCTCTTCTTTCAAATCCAGACATTCTTTTCTTGGATGAGCCAACAACGGGACTCGATATTCAGACTCGCAAATCTATCTGGGATCTCCTGTATCGACTACAAAAAGATGAAGGGATGACCATTGTATTAACGACGCATTATCTGGATGAAGCTGATGAAGCGGACCAGATCTATATCGTTGATCATGGAAAAGTGATTGCGCAAGGTTCTGCGACAGCTATCAAGAGTCAGTACGCATCTAATATCCTAAAAATTCGTTTTAAAGTAATGAAGGATTTAGAAAAATTGCTACAGACTGAAATGACAGTAGAAGCAGAAAATGAGTTGGAATATCTTTTTTATCCAAAAACGTCACTCGAAGCCATTGAATATTTGGCACAAGTTCGAGAAGAAATTGATTCTTTTGAGTTTCGCCCAGGTACTATGGATGATGCCTTTATTGCACTTACAGGAAGAGAGGTTCGCTAATGCTAGCTTTATTGAAACGGAACTTTACCTTATATTTTCGTAATCGTTCAGGAGTGTTTTTCTCATTATTGGGGGCATTGATTTCCTTCCTCCTTTATATCATTTTTTTGCAGAAGAACTTGACGGATGCTTGGTCCCAACTCCCTGATAAAACGAGCCTTTTAAATAATTGGCTGATGGGTGGCACCTTGGCTGTGACTGGGATTACAACTAGTTTTACGGCTCTTACACAAATGGTGCAGGACCGTGAACACCAAGTGGATCAAGATCTATTTTTGACAGATTTAGGTAACTGGGGCTTACAGGCATCTTATCTAATCAGCAGTATTGTCATTTCTTTTGTGATGCAGTTGTTTATGTTTGTAGTGATGAGCCTGTATTTTCAGGAGAGCCCAGTTTTGAGTCATCTAGCAGAAGTGGCTTTGATCATGTTGCTCAGTAGTGTGCTTTCTAGCTTGGTCAATGCTATTTTGATTCACCGTTTTCAATCTGTGGATAGTCTTGGAAAGCTAGCCACCATAGTGGGAACCGCTTCTGGATTTCTAGTGGGGACTTATGTCCCTCTTGGAGTATTGCCTAACTTTGCTCAACTTCTTATGAAGTGTACACCTGCAACCTATATTGCCTCTCTCTATCGACAAGTTCTTATGAAAGAACAACTAGCAGATACCTTTGTCGGTAATAGCGATTTATTAGCAGAATTTCAAGAAAAAATGGGTATCGAGTTAAAATGGCAGGAGCTGTTGACAAAGGAGAAAACATATCTTATAGTGGTAAGTATCAGTCTCGTAGCTATCTTTCTTTGGCTTTTATTGGTTAAAGTGAATAGCAAGAGAAAATAAAGATGTATGGGAGTAAAGATGAAGATTCATTTTGAGATGACCCCAGAATTTTCAGAAAAAGATCCTCACATTCTCATTCAGGCAGCTCAGTTGACTGATCAAGCTCGAGAAGTGATGGATTATTTAGAACAATTTTCAACTGTCAATCAGGTAGTGATTCCCATCCGAACAGATGATCAATTGGTCATGGTGAAGATTGAAGAGATTATCATGGCGGATATTGATAAAAATGTATTGACCATTTATACCGTTGATGGGCTTTATATGACTAAGGAAACCTTGATAAACTTTCAAAATCGGGTTAATCGCCGAAATTTCCTGCAGATATCCCGTCACGCCATTATCAATATTGACCATTTAGAATCATTATCGGATAGTTTTTCAGGAAATATGATGGCTAAGTTGACACGGGGCATAAAATCTAGTGTGAGTCGGAAATATGTCAAGTCCTTAATGGATTATTTAGGTTTATAGGAGAAAATGATGAAACGCTTGATAGCTTATTTTGTAACAGGTATGCAGACAGGCTCCTTCTTTTATTTGGGGTTGGTTTTGCTAGCTCAGATTTTCCCTAGCATTATCTATCCAACACTTAATAGTAGGAATATTTTAGCCATTTTTTTGATGAGTGGTACTATGGGAATTTTATCAGTCATGATTGAGGAACTAGAATTTTTAGCTTATAGCATACGCGTGGTCTTGCATTTACTAGTGACAGCTGTTATTTTAGTTTTGACCTGCCTATTTTTTGGCTGGGGAGTCGCTTTGCTCAGTCCTGTCCATTGGCTTATCTTCTTGTTGATTTATGGCCTTATCTGGCTCTATCAAATCTGGCAAACCCACAAGCAAACCCAGAAGATTAACCAAGCTTTAAAAGATAAACGAAAGCATGTTGCAAGTTTAGAATTTTAAGCATTCCAGTAGATTGATTCTTGGTTTCAATTTTCACTAAATTGTGGTATAGTAACTCCAGAAATGAAAACAGTAAGGAGAAAACTATGCCAGTAAATGAATACGGTCAGATGATTGGTGAACCTGTAGATGATACACCTGGAGTTTTGCCTTCACTTGCACGGATAGAAGGGCGATATACGGTTTTAGAAGCTCTATCGGTGGAAAAGCATGCAGAGGATTTATTAGCTGTCTATGGTCCGGATAGCCCTCGTGAGATGTGGACTTATCTTTTTCAACCACCAGTAGAAAACCTTGAAGAATTAATCGTTGCTTTAAAGCAGATGATCGAGCGTAAGGACCGCTTCTACTATGCAATTATTGATAAAGCAACTGGTAAAGCTCTAGGAACTTTTTCGTTGATGCGCATTGACCAAGCCAATCGCGTCATTGAAGTGGGGGCCGTGACCTTTTCTCCATCCCTCAAGCAGACCAGGATGGGAACAGAGGCTCACTATTTGCTAGCTCGTTATGTATTTGAGGAGCTCAATTATCGACGCTATGAGTGGAAGTGTGACGCCCTCAATCTTCCATCTAGAAAAGCAGCAGAACGTTTGGGCTTTGTCTATGAAGGAACCTTCCGCCAAGCTGTTATCTATAAAGGTCGCACCAGAGATACGGATTGGTTGTCTATGATTGATAAGGATTGGCCAAAGGTTAAAGCTCGTTTTGAAGCGTGGTTGCGTCCTGATAATTTTGATGAAAATGGGCAACAGTTGAAATCTCTTAGAGAATGTTAGGGAGGCTTGCTATGATTAACATTACGAAAGAAACATCTGTTTCAATTGATGACGTTTTGCATCTCTATCAGGCAGTTGGCTGGACAAACTATACTAGTCAACCCCAGATGCTGGAGCAGGCCTTGTCTCATTCGCTAGCGACTTATCTTGCCCGTGATGGTGAGAAAATCGTTGGTTTAGTTCGTCTGGTTGGAGATGGTTTTTCATCGGTTTTTGTCCAGGATTTGATCGTTTTGCCTAGCTATCAGCGCCAAGGAATTGGCAGTGCCTTGATGAAAGAGGCTTTAGGGGATTACAAAGATGCCTATCAAGTCCAACTAGCGACCGAACAGACAGAAAAAACCTTGGGTTTCTACCGTTCACTGGGTTTTGAAACCTTATCTACTTATGATTGTACAGGGATGATTTGGGTGGATCGAAAAAAATAAAAAAATTATTTTATCTTAAGTTAACTTTAAGTATTCTACTGTATCATATAGTTATTAAATAAAGACCTCCTAACTTTATTTAATAGAAATCCTAAACTTTTCTTTTTCATAATAATCTCCCTAATGAAGCCACCAAATCAGGTGGCTTTTTTGTGATCAAATGCAGAAATTTTAACATAAAATTGACCACATAATCATCCATTTCGACCACATAACTCCAAAGTGTATTTTTTCTTTTCTCTTTTTGTTAAACTGAGGGTGTAAAAAGGAGGAAGGAAATATGATTTTACAAGCAAAAGGCCTCACTAAGAACTATGGAGACCATACAGCAGTAAAAGATATAAATTTAGAGTTTAAAAAAGGAAGTTTTAACGCAATCTTAGGACCTAATGGGGCTGGCAAATCGACCACGATTTCAATGTTAATCGGACTTAAAAGAGCAACTAATGGTCAAATCATCTATGCGCCCAATACTCGGATTGGAGTTGTTTTTCAAGCAAGTGTATTGGATGAAAAGTTGACGGTCAAAGAAAACCTAGCCATTCGCGCTCAGCAGTATAAGGGGATTAAAGGTGGTCGTGTGGAAGATTTAATCAATCAACTTGGGTTGACTGCTTTTCAGAAACAACTTTATGGAACTTTATCAGGAGGACAGAAACGTCGAGTTGACATTGCTCGGGCTCTCCTAGCCAATCCCGATATTTTATTTCTAGATGAGCCTACGACTGGACTAGATATTCAGACTCGCAAATCCATTTGGGATTTATTGTATCGTCTACAAAGAGATGAAGGGATGACTATTATCTTAACGACTCATTATCTGGATGAAGCAGATGAGGCAGATCAACTTTATATTATAGATCATGGAAAGGTTATTGCCCAAGGTTCTGCTGCTGAAATTAAAAGTGAGTACGCTTCCAATCTTTTAAAAATTTGTTTTAAAGACAAGCAGGTGGAGAAATTCTTACCTAAAAATATGCCTGTGGAAAAGGAAAATGAGTTTGAGTATAGTCTTTATCCTAAGGGCCAATTGGAAGCTATTGATTATTTGACCCAAGTTCGTGAGAAGATTGCTAGCTTTGAATTTCGTCCAGGAACTATGGATGATGCCTTCATAGCCCTTACAGGAAGAGAGGTGCGCTAATGTTAGCCTTATTAAAACGTGATTTTTTGTTGTATTTTCGTAATCGTTCAGGAGTCTTTTTCTCATTACTGGGAGCTTTGATTTCCTTTCTACTCTATATTATTTTTTTGCAGAAAAATTTGATGGATGCCTGGTCCCAACTTCCTGATAATAAGAGCCTTTTAAATAACTGGCTGATGGGTGGAACCTTGGCTGTGACTGGGATTACAACCAGTTTTACAGCTTTGACCCAGATGGTACAAGACCGTGAAAATCAAGTGGATCAGGATCTCTTTTTGACAGATTTAGGGAGCTGGGGCTTGCAACTGTCTTATCTTATTAGTAGCCTTATCATTTCCTTTGTTATGCAAGCCTTTATGCTTATTGTTATGAGCCTTTATTTTCAAGAAATTCCAGCTATGAGTAAGCTATTTGAAATAAGTTTAATCATGCTGCTAAGCAGTCTCCTTTCAACATTGGTAAATGTACTCTTGATTTATCATTTCCAGTCAGTAGATAGTCTGGGTAAATTGGCTACAATTGTAGGTACAGCTTCAGGATTTTTAGTAGGAACTTATGTACCAATGGGAATTCTTCCTAACTTCGCTCAAGTTCTCATAAAGTGCACACCAGCTACCTATCTTGCTTCTCTCTATAGACAGGTCTTAATGAAGGAGCAATTAGAAACTACATTTATGGGGAATAGTAGCTTATTAGAAGAGTTTCAAGAAAAATTAGGAATCCGGCTTAACTGGCAGAACCTTTTAACAAAGGAAGAAACATACTTAATAGTGGTGAGTATCTGCCTCCTAACTTTTCTGCTTTGGCTGGTAGTAGTTAAAATCTCTAGCAAAAAAATAAAAATTATAGGTTAAGTTAACTTTAAGTTTACTCATGTATCATGTAACCATTAAGTAAAGACCTCCTAACTTTATTTAATAGAAATCCTAACTTTTCTTTTTCATAATAATCTCCCTAAAGAAGCCACCAAATCAGGTGGCTTTTTTGTTTGTAGGCTGGATTTTTGCTATAATAGGAGCATGAGTAGAATTTTAGATAATGAAATCATGGGTGATGAGGAGTTGGTAGAACGTACCCTCCGTCCCCAATATTTACGTGAATATATCGGTCAGGACAAGGTCAAGGATCAGCTGCAAATCTTTATCGAAGCAGCTAAAATGCGCGATGAGGCGTTGGACCATGTTCTTTTGTTTGGTCCTCCAGGTCTCGGGAAAACAACCATGGCTTTTGTCATTGCCAATGAACTGGGAGTCAATCTTAAGCAAACGTCTGGTCCTGTCATCGAAAAAGCGGGTGATCTGGTAGCGATTTTGAATGACTTGGAGCCAGGAGATGTGCTCTTTATTGATGAAATTCATCGCTTGCCCATGTCGGTAGAAGAGGTGCTTTACAGTGCCATGGAAGACTTCTACATCGATATCATGATTGGTGCTGGTGAAACTAGCCGAAGTGTTCATTTGGAATTGCCACCATTTACCTTGATTGGGGCGACCACCCGTGCGGGTATGCTTTCAAATCCTCTTCGTGCCCGTTTTGGGATTACAGGTCACATGGAATATTATACCCATGCTGATTTGACAGAGATTGTCGAGCGGACGGCAGATATCTTTGAGATGGAAATCACTCATGAAGCTGCATCTGAGTTAGCTTTACGCAGTCGTGGAACTCCTCGTATCGCCAATCGTCTCCTCAAGCGCGTGCGTGACTTTGCGCAGATTATGGGCGATGGCTTGATTGATGATGTGATTACGGATAAGGCCTTGACTATGCTGGATGTAGACCATGAAGGCTGGACTATGTAGACCAGAAAATCCTTCGTACCATGATTGAAATGTACGGTGGCGGTCCTGTTGGTCTAGGAACCCTTTCGGTTAATATCGCTGAAGAACGTGAGACGGTAGAGGATATGTATGAACCTTACCTAATCCAGAAAGGCTTCATCATGCGAACTCGTTCAGGACGGGTCGCGACAGCTAAGGCTTATGAACATTTAGGGTATGAATACATTGAAAAATAAGTCTGAAATCTTAGACTCTTTCAAAGAAAATCCTGATATGATGGCTATTCTGACCATCATCCGTGACCTGGAGTTGAAAGATTCCTGGTTGGCAGCTGGATCGGTTCGAAATTTTATCTGGAATCTCTTGTCAGAGAAACCAGCTTTTGACCGTGAAACGGATGTGGACGTCATTTTCTTTGACCCAGACGTGAGTTACGAAGAAACGCTGGCAATAGAAAACAAGTTGAGAGAGGACTTCCCCCAATATCAGTGGGAGTTGAAAAATCAAGCCTATATGCATCAGCATAGTCCCCATACGGAACCGTATGTGAATTCCTGTGACGCTATGAGTAAATATCCCGAACGTTGTACGGCGATTGGACTTCGCTTGCAAGCTGACGCAACTTTAGAGCTATTTGCTCCTTATGGTTTAGAGGAAATTTTGAACTTTCAGGTTTCTCCAACTCCCCATTTTTTAGAAAATGATGACCGGATGAAGCTTTATCAACAGCGTTTATCTAAGAAAAACTGGCAAGTAAAATGGAAAAATCTGATATTTAGAAGAAAAATCTGATATTTAAAAATACTTAAGGAAACTTTAAGATAGGAGCTGTATACTTATCTCATAAGTTAAGAAGACCTTAACTTAAACTCCTAAAACTTTTTCATAATAATCTCCCTATAAAAAATCAAGTCGCCCAATCAGGCGGCTTATTTTTTTGTTCTAATACTCAATGAAAATCAAGAGCAAACTAGGAAGCTAGCCGCAGGTTGCTCAAAGTACAGCTTTGAGGTTATAGATAAGACTGACGAAGTTAGTCACATATATAATCTAAGGTGAAGTTGACGTGGTTTGAAGAGATTGTCGAAGAGTATAAATCTATGCTTTTTCATGATATAATAGCTTTATGAGATTAGATAAATTTTTAGTTGCCTGTGCTATAGGTAGCAGGACAGAGGTTAAAAACTTTCTAAAGTCTGGGCGCGTGACGGTCAATGGTAAGAAAGAAAAATCTGCTAAGTTGCAAATTAATGAAGAGACAGATGAGATTCGCTTTGATGGGCAAAAGCTAGCCTACGAGGAGTTTGTTTACTATATGATGAACAAGCCCAAAGGAGTTATCTCAGCAACTGAAGATCCGAAGCACAAGACAGTCTTGGATTTGTTGGATGACTATGCACGTGCCAAGGAAGTTTTTCCGGTAGGGCGCTTGGATATCGATACGCATGGACTCTTACTCTTGACCAATGATGGCCAGCTAGCTCATGCTCTTCTTTCACCCAAACGTCATGTGGATAAAATCTATCTGGCGCAGGTCAAGGGAATGATGACAAATGCAGATATTGAGACATTTGCGCAAGGAATTCCGCTCAAGGATTTTACCTGTCAGCCTGCCAAGCTAGAGCTTGTGTCTATTGATAGAGATAAGGAAGAAAGCCTGGTCCGAGTGACCATTGCAGAAGGGAAATTCCACCAGGTAAAGCGTATGGTCGCCTACTGTGGTAAGGAAGTCGTAGACTTGCAACGTTTAACCATGGGAACTTTGACCTTGGATGAGGATTTAAAACGTGGAGAATGGCGTCGCTTAAGCAAGAAAGAACTGGAAGGGTTACTTGAGAGTGTCAGCTAGTGACAGAAGAATTATGAAATATTAGGAAAATGTGAGGAAAATATCCTTGCCTTTTTCAGTTTTTGGTTGCTTCCTTTGTGAAAAGAGTTATAATAGACTGTAGAATAAAAGGAGGATTTTATGAACGCGATTCAAGAATCATTTACTGATAAACTATTTGCCAATTATGAAGCAAATGTCAAATACCAAGCTATCGAAAATGCTGCTAGCCATAACGGTATTTTTGCAGCCCTGGAGCGTCGTCAAAGCCATGTCGACAACACACCAGTTTTCTCACTTGATTTGACAAAGGATAAGGTTACTAACCAGAAAGCTTCTGGTAGATGCTGGATGTTTGCGGCCCTCAACACTTTCCGCCACAAACTCATCTCTCAATACAAACTTAAAAACTTTGAATTGTCACAAGCCCACACCTTCTTCTGGGACAAGTATGAAAAATCTAACTGGTTCTTGGAGCAAGTGATTGCAACTGCTGACCAAGAATTGACGAGCCGTAAGGTTAGCTTCCTACTCCAAACTCCACAACAAGATGGTGGTCAGTGGGATATGGTGGTTTCTCTCTTTGAGAAATACGGTGTTGTTCCTAAGTCTGTTTATCCAGAGTCTGTTTCATCTAGTAGCAGTCGTGAGCTTAATGCCATTCTTAATAAATTACTTCGTCAAGATGCTCAAATCTTACGTGACCTCTTGACTTCAGGTGCTGATCAAGCAACTGTTCAGGCTAAGAAAGAAGACCTCTTGCAAGAAATCTTTAACTTCCTTGCAATGTCACTAGGTCTCCCACCACGTAAATTTGACTTTGCTTATCGTGATAAAGACAATAACTACCAAAGCGAAAAAGGTATCACTCCACAAGAGTTTTACAAGAAATATGTCGACCTTCCATTAGAAGACTACGTTTCTGTGATCAATGCTCCAACTGCTGATAAACCATATGGCAAATCATACACAGTTGAGATGTTGGGAAATGTCGTTGGTAGCCGTGCAGTTCGCTATATCAACGTACCTATGGAACGCTTGAAAGAATTGGCGATTGCTCAAATGCAAGCAGGAGAGACTGTTTGGTTTGGTTCTGATGTCGGCCAGCTCAGCAACCGTAAAGCGGGAATCCTTGCGACAGATGTTTATGACTTTGAATCAAGCATGGACATTCAACTCACTCAAGACAAGGCTGGACGTTTGGACTACAGCGAAAGCTTGATGACCCACGCCATGGTCTTGACAGGTGTTGATTTGGATGAAAATGGCAAAACAATCAAGTGGAAAGTTGAAAACTCATGGGGAGACAAGGTCGGTACAGATGGTTACTTTGTTGCTTCAGATGCTTGGATGGACGAGTACACTTACCAAATTGTTGTTCGTAAGGAATTACTAACAGCAGAAGAACAAGCTGCCTATGAAGCAGAACCAATCGTCCTTGCACCATGGGATCCAATGGGTGCCTTGGCTGAATAAATGAGATATAAAAAGAACGGTTCTATAATTTTTAGGGTTGATGGAAATTTTCCACCAACCCTATTTTAGTGTATACAAAAAGGCCAACATCCATTATATTAAAAGCGCTGAAACCTAAAACAAAAGGATGATGACCATATGAACAATATACTAGAAGCTACACTACAAATCAAAGATAAAAACATTATTTGGGATAATAAAGTTCAAGAGAAGATATTTAAAAAAGAGAAAATCTTTATTTTTATGCAGCTACTTATACGCATAAACCAGAATTTTGTACCGTTTGTGGGTGTGTTAGCCGAAAATAATAATATCGTTAAAAACGGCACGAAAACATCTCGTATCACTCTCTGTTCTGTTTCAGGCCTAGCGGCCTACTTAAATCTACGCAAGCAGAGATTTCTCTGTAGAGAATGCGGCTCTTCATTTACCGCAGACACTAGTCGAATCGTAGAAAAACACTGTCATATCTCTAAACGCTTAAAAAACGAAATTAAATCAAAAAAATAAGTGAAACAGTATCTGAAACCTATATCGCAAAAAGAAACAAATGTTTCAGTTCATACAGTAAGACGTATCATAGATGATACAACACGTTTACTAAAGATTAAACCATTACACGATTTACCTGAGCATTTGTGTTTTGATGAATTTAAATCCGTCAAATCTTCCGATAGTAATATGAGCTTCATTATTTGTGATAGCACTACACACAAGCTGGTCGATGTTGTACGAGATAGAAAAATCTTACAGCTTTGAAAAAAAGTATTTTTTTCATCGTTTTTGAGCCTAAGACTAGATTAAAGGTGAAAAACTATCTCCATCGACATGTACTTACCGTACATTCAATTAATAAAAAGAAATGTTTCCTAACGCTAAAAATTATCATTGATCCTTTTTCATATCGTACAAGCCTTAAATAGAGAATTAAATCGAACTCGGGTACGTGTCATGAATAAGCATCGCTATAAAGACTCTAAATTATATCGAAAGTTAAAAACATTATTGGAAGTTAATTTTTAAAGAACTCTAATGAACTTCAGAACTATAAATATAATCGTTATAAGCTTTTTTTGAAAGCTTCATAACAAAGTAAAGGAATCGTAGATTATATCTTAGAAAAAAATCCATCTCTTAAAAAAATGATTATGAGGTTGTACATTCACTTCGTGAATGTATACAGGATAGAGATTATATAGAATTCAAGGAAACGATTGAAGCAGCTACGCAATTAGACCTATCTCCTGGTTTAAAAAGAGTATTAAAGACTCTTATGACTTACTTGCCATATATTCAAAATACTTGTGAGTATCCAACTAGAACAAATGGCCCTATTGAAGGAATAAACAATAAAATAAAAGTGCTTAAAAGAAATGCCTACGGCTTTAGAAACTATTACCATTTTTAGAAATAGGATTATTTTAATAACAAAAAAATGTTTGGCTCCAAAAACAAAAAGGAATTAAGCAACAATTAGTTGCTTAATCCCTTCCTAAATTTCTTCATCAACACTATTTGACAAAGAGCCCTTTTTTAGTGCTCAAAATAGCACTCAATTTTAAATGGATTTGGTGTTCAAAAATATAATCAAATGCAACAAACTAATTTCATTTTTAATAGGCACAATTAATTTTAGAAGATAGTACGAAAAAATATTGACTATTTTCTTTAGAATGTGTAAAATTTAGATAGATTATTTAAAGTGAGGTTTTTTTATCTTGTCTATATTAAAGAAGAAAGTTAATATGTTTAGTGTACTATTGAATGTGGTATTAATAGCTATTATAGCTATTGGAGTGCTATTTTTCTTACCTAAGGAACATAAATCAGAAGTCAAATCGTCAATTAATATCGAAAGTATTGAAAAAGTGAATGAAGTTGTATTTTTGAATGCGGGAATTAATGAAATTATTTCTGAAACAAAAACAACTCAAGTTTTTGGGTTTGATGTGCCGTTCTCTAAAAAAGCAGCATTAGTAATTTTAAATTATAAAGCTAAATTTGGAATTAAAAGTAGTGTAAAGGTTGAACAAATAAGCGAAAAAGAATATAAGGTTATTGTTCCAAAATTGGAAGTAATTGGTGTTGAACTTTCAAAAGATAATCCTTATGATTTATATGATAGTCATGGAGAGTTATTAAGTGGAACTACAGAAGATATTGATACTGGGAAATTGGTCGCTAACCAACTTTCTAGTGATAAACAAGCAGAGTATTTAGATAAATTTAAGAGTGAAATTAAAGAATCTGCAATCAATTATTATAAAACAATATTTTCTTCAATGGATTCTGAAGTAAAAGTAACTATAGAATTTACAGAATAATTTTTGAAATACAAAACCCTGGCCATCTCTGGTCAGGGTTTTGTGTGGTTCTATAATTTTTAGGGTTGATGGAAATTTTCCACCAACCCTATTTTAGTGTATACAAAAAGGCCAACATCCATTATATTAAAAGCGCTGAAACCTAAAACAAAAGAATGATGACCATATGAACAATATACTAGAAGCTACACTACAAATCAAAGATGCACACAATGAAGGTGTTACATTCCATTTCTTAGAGAATATTAAAGAAGTATTGCGTGATGAGAGTGGGAAAGTAACTGGTGTAAAGGTTATTACAATGGAACTTGGTGAATCAGATGAAAGTGGAAGAAGATCAACGCATGAAGTGGCAGGTAGTGAACATATTATTCCATGTGACCTTGTCGTTGCAGCAATTGAACAAAAGTAGACTTTAGTGTTCTAGATGAAAGGTAAAAATTTGACTTTCGGTCAACATCAGAATACAATAGAAATGAACTAATAACAGGGGATGCATATTTAGGTCCTCAATCTATCGCAACCGCAATTAAAGGCGGGTGAGAAGTTGCGACAGAAGTACATGAATCGTTTAAAGAAAACACATAAATAACTTGTGGTGCCTTTCGTTTTTTTACTGGGAAAATTAAGGAACTATAGTTATAAATCCTTAAATATATTAATATATTAACATGCGTATATTTATGGGAAGAAGGTTATGTCATCTATAGTTGTACTTCTGACGATAAGGTTGTTCGTGTACCAAAGGAAATTAAAGGTAAACCTGTTATCGCAATTGGAGAACGTGGTCTTGCGAACTTGAAACATTGTGAGGCAATCGTTTTACCAGATACAGTACGATATATTGGAAAAGGTGCGTTTACGATTGACAATAAGTTAAAGTATGTCCACTTTGGTAAGTCAATAGAAACAGTAGAAGATGATGTTTTCAACTCTGATAGTTCATTAGAATCAGTTGTATTCCCAGAAGGAACAAAGAGTATTGGAACATTAGTATTTTGGGGGACATCATCAATTAAATCTATTACAATTCCAGCAAGTGTAACAGAAATTACAGAATACTTCTATTTTGTGGATAACTGTAACCCAGATGTAGAAATCCATACACCTAAGGGATCAAAGGCAGAAGAAGTAGCTAAAGCAATGCAACTTAAAGTAGTAAATGACTAAAGGGGAATAGTATGAACAAAAAATTACTATCAGGCTTAGGGACTGACCCCAAAAAGTGAGAATTTAATAAAAACACCCTAGGGCTACCGTCTTCGGTATTCAACCGGAGACAGGTAGTCCAATTTTTGTTGGATTCTTTTTTCATTAGGTTCTTCATCAACACTATTTGACAAAGAGCCAAAAGAATCAGGTGATAAACCTGATTCTTTTTTTGTTTGTACATTCTCACCAAGATTACATGATACCGAAGAAACGAGCTGCGATACCTACTGCAAAGAGAGCAAGGATGATTGTGATTGGAGATACTTTTTTCTTAAGCAACCACATGCAAAGGAAAGTAAGGAGAAGTCCCATCAATCCTGGGATCAATGAGTTCAACTGACCTTGAAGGGTTTGTGGTTGAACGCTATCCAAGCTCATGCCACTAAGTGCTTGACCAAGAATACCCTTCAATTCTCCACCTGTAACAGCGCCTTCTGGGAAGTTGATGTAGGCACCTTCTGATAATTGTTTACCTGGAAGGTTAACAGTGAAGTTAATTGATACCCAACGTTGTACAAGAACGGCAAGGATGAACATACCAAGGATAGATGCACCCTTAGTGATGTCTTTCAAGATACCACCTGACATGTCTTTAGTGATTTCAGATCCAGCCTTGTAACCAAACTCTTGTGTGTACCATAGGAAAGACATACGGATTGCATTCCATCCAAAGAAGAAGAGAAGTGGTCCAACGATGTTACCAGTTGCAGCAAGTGATGCACCAAGGGCACCAAGGATAGGACGAACTGTAAACCAGAAGACTGGGTCACCGATACCAGCAAGAGGTCCCATCATACCGATCTTAACACCTTGGATAGCAGCGTCATCGATTTCAGTACCGTTAGCGCGTTCTTCTTCAAGTGCAAGAGTAACCCCCATGATTGGAGCAGCTACGTATGGGTGAGTGTTGAAGAACTCAAGGTGACGCTCAAGAGCAGCAGCTTGGTCTTCTTTAGTAGTGTAAAGTTTCTTGATAGCTGGGATCAAAGAGTAAGCCCAACCCAAGTTTTGCATACGTTCGTAGTTCCATGAACCTTGAAGGAATTGTGAACGCCACCAAACTTTTTGGCGGTCTGATTTTGATAATTGAATTTTTTCAGCCATGATTGTTCCCCTTTCTAGTAGTCTTCTAAGATATCACCAATTGGGTCGTTAGAAGTTGCAGCTCCTCCGCCACCGTTTCCACCTTGTTTAGAAAGGTTGAGGTAGATGAAGGCAAGGGCAACACCGATTACACCAAGGGCAATCAAAGTCAATTGAGAGATTGCTGCAAGAGCAAAACCGATAGCGAAGAATGGCCATACTTCACGAGTAGCCATCATGTTGATAACCAAAGCGTAACCAACGGCAACGACCATGGCACCACCAACAGCCATACCACCGTTCAACCAGTCTGGCATTAAACCAAGAGCGTCTTGAACAGCAGAAGCTGGGATAGCGATAAGGAAGGCTGCAGGAATAGCGATACGAAGACCTTGAAGAATAAGGGCGAAAGTAGTGAGCACGCTCAACAGCTGCAATGTTACCTTCTTTAGCAGCAGCATCTGCAGTGTGAACCAAACCAACTGAGATTGTACGAACAATCATAGTCAAGAAAAGTCCAGCTACGGCAAGCGGGATAGCAGTTGCAGTTGCGACTGCGATACCTTCAGTAGTAAAGTTACCACCTTTAATCATGATGATTGCAGCGGCAACAGAGGCAAGGGCAGCGTCAGGAGCAACGGCAGCACCGATGTTTGCCCAACCAAGGGCAATCATTTGAAGTGATCCACCAAGCATAACCCCTGCTTCGAGGTTACCAGTTACAAGACCGATAAGGGTACATGCTACGATTGGTTGGTGGAATTGGAATTGGTCGAGGATACCTTCAAGACCAGCAAGGAAGGCAACAACTACAACCAAGATAGCAGAAATGATTGAAATATCTGACATGGTTTTATTCCTTTTCTATTTAAGTTAATTATTGAATGTTAGCTTTGCTAATCAAGTCAAACAAATCTTTTTTAGTGTCGTTTGGAACTTTACGTACGTCAAATTCAACACCAAGATCACGCATTTTTTCAAATGTAGCAACGTCGTCTTTGTCCATTGACAATACGTTGTTGACCATTGTTTTACCAGTTGAGTGAGCCATTGATCCAACGTTAAGAGTCTTAATTGGTACACCGCCTTCGATAGCACGAAGAGCATCTTGTGGTGTTTCAAACAAGATAAGGGCATGTGTTTCACCAAAGCGAGGATCTTTAGCAACCTCAATCAATTTTTTGATTGGCACAACGTTAGCCTTCACTCCGTTAGGAGCCGCTTGTTTGATCAATTCTTTACGAAGATCGTCGTTAGCTACGTTATCTGAAGCAACGATGATACGGTTAGCTTTTGAATCTGGTGTCCAAGCAGTTGCGACTTGCCCGTGAAGAAGACGTGTGTCAAGACGAGCAAGATTGATTTTCAATTTACCGTCTCCGATAACTGTTCCTTCTGGAATAGCAGCTTGGGCAACTGGAGCAGCTGCAGCAGTTGCAACTTCCTCAGCTGGATTTAGCTCTTCTGGAAGCGCCTTGATGCCATCTTTGGCTTCTTTAATGATGTTCGCAGCGACTTTATCCACTCCAGCATTAGCGTCCATCAGGCGCTCGGTGTAGGCTTGGATTAACATCGGCAAATTAAGTCCTGTGATGATGGCAAATTTACGCTCAGGATTTTCTCCCATTACGCGGCTAGCTTGGTTAAATGGAGAACCACTCCAAAGGTCAGCCAAGACTAGAACCTCATCTTCTGCGTCAAATGCAGCCACAGCATTGTTGAACTTGGCGTATAAATCATCTGGACCTTCGTTTGGCATAAAGGTTACAACTTGAACCTTTTCTTGTTCACCAAAGATCATAGATCCTGACTGATGAATACCAGCGGCAAATTCACCGTGGCTCGCAATAATGATTCCGATACTCATTATTGTCATTCCTCCTTATAAAATGTTTGACTCTTAGTTTAAGAAAACTTTAAGACTCCTTAAGTATAAATCGTTTTCAGACAAAAAGCAACTAATTATAATAAAGAGTGAAAAAAATCTCAAAGTTCTATCTTTGTAGATGTTGATATATCAATTTTTTGTAAAATCGTCTATAGATTGGTAAAAAAATTTAATATAAAAGAGTGGTGGAGCAGAGGTTGGTGAATGAACTCTCGATTTCTAAGTCCCAGTCCCTGATGTTTCAATAATCCGCTGTTTACGTGAAGCTTGTAGCTAGAAAAAAATTTTTCGTCACTAGCTCTCTTGAGCGTTTAAAAAAGAACTTTAAGTCCAATTGTTGCTATGTCAAAAGTTCATTGCTAAAAAAGAGGTGGGACCTTCTGTCCCTACCTCGTTTTGGTATTTATGATTTATCTTAGTGGGTAAAGTCCAGAACCATGCGACCTTGGATGGTACCAGCAGCCATTTCATCAAAGACAGCAATGGCATCTTCAACAGGCCGTTTTTGAACGATTGGAACAACGAGACCTTCAGCACCAAATTGGAAGGCTTCTTCCAAATCTTTACGTGTTCCAACGAGGGAACCGATGACTTGGATACCGTCAAGAACTGTTTTGACGATGCTAAGGTCCATCATTTCTGAAGGGAGTCCGACAGCTATTACACGACCACCTGCACGAACAGAGTCAACTGCTTGGTTAAAGGCAACTTTTGATACAGCTGTTACGACAGCTGAGTGAGCACCACCGTTTGTCTTTTCTTTGATAAGGCCTGGGACATCTTCGACTTCAAGACCATTAATCACGATATCTGCACCAACTTCTTTAGCTAGGGCAAGTTTATCGTTGTTAATATCTACTGCGATAACGTGAGCGTTGAACACTTTTTTAGCGTATTGGACAGCTAAGTTACCAAGCCCTCCAGCACCATAGAGGACAACCCATTGGCCTGGTTCAACTTTTGCTTCTTTGATAGCCTTGTAGGTAGTAACACCGGCACAAGTAATTGAAGAAGCTTGGGCTGGATCGAGACCTTCTGGAACCTTAACAGCATAATCTGCAGTTACGATACATTGTTCTGCCATACCACCATCAACTGAGTAGCCAGCATTTTTCACTGTACGGCAAAGAGTCTCACGCCCAGTTGTACAGTATTCACACATACCACATCCTTCAAAGAACCAAGCTACGCTGACACGGTCACCAACTTTTAGGCTTTTAACATCAGGAGCAACTTCTGTGACGATACCGATCCCTTCGTGGCCGAGAACGCGTCCTGGAACTTTACCAAAGTCACCATGTGCAACGTGGAGGTCAGTGTGGCAGACACCACAGTACTCAACTTCTACAAGAGCTTCCCCAGTTTCGAGTGGACGGAGAACTTTTTCTTCAATAGCAACACCAGTGCCTTCTGGATTTACAACAACAGCTTTCATAGCTATCCTCCTTGATTAGTCGTTGAGGTGCAGAGGAAAAGGGGCTTGGCTAGAAAAGTTTTCAAGTGAAGTCGAATTTGAACTGCCCTCTTATTTACTTATATGTGAAGTATATCACGATATTTAATATAGTACAATAGTTTTGAGGTAAAAAACTATGTAATCGCTTAACCGGTTGATAAGACTGTGAAAATTGAACAAGTAAGATTGATACATTGGCGAGTAAATACCTATAAATGCTAGAAAAGTTGACTTTAGATCTCCCATCTAGGGTAAGAGTTCAAAGCAAATTTTTCTGAGTTCCTTCCTGAGGGGGATTTTTGGTATAATATAGAAAGCAATTGATCTTTCTAGTAAGAGAATTTAGAGTGAGAGGTATCTATGTCCCCTTCTATTCAGTTATTGAAAAACCGTTATTTAAAAAATATCAAAGAAAATCCAGAACTCTACATTGGTATTGAGTTGGAATTTCCTATTGTACACACGAAAGGGAAACCCACAGATATTGAAGTCACCAAGGATTTGATGCGATTTTTAGTGGATGCTCTTAGCCTGGAAGTTGAAAAAGAGGACCAGGACGGAAATCCGATTCAACTTGTAGAACCCAAAAGTCAGGATCGGATTCTGTTTGAGGTTTCCTACACAACCTTGGAGTTTGCCTTTGGCAGAGCCCAGAATATCCAAGAGGTCCAAGGACGCTTCGAGGCCTATATGAGGGTCATCCAAGAAAAGTTAGGCGAAAAGGATCATGCTATCCAGGGGTGGGGGATTCATCCAAACTGGAATCAGAATGACAATCAACCTGTGGCTTATCCACGTTACCAGATGTTGATGGATTACCTACATATGGGAAATCGCCAAGAGAGAGCTAATTTGCATGACTTTCCAGCCTATGGTGCATTTATCTGTGGTAGTCAAATTCAGTTAGATGTATCAAAGTCAAACTACTTACGAGTTATCAATGCTTTCACACAGATAGAGGCAGCTAAAGCTTACCTGTTTGCCAATTCTGAGTTTTCTGGAGCAGACTGGGACACCCAGATTTCACGAGATATCTTTTGGGAAGAATCCATGCATGGAATTTATCCAGAGAATGTCGGTGTCAATGCAAAACTCTTCAAAGATGAGGATGATTTCTTTGATTATCTAGACCGCTCTGCGATTTTTACAGCAGAACGAGATGGGGAAACCTACTATTTTTCTCCGATTCGGGCTAGAGATTACCTAGCTACTGAGGAAGTTTCGGCCTATACTCTAAATGGAAAAGAAACTCTGCTTGTTCCTCAAGAGAAGGATTTTCAAACGCACCGTAGTTACCAATTTCAAGACTTGACGACTAGAGGAACGGTCGAATTTCGTAGTGTTTGTACACAGCCACTAGACCGCACTTTTGCGTCGGCTGCCTTTCATCTAGGTTTGTTGGTGAATCTAGACAAGCTTGAAACATACCTAGAAACCGCACCTTTCTTTGAGAGATTTGGTCGTGACTACAAATCTTTGAGACGTCGGTTTTCTAAGAAACAGCTTTCAGATGAGGAGACAGTTGGAATTGTTCAATTCTCAAAAGATTTGCTAGCTATAGCAGAGCAAGGTTTTGAAATGAGAGGTCAGCAAGAAACAACCTATTTAGAGCCTTTGAAAGAAAAATTGACTCTATAATTTTCTTATAAAGGAAGAATTTTCTGAAAAATCATGTTATAATGAATAAGACTATAGATAAAGGATAGAGATTTATGACATTAGTTTATCAATCAACGCGTGATGCAAAAAATACCGTAACAGCCAGCCAAGCGATTTTGCAAGGTTTGGCAACAGATGGAGGCTTATTTACTCCAGTTAGCTATCCAAAGGTAGATTTGGATTTTGAAACATTAAAGGACGCTTCATACCAGGAAGTAGCTAAGCTTGTCTTGTCAGCCTTTTTGGATGACTTTACAGCAGAAGAGTTGGACTACTGTATCACCAATGCCTATGACAGCAAGTTTGATACACCAGCCATTGCTCCTCTTGTCAAACTTGATGGCCAATACAACTTGGAACTTTTCCACGGTTCAACCATTGCCTTCAAAGACATGGCCTTGTCTATCTTGCCATACTTTATGACAACAGCTGCCAAGAAACATGGCTTGGAAAACAAGATTGTTATCTTGACTGCAACTTCTGGAGACACTGGAAAAGCTGCCATGGCAGGATTTGCGGATGTCCCTGGAACTGAAATTATCGTCTTTTATCCAAAAGATGGTGTCAGCAAGGTACAAGAGTTGCAAATGACCACTCAAACGGGCGAAAACACTCATGTTATCGCCATTGATGGAAACTTTGACGATGCTCAGACTAATGTGAAACATATGTTCAATGATGTGGCCCTTCGTGAAAAATTAGCAGCGAACAAGCTCCAGTTCTCATCAGCCAACTCTATGAATATTGGCCGTTTGGTACCACAAATTGTCTATTATGTTTATGCCTACGCTCAGCTTGTTAAAACTGGCGAAATTGTGGCTGGTGACAAGGTTAACTTCACCGTACCGACAGGAAACTTTGGAAATATCTTGGCTGCCTTTTACGCTAAGCAAATCGGTTTACCAGTTGGTAAGTTGATCTGTGCTTCAAATGACAATAATGTCTTGACAGACTTCTTCAAGACTCGTGTCTATGACAAGAAGCGTGAGTTTAAGGTAACCACTAGCCCATCTATGGATATCTTGGTATCTTCAAACTTGGAGCGTTTGATTTTCCACCTTTTGGGTAATGATGCGGTTAAGACAGCTGAACTCATGGATGCTTTGAACACTCAAGGTCAGTATGAATTGAAAGATTTTGATGCAGAGATTCTTGACCTCTTTGCAGCGGAGTATGCGACAGAAGCGGAAACCGCAGCAGAAATTAAGCGTGTCTACGAGTCAGACTCTTACATCGAGGATCCTCATACAGCAGTTGCTTCAGCTGTATTTAAAAAATACCAAGCAACGACTGGTGATGCGACCAAGACAGTGATTGCATCAACAGCTAGTCCTTACAAATTCCCAGTGGTTGCGGTGGAAGCTGTAACTGGACAATCAGGTCTTAGCGACTTTGAAGCCTTGGCTCAATTACATGAAATCTCAGGAGTAGCAGTGCCACCAGCAGTGGATGGCCTTGAAACAGCTCCAGTTCGTCACAAGACAACTGTTGCAGCAGCAGAGATGCAGACTGCAGTAGAATCTTATCTAGGACTTTAAAACAGAGGAAGTAAACTCGGTTGGGAAACTAACTGAGTTTCTTTTCATCAGGAGGAAGGATTGTTTAAGAAATATAAAGACATTCTCAACATAGCTCTGCCAGCCATGGGTGAAAATTTTTTGCAGATGCTCATGGGAATGGTGGATAGTTATCTGGTAGCACATCTAGGCTTAATCGCCATTTCGGGTGTGTCTGTAGCGGGTAACATTATCACCATTTACCAGGCTATTTTTATTGCTTTGGGAGCGGCTATTTCCAGCGTCATTTCCAAAAGTTTGGGACAGAAAGATCAATCTAAACTAGCCTATCATGTTACAGAAGCGCTCAAGATAACCTTGCTTTTGAGCTTGATTTTAGGGTTCTTGTCCATCTTTGCTGGTCGAGAGATGATTGGTCTTTTGGGGACAGAAGCGTCTGTAGCTGAGAGTGGAGGACTATACCTAGCTTTGGTCGGTGGGACAATCGTCCTCTTGGGCTTGATGACTAGTCTAGGAGCCTTGATTCGCGCCACCCACAATCCTCGGCTTCCACTTTATGTTAGTTTGTTATCAAATGCTTTAAATATCCTTTTTTCAAGTATTGCCATTTTTATCCTTGATATGGGGATAGCTGGTGTTGCTTGGGGGACTATTTTATCTCGTTTGGTTGGTGTTGTGATTTTATGGTCACAATTAAAACTTCCATATACGAGACCAAGTTTGGGGCTGGACAAAGACCTGCTGACCTTGGCTTTACCTGCAGCGGGAGAACGTCTCATGATGAGGGCTGGTGATGTTGTCATTATTGCCTTGGTTGTTTCCTTCGGGACTGAGGCAGTTGCGGGGAATGCCATCGGTGAAGTTTTGACACAGTTCAACTATATGCCTGCCTTCGGTGTCGCTACGGCAACAGTCATGCAGGTAGCTCGAGCAGTCGGAGAGAATGATTGGGCAAGGGTGGATGACTTAAGTAAGCAAACTTTTTGGTTGTCTTTCTTTCTCATGTTGCCCTTAACACTTAGTATCTATGCTCTGGGAACACCACTAAGTCACCTCTACACCAGTGATCCTGTGGCTATCAAAGCCAGTGTTTTGGTGACTCTTTTCTCTCTATTAGGGACTCCTATGACGACGGGGACAGTCATTTATACAGCTGTCTGGCAAGGTTTGGGAAATGCCCGACTTCCCTTTTATGCGACAAGTATCGGGATGTGGTGTATTCGCATTGGGACAGCCTATCTGATGGGGATTGTTCTTGGTTGGGGCTTGCCTGGTATTTGGGCTGGTACTCTTTTGGATAATGGTTTCCGTTGGATTTTCCTACGCTATCGTTACAAATCTTACATGACATTGAAAGGATAAGAAATGCAAGAAACAGCTTTTATTTGGGATTTAGATGGTACTTTATTGGACTCTTATGAGGCTATTTTAGCAGGAATCGAAGAAACCTTTGCTCAGTTTGACATTCCTTATGATAAGGCTGAGGTTCGTGCCTTTATTCTACAAACTTCCGTTCAAGATCTGTTGGAGAAGGTGGGAGGAGAAAGAGGTTTGGATGCTGATAGGCTCAATCAAGTCCGTGCTCAGAGCTTGGCTGAAAAGAATGCCCAGGTTGTTCTGATGCCAGGGGCACGTGAAATCTTAGCTTGGGCAGATCAGCAAGGAATTGAGCAGTTTGTTTATACCCATAAAGGGGACAATGCTTTTACAATTTTAGAGAATTTGGGTTTGGCCCACTATTTCACAGAGATTTTAACCAATCAAAGTGGTTTTGCTCGGAAGCCTAGTCCGGAAGCAGCAATCTATTTGATAGATAAGTATGGACTAGATCCACAGCAAACTTATTATATCGGAGATCGGTTCTTGGATATAGAATTTGCCCAAAATAGTGGCATTCAGAGTATCAATTTTCTTGCCTCACCTGCAACTTGTAATCAACAGATAGAGCATTTGGAAGATATTAGCTCACTTTCCCTCTAGAGCTTTCTCTAAGAAGAATATGTCAGCTTGATGACAAGAAACTAACAAACTATTTCAAGTAATATGATTTGTTACAACGAATGTACAGTTCTGTTAAATAGCCCCAAAAGGGCTTTTTTTCTACATTCTTTGTGTTATGATAGACAGGTACTACATTTGAAAAGGAGTTTGATAGTATGAAGAAAAGAATTATTTTAGCATCAACAGTAGCCTTGTCCTTTGCCCCTGTATTGGCAACCCAAGCAGAAGAACTAGTATGGACAGCACGTAGTGTTGAGCAAGTTCAAAACGATGTTACCAAAAGTGAGAATAAAACAAGCTATACAATTCAGTATGGTGATACCTTAAGTACCATTGCCGAAGCTTTGGGAGTGGATGTGACCGTTCTTGCTAACTTGAACAAAATCAGCAATATTGATTTGATTTTCCCTGAGACAGTCCTTACAACAACTGTCAATGAAAAGGAAGAAGTGACAGAGGTTGAAATTCAAACCCCTGACGCAGTCCAAGGTGGTGAAGGAACAACTGCCACAGCAGATTTGACAACCAACCAAGTCACTGTAGATGACCAAACTGTACAGGTTGAAGATTTAACTCAACCAGTTGAAGAAACAGAAACTCTAGTTGAACCAGCAGCTCCACAAGTTGCTGAAGAATCAGTAGCAGTAGCAGAAACTACATCAGAAGTTGTAACACCATCGGAAGAGCCGATAGCAGAGGCCACTACTGAAACTGTAGCAGAAACCTCAACTCCAGTAGTGGAGGAAACAGCTGTAGAGACGGCTACAAGCGCATCTGAGACAGAAGAAGTTACCTATCAAGCAGAACCAAGTCAGCACTCTTCAAACACTTATGCAGCACCAGCAGCACCTGATTATGCAAGTATTGCAGCTTCAAAATCAGAAAATGCAGGTCTTCAACCACAAACGGCTGCTTTTAAAGAGGAAGTAGCAAACTTGTTCGGGATCACATCATTTAGTGGCTACCGTCCAGGAGATAGCGGAGACCACGGGAAAGGTCTTGCCATTGACTTTATGGTTCCAGTAAGCTCAGCTCTTGGAGATCAAATTGCAGATTATGCTATCCAAAATATGGCTAGCCGTGGCATTAGCTACATCATCTGGAAACAACGTTTCTATGCACCATACGATAGCAAATATGGACCAGCCTACACTTGGAACCCAATGCCAGACCGTGGTAGCGTCACAGAAAACCACTATGACCATGTTCACGTATCGATGAACTAATAGAAAGAGGAGTTGAAACTAATCTAGTTTCGGCTTCTTTTTTGTAAAAATAGTATTTATAAGTGAAATAAAATCTAAAACATGATAAAATGCAAGCGTATACAAAACGATACTAAGGTATTAAAAGCAGGGAGAAAGGATGAAGTGAATGACAAAACGATTAAAAACTCCATTTGAGAAAACAAGAGATGATTTTGAACAAGAATTTTGCGGAGAAATTGTTGAGCTCTTGATTTTTACCCTCCAAAATGTAAATGGAGCTGCTTCCTTAAAAGATGGTTGTAAAATGCCGTCCGTTCATTTTAAAGCTAGCGTCAATGTCGCAACCCAGGAATTCTCTGAACTTGAAGGACGTTTGGAATGGCTCCTGACTCCTGAGGAATTTGAAGAAAAGCGATGGGGATTTAGTTTTGAACCCTACAAAATTCATCGGATCAAATGTAAAAAACGCCCCTTCATGGAGCTAGAGCCATATATGTCAGAAGTAGCTAATAACTGCTACCACTTGCTGGAATACCTAGATGACCAATCCTCAGACTCTAGGTTAGAAACCTTGATTGAAGCCTATCAAAAACCGGTCATCATTCAAGACGATCTTGGCGAATTCACACTAAATAGAGCCTATTCTTGGTTTGAAGGCTTCATCACTTATGAGGTCGGTAAGATTCACGCTATCTTTGCTGCGGATGCAGATGAAAGTCTTCCTCCAAGTTCTTTCGATGATCTAAAGAAATTTATGGAAACCTTCCAAGGCCAAGATGCTCGTATTAAAGACTATATTGTCAAAGAACTGTGGGAAGCAGCTCAAGACTGGATAGATTCGGATGAAAATGATGTGGAGTTAACAGAAGAGTATTTTACCAACTCTCTTTACTTAAGTGAACTATCGATCAATGAAGACGGGGAATTGACCCTCTACTATGATGATAGAGAGGAAATTTTTGCAGGCCATGCCATCGAAGTTGTCATCGATAAAGAGGGGGAAATCCTTAGAGCGGACTTGGTAGGCTAATGGATGGATTTTTATGTAGAATATAGAAGTAATAGTCTTTTGGAATTGAATCCAAGAGGCTATTTTTAAGGAGTGAGCAAAATAGTTGCGTTTTTTATCTGATTGTAATATACTTGATAAGTCAATCATTGACAAATCAATTGTTTGCAAGGAGATAGAAATGGTAGAAATACATGAATTACTTTATCAAGTTCGCTTAGCAGACCAAATCATCACACAACTTTTTGAAAAACAGTTGGGAATCAGTTTGACTCGCTATCAAATCCTGCAGTTTTTATTGCAAAAGTCACCTTGTAACCAAATTGCCGTTCAGGAGAAATTAGAGATTGACCAGGCAGCCTTGACCCGTCATTTCAAAATTTTAGAGTCAGAGGGCTATGTCAGTCGTAATCGTAATCCAATCAATCAGCGAGAGGTTTTAGTTGAATTGACCCAAGAAGCCAAGAATCAACTTTTGATCAATCCACCCCAACATCACTTGAAAGTGAAGAAACAGATGGAGAGTATCTTATCGACTGCAGAGCAGAAAGAGCTGACGACTTTACTGACTAAACTAGTATCAGGGTTAGAAAAAATAGAATTTTAAGGAGAAAACGATGTCAATTATTACTACAATTTTAGCAACCCTTGTTGCCCTCGAGCATTTTTATATCTTTTATTTGGAGAGTATGGCAACCCAATCAGATGCAACCAGCCGAGTCTTTAATATGGATAAAGAAGAACTAGGAAGGCCATCAGTGACCTCTCTTTTCAAGAATCAGGGAATTTACAATGCCTTGATTGGGCTGTTTCTTATCTATGGGATTTATTTCTCGCATAGCTTAGAAATCGTAACAATTTTTGTTTTATTTGTCATAGGAGCAGCGACTTATGGTGCCTTAACAGCAGATAAAAAAATCATTCTAAAGCAAGGTGGACCAGCTATTCTAGCACTTTTAAGTATCCTTTTCTTGAAATAAAAAGAGAGAGAGTGGGACAGAAATCGGTAATTCGTTAAAATTCGATTTCGTCGTCCCACCTCCGCACAGTTGAGTAGGGCTGAAAAAGCTGATGAAATCAGCGTAGTAGAGCCCACTCAACCACTGCGTCTTGCTCGACAATCCAAAGACAATTGAGAGGCTAGGACTTTTGTCCCAGCCTCTTTAATAATTTGCATTAAACTTTTCTTCGCTTGATTTCAAGCAGTCTTTGATAAAAGAAGAATTGGCTGCTATAGATATAAGGGAAAGTAGGGATGCTCGCAATTCCAAAGCTAATCCAGATAAGGATGTACCAAGGGAGTAGCTGTAAATCAAGTACAAAGCGTTGAAACTTATAGCCTTTTATAAGGAAGCGACTGGTTTTGAGTACGCGACTCGGCTTGGCTATTCCAATTGCAAGGGTATCACATAGGAGCAGCTCTACTTGGGAATAAGCGTAGTATTGAGGCAGATAGAGAATGGTTCCCAGAATCATCAGAAAGACGCTACCAAAGAAGTAGAGTGCAAAAGTAAGTAGAAAATGTTCGATATCTGAATTGGTGACGTCGACAGCTGGAAATTCGGGATGAAGTTCCACAAATTTACGAGCCATTGCACTACTATAAAAGAGCAAGTAAACTCCAAAAAGATTAGGAATGCTCCATAAAAAGAGATAGAAACGCTTGAGCAAGAGAGTTAGAAAAGTCTGGGTAAAGAAGCGATTATCAAGTAAGGACAGACTATCTTTAAAGGAAAGCTCTATCTCGGAAATTCTGTAAAGATTAATCGTGGTAAAGAGAGCGCCAGCTAGGATAATGGAACTTGTAAATCCAAGGGCTATCGGAAAGAGAGAAGACTGAATCAAGCTCATCAAAAAAGTAAAGAAGGATTGCTCAAGAATCTCTTCATCAAGCAGAGATAATGGACTTACAAAACTGGATAGAATCAGGAAAATGCTTGGTAGTAAAAAGACAAGCAATAGACGTGGATGTTCAGTTTGAAACTGTTTAGCTTGTTGACGAACTTCTTTTAAATCAATTTTTGGGTATTTCATTCTTTCATTATACCATAAATAGAACACAGCTTGCTAATCCATTGAAACCAGTGGACTTCTAGCGTGTTAAGCAAAAGTGAATACGAGATTGAATACGACTTTACTTTTAGCTGGAGCGGATGAAATCCATGAGCTGGTCAACGACTTCAACACGTTGATTATCATTGATGTGGGTATACATATCAAGGGTGATTTGAACATTATTGTGACCGAGTCTATCTGAAATGATTTTCGCTGTAACACCAGCTTCAAAGAGGAGAGAAGCATGTGTATGCCTAAATCCGTGAGGCGAAATTTTTTTAAGATCTTTGTGTTTACAAAAGAATCTGCTAAGCTTCACTTTCATAGTTGCAGCCAAAAGCCATCCCCCTATGTCATTCGTAAAAATATAATTCGAATCATGTTTGTAAGGCACACCAGCTTGGAAATATTCTTTTATTTGCTGTCGTTTCCAGAGTTTCAAAACATTCAGAGTTTCATCATCTAAGGTGATAATCCTCTTACTCCTTTTGGTTTTAGGATCCTGGACAGTTTGTTTTTTGCCAATCACGACAGCCGTGCGAGAAATGCTTAACCGTTTATTTTCAAAGTCAACATCTGACCACATGAGGCCTATAGCCTCTCCAGTTCTCAATCCAGAAAAAGCGAGCAAGTGGAAAAAAGTGTAGTCGACTGGCTTACAATTTGCTTTGTAAACTTTAAGAAAATCTGTTAGTTCCTGTTTTGTATAGTGGTTCTCTTTGGCTTTTAAGGGTTTATTTTTAGGCTTGATAATCTTGTCTAAGGGATTTGACTTAATGATGTCAAGAGAAGCGGCATACTTAAAAATACGGCTAATGACAGAGTAGTAATTGGAATAGAGGATATAGCGATTGCTTAACTTTGATAGCAACCTTCTGACAATAAGCGACACTGATCTGCTTAATCTTCATATCTGTAAAATATGAGTCAATCATAACATTAAGTTTTTTCTTAACGTTCTGATATGTTGTTGGTTTTACAGTGCTTTTAAAGCTATCAAGCCATAACTCAGCGACTTCAGCGAAAGTAGGGTTCTGTAAATCTTCATTGTTTGAAAAACCATTTTCTTCAACATCTAAGAGAAGATCACGTTCGGAAGCCTTAGCCTCTTTAATGGTTTTAAAACCACGGCGTGTTGTACGTTTTTCTTTTCCGGTAGCTGGATCTATGCCCAGATATGTTTGAAAGAGGTATCTAGTCTCTCCTTTTTTTGTAATGTATTTTTTTATCATAAAATGTCCTTTCTTTTCGATTGCTTGCCCGCATAGTTGAAAAGGTGTAGAACTTATGATAAACTATAGTTGTATTTTTTTATCATCTTTTCCATTGCTTGTCACATGGAAAGTTGAAGCCTCACACTCAAAATTTGGCGATGGAGAGTGTGAGGATTTTTTGTTTTTAATTCAACAAAAAACGGTAACTAAATTTATAGTTACCGTTTCTGCGTGGCAGCTTGTGCCAACCAGATTATTTGCACTAGGATTTCTCCTAGGTTAGTAACTATATATTATCAAATATATATCATTTTGTCAAATAAGATAGCGCGCTTTAATTTCATCGCTTAAAATTTTCATTTGTGGTTCAAGTATTTGTGCAACCCCAATTCCATCTAAAGGATTGATTTTCTTAAAAATCTTAACTTTGTCAATAGATGTAATCGAATCTAATTTTGCATAGGTTGTTTTATCTAGGTCAGATACATATTTTTCAAGACGTTCACCAGCCAATGCAACATTATCTGTAAGTTTTTGAACAAGGTTTATTGCACGTTCTTTCTCGTCTAATCGACCTTCTTTATCCAATTTTGAGATAAGTTCATCAAAATCATCATATTCTCCAAAATGTGATACCAGTTCATTTTCAACCTTATCTTCAGTAGCTTTGATTAGGTGTGTAGTTAGTAAGCAAAGTCCTTCAGCTAGGTTAAACTCTAGTGGTAAATTATCGTATCCAGGCTTGGATGTTAGAGGGATAACCGTGATAGTATTTCTATTCTTTTTGTCTTCTTTGGTAAGCGTGATTGCATAATGTGGCGCAGAAAATTCTGATCCAAAGTTTATGCCAAAATCAACATAGACAAGCGTGCCGTAAGGGAATACTCTATTTCTACGACGCTTTCCTTGTATTTCACGTTCTAATTGATTGCTATAATTGGTCATACTTTGACCAAGTCTAGAGGTTTTGAAGTGATTGGGATTCTCAACAGTCAGTTGTTTCATTTTATCTGTTGAGACTATCAATTTATCAAGATTATTTTTTTCTAGTTTGTTCATCCAGTCCCTAAGTAACTCCTTTCTTATCATCTTTTCCATTGCTTGTCACATGGAAGGTTGAAACCTCACACTCAAAGATGACCGTCGGAGAGTGTGGGGATTTTTGTTATTTTGTTTCAAAAATGTTTCCACATTCTTGACAATGCCATTGTTTTTTTCCTTTTTTGCCAGCAAATCCAGCTAGCGTTCCGACCCCACCTGTCAAGACAGCCCCACCGACAGCTTTTCCAACCGAAAATCCTTTTTTATTTTGTTGCATAAACTGTACTTTCTTGCTACTACAATGTGGGCATTTTATAGCATTTTTTTCTATTTTTTTCTGTTTTTCCAACTTCGACGAGATTACTACTAGCTTTGGCAGATTCTTTTAAAACAGTTTTCATTCCTCTACTTTCTATTTCTTCCATCAGTTGAGGATTTTTTTTAGCTTGAAGGTATTCACCTAGCGTTTTTGATTTTATAAAACCTTTAAAACTCATTTTCAACTCCTTTGATATAATTTATAATACTTAAATACTCTTCTTTAACCATCGTTTCATCAGCGATGGTTTTTAATTTATACTTTTCCATAAAATGGACATAGTTAAATTCAGATAAATCATCCATGGTCTTTAACTCTTCCTCCAGAAGGTAATGGATCATATTTCGGTCTGCCTGAAGCTCGCACATCTCTCTATTGAGATTATATTGGTATTGCGAATGCTCCTTGTGGCCAAGCTCATGTAGGGCTACTTGTTTTTGGTCTTGCTCTGATAAATTGATATCAATAGCAAGAAGCTTCAATGTTGGATTGAAGAAGCCTGGACTATGCCAGCCAGTCCCATCAAAGTAGCATAGGTTCACACCCTCCTGGGCGCAAAGCTCTCTTACGGTCATAAATGCACCTCTATTTATTTTTTAAATGTGCCTCCAAGACCGCTGTAATAAAATCTATATCTTCTTCAGTAAGTGGCTTACCATCGAACAACATAGATTGCGCAGCAATATCTCGAAGATCAAACGGCGCAGAAGCATCACCATTACTTGCAATAGTCGGATTATCTGTCCGTCCGAGCAAATAGTCAGTTGAGACATTAAAGTAGTCAGCGATTTCTTGCAGGCGGTCAGATTTAGGAGTTTTTTCTTTCAAAGTATAGAGGTAATTTATACTATAGCCTAAATCTTCGGCAACTTTTTGAAGGCTTATTCCTCGTTTTAGAGCAAGTTCCTTAATTTTTTCAAGTGTGGAAAACATTGTCATATCACCTTTTCTAAGACATGACAAAAAATATTTTATAAAAAAGTGTTATTTTCTGTTGACAAAAATAATACTAAAGTGTAAAAATAGTTTTTTTGTAAGTTAATGAGTTAGTAAAAAAAACGAAGTTAAAACTTATCTAAAAAAATAAATAGCTTTTGGTGAGCAAATGAGTTGATAGATATAACGTTTTTATCAAGGTTTTTTTAATTATGCTTTCATTTTACACTAAGGTATAAAAACTGTCAAGTATTTTATAAAATAATTTACTAACTCTTTAACTCTATTAAAAATAAAAGGAGGAGGTCACATGAGCCAACAACATCGTAAATGGATCGAGCTTGTAAAAGAGCGAATTGAAAAACGTGGATGGTCACAGACGGACTTGGCCATTGTTGTAGGTGTTAGTCCATCAGCCATCACTCAGTTGCTTAAAGATGGTAAAGGAAGTGATGACTTGAAGCTTCGCATTAACAAGAAGTTGCGAATCAATGAGTCATGGGAGAAATTTGAGGAGTAGTAGGAAGATTATGGCAAATTTAATTTCGGAAAAAGGTTTGAAAAACTCTATACAGTTGCAGAGATAGCTACAGCAGTTATTACTCTATCAAACGGTAAGAGGATTGAAGTGACGAATCCTGTAATGCAAATTGTTGAATTATTTCAATTTGTTGAAAATCCTAAAAATAGATTTGAACGTAGGTGGCGTGATGGTTAATATCAATCAAATAGCGACTATGAAGTGGATTACTGAAAATCCTTTTAAAGGCGATGTATAGGTAGAGGAGAGATAAATGAGACCAAAACGTTATCCGTATAGTGGAAAAAAAGAGTCCGCCTTTGTAAAGGCAGACCCTGAATTAGTAGAAAAACTTTTAAGACCTAGGAGTATTCTTATAGATTCTCAAAGTCTGACAACAATTCTGGATACAAATAAAATTAGTTGTCGTTCTTTAGAAGTCCACAGTCTTGAGGCTGATACAGGAGGTTGAATGGAAGATAAAATCATTGAACTTGCTAATTACTTCATCAGCGAATCTAAAACGTACAGAGAAGCTAAAATAGCGTGTGAGAAGCTATTAAAACAAGTTAGCCATGAGATTGAACTCAGGGCGATGGAAAGTAATATTGTATTGTATAAACAAAAAAAGCACCTGACTGAAATCAGGTACTTACTTAAACAATTTAAACCATTATATCACAAAAATGCTTGCCCGCATAGTTGGAAGGATGTAGAAAATGGAAGGTATAACGTTACAATTACGATTGGACGGCGAAAGTGCTGAATTGTTCACGAATCAATTATTGGCTTTTGCTAAAAAGCAGGTCAAGGAGCAGTTAGAGAATGATCGCATGCCAATCAATCAACAAGCTTTGATGAAGAAGTTCGGCTTTACTCATGGCTATATTAAGCAGTTAGAACGTAAAGGATTAAGATTTCGTAAGCAAGGGAAAGATATTATGTACGATATCAATGATGTTTATGAGATTTTAGAGTTAGAAAAACAAGTACGAAAATTAAGAGCGTAAGGAGAACAAAATGACAGAACCAAACTTTATCAAGCCAATTGTTAGGCTTAGTGACTATCTTTTATCAGGGATCTTTATCCTGATGTTACTGACTGCTAAAAATGAAAGATCGGATGAACAAAATATAGTAGTCATCATTGAAAAAACAGAAGATTTCGGAGAAGTTGCCCGAAGAAACTTGAAAAACAGCGACAGGAGATTCACCTATGACACTCAGCCACCTGTCGGACTTGCTTCATCGATTGAGGACGTACCACAAGTTTTTAGAGCATGCATCGAAGATTATGACAGACTGGCTCAGGACTACCTGGAAGAAGCAGGTAACAATGATTTTCTAAGAAAGCAAAATGCAGGCCTCTTAGAAGAAAATGGGCGTTTGCTTTATCAGGAAATGACTATGAATTTCCGTCAGAATCCAAGAAAATGGAGGGCAAAGACATGAGTGTTAGTCGCAGTATGAATGAGTTAGAAATTCGTGTATTAAACATGATTATCAATTGTGCGACCTTCGACTTGCCAATCCAAGCCAGTGAAATTCGTTTAGAAACCGGACTGTCGAAGCGTAAGCTGGAAGAGACTATCGAAAGCTTGCGTGTCAATTTTGGCCACCCTATCGTGGCTAAGAAGATGAAACCAAATGGATATTACTTGCCACGAAGTGAGGAGGAGCGACAAGCTGGGCTTGCGCCTTATCGTCGTCAAATCCTAACCGAGCAAAAGAATCTTGCTGCAGTGATGAATGTGGATTTAGAAAAATATTGGGGGAATAGCGCATGAGTGAAGATTTTAGAATACTACCTCATGATCTAGTCGCAGAGCAGTCGGTTCTGGGTGCTGTCTTTATCTCACCGGAAACGATGATATCACTTGCAGACGAATTAACTCCTGACGATTTTTACAAGCCTGCTAACAAGATTGTATTTAAAACTATGTTGTCATTGCTTGAAAAAGGTGAGCCAATAGATGCTACGACAATGGTTTCTACTCTTACTAATCAAGGGAAGATTAAAGAAATTGGTGGTTTAAACTATGTTGTCGAGTTGGTAAATTCAACACCAACTTCAAAAAATGTGGAGCATTATGCCAAACTGGTTAAAGAAAAGGCTACGCTTCGGAAAGTAATTGCTGAACTGTCGGAATCACTTTCTAGTGCATATCAGGGAGATATTTCTATCAATGAAATCATCGAAAAAACTGAAAAATCAATTCTTGATATCAGTAATCAAAATGTTGGAAATGGATTTCGTAATGTGGCTGATATCCTTGATACACATATGCAGATGGTCGAGACTCGCTCACAGACAGATGGATTCGTGACTGGGCTATCTACTGGCTTTGTCGGATTGGATAAGATTACAACAGGCCTTCATGAAGGGAATCTTATCATCCTTGCTGCTCGTCCTGCTATGGGTAAGACGGCGCTAGCATTGAACATTGCAAAGCATGTGGCTACGATGGAAAGAAAACCTGCCGTCATCTTCTCGCTTGAAATGGGAGCAGAGGAATTGATTGAGCGCATGGTGGCATCTGAGGGTATGATTCCAGGTTATCATTTGAAGACTGGGAATCTTAGTACCGATGAGTGGAAAAGACTTGTACATGCGCAAAGCAATCTCTATGATGTACCTATTTTCGTGGATGACACGGCTGGGATTCGGATTTCAGAGATACGATCAAAAGCTAGAAAATTGTCTCAAGAAATGGGCGGTCTAGGCATTATCATCATTGACTACTTGCAGTTGATCACTGGTTCAAAGAGGGAGAATCGTCAGCAGATTGTTTCTGAAATTTCAAGGGAATTGAAGATACTAGCAAAGGATTTGAGGGTTCCTGTCATAGCCTTATCGCAGTTAAGTCGGTGCAGTTGAGCAGAGACAGGACAAGCGCCCAATGCTGGCAGACTTGCGAGAGTCAGGTTCGATTGAGCAAGATGCTGACATTGTTGCTTTCTTATATCGTGATGCCTACTACCAGAAAGGAACAAGCTGACAGTCAAGAAGCGAATAACGTGACTGAGCTGATCCTGGAAAAAGAATCGGCATGGGCAGTCTCGGAACAGTGAAGTTGTACTTTTCACAAAGAATACACAAAATTTTTCAAGTGTGGAGGGGTAGAGAATGGCTGAGACTTATTTTTAAAAAAAGTGAAGTCGACAAAGTTTCTAATCGTTTTTTTCAAATTTCCTAAATGGCATTCATCTATGATGAAACATATAAAAGTCATTAAACAACGCTAAAATAATGTACGCATTGCTTTATAATCGTTTGGACGTTAGAACTTTGCAGTCAAAAAAAATGGCTGGCATGATCAGAAATGGTCAAAATGTATTTCATGTATTTATACAAACTGAGCTGAACTTATGCGTTGAGTTTGAATAGTAGCGAGAAAGACGATGATCAAGATTCAAAAAAAGAACTTGAAGGGCATCATGGACTTTGTTGAGAGAAGTTAGACGTCAGGGAATGACTAAGCCAAATCAGAATCTATATAGTGCCGTTGGTCCAGAAATTGTCCAACAAATACAGTTTCCTGAACTGAAGAAATTTTACAGTCTAGAACCGTAGAAAATACAGCTCTGGATACTGCAAAAATTTTACAGACAATACAAGACTGATATTAGAAAGACTGATATAGATAATAATAAATTGTCAATTTGTAAAGAAAGTTATCTCATATCTCAAATCTTTGAAAAGCAAAAGAAAGAATTTTCAAGATAAATACTGCTAGTCATCAAAAAAATTTATCAAGGCAAGACTAAAAAGAGGATATGTCCTTGAAGATTTTAAAAAGGTTGTAGACGTCATGGTCGCTAAGTGGAAAGGTACAGAGTATGAACAGTATCTTCAACCACAAACACTTTTCGGTAATAAGATGGATAATTATCTAAATCAACCGATGCCTCGCAAAGCTCAGTCGTTCCAACCAGTAGTTGACGAAAGGCTAGGTTTTTAGATGAAACAGTTTAAACAATTTAGAACTAGAACGGTTCTTGATGATGTCTGTGAAATCCATGGATGCCATCTTTGGTCTGTTAAGATTCCTGTTAAGGGTAAGGTTGAGGAAATCAGTCAATGTCCTGAGTGTGAGAAAGAGAACATTCGACTCTTTGAAAAGCAACTGAATATGGAATCTGAGGTTAAAAGTAAACTATCGGATACTTACGAGGTCTTTGCTCGGGACAGCATCGTTTCAAGGAAGCTGGCCAGTAAGTCACTACATGACTATGAGATTTGTGTTGACATCGATGAAAAGGCTATGAATTTTGTGAAGCGATTGGAACGTGAGTATGCCAAAGGTACGGTTGGGAATGCCATCATCACAGGACCTTCTGGTGTTGGTAAGAGTCATCTGACCTATGGATTAGCTCGGTTTCTCAATGAGCAATTTAAGTCTTATGATGAACCTAAAAGCGTGCTTTTTGTATCAGTAGTGACTTTATTTGATAAGATTCGAGAAAGCTTTGAGTTTGACAATGGCTATTCAGAAGCGAAGATGGTCAAGCTATTGTCTGAGGTTGACTTTCTTTTCTTGGATGACCTTGGGAAAGAGAGTCGCAAGGCTGACACGAGGCGAAATGAATGGGCGCATCAGATATTGTTCAAGATCCTGGATAATCGGACGAATACGATTATCAACACGAATTTGAGTAGCGAAGAGATTAAAGAGCTTTACTCGGACGATTTTGGGAACGGTGCTCTATCAAGTCGCATCTTTGAGGGAGCGACAGGCAGGTGCTTTGTGTACCCAGCTGGGATGAAGGACAGGAGGTATTGATTATCAAAAAAATGGTAGCCTGGGCACTCTTTGACAGTGGGAATGGTTCATACTTCAAGGGTGCTAACTCTCTGAATAGTTCAGGGGGGGGCGAATATTAAAATCTATTCAATCGGAATGGATATAGAAAACAAGAACAATCATTTTATAAATTTGAATCTTGCTGATTACGGGCGTTTATTTGGTGACAACACGCTTTTTGATGAGCTAGACAAATTGCCAAAACCTGATTTGATTATTGCTAGTCCACCTTGCGAGTCTTGGTCAAATGCTTCTGCAATGGAAAATGGAAATGCGTGTTGGAAACGCAATGATGTGTCTGATAGCTTATTTGCTCCACAAGTAAGACCTTCACCGTTCACGATCAGGGCAAATCAGGATTACGAGTCAGCCTATATAAATTATCAGTATGACAGGCAATTTTTAAAAAGGGTCAATGGCGAGCTAACAGCTTTCAACACAATAGAAATTATAAAAAGATATAGACCACAATTTTGGGTTATTGAGAATCCAGCAGCTGACAGACTGTGGCCTTACATTGAGGATATTATTGGATTCAGAATTCCATACAAAAACCTAGCTAGATACAATAATTATGATTATCCTTTACAAAAACGGACGATTTTTGGAAGCAATATTGAACTTAATCTAAAAAATAAAATTATCAAGCAAGACATAGAGTGGAAGAATTTCTCAAAATCATACAACGAGAGATCTAATATACCTGAAAAATTGGTGTCAGAAATTTTTGAAAAAATCTACAAGGAGTTTTGCAAAGATGATTGAACTCTATTTCATTTACAACGGACACCGCAAGTTTTTTCTTGGAAGTTTTAACAATGTGGATGAACTTATCGAACGGATGGAAGACCATCAATGGGCTTTCTCAGCTATCACTCACCCAAGATTTGAGAAGCATATAGGCAAACGGACAACACGATTCGACTACGGTGCTAAGGATTGTTACTATCTAGCAACTTTTTCAGGAGGGAAATAAATGATTGAACTTATTAAAGAATTTGGAATGGCTATTTTATGGATGTTCTTAGGTTATTTAATCGGAGAACGTGCAGCAGGAAAGGAAAAGAAAGATGATCAATAATGTGGTGTTAATTGGGCGCTTAACTCGTGATCCAGAATTACGATACACGCCATCAAATGTTGCTGTTGCGACTTTCAACTTGGCAGTCAATCGGAATTTTAAAGGCGCAAACGGAGAGCGAGAGGCTGACTTCATCAATTGTATTATGTGGCGTAAGCAAGCTGAAAATTTCGCAAATTGGGTTAAAAAGGGTGCTCTTGTTGGAATAACAGGTCGCATCCAGACTCGTAGTTATGATAATCAACACAGCCAACGTGTCTATGTGACGGAAGTTGTAGCCGAGAGTTTTCAAATACTTGAAAAGAAAGATAACACTGCGAATCAGGCGAGCATGGAAAACCAGATGCCACCAAATTTTGGAGCAAGTGATCCGATGGATATTTCAGATGATGATTTGCCGTTCTAGGAGGTAGAACAATGCCACAACCTAAAACGTATGCCTTATACAAAGGCGACAAATTACTAGGGATAGGGACAGCACAGGAGTTAGCTGAATTGACGGGTGTATCAGTAAGCACGATCCATTACTACAACACCCCTACCTATAAACGTCGTACCGACCCAGACAGGGCTAGACGATTAATTGCCATTTGAAGAGGGCAGACATCGATGAGGTATTTGGATGAAGTACACTAAACAGGCCTTGATTGAAGGACTGAAACGCACAATCGAGCAAAACGAAGAGAAGATAGCCGAGTATTCGAAGCCGTGTGATGCACGAAAGAGACGGATTAGAGCGCTGGAACGGGATTCGTTGAGAAAGAGGAATGAAGAATTGAAACAGAAGATAAAGGAGTTGGAAGATGAAGCTGAGTGAATTAATTGAAAACTACAAAAGAATCGCCATTTTTTGTGACAGAACTTCGACTAAAAGTGTGATTCTTGAATTACAAGGATTGGAAAAATCGCAGAAGCCGGTCGTGCCGCAGTTTGTGGCGGATTGGTATGAGAAGAAAAAACATGATTTAAACCATTATATTTGGGATTACATCTATAATTGGAATCATCAAGAGGAATCGGAATTTAAAAGATGGATGAACTGTTCAATAACCACATTTCAAACCCTCGTCAACATGCACCAGTTCGGCTACGAGGTCGAGAAAGAGAAGCGGTACACAGTAGTGATGAAAGAGACAAAACAACCGCTATATTATAATTCTGGAGATAAGAAACTATTCTTCTCTATGGGTGGCCTAGCTACAAACTTTACTCGCAAACAACTAGAAGATGCGGATTTCGGCTGGGTATTCGATTGCCCAGGAATCGAGATCGAGGAGGTGGAGTGATGGAACGACCTAAACGATACCCATCTGGACACTTCATTCCTGAACTAATTGAAGATGAAGATATTATCTTTAACAAAGATAGCGAATATCACAAGCAGAAGAAAAAAGAAAAGAAAAATCCTATTTTCAAAAGAAATAAGTCCAAAAATAGATGGGCGCTTTGAGGAGGTCACAGATTGAAACGAAAAAGCATATCTAAAGCCACTAGACAAAAAGTTTTAGATAAATACGGTGGGCACTGTGCTTATTGTGGTAAGACTTTGGACTTGAAAACTTTGAGAGTAGACCATTTACACCCTCACTATTTAGGTGGGGAAGATGCCATTGAAAACTATATGCCTGCTTGTTATCAATGTAATTTCTACAAATCCACTCTTTCGATAGAGAAGTTCAGAGAGCAAATTTCCACGTTACATGAACGGATTGCAAAGCCATTTATAACAAGACTTGGAATAGATTTTGGAATTGTCGAAATAAAGCCCTTTAATGGCAAATTTTATTTTGAGGAGGAGACATGAAACGTTTTATCGCAATCTGGATATTATTGTCTGCTGGATTAAACATCTGGCAGATGGACAGAATTCGGAATTTGGAAGAAAAGAAGCCGATGGTTGTCTATAAAGCAGATAACGCAGGCGCTGAGATATTCGGTAAGGTTGTCGAGAAAGGACGGCACGGCAAGTTATACACGCTTACCATTCGGGACTACGGCATTTTCGTAGTTACGAAGGAAGTGTATGATAATGTGAAAGTAGGAGAAGAGGTAAGAATATGAATTATAAAGTAACAGTCGATGGTAAGGAAATTGAATACGGTGCATTGGTTGAAAAATCACGTTTTTCAGAAAAAGAATGGTCTGCTATTTATGCGGAAATCGTAAAACAAAATCAGCCAGAGGTTTTTGAAAGCAAGAAAGTAGATACTGACTACATAGATGTATTTGGGGCTCTGATTGCTCTTGAAGAGCGATATGAAGCATTGCTTGAGCTATTACCTCAAGATCAGTTCTCTAAGGCTGGCACACATCCAAAATGGGTAGCTGATGCAGTGGCAGAGAATACATTGAATAAAGAGGATACGATGCTAGATGTATCTGATTTGATTGGACGATGCAACACTTTCGAAGAATTGAAGAATGAGCTGACAGAATATTTTGATTTAGAAGAAATGTAGGGCAAAACATGAACACAATAGAAAAAGTCAAACAATGGTTTATTGACCGTGATCTTGAAAATGGTGGACGGTTAGACAAGCAGTCACTCAAATTAAGTGAAGAATTTGGTGAGCTATGCGCTGGTTATCTCAAGAAGAATGAACAAGTAACCAAGGATAGTATCGGAGATTGTGCAGTTGTGATTGTCGGTCTGGCATTGCTGATAAAAGAGGATGTGCAGGAGATTTTTGAGAAATCGGCGTTTGTAGAAAATAGAAATGTGACGAAATGTTTAAATTGGTTAAATGCTAACATTAGTAATTTTCAATTACGTCAAGGTTCAAGGCAACGAAAATATTGTCGACTTAACCTAGCGAGCTCGATTAGTTGTTTAAAAACAATCAGCAATGCCCTTGGTTATAGCTTCGAGGAATGTTTTGAACTGGCTTACCAAGAAATCAAAGATCGTAAAGGTCGCTGGATCGATGGTAGTTTTGTGAAAGAGGAGGATTTGGGATATGCCTGACGTAGAATGGATTATGGATAATTGTCACATGATGCGCGACAATGGTTGTTGGGCAGGAGAGAAGCAGATTTCCTACGCTAGTCCAGATGGGGAGTATACGTATTACATCAACAAGAGGAAAGATGGCACTTATTATTTGCATGGAGCAAGTAAACATTATGGCAGGACGTAGATGGACGGAAGACGAGGTTGATTATCTGGAGTGGTACGTCCTATCTGGAGAAGAGAAGGATTTAACACAGGCTTGCAAGTTTTTGGATAGAAGTTACACAGCTGTGCGCTCAAAATTAGCCAAACTTCAGAAATATAATCCTAACTTGCAATTTAACCCCAAATGGTCAGATGCAGATGATAGCTATATCCTGAAATACTATCAACGCTTTCATACAAGACCTTGGCTCGTATCTTGAGACGTAGTGAGAGAGCTGTTCGAGACCGCGTCCGAAAATTAGGAAAACGCAAGATTTTAGATTTGAGGATATTTCACAAAGATGTAGTCTTACTAGCCAATCAAGGCATGGCTGTGAAAGATATCGCAAAAAAATTAGGATTGCACTACAACCAGGTATATTACTACTTGAACAAACATCAGATTCCTTATAAAAAGCGAGAGTTCAGAAATCAGAGTAACAATATCGCTTGGAGGAATTTGAATGATATGGTTTTTATTAGAAGGAGTTAAAATGAAAGAAAAATCTTATGAACAAGTTTTGGAAGAATTTAACGTTGTTGATAAAATTAACAACCCTAGCCATTATAAGGGGAAATTCGGGCTTGAAGCCATTGAAGTTGTTAAGAATTTTGCTTTTGGATTAGAAGGAGTAGAAGGATTCTACTGGGGAAATGCTATCAAGTATATGTTACGCTTCCAGAAGAAAAACGGTATCGAAGACCTGAAGAAAGCTAGAAAGAACCTTGATTGGTTGATCGAGGAATTAGGAAATGAGAATTAAAACATTAATGGGCTCTATCATCAACGTTGACAAAATAAAGCGTAGCATCACGATTGATGGTGTTGAATACGGTTCAGATTGTCGTGCTTTGGTCTCTAAGCATAGAGACGGAACAGGAACTATTACATTAGTATTTGAAGGAAAAATGATTTAAAAAAGGAGTAAAAACAATGTTTACACAATACGATCACGAAACAGGGAAAACTAAACTTACAAAACTTGCAAAAGGTGGCATCATCACGGTTGTTGCTATTACTTCACTTGGAATTTTTCGTCTCACGGCCGTGAAGCGCATCCCAGCTAATACGGTTGGAGTAAAGGTCAGTGCGATCGGAGGTGTTCAGGAAAACACTCTACAAACAGGCTATCATCTTAAAATCCCTTTTATCGATACAGTCTATACTCTATCGACTTCTGTTCAGACGAAGACAATGGAAAAAATCACAACTCAGACCAAAGATGGTCAATGGTTGAATACTAATATCGATGTGAAATATCGTGTGAATAAAGAAAAGGCCATGACGATCTTTTCAAACTACACCAAGTTAGAAAATGTTAATGAGAGTGTAATTGCTCCGGCAGTACAGAGAGCTATCGAGTCGGTTACTGGGAATTATGACATCTACGACATTCTTGGGAATAAGCGTACAGAAGTCTATGAAGAGATTGACAAGGCGCTAAAAGAAAAATTTGAATCTTATGATCTTGAATTTGTTTCATTCACAATAACTGATCAGGATGCAGGAGATGAGATTGAAGCAGCAATCAAATCTGAATCTGTCAAACAGAAGGAAATCGACACAGCTAAACAGGAACAAGAAAAAGCTAAGGTCGAAGCCGATACCAAGAAAGTTCAAGCTCAAGCTGAAGCGGATGCTGGCATCATCAAAGCAGAAGGTGAAGCCAAAGCTAACAAAGCTAAGTCAGACTCAATCACAGACAACCTTATCCGTATGAAAGAAGCAGAAGCCAGAGAGAAGCATGGCTGGGTTACTGTTAATGGAGCCGGTGGCGTGATTACAAATCATGATTAAAATATAAACGGCATAGAAACGAGGTGAGCGATGCCCTTCTTTCCTGATATAAATGAAATAAAAACGAAAGAGAATGCCAAAAGGATTCTAAAAGGATATCCTCGTTGGAGAAGAGTCGCGAATGACACTGATGGTCAGAGAGTGACCACCACCTACTCATTCATGCCACGAAATCCATCAAGCGGGAGAGATAGTCAAGTTGAAAAATTGGCTATACGAAAAGTTGATGCAGAGATTGAGCTGGATGCAATTGAGCAAGCTGTCAGTAGATTACATGATCCACTATATCGTAGGATACTTTTTGAGAAGTATCTTCAGTGGAATTGCAAGAAGGATGAAACAATCGCAATGGACTTGTCTCTGTCAGAAAGTTCATATTACGACATCTTGGATAAGTCTCTGATGGCATTTGCAGAGTTATACCGCAATGGTGAACAGGTTGAGATTTTGGAGTAAACTTGGAGTTTTTTTGGAGTAAATTCGGAGTAAGTTCGGAGTGGATATATGATTTTGTGTGCTAAAATTATATTATGAAATAATTGTAAAGGCAGGCACATCCTGCCTTTTTGTATGGATTGGAGGTAATGTCGTGAAGAAAGTAGAACCTATTCGAGAACTTGATGATATTGAACGGATGAAAAACTTCTTAAAATCAAAGAGTGAGCGAAACTATGTTCTGATTATGTGTGGTCTTTATTCTGGAATGCGTATCAGCGACATCATACCTCTGCAAGTTAAACATGTGACTAGTGATAGAATAGAAGTCACTGAGAAGAAGACAGGCAAAGTCAAGCGTTTTGCTATCAATCCGGAATTAAGAAAGGCCTTGAATCATTACATTAAAACGAATGAGCTACAAGGATATGACTATCTATTTCCTAGCAAAAAGAAAGTCAGGACGGATGGAGTTCGGATAACTCACATAGGTCGAGTAGCTGCTTACCAAATTTTAAAGCAAGCAGCTGAACATGTTGGCCTGAAGAATATTGGAACCCACTCCATGAGAAAGTCATTTGGCTATCATCACTACAGAAAAAATCAAAATGTAGCGATCTTGATGGAATTATTTAATCACTCATCACCAGATATTACACTTGATTATATAGGTATTAAGCAGGATGAATTGGATGATTCAATGATGAATTTTAGCTATTAAATACCTATTTATTTAACACATTGAGAAAATGTAAATTAGTATTTAATAAAATAGATGTAAGCACTTGCTACGCTTGACGTTTAAGGACGTTGATTTTATTTAACAGAATATAAGATATGTTAAATACGGAAGGGTTTCAAGTACAGAAAAATACCCCCTACCCAGAATGAACCGGAGAGGTCTTGAAAACCTCCCCCTACATCATAAAAATCCCCCCTACCTCCAAAAAGAAAGGCCCCCTCCGAAGATGAATACCCCCCAAGAAAGACCGGACCGGAGTGGTCCTCACCGAGTCGCTTTTTGAAAAAAATAAAAAGATTATTCTAAAGACCAGAAATACTTGTGGGATTTGTGGGCTACCAGTGGACAAGTCTTTGAAGTATCCGCATCCTCTATCACCAGTCATTGACCACATTATTCCAATCAATCGCAACGGCCATCCATCAGACATCAATAACTTACAGCTCGCTCACTGGCAATGCAATAGACAGAAGTCTGACAAGCTTTATGCTGACGATAAATCAGCCAATGCTACTGTTGTAGGCAATCGCAACCTGCCACAGTCAAAAGATTGGACAAAGTACAGAGCTTGAAGAAACCAAAAAAGAAAAATTATATTATTTTTTTAAAAATATCAAAAATAATAATGAATGCTTAGAATTTGAAAAAATAACAGATATGTGTGAAGTAAGTCCTAGCAGAGGATAGGGGGGGTATCCCCCTCCCACTAGGCGCTCGAGGCCTTCACGCCGTCACTGTACATTTTTTCTCGCGCCAAATCATCACAAAGAAAGGAGAACGGTTTGGAATTAAGAGGGATTGAGTACCTTAGGAAAAAGTTGACTCTCTATCAGAGTAGAGTTAATCTGAGGTACAAGCATTATGCAATGCAATACCATGAATCACCGACAGGAATTACAATTCCTCCACATATCAGGGTGAAGTACCAAGCTGTTCTTGGTTGGGCTGCAAAGGGAGTTGATAGTCTTGCAGATCGTTTGATTTCAGGGAATTTGCTAACGATGATTTTAATGTTACAGAAATCTTTGATCGTAACAATCCTGATATTTTTTTCGACAGTGCTATTTTAGCTGCGCTGATTGGTTCGTGTAGTTTCGTCTACATTTCGAAGGGTGAAGATGATGAGGTGAGGTTGCAAGTCATTGAATCAAGTAATGCAACTGGTGTCATTGATCCTATTACTGGATTGCTTGTGGAAGGTTATGCGGTGTTGGCTCGTGATGATTACAATCGACCAACGCTTGAAGCCTACTTTGAACCAAATGCTACTCATTTTATTCCGAAAGATGGGCGTCCTTATTCAGTTCCAAATGAAACTGGTATCCCTCTGCTGGTTCCGGTCATTCATCGTCCCGATGCAGTGAGACCGTTTGGTCGTAGTCGTATCACGAGAGCTGGTATGTATTATCAGAAATATGCCAAGCGTACTTTGGAACGTGCTGATATTACTGCTGAGTTTTACTCTTGGCCACAGAAATACATTCTTGGACTTGATCCTGATGCAGAACCTATGGAGAAATGGAAGGCTACTGTATCAAGCTTGTTGACAATTTCTTCTAGTGACAAAGGTGAAAAACCGAGTGTGGGGCAATTTACCACTGCCAGTATGTCACCTTTTACTGAACAGCTAAGAACGGCTGCTGCTGGATTTGCTGGGGAAATGGGCTTGACCTTGGATGACCTTGGTTTTGTCTCAGATAATCCGTCTTCAGTTGAAGCAATCAAGGCTAGTCATGAGAATTTGCGTCTGGCTGGTCGGAAGGCTCAGAGGTCACTTGGAGCAGGTTTGCTTAATGTGGCTTATGTTGCAGCGTGCTTGCGTGATGAGTTTCATTATGCAAGGAGCCAATTCGTTAGAACAACTGTCAAGTGAGAACCATTATTTGAAGCGGATGCGAATACCATGACTATGATTGGTGATGGTGTTGTCAAACTAAATCAGGCATTACCTGGTTACATCAACGCAGAAACCATTCGGGATCTTACAGGGATTGCTGGAGATATGTCTGCTAGGCCAGTGATAAGTGAGGGTGGCTCAAATGGAGAATGATGTTTTACCTAGCATCTTGAAAGAGGTTCAAGAGAGATTTGAGGCGGATTTTGGTAAGAGTGAGATTGTTAGGAATGCTTTTGCTACATTGAAGGCAAAAAAAGCCACTTACAAAACAGCAAATGAGTTTGCGATTGAAATTGGTGAAATTCTTTCTAAGGCTCTGGGAGCCTCTATAAGTGCCGATAAACTACCAGACGGAAAAATGTATTACAACATCGCTCAGCGCTTGCTGACGGACGTGCTAGGACGTAATCATGAGCTTGTGAGTTGTTATGCTAGTGATGTCCAGAAGAATTTGAATGATAAAGCGAAAATCGGTCTAAAAGTTCAAGTCCCTGAACTGAATAGGGATCGAATAGCTGGTATTGTTAATCGTTTTGCATCTGAAGACAACTTTGAAGATGTCAGATGGTTGTTTGGTGAACCTATCGTGAACTTCACACAGTCAATTATTGATGATAGCATCCGGAAGAATGCTGAGTTTCATGCTAAAACGGGAATGACTCCAACAATTAGTAGACACTCTACTGGGCGTTGTTGCAAATGGTGTGATAGCTTGGTAGGAAATTATATTTACGGTGAAGAACCAAATAATTTCTACAGAAGACATCAGCATTGTACTTGTGTAATTGACTATCATCCTAAAAACGGTAAGGTTCAAAATTCTTGGACTAAAAAAATCAGAAATGAGAGTTCAAATGAGTTAGAAATTCGTAAGAGAATAAATACTGATGTGCGTGATAATAATCGTAAAGCAGATATTCAGGAGTATAAGAAAATAGTTGATGTTTTAGAAGTTCAAAACGCTCCTATTTCACTAGCAAAGTTTCAAGATTTGAAGTATAATGATGTTGAAGGTTATGAACATTTAAAAGATGTAGTTCACATTCAAGAAAAATTTAAGAACGGCACTTGGTTGGATAAAATCAATCCAGAGAAACAAGCTAAGCATATTCAGTCAACATCGCTATCTGGAAAGAGCTATTTTTATGATCATGTAGATGTAAATGCTTTGTACGATAAGTACAAGATGACTGGTTTTTTAGAAACTAGTAGAAAAGGCGCTAAAACCAGCAATGAAAAGGTTGATTTATTTGAAGATAGTCCGTTAGGAATTGATGTTTATACTGGTAAGCCAATAAATGCTATGACAATCAAATATAGCAAAACTGGCGCACACTTAATACCGACATACTACGAAAGGGGAGACTGATGGAACTTAGAAAATTTAATAACAAGGTTGTCAGAATCACCGATATTGACAACCAGACATTCGAAGGCCTTTGTCTTTATGAAGACAAGGATGTCTATGATGAAGAACTTGATGGGTTGTCTGTTAAGTCAGGAACCAGATGGACAAAACTCTTTGAAGATGAAATCAAGGAAGTTAAAATTATAGCATAAGCACGTTGACAGTGGTCAGGGTGCTTTTATTGTGCTTTAATTTAGGAGGTGATCCGATATCTCCCAGCGATAGGGTTATCATGCGATGACGATTGAAAGGAATGTGGAATGGCGAGGAAGAAACTTGGCAATCAGAATCCTACTCAATCGGTGATTTTAAAATACGTCAAAAAAAATTCAAAAGCTAAAGAAGCGATTGAACTTTACGAGCGGACAGGTCTCTCTTGTTATGCTTGGCAGAAAAATCTCTTACTGCCAATGATGGCTGTTGATAAAAATGGTCTTTGGGTGCATCAGAAGTTTGGTTACTCTATACCTCGTCGGAATGGGAAGTCTGAAATCCTTTATATCCTTGAAATTTGGGGTTTGCACAAGGGATTGAATATCCTACATACTGCTCACCGAATTTCTACCTCTCATGCCTCTTTTGAAAAGGTTAAACGATACCTTGAAAAAATGGGGTATGTGGATGGTGAGGATTTCAATTCGATTCGAGCGAAGGGGCAGGAGCGGATTGAACTTTACTCGACAGGTGGTGTTATCCAATTTCGTACTAGGACATCAAATGGTGGTCTTGGTGAGGGATTTGACATGCTGATCATTGACGAGGCTCAGGAGTACACGACCGAGCAAGAATCTGCTTTGAAATACACGGTTACGGATAGTGAAAATCCTATCACAATCATGTGTGGAACACCTCCGACACCTGTTTCAAGTGGTACAGTCTTTACTAAGTATCGTGAGACTTGTCTTTTCGGAAAAGGGAAGTATTCTGGCTGGGCGGAGTGGTCGGTTTCTGACGAAAAGGAAATCGACGATGTGGAAGCTTGGTATAATTCCAATCCATCTATGGGGTACCACTTAAATGAGCGTAAGATTGAGGCAGAGCTTGGTGAGGATAAGCTGGACCATAATATCCAACGTTTGGGATTTTGGCCAACCTACAACCAGAAATCTGCTATTTCTGAGACGGAGTGGAATGAACTCAAGGTGGATGATGTTCCAGAATTATCTGGCAAGCTGTCTGTTGGTATTAAGTACGGTCAAGATGGAACAAACGTGGCATTGAGTATTGCTGCTAGGACTAAAGATGGTCGTTACTTTGTTGAGACAGTCGATTGCCAATCTGTTCGTAATGGTAATGAGTGGATGGTTGCTTTCTGAGACAAGCTGATGTAGCTCAGATTGTCATAGATGGCGCAAGTGGTCAGAAGATCCTAGACGAAGAGTTGAAGGACTATAGAATCAAGAATGTGATTCTTCCGACGGTGAAAGAAATCATCGTGGCCAACGCCCTTTGGGAACAGGGTATTTACCAGAAGACCATCTGCCACGCTGGTCAACCATCATTGTCTAAAGTAGCCACTAACTGCGATAAGCGGAATATTGGGTCAAATGGTGGCTTTGGTTATCGATCGCACTTTGACGACATGGATATTTCTTTGATGGATAGTGCTTTGCTTGCGCACTGGGCTTGTGCTACTACTAAGCCTAAGAAAAAGCAAAAAATCAGTTATTAAAATAAGCGGTCTTGTGACTGCTTTTTTTGATGCCAAAATTACCGAACTGCCGGGGAAGCAGGAGAAAGGAGACATGAGAATGTCAGAATTTAAACCAATCAATACACAAGAAGAATTTGATGCTGCTATTAAGGGCCGCTTATCTCGAGAGAAAGAGAAGTATGGCGACTATGACCAGCTCAAGTCCCGTGTTGCAGAATTGGAAGAAGAAAATGTTGGCTTGAAGTCAACGATTGAAGCTGCTAATCAAAGTAAGGCAGATGCTGATAAGCAACTTGAAGTTTTGCAGAATCAAATCGCTGGTTATGAGACGGCTAGTCTGCGAACTCGTGTGGCTTTGCAATATGGATTGCCTTATGATCTTGCAGACCGTTTGCAGGGAACTGATGAAGATAGCTTCAAAGCAGATGCAGAGCGCTTGGCTGGATACATGAAAAGAGCTCAACCAGTTGCGCCTGTCAGAGAGACGGAGCCTCAAGTTGGCGATAACAAAACAATGCAAATGAAGTCAATGCTTCGAGAATTAAATAATACAGGAGAATAAAAATGGCAGATAATTCATTGAAACAAGGAACACTTTTTCAACCAGAATTAGTCAAAGAACTAATTTCAAAAGTACAAGGACGTTCGGTCCTTGCAAAACTTTCATCACAGAGCCCTATTCCGTTTAACGGGGTTGAGCAATTCATCTTTAACCTTGAAGGAAACGCTCAAATTGTTGGTGAGGGTCAACAAAAAGGTGCTGGTAAAGCAGTTGTTGACACAAAGGTGATTAAACCTCTAAAATTCGTCTATCAAGCTCGTATTACAGATGAGTTTAAATACGCATCGGAAGAAAAACAACTTGAGTACCTTTCACAATTTGCAGATGGTTTCGCTAAGAAAATCGCAGATGCTTTCGACATCGCTGCTATCCATGGTTTGGAGCCTAAAGGTCTTACTGATGCAACTTTCCGTGACACTAACTCATTTGATGGTTTGATCACTGGAAATATCGTAAATTATGCAGAAGATAAATTTGACGATAACATTGATGCAGCTGTTCAACAAATTGTAGCTAAGGGCGGAGAAGTCACAGGATTGGCCCTTTCACCTGTTGGTGGGCAAGCACTTGCTAAGTTGAAAGTCAATGGTGTTGTACAATATCCAGAATTCCGATTTGGACAAAATCCTGATTCGTTCTACGGAATGAAATCAGACGTAAACAAACTTGACTGTAACAGGTGGAACTGCTCAAACAAACCACGCTATTGTTGGTGACTTTGAAAATCGTTTCAAATGGGGTTATGCTGAAAATATCCCAATGGAAATCATCGAATATGGTGATCCAGACGGTGCAGGTCGTGACTTGAAGGCCTACAATGAAATCTTGCTGCGTGCTGAAGCGTTCATCGGTTGGGGTATTCTTGATGCTGACTCATTCGCTCGAGTGAAAGCTTAATGTTTTAACGGAGGTAGAAAATGGCAACATATCGTGATAAAAATACAGGTGTTTGTATTTCAACAGATAGCGAGCTAGCTGGGGATTGGATTCCCATTGAAGAGTTCAAAAAGGAGTATCTTTTAACAGTTTCTGAAATAAAGGAGAAACTTGATGAACTAGGTGTTGAGTATGATAGCAAGGCAAATAAATCTGCTCTTCTTGATTTGCTAATCGCTAACGAAGGGTAATTTTTATGGAAAACTTTGCAACAGTAGACGATTTGAAAAAATTGTGGCGAGCGTTGAAATTCGATGAGGAAAAACGAGCTGAAGCACTGTTGGAAGTTGTTTCTCATTCTCTTCGGGTTGAAGCTGAAAAAGTTGGCAAAGATTTAGATGGATTGGTTGCTACTGATCCATCTTTTGCTACGGTGGTTAAGTCCGTCACGGTAGATGTGGTAGCTCGCACCTTGATGACCTCTACTGATCAGGAACCAATGACTCAAATGGCTGAGTCTGCTCTTGGATATTCATTCAGTGGTTCTTATCTTGTTCCTGGTGGAGGTCTCTTTATCAAGGACTCTGAGTTGAAACGTCTGGGCCTTAAAAAACAAAGATATGGGGTGATTGATATCTATGGGACGGATTAAAGGAATTACTGTAACTTTGACTGGGAAAACCAAGACTGGTCGGGATGACTTTGGCCATCCTATCTATGAGAATACTGAAATTCAAGTAGATAATGTCCTGGTTGTCCCAGCTTCAACAGAAGATGTCACCAATCAGCTCAATTTGACCGGAAAGAAGGCTTCTTATACGCTAGGAATCCCAAAAGGTGACCAGAACGAGTGGAAAGACCGTGAGGTTCGTTTCTTTGGGCGAAAATGGCGCACGATTGGCTTTCCGTTAGAAGGAATTGAAGCCATGATGCCTTTAGACTGGAACAAGAAAGTGATGGTTGAAGCCTATGAGTAAAGTGAAATTTGAATTGAACTCATTGGGTGTTTCTGCTCTTTTACGATCTCCTGAAATGCAAGGCATTTTAGAGGAGAGGGGAAGTGAAATTGCTGAACGTGCTGGTGAAGGATTTGAGTTAAAGGTTTCCCCAGGGCAAAAGCGAGCCAATGCAAAAATTAGCACAACGGATATCAAAAGTATGGCTCGAAATAAAAAACATAATATTTTACTGAAGGCTATGAGATGATTGAAGTAATTGTAAAAAAATTTTTGGACGGAATGTTAGATGTTCCGTCTTTTTTTGAGCATGAACCAGACATGCCTGAAAGTTATGTCATTTTAGAAAAAACTGGAAGTGGTGGAAGTGATTATGTCCATTCTGCTACTTTTGCTTTTCAAAGTTATGCACCATCACTTCAAAAGGCTGCTGAGTTAAATGAGAAAGTCAAGAAAGTAGTTGAGAATCTCATCACGGTTAATGAGATTAGTGGTGTGCATCACAATAGCGACTATAACTTTACAGACACAGACACGAAACAATATCGCTATCAAGCGGTATATGACATTAATTATTTTTAAAAGGAGGATTCTATGGGAGAATCAGAACAAACAGTAACTGCCAATGTTGCATCAGCAGCTAACGTTACTGCAGCTAAACCGAAAGCAAGCGGGGCTGTATTCAGCGCACCGTTAGGAACAACTTTGCCAACGAATGCAAAATCCGAGTTAGATGCCGCATTAAAAACTTTGGGATTCATTTCCGAAGATGGTTTGACAAATGAAAACTCACCAGAAAGCGAAGATGTAAAGGCTTGGGGTGGCCAGACTGTTCTATCATCTCAAACTGATAAGAAAGATACCTTCAAATACAAATTGATTGAAGGTCTCAATGTGGACGTCCTCAAGGAAACTTATGGGGCAGCTAATGTCAGTGGTGATTTGAAGACAGGAATTACTGTTAAAGCCAATTCTGATGAATTGAAAGAGCATTGTATTGTCATTGATATGTTCTTGAAAAATGGAGCACTGAAACGGATTGTCATTCCGAGAGGTAAGGTTAGTGAAATTGGGGAAATTAGTTATAAAGACGGTGAACCAATTGGCTACGATCTCACTATTACTGCTTTACCAGATGATCAAAATAATACTCATTATGAGTACATTCAGGGGGCGTGATAAATGGCTAAAAATATTAAAGGAACAACACCGTCAGGTTTTAAATTTGAAATTTCAGAGCGCCGTTTAAACAACTATGAGCTGCTTGAATTATTGGGTGAAGTCGATGAAGGAAATGGTCAAGCTTTTCCTAAAGTTCTCAAGTTGCTATTTGGTGAAGAGCAAACCAAGGCTTTCAAGGATCACTTGCGAGAAGAAGATGGCATCGTGCTAACTGATAAGCTAGCACAAGAACTAAAGGCTGTTTTCAATACTGTTCAAGAGTTAAAAAAATCCTAGTCCTTAATCAGATGATCAAACTAGATGAAGATGCGCTTATCTGTGATCTAGCTGAAACTTATCAGATATACAGTTTTCAACAGCTACCTCTCTTGCAGGTAGCTGTTTTTGCCTATGGTTTGAGAGATGATTCTCGTATCAAGCAACGCTTGTCTGGTCAAATCGTTCCACTGGAAACAATGCTGTTAGCTGGTATGGTTGATAGACTTTCTCTTTCACTTTGGATTCAGACGAAGGATGGACAGAAAGGGAAGAATCGTCCTAAATCTATCCTAGATCAATTGATACATAAAGAGAAGAAGGATGAAAGAGAGCATCTAGTGTTTGAATCTGGTGAGGACTTTGAAAAATACCGTAAAGAATTCTTAGCCAGAGTAGGAGGTGAGGACTAATGGCAACAGAACTTGCAAAAGCGTATGTGCAAATCATTCCATCTGCAAGAGGGATTGGAGGGATGATCCAGAAGGAGATGGGGGGAGAAGTCGCATCTGCTGGAACAAGTGCCGGAGAGTCTCTTGGTTCTAGCATGGTGGCAACTTTAAAAAAGGTAATTGTAGCAGCAGGGATTGGCAAGGCCTTTTCGGCGGCTATCAGTGAAGGAGCAGCGCTTCAGCAATCGCTAGGAGGTGTCGAAACTCTTTTTAAAGATTCTGCCGATAAGGTAAAGGGATATGCTAATGAAGCCTACAAGACAACAGGTCTGTCAGCCAATGCCTACATGGAAAATGTGACAGGCTTCTCAGCTAGCCTCTTGCAATCTCTTGGTGGTGACACTAACAAAGCTGCTGAAACAGCAAACATGGCCATGATTGATATGTCAGATAATGCTAATAAGATGGGGACATCAATGGAAAGCATTCAGATGGCATATCAAGGATTTGCTAAGCAAAACTACACCATGCTGGACAATTTGAAACTCGGTAGAAATACCATAGCCGAGTATAAACCTAGTGAAAACGGTGAAACCCTAAGAGTAGCTTAGGCAATACCGTGCTAAGCAAGATTTTAGTTGCTTTTTTACTAAATGTACGATAAAATAAAATTATCAAACACGAGGTAAAAACATGTGGAAGAAAATCGAAAGAAATAACAACTATTCAATCAATGAAGAAGGTAATGTCAGGAATGACAAAACTGGACTTATTAAACAACCATTCAAAAATAAAAGAAATGGCTATTTAGTTGTTGACCTTTATAAAAACAATCAATCTGAAAAAGTCCCAATTCACAGATTGATTGCTGAAGCGTTTATCGAAAATCCAGAGAATAAACTAACAGTTGATCATATCGATGGAAATAGACAAAATAATTCTATTGAAAATTTACGGTGGGCAACTTATTCAGAAAATAATTCGCGCTTTGAAACAGTTGGTGTCAGAAGTGAAGCAATTATTGTTACAAGGTATGCAGAGGAAAGAAATAAAAGGGGTGGAGGGCATCTAGCTTGGTTAGATGTTGTAGACACAATGGAATTCAAAAGCATATCTGAAACTGCAAAATATTTTGATTGTACTATTTCTAATATTTCTCTAATGTTAGAAAAAGGCACGATTGGAAGACGTGGAAGAACTAGGGGATATAGATTTTCTTATAAGAACGGTGAACGTTCTAAAATCTTGAAAGTGTAACGACTATCGAAACAGAAAAAGCATCCGAGAGGGTGTTTTTTTAATGGAGTAGAGTAGGCTCAAGCGAGCCGAAGCGCTAGGATGTATTTAATGCATAAGAGATAGTCTAATCTCTATGGCGACATAGAGCAGTCTAAAAGACGGCTACGATTTAGCGAATCGTAGTGAATATGTACCGTGTATGGTGGTACAAAACAAGAAATGCAGAGGCTCTTGGCTGATGCAGAGAAACTGACGGGTGTTAAGTACGACATTAACAACCTTTCAGATGTTTATAATGCCATCCATGCTATCCAAGAAAATCTAGACATCACTGGCACAACTGCTAAAGAGGCGGCATCTACTTTTAGTGGCTCATTTGAATCTATGAAAGCAGCTGCTCAGAATGTTCTAGGTAAGATAGCGATTGGTGAAAATGTAACTCCAGCTTTACAATCACTGTTAGAAACAACGAAAACGTTTTTATTCGGAAATTTCTTACCCATGATAGGAAATATCTTATCAGGGTTAGGTGTTGTTTTAACATACGGACTCAGTGATATTGCTTCTCAACTTTTCGGAGATGCTTTTGGTAGTGCTGTTTTTGATCAAGTTGCACATGTGACAGGTATTTTCGAAACTTTCTTTGATATGATCTTTGGGTCTATGGATAAAGAGGGGAATTTTGAGATATTAGATGCAATTGGGTTTAGCGAAGATGCAGCGAACCAAATTATCAACACCGCAGACAATATCAGAGTTACTTTCGAGAACATTGGTTCTGCAATCGGTGATGTATTAGGCATTATCGGGGACTTCGTTGCTGATCTTTTAGGGATAAAAGATGGAGAGCAGGGAGTGAATCTGCTCGGTTTCGCATTTGAAACATTAACGGGCTTTTTGAGAGAAGCTTCAGGAACATTAAAAGACTTCACAGGGTGGCTAAAGGAGAATCCTGCTGTAGTTTCTTCAGTAGCTTCAGCAGTAATTGGTCTGACTACAGCGTGGAAAACATATAAAACGATTAGTGCAGTTGTTAAAGCTGTCGAAATGGCTAAAAATGCCATCTTTGGTACTTCATTTGCTTTATCCCAAGCTATGGCTGTAGCAAATGGAACTTTAACTGCTAGCTTAGCGGCTGAGAATGCTGCTGCAGTAGGAGCAAGTGGAGCATTTAGTGCCTTTAATGCGGTTTTATCTGTAAATCCTATCTTTTTGGCAATCGGAGCAATCGTAGGACTTGTAGCAGCACTAACATGGTTCTTCACTCAGACTGAAACAGGTCGGCAGATTTGGTCAGATTTTGTAGAATGGATTAAGCAAGCGTGGCAAGGAATTTCTGATTTCTTTACTGATCTTTGGTCAGGGATTTCAGAAGGTGCTAACACATTGTGGGAAGGGGTTTCTATGGCATGGAATACATACATAGAATCTTTGAAAATGATGTGGAGTAGTGTTGTAACATTCTTTTCTGACTTATGGGTAAGTATTCAAGAGACTGCATCTGTGGCATGGACAGCAATCACAACGGTAGTGATGGCTATTGTTCAACCGTTCATTGATGGATTTATGAACATTTGGAATAATGTTTCAAATGGTCTTACTCAAATTTGGGAAGGAATTAAAATGATTTTCCAAGGGGTTTGGGAAGTTATTAAATCCATTTCCTTAGGCGCAGTTTTGATTATCATTGACCTTGTGACAGGGAATTTCACCCAGCTTGGAGCTGACCTTTCTCTGATTTGGGAAGGTATTAAAAGTGGTATTTCCATGATTTGGGAAGGTATTAAAACATACTTCTCTGGTGTTGTAGATGCCATAATCGGTTATGGTGTTGCTGTTTTTGAAAACTTTTCTGCCACACTCAGCACGATTTGGGAAGGCATTAAAACTGCAGCAGTCGTAGCTTGGGAATGGATAAAATCTACAGTATCAAATCTGATTACAAGTTTGGTTCAGGAAGCACAGAACATCTGGAATAGCTTTACAAGTTTCCTCTCTAGTTTGTGGGAGGGCATCAAGTCAACAGCAAGTTCAGCATGGGAAACTCTGAAATCTAGTGTATTAAGCACTATCGATAATCTAGTATCAGGCGCACAGAGTGCATGGGATACAATGTCTAATGCTGTATCTAGTCTTGTAAGTAGTGTGACTGGATTTTTTGACCAATTGTGGAACATTGACCTATTCGGAGCAGGTCAAGCAATCTTACAAGGTTTCTTGAGTGGTTTAAAATCTATGTGGTCTTCTGTAACTGACTTTGTTGGTGGCATTGCTAGCTGGATTCGTGACCACAAAGGTCCGATTGAATATGACCGCAAGTTGCTTATTCCAGCGGGTAACGCAATCATGCAAGGTTTGGACGGTGGATTAAAAGACCGATTCAAAGACGTTAAGAAAACAGTCAATGGTGTCGCTGGAGAAATTGCTGATGTCTTTTCAGGTGATAATTTGGATCTGAAATCCTCTGCATCAGTTACTAAAAGTCTAGAAGCCCAATTGGCTATGCCATCAGCTCAATTTGAAGCACATGATAGCAAAACCGTGTCTGAGATAGCGATTCTGAGAGCAAGTATGGAGAAAATCCTTACTGCTATCCTTGAAAAGTCGTCAGATATCTACCTAGACAATGACATTATTTCGATGAAAACGTATGAACAACACGGTGCAATATATGCAAGGGAGGGAATTTAATGGATTATATGATCATCAATGGTTTTAATACATCAACCCTTCCTGGTTGTGTTGTGACAGATTTTGGGAAGGTGGAGGCTGCTAAGCCAAAAGGAGAGAAGGCAACCCTTTATGGAGTCAATGGTAGTTACCGTGTGTTAGACGGTTCTTTCGACAGTTACGAAAGGACCTTCACTCTCCACGTTAAAAAAATGGTTGAGATTTCAAGTATTCTTGATAAATTTCAATCGAATGATAATGTTTTGGAATTTAGCTATCAGCTTGGCTCATTGTTTTATGCTAACTTTGTGACTGCTAGTTTTGAACCTTTTGGAAATCATGCTTGGAAGTTAGAAATCAAGTTAGAAATGCAACCGTTCCGATACCAAAAAAATATAGATCCTGTGGTTCTTACGGCATCTGGTACAATCAACAATCTTGGCACGGTTTACTCCGAACCAATCATTGAGATTGAGGGGGACGGTGACGTCTCCCTTACGATTGGCCGTAAGACCATGTATCTTGCGATTAAGACCAAGGCTACAATCGACTGTAGACAAGGCAAGCAAAACATCTATAACGCAACCGGAGCAGTTCAAAACACACTTCGGAAGCGTGGAGGGTTCTTAGAAATCCCGACTGGTAAGGTTGGTGTTTCATTTACTGGAAATGTTCGTAAAATTACTATTAGGCCGAATTGGAGGTATAAGATTTGATTTATTTAACAAATGGAAATATGCCTCTAAATGCTGCTTATGCTGATGACATTGTTCAAGAAGATAACAGTACCTACCAATTGAGCTTCCGATTTCCGACTTCGGATTCATTGTGGGAGAAGCTGAAGGAAGAGACTTTCTTAACGGCTGATGACCTACACGGTGAGCAGGATTTTGTCATCTTCGAGGTTGAGAAGAAGCACGGCTATATTCAAGTCTATGCGAACCAGGTGTTCACCCTCTTGAATAACTATGTGATCAATCCTATCTCTTTGGATAGAGCGACTGGCTCAACTGCTCTCAGTCGTTTTGCTGGAGCGATCACTCGTAACAATCCATTCTCATTCTTCTCTGATATTGAAGACAGACACACCTTCAATATCGGCTCTAAGAATGCCATGGAAGCCTTCGCGAAAGATAAGCACTCTATTATTGGCCAATGGGGTGGTGACCTTGTACGGCATGGCTACCAGGTTCGACTTTTAAAAAATGGCGGTTCAGAAAATGAATCGCTTTTTATGTATAAGAAGAACCTGTCTAGCTACCAACATAAGACATCTACCAAGTCTTTGAAGACTCGAATTACTTTTATCGCAACAGTCAAAGGTGAGGGAGAGAAGGCGCCTGATCGCACGTTCACTGTTACTATCGATAGTCCACTCATTAACAAGTACAGTCAAATCTATGAAGATGTGATTGAAGTTAATGACCAGGATGTGAAGGATGAAGCAAGTCTTCGCAAGTATGGTGAACAGTATTATAGGACCTCGCTCTGTGACATGATGGAAGATAGCCTTGAGATTGAGGTTGTTGGCCAGAGTGATGTGCCTGTTCAGATGTTCGATGTCGTGAGTATCTTCCACGAGCGTTACAATCTTGATGTGCGCAAGAAGATTACTAAGTACACTTACTCACCGATGGCCAAGAAGTTGAAATCTATCGGATTCGGTCAATTCCAGTCTGGGCTTGCAAATGCGATTGGTAACGCAGTGAGTGATGCCGTCAAGGGGGAGGCGCAACAACTTCAAGACGATTTTGAAAGACAGTTAGCCAGAGAACTCAAGAATGCTGATCTTACTTTTGACCGGCAAAAAGAAGAGTTGGTCAATCAATTCACAGACGGTCTCAACGCTACCAAAGCCAGAGCTGAAGAAGTCAAGCAAGAACTATCTGACACTATCAATCAGCGTTTCAACAGCTTTGACAACGGCCCATTACAAGAAGCCAAACGTAGGGCTGAAGAAGCCTTGCGAAATGCTGGTGCCAGTAGTCTGCTCGCTCAGGAAGCCAAGAGGATTGGTCTGGACTCTGTTGCAAGGCTTGAAGAGTTTAAGAGACAGGCTACGAATGTTCAAACGGCTCTGTCGGGTGATTTGGATGTCTTGAAACGAACGGTTACAAACGAGGTAAATCAAGCTTCAGAGTATCGTAGAACGACCACAGAAGCTCTTAGTCGCATGACTGGGCAGATGAACGGATTTGCGACAAAATCAGAAGTTGCTCAGGGTATCGATGGGCTGACTCAGACTTTCGCTAAGATGAAGATTGGTGGACGAAATTTTATTCGCAATTATGATTGGGACAAATGGCTACCACTGTCAAGCACCTCAGTTGGTTGGAAATTTGAACGAGTAGAAGACCAATTTTCTAAAAGTGGTTACATGCTTAAAGCCACTTGTACTAAAGGTGGCAAAGGCGGGTTCCACAAAGTCTTGTTTGATTTAAGACCTGATGTCTTCCAAGGAAAAGACATGACCTGGTCTTGGGATATAAAATCTAGTCGACCAATTACCCTCTTCGCAATGGGATTTGAAGCCGGTGGATTAAAGAAAAATGTGCTGATATCGACAGAGTGGGATCGAATAACAAACACATTCCAAGTTGCGTTCAAACAATATTATTCATGTGTGTTCTATGCTAACGACTGGGAAATCGGGGATGTAGTCTATATTCGAGATCCACAGTTGGAAGAAGGGACGATCGCTACCACGCCAAGACAAGCGCCAGAAGATGGTAAGGATGAAATTCTAGCTGCTAGAACTGAATTTAAGCAGACTGCAGACGGTCTATCTACTAAGATGGCAACTGTTGAAAATTACGTCAATCAAGACGGCCAGAGACAGGAAGTCCTGAGAAGATACACTCGAGAAGAGAGTGCTCGTCAAGCTAATGCAGTTCGTGAGCTGGTTACGATGGGTTATGTTGGTAAGGCTACTCATCAAGAGGACGTGAGAGGTCTTGAACGCAAGTTTGAAGCTATTACCAACCCACAAAATGGCTTAATCGCCACTCAGATTGCGACCTACAAAAATGCAGTTGACGGACGATTCGCAGATATCACTTCATTGATTTCTGGCAAGGCTAATCAGACGGACTTTCAGCGAGTCAGAGAAACTAGCCAGCTCTATGAACGGATTCTGGGGAATACTAATAATAGTATCGCAGACAATGTCGCTCGTATGGCTCTTACGAGTCAGTTATTTCAAGTCGAGGTGTCAAAAGCATCAGCAAGTGGCCGAAATCTATTCTTAAATTCACTATTCAAACGTGATTTAAGAGACAAGTATTCAACGTACAAGTTGTTTGATGATGCTTCGCAGACAAAGGCCAGTTAGCTGTAAGTATTGATTCTGAAAATCAATTTAGAGGAGTGAATACATTAAAGATTGTATCAACCTTCAATGGGAAAATCGATAATCAAAAAATCACATTCGCTATCGGCGGAAATGGTCGCACTGGCCGAGATGATGAGTTTAAGAATAAATCAGTAAGATTTAGTTTTTGGGCAAAATCGACTGTCGATAATACGAGTTTTCAAGCAAGAGCAGGATATAGAAGTGCTGTTAAAGGTATCTCATTGACTACGGATTGGCAATTTTACGATGTTGAGTTCATAAGAAATGAAAATACAAACGCTACTAGCGAGCTAATCTTACATGTTTTGTCAAACGCAACCGTTTGGATTGCATTTCCAAAAATTGAAATCGGAACAGTGGCAACTCCATTCTCAGAAGCACCAGAAGATACAGATGAAGCTGTTCGCTCAGTTCAAAGCCAACTAGCTGGCTCATGGGCAGTTCAGAACATCAACAGTGCAGGTGATTTGATTTCAGGAATTAATCTTGGCGCCAATGGACATAACCGCTTCGTTGGTAAGTTAACTCATATAACTGGCGAGACTCTGATTGATAAAGCAGTTATCAAGTCAGCTATGATTGACAAGCTGAAGACGGCCAATTTTGAGGCAGGTTCGGTGACCACAGTAGTTTTAGATGCTGAAGCCGTTACGGCTGAAAAATTGAAGGTTGACCAAGCTTTCTTCAACAAATTGGTCGCAAATGAAGCTTACTTGAGTCAACTATTTGCCAAACAAGCCTTTATTAACCGTGTTCAAAGCGTTACGCTCGATGCCAGCCAAATCAAGACAGGTGTTTTAACTGGTGGAAGAATACAAGGGAGCACCATCATTGGATCTAGTATCTCAGGTGGCACAATCACAGGTTCTAGTATTTCTGGTGCAACTTTAACTGGACACACTAAAATCCAATTAGGTACCTACGGTTCATTTGATACCGTGGATGGCGGTCTTCAGATCAACGTGCCTCGAACGGTCAATTCAAAAGATGGATTGGGAGTCCAGTTCATCGGTTCTTATGGTCGTGGGGAAAATGTTCCATATGGCCTTTATGTGTATAAAGATTCAGATTTGACTACCAGCGGGACAGGGTTGGATAGTGATGACTTCCTTATGACGGTCAATGGCTATATCAATGCAAAAGGGATCGGCTGGCTCCGAACTGGAAAAGGTAGCGTGAATGGTAAGCTTACAGCCACGCTGGGTCTTTGGAATTCAGACAATGTATCTTTGAGCTTCGGTGGTTCAGGAAATGACATTTACTATAGCTACAACGGTAAAGCATACAGCTTGTGGTCAGTTGTTGATCAGCATTTTTCGGACAGACGTTTGAAAGAAAACATCGTTGATTGCAAGCATAAGGCTCTTGACTATATCCAGCAATTCCAATTTAAGGAATACGATTGGAAGAAACAAGAAGATAGACCACAACAAGCGCACACAAAGATTGGTTTGATTGCCCAAGAGGTCCAAACAGTAGATTCTACGCTTGTTTACGAGAATGGAGACACGCTGAATCTGGATAACCTCAGACTAACAAACATCGCACTTAAAGCAATTCAGGAGCTCGCTCTTGAAAATAGAAAACTTACACAAAGATTGGAGAACTTAGAAAATGAACGCAGAACAGCTTAATCAAGCTTTACAAATGACAATTAGTGAAATGTCAACAGCCTCAACAAATTCTATGATTACAAGTAATCTCTTGAGCATTCAGTTGAATGAACAAAGGGCAGAGAATCAAAGACTTCAAGCACGAGTGGATGAGCTGGAAGCTCTGCTTGATGAACAAACTGAACCAGCTGAAGGAGAATAGACATGACAATCAATGGTTATAATCTATCAACCAAACCGTACCTAAGAATTTCTGGCTCGAACATTGAGACGGTGGTAGAAATTCAACTATCAGAAGGCAACCGTTACAGCACTAACTCACGATCGTTCCCTGGAGACCGTACAAACGAACCAGAAGACGTTTTGATTCAAGCGGTGTTGGATGTTCTCAAGTCTGAATTGGATCCAAGCTCTGCGATTGTGCAAGCGCAGAATAAGCTTGAACAGGCAAATCAGAAGATTGCTCAAAATGAGAGCGAACAGAATCGACTCTCTGCGCTTGCAAATAAAATCGACAAAGTGGTACGAGTCATGGCTCAAGATTCCATTATGGGTGAGAAAATCGCCTATGGAACAACCTACAAGGAACTTGTCGAACTCTTCCCAGTTGCTGAGGAAGGTAAGGTCTATCAACCAGGGGATATGTTTGTGATTGAAAATCCTGAACATGTCGAATTGAACGGCGAGGGCAAGCGCGTCTTGATTCAGACAAATCATTCTTTTACTTACAAAGGCGAATCTCTCAAGCAGCTTGAAGGAGGACCATCTCAAAATGGTATTCTTGCAATCTGGAAGTGGGATGGCCAAAAGAATGGAAGTGATCTTGAAACCACTCGAGTTTCTGCACAGTAGATTGGAAGTGGTCTGATTGGAATTACTAGCATTTCTAGATAAATTGAGCCCGATTCTAATCGTGATCATTCCTAGCTATTTCTCTTTCAAGAGTACGCAGAACACAAAAGAGACTGATAAGCAAATCGGTCTCTTATCTGATAAGATTAGTGCTATTGAAAAGACCGTCTCGAATGTTGAGACTATCGGCAAAGATAATAGCAAAGGATTGAGCGTTATTGGAAAAGGTCTTCAAAGATTACAGCGTTTTCGATTGCAAGAAAACCTAAAAAAAGCAATTAGACGAGGCAATACCAATCAGCATGAGATTGAGGAATTGTCTCGTCTTTATGAAAGTTATGTCGAGCTTGGTGGAAATGGAGCCATTAAGGTACTGTATGAAAAATTTCTAGCATTGGAAATTGTGGAGGAAAATATAAATGCAACAGATTAACGAAATTTTAATCAACGGAGCAATCAGCATCCTAGTCATTTTGGCAGGCATCACAGTCAAAGCAATCAAGGACTACCTTATTAAGAAGGGTGGTGAACAGACGGTCAAGATTGTCGAAATCTTGGCCAAGAACGCAGTCAACGCAGTGGAGCAAGTCGCTTCAGAAACTGGTTACAAGGGCGAAGAGAAGCTAGAACAAGCACGAACTAAAATCCGTGCTGAGCTAAGCAAATATAACATCAGCATGACCGATCGTGACCTCGATACATTTGTCGAGTCAGCCGTGAAGCAGATGAATGATGCGTGGAAGGGGCAGTAGACATGGTCAAAATCATCAATAATACAATTTCAATGGAATTGCAGGTTCTCGTCCTTCCGAAAAACCAAAATATTACATCATGCACAATGATGCAGGTTCTATGAGCGCTGAAAGTTATGTGAACTGGCTGCAATCTCGCTATGATAACGGCCAGTCTGAACTTGGTTTCGCCCATTACTACATTACTCGTGATGCAATCGCTCGCGTTGAAGATACTTACAATGGCACCTGGAGTGCTGCAAACTACGATGCTAACATGAACTCGCTCAGCTATGAAGTATGCCAGCAGTATAATTCGACGGATGCCGAGTTCATTGAAAATGAAAACATGGTATTGCGCCAAATGGCCGAGGATATGACCTACTACGGTGATACACCGAACTATTCAAACATCAAGTTCCATAATGAATTTTCAAGTACCTCATGCCCTGCTCGTTCCCTGGAATTGCATGGTGGCTACAATGACAGCTTGCGTGACTATGTGATTGCTAAGATTAAACATTATCAATCTCTTGGTTCAACCGTCCAAGAAATGCTCGATAATGAGGGCAACCAAGAAGGTTGGAAGAGAAATTCGACTGGCTGGTGGTATGTCAATGCAGATGGAAGCTATCCAACGAACAAATGGCAGAAGATCAATAATGTCTGGTATTACTTCGATAGTAACGGCTACATGAAAGCTAACACATGGCACAAGCATTCAGACGGATACTGGTATTACTTGCTTCCTAATGGCGCAATGGCTACTGGATGGGCGCTTATCAGTAACAAGTGGTACTACTTTAAAGAAGACGGTAAGATGGCCACTGGTTGGGTTAAGTATAAGGAACACTTGTACTATCTCGATTACCAAAGGAGAGATGGTATCGAATGCATTTGTAAAATCAGTAGATGGAAAAGGCTGGTACTACCTCAAACCAGATGGCACAATGGCAGACAAGCCAGAGTTCACAGTTGAGCCAGACGGCTTGATTACTACTAAATAATTAAAAAAATAAAAGGAAAGGAGGACTTTTCTAAAATTGAGTATCTACCGCAGGCTTAGGCTTGCGGTTTTTTTGTTTGGCCTGAAAGTAGAAAAAACAGTGAAATTACTCACTGATCATTTTGTAAACTATTAGAATTAAATTACAACCTTCTCAACTATACGGGCAAATGTGGTATGAAAATGAATACGAAGATGAATACGATTTAAAAAAATGACGAAAAATAACGGAAATGATTTTAAATAAAAATAAGCAAAAACTAAACTATTGATAAGCAACAGAAAGCATTGGAAAACATTTGTCACTTATACCATAGTTCGTGACAGTTCCTGTTTTTTTTGATAGAATCATACAGTATGCCCTTGGGCGCAAAGTAAGAACTGGGACTGTCTTTCCCAGCTTCGGAGGTAAAAAATGTCAGATTCACCAATCAAATACCGTTTGATTAAAAAAGAAAAACACACGGGAGCTCGTCTGGGTGAGATTATCACACCACACGGAACCTTCCCAACTCCTATGTTCATGCCAGTTGGAACTCAAGCTACTGTCAAAACTCAGTCACCTGAAGAATTGAAGGAGATGGGTTCTGGGATTATCCTGTCTAATACCTATCATCTCTGGCTCCGTCCTGGAGATGAACTAATTGCTCGTGCAGGTGGGCTTCACAAGTTCATGAACTGGGACCAGCCCATCTTGACAGATAGTGGTGGTTTCCAGGTTTATTCACTAGCTGATAGCCGTAATATTACGGAAGAAGGAGTAACCTTCAAGAATCACCTCAATGGTTCTAAGATGTTTCTTTCACCTGAAAAGGCCATCTCTATTCAGAACAATCTGGGCTCAGACATCATGATGTCTTTTGACGAATGTCCTCAGTTTTATCAACCTTACGACTACGTTAAAAAGTCAATCGAACGTACCAGCCGTTGGGCAGAACGTGGTCTAAAGGCACATCGTCGTCCACATGATCAAGGTCTATTCGGAATCGTACAAGGTGCAGGATTTGAAGATCTTCGCCGTCAGTCAGCTCATGACCTTGTAAGTATGGACTTCCCAGGATATTCTATCGGGGGCTTGGCAGTAGGAGAAACCCACGAAGAGATGAATGCTGTTTTGGATTTCACCACTCAACTCCTTCCTGAAAACAAACCTCGTTACTTGATGGGAGTAGGAGCGCCGGATAGCTTGATTGATGGGGTTATTCGTGGGGTCGATATGTTTGACTGTGTCTTGCCGACTCGTATCGCTCGTAATGGGACTTGTATGACCAGTCAGGGTCGTTTGGTTGTCAAGAATGCCCAGTTTGCAGAGGACTTTACGCCACTGGATCATGAGTGCGATTGCTACACATGTAAGAACTATACCCGTGCCTACCTTCGCCATTTGCTCAAGGCTGATGAAACCTTTGGTATCCGTTTGACCAGTTACCATAACCTCTACTTCTTGCTCAATCTGATGAAGCAGGTTCGTCAGGCTATTATGGATGACAATCTCTTGGAATTCCGTGAGCATTTTGTTGAAAAATATGGCTACAACAAGTCAGGTCGTAATTTCTAAGGTTATCAATCTAAAGCTGAAATCCTAAGTTTTCTCTTAGGATTTTTCTTCTTTTTTTGATAAAATAAAGGTAGTATGGAATGAACATTAGATTGTTTTTTTACTAATCTAATGAACGGAGAATAAACTCGTATGCGTATTAAATGGTTTTCCTTGATTAGGATTACAGGCTTACTCTTGGTACTCTTGTACCATTTCTTTCAGACGATTTTTCCAGGAGGTTTTTTCGGAGTTGATGTCTTCTTCGCCTTTTCAGGTTTTCTAATTACGTCACTCTTGTTAGAAGAATTTGGACAAAAAGGGAAAATCGATATCTTAGGATTTTTCAGGAGACGTTTCTATCGGATCTTTCCCCCAGTCGTCTTGATGATCCTCGTCGTTATGCCCTTTACTTTCTTGGTTCGGCAGGATTATATAGCAGGGATCGGTGGTCAGATTGCTGGTGTCCTAGGCTTTATGACTAACTTCTATGAAATGTTGACAGGAGGAAGTTATGAATCTCAGTTCATTCCGCATCTCTTTGTTCATAACTGGAGTTTGGCGGTTGAAGTTCATTACTATGTCTTGTGGGGCTTGGCAGTTTGGTTGATGTCTAAGCAAGCCAAAACAGGTGGGCAACTACGGGGGATGGTCTTTCTACTATCTTCAGCTACCTTTGTCGTCAGCTTTCTTTCAATGTTTATTGGTAGCTTTATCGTTAGTTCCTACTCAACGCTTTACTTTTTCAAGTTTGACTCATGTTTATCCATTCTTCTTAGGAAGTGTGCTTGCGACCTTGATAGGAGTTCGTCATACGACACCTCTTCTCAAACGTTTGAATCAAACCTTAGACTTGAAACAGACCTTGCTAGTATTTGGGGCTGGTCTCGGAGTTTTGATTTTATTGACTTTCTTTGTGAAATTCAATTATCTCTTTGCCTATTTACTCGGTTTCTTATTGGCAAGTTTAGCTGCACTTTTTGATGATTGTTTCAGCACGAGTTTTGCATGAGAAAACACCTACGATTGCAGAGCCAAAAGTGATTAGCTTCTTAGCAGATACCAGCTATGCCGTTTATCTATTCCACTGGCCGTTTTATATCATCTTCTCGCAGCTGATGAGCAATCTACCGGCAGTTGTTTTTAACCACTATCTTTTTCTTATCTCTTTGCAAGCCTTTCTTTCTATATGATTGAACCTTTCATTGCAGGGAAGAACAATAGCTTATTGCAAAGGGTAAAAAGAAATTCCACATATTCAACCAATTTTTTTGCGGGTAGCGTCGGATTTCTTAGCTTGTTGACACTGATTGTGATGCTTATTGCTCCCCAAGTTGGTGCTTTCGAAATGGATTTGATGATTAATGGCCTCAATCAAGCTCAAACCAATATCACTCGAACAAAAAAACGATGGCAGATCAAGCAGAAGCCAGTCGCTACAACATAGCTGATGGTGTGTCCATCATTGGAGATTCTGTCACCTTGCGTGCTTCTGAAGGACTGAAAGAAATCTTACCAGATGCACAGATTGATGGTCAGGTCAGTCGAAATACTAAACAGGCAAATGAACTGATGCTGAATTACAGTCAGAATAAAGCCTTGCCTAAAATTGTAGTTATTGCTACAGGTGTTAATAATCCTGAGAATTATAAGGCTGATTTGGATCTACTGATAACAAATCTACCGAAGGGGCATCAACTTGTCTTAGTAACTCCATATGAGGGGGATATAACACAGGAAACGCAACCTTATGTAGAGCAGTACGCAAGCTATGCGCGTGAACTGGCACAAAAATATCCATTTATTGCACTGGCAGATTGGAACCAAGTATCCAAGGACCATCCAGATATTTGGAAGGGAACAGACCAGGTTCACTTCGGTAGTGATACTACCAAGCAGGATGAAGGAGCAAAACTTTACGCAGAAACCATTAATGCTGCCGTTAAAGCTCTCGCAGATAAATCTGTCAAATCAAAATAATCAATCAAAAGTAGAGATTGTGTCTCTACTTTTTTGCTGTAAAGAGAATTGGGAAAGACTTGCCAAATTGTCAGAATTATGAGAAAATAGGTGCAGTTTACAAATGGAGGGAATGCAATGAGAGAAGATATCAAAATCAATGACCGTGCTCTAGCATTAGGAGAACAAATCATTGACAAACTAGAAAAAGTTTACGATACAGATGTGGAACTAGATGTCTATAATCTTGGCTTGATTTACGAGATTCATTTGGATGAGGCTGGTCTTTGTACAATTGTCATGACCTTCACCGATACTGCCTGTGACTGTGCAGAAAGTTTACCCATTGAAATAGTAGCTGGATTAAAACAGATTGAAGGAATTGAGGATGTCAGAGTTGAAGTTACCTGGTCGCCTGCCTGGAAGATTACACGCATCAGCCGCTACGGTCGTATAGCTCTAGGACTACCTCCACGATAGTTATCTATTTTGAAACAGACAAAAAAGCAAGCCATTTTGAGGCTTGCTTTTGATTTGCTTATTTTTTACCAGATTGTTCCATATTCCAGAAATCTGTAACGGCTCCACGAGAAGCAGACGATACGGTATGGGCATATTTACCGAGGACACCACGGCTATAGAGTGGTGGCAAGGTTGTTTCTGCCTTACGCTTTTCAAGTTCTTCATCGGATACGGCCATGGAAATTTCTTTGGTATCTTGGTCAACGGTAACGATATCACCTGTACGAAGGTAGGCGATTGGTCCACCATCCTGAGCTTCAGGAGCGATATGTCCAACAACTAGACCATAAGTACCACCAGAGAATCGTCCGTCTGTCAAGAGGGCAACCTTGTCTCCTTGACCTTTACCAACGATCATTGATGAAAGTGATAGCATCTCAGGCATACCAGGACCACCCTTAGGTCCAACGAAACGAACAACGACTACGTCGCCATCGACGATTTCATCTGACAGAACAGCTTGGATAGCATCTTCTTCTGAGTCAAAGACCTTAGCTGGACCAACGTGACGACGAACCTTAACACCTGATACCTTGGCAACTGCACCGTCAGGAGCAAGATTACCGTTCAAGATGATAAGCGGACCGTCTGCACGTTTAGGATTTCAAGTGGCATGATGACTTTTTGACCTGGAGTAAGATCAGCAAAATCAGCCAAGTTTTCAGCGACTGTCTTACCAGTACACGTGATACGGTCTCCGTGAAGGAATCCATTCGCCAGCAAGTACTTCATAACCGCAGGCACACCACCAACTTCGTAAAGATCTTGGAAGACATACTGACCAGAAGGTTTCAAGTCAGCCAAGTGAGGCACACGTTCTTGGATTGTATTAAAGTCCTCAAGTGACAAGTCAACATTAGCTGCGTGGGCAATGGCGAGCAAGTGAAGAGTGGCATTGGTAGAACCACCCAGAGCCATAGTAACTGTAATGGCATCTTCAAAGGCTTCACGAGTCAAGATATCTGAAGGTTTGATCCCAAGTTCAAGCATTTTGACAACGGCACGTCCAGCTGCTTCGATGTCTTCTTTCTTATCAGCAGATTCAGCTGGGTGAGAAGAAGAACCTGGCAAACTCATACCCAAAACTTCGATAGCAGTCGCCATGGTATTAGCTGTGTACATACCACCACAACCACCAGGTCCAGGGCAGGCATTACACTCGAGACGTTTTACGTCCTCAGCAGTCATATCACCGTGGTTCCACTTACCAATTCCCTCAAATACAGAAACCAAGTCGATGTCTTTTCCATCCAGTTTTCCAGGGGCGATGGTACCACCGTAGGCGAAAATGGCTGGAATATCCATATTGGCAATGGCAATCATAGAACCAGGCATGTTCTTATCACAGCCACCGATAGCGACGAAGGCATCCACGTTGTGCCCCCCCATAGCGGCTTCGATTGAGTCCGCGATGATATCACGAGATGTCAAAGAGAAACGCATACCTGGCGTTCCCATAGCAATCCCGTCTGCTACCGTGATGGTTCCAAACTGCACAGGCCAAGCACCTGCAGATTTAACCCCCTCTTTAGCCAATTTACCAAAGTCATGCAAGTGGATATTACATGGTGTATTTTCCGCCCAAGTGGAAATAACTCCGACAATCGGTGTTTCAAAGTCCTTATCTGTCATTCCAGTCGCACGAAGCATAGCGCGGTTTGGTGATTTGACCATGCTGTCATAAATGCTACTGCGATGACGTTTATCTAATTCTGTCATTTAAGTCCCTCTCATTTCAGTTTTTACCATTATAGCACAAATTTTACCTGAATAACAGAAGAAAATTTTTAAATTTTCAGACAATTCAAGTCGTTGAAATTTTCTTAAATTTTTTTGCATATTTTTGTTGACATTTAAAATTAAAGTGATATCATTTAGATATCAAAAACAGGAGGTCATTCTGATGACTGAAAAACTAATCAATTCAAAACCAAATGGTGTATTAGCATTGATACTCATTGAGTTAGTACTTGTACTTGGTGTTTTTATATTTGTAATGGGTGCTGGTTCGGAAAATATTTTTGGAATTATAATCGGTCTTTTACTAATAGTGGCTTCAGCTTTTGCTCATGCTGGTTTAAAAGTTGTCAAACCTCAGGAAGCACTGGTTTTGACCCTCTTTGGTAACTATACTGGGACCATCAAAGAACCTGGTTTTTACTTTGTCAATCCCTTCAGCATAGCGGTCAATCCTGCAATCCACACTCGACTTGGTCAAAGTGGTGACGTTAGCACGAAATCCCCTTTTTCAGGGATGAAATCATCAAATGGTAATGACGTAAATCTTGAAATTGGCAAGAAACAGATTTCACTCAAGGTTATGACTTTGAGCAATTCCCGTCAAAAGATTAACGATTGCTTAGGGAATCCCGTAGAAATCGGTATCGCGGTAACTTGGAGAGTTGTCGATACAGCCAAAGCAGTCTTCAACGTTGATAACTATAAAGAATATCTGTCATTGCAGTGTGATAGCGCCCTTCGTAATATTGTCCGCATCTATCCTTACGATGTGTCTCCGAATGTGGATACTACAGGTGATGGGCAAGCAGATGAAGGCAGCCTCCGAGGCTCTAGCGAGATTGTAGCTAGTCGCATTCGTGAAGAAATCCAAAGTCGTGTAGAGGACGCTGGTTTGGAAATCCTTGAAGCACGTATTACTTACCTAGCTTACGCTCCAGAAATTGCTGCCGTCATGCTTCAACGTCAACAAGCATCAGCCATTATTGATGCACGTAAGATGATTGTTGATGGCGCTGTAGGAATGGTTGAAATGGCACTAGAACGTCTCAATGAAGGAGAATTAGTAGAACTTGACGAAGAACGAAAAGCTGCTATGGTTTCAAATCTCCTAGTCGTTCTCTGTGGCAATCATGATGCACAACCAATTGTCAATACAGGAAGCCTTTATTAGAAATGGCAGAAGCTAAAAAAAAGCAAATCCCCCTTCGACTCTCGAATAAGCTATACGCTGCACTCGCATCATGGGCAGAAGATGACTTTCGATCAGTTAACGGGCAAATTGAATATCTCCTTACAGAATGTGTCAAGCAACGGAAGAAAGACGGGAAATACGTCTCAGAAACCATTGATGAACCCTTCGAAATTGATATTTAATCTATTTTCCTATCCAGAATAGTGGATAGAAAAATTTTTTAATCTTTTTTTGTCAAGTAACTTTACTTTACAAAAAAGTTTTGATATACTATTAAAGTTGATGAAAATCAAACCTAACTGAATTTATATCTTAAAAGGAGAAATCAAAATGGCAGTACCTGCACGTCGCACTTCAAAAGCGAAGAAAAACAAACGTCGTACACACTACAAAGTAACAGCTCCATCTGTAAACTTTGACGAAACTACTGGAGATTACTCACGTTCACACCGCGTATCACTTAAAGGATACTACAAAGGACGTAAGATTGCTAAAGCTGCATCAGCTGAATAATAGAAGGGAGATACCATGCGCGTAAATATTACACTTGAACACAAAGAATCTGGTGAACGCTTGTACCTTACTTCTAAAAACAAACGTAACACTCCAGACCGTCTTCAATTGAAGAAATACTCACCAAAACTTCGCAAACACGTTGTTTTTACAGAGGTGAAATAGGGATTCACTACACGTCAATAGATGTGAGAAACCTTGATTTTAAGCGATTCTTGAAATTCTAAATTTCACTACATTGCAATATAAATCAACCGAATCACTACCTTTTTCACTACCTTTTTTGAAATAAGAATAATGATTCGGATATATAAAAGAAGAGGAACTTTATTGTGAAGCTCCTCTTTTTGTTATGTGTTCTTTTTTTCTCACAGATCGTATGACCTGGTTTGACACAGTTGGATTTTCAGGTACTTTCAGTTTAGCTTTTATATCAACCATCATCAAAATCCAACTATTTTTCTTATTTTTAAAAAAATATGAATAAGTTTGATTGAATGAGGGAATTTCTTTAAATTTTTTTCTTAGCACCTATAAGTTAATAATACTATTCTTTAAATTATAGTTTATAATTATCTGATGTTTCAATGACCACAAAACAAAGTACAGCGAATCACTTCCTTTAGTCAAACATATAACTGAACAACATTGTTTATCTTCCTGCACTTTCATATTTTTTTCAATCCTTTTCTAAAAAAATTGTACGACTGATAATAATCAAAAAAACTGTAAAAAAACTATTTGATAGAAAAAAATAGGTTCAATGTATCTTTCCTAAAAAAATATTAATACTGCAGGATTGGCAATTAATAAATTGGGAACAAATAACATAGTGATCAATCTGTTAATACCTGTAAAAAAATATTATATGGATACTTAGAAATTCCAATATAATTCAAAAAAATACATCTACTTTTTGAAAAATTTAGTTGGGAAACCAAAAATGAACTAATCGTTATTAGAAACCAAATTGAATAATATATAATACAACCACACATTAAAGAAAGGATATAAAAATAATATTTTTTTAATGAATTTAAATGTACATTTAAATTTCCATAACTTATAAAAAAATGATCGCAAGACCAAAAAAAGTATTCACGAATTGAACTAAATTAAATGATCTAAAAAAATATAGAACAACTGAGTATCAAACGGCCTCAATAAAATTTGATCCAAGTTACCACTCAAAAATATCTGATTCTAAAATTCCCATACTTCTAATTAACAATCCCATCATAACTCCATCTACAATAGTGTAGAACCTACCAAAAAAATAAAAATTTGATAATAGTCCCAACCATTAAAAAGAGTCTATGTTTAAGAAAATCAATCTAAAAAAATACAATAGGTAAACCAATCCATAGTATCGACGAAAATAGACCACAAAAAGAAGTCAAAATGAAAAATTCATATCAGATTTAAAAACCAAAAATGAAGTAGCCTAAAAAAATTACTTTTTATTCTAAACATTTTATCCTCCCACATTTGAGAAGTGCTCCACTCCTTTTTCTCAATATGAATCTTGATATAATATAAAAAAATGATGCACCAAATCAATTGAATACAAATAATTCTCAAATAGTCTATTAATTTATATGTATCATTACTAAACATCTGAAGCGGTTCATATACTAAGTATTTAAAAAGGTAATACATCTAAAAACAGACGAAAATTATTTGAAAAAAACTTAAAGGCAATAATATTCCTGATAAAAAAACTGAATTACTATTTCTTTAACAGTAAGGACAAAAAAATATTTTTCTAACCAAAAAAAGAAAGCATACCTACACAACATGATATTAAAAAAACCATAGAACCATAGATAGAATAATTGCAATACTTCCTAAAAATAAGAATTTCAATGGTTAATAACTCATTCTTGTAATAAACACTGGAGAATAAAAATGACAGGAATGATGATAAATAATAAATGAGCAAGCCTATCTCCAAGCATTTTACAAAAAAATAATACTTATAAAAAAAGTAACAGGTTTTTATTAATATGCTAAAAAAATTTCCTGAATGAACATCGTCATTGATTTCCCAATCAACTGGATAAAAAAAACAAAATATGAAAAAAAATTATAGTCCCCAAATAGTATTGAACCATTGAGGTAAAATCATATCCTGCTATATTTATCTGGTTACTCTGATATATATACGTCCATAAAAAAATACTGATATCATAATTTGTATACTTGCCTGTAACATTAACAATAGTACACTTGATTTATAGTTCAAAAATAGATCGAAATGATATCAGAATAATAGACATTTCTTTTTTTCAATTGTGCTCCTTTTTGTAAAATAGTTTTTGTAAAATAATTTCTTCTAAAGAAAGATTTGATATTTCAAAAATCTTCTATATCTACAAGCTTATTGATTGATTCTAATGTCTCAAAGACAAAATCTCTAGGTATTTTTTTAGTATACATTCCGATTTTTGTTTGAGAAATGACTACTACTCCTTTAACAGAGCATAACTCTGATACTCAAATCTAATGTCATTTTTTTATCTTTAAATATTTAAAATCAGAAAATTTAGATAAAAATAACATCCATTGACTCCTGCAAAATAATTTTTCCTTTGTCAATGACGATTAATTCGTCACAAACAGACGAAATATCATCCATATCATGACTCGTTAAAATAATAGTAGTATGACATTCTTCATTCATTTTCTTTAAAAATGTTCTGATATCTTTTTTAGACTGTATATCTAACCCTATAGTAGGCTCGTCTAAAAATAATATTTCCGGACTTGTTAAAGATGCCGCGATAAACTCCATTTTCATTTTTTGTCCAAGAGAGAGGGTTCGGACCTGCTGGTAAAGCTGATCTTTTACATTCAACAAATTGCTTAATTCCTGAATTCGTTCTTGTAAAATCGCCGGTTCTACCTCATATAAAGTACCAATCAATTGAAAATAATCCATAGCCGAAACATCTTGAAATAACTGTAATTTATTTCCTACTACTATTGAAATTTTTTTTCTAAAATTTATACTTCTTTTAAATGGAATTTCTCCATTCACTTCTAATTTTCCGGAACTAGGATAAAGAGTCCCAGTCAACATTTTTAATCGTTGTGGATTTACCAGCTCCATTACTCCCAATAAAAGCCAACTATACTCCCTCTCTTAATCGTAAAACTAATATCTTGAACAGCTCGAATCGTTATTTGATTACGTTTCAAAAAAATCTCTTGATAAATGGGAGTCTTGAATCAAAAATTATAAAAAAATTTTTTTAGATAAATTCTGAGCATTAATAACTATTTCACTCATATATCTCTCCTTTCGATAAAAATATATTTACTTGTACTTTTTTTCCATACTTTACCAAAATGCTAAAGATTGAGCTAAAATCTTCGGGATGGGTAAAATAATATTTGTCTTTAAAAAAAGTTTCTCAAAACCTTCAAGGCGATTATTGAAATCATTAAATTTTTGTATTGTCTAGCTGGTTGAATGTCTCTTTAATATCCATAAACTTTCTCCGTGATTCTTTATTTCACTTTATAAATAGAAGAGTGTCTATATATTTATAGATCCTCAAGAACTTGCATTTTATCAAGTATAAGTAGAATAGTATGTAAGGGTTTACATATTCATATTATATGATTATTTAAGGAATCCGTCAATTTTTCCACATTATTATATGACAAAATGTATTTTTTTAAAAAAATGCAAAAAAATCTATGAGCAAGATGTTTGACTTCCTTTTTTTAAAGTATATATAATTATATTAACCTTAGAAAAGAAAAAAATGTTTGAACAGATATTCAATAATAATTACTTTTTTTAAAATTAAAAATTCGAACTTTAAATTTTTTTATCTTTTTTTATATTATTGAGTAACCTAAATTGCCCAATTTGTAAAATTTAGCTAGACAAAAAAAGACATCCAAGAGAAATTTCTTAAATGTCTGTAAATGTTGATATAAGCGTGTTGATTAACGTTTTGATAATTGTGATGCTTTTACGAGCTTTCTTAAGACCTGGTTGAGGGCACTACTTATTTCATCTAATTTCAAAGTTCTTTAAAATCAACGTTTTTCATAAATTTTTCAAAAAAATAAAATTTCAACTAATTTCAATCAGTTTCATTAAAAATAAGGTAAACTTTCATCAAAAAAATAAGCAAAAAAAATCGAACCAGAATATCAAAAAGTTTCCCTTATATAAAATTTTTTTACATATATACTAATTTGTTTCCATTCATTAGAAAAGAGAGCCACCGCTCTCTTTCTTTTTATCTATTATATCTTCGTTTTCCTGCTAAAGCAAATAGTCCAACACTTGCACCAAGCAATGCTAAAAGTCCTGAAGCTTTTGTTCCTGTATTTGGAAGTTGTTTCTTAAGTTCTGCTTTTGCATTTGTAGCTTGTGCAGGAGCTTGATATGTTTTATCGTCTTTAGTTCCTACTGTCGCAACTACAGCCTTATTTTGAGCCTTAGCATCCACAACATCAACAACTTTACCTGATGCATCAGTAACTTCCTTAGGTTGACCACCTGCGTTACGGATTGCATCTGTCTTGTCCTTCAAATCCTGTAAGCGTTGTTGTTCAGCAAGGTATGCGTCATGGTCGGCTTAAGTTGCTTGAAGTTCTCATATCTACGAGCCTTAGCTTCTGCGATACCCTCAAGACGAGCCAACTCTTCCTTAGCAGTCTCCAACTCAGCACGGAGTACACCAAGCTTAGATTTAGCATCAGTAAGCTCTTTTTCTAAAGCCTTAAGGACTTCATCACGATTAGTAAGAGCAAGTTCAAGAACTGTATGAGTGTCAGTAGCCTCTTTAGACGCTTCACGTTTACGAGCAAGGTCTTGACCAGCTGACTTACGAGCCAATACTGCTACATCATGAGCTTTAGTAAGTACTTCCAACTCACCCTTAGCAGTAGCAAGAGCCTTATCTGCATCTGATTGTTCTTCCTTAGCAGTCTCAAGAGCTGACTTAGCATCAGTAAGAGCCTTAGCTTTGTCAGTAGCGTTTGATTTAGCTAGAGCAAGCGATTCCTTAGCAGTTTGCAAAGCTTGAGTGTCCTGCGCTAGTTTATCTTTAGCATCAGCAAGAGCCTTTTCAAGTGACGGAACATCAATCTTGTTACCTACCAAATCAGAGAGCTGTTTACGAGCATTAGCAAGAGCTGTCTCAGCGTCAGTGTAGTCAGTTTGTGCAGTTGCTACAGTTGATTTAGCTTCTTCAGATGCTTTGAGTGCATCGTTGTAGGCAGTTTGAGCAGTTTCTACTGCCTTAGTGTCTACCTTCTGGGTAGTTGTAGTTACCTCTTTAGTAGGAGAGAGAGTGAAACTAGTCTCATATTTTACCCCAAGCTGACTATAACCAAAACCTAGACCTACACCAAGATTGGTTTTATCGGTATCACGGAAACCTAGAAGTGACAAAGCACCACTATATAGATCTTCGCTAGAACTTGTACTTGTTGCAGACATAACTGTCTGAACAATACCCTCATAAACAACTTGCTTGATTTGAGCCATAGTTGAAAGAGTACCTTTGCCTGCGTAATCTGGGATATTCTCTGCTCGAATACCTAGTGCATCCAAGTCAAAGTTAGCTGATTCTTTACCCATAGCTAACTTCTCAGCTAGAGTTTTTGTATAGTTTGGACTTGTCTTACCGTCTGTCACCTTTTCAAAAGGATTTGCATAATGGTTAAACTGAGTTGCCAATTCAACAGAACTTTCACTAACCTTAAGAGGTGCAGTGCCAACCTTAGCACGCAAATCGTTAATGATAGATGCTGCATACAAACTCAATTTAGTTGCTTGCTCTTTTGTTAGGTGTTGGAAATCAACAATCTCTGTTTTATCTGTGTCTTCACTACCATAAGCAATATCTTTACCTTTATAGAAATACTTACCTGTAAAGTTATACCCACCTAGAGTATTGGCACTTACACCTGTCTTCTCGTCAGTATAAGGCTTATTGATTGCCTTCATAACATCAAGAACATTGCCTGTACCATTAGCTAGGGCTTTAATTGCCTTAATATACTCATCAGACAAGGCTGGAGAGTAAGTTGCCTTAGGAACATCGTACATTGTTTCAGAAGATGTGGTTGTTTCAGTAACACCTTGTTTAGCTACATCAAGAGCTGATTTAGCAGAAGTAACTGCCTTATCTTTGTTAGATTGGTCAGCTTTAGCATTAGCAAGGGCTGTAGTAGCTTGAGTGAGATTAGACTCAGCGCTAGATACCCCACCTTGAGCGTCTTTGATAGCTTGGTCTTTGTTAGATTGAGCTTTTTTACCGTTATCAAGGTTAGCCTGAGCAGTCTCTACTGCCTGAGTGTCAGCACTAACTTGGTTAGTAAGCGTAGCTACCTCTTTTTCAAGGGGAGCAACATCAGTAGTAGATGAAAGAGCATCTACTTTTTTCTGAGCGTCAGCTACCTTATTAGCAGTATCAGTGGCAGTTTTCTCAGCATTAGATACTACCTTAGTTTGGTCAGCTACCTTTTCAGCAGTCGCAGATACAGACTTATCAGCATCAGCTACAGTCTTTTCAGCAGTCGCAAGCTCATTAGCTCTCTTTTCAGCGTCAGCCTTAGCCTCAGCAACCTTTTCAGGTGTAACCGACTTAGCTTCTTCTAACTTTTTAGTAGTATCAGCGATAGTCTTTTCAGTATTAGCAATGTTTGCTTCAGTAGTTGAAACAACTTCCTTTTGCTTAGCTACATCCTGATTAGCCTTGTCAGATTCAGCTTTAGCCTTATCAACATCAGCTTGACTAGGAACTTTAGCAACTACCTCGTCTTTAGCAACTACCTTAGTTGCAGGCTCATTAACGGCTACCTCAGTCTCACTAGCCGATACCCCAGTAGATACCCCTAGAGCCGAGATTGCAAGCGTTGAAATAACTGCGCCAGTACGCAATTTTTGATGGTGCCGTGACCTTGTGTGTTTGATTCTAGCATGTAAACTCCTTTATGTCTTAAAAGACTGTTTTATGAATAATATTATACCATATTTTACAGTCTTTCAAATATTATTTTTTAAAGAATTTCAGTCTTTTGATAATGATTTATTCAATGAGATAAACTTGTATGATAGTTATGAGGTACTATCATGACTGAAAAAATAAATTTAAGAGAATTTGTTGCAAAACAAATCAGACTTCTAAGACTGAAAAGCGGGATGACACAAGAATATCTAGCAGAAAAAGCTGATCTGGGATTCAACTATATTTATAGGTTAGAAAATAAACAATTAAACGTTAAGCTTGAAACCATTGAAAAAATCATACAAGCACTTGAAGTTGATATGAATACTTTTTTCAATATTGAAAATCAAAATCAAAGCGGAGAGTTTTCACAACTCATTGAAGATATTAGAAACCTACCGACAGAAAAAAGAGAACCTACTATAAAAGCTCTCCGAGATATATTGAAACAAATAAATTAAGCCAAGTATTTTTGAACTTGGCTTTTTTAAATTTGCTAATTTAGTTTTTAGTTGCTCCCTTTATATCATGCCTTGTTTTAGTCTGACTATAAATAAATTTAGGTATGTCTTCACCATTCAATGCTTTCTTAGCATTATTGAATAACCAATCTAGTAAAACATTTTTATCATAAGTTTTTCCAAATTTAATGTTAAATTCATTCATCCCAGCTAGTCCATTAGTTGCTTTTTCAATGCAATCCAATAAACCTAACTCTTCTAGACGTTCAGCTAACCTAAATGAATCTTCTTTAAAATAGTCGTTATATATATATCTTTGATATAAGTCATTAGTAACAGAAAATCTTCTAATAATATTAAAAATTTCGCTACTTTTTTGAGGTTTAATAGTAGAAGATTTTTTTCTCGATAATTTTTCTCATATCTTTTTAACTGCGAGAGCGATAAAGTCCCTGCTATTTTTGGTATAAATATTGTATTCAAAATATTCTTCTAAAAAAACGTTCTTGTGATAATCCATCTTTTTTCTCTTTGTCTATACAATATTTCAGAAATATTAGAAGAAATAAACTCATCTTGTATTTCTAACTTTTAAATCTTCAAAATTAATCATATCTTACCTCCTTTTTAAAAAAACATTATATCACCTTTCAATAATAGTGTCAAAAAAAGGATTCTAACTACAGAATTAGAATATCTTTTTTTAGTTGTTAAAAAAATATAAAATAGTGTCAAAAAGTTATATAAAAAAACTTTAAATTATAAGCTATCGCATTATTGATATCAAAATTACTTATCAAGAATAAAATACATAAACAACATATTTTTTTATCCAAAATGTTAATCATAATTTATATGTTTTACATAAAGAACATCCCTTAAATAATAGTGTCAAAAAACAGACACCAACTATATTAATCCCTCACATTGCTCATGGTACCAAAAAAATATATAATAGTGTCATAAGTTAGCTAACTAATTCAAATATAGACCGTCCTATCGTTCAAAGTTAAAATTGCTAGTCAGACGGAAGATGAGCAAAGGAGGCATTCATATGTCAAAAGAAAAAAAATTAATCGTAGGCAACTACGAAAGCGCAAGAGCATTTTTAAATGCTTTATCAACTTCTATTGATATCCCCTCAGAAATCAAGGTAGTTGATACAAACAGTGGTATCATAAACGAAGGTCAAGAAAATCAACTTCACTGGGCATCTTTAACATGCGTAGATGTCGAACTCTATGAACAGTTCGCCAGTATTAGTCAGGAAGCTTACTGCCCAACTTTTAAAGTCAAGTTGAAAAACTATCAAAACGAGAGCTTAGATGGTTTGATTAATACTGACATCATACTTAACAAGTATGACATGTCATTTATTCTTGACAAGTTGAAGCAACCGGTCGGACTCGCTCTTGTAGCTGAGCTTGCAGATATTTCATTAAAATAAGTGATAAAAATAGTGAGTTATCATCTGCATTGTGTAGATGATAACTACTCACTATATGACGAGGTAACATATATGTTGATACAAATATTCTTTTATCTTATTCTTGCATTATTTATATGGCAAGGTTTTAATACTCTATACATCTCTCTAAAACGACAGTTTCTCATTGTGTCAGATGAGGTTGTTAAGAAAAATGAAAATTTATGGGAGCAATGTCTCTTGTTGACAGGAAAGCAAGTTAAGATCATAACCACATTGATCCGAAATGTCACTCTTTGGTTGTTGAAGAAGAAAGCTGATGAACAATTACAAGCTCGAAAAGCTACTATCTTACAAAACGTAGTCAATCATCTCAATCAAAACTTAGCTCATGATTTACAGTTAAAAACTATAAATCCTGCTACAACACGAGGTGTAGATGTTTGGGTCTATCTCGCTCATAATCTTGACACAAACTCTCAAAAAGAGCTTGAAGAGTATTTCATGGGTGTGTTGGCTAAATACACAAATGAATTTGCTCTTGACTATATGCACATAGAAATGAATATTGGCGCTGGTTGGATTGCTAAATTCGATGTCAAAACAATTGAAGAGGCAACATACAATCGCATGGCAAGAGCTTCCGAAGTCGTTCAAGAAGAGGAATTTGATGAGGACTTAGATTTATGGTAGATACTAGACCATTATTAAAAGTAGGTGGTGGAAAACTAGGTTGGGAGGTTCCTAGTTCTATCATTAACTACCTAATTCTTGGAAATGTTGGTTCAGGAAAATCAGTAGTCGCCAAAATGGTTGTTACAGATATATTTATTACTGCACACAGAAAAAAACAAACTTTACCAATGCTTGTCGTTTCTGAAATCAAACAGGAAGACTGGCTAGAATTTGAAGATAGTTCTAATGTTTTTCTAGGATGGAAAGCTCACAAAGCTATTGAAGTTGCCTACAATGAGATGATACGTCGCCAAGAGGACAGAACTATAGAACGAAACCCCTTAATTCTTTTGATTGAAGAAGTTACTGTTCTTATGAGCTCTCTAGAAGGAAAAAGAAAAAGTAAAATTCAAAAAATGCTAAAAAGTATTATCTTAAGTGGGCGTAGTAGATCAATATTTTGCCTATTTGTCAGTCAGGATATGTACAGTAGTGACCTTGGAGATAGTAATCTTAGAAATCAATTTGGTGCGGTTTTGGGATTAGGTAATATGGCATCTCGTTCTGCTGTAGCAGCTAATATATTTGACATAAAATCTGGACAAAAGCTGGAAGCTCTTCCAAACCGTTATGGTTGGTATCAAGAAATGAACGGCAGTCAACCTATAAAAGTTCAAGTTCGAAACGTTCGTAATGTTTCTAGAATGCACAAAGTGCTTAAGAAAATGCTCGAGCAGTATCAGTCACCAAATGAAAGTGCCTCAGAGGGTTAGGATTGGCAAGCCGAAGTGCTTGTTCATTTTACCAATCCTAACCCTCTGAGGTGCAAACCTGCGGTAGGCAAAAAAACATCTAAGATTTTAACTCTAACTATTCTTTACGCGTGTTAGACTGGGCTTGTCAACGGTCTAACACAGAATAGTTAAAGGAATAATTAAAGAATAGTTAATAACGAAAGGTTAATTCTACATGGCAACAAAGAAAAAAGAAGCACTTTTAACTTCTATAACAATTACACAATACTTTGATCCTAAATATTGGAACAATGGCTGGGATGAAGAGCTCATTAAGTCCGAAAATGTCGAAAAAATTCTTGAGGAAATAGTAAGAAGAGCTAGTGAAGTAGCAACTGTTTCCGAAGCATACGCAATAAAACACGACAAGGACACATCCGTAGGTTTTGACAGTGTAACTAATTCAACAACCTCCAAACTAAAAGAACCTCATATCCATGCCTTACTCAAATTTTCAAAAGGTGCTACACTAACCGATTTAGCAGTAAAAATCGGATTAGAACCTCAATATCTTGAGAAAGCTAAATCTGGTAGATATGGATACGATAACTTGTTAGCTTACCTTATTCATGCAAAAGATAAAGATAAGTATCAATATTCCCCTGACGAGGTATTCACTTTGATAGGAAATAACTACTTAGAAGTCTATCATGAAAGGAAAGAAAGTTGGCTTAAAGGAAAAGCTAAAAAGAAGTTCAACAAAGTTATGAGGATATCGATTTATTAATTGATAACATTCTGAACGAGAATATCACCAAACAGGAAATTCTGCTTAATAAGAAATATCACACGCTATATACAGTGCATAGAGTTAGAATAAACGATGCGATTAGAACTGTTGGAGAAATTAAAGGTGCCAGAACAAAAGATGAACTGGAAAACGGGGAGTTTAAAAAGACAATCTTATTCATACATGGAGCCTCTGGCCTTGGCAAGTCAACATTTGCTAAAGAGATAGCAAAAAGTCTTATTCAGTTAGCAAAGCTGAATAATAAAAAATGGCAATCAGTTCTGACCGCAGGTACAAATATGTTTGATGAAGTAAACGGAGAAGAAATCCTACTACTTGATGATGTTCGAGGAGATAGCTTAACTGCTTCGGACTGGTTAAAAGTTCTGGATCCATATAATATTAGTCCTATCTCAGCACGTTATCAAAATAAAATAGGCGCTGCCAAAGTCATTATCATCACAAGCTCTAAACATCCTTTGACCTTCTTCTATCATACTAAAGGAAATAATCGTGAGGATTTATCACAATATGTTCGAAGAATTGAACATCTAGCAACGTTAAAGGGTGTGGGGGATGAACCTATTTTTTATGAATCTCACCCTACAAGAACATTGAACAATCTGAGACGAATCCCAGAGATTGGATGTGATACTTACTTATCTTACGATTTTACACCTGATAACGAAATGAAAAGTAAAGAAGAGCTTCTATCCATGTTAGTTTCAAAAGTAGGACTCAACAATCAATGGGATTTATGGGAGTACGACAAATCAAAAACCCCGTCCAAAACTGTGACGAGCGAGGACGAGGTTGCAGATAATCAAGAAAAGTAAGTAGGGTATCTCTTGATACCTCTATTATACCATACATCGGAGGAACAGATGCAAGTAATTCTACCAGATGAAGAAGTTCAAAAAATTCAGCACCTACTCGCTGAACTAATCCAGAAAGAAATTGAGAAGAAGTTGCTCAATAGTAACCTTGGAAGCCCATTTTTAAACAAACAGCAGGCTTGCCACTACTTGGGTATCTCAAACAATACACTAGATAGTTGGATCAAACGAGGACTGCCTACAATAAAAATAGGCAAGACTATACGATTTAATAAAGAGGCCATTAATTCATGGCTTTACTCACAAAACTAGAAATATCTATATTTTTGTTTTATAATAGTCATGATATTTTCTGGTTCGATACACAAGGAGAATATCATGACTAGCATCAGTAAGACAAAGAACGGAACTTACCGCTTAAAAGTCTATATCCCAATTGAAGCACGAATGCCACTTGGTCTTGTTAATAGCAATTATTACGATAAGAGATTCAAAACGAGAAAGGAGGCAAGGCAAGCTGAGATAGACTTGCTTACCAAGTTAAATCAAATAGAAGATAATGCATTTACAGGACTAGCAAAAGGAGATATTCTTTTCTCAGACTTCTATCATAATATTTGGTGGGATTCCTACAAATCAGGACAAACAACATCTACTGTTAAACCACCAAGCAGGTCAACAGTTGCTAACACTAAAACCTGTTTTGAAAAACATATACTACCACTTCTTGGAAACTATACGATACAGTTTCTAAATCAAAATAAGCAAGTTATCCTAAATCTAATGACATCTAAGGCTAATGAATATGCGAACTTCAAATCTTTACGTAGCTATGTGATTTCCATTTTTGATTGGGCAGAAGAACTTGAATATATCGAAGCTAATAAAGTTGCAAAAATATTAAGAAGAATAAAGGCAACTAAAAAGATTCAACTTGCAGAGTCAAAGAGAGAGGAAGATTTATATCTAACTCATGAACAACTCCAAGAATGGTTCTCAGCCTTTAAAGAGGATTTAGAGAATGATAAAATAACCCTTAAAGATTATGTCCTATTTTATCTCACTTTTTTCTTAGGTGATAGAAAATCTGAAACATATGCTCTTCAATGGAAACATATTGATTTTTCAAAATCACAGATTCAGCTAATTCAAGCTTTAGATAGATATGGACAAGTAAAATCTACTAAGGGAAATAAGAAAACTATTTTCTCTATTTCTAATGACTTACTTCAACTTCTTACCTCTTGGAAAGAGCAACAAAAATATGAACTAGCAAAGTTTGGTATCATCAGTAATCCAGAACAATTTGTTTTTACATATATCGACACAAGAGGAAACATCAACAAGCCTTTACATGCTGACTATCTAAACAATAAAATGAAAAGCATCAGAAAGCGACATAAAGAGCTGGCGCATGCTACACCTCATAAACTGCGACATACAGGAGCGACACTTGCCAAACAAGCAGGAATGAGCTTAGAAGCTATTTCTGAGGCTCTAACACACAGTGACACAGGAACAACACAGATTTATGTAAATACTTCTAATGTAGTTCCTATGGCAGTTGGTGAATTTGCTTTAAAGTCTCTAAAACAATAAGGTGAAAATAAGGTAAACTTTGAGGTGAACTTTTCAAAAAAACACGAAAAAAGCACCCATAAGGTAAACTTTTGAGTGCTTTGAAATGTTGATATAATCGTATTGATTAACGTTTTGAGAATTGTGATGCTTTACGAGCTTTCTTAAGACCTGGTTTGAAAAGTATGAGTTTCAGTTGGACTAAAACCAACGTAATATCAAGGCTTTTCAGAACGGGATCTACTGATTAATTTCATAAAATTTGAATCAATATTTTTTAAACAGGGGAATAGTTTAGGTCTGTAAGAATTAACTTATACATTTACAAGGTTCATTCTGATCGACTTTATAACTGTCTACAAAAAAAAAGATAGAGTTTAAAAAAATATAAGAAATTCAGTGATCAAAGTTAGTATCTATACTTCTTAATCACTCTCACTAGTAAATAAATCTTCCCACTGAGTGATAGATGCTGGTAGGATTAACTTATATTTCTCATAGAAATCTAATAAATCGTCGTCCCCTATCCTAACTACATTTTCAATCTTATCTAAATTTATTACTTTCGGAGCATATAAATATACTAGATAACCTTCATCTACATATTGTTTAAATTCTAAAGCGTCAAGTTCCTTTGCCTTCTTGCCTTTCACTTGAACTACTGCTTTTCTAGGGTTCTCAACATCCCTCGAAATCATTTCACACTCAATCTTAATTGTAGTAGATTTATTTGCTATCGAATTAGATAAAACATAATAATTTTCTTTTATTTGTAGATAGGATATTACAAGCTCTTCCAAATCAAATTCAGGTAGATTATTAAGAAGTCCTCCCTTATAAGGCGTTATCTTAAAATAGTTACTCTTCGAAAATTTATTAAATAATGATTTTGAGTACTCTATTATACTTTTATCTTTAATTTTTTCGATTGTTCCTCCTCGTGGTCTATTAAAGGAAGATTTGATTTGTCCAGGAACCTGTAAGCCCACATTATATGCTTCTACAGAAATAACAGCACCAATATCCAACTGTGTATCACATACAACCTCAACTGGAGACTTTACTCTACAAATCCAATAATTTCCTTCTAAGTCTCGTGTCCAAAATAGATCATCTTCCTTAGCATCCCTAAAACCGTTTATCGCTGGATTTGCTCTACCTCTTTCTTGTTTAATCCGATTGTAATATTCTTGAAAGTCATTTGATTCTATACCATCACTTAATCTACTCCATCCAATCGCAACATACTGTTCAGAATTATTTAAACAGAAGTGAAGTAAGCATTCAATACGAATCAATACATAAGAAAAACGCTGATTTTCAAGCGTTTTTTCTTTTTTTCAATTTCAATACATTTCACTATATTTCAGTCCAAACTCTACCTTTTTTAGATAAATATATCATCTGGATATTGAAGTTAAGCCCTGCTATCATTTCGATGGCAGGGCTTTTTAATGTTTGGTACACTACCTTCTTATCTATATTTTGATGGAGCTGAAGTTGACATCTACAAAGTTTAATGTTAAAATACATTCAAAAATATATTTGAATGAGGTGTTTTATGGTTCAAAATGTTGTTACTTCAATAATCCTGTATTCTGGGACAGCCGTAGACTTACTTATTATCCTAATGTTATTTTTTGCCAAAAGAAAAAGCAGAAAAGACATCATTAACATCTATTTAGGACAATTTCTAGGCTCTGTTAGTCTAATATTGCTAAGTTTACTTTTTTTGCATTTGTCTTAAATTATATTCCTAGTAAAGAGATTTTTAGGTTTGCTCGGTTTGATTCCAATTTTCCTAGGACTCAAAGTTTTGCTTTTAGGAGATTCTGATGGAGAAGCTATTGCAAAAGATGGTTTGCGCAAAGATGATAAAAACCTGATTTTTCTAGTAGCTATGATTACTTTTGCTAGTTGTGGTGCTGACAATATTGGTGTTTTTGTCCCATATTTTATTACCTTAAATTTAGCGAATTTGATAGTGGCTTTACTTACTTTTCTAGTCATGATTTATCTCTTGGTTTTTTCTGCCCAAAAATTGGCACAAGTCCCTTCTGTTGGAGAAACTTTTGGAAAAATATAGCAGATGGTTTATTGCCGTTGTTTATTTAGGATTGGGGATGTATATCCTGATTGAAAACAACAGCTTTAACATACTAAGGACTGTGTTCGGCTAGGAGAAAAAATTATGAAAAAAGATAGTATCTGCCAAGTGAATATTATAAATCAACAAAATGTTACAACCGCAACGAACTACCTTGAAAAGGAAAAAGTCCAAAAATCACTTCGTATTTTTATCAAAGTTTACCGATAATAAACAGATAAATATCATCTTTTTATCTCCTTGCTGTTGAAGAACTCTGTGTCTGTGATATAGCCTGTTTACTAAATCTCAGTATGGCATCTGCCTCCCACCATCTTCGTAAACTAGCCAATCAAAACATCTTGGATACTAGAAGAGAGGGGAAAATTATATATTATTTTATAAAAGATGAGGAAATCAGAGATTTTTTTAATCAACTAGGATAACAACTATTTTTACTACTCTACCATTCACTCTACCTTTTATTATGTAGCATTCTAAAAACATTGATGTACCAACGTTTCTAACAGCTAAAATAGAAATTATTTAATCTTTTTATAGAAGTGAAGTAAGCATTCAATACGAATCAATACATAAGAAAAGCGTTCTAGTCTTATTGTCTAGAGCGTTTTTGTGTTGTTTTAAAAAATAGACATTTTATTAAAGCATATATTCGTGAGCATATAATTTGTGTACGCTCTCATATTATGATATACTAAATGCAATCAAAAGATATTTTGTGAATACAATAGACAGTCTTTTGGTTAAAAAAAGAAAGGAGGCCCGTTATGTTGTGGTCCATTATTGTAGGAGGCTTTATCGGTCTCGCTGCAGGTGCAATCACTAAAAAAGGTGGTTCAATGGGAATTATTGCAAATATTTTTGCCGGTTTAATTGGGTCATCCGTCGGTCAATCGCTTTTTGGGACATGGGGACCTTCTCTAGCGGGAATGTCAATTATTCCATCGATTGCTGGTGCGGTGATTGTTGTCGCTGTAGTATCATTCTTTTTGGGTAAAAAAGGTTAACTTTTTACTCAATCATAAACTATAGATTTAAATTTAGTATTGACGGGTAAACCTATAGTTTAGTGCTTTAATTGAAAAGGATTTTTAGATGTCAAAATCAAAGAAAATATTATTACTTTATTTTTCTGTATTTTTAATCTTGACAATTTTTCCTTCCTATTTTTGATAGATTACCACCAGGTTAGTGATTTAGGGATTCAATTGACTAGCTGGCGACAGACATCATTTGAATATTATCTCGCTAGATATGTATTTTTGGGGGCTTCTAGGCCTGTCTATCTTCGTTTTATTATGGATGTTAGTAATCCTGTTTTATCCTAGACAATATCTGGAAATAAAACTTGGAACTAAAGACGATAAATTAAAACTAAAAAATTCAGCTATTGAAGGGTTTGTTCGATGTTTATTGGATGAACACAAGATGGTTAAAAATCCCAAAATTCAGGTACATACTCGGAAAAAGAAATGTTTCGTTTATGTAGAAGGTACAGCTGTTCTTTCAGATAACATTGCTAACAAATTTGAAGTAGTTCAAAACGAAATTACTCAAGGATTGAAAGAATTCTTTGGTATTGATCGAGAGGTTAAACTGGAAGTTTCAGTGAAAGAATATGACCCTCAAAAAGCAGCTAAGAAAATTGTTAGTCGTGTAAAGTAAGGAAGTAAAAAATGGAATGGTTTAAAAAATATCAATACCCAATTCTATGTGGTGTAGTAGGTATTATTCTAGCCTGCTTCATCCTATCCTTCGGTTTCTTTTAAAAACATTGTTCGTTTTTAATCTGTGGAGCCTTAGGAATTTGGTTGGGATACTATGTACAGAAGAATTATTTAAATAAATAAAGGAGTTTCATATGTCAAACGTAGAAAAAAAATAAATGTAAATACTGAAAAAAAGATGTTGTTGTTTCTAAAGATGTTCGAGGAGAATTAACTTACGAAAAATAAAGTTATTCAAAAAATCATCGGTCTTTCACTAGATAGAGTCCCAGGACTATTACATGTTGACGGCGGATTCTTCTCAAATCTTACAGAAAAACTTGTTAATACTAACGATGTAACACACGGTGTTAACGTTGAAGTTGGTAAAGAACAAGTAGCAGTTGACTTGAACGTTATCGTAGAGTACAGAAAAAATGTTCCAACTCTATACAAAGGAAATCAAAGACGTTATCGTATCAGAAGTTGCGAAAATGACTGATCTAGAAGTAGTTGAAGTTAACGTTAATGTTGTTGACATCAAAACTAAAGAACAACATGAAGCAGACTCAGTTAGCCTTCAAGATCGTGTAACTGACGTGGCAGAATCAACAGGCGAGTTCGCGTCAGAACAATTTTCTAGAGTGAAAGCTGGAATCGGTTCAGGTGTTGCAGTAGCACAAGAAAAAAACTTAGTGAAGGCGCTGAATTCGTTCAAGAAAAAAAGTTGGCCAAGGCGTTGACAAACTGTTAAAGACGCTGCAGTCCAAAGCAGAACCACGTGTTCACTAATTACTAATTTAGAAAAAAAATAAAAAGGAGGACATACTTATGTCTACAGAAGAAAAATTAAACCAAGCAGCAGGATCTGTTAAAGAAGGCGTTGGCAAATTGATCGGCGACAAAGAACTTGAAAGCGAAGGGGCAACAGAAAAAGTTGTTTCTAAAGTTAAAGAAGTTGCTGAAGATGCAAAAGATGCTGTAGAAGGTGTCGTTGAAGGTGTTAAAAAAACATCTTCATAAAGACGATGCTAAATAATAAAATTTAGGTAATCTTGCTATTTTTCTCGAAAACACTCCCAATTAGGGGGTGTTTTTGTTATTCGTTTTTATCAATGCACGTTTTATAGAGAAAAAAAGAATACAGGACAAACAAATTCCTGTATTCTTAAAATAACTTAGAACAGAAGTGATAATGAAGCGACTAAAAAGATTATAGCGCAAATTATTTTTACGATTTTTACATATTGTTGTTTGAACAATTTATCAGAGAAAAAGACTCAAATACAAGCGCAACACAAAACACAGTAGTTCTTAAAATAAAAATAGTCATGGATCATACTCCTTTTCGTTATTTTGTTAAATCCAATAAATTAAGTTGAATAGTAATTATCTAATTTTCAAACATATCCATCTGCCCTAGTAAAGCCCTTTGTTCTTTGATTATTAATCGGTATCTCTATCTATCTTTATTATAGCACAAAATATCATTATTAAACCAATAAATGTATTTTTTATAGTTTGATATTTGTACACTTTTGACAAGGATGGCACCTACTCCAAACTTACTTCTAAAAAGGTAGTGAGTTAAATTCTCCCTACCTTTTTTCTGTTCCGCTTTTTTTGAGAGCGCTTGAAATATGTTATAATAAAACTAGATTAAATTTTTTTGGAGGCAAAACCGTGGGAAATTTTCATTGAGCTAGTCTTTCATCGTTTCTTTTTTTGGGGATGATTGCGACAGCTTTATTTTTGGTTATTGACACTAGCAGGAGGTGTGGTCTTTTGGTATAGCACCCAGCTAGTGCAACTCTCATGAGTTTTATTTGCAGAACATGGCTATTCTTACCGTGCCTATCGTTTTAAAGAGGCTTGGGACTCTTTACAAGAGCAATTTTGTTAAAAAGCAATCTCAGTTTCTACACCTTTTATAGGGATTGACTTGATCTTGATTTATGGTTTGTATCTCATGATTCAATTGCCAAACCAGACCATTATCCACTTAGTCAGCAACATTTTCTGAAATATCTTTGTGGTAGCCTTGGTATTTTTAGCCTATACCGTGTCTTTTGAAAATTGCAGGTTTATTTTGAACTTATCCTATAAAAAAACACCCTTAAAAGCTTGCCTTTATCGGAATTTTTTATGAGTTTATCAGCAGTGGCTAAGGTTCTCCTTGGTAGCGTCTTGTTAGCCATTATTGGCTTCTATATGCCAGCCCTCATCATTTTTTTGTAGGTATTGGAATGTGGCATTTCTTTATTAGTGATTTATTGGAGCCTGTTTATGAAAAGTATTCATGAAAAAAATTGGCGACCAAATAAGACCAAACAGTTTTCGGCTCCACTCGCTCCTAAGAATCTATAGTCTGGGTGATGATTGTCATCATTTCCAGCTTTTGCTCTCTTGATTTCCTATGCAGACTGGGATAGTGCGTGAAAAAGAAGCCAGATCAGGGTTTGCTCAGCGTGTTTTGGCTCGAACCGTCGATGAAGTTGAGTATTATTATCGAGAATCAGCCCGCCTAGCCCAAAGTTTAGTAGATAATCAAGCGCGGATCGAGGGATTTACAAATATTTTTAGCCTTAGTACGCCAGATTATTTTTTTATTGGCAGTTGGAGCGCAAGGCATCACCCTATATTTCCGTATCCATTTATGAAAATATCGATGACCTTTATGTGCGAAATGATTTTTGTAACAGGGTGTTGCCATTGTCTTGCAGGATTCGACGGAAGTTTTTGTTTCGACAAAGAGACAATCGAAGTGGTGAGAAAAGTTTCAGCTGAGGACTTCAAAGCCAGATGCTAATAGTTTTGCCGTTCCCAGTGTCCGATCCCAGTCTCGGACCAAGCTCTTGGAGTTATTTATATTTCTGTAGCACCGAGGTTTTTCTATAAAGGCGATTGACAACACCAGAGGGAACAATTCCTGTGAGCAGTAACGTCATTGCCCTTTTTGAAACGGATATGTTTCATATAGGGACAAAAAGGGACGAGATGAAGCTTGGTTGGTAGGGAACACTGCTCATGGTTATCAAGTTCAGGTTGCTGTTCCCTAAAGGATTATGTGTTAGATGGGAGTTTGCTAGTTCGGCACTTTATTTTTAGGTTTGAGTCTCCTCTTTATCGTTTATTTTATATATGACCCTTGAAAAAGGACATTTTTCTGACTATCAAAGATCAGGTTGTGGACTTGGTGGACTCTATCCAAGCCATTGCTAAGGGAGAACAGACCAAGAGAATTGATACTTACTAAAAAGGACCAGGAATTGCTTCTAATTGCTGAAACGACAAATGATATGTTGGATCGACTGGAGAAAATATCCATGATATTTATCAACTGGAACTAAGCCAAAAAGATGCCAATATGCGAGCTCTACAAGCTCAAATCAATCCGCATTTTATGTACAATACCCTCGAATTTTTACGAATGTACGCAGTTATGGAAAAATCAGAATGAGTTGGCGGATATTATTTACGAATTTAGTAGCCTCTTGCGCAACAACATTTCTAATGAACGAGAAACGACGCTCAAGCAAGAAGTAGAGTTTTGTCGGAAGTACAGCTATCTCTGTATGGTTCGCTATCCGAAATCCATTGCTTACGGATTTAAGATTGACCCTAAATTGAAAGAAATGCGCATTCCAAAATTCACCCTCCAACCCTTGGTGGAGAATTATTTTGCCCACGGAGTTGACCACAGAAGAACGGACAATGTTATCAGTATCAAGGCTTTGAAACAAGAGGGTTATGTCGAAATTTTAGTAACCGATAATGGTCGTGGCATGTCTGCTGAAAAATTAGCAGAAATTCAAACTAAATTAGCCCAAAGAACCTTTGAACACACAGTGGATTATAGTGAAAAACGACAGTCCATTGGGATCGTCAATGTTCATGAACGCTTTGTTCTCTATTTTGGGGATCGCTATAACATTAGTGTAGAATCAATGAAACACCAAGGTGTTCGTTATCGAATTACCATTCAGAATGAAGAGAAAGGATAAAGATGTATAAAGTACTTTTAGTTGACGATGAGTACATGATTACAGAAGGACTCAAACGTTTGATTCCTTTTGACAAGTGGGATATGGAAGTCGTTGCAACAGCCAATCATGCTGACGATGCTCTAGACTACGTTCGAGAACATCCCGTCGATATTGTTATTTCAGATGTCAATATGCCTGACAAGACAGGGCTTGAAATGATTGGGGAGATGAAGGAGTTGTTGCCAAATGCTTACTATATCCTCCTTTCAGGCTACCAAGAATTTGACTATGTCAAAAAAGCCATGAATCTCAATGTTGTTGATTATCTGGTCAAACCAGTTGATAAGGTTGAACTGGAGCATTTACTTGAAAAAAATTGCCAGTCAGCTTGGTGAAAAAGCTGCATGAGCCAGAAATATTGAGTCAGCAACTCGATGAAGAAGCCTTCAAGACTCATCTCAGCCAAAAAGAAAACTGGTGGATTGGACTTTCAAAAGAAAAACAAGGAAATTTTGTCATTCCTTACTACGTTCTAGGTCAAGACTGGCAGATTGTGATTGCAGCTCAGGAATTTGAAGGCTTCTTGGTCTATGCCTTTTTGAGGCACCTTATCAAGGCAACTTTTGAAAAAAATGGAAGATTTAAATGTCGAAAAGGCACTCTTTCTATGGAACTGTAAATCTTGATCAGTCTGAAAGTCTCTTTTCTTACTACGAACCCATCTATCGAGTGATCATCCAGGGGAATCTCCAGCAGATTATCGAGGAGTTGACCTTACTTGAGAAGATTGTTCTTGAAAACACACCGAGAGTATCCATCACCAAGCAGCTCTTTACTCAGTTTGTTATGGACGTTTTCCATCTCTTTTGAGCATTTGAAAAGCAGATGATATGACAGATATTGTCAAGAGATTCATGCCATTACAAACTTTTTCGAGGACTTAGTAGCTTATACCAAAGGAAACCTTGACTTCCTTCTTTGGTCAATATCGAATGAATGAAAATGTAGTCAGCGTGCTTTGGAAGTCATTGGTAGAGACTACAAAAAGAGCTTTCTCTCAAGGATATCAGCAAGGATCTCTTTATCAATCCCTGTCTATTTAGGGTCAGTTAATCAAGAAGGAAACCAATTCAACCTTTTGCAGAGCTTTGCTCAATAAGCAACGCATCAAGGCATGCTCAGCAACTCTTGTTATCAACCAATGATAGTATTGAGGATATTTGCTATACGGTTGGTTACAGTAATGTAGGTTATTTCTATAAGGTCTTTCGAAAACTATGTGGAAAGTCTCCCGAAAGCCTATCGTAAAAGCAGATTGAAGTCAAAGCTCTAGAGTATTTGTTTTACATCTTAAAATATGCTATAATAAAACTAAAAAATATGAGGAGGTTTACTTTATGATGAAAAAAAGAAACCAATCTATCTATGGATTTTTACTAATCTTGTCAGCTCTACTTTCAGCTATGTCGTTTATTTGGAATATTCATCTCCAGTACCTACGGCAGGACGCTATGAGCTAGTCTAGAAAAAGGGTCGAGCATAGAGTGCTAACTAAATGCTAAGGAGCTCGTTGACTTACACCATTAAAGTATCGGAGCATGCTCATTCTATTTTTCAACATTCTGTTGGTTGTCTATCTGTCTATTCTAGTTGTTGTAGCTTTGGTTTTTCTTATTCGTCAAAAACCTGTCAATTGGCTAAACTACACTTATGTTGGTTATGCCTTTTCGTTGCTATTGTTGGATCTATCTACAACTTTATGGGAGTTCAAGATGCGCTTGTCACTTTGTTTACAGACCCAACAATCCGTATAGGGAGCGGAGATTGGTGCTCAAAAGGTCAGCCACTATCGTTGGGAATTGTCATCAATGTTATCTTCTTAGCAATCGTCTTTCTATAAAATCTGGCGTCAGCAAAAAGAATTAACAGAAACTCAGAAGAGGAAGAACTCGTCTAAGAGTTGACAAAGGATAACTATCAAGATACAATCTTGGTAGTTATTTTTTTATGGATTCAAAGAAAGAGGAGGTAAAAGATGAAAAAAATTTCATTAGTTTATATCAGTCTAAGCGGGCAAATACGGAGAGTTTCGTGACACGTCTGAAAAGCCTATCTGTTTAGAGCAGTATAAGAAACATTGAGTTGAAAAAGATTGATATCAAAGAGTTTGGTCAAGGAAGGTCAGAGACTTCTATGAAATGTCGAATCCTTTTGTCACTTTTTTACCAACTTATTTAGAAGGTGGGAATGGTGTTGACAATGGAGATGTAGAAATCCTAACGACTCCTGTAGGTGATTTTATCGCCTATGGTGACAATGCTAGTAAGTGTTTGGTGTTGTAGGGTCCGGCAACCGTAATTTCAATAACCAATACTGTCTAACTGCAAAACAATACAGTCAACGCTTTGGATTTCCTGTACTAGCTGATTTTGAAATGCGTGGAATGCTGGGAGATATTAAAAGGGTTGCAGGAATTATTGCAGAGCTTTATGAACTTGAATCCTTGTAAGAGGATAGAGTTGCTGGGCTAGATTTTTATCCCATGGATCATAGAATTACTTCAAAAGAGAACAGTTCAAATGAGTAAATTACAGAGATCGTTTTTAAAGTATATAAAACGCAAACCAAGCTTCAAGGATATTATGCTATGCAGTGCCTTGCTACTATTAGCAATTGCTCTGCTACTGTTCTCTGAGAAAATTTTTGATGAAAATGTAGCACCAGTTGGAACCATGGTATCCTTAGGGATTGTTATCCTGGTAGGAACCTTAGCTGTCAGAAATAAATAAAAAGACTCGAGAAATGTCATCTCGAGTCTTTTTGTTAGTTGCGAATTTCGTCAACGATTTCTTTTGAAATGGGAATTCCTAAACGGTAACCTTTGTTGATGTAGTCAATGACATCATTGATATTTTCTATCGTTTGGATTTTTTCTTTGATAGTTGCACGAAAATCTTGATCTTTCAATAGTTGGTCCTGAAGCAGTCTTTGAAGTTTCTCTTTTTCATATTTGTTGACAAGAAAGAGAAAAAGAAGACTGATAACAACTAGAATATAAGCATACTGGCTCATAAAAATTCTCCCTAAGTGATAAAGAAGTAGCTGGTAAGAGAAAAGCGAAGAGTCTCCGCTTTTCAAGTCATTCTAGTAAAGTGTTTAGGCAAATCGCCTCATTTACGACGTCTTAGCCTCCTAAATCGATTAAATTTAGGGGGCATGACTAGTGAAGCAGTTAGCTAGTCCGCATAAAAGCGGCTAGCGTCCAACAATTAGGAATTTTAGTTACAGTAACTTGAAGATTACGACGTCTTTCGGTAGAAATCGATAATATTTCTATCGAAAGACTAGTGAGGCGCCTAGCCAAAGTCCGAATAGGATTTGGCGTTAGTTACTTAGATTGCTTTGCAATCAAGTAACTTTTTGGCGAGTTACATCTTCTCTGGTGCTTCTACGCCCAACAGACGAAGCGCTTCTTTGAGGACAACTGCTGTTGCATAGCTAAGGGCTAGACGGCTGTCACGTTCTGGGTTTTCATCCAAGATGCGAGTGTGAGCATAGTATTTGTTAAAGGCTTGCGCTAAGCTAATCGCAAATTTAGCGATGATAGAAGGTTCGTAGTTGTCAGCTGCACGTTTAATGATACGTGGGAAATCTTGGATTAGCTTGATAATTTCCCAGCTTTCAGCATCGTTCAAGCTATAGTTGGCACCCGCTTTAGGTTTGAAATCAGCTTTACGCAAGATCGATTGGATACGAGCGTAAGCGTATTGAACATAAGGGCCAGTCTCCCCTTCGAAGGATACCATTGCTTCAAGGTCGAAGTCATATCCATTTGTACGGTCAGTTTTAAGGTCATAGAATTTAATGGCACCAACCCCAACAGCATGAGCAACTTGGTCTTTGTTTTCAAGTTCAGGATTTTTGGCTTCGATTTGCGCTTTAGCACGGCTGATGGCTTCTGCAACAGTTGGTTCTAGCAAGATAACATTCCCTTTACGAGTAGAAAGTTTTTTTCCTTCCTTTGTTACCAAACCAAACGGAACATGGACAATGTCTTTGCTCCAATCGTAACCCATTTCTTGCAAGACAGCCTTGAGTTGTTTGAAGTGAGCAGATTGCTCTTGACCAACGACATAGATAGATTTTGCAAATTGATACTCGTTTTTACGGTAGAGGGCAGCAGCCAAGTCACGTGTGATGTATAGAGTTGCACCGTCAGATTTCTTGATAAGAGCTGGGTGTTCAATTCCATATTTTTCAAGATTAACAACTTGAGCACCTTCTGATTCGACTAATAGTCCTTTTTCAGAAAGGATGTCTACAACTGCATCCATTTTATCATTGTAGAAAGGCTTCCCCGTTGTAGCTGTCGAATTCAACTTGAAGCTCATTGTAGAGACGGTTAAATTCTACTAAGCTTTCATCGCGGAACCATTGCCAAAGAGCGAGAGCTTCCTCATCGCCGTTTTCAAGTTTGCGGAACCATTCGCGTGCTTCTTCATCCAAACTTGGGATCATTCTCAGCTTCAGCATTGATGCGGACATAGAGCTTGAGGAGTTCATCGATTGGATGAGCTTTGACAGCTTCTTCGTTACCCCATTTCTTGTAGGCAACAATCAACATTCCAAACTGTTTGCCCCAGTCTCCCAAATGGTTGACCTTGACAGTTTGATAGCCGATTTTTTGGAAGATATGTGACAAGCTGTCTCCGATAACTGTTGAACGAAGGTGACCGATTGAAAATGGTTTAGCGATATTAGGGCTAGACATGTCGATAACAACATTTTCTTGCTTACCAATCTCTTGGTCAGCGTAGTGCTCTTTTTCAGTGATAACGTCTTGTAGTACTTGACCAGAAATAGCAGCCTTATCGAGGAAAAAGTTGACGTAAGGACCTGTTGCTACAACCTTTTCAAAGGCTTGACTATTGATCTTTTCAGCGATGTCAGCAGCAATCATTTGAGGAGCTTTACGTTCAACCTTTGCCAATGAGAAGGCAGGGAAGGCGATATCTCCCATATCTGAATTTTTAGGTGTTTCTAGTAAATTTAAAATAGCCTCTTGATCTAGGCTATCGATGACGCCAGCTAATTCACTAGCAATCAATTCTTTTGTATTCATTTTAGGCTCCTTTTGGGCTTTTCTACTATTCTATCACAAATTTAAGGAAAGACGAAAATTTTTTTGAAATATGCAGTTTTTTTGGTATAATGTTCTTGCTAAATAAATGCAAAATGTATATAAATATTCACTTTGAGAGGATGTTATGAGAAAAAAAGAGAACGTCATTCAGCTGATCAAAGCAGATGATTACGGAAGAGAAATTAGGGACTCAAAAAGGAAATTCAAGATCGATTTGGAAGCTCGGAATGTCTTTTGTGACCCAAACAACCTTATCACGTGATTTACGAGAAACTCGGGCTTGACCAAAGTTAAGAAAAAAATGACATGGTCTACTATGTACTGGCAAATGAGACAGAGAAGATTGACCTGGTTGAATTCCTTTATCACATCATCTTAGAAGGTGTAGCGAGAGCTGAATTTCACCTTTAGTTCTCCATACAAAACTTGGAGAAGCTGCAGTTTTAGCCAAATGTAGTAGATTCAAATAAAGATGGGATGGATCTTTAGGGTACAGTTGCTGGAGCGAATACCCTTTGTTGGTTATCTGTCAAAGATCAACATGCTGCTAAAGTCATGGAAGAACGCTTTGCTAGAGTTAATGGAAGATAGAGTGGGACAAAAGTCAGCCCTCCCGATTGTCGAGAGACGTTGGTCTCTCAGGACTGTTTTTACAGCTACTAAATGTGCGAGATGGGACGACGAAATGAATTCTAACTGAAAAATTATCACCTGGTATGCAACAGTATGTGGATATCAAAAAACAATATCCAGATGCTTTTTTGCTTTTTCGTATGGGTGATTTTTATGAGTTGTTTTATGAAGATGCAGTCAATGCTGCACAGATACTAGAAATCTCACTGACCAGTCGCAATAAAAATGCTGAAAATCCGATCCCCATGGCTGGAGTTCCTTATCATTCTGCCCAACAGTATATTGACGTTCTAGTTGAACGTGGCTACAAGGTTGCCATCGCCGAGCAGATGGAAGATCCTAAGCAAGCTGTTGGTGTCGTTAAGCGTGAGGTCGTCCAAGTCATTACACCAGGGACAGTGGTTGATAGTAGTAAGCCAGATAGCCAAAATAACTTTTTGGTAGCTATTGACCGTGACGAGTCTCGATATGGTCTAGCCTACATGGATTTGGTGACAGGTGATTTTTATGTGACAGGCTTATCTGATTTTACGCTAGTCTGTGGTGAAATTCGAAATCTAAAGGCCAGAGAAGTGGTGATTGGCTACGAATTGTCTGAAGTGGAAGAACAGATTCTCAGTTGTCAAATGAATCTAGTGCTTTCCTATGAACAAGAAACATATGAAGACGTTCATCTGTTGGATTCAAGATTGGCAACTGTTGAAGGAGCAGCTAGTGGGAAACTTCTTCAGTATGTCCATCGGACGCAGATGAGAGAGTTGAATCACTTAAAACCTGTTATTCGTTATGAAATCAAAGATTTCTTGCAGATGGATTTTGCGACCAAGGCTAGTCTTGATTTGGTTGAAAATGCTCGCTCAGGCAAGAAACAAGGCAGTCTTTTCTGGTTGCTAGATGAGACCAAGACTGCAATGGGTATGCGTCTTCTACGTTCTTGGATTCAACGTCCCTTGATTGATAAGGACCGTATTTTAGAACGTCAGGAGGTTGTTCAGATTTTCCTAGACTATTTCTTTGAGCGCAGTGATTTAACGGAAAGCCTTAAGGGAGTCTACGATATCGAACGTCTGGCTAGTCGTGTTTCTTTTGGAAAAAGCAACCCTAAAGATCTCTTGCAATTAGCGACTACCTTAGGAAGTGTTCCACGAATTCGCGCCATTTTAGAAGGAATGGAGCAACCAGCTCTAGCTTATCTAATTGAACAACTAGATGCTATTCCTGAGTTGGAAAATCTCATTAGTGCAGCTATTGCCCCAGAGGCTCCCCACGTGATTACCGAAGGTGGTATTATCCGAACGGGCTTTGATGAGACCTTGGATAAATACCGCCGTGTTCTGAGAGAAGGAACCAGCTGGATAGCTGAGATTGAGGCCAAGGAAAGAGAAAACTCGGGCATCAATACTCTCAAGATTGATTACAATAAAAAAGACGGTTACTATTTCCATGTGACCAATTCGCAGCTCGGCAATGTTCCAGACCATTTTTTCCGAAAGGCTACGCTAAAAAACTCTGAACGTTTTGGAACAGAGGAGTTGGCGCGTATCGAAGGAGAAATGCTAGAGGCACGTGAAAAATTGGCAAACCTAGAATACGAAATCTTTATGCGTATTCGTGAGGAGGTTGGCAAGTATATCCAACGCCTGCAAGCCCTAGCCCAAGGAATCGCCACTGTCGATGTCTTGCAAGGTTTGGCAGTGGTCGCAGAAAAACAGCATCTGATTCGACCAGAGTTTGGACAAGATTCTAGAATTGATATCCAAAATGGTCGTCACGCTGTTGTTGAAAAGGTTATGGGAGCGCAGACCTATATTCCGAACAGTATCCAGATGGATGAAGCTACCAGCATCCAGCTGATTACAGGACCTAACATGAGTGGTAAGTCAACTTATATGCGCCAGTTAGCGATAACAGCAATTATGTCCCAGATGGGTTCTTATGTCCCAGCTGAGAGTGCTTGTTTGCCAATCTTTGATGCGATCTTCACTCGTATTGGTGCAGCTGATGACTTGGTTTCAGGCCAATCCACCTTTATGGTAGAGATGATGGAAGCTAATAATGCTATTAGTCATGCGACCAGGAACTCTCTCATTCTCTTTGATGAGTTAGGACGTGGAACCGCAACATATGATGGCATGGCTCTTGCCCAGTCTATCATCGAGTACATCCATGAGCATATCGGCGCCAAGACTCTTTTTGCGACTCACTACCATGAATTAACAAGTCTGGAATCTAATCTTGATCATCTAGTAAATGTTCACGTGGCTACGCTGGAACAAAATGGTCAGGTTACTTTCCTTCACAAGATAGAACCAGGACCAGCTGACAAATCATACGGTATCCATGTAGCTAAGATTGCAGGATTGCCAGCAGACTTGCTAAAAAGAGCGGATGCGATTCTAACTCAACTAGAGAGCCAAGGTCAGGAAAATCCAATTTCTATCAATCAAAGGAATGTTGTCAATGAGCAAATGTCTCTCTTTGATGAAAAAGAAGAAAATCCTATCCTAGCAGAATTGGCTGAAGTAGATGTTTACAATATGACACCGATGCAAGCCATGAACCTCTTGTTAGAATGGAAGCAAAAATTATAAGTCAAAACCCACTCAGTCCTGTGAGTGGGTTTCTGTTGTATTATTTTTTCTGAGCTAATAGTTGGTTGATGTGGGCAACCTTTTTAAGATTCTCTCTTGTAGAGAATCGTCCAAATGATGAGGTAGACGATGGCAAACTCTGGGATGAGCTGAAGGATGAAAGTCCAGTGAAGAGGGAACCAGCCTGCTAGGATTGCTAAAGGTACAAAACCTAGCAACATAAGGAAGAAGTGAGTGACAGTCGCACGAAGAAGGCTCCAATCTTGAGCGAATAGACGGCTACCAAAACTAAAGAGGACTCCAATAGCTGACCAGATAAGTGTACAGTAGAGTAAAACTAGAGCACCGTGAACCTGATGACTGCTCATGAATTGACCAATAGCTGACTCTGGACTAAGTGGCGCGTAGTTGCTTGGTGAATAGATAAAAGAAAAGATAATAGATAGGATGAGGCCGATGAGGATACCAGTTGTGGCATCGTGAAATACTTGTTTTTTCATAGTTCTAATTTCTCCTTAATAGTTTTGAGGTAACGGCGAGATGAGTAGGTAAAACTGTCGTTTTTTAGATAGATTTCAATCAAGCCGTTAGAGGTTAGTTTTAGATGATTAATTGCATCAATGTTGACAATTTCCGATTGGGAAATTTGGATAAAGGAAGCAGGTAGAATTTCACTTGCTTGGTAAAGACGAATGTCGAGAGCGTAGGTTCGACTATCAGTTTCAGCCAAAACTTTACGATTTTCAATGTAAATTCGCTGGATTTTGCTAATCTGAATCAAGTAGACCTGGTCTTGAAATTTTCCTTTGATGGTCTCCTTTTGATCCAGAGATTGGACAAAGTCCTGAACTTTTTGAACTCGAGTGGACAAGGTTGGCGCTTCGATTATGATTTGTTCTTCAGTATGTTGTGCATCAATGTCAAGTCTGACTTTCATAATTTCTCCTTTATAAAGTTGTAATAGAGATCTCTTGCTTACAAATCTATTAAACACCATTTTGTCGACAATTACAAGAAGCTTTGTCTATGTGGTCGATTGGAGAACCTATCTGGTAGGTGAGCGTTTTTCAGATAGATTTTATGATCCAAGAAGTCAAAAAATAAGAAGAAATATATTGACAAAAATAGAAAAAAAGTGGTACAATGTTAGACGGTACTTTTTACTTTTGGTCTCTCAAGAGTGTACAGGGACGTGCTGACAAATGTTGCAAAAGTACACACAGATGATAGCTGTCACCAAGTGTATCATCACCAAAAATAAAAAAAAACACAGGAGAATGTAGATGCCTACAATTAACCAATTGGTTCGCAAACCGCGTAAATCAAAAGTAGAAAAATCTAAATCACCAGCTTTGAACGTTGGTTACAACAGTCATAAAAAAGTTCAAACAAACGTTTCTTCACCACAAAAACGTGGTGTAGCAACTCGTGTTGGAACTATGACACCTAAAAAACCTAACTCTGCCCTTCGTAAATTTGCTCGTGTACGTTTGAGCAACCTTATCGAAGTTACTGCCTACATCCCAGGTATCGGACACAACTTGCAAGAGCACAGCGTGGTGCTTCTTCGTGGTGGACGTGTAAAAGACCTTCCAGGGGTACGTTACCATATCGTCCGTGGTGCACTTGATACTGCAGGTGTTAACGATCGTAAACAAGGCCGTTCTAAATACGGTACTAAACGTCCGAAAAAAGCATAAGGAAAGGGGATAAAGAGAAATGAGTCGTAAAAATAGAGCTCCAAAACGTGAAGTATTGCCAGATCCGCTTTACAATTCACAATTAGTTACTCGTCTTATCAACCGCGTTATGCTTGACGGTAAACGTGGTACAGCTGCTTCAATCGTTTACGGTGCTTTTGAACAAATCAAAGAAGCTACTGGTAACGATGCACTTGAAGTATTTGAAACAGCTATGGAAAACATCATGCCTGTACTTGAAGTACGTGCACGTCGTGTTGGTGGATCAAACTACCAAGTCCCAGTTGAAGTTCGTCCAGAACGTCGTACAACACTTGGACTTCGTTGGTTGGTAACAATCGCTCGCCTTCGTGGTGAACACACAATGGTAGACCGTCTTGCTAAAAGAAATCTTGGATGCTGCTAACAACACTGGTGCAGCAGTTAAGAAACGTGAAGACACTCACCGTATGGCTGAAGCTAACCGTGCCTTCGCACACTTCCGTTGGTAATAAAATGATACCAAGAGCGGCAAAGGCCCAAGGCAAAAATAGGAAACTGATGCAGTGTTCCGTGAACACAAAGCAGTTTATCTTTTTTGCACCGGGCCTCGCTCGGGTTCAAATCAGTTAACTTGAGCTTTTAGCCCGAGTTCAATTGAACTAATATCGGCTAACTAACTTTAGCCCGAGTTCAATTCAACTTAACATCTCACAAGTTGAAACCAACTATAACATGAAAACATTGAGAACGGGTGGGTCCTGCCTATCCGTTTTTATTGAAAAAGTGTTATTAATAGAATAGAAATTTAAAAATAGGAGAAAAAACCTCATGGCACGCGAATTTTCACTTGAAAAAACTCGTAATATCGGTATCATGGCTCACGTCGATGCCGGTAAAACAACTACAACTGAGCGTATCCTTTACTACACTGGTAAAATCCACAAAATCGGTGAAACTCACGAAGGTGCGTCACAAATGGACTGGATGGAGCAAGAGCAAGAACGTGGTATCACTATCACATCTGCTGCGACAACAGCTCAATGGAACAACCACCGCGTAAACATCATCGACACACCAGGACACGTGGACTTCACAATCGAAGTACAACGTTCTCTTCGTGTATTGGACGGTGCGGTTACAGTTCTTGACTCACAATCAGGTGTTGAGCCTCAAACTGAAACCGTTTGGCGTCAAGCAACTGAATACGGAGTTCCACGTATCGTATTTGCCAACAAAATGGATAAAATCGGTGCTGACTTCCTTTACTCAGTAAGCACACTTCACGATCGTCTTCAAGCAAATGCACACCCAATTCAATTGCCAATCGGTGCTGAAGATGACTTCCGTGGAATCATCGACTTGATTAAGATGAAAGCTGAAATCTATACTAACGACCTTGGTACAGATATCCTTGAAGAAGACATTCCAGCTGAATACCTTGACCAAGCACAAGAATACCGTGAAAAATTGGTTGAAGCAGTTGCTGAAACTGACGAAGAATTGATGATGAAATACCTCGAAGGTGAAGAAATCACTAACGAAGAATTGAAAGCTGGTATCCGTAAAGCGACTATCAACGTTGAATTCTTCCCAGTATTGTGTGGTTCAGCCTTCAAGAACAAAGGTGTTCAATTGATGCTTGATGCGGTTATCGACTACCTTCCAAGCCCACTTGATATCCCAGCGATCAAAGGTATCAACCCAGATACTGAAGAAGAAGAAACTCGTCCAGCATCTGATGAAGAGCCATTTTCAGCTCTTGCCTTCAAGATCATGACTGACCCATTCGTAGGTCGTTTGACATTCTTCCGTGTTTACTCAGGTGTTCTTCAATCAGGTTCATACGTATTGAACACATCTAAAGGTAAACGTGAACGTATCGGACGTATCCTTCAAATGCACGCTAACAGCCGTCAAGAAATCGACACTGTTTACTCAGGTGATATCGCTGCTGCTGTTGGTTTGAAAGACACTACAACTGGTGACTCATTGACAGATGAAAAAGCTAAAATCATCCTTGAGTCAATCAACGTTCCAGAACCAGTTATCCAATTGATGGTTGAACCAAAATCTAAAGCAGACCAAGACAAGATGGGTATCGCCCTTCAAAAATTGGCTGAAGAAGATCCAACATTCCGCGTTGAAACAAACGTTGAAACTGGTGAAACAGTTATCTCTGGTATGGGTGAGCTTCACCTTGACGTCCTTGTTGACCGTATGCGTCGTGAGTTCAAAGTTGAAGCGAACGTAGGTGCTCCTCAAGTATCTTACCGTGAAACATTCCGCGCTTCTACTCAAGCACGTGGATTCTTCAAACGTCAGTCTGGTGGTAAAGGTCAATTCGGTGATGTATGGATTGAATTTACTCCAAACGAAGAAGGAAAAGGATTCGAATTCGAAAACGCAATCGTCGGTGGTGTGGTTCCTCGTGAATTTATCCCAGCGGTTGAAAAAGGTTTGGTAGAATCTATGGCTAACGGTGTTCTTGCAGGTTACCCAATGGTTGACGTTAAAGCTAAGCTTTACGATGGTTCATACCACGACGTCGACTCATCTGAAACTGCCTTCAAGATCGCGGCTTCTCTTGCCCTTAAAGAAGCTGCTAAATCAGCACAACCAGCTATCCTTGAGCCAATGATGCTTGTAACAATTACTGTTCCTGAAGAAAACCTTGGTGATGTTATGGGTCACGTAACTGCTCGTCGTGGACGTGTAGATGGTATGGAAGCACACGGTAACAGCCAAATCGTTCGTGCTTACGTTCCACTTGCTGAAATGTTTGGTTACGCAACAGTTCTTCGTTCTGCATCACAAGGACGTGGTACATTCATGATGGTATTCGACCACTACGAAGATGTACCTAAGTCAGTACAAGAAGAAATCATTAAGAAACAAAGGTGAAGACTAATTTGTCGTCACTATAAAAGAAGTCACTTTGTGGCTTCTTTTTCTGTTTAGTAGAAATAGGAAAAAGTACCTCAAATATGGTAAAATAGAAGGAGTATATTGTGAGGAAAATGGATGTCAACCACTTTTGAAATTTTATTGAATCAGTTGGGAATCCCCGCTGAGATAAGAAAACATGAGGCCTTCTCTCAGGCTGAAATAGAACAAGTTCTTGTGCATAAGCGCAGTAAAATCTGGGAGTTTCATTTTGTATTTGAGAATATTCTACCATTTGAGGTTTTTCTGGAATTGAAAAAGGGCCTGAAAGAAGAATTTTCAAAGACTGGAAATCAGGCTAGTTTTGAGATTAAAACTCGAAGCCAAGCTTTTTCAAGAGAGCTTTTACAGGCCTACTATAGGGAGGCTTTTTCAGATGGACCTTGTTCTAGTCAAGGATTTCGGACCATGTATCAGGATTTTCAGGTTCGATTTGAAAATGATCAATTGATTATTGAAGCCTCTGAAGCAGCAGATACAGAGCATTTCAGGAAAAATCACCTGCCTAATCTTGTCAAAAAGTTGGAAGAATTTGGTTTTCCTAAATTAACCTTCCGATTGGAAAAAAATGAGGACCTGACCAAGGAAGAACAAGAAGCCTTCCATACAGAGAATCAAATGATTGTTCAGGCTGCCAATGATGAGACCCTTCGAGCTATGGAACAGTTAGAACAGATGGCACCGCCACCTCCAGTTGAGGACAAACCTGTCTTTGATTTCCAAGCCAAGAAGGCGGCTGCTAAGCCTAAACTTGACAAGTCAGAGATTACTCCAATGATTGAGGTCAATACCGAAGAAAATCGATTGGTTTTTGAAGGGGTTGTATTTGATGTGGAGCATAAGGTGACTAGAACAGGTCGTGTCTTGATTAATTTTAAGATGACGGACTATACGTCTAGTTTCTCTATGCAAAAATGGGTCCGAAACGAAGAAGAAGCTCAGAAGTTTGACATCATTAAGAAAAATTCATGGCTCCGTGTTCGTGGAAATGTCGAGGTCAATAATTTCACACGGGATTTGACCATGAATGTGCAAGATGTGCAGGAAGTTGTTCACTATGAACGTAAGGACTTGATGCCAGAAGGTGAGCGTCGCGTTGAGTTTCATGCCCATACCAATATGTCGACTATGGATGCTCTTCCTGAGGTTGAGGAAATCGTTGGAACAGCAGCAAAATGGGGCCACAAAGCAGTGGCAATCACCGACCATGGCAATGTGCAGTCATTCCCTCACGGCTATAAGGCTGCCAAGAAAGCTGGTATTCAGCTCATTTATGGAATGGAAGCCAATATCGTAGAAGATCGTGTTCCTATCGTCTACAACGAAGTTGAGATGAATTTGTCTGAAGCTACCTATGTAGTCTTTGACGTGGAAACGACAGGTCTGTCAGCTATCTATAATGACTTGATTCAGGTGGCCGCTTCCAAGATGTATAAGGGCAATATCATCGCTGAGTTTGATGAATTTATCAATCCAGGGCATCCCTTGTCAGCTTTTACAACTGAACTGACTGGGATTACTGATGACCATGTAAAAAATGCTAAACCCTTGGTTCAAGTTCTGAAAGAATTCCAAGAATTCTGTAAAGATACAGTTCTTGTCGCCCATAATGCAAGCTTTGACGTTGGCTTTATGAATGCCAACTATGAGCGTCACGGTCTTTCAAAAATTACTCAACCTGTCATCGATACGCTAGAGTTCGCTAGAAATCTCTATCCTGAGTACAAACGCCATGGTTTGGGTCCCTTAACCAAACGTTTTGGCGTAGCTCTAGAACACCACCATATGGCCAACTATGATGCGGAAGCAACTGGCCGTCTGCTCTTTATCTTTATCAAGGAAGTAGCAGAAAAACACGGTGTGACGGACTTAGCACGATTAAATCTTGATTTAATCAGTCCGGATTCTTATAAGAAAGCTCGAGTCAAGCATGCGACCATCTATGTGAAAAATCAAGTGGGCTTGAAAAATATCTTTAAGCTGGTTTCCCTCTCTAATACCCAGTATTTTGAAGGAGTTCCACGGATTCCACGTACGGTGCTGGATGCCCATCGAGAAGGTTTGATCTTAGGTTCAGCCTGTACGGAAGGGGAAGTCTTTGATGCAGTCGTATCACAAGGTGTAGATGCGGCAGTCGAAGTAGCTAAATACTATGATTTTATCGAGGTGATGCCTCCGGCTATCTATGCGCCTCTGATTGCCAAAGAGCAGGTCAAGGACATGGAGGAGCTTCAGACCATTATCAAGAGCTTGATTGAGGTCGGAGACCGTCTCGGTAAGCCAGTTCTTGCGACGGGGAATGTCCACTATATCGAACCTGAGGATGAGATATATCGGGAGATTATCGTGCGAAGTCTAGGTCAGGGAGCTATGATTAACCGGACTATCGGTCATGGAGAAGCTGCCCAACCAGCTCCGCTACCCAAGGCACACTTTAGAACGACCAATGAAATGTTGGACGAATTTGCCTTTCTAGGGGAAGATTTGGCTCGTAAGATTGTCATTGAAAATACCAATGCTCTGGCAGAAATCTTTGAGCCTGTTGAGGTCGTTAAAGGCGACTTGTATACACCTTTCATTGACAAGGCTGAAGAAACGGTCGCCGAGTTAACCTATAAAAAAGCTTTTGAAATCTATGGAAATCCACTACCAGATATCGTTGATCTACGGATTGAAAAGGAACTAACCTCTATTCTGGGGAATGGATTTGCCGTGATTTATCTGGCTTCACAGATGCTAGTGCAGCGTTCCAACGAACGAGGCTACTTGGTTGGTTCTCGTGGGTCTGTCGGATCTAGTTTTGTTGCGACCATGATTGGGATTACCGAGGTCAATCCGCTCTCTCCTCACTATGTCTGTGGGCAGTGTCAGTATAGTGAGTTTATCACGGATGGTTCCTACGGTTCAGGCTTTGATATGCCAAATAAAGACTGTCCAAACTGTGGTCATAAGCTCAGCAAAAATGGCCAGGATATTCCTTTTGAAACCTTCCTTGGTTTTGATGGGGATAAGGTACCCGATATCGATTTGAACTTCTCAGGTGAGGACCAGCCAAGCGCCCACTTGGACGTCCGAGATATCTTTGGTTCCGAGTATGCCTTCCGTGCAGGAACGGTTGGTACGGTGGCTGCCAAGACAGCCTATGGATTTGTCAAGGGTTACGAGCGTGACTATGGCAAATTCTACCGTGAAGCCGAAGTTGAGCGTCTAGCCCAAGGAGCTGCTGGTGTTAAACGGACGACCGGTCAGCACCCAGGGGGAATCGTTGTTATCCCTAACTATATGGATGTCTATGACTTTACTCCGGTGCAGTATCCTGCAGATGATGTCACTGCTGAATGGCAAACCACCCACTTTAACTTCCACGATATCGATGAGAACGTCCTCAAGCTCGATGTCCTGGGACACGATGATCCGACCATGATTCGGAAACTGCAGGACTTGTCAGGCATTGATCCAAATGATATTCCTATGGATGATCCTGGTGTCATGGCCCTTTTCTCAGGTACAGATATCCTTGGGGTGACACCTGAGCAAATCGGGACTTCAACTGGCATGCTTGGTATTCCAGAATTTGGAACTAATTTTGTTCGAGGGATGGTTGATGAAACCCATCCGACGACCTTTGCGGAGTTGCTTCAGCTTTCTGGTTTGTCTCACGGTACCGACGTATGGTTGGGAAATGCCCAAGACCTGATCAAGTCAGGAATTGCGGACCTATCAACCGTTATCGGATGTCGGGACGATATCATGGTTTACCTCATGCATGCAGGTCTAGATCCAAAGATGGCCTTTACCATCATGGAGCGAGTGCGGAAGGGCTTGTGGCTCAAAATCTCTGAAGAAGAGCGAAATGGTTATATCGAAGCCATGAAGGCTAATAATGTGCCTGAGTGGTATATCGAATCTTGTGGAAAAATCAAGTACATGTTCCCTAAAGCCCATGCGGCAGCCTACGTTATGATGGCCCTTCGTGTAGCCTACTTCAAGGTTCACCATCCGATTTATTATTACTGTGCTTACTTCTCAATCCGTGCTAAGGTTTTGATATCAAAACTATGGGTGCAGGCTTGGATGCTATCAAACGTAAGATGCAAGAAATTGCTGAAAAGCGTAAGAACAATGAAGCTTCCAACGTAGAAATTGACCTCTATACAACTCTTGAGATTGTTAATGAGATGTGGGAACGTGGCTTTAAGTTCGGCAAATTGGACCTCTATCGCAGTGATGCAACTGAATTCATCATAGATGGAGACACCCTTATCCCACCATTTGTAGCGATGGATGGTCTGGGAGAGAACGTTGCCAAGCAACTGGTTCGTGCCCGTCAAGAGGGAGAATTCCTCTCTAAAACTGAACTCCGCAAGCGTGGAGGACTCTCATCAACCTTGGTTGAAAAGATGGATGAAATGGGAATTCTCGGCAATATGCCAGAGGATAATCAGTTGAGCTTGTTTGATGATTTGTTTTAATAGTTTGAAATGTCTTGTGTAGGTTTGAGGTTGTATCATGATGGAAAAGAAAAAAAGAGCAACACCCTGGAAATCAGGGAAAGTTATTTCCATACGTTTGCGAAATGGCGTTTACGTATTAGCACAAATGTTGCGTGATCCCTATCTAGTATTTTTCAACCATTTTAACGAAGAAAATAACTGGAAGGGAGTGACCTTGAAAGAGGAAGATATCCTTTTTTGTAAAGCAGTTACTCGCCAGTTTCTACGCTATAGTCCTGTAACGATTGTTAAAGAAGTGAACCCCCTGTTAGATTATGAACTGCCTAAAGAATGGATTTATAGTCATATTGGAGGGCATCCTATTACTGTTTCGGTAAAGGGAAGGGAGCGACAAGTAGCTGGTTTTGGTAGACGTTGTTCTTTGGTTCTGGCGGATAAGGACAGTGGACAACCAGAAGATAATCCACTTATGGGACTTTTCCAAGCTTATATCATACCAGATATCAAAGAACAGGATTGGGATCGGGTAGGTCAGGCTGAACATATGTCTATTGAAGTATTTCCAACACTCAACGAACGTCTCTATCTTTGCTTTCTTTATGGGAAATATAAATCCAGAACAAGATATCTCTTTAGGAAAGCCTCTACCTGATGACTATGAAACCTATATAGATATCCTCACAAATAGTCCAGAAGCACGACGCCTCTACCTAGGAGAGCATGAAGAATAAGAAAGGATATTTCATGAAACTAAGAATTTTTGCGGAAGATAAACCGGCTGAGAAGGTATTTGAGTACCAATTGGAACTTGCTGATCAGACAATCCTTCTATCGACAGCACTCTTGTCAGGTGCTATTGCTTTAGCGGGATTACTATCTGCTTTGAAAGAAAAATAAAAATAGAAAAGAGAAAACAGAATGGTTTTACCAAATTTTAAAGAAAATCTAGAAAAATACGCTAAGCTTTTGGTTGCGAACGGAGTGAACGTGCAACCTGGTCATACCTTGGCTCTCTCCATCGATGTGGAGCAACGCGAGTTGGCTCACTTAATCGTCAAAGAAGCCTATGCACTTGGAGCTCACGAAGTTATCGTTCAATGGGCAGATGACTTTGTAAACCGTGAAAAATTTCTTCATGCGCCGATGGAGCGTTTGGACAATGTGCCAGAATACAAGATCGCTGAGATGAACTACCTTCTTGAAAACAAAGCAAGTCGTCTCGGTGTTCGTTCTTCTGATCCAGGCGCCTTGAACGGAGTAGATGCTGAAAAACTCTCAGCTTCTGCCAAAGCTATGGGAATTGCTATGAAGCCAATGCGTATCGCAACTCAATCTAACAAGGTTAGCTGGACTGTAGCAGCCGCAGCTGGACTAGAGTGGGCTAAGAAGGTCTTTCCAAATGCTGCAAGCGACGAAGAAGCAGTGGATCTCCTTTGGGACCAAATTTTCAAGACTTGCCGTATCTACGAAGAAGATCCAGTTAAGGCTTGGGAAGAACATGCAGCTATTTTGAAGAGCAAGGCGCAAATGCTGAACAAAGAGCAATTCTCAGCTCTTCACTACACAGCGCCTGGAACAGACTTGACACTTGGCTTGTCTAAGAACCACGTTTGGGAATCTGCCGGAGCGATCAATGCTCAAGGCGAAGGTTTCTTGCCAAATATGCCAACAGAAGAAGTCTTTACAGCCCCTGATTTCCGTCGCGCAGATGGTTATGTCACTTCTACAAAACCTCTTAGCTACAATGGAAATATTATCGAAGGCATCAAGGTGACCTTTGAAAATGGTCAAATTGTTGATATCACTGCTGAGAAGGGTGATCAGGTTATGAAGGACCTTGTCTTTAAGAATGCTGGGGCGCGTGCCTTGGGTGAATGTGCCTTGGTACCAGATCCAAGCCCAATTTCTCAGTCAGGCATTACCTTCTTTAACACCCTTTTTGATGAAAATGCTTCAAACCACTTGGCTATCGGTGCAGCCTATGCAACTAGCGTCGTTGGTGGAGCAGAGATGAGCGAAGAAGAACTGGAAGCTGCAGGTCTCAACCGTTCAGATGTTCACGTTGACTTTATGATTGGTTCTAACCAAATGGATATCGATGGTATCCGTGAGGATGGGACACGCGTACCACTCTTCCGTAATGGAGATTGGGCAATTTAAGGAGAAACTATGATTGGAAGTATGTTTGTCGGTCTTTTGATCGGGCTATTAGCAGGAGCTATCACCAATCGTGGCGAACGTATGGGCTGCTTCGGGAAAATGTTCCTAGGCTGGATAGGTGCCTTTTTAGGACAATTACTCTTGGTGCTTGGGGACCAAGCCTAAACGGTACAGCCATTATCCCATCGGTTCTTGGGGCTATGATTTTATTAGCCATCTTCTGGGAAAGAGGAAGCTAGTTTTAACTTACTAGAACAGATCAAGAGGTTGGAAATCTTCCAACCTCTTTTTTATGAGCTGTAAAAAGACTGATATGCGACTAGCTTGGCTTTCAGTTACTGGTTCTTTTTATATTGCGTCAAGTATGGTACAATAAAAACATGAGAATTCAACAATTACACTATATTATCAAAATCGTAGAGACTGGTTCGATGAATGAGGCTGCCAAGCAACTTTTCATTACACAACCCAGTCTATCAAATGCCGTTCGTGACCTAGAAAATGAGATGGGAATTGAGATTTTTATCCGAAATCCTAAGGGAATTACCCTCACACGTGATGGGATGGAGTTTTTATCCTATGCCCGTCAGGTTGTCGAGCAAACGCAACTTCTAGAAGAACGTTATAAGAACCCAATCGCTCATCGCGAGCTTTTTAGTGTGTCTTCACAACACTATGCCTTCGTAGTTAATGCCTTTGTTTCCTTGCTCAAGAAAAGCGATATGGAAAAGTACGAGCTTTTTTTGCGTGAAACCAGAACTTGGGAGATCATCGACGACGTCAAGAACTTCCGAAGTGAAGTGGGGGTCCTCTTTTTAAATAGCTATAACCGGGACGTTCTTTCGAAGATGTTGGATGACAACCATCTAGTTGCCCACCATCTCTTTACAGCCCAACCCCATATCTTTGTCAGCAAGACCAACCCTCTTGCTAAGAGAGACAAGGTGCAGTTGGCAGACCTAGAAGACTTCCCATATTTGAGCTATGACCAAGGTACCCATAATTCCTTCTACTTCTCAGAAGAGATTTTGTCACAAGAACACCACAAGAAATCCATCGTTGTTAGTGACCGTGCGACCTTGTTCAATCTCTTGATTGGTTTGGACGGTTATACCATCGCGACTGGTATCCTTAATAGTAACCTCAATGGAGACAATATCGTTTCGATTCCACTTGATATTGATGATCCCATTGAACTGGTTTATATCCAGCATGAGAAAACTAGCTTATCTAAGATGGGTGAACGCTTCATCGAGTACCTACTTGAAGAAGTTCGCTTTGATAAGTAATTTGAGTAAATGAGAAGAGAAAAGAAGAATGACAACATTAAATACAAATGATTTTGACTTTTCACTTGCCTGAGGAGTTGATTGCTCAGACTCCTTTGGAAAAAGCGCGATGCCTCTAAACTCTTGATGGTCAATCGCAAAACAGGTGAATTTCAAGATCGCCACTTTCACTCCATTATCGAGATGCTAGAGCCAGGTGATGCCCTGGTTATGAATGATACCCGCGTTTTGCCAGCTCGACTTCATGGTCAAAAAAAGAAGAAACAGGGGGCCATGTTGAACTCTTGCTTTTGAAAAAAAATACAGCAGGAGATGAGTGGGAAGTCTTGGCGAAGCCAGCTAAACGTCTCAAGGTAGGCACCCGTGTTATCTTTTGGTGATGGTCGACTTAGCGCAGTTGTGACCGAGGAATTAACCCATGGCGGCCGGATTGTCCGTTTTGAGTATGAAGGAATTTTTCCTAGAAGTACTTGAAAGTCTTGGAGAAATGCCTTTGCCTCCTTATATTCACGAAAAATTGGATGACCGTGAACGTTACCAGACAGTCTATGCCAAGGAGAGTGGATCAGCAGCAGCCCCAACTGCAGGGCTACATTTTACCAAAGAATTACTAGAAGAAATCCAGCAAAAAGGCGTTCATCTAGTCTACCTGACCTTGCACGTTGGACTTGGGACCTTTAGACCTGTTTCAGTAGATAATCTGTATGAGCACGAGATGCACTCAGAGTTTTATCAATTGTCTGAGGAAGCTGCAGCGACCTTGCGTCAGGTCAAAGAAAATGGTGGCCGTGTCATTGCCGTTGGAACAACCTCTATCCGTACGCTAGAGACTATCGGAAGCAAGTTTGACGGCCAAATCCAGGCCGATTCTGGCTGGACTAATATCTTTATCAAGCCAGGCTATGACTGGAAGGTAGTGGATGCTTTTTCTACTAATTTCCATTTGCCGAAGTCTACCTTGGTCATGCTAGTTTCTGCCTTTGCAGGCCGTGAATTGGTCCTCAAAGCCTACCAGCATGCTATCGACCAAAGATACCGTTTCTTTAGCTTTGGCGATGCCATGTTTATCTACTAAAAAGCAATTAAATAAAAACTAGAGATAGAAGGCTAATTCCTATTTGGATTAGTCTTTTTTCAATTTAACTAGCTATTGAATTAAAAGCAAATAAATGACATACTGAAATCAATGAATTAGCCATCAAAATTATATGTGAAACTGGGCCAACCACTTTAAACGACCATATTTCAAAGTAGATTTTTATACCAAACAAAACATTGCGTTACACCAGTCTTTCAGCCCGTGCTTTGTAAGCGGTCTGGACATTAGCTGCCTATGGTGGAAAGGCTGACAAGAATACTTCAGCTTCAAACCAAATGGAGACAACAAGAAAGGTGACTACAGATTCCGCAAGTAAAACTGAAGCAAGCCAAAAAGAGGAGCAGAAGTCAGAAACAAATAGTGCGACAGAAGCTGCAACCACTCAAGCAGAACAAACGGAAGATAAGCAAAAATCACAAGAAGCTTACGCTAAATTTGCAGGGACTTGGGAAAACTACGCGGGAACAACTGCAACAGTCACAGCGGATGGAATCGTGACCATTCAAAGTTCAAAAGGAACCTTCCAGTATGAAATGGGCCAAGTAGAGGAAAAAGATGGCTACTACTCAACAGGAATCCATCTTGTCGATGGTGGAGAAGGAGCACGCCTTATCTTTACCCCAGCAGGCGTAGCAAATGAATTAACTGGTACGGATGGCAGTCAAGATGTCTTGTCTATCGGTCAATCTGTAAGCGACAAAGATAACCAGTTTTACCGTAACTAAGCACATCAACATGAAGTAAGGGTGGAGAAATGTTCTTGCTTTTTTACAAGTTTTCGAAGCATAAAATTTTAAGCATTCAAATTTACACGACGTTTAAGTTGGCTAATTAGCAAGCTCGCGTTAAAGTGAAAGATAATAAGGACAATATCAAAAAAGCCCTACATCAGGGCTTTTTAATGTCGTTTTAATATAAGAAATCAATTCCGTAGTTTTCTTTTAGATAGGTTGCTAACTCGGTTTTTTCTTCCTCTCTAAATCGACAAAGGCTAAGGGCGAGACGTAATATCAGGGTACTTGTATCGATGATGACGTTTGACTTAGAGATATCTTCTAGCTGGGTGACCTCTCTCAGATCGAAGTCTAAATAGTAAGCCTTGCTGTTAACATGGTCAGGGTCACTGACATCCACTTCGACGTACGATGCTCGCAGCAATTCTTCTTTAGGGATGAAGATCTCCTTGGAAAAGAAGAGCCCGGGATAGACATAAATGCCTTCAAAGGTGAATTCAAAGGAGAGCCTACGACTAGAAAGTCTTTTGATACCTGCAATCGTTGCGTAGATAGCAACGAAAAAGAGAATGGTTGGAACCACTGTGAGAAGACTAAGCTGAGAAAAGTCGATCAATCCATGCGCGAGAAAAAAGAAAAATTGAAAGAATACACCCGCCGCAAAGACTAGATAGCCGACACCGACAAATTTTGAATAATAGATTTTCATAGAAACCTCCATATATAGAATTGAACTCGCAAATGTTTTTTCAGCAGACGGAGTCTAGGCCGTGCAGAGATAAAATTCTAGGTATTCCCATCATATCCTATGGAGCAAAGTTCTGTCAACCTTTTAGCAAGCTGCTAACCTTAGCTATCCTATGATCTAGCAGTTGGTTTATGGTATACTAGGATAAAAGCATTCCAAACTTTGAGGACTTGTTTTTATAAATAGAGAGAGGTAAGTATGTTTTTTCTTGGACGCCGTCGTGTCTTTATTGGCGAATGTGATGGTCAGGCGGTCTATTATGACCAAAAGACAGGAGAGGCTCTAGCTGCTCCAAAGAGTAGGTTGCTCAATACTGAAAAAGCTGGTGACACGAATTCCTTTATTCCTCAATTGGTAATTCTCTTACTAGCAGGTGGGCCTGCAATTTCGGGCTTCTTTTCCCTCAAGTTTATTGGTGTCTATAACTGGTTTAGTCTAGCTTGTATTTTTCTATTTTGGTTGATGCAGTTTTTCTCGTTGGTTGCTTTACTTGAACGAGCACTCTATAAAAATGTTCGCAAAGCACAGCCGACGACAGAGAAAGTCTTTTACTATGCCGCATCTCATAATTTGTTTGTAAAAAACCAGTTTGATCCTAGACAACTGTCTGCTTTACCTTATCGATTTGCCCGCTTTGTAGTAAATATAGTGTCTATCTATTACTTTTTGTATTTCTTGATTCTTCCTCTAAAATTTGGCCAACCGATTGGTGATGAAGGCTATGGTTTGTGGTTTGCTGGCTTGTTATTCTTTTCAGTATTTCTTTTGTATAACCAAAACAATCCAGTTCGCTTTGTGAAGATTATGAGATTATACAGCCAAGGAAAAGTACGATTTAAGGAAGAAGTGGAACATTGAGAAACTATCTTGGGATTCTGCTAAATATCTAGAGAAAATCTTTTAGAAAAACAAAAAAGCCTTGTAAATCAAGGCTTTTTCCTGTTGTTTAGATGCCCCCTGCAGGCTCTTTGAAAGAAACTTAGAAAAATCTAAAATGAAATTATTTCAAAATGGGGTAAAAGCAAAATTTCCCTCCCTACTTTCTCAATTATTCCTAATTTTAGTTCCAAAAAGCTTCAATTCATAATCTAATTATAATATGGGTAATGGGTACTATCTTATTACATTCAGATTTTTGTTCTCTTCAAAGAGTTATGTAGGCTTTATGGTTTTAAATAGGTAAAAAGTTGAATTATAGTGAGTATTGTGTCACAATAGGTAATATATAAATAATTAATGGAATGGATATAATTCTTTCCTACCTTTACAAGAAGGATTGGTTGCACCTTTTTTATCTAGCAATTATGGTTAGCTTTCAAGTTTAGCTAGTTTTTAAAAGCTCTGATTTCGACTCAATAAAAACAAATTTCAGAAGTGCAAAAAGACAAGATGGTGACATTGCTACAGTCAGTCGCCATGTCTTGCTGGCACAGGCTGTTTGTGCCGTCAGCTATTTACCAGTCAATTTGATCAAAGGGCTTAATTATTATTTTTGAAAGGTCTTTTATGGAAAAAATTCTTTCTTTAGGTCTGACAGGTAAGAAATTACTTGTTCAGGGTTTCTTGTTTGTTCTGCTAGGTCTTATCTTGATGGTCACGGGAACTTGGTTGCCAGTGACGGTTATTCGACTGGTTCTGTTTTTTTAGCTTGGATAGCAACGGTCTTAGATTTAGTATTACGTATTTTTCAAAAAAAAGTCAGTCAACGGACACCTTGGGAGTTGCACTGGTTAAATTGTTAGTGATGGGATATTTGCTAGGCTCGAATCTTGCTACTGATGTGCCAATTTATATTTTTGGCTCTTGTGATTGGAATTTCTCAGATTTTTTTCATGCTAGTATCAACCTTGTCACCTATGTTCTCTACCGCAAAAACAAAAATTCGACCTCGTTTTTCGTTTCTTACTAGATGGTCTCGTACTAGTTTTTCTTGGTGGGACTAGTCTTTTGTCCTCTACAGGAAATTCTGTCTTTCAACTCTTTGTATTAGGGGCTTATTTTTTCCTTTATGGTGTGTCCAATATCCGTGATGGTTTCTTGTTTGAGGAGGAAATTGGGAAAAACCATCTCAAACGTCGTGTCAGAATGAGCTTACCTATTGCCCTAGCCGCTCTCATCCCTGCAAGTACTTTAGCAAAAATCAATAAATTCATGCAGGAAAATGCTGATGAGGAAGAGGAAATCTATCTTGGAATGGTGAAGTTTGGTAAGACAGCAGATCTTGAAATTTTCGTTCATACAGCGGAGACTTCTCTATTTTCAGCTATTGGTCATGTGGACCTTTGTTATCAAGGACGTGTGATTTCTTATGGAAACTATGATCCGTCATCTGAGACCTTATTTGGTATGGTTGGAGATGGTGTTTTATATTTTTGCGACCGTGATAAGTACATTGACTTATGTAAACGGGAGAGTCAAAAAACGCTATTTGGTTACGGAATAGATTTGACACCGGAAATGGAAGAAGCGGTTCAGGAAAAATTAGCTGAATTAAAACAACTGACGATTCCATGGGAGCCAAGTGCAGATAAAATCATGACAGGTGATGGTAAGGAAGACTACACCTACGCTTATAAAATCAGACATGAGACAGATGGGGAACTTTATAAATTTATCAAATCTAAGTTTAAATCCTACTTTGTCTTATCTACAAACTGTGTGCTCTTGGCTGATACCATAGTCGGTCAGGCTGGCACCGATATCCTCTCACCCAAAGGATTTATCGCTCCAGGAACTTACCAAGCCTACCTTAATCGAGAGTTTGAAAAACCAAATAGCATAGTCGTATCTAAACATGTTTATTAAGGAGAATTTATGAACTTAGTAAAAAAATACACCCCGTTAATACTTTTTATAGGGCTGGTTGCTCTTGTAATTCTGAATGCATCGAGCTTTATATCAGGAGCAATCTCTCTCTTTGATGTAATATCAACCTTGATTTATGGTGCTGTTATTGCTTTTGTGCTCAATGTTCCCATGAAAAAAATTGAACAGTACTTAGTTAAATTGAAGGTAAAGGCAGAGTTGCGTCGTCCGATTGCCATGGTACTTGTTTTCCTAGCTCTTATCTTAATCGTGATTGCTCTTTTTGGTTTTTGGTGTCGCCAACCCTAGCCCAGACTATTAGTCAGCTGGGAACAGTCCTTTCAACAGTCCTTACTCAATTTGGGAAATTGCTAGGCAGCTCGGAATTTGTAACCAAAGACATGTTGTCAACTATCGTATCAGGAATTCAGGGACAGTCTAGCTCTATTAGCCAAGCTTTGATAGGTTTTTTATCAGGTCTGACTAGTAATATCGGCAATATTTTTTCAAGTTTGATGAATGCCTTTTTGATTATAGTCTTCACCTTTTTATTTTTATCCAGTAAGGAACATTTGGCGCTGATGACGAGTCGACTTCTAAAAGTTTTTCTTCCAGAGAAGGTGGTGATAAAGTTGACTTACATTGGACAAGTAGCACTAGAGACTTATGACCAATTTTTGATGAGTCAGCTGATTGAAGCAGTTATCATAGGAGTTATGATAGCGGTTGGTTACAGCCTGTTTGGGATACCCTATGGAGTAATGACAGGTATCTTTGCAGGAGTGCTATCGTTCATTCCTTATGTAGGGCCTATGATTGCTTGTGTTGTGGGAGCGATTTTTATCTTCACAGTGAGTCCTACTCAAGCCTTTACTTTTCTTCTTCTATATCAAGTTATACAGCTGATTGAAGGAAACCTTATTTATCCTAGAGTTGTAGGTCAGTCTATTGGTTTGCCAGCCCTTTTCACGCTTGCTGCTGCTAGTATTGGAGGCAATCTCTTTGGCTTACTTGGGATGATATTCTTTACACCCATATTTGCTGTTATCTATCGATTGGTTAAAGAATTTGTCGTTGCAAAGGAAAATCAGGTAGATTGAGAAAGACTGAATTTAATAAGATATACTAAGAAGAGAGTGAAAGATTCTCTTCTCTTTTATTTCTAAATGACTTGCTCTTGTTCTGTTGCGAAATTTATGAATTCATAATAGCCCATTTTAATCTCTATGCGGATTGGCCATGTAATATGGGCACAAATTAGTATAGTTTAGTTAATTATAGACTAGCTCTGTACTGTAAAAAACAGTTGGTCTTATCAAATATTGCTAGCAATTGATTGAGAATAAATGATAAGTTTGATAAGGTTGGAAAACCTTTATAATGATTTGCTACAAAAAGTTATTTGACATCAAAAAAGCCTTGAAATCAAGGCTTTTTCCTGTTGTTTAGATGCCCCCTGCATGAATTTGTAAGAACTTTTCATATTGAAAATAAACAAAAGTGTTGAAATATAGCTGATTTTAGGGAAATACTTTTAGGTGTTTTCAATGTCAGGATTTAAAAATGGGGCAAAAGTGGGGCAAAAACGAATGACTCACATTTGGTTTGAAAACCTATAATACCTAATGATTATGCCATACTAGATATATAGTGTTGTTATAAATAAATGTCAGTGCGAGTTCAAATCGGAGGATAAAATGGAAAAACAAATTAATGAAAAAAAAGCCTTGGTTCCCAAAGCTTTTTAATGTTATAAACTCATTAAAATATCCCCCAGTTAGATTTGGAATATTTTTTATTCTGTGTCATATAAAAATAAATAAAATGAATGGTTATAGCTAGAGCTAAAATGGTTGTTATACTCACTACTATTATAGGATTAGAAGCAAAGATTAAAGAGAGAATCAAGGCAGCCAGATAGAGTGTCGCTTGGACACAGTAGTAACTTTTCGAATAGCGAAGATAGTGTTTGTTATGGGGCCCATTTACTAGGACAGCAGCTTGAAAGAGGCCAAATCCGATATAAGAGAAGCTGGTTGCAAAGAGACGATTAGCTTCAGGATTCAGAAGAAAACTCATCGATACAGTCATCATCATAAGCCCAATGAAAATAGGATAGTGACTGTAAATTAGAAATAGCCCCTTTTGATTAGATTTCATCAATAGCATGGTCGAATTGACCAAAATAAAACAAGAACAGAGAAATCATAATAATGAAATAAAGAACCGAATAAATCGAGAAATTCTCGATTGTAAAGAAGTTAGCTAGCTCCGTAATCATCTCTCCAAACATAATAATGACAAGAAGGGAGATGCGCTCGATTAAATGGGGGAGATTTACCTGGTAATGCTTATCTTTATTAAGCAAGATACTTGGCATAATAAATGTTAGCAGAATACTAGCAAATAAGACAGAGACTCCAACGTAAATAGGAAGAAGAGCTGCTAAATAGACTCCTAAACTTCCTAGACCTGTTATCCATAGAAAACCTTTGATACTTTCCCGATGAACATCATCGGTTGATTTTCTAAAAAATTCAACCAAATATTGAAAAAATAAGGTAAGGGTTAATGTACCAATAGCCCAACAGAGATAATGAAAATATTGTTGCCAATCAGGTCCAATCATATTGGCTATAAAGAGTAAAATTCCCATTTTGATAAACATGATTACTATGTTAAATAAAGAGTTCTTTCCATAGCGATTGGTATAATCGGTTTGAATCATCCAGGAATCGATGAGAAGCAAAGAAGCAATGAAAAAATCAAGGAAAGAATTCCAAGTCAAAATACCGTTATGAAGATGGTCAATTAAAGTAGTTACTTTTGAAATTGCAAAAACAAAAACTAAGTCATAAAAAAGTTCTGAAAATTCTACACGTTTATGTTTAATAAGAGTTGTCATCTTAAGTCCTTTCTATTCTAGAAGTACAATTTATTATAACAGAAAATGGTAATGAGAGAAAAGGATATGCTTAAATAACTTCATGTGACGCGAATTGTCAAAATCTTTTTTCTCTCATTTTTTAGTGCTAAGACTACACAAAAAGCCTTAGAAAACCAAGGCTTTTTGCGTATAAAAAAATGCCCCCTACATGAATTTGTAAGAACTTTTCATATTGAAAATAAACAAAAATGTTGAAATATAGCTGATTTTAGGGAAATACTTTTAGGTATTTTCAATGTCAGGATTTAAAAATGGGGCAAAAGTGGGGCAAAAATAACGAATGACTCATATAGGTTTCCTATTTGGTTTGAAAACCTATAATACCTAATGATTATGCTATACTAGATATATAGTGTTGTTATAAATAAATGTCAGTGCGAGATCAAATCGGGATACTGTCAATAATTATGTGTAAATACTCAAGTAGAGTTACGGAGTGTTAATCAAATAATTATTGACAGTATCGAATTTTTCTGGTAGAATGGCTTCGGTTAATGTCTAAATGTTGTGTAGTTTTCTATCAACATAGTCAGGAGGAAAAGGAACTTATGCTAAAAAAATTTAATGAATTGTCACTGAAAGATAAGGCTTATCTAATTGGCGGTTTGATCTTATTAGTCATTGTGATCTGCTTTGGTCTGCTCAATCGTCAAACAGTAACTGTCAGTCTTGTCTTTACACAACTATCTGCTTCCTTGATTTTGGTGATTTTTACTTGTCTAGTAATCGGAATCATTGCTGGTAGTGTTATTGGTATTAGCTATCACCATAGCAAGACTCAAGATCTGAGAAGCCGCATTGCTGAAGCAGAAGCGACTATCAATATAAAAGACAAGGAGCTTGTCCAGTACGAGGAACAGGTGCAACAATTAAAACAGGAAGCCAAACAATAAGTGTAGAAATCAAAAAGTTCCAGAGTCAGGTGAGACTTTGGAACTTTTTTGGGATAAGAGTGTCCCGTCTTAACAGAGCAGGTGTTTATTAGCAAGGATGAAGTCGATAAACCGTTGGCTGGCTAAGGGAAGAATACTCCTATCTGTAAAAGCAATAGAAAAAGGTCGGCAAATAGGTGGTTTGGTACTGCGTTGGACAATATTATAATTGACTTTCCGACTCAGAAAGATGCAAAAGATTTTCAGTTATTTTTCATTACACAAGTTAATGAAAAATAAACATATGTGGCTTTCGTGTTAGATAAAGACCTTATTTTAATTTATTCTAACTATTCTCAGGATAACGACATGAATTTGTAAGAACTTTTCATATTGAAAATAAACAAAAATGTTGAAATATAGCTGATTTTAGGGAAATACTTTTAGGTATTTTCAATGTCAGAATTTAAAAATGGGGCAAAAATAACGAATGACTCATAGAGGTTTCCTATTTGGTTTGAAAATCTATAATACCTAATGATTATGCCATACTAGATATATAGTGTTGTTATAAATAAATGTCAGTGCGAGATCAAATTGGAGAATAAAATGGAAAAACAAATTTCTACGCAGAATGGAATGCGAAAAAGTGATAATTAAAGAGACAAAAAAGCTGAGAATATGATTTCCCAGCTTTTTTGAATGCGATAGAAATAGCAACTAGACTATTTACGAAAGGCCTCAATAATGTAGGTGAAGCCAGTAACTAAAACTGAAAAGGCAATGACATAAACGACAAAGACACCTGTAGCCACTGGATTGAACAGAATCACTAGACCTAGTAAAAATTCAAGCAAGGCTACCCACGTGATATTGCTACCAATAATAGGGAAAATCAATCTTAGACGATTGCCTTTAAAGAAAGCAATAATGGCTTCTACAATTAACCAAATTCCTACAATGGTCGGAATGACGACCGGCAGGGTCACAAAGCCATAAGCAACGAGGTAAAGAGCTAAGAGAAGACTAACAAATCCTTGGAAAAGATAAACAGGTGAGCGAAGCTCTTTTGGTGCAGAGAAATAGCCTAAAATAGCTGCTATAGAAGAAACCAGTAAACCAAATGAAATCCACCAGCTGTAAGCAACAAGATTAGCTACTGGGTTTGTAAATAGGAAAAGTCCTAAAAGGACAAAAACAACTCCTGCAAGGAATAGCAGTAAACGATTAGAAAATTTCATTTCAATACCCCCTATATAGTATAGTTTTCTAATAAAACTATTGTACTTATTTTTATAGAAAATGTCAATAAAATAAATAAACAATTTGGAAGTTTCAGTCTGACTTACAAAAAGAAAAGGAGTTTTCACTCCTTTTCACAGATTTAAGACAAAGTCCTTATAAAAGTGTCTTCTAAAGATTTTAACTTCAATCTGAAGCGAGGATATCCTCGCTTTTTTTATTTAATCTAATAGCTCCTTATTTTCAATTAAGAGCTCTAGTGGAGATTTATCTCTTGCTTCAATAAAACCAGGTTCATATTGGGTATGAAGTGTTCTTTTCTGAGAAGTTGGATCAATATACAACTCTTTTCCATCTTCTGTGTATAGTTGGTTGCCTCTTGTTAGGTAAAGTAAATCCTCTAAGTACTGTCCATCAGTATGTAGGAAATGCTCGATGTATTTGACAGCTTTTAAGATTTCACTTACTTTATCAGAGTATTCATTAGATTCAAGAACACTCTTTTCTAACTCAATCTCTTTACTCGTTCCAAAGAGTTGGGTTGGAGTTGCATTAAAATATTCTGCTATCTTATCCAAATTTGCAAAGGTAGGATAGCTTTTTTGTTTTTCGTAATCAGAGATGTCTGGAAAGATTGCTCATAAAAAAATGTGGGGCAAATGATGGGGCAAATCAGTTATAGACAAGCAAAAAAGCCTTATAAATAAAGGCTTTTTCCTGTTGATTTAGATGCCCCCTACAGGGCTCGAACCTGTGACCCATAGATTAAGAGTCTACTGCTCTACCAACTGAGCTAAGGAGGCAAATAAAAAGCTGTATTGGTGCCGAAACTTCACGGTTTGTATTGAACCCGCGCAATTAAGCAGGTGGGCAACTCGCTCTAACTGAAGCTGTTTCCGTGTGAGACGGCCTACATGCTGTTAGAAGACTTTTGTTTCCCTAATAATACAAAAAATAGTCGGTCAACACTTAAATGTGAAGTCGTACACCACAGCGTTTCTATGATTATATGATACCACTTTTTCAAAAAAAATCAAGGGAAAATTAAAAATTTTGAAAAGGATTTCATAAGTTTCGTAATTTATCAATGGTTTCCTTGCGTTGAGCCAGGGCACGTTCGTATTTTCCACTATCTTCTGGTGAGAAGTAGCTATGGTTGCGAATTTTTTCTGGCAAGTACTCTTGTTTGACCCAGTGACCTGGGTAGTTATGTGGATAGAGGTAGTTTTGGGCATTGCCTAATTCCTTGCTACCACTATAGTGGCCATCTCGCAGGTGACGTGGGATTGGTAGATGACCTGAGGTTTTAAGGTCAGACAGAGCCTTGTCCATAGCTACATAGGCTGAGTTGGATTTTGGAGAAAGGGCCAAATCAATCACAACATTGGCAATGAGGATGCGGGCTTCGGGGAAACCGATCCTCTGTGCTGCATCCAGAGCAGTCACGGTATGAATCTGGGCTTCGGGATTGGCCAAACCGATATCTTCATAAGCAATAACAGTCAAACGACGAGCTAGGCTAGGAAGGTCACCGGCCTCTATCAAGCGAGCAGCATAGTGGAGACTAGCATCGACATCGGATCCACGGATGGATTTTTGCAGGGCAGAGAGAACATCATAGTGTCCGTCTCCATCCTTGTCCATAGTGATGTAGCTTCTCTGAAGACTATTTTCCATAATGTCGAGTGTGATGTGACGGACACCGTCATCATTTTCTGGGGTGGAGAGAACTGCCAAATCAAGCGAATTGAAGGCAGAACGGAGATCTCCATTGGTAGATGTTGCGATAAAATCAAGGGCATCATCATCTAACTCAACAGGGAAATCAAAACCTCTTTCAGGGTCAGTCAGGGCTATTTGAACGGCCTCTTTAACATCTTGGTTAGACAAGGGTTCCAACTCAAAAATCTGAACACGACTGCGGATGGCTGGAGTGACAGAAAAGAAAGGATTTTCAGTTGTCGCCCCGATCATGATGACCAGTCCACTTTCTAGGAGAGGCAAGAGAAAGTCTTGTTTAGTCTTGTCAAGACGATGAATCTCGTCTAGTAGCAGTACAAGGCCACCTGAGAATTTAGCTTCCTCAGCGATTTCTTGGAGACGTTTTTTACTATCAACTGTCGCATTGAAGGTCCGAAAAGCATACTTGGTCGTTCCAGCGATGGCTGAAGCGATACTGGTTTTTCCGATGCCTGGAGGTCCGTAGAGTATCATAGAGGATAGGCGATTGGCTTCCACCATGCGGCGGATAATCTTGCCTGGTCCAACTAGATGCTCCTGACCGATGACCTGGTCGATGGTTTTGGGGCGCATACGAAGCGCGAGATTGTCTGGCATAGCAGTCCTTTCTAACATGGATTTTCTGATACGAATGTGGTAATATGGTAGTATCTATTTTAGCATATTTCCGAGTATTCGGGGCGATTAAAGAGTCGTATAGAAAGAGGACAAAATGGCAACATACGGATTTTTAGATGTTTTACAAGAAGAGTTGGACAAGAACTTTCCTTTTGATTATGAGATTAGCTGGGATAAGCGCAATCATGCGGTGGAAGTGAGTTTTCTGTTAGAGGCACAAAATGCTGCAGGGGTGGAGATGCTAGATGAAGACGGAGAGGTTTCGTCAGATGATATCCTTTTTGAAGAAGCGGTACTTTTTTACAACCCTGCCAAGTCAACAGTTAATGCAGAAGACTATCTTACAGTCATCCCTTACCTGCCTAAGAAAGGTTTTTCTCGTGAATTCTTAGCTTATTTTGCACTATTCCTTAAAGATACTGCAGAGGTTGGACTAGATGCCCTCATGGACTTTTTGGAAGACCCAGAAGCAGAAGAATTCGTCATGGAATGGAACCAAGAAGTCTTTGAAGAAGGAAAAGTCGGTTTGGAAGAAGGAGAATTTTACCCTTATCCGAGATATTAGGAGTTGGTTGGAGATTTTATGAAGAAAATTGGGACGTATTTGGTTTATGTGCTAGCTTTTGTCTTTATTATGCTAGCTTTTGCTTGTGGAACTATCGCATTTGCAGAGTTGGGGTATTCCGCAGTTTTAGCATTCACTTTTGGTTATTCCTTCGCTCTTTTAAGCATGTATTTAATCTTTATTCTTCATGAGTTGGGTCATGCTTTTTGTGGCTACTTGACAGGCTATCGGCTGGTGGCTTTTGGATTAGGGAACTTTCTTTTAACCAAAAAGTCAGGAAGGCTTCATCTTAGTCGAACAGCAGTTATAAAAAATGTTGGTGCTCAGTATATTGGATTGAAAGAAGATGAAAGCGATCAAAGAATCATCCTGATGCTTTCAGGAGGCTTGCTGGTTCATATCAGCTTGATGTTATTGGCGATATTGTTTGGATTTTTGACAAGAAGTTGGTATTTTGCTGGTACTTGGATTTTTTTGAATTTGTCTTTCTTCCTAAACAATGCTTTGCCAGTCGGCATCACCGATGGAGCGAAAATTTGGGAATTGAGACAACACCCTGAAAATACCAAATACGCCTACTTGGTATTGAGACATTCTGCTCAAACCTTGCTAGCTCCTCAAGAATATGATTTAAAAGACTTTATCATGCCTGTTGATGAGGATGTGAGAGGGAGTTTTGCAGAAAGTGTTCAGACTCTTCAGGGGTTGGTATTCATATTGGATGATAATATAGAACTTGCAAAGCAACAGTTGCAGTCTGTGCTAGAGAAAACAGACAATCCAATGTCGAAAACTATTTCTCAATTATACCTTCTTCAAATTGCTCTGATAGAAGGAGATAATAAGAAAGCGGAAGAATATGCAAGTATTCGAGGGGTCAAATCCTTTTTATCTCTAAACAGCAGATATGCAGGTCATTCAAGCTTGGTATCAATTTAAGGTAAAGAAAGATGTAGTTCAAACTCACAAGGCTATGAAGATTGCTAGACAGAAAATGAATAGCAGCCGAATGCTGCGGGATGAGAAAGCCTACTACCAGCAGTGGTTAGATGAGTTGGAACAAGCTATACAGGAAGAAGAGACTCAGGTTAGCTGAGAAATAGAAAAGGGATCTGTATGATGCTTCAGAAATTTAAGAGGTTATTTAGTAAAAAATCCCAAGAACGTGAGTCGATTCTTCCTCGCAATCGCTTTGCGGATCTAGATTTCGAGCGAGTATTGAAGTTTGGAACTCGTCGCCTCGTTAATGAGGAGGGACGCTACGCAGAGGATGGTAAAATCACAGAACTTGAATTTCCTGAAGATTTTGCGGAATTTGAATTTCTAGTTGGTTTTAAGACGGAGGAAGAAGAGCAGTTTCAGCAACTATTAGCTCGTTTAAATAGTATTGACAATGCCATTCAGTCTTGTTTGGAAAGTGAGATGCAACAACCCATCCCTCAGTTTGCCAAGGATTTGGGCTATACTCAGAAGAGGTGGGAGAAAACTTTTTACTTCCATCCTTGGGTATTAAGTTTTGAGGAAAATCCGCCTAATCTTCGCTATGTTGCAGATTATGTAAATGATGAGTTTACCGTTTATTTTGCTAAAAGACATGGTAGATGGCAGGCATACTGGGATGCAGATTGCCAAAAGGTAATCGAAGAAAGCTAGCTCGTATTTTCCTAGAGAGTAATTGTCATCATAGAAAAGAGTAAATATCATGGAATTATTGGATAGCAGAATGGATTTCCAAGGTTGCAAGATTGCCTTGATTTGTGGGGATAAGGTCTTGACTATCTTACGTGATGACAAGGACGATATCCCTTGTCCCAACATGTGGGAGTTGCCAGGTGGTGGTCGTGAAGGGGACGAAAGTCCTTTTGAGTGCGCAGCACGTGAAGTTCATGAGGAACTGGGAATTCATTTAAATGAAGATTGTTTGCTTTGGGGCAAAATTTATCCTAGCGTAATCTTTGAAGGCAAGCAATCGGTCTTTATGGTTGGTCAGCTAAGACAAGAACAATTTGACAATATTACCTTTGGAGATGAAGGACAGACCTATAAACTGATGCCTATTGAGGAGTTTTTGAAGTCTAAACAGGCAGTGCCTCAGCTATAGGGGAGATTGAGGGATTATTTGGAGGACGTTTATGATAACACTTGAGAGAGCAGGAGCGGAAGATTTAGAAACGATTATTGCGATTCAAAGAGCCAGTTTTAAGGCGGTCTATGAGAAATATCAAGATGAGTATGATCCTTATCTGGAGGATCGCGAACGAATCAAGTGGAAACTGGCAGAACGTCTAATAGCTATTACTACTTTGTGAAAGAAAATGAAGAAAAGATTGGTTTTTTACGAATTCAGACCAATGAAGAATTGACCGAGGCTTGGTTAGGAACAGCAGCGATTTTACCTCTATATCAAGGAAAAGGGTATGGATCTACAGGTTTAAGCTTGCTGGAAAAAGAGTTCCCCACTATTACACAATGGGATTTGTGTACGGTATTACAGGATGCAGGAATGGTTGCTTTCTATGAGAAGAATGGCTACCATCAAACCCATATCGAGCCTGAAAAAGAAGGCATGGATATGGTCTACATGAAAAAATGGATAGAGAAATAGAAAGGATGGTTCGGTTACATTTCTAAACTGAACCCGCCCTAAACACTGTGCCAAAAAGATAAACTTCTCATAGACACAAGCGTCTTCGGAGAAGTTCTTATTTTGGCTTTGTGTTTTACGGGCTTGGTATCTTAATGATGGAAACATGGCAAGAGTTAAAAGTTACAGTCAAGCGTGAGGGAGAGGAGTTAGTCTCTAATCTCTTGATTGAACTGGGTGCCCAAGGTGTTGCGATTGAAGACAGCATGGACTATGTGGGAAATGTCGACCGTTTTGGTGAGATTTTCCCTGAAGTCGAGCAGCAGGAAGAAATCGTGGTGACAGCCTACTACCCTGAGACAGTTGATGTAGCAACAGTTGAAGCGGACTTGCAGGCTCGCCTGGCAGAATTGACAGATTTTATGGATCTGGGTGAGGTTAAGATTGGCACGACTGCCTTGGCTGAGGAAGACTGGGCCGACAACTGGAAGAAATACTATGAACCAGCTCGCATTACCCATGACTTGACCATCGTGCCGTCATGGACAGACTATGAGGCGACGCCGGGAGAAAAGATTATCAAGCTAGATCCAGGGATGGCCTTTGGGACTGGAACACACCCGACGACCAAGATGAGTCTTTTTGCCTTGGAGCAGGTCCTTCGTGGTGGCGAAACAGTGCTAGATGTGGGGACGGGTTCAGGGGGTTCTTTCTATTGCAAGCTCACTTCTAGGTGCCAAGGAAATCTTCGCCTATGACCTGGATGATGTAGCGGTTCGGGTCGCTCAGGAAAATATCGAACTCAATCCTGGCATGGAAAACATCCATGTAGCCCCAGGCGATTTGCTTAAAGGAGTGGAAACCGAGGCAGATGTCATCGTGGCCAACATCTTGGCGGATATCCTCATTCATCTGACGGATGATGCTTATCGCTTGGTCAAGGATGAAGGCTATCTCATCATGAGTGGCATTATCAAGGACAAGTGGGACATGGTACGTGAGTCGGCGGAAGCAGCTGGATTTTTCCTTGAAACCCATATGATCCAAGGAGAATGGAATGCCTGTGTCTTCAAAAAAACTAAGGATATCTCGGGTGTGATTGGAGGCTAGCATGCAACAGTATTTTGTAAAAGGTCTTGCCACATCTCCTGTCACTATTGAGGACAAGGAAACAAGCAAGCACATGTTTCAGGTTATGCGCCTGAAAGAAGATGATGAGGTCGCTTTAGTATTTGATGATGGCATTAAGCGTTTGGCGCGCGTGGTCAATGTGGAGGCGCGTCAGTTTGAGCTGGTTGAGGAATTGGATGACAATGTGGAACTGCCAGTCCAAGTGACCATCGCATCAGGTTTTCCCAAGGGAGATAAGTTGGAGTTTATCACTCAAAAGGTGACAGAGTTAGGTGCTAGTCAAATCTGGGCCTTCCCTGCAGACTGGTCGGTGGCAAAATGGGACGGCAAGAAATTAGGAAAAAAAGTAGAGAAACTCGAAAAAATCGCTCTTGGAGCAGCAGAACAAAGCAAGCGTAATATCGTTCCAAACATTACCCTTTTTGAAAAAAAGGCAGACTTTTTAGCTCAGTTCGACCAGTTTGATCGTATCGTGGTAGCTTACGAAGAGTCGGCTAAAGAAGGCGAATCAGCCGCACTTATACAAGCAGTTGCTGGACTGGAAAAAGGAGCTAAACTGCTCTTTATCTTTGGTCCAGAAGGAGGTCTGTCACCTGCAGAAATCGAATCTTTTGTAGCTAAAGGAGCGATTCTCGCAGGACTTGGGCCTCGTATTTTACGAGCAGAAACAGCGCCGCTTTATGCCTTATCAGCCATTAGTGTTTTGTTAGAATTAGAGAAATAAGAGGAGAAACATGGAACAAAAACACCGTTCAGAATTTCCTGAAAAGGAACTTTGGGACTTGACAGCCTTATATCAAGACCGTGAGGACTTCTTGCGTGCGATTGAAAAGGCGCGTGAAGACATCAATCAATTTAGTCGTGACTACAAGGGAAAACTTCACACTTTTGAAGATTTCGAGAAGGCATTTGTAGAATTGGAACAAATCTATATCCAGATGAGCCATATCGGCAATTATGCCTTTATGCCTCAGACGACAGACTATAGCAATGAAGAATTTGCTAATATTGCACAAGCTGGGATGGAATTTGAAACAGACGCCAGTGTAGCTTTGACCTTCTTTGACGATGCCTTGGTAGCAGCAGATGAGGAAGTATTGGACCGTTTGGGTGGCTTGCCACACTTGACGGCGGCCATTCGTCAGGCAAAAATCAAAAAAGCCCACTACCTTGGGGCAGACGTGGAGAAGGCCTTGACCAATCTTGGTGAAGTTTTCTATAGTCCACAGGACATCTATACTAAGATGCGTGCTGGGGATTTTGAAATGGCTGACTTTGAAGCTCATGGCAAGACCTACAAAAACAGCTTTGTGACCTATGAAAATTTCTACCAAAACCACGAGGACGCTGAGGTTCGTGAAAAATCCTTCCGTTCCTTTTCAGAGGGACTTCGTAAGCACCAAAATACGGCTGCGGCAGCCTATCTTGCTCAGGTTAAGTCTGAGAAACTGTTGGCAGATATGAAAGGTTATGATTCAGTATTCGACTATCTTTTAGCTGAGCAAGAAGTAGACCGTGCTATGTTTGACCGTCAGATTGACCTCATCATGAAGGACTTTGCACCAGTCGCTCAGAGATACCTCAAGCATGTGGCTAAGGTTAATGGTCTTGAAAAGATGACCTTTGCTGATTGGAAATTGGACTTAGACAGTGCTCTTAATCCAGAGGTTAGCATTGATGATGCCTATGATTTGGTTATGAAATCAGTCGCACCATTGGGTCAAGAATACAGTCAAGAAATTGCTCGTTACCAAGAAGAGCGCTGGGTGGACTTCGCTGCCAATAGTGGCAAGGATTCTGGTGGGTATGCAGCTGATCCCTACCGTGTTCATCCATATGTCCTCATGAGCTGGACAGGTCGTTTGAGCGATGTTTATACCTTGATTCATGAAATCGGGCATTCTGGTCAATTTATTTTTTCGGATAATCATCAGAGTTACTTCAACGCCCACATGTCGACCTACTATGTCGAAGCGCCATCAACCTTCAATGAATTGCTTTTAAGTGATTACTTAGAAAACCAGTCTGATGATCCACGTCAGAAACGCTTTGCCCTAGCTCATCGCTTGACGGACACCTACTTCCATAACTTTATCACCCACCTCTTGGAAGCAGCCTTCCAGCGCAAGGTTTATACATTGATTGAAGAAGGAGAAACCTTCGGAGCAAGCAAACTCAACAGCATTATGAAGGAAGTTTTGACGGATTTCTGGGGAGATGCCATTGAAATCGACGACGATGCGGCTCTGACTTGGATGCGCCAAGCTCACTACTATATGGGACTTTACAGCTATACCTACTCAGCGGGCCTAGTTATCTCAACAGCGGGTTACTTGCATTTGAAAAACTCCGAAAACGGAGCCAAAGATTGGCTCAATCTCCTCAAATCAGGTGGTGGCAAGACACCGCTTGAGTCAGCCATGATTATCGGAGCAGATATTTCAACAGACAAACCACTCCGTGATACCATCCAGTTCTTGTCTGATACGGTTGATCAGATTATAGCTTACAGTGCAGAGTTGGGGGAGTAAATTAAAGAGTCTGGGACAAAAGTCTAACCTTAAATATAAAAAGCGAACAAAACGAGTTATCTGACATTCAGAATACTATCTTGTTCGCTTTTTTCTAATCTATCGATTTTAAAAATTTATAATAAAGAATTCCTAAAATCAAAATTTTTTGTCCCGAACACTTAAATTATCCCCAAAAGCTATCTTCTTCAGCTTGATCTGAAGAGAAGAGCCAAACTTCTTTGATTTTTCCGTCTTCAATACGGAAGAGGTCAATCCCGTTCATATTGAGTTCAGTACCATCAGCCCGTGTTCCGAGAAAAGTAACATTAGCTGCGATTAAATCCTTATTGTCAGAAACCCAATTTGTTACCACCTTAAAGGTTCCATTAGTTTTCTCAGCAAATGTAGCTAGGTGAGCTCCTAGCTTGTCCTTACCAACAACTGTACCAGATATACTATGAGTACCAGGTTGATGCCAGATAATATCATCTGCCATCGTTTCAAAGACACCAGGAAAGTCACCAGCAATTAAAGCTTGGTTATAAGCGTTGAAAATTTCTAAGTTTGTTGACATATCTATTCTCCATTTCTTTTTTATGATATAATTGTAACAGTTACAATCAAAAAAACAAGTAGACACTTTTTCGATAGCTAGTATCAAAAGTAGTACTATTGTTGATACTAAAAGATTAATTTTTTTAAAAAAATAGAAAGAAGATATTTTATGCCAAATAAAGTGAGTGAGTATGGTATTTGTCCATTTGCGACAACGCAGAGGGTTTTAACAGGGAAATGGGCACTGGTAATCATTTATCAGTTGAGTACGGGTACTAAACGATTTAAAGAATTGCAGAGATTATTGCCTGGGATTACTCAAACTATTTTGACACGTCATCTTCGTCAATTAGAAAAGGATAAGATTGTTCAAAGAAAGGTCTATGCTGAAGTTCCCCCACGAGTTGAGTACAGCTTAACCGAAATGGGGCAGGAATTCAGAGGTGTTTTAGATGCTGTCGAGAAATGGGGTCTGGATTATATCAAGTTACTAGAAATGTAGAGGTACTTGAGATGCGTCGAAAATTACAAAGAAAAGTGATAGAAGAAAAACCAAGCTATAGCCGAGAAGAAATTCAGTGGTTGCTCGATCATTTGGGAGATCCTTCTCCAGAAATTCGAGACGAACTTGTTTTTACGAGTTTGGCCAGAGGGATTCAAGAAGAGTTGTTTTCCCTTGAGCAGTTTCAGTTTATCTCAGAAGAGGTCTCCTCTGATGAAGGTCTATACAAAGAGATTGATAGTAGAGGAGTTTCGGCTCTTAAACGTTCTTTTAGGGCGCTTATTTATGCCAATCTTTTGTATGCAGATGGTAACGAGCACTCTCTTTTCTATAAAGGCTTAAAAGCTGATATAAGAAATGCTATGCTATCTCAAGGTTTGTATTACCTTAAAAAAGAAAAGGATACGACAGGTTTTTCAAGTCAGTATGGTTGGGTTCACGCTTTTGCGCATGGAGCGGATCTCTTGACTGAAGTCGTTTGTCATCCAGATTTTCCTAGTAACAGAGTTTCTGAAGTATTTGATGTACTGGGTCAACTATTTAAAAGAATTACCATTCGTTTTACAAATGATGAGGACTGGCGCTTAGCGAGAGTACTTTATGAACCCATTTTGCAAGGAAAGTTAGAGCAGGAACAAGTAGCTTCTTGGATAAAAACTGCTGACTTTCCGATAGAAGAAAGGGAAGATTTTTATAAATTTTCCAACTTCAGATCCAGTCTGTTGGAAGTCTATGTCCAACTTGACCAGAGAAATAGTTTACAAGATGACTTGAAACAAGCTATTCAATCTTTTCAATATTAGATTTCGGTTATTAAATGTAAAAACTTACACAAACTTTCCAAGCGCTTTCCTTGAAATCCTTCCCTTCTTTCATTCTGAGTACTAAATGCTAGAGAAGGTGGTAAGTGAGGTTTTGCAGATTTAGAAATACTACCAATCATCAAAACCTACTCTGAAAATAGAATCGGTTCTAAAAATAAAGAAACTATAGAGGTAAGATGAATGGATTCTTTTAAAAATCATAATTAATATGATACAATAAATATTATAAACGTTTAAATGAAAGGTGAAAATTATGAAAAAGGAACAAGTGCTGATTGGTTTAGGAGTTGCAACTGCAATAGTAACTGCTTTTAATGGTCATGTCCAAGCAGATGAGGTTACAAATAAACAGTCGACTAAAACTACTGTCAGTCAATCAGAGACCAAAAAGGATGTTGAAGTTTCAGAATCAGATGTAAAAAATGCAGAAGTAAAACTGAATCAAACAATTGAGGAAGAAAAGAATGCTCAGAAGATTGTTGATAAAACGCAACAAGAGTATGCATCTGCTGTAACAAATAAGAACAAAGCAGATGACGCTTTGAAACAAGCTCAAGAATTTGCTAAGCAAGCTACACCTGAGAAAATTAAAAATGCAGAAAAGGATCTTGCCGCAAAACAAGTAATTGTCAAGAAAGCTGAAGAAAATTTAGCTGGAGCAAAACAAGGTGAGAAACAAGCTCAGACAAGTGTCGAGAAGCAACAAACAGTTGTTAATAAGGCAAAAACTCAGGTTGATCAAAGAGCAGTAGACGTAAAAAAGGCACAAGACAAAGTAAGAGTAGTAGAGAATTCTTTTGATTGGAATACATTACGTGATGTTCAGCAAGCAACTGGGAAATTGGATGCGAAGGTGAAAGCTGACCAAGCTAAAGTGAGTTCTTTAACTAGTGAAGTCTCAAAAGCACAACAAGAAAGAAAAGCACTTGTAGAAAAAGGAAATAAGACACGTTCTACTCTTGAAAAGAATTTAAAATCGGCTGGGAATGAATTCCTTACGGTTACGGTCCCTCACGAGATTCAATCAAACTCTGTTAGCGAGAGTGATTCCAAGACTCCTCCACGTAAAGAAAAATCTTTCGTAGGAAGTGATGGGAAGACATATTATGTTGCTGCAAATGAAGATGTGAATTTTAGCGGAGAAAGAACAGAAACTATCGTTGTTTCATCTAAAGATTATGTCAGCGATCCTCATGTGGTTGATTATAAAAAGGTTTCTGAAGAAGTTCGTAAATACTTAATTGAATTGCGTAGAATCAATGGTATTGATATTCCAGTGCCAGCTGTGACTGACAAAGCCCTGAGATATGCAAAAGCGAGAGCAAATGAAATGGTGGCAAATAATAAATTGTCACATGATACAAAATTGAAAAATCAAGATTTTGGTTTTAAGGATGCAACTGAAAACGCTACAGCTGGTTCCGTTCCAGAAAAGAGCCTGTTAAGCGAAAAAGAACTTGCTTATAAATCGGTCTTATCTTACTTTAATGATTATAGAAATGCCTCAGCATATGGCTCGTCAGATCCTAAAGAAGCAAATACATTTAACTATGGTCATAGAATTCCATTGCTTGCAGCTTCTGGGACAGGTATGGCTGTAGGAGCATCTTCTAGCGAAAAAACAAGCTATGGAAATTATGGAGTGTTAACATTTATTAGTGAGAATAAAGATGTTTATGGAATACTTCCTTCTGGGGCTAAAGGGTATAGTAGTTATTTTTTAGCAAAAGCAGAAAATAAAGACAGTAATCCAGATTATAGCGAATTTTACTTTAATGGGAAACGAGTAAAATTCTTACCGAAAATAACCTTCCGTTATGTTTGGAATGAAATCACACATCCTAAAAATCTAGCCTATACTAAAGCGAAAGAAGCTTTAGATAATTTTAATCGAAAACAAAGAAATGAAGAGACTGTGGCAAATGAAAAACTATCGTCTCTAAACAATAACCTTACCATTGCTAAAACGACTTTAGACAAATCTAAAAAAGAACTAGACAAATCTAAAAAACGTCTTGTGGATTTGACAAAACAAAATGAAGCTAAGTTAAACGTTTTGAAATCAGCACAAGCAGAATTGAGTAAACAACAAAAATTACTGAGTGCTGCTAAAACTGAGTTTTTGAAACAAGAGACTGAACTAAATCGATTGAAAGGAGTCAAAAACGATAAAATAAAATTCGTTAAGACTGCTGAACAATCACTTAAAAATGCTAAAAAAGAGTTGGATACAGCACATCAATATGTTACGAATCTCAAAAATGCTCCGAAAAATCTCCAGGATGCTAAAAAACGTTTGATTAGCGCTAAACAAAAACTTGAGGAATCTAAAAAAGCACTCGATAATGCCAATGTTAAATTAAAACTTGCTAATGCTAAAAAAGAGACTGCTAAAAAGGAATATACGAAAGTCTTTGAAGCCTATAAACAAAAAGTAAATACTAAAGGAAGTTGGATCCAATCCTCTGGTCGTTGGTGGTATAGACATAATAACGGTTCATATACTTCTAACGGATGGGAACAAATCAACGGCAAATGGTATCGTTTTGATAGTTCAGGATGGATGCAAACTGGTTGGGTAAGAGCAAGTGGATCATGGTACTACCTCAATTCTTCAGGTGAGATGCAAACTGGCTGGGCTAAATCAGGTAATACATGGTACTACCTCAATTCTTCAGGAGCAATGCAAACGGGCTGGTTTAGTGCAGGAGGCAAATGGTATTATGCATTTAGTTCAGGAGCTTTAGCAGTCAATACAACTACACCTGATGGATATCGCGTTAATTACAATGGCGAGTGGATCAGATAGGGAATTCTGACTATCTGAAAAATAGAATTAAAAACACTATTATTCTGTCTAATATAGTTTGATTAATTAAGAGATATAGATTTTCAAATGACTTCATAAATTTTTATAATAAAAAAATAAAAGTACATAATTTTGGGAAACTGTACCAAATGAATTGTGCTCTCTTTTAAAAGAGTTTATAAGAAAAACTTTCCCTTGTATTTCCAAGTCATTTTTCTTGAATCCCTCCCCTTCTTTTGATAGACTAATAGATAGTTTGAAAAAAAGGAGACTAAATATGAAAAAATTTGTTGCTGAATTAATCGGTACATTTATGCTTGTGTTCATCGGAACAGGAGCTGTTGTTTTTGGAAATGGTACAGAGGGTCTTGGACACCTTGGAATTGCTTTTGCCTTTGGTTTGGCAATCGTAGTCGCAGCCTTCTCAATCGGAACTGTTTCAGGTGCTCACTTGAATCCAGCTGTTTCTATCGCTATGTTTGTTAACAAACGTTTGTCATCTTCAGAACTTGTAAACTACATCCTTGGTCAAGTAGTTGGAGCTTTCCTTGCTTCAGGATCTGTATTCTTCCTCTTGGCAAATTCAGGTATGTCAACTGCAAGTCTTGGTGAAAATGGCTTGGCAAACGGTGTAACTGTATTTGGTGGTTTCTTGTTTGAAGTCATCGCAACATTCTTGTTTGTTTGGTTATCATGACTGTAACATCAGCAAGCAAAGGGAATGGCGCTATTGCTGGTTTGGTGATCGGTTTGTCATTGACAGCTTTGATTCTAGCTGGCTTGAACATCACTGGACTTTCAGTAAACCCAGCTCGTAGCTTGGCTCCTGCTGTATTGGTAGGTGGCGCAGCTCTTCAACAAGTTTGGATTTTCATCCTTGCACCAATCGTTGGTGGAGTTCTTGCAGCTCTTGTTGCTAAAAACTTCCTTGGAACTGAAGAATAATTCAACTATATCGAAAAAAATCCTACTCTCCATCTTGGAGGGTAGTTTTTTTATAGAAAAAAACACTCCCATAATCAAATGTGGGAGTGTTTTGTGATTAACTCAATTCAGCAACGATTGCCTTGATTTGTTCTGCAGTGTGAACACCAGCAACTTGTTTCACCACTTGTCCATCTTTTTTGAAAAGAAGAGTAGGGATAGACATGATACCGAATGAACGAGCTGTGTTTGGATTTTCATCAACGTCCATTTTAACAATCTTCAAGACATCTTCTGAAAGTTCTTCAGACAATTTATCCAAGATTGGACCTTGCATACGACAGGGACCACACCAAGTTGCCCAGAAGTCTACCAAGACCAATCCGTCTTTAGTTTCTTGTTCAAATGTTGCGTCTGTAATTGCTTTTGCCATAGTATTTCTCCTTTTTAGTTATATTGGCTTAAATCTTGTTTCATGAGATAGAAGAAGACATCTCCGTAAGTCCCATGATAGTCCAAGTCATGGCCCTTGTAGGTCAATTTTTGGACAGGGTAGTGGTCTGCGACACCAATCAAGCAGGTCTGTTGAGAATGTTCAAAGTCGTCGTAAGACTCAAAGGTTATGGTTCTCTCTTGCTTGCTAGCATCAAGATAGATGATTTGAATCATAAGGTACTCCTTTGCTAAATCATATCTTCATTTTACTCCTTGGAAAGGAATGTCAAGAAAATTGATTGCGCACGCAAGTTTTTTTTGTAAAAATTTTAGGAAAGCCAACTTGCTTTTGTTTCAAGGCTTTCTTCTACAGCTGTTTGTAGATAGGCAAGAGTTGTCTGACCCTCCTTAGTGAGGCAGATAAAACTAGCTCGCTTGTCCTGGTCGCAGCATCTCCGACTAAGTAAGCCGCAGTTTTTTGCTTCTAAGCGAGCCACCATCCGTGAAACAGCACTAGGGCTCAGGTGGAGTTTGTCTGGCAAGTCGATTTGTCGTAGGGATTTGCCTTCAGCCTGATTTAGAAAATGCAAGAGATAAAATTCCTTGAGTGTCAAGGTTTGTTCACTCTGCTCAGCGATGGTCTCTTCTAAAATAGCTTCTAGCTCTACTTGCCTACGGTTGAAGTCAAACCATTTTTCTAAGTAAGTCATGCCCATCTCCTTTCCCTCTATAATCGTATAATCATACTAGTGCATCTATGATGCTTGCGCACGCAATTAGTATACAACTTTTTCTCCAAGATAGCAAGTAGGACAATTATCTGGATTTTCCTTGAAATTTTCTGAAAAAATAGTAAACTGGTATGCAGAAAGTCTATTTGTGGAGTTTACAATGAAGTTATATGTTCAGTTAATGATTCTCTTTGTCATTTCACTAATTGGTGAGGGAATCTCTAGCTTTTTCCATTTGCCTATTCCTGGAAGCATTATCGGTTTGATTATTTTATTTTTAGCCTTGCAGTTCAAGTGGTTGCGGGTACGTCATGTCAACATGGTTGGGAATTTTCTCCTAGCTAATATGACCATCCTCTTTCTACCTCCTGCGGTTGGAATTATGGAAAAATTTGATGTGATTGCTCCCTATCTCCTGCCGATTGTTTTGATTGTATTTTTTGCGGCAGTCATCAATATCATCTTGATTGCGCTGGTGGTTCAGTTTATCAAAAAACGCTATGAAGGTGATTATGAAAAAGGAGGTGTCAAATGAGCCAATTGGTATCCAATCCTCTTTTTGGGATTGCCCTGTCCATCTTAGCCTATCTTGGGGGAATGATGATTTTCAGACGCTATCCTCATCCCTTAACGACTCCCTTGTTGCTGTCAGCTATTTTTATTATCATCTTTCTAAAGGTGACTGGTATTTCTTACCAAGATTACTATCAAGGTGGGGTCTATCTTAATAATTTAATCGTGCCATCAACTGTAGCTCTAGGAATTCCCCTCTATAAGAGTTTCCATCTCATGAAGCATCATGTCAGAAGTATTTTGCTGGGGAGCTTCCTAGCTGTCATCGTCAATACCACTTTTACAGCCCTAGTCGCAAAAATCTTTGGCATGGACTTTTTCCTAGCCATTTCCCTCTTTCCTAAGTCAGTAACGACCGCCATGGCAGTAGGAATTACAGAGAAGTTGCAGGGCTTGACTACCGTGGCACTAGTAGTTGTAGTAGCGACTGGTATTTTGACCAGTGTTATCGGACCAACACTGTTGAAATGGCTCAAGATTGACGATCCAGTAGCTGCTGGTCTTGCTCTTGGAGGAACTGGTCACGCAGTTGGAACGGGAACAGCCTTTCGTTATGGACCAGTTGCAGGTGCTATGGGAGGACTAGCCATCGGTGTTACCGGTATTCTCTATGTATTTGTCAGTCCCATCGTAGCAGGTTTGATATTGAGTTAAAAAATAAGAATTTTATATTTCTTTGTGTAAAAAGAAGCCCCCTAGCTTTGTTTGCTAGGGGATTCATTTATTATTGCAAATTAACTTTATTCTTTAAGATATAATAGGTTCCAAGATAGAAGATGATGCTTAGAATTAGGTCCTTGAAAATTTCAAAGGATATCATCCAATTGTAGTCAAAATCGATGCGAAGATTGAGGGTGATAAATCCAAGTATAGTCTGGATGACGATGTAGGCTACAACTGCAAGAGCTGTACGGTATTCATTAAAGAGTTGACCTATAGAGATAGACAAGTAGATGCAGAGAATTCCTGCCACTGTACTAAAGATATACGAAATCAGAGATAAACCGATACTATCTAAATAATGGCCAAAAAAGTATCTGATCATATAGACATCAATAATTTGTGGGTCTACTGTCACTAAAAAGATATAAATACTTAGAATGAAAACTACTGCACTAAGCAAAGACCAGAGGAAAGCCCCCAAGAGTTTTGCTAGGATGATTTGGTGTTCAGATACAGGTAGGGTTAAAGTTAGGTATCCTTGACGCTCATAAACACTACCCTTGAAGCGACGGATGATCAATATCAAGGTTGAAATACTCATGGTAATGATTAGTCCTCCGAAAATAAAGGCCTGAAATACTAGCATGATTGATTCTTGATCTTGAGAAGATAGCATTTTGATGGCACTAGCCTGTAATCCAATGATGACAGAAAGTGCCAATACAGCACCATAAAGAGCTAAATACCATTTGTTAACATTTTTAAATTCATAACGAACTAAATTCCAAAACATAATAATCTCCTTTATCTAGGCTTTGAATTCATGACGGAAGAGTTGGTCGATAGACTCTCCAGATTCATAACGAATATCATCCACATTTCCTTGACGAACGACTTTTCCCTCCTTGAGGAAGATAATTTCGTCTAAGATAGGCTCGATATCTGAAATCAAGTGAGTTGAAATCAAGACAGTCGAAGTTGGGGAGTAGTTGTTGATGATAGTGTTCAAAATATAGTCACGAGCTGCGGGATCGACACCACCGATTGGTTCATCAAGGATATACAAACGAGCATCACGACTCATGACCAGAATCAACTGAACCTTCTCTTTATTCCCTTTTGAGAGTTTTTTGAAGCGGCTATTTTCATCGATGCCAAGGTCACGAAGAAGACCTTGAGCACGTTCTAGATCGAAGTCTTGGTAGAAAGTCTTGAAATAGGTAAGAGCCTCTTTAACCTTCATTTGCTCGTTGAGATAGGTCGTATCAGGCAGATAAGAAACAATTGCTTTAGTTGCTGGGCTTGGCTCCATGCCATTGATCAGAATACGCCCTTGTTCAGGTTGAAGTAAACCGTTGATGAGTTTAATCAAGGTTGTCTTACCAGAGCCGTTAGGTCCAAGCAAGCCAACGATTTTTCCAGCTGGGATTTCAAGGGAAACATTTGCCAGAGCAGGACTTGCTCCATAGGATTTTGATACATTTTCAAAAGTTAACAAGGTCATAGTTTAAACTCCTTCAATATAATCTCTTAAAACAGTCGGTAGTTCTCCTTTTTTATAGCCAAATTCTACCATGCCTGTTACAAACTGTTGCAACTGTTCTTCAGAAAGTTGCTTTCGGGATTGGAGAATTAAGTCCAAATCCTCTGTGACAAAGCGCCCGGAAGTTCGTTTGGAATAAACGAAGCCTTCCCTCTCCAAGTCCGATAGGGCACGCTGGATAGTGTTAGGATTGACCCCTGCTTCACTAGCTAGTTCTCTAACAGTTGGAAGCTGTTGATTGGGTTCAAGTTTATGGGAAATGATTTGCAGTTTGATTTTGTCCATAATCTGCATATAGATGGGTTTGTTGTTATCAAATGTCCAAGACATCGCGGTCTCCTTTCTACCTCCTTTGTGTTAATTCAATAATACAACAAAACAAAAAAGATGTCAAGCCAAAAGGAAAATTATTTTGGGAATTATTCAAAAAATGGTATAATGAGAAGAAAACGACAAGGAGGGGAAGGCATGCGTTGTCCAAAATGTGGCGCTACAAAATCAAGTGTAATTGATAGTCGACAGGCCGAAGAAGGAAATACCATTAGACGTAGACGTGAGTGTGAAGAGTGTCAACACCGTTTCACGACCTATGAACGTGTAGAAGAAAGAACTCTGGTTGTAGTCAAGAAGGATGGCACACGGGAGCAGTTCTCCAGAGATAAAATCTTTAACGGGATTATTCGTTCGGCTCAAAAACGTCCGGTGTCTAGTGATGAGATTGGCATGGTGGTCAATCGTATCGAACAAAAACTCCTCAGTCGCAATGATAATGAAATTCAAAGTGAAGATATTGGTTCTCTGGTCATGGAAGAATTGGCTGAACTGGATGAAATCACTTACGTTCGTTTCGCCAGTGTTTACCGTAGTTTCAAAGATGTGAGCGAGCTAGAAAATCTTCTCAAACAAATTACGCAATCTTCAAAGAAGAAAAAGGAAAAATAAATGAAGCCTAATGATCGTTTTTCTTTTCTCAAGAATAATCGGGTGTCGCAAGATACCTCCACTCTGGTGCAGTGCTACCTCCCGATTATCGGTCAGGATGCGCTCAGTCTCTACCTTTATATACTTGCTTTCTGGGATGATGGCCAAAAAGAACACCTTTTTGCATCAATTCTCAACCACCTCAATTTTGGGATGGACAGACTCTTAAAGGCTTTTAAAATCTTATCAGCCTTCAATTTGGTTACCCTCTACCAAAATGGAGATGGTTATAAACTTGTTATTCATCCAACACTTTCTCAATCTGACTTCTTGCGTCATACAGTGTATCGTACTTTGTTGGAGAAAAGGATTGGCGATATGGCTGTATCTGATTTGCGTCAAGAGCAGGCAGGCGGAGAGCCTTTGACTGTTCCTTTGAGTCAGGCCTTTCCAGAGATAGAAGAATTGGCTAGTCATGATGATCCACCAGTAAAAGCTGATTTTAAATGATTTTGATTTGGATCATTTTCGTCAGCTCATGGCTCGAGATGGTCTCCGTTTCCAAGATGAACAGTCAGATGTTTTAGAGTTGTTTAAAATCGCTGACGAGAAAAAATGGACCTGGTTTGAAACCTATCAGTTAGCTAAAGGAACAGCTGTTTCGCAGATTATATCTGTTAAACGGATGCGGGAGAAGATAGCTCAAAATCCTGTATCGTCGGATTTTAGTCCCCAAGAAGCGACCATTATCCGAGAAGCTAAAAGTAAAACTGCCTTGCAATTTTTAGCGGGAATCAAACAAACCCGAAATGCTGGAATTATCCAAGCTGAACGCGATTTGCTAAAACAGATGGCAGACTTGGGCTTGCTTGATGAAGTCATTAATGTTGTTATACTTTTGACCTTCAACAAGGTTGATTCAGCCAATCTCAATGAAAAGTATGCCATGAAAGTGGCTAATGATTACTCTTATAACAAGATTCGTTCTGCTGAGGAAGCTGTACTTCGAATCAGAGAGAAGAGTCAAAAGGGGCAAGAACCAAAAAATAACAAGACCAAACCTAGTAAAACCAATGTTCCTAAGTGGAGCAATCCAGACTATAAAAATGAGACTAGCGAGCAAACTCGTCTGGAACTAGAACGTAAGAAACAAGAAATGTTAGCTCGATTAGAAAAAGGAGGAGACTAGATGGAAAGTGTCGGAGACGTACTCAAGCGTCAGCCAAGCCGTTTTCAGTATCAGGATTTAGTCCAGCAAATTGTACAAGATCCTGATGTGGCGGTTTTTATCCAGCAAGCATCCCTCAGCCAAGAAGAGTTAAATCGGAGTATCTCCAAGTTTAACCAATACATCACGGAACGCGATAAGTTTCTCCGTGGTGATACTGACTATATCGCACGTGGCTACAAACCGATTCTCGTGATGAATCATGGTTATGCAGACGTAGCTTATGAAGAGACTCCCGAATTAATTGCTGCAGAAAAAGAGGCAGCTATTAAAAATAGGCTTCGTCTGATTAATCTTCCAGCTAGCCTCAAAAAAGCCAGTCTAGCTCAAGTTGATTTGGACGACCTTGGACGCTTGCCTGTTTTTGAAAAGCTCCTAGCTTTTGTGGAACAATATCCAACTATCCGAAAAGGTCTCTATCTCTATGGAGACTTTGGAGTTGGGAAGAGTTTTATGGTCGCTGCCCTAGCACATGACTTGTCAGAAAAACGTGGTGTTTCATCAACTCTTCTCCATTATCCGAGCTTTGTTATTGATGTCAAAAATGCTATTGGTGATGGAAATGTTAAGACTTTGGTGGATGAGATTAAGCAAGCTGAAGTTTTGATTTTGGATGATATTGGTGCTGAACAATCAACACCGTGGGTCCGTGATGAAATCTTGCAGGTCATTCTTCAGTATCGTATGCAGGAAGATTTACCAACCTTTTTCACTTCCAACTTCAATTTTGAAGATTTGGAAAAACATTTTGCAAAAGGCAAGAACGGAAACGATGAAACTTGGGAAGCCAGACGTGTTATGGAGCGTATTCGTTACCTTGCTGAAGAAACACAACTAAAAGGAGAAAACCGTCGATGACAGAAACGATTAAATTAATGCAAAGCCACTCATCAGTGCGCAGATTTAAGGAGCAAGAGATTCCTCAAGAGGACTTGAATGAGATTTTGAAGTCTGCCCAAATGGCTTCAACTTGGAAAAATTTCCAATCTTATTCAGTGATTTTAGTGAGAAGTCAAGAGAAGAAAGATGCTCTTTATGAACTAGTTCCTCAGGAAGCTATTCGTCAATCTGCAGCATTCTTGCTTTTTGTTGGTGATCTAAACCGTGCAGAAAAAGGAGCTCGTCTTCATACAGATACTTTCCAACCTCAAGGTGTGGAAGGTCTCTTAATTACATCTGTGGATGCTGCACTTGCTGGGCAAAATACCTTGCTGGCTGCAGAGAGTCTAGGTTACGGTGGGGTAATTATTGGTTTGGTGCGTTACAAATCTGCTGAGTTAGCAGATTTGTTCAAGCTTCCTGACTATACTTATCCTGTTTTTGGGATTGCACTTGGTGTGCCAAATCAAAGACACGATGTTAAACCAAGATTACCTTTGAGTCAAATGGTATTTGATGAAGAATACCAAGAACAGTCAGTTGAGGCAATTGAAGCCTATGACCGTGTGCAGGCTGAGTATGCTGGTGCGCGTGCTACGACGACTTGGAGTCAACGTCTTGCAGAGCAATTCGGTAATCCAGAACCAAGTTCGACTAGAGAAAATCTGGAACAGAAAGTTATTGTAGAAAGTGAGAAAACATGGCCTTACCTACTGTTGCCATTGTCGGACGTCCCAATGTTGGGAAGTCAACCCTATTTAACCGAATCGCTGGAGAGCGGATTTCGATTGTAGAAGATATTGAAGGAGTGACTCGTGACCGTATTTATGCGACAGGTGAGTGGCTTAACCGTTCTTTCAGTATGATTGATACAGGGGGAATTGACGACGTTGATGCTCCATTTATGGAACAAATCAAACACCAGGCAGAAATTGCCATGGAAGAGGCTGACGTCATCGTCTTTGTAGTTTCCGGTAAGAAGGAATCACAGATGCAGACGAATACGTAGCACGTAAACTTTATAAGACCAATAAGCCAGTTATCCTTGCCGTTAATAAAGTTGACAATCCAGAGATGCGAAATGATATCTACGATTTCTATGCTCTGGGCTTGGGCGAACCGCTACCCGTCTCATCTGTCCATGGTATTGGTACGGGGGATGTCTTAGATGCTATCGTAGAAAATCTCCCTCATGAAGTTGAAGAAGAAAATCCAGATGTCATTAAATTCAGCTTAATTGGACGTCCAAATGTCGGAAAATCTAGCTTGATCAATGCTATCTTGGGTGAAGACCGCGTAATTGCTAGTCCTGTTGCTGGTACAACTCGTGATGCCATTGATACACATTTTACAGATGCGGATGGTCAAGAGTTTACCATGATTGATACGGCTGGTATGCGTAAGTCTGGTAAAGTCTATGAAAACACAGAGAAATACTCAGTCATGCGTGCCATGCGAGCTATTGACCGTTCAGATGTTGTTCTGATGGTCCTCAATGCTGAAGAGGGTATCCGTGAGTACGACAAGCGTATTGCTGGTTTTGCTCATGAAGCTGGTAAAGGGATGATTATAGTGGTCAATAAATGGGATACGCTTGAAAAAGACAACCACACCATGAAAAACTGGGAAGAAGATATCCGTGAGCAGTTCCAATACTTGCCTTACGCACCAATTATCTTTGTCTCTGCTTTGACCAAACAACGTCTTCACAAGTTGCCTGAGATGATCAAGCAAATCAGCGAGAGTCAAAATACTCGTATCCCGTCAGCAGTCTTGAACGACGTGATTATGGATGCTATTGCCATCAATCCAACGCCGACAGACAAAGGAAAACGCCTTAAGATTTTCTATGCGACCCAAGTGGCAACCAAACCACCAACCTTTGTGATCTTTGTCAATGAAGAAGAACTTATGCACTTTTCTTACCTGCGTTTCTTGGAAAATCAAATCCGCAAGGCCTTTGTTTTTGAGGGAACTCCAATCCATCTCATCGCAAGAAAACGTAAATAAAAAAGTAGAATCTGGAATGACATTTCCAGATTTTTTTGATAGAATGAAAGCAAAGAAAACGCTATCGAAAAGAGGTGTCGATAATGAAACTGTCGTTTAATCAATTGATACTCTTATTTCCTTGCTTTTGCTTTTTCTATTGGATAGACAATGCTGATAGAAACAGTAAGTTTTTCCCCATCATCTACTATTTCTACTGGATTTATTTTTCCCTTTTAGCTCTGTTTAGTCTGGATCTGACAATTTTTTCATTCTTATTTTTCCCTCTTGTTCTCAAACATGTATCAGATATGAGTGCTTGGGGTGTTTGGTTGCTGTTGATAGTCCTATCTCTAGGCAGTGACTGGCTAGACTACATCTTCTTCAAAAAAATGTTTCGTTTGAGACGGGAGTTAGGGAAATCTAAAGGTGGAAGGCCTTGATTTATATCGGTTTCTATTTGTAGGAGGTGGCTTATGGCACGTCTAAAATCATTTATTTCATGCTATTCCAAGGTTTATATTGGTTTAGTTTGTTTATCTGGCTTGCGTTCTTCTTTGTCCTTTGGGGTAATCCGGTTATGGGGGTAAAGATTGACATCTTCATCATACAGAAAATCTTGCTAGTTTTTGGCATTCTGTCTATTTTGATGGCCTTGTTATCCAAGAAAGTCAGTCTTTTTATTTTTGGCATTGTCTGCTGTCTTTCTCTTTGGATTAATCTATTTATCCTATTTGCCATTTTGCCAATTTTTGGCAATTGAAGTATCATAAAAGCCAGAGAGGTTAGCTTGGAAACTAGCCTCTTTTTCCTTTTCAAAATGGGGATTCTTCCTTGAAAATAATCAGTAATTATGCTAAAATTAAAAGAACATTCTAAAATATTCGGAATTTAAAGTAAGGAAAAAAATGGCAAATTTATTAAAAACAATTATCGAAAATGATAAGGGAGAACTTCGTCGTCTTGAAAAGATGGCAGATAAAGTCATAAAATATGAAGATGAGATGGCTGCATTGACCGACGAGCAGCTACAAGCAAAAACAGTAGAGTTTAAACAACGCTATCAAAATGGTGAAACGCTTGATCAGTTGTTGTATGAAGCATTTGCGGTTGTCCGTGAAGGTGCTAAGCGTGTTCTCGGTCTTTTCCCGTATAAAGTTCAGGTTATGGGAGGGATTGTTCTTCACCATGGTGACGTTCCAGAGATGCGTACTGGTGAAGGTAAAACCTTGACTGCGACTATGCCAGTTTACCTCAATGCACTTTCAGGTAAAGGGGTACACGTTGTTACGGTCAACGAATATCTATCTGAACGTGACGCGACTGAGATGGGTGAGCTCTATTCATGGCTTGGTTTATCGGTAGGGATTAACTTGGCAGCTAAGTCTCCGATGGAGAAAAAAGAAGCTTACCTTTGTGATATTACCTACTCAACTAACTCTGAGATTGGATTTGACTATCTTCGTGATAACATGGTTGTTCGTGCAGAAACTATGGTTCAACGTCCACTTAACTATGCCTTGGTCGATGAGGTTGACTCTATCTTGATTGACGAAGCTAGAACACCTTTGATTGTGTCAGGAGCAAATGCTGTTGAGACTAGCCAGCTTTATCATATGGCAGACCAATATGTTAAATCACTAGATAAAGATGATTACATCATTGATATCCAGTCTAAAACAATTGGCCTATCTGATTCAGGAATTGACAAGGCTGAAAGTTACTTCAACCTAAGCAACCTATATGATATTGAAAACGTGGCTCTTACTCACTTTATCGACAATGCTCTTCGTGCCAACTACATCATGACCTTGGACATTGACTATGTGGTTAGTGAAGATCAGGAAATCTTAATTGTCGATCAATTTACAGGTCGGACTATGGAAGGGCGTCGCTACTCAGACGGATTGCACCAAGCGATTGAAGCTAAGGAAGCTGTACCAATCCAAGATGAGACTAAGACGTCTGCCTCAATCACCTATCAGAACCTCTTCCGTATGTACAAGAAATTGTCAGGGATGACAGGTACTGGTAAGACAGAGGAAGAGGAGTTCCGTGAAATTTATAATATTCGTGTTATTCCAATCCCGACAAACCGTCCAGTTCAACGTATCGACCATCCAGACTTACTTTTTGCTAGTCTTGAAGCTAAATTTAAGGCTGTTGTAGAAGATGTGAAAGCTCGATACCAAAGGTCAACCAATCTTGGTTGGTACTGTTGCTGTTGAAACCAGTGATTACATTTCGAAGAAATTAGTTGCAGCTGGCATTCCTCATGAAGTTTTGAATGCTAAGAACCACTATAAAGAGGCCCAAATCATCATGAATGCTGGTCAACGTGGTGCAGTTACTATCGCAACCAACATGGCAGGTCGTGGTACTGATATTAAGCTTGGTGAAGGGGTTCGTGAACTTGGTGGACTTTGTGTCATCGGTACAGAACGTCATGAGAGTCGTCGTATCGATAACCAGCTCCGCGGGCGTTCGGGACGTCAAGGAGACCCAGGTGAATCTCAATTCTACCTCTCTCTTGAAGATGATTTGATGAAACGCTTTGGTTCAGAACGTTTGAAAACTGTCTTTGAACGCTTCAACATGTCTGACGAAGCTATTGAATCTCGTATGTTGACTCGTCAAGTAGAAGCGGCTCAAAAACGTGTTGAAGGAAACAACTACGATACACGTAAACAAGTCCTTCAGTATGATGATGTTATGCGTGAGCAACGTGAGATTATTTATGCTCAACGTTATGATGTTATTACAGCCGATCGAGATCTTGCTCCTGAGATTCATGCCATGATTAAGCGCACTATTAACCGTGTGGTAGATAATCATGCTCGTTCTAAACAAAATGAAAAACTAGAAGCTATATTGAACTTTGCTAAATACAATTTACTTCCTGAGGACTCTATCTCTCTTGAAGACTTGTCAGGCTTGTCAGATAAAGCTATCAAAGAAGAACTCTTCCAACGAGCTTTGGTTGTTTACAATAACCAGGTTGCAAAACTTCGTGATGAAGAGGCTGTTAAGGAATTCCAAAAAGTATTGATTCTACGTGTAGTTGACAACAAATGGACAGACCATATCGATGCTTTAGACCAGCTGCGTAATGCTGTTGGGCTACGTGGATATGCTCAGAACAATCCAGTCGTAGAGTATCAAGCAGAAGGTTTCCGTATGTTCAATGATATGATTGGTTCTATTGAATTTGATGTGACTCGTTTGATGATGAAAGCTCAGATTCATGAACAAGAACGCCCTCAAACGGAGCGTCATATCAGTACAACAGCAACTCGTAACATCCTGCTCAGCAAGCTAATCTTCCAGAAGATTTGGACTTGAGCCAGGTGAAGCGCAATGACTTATGCCCATGTGGTTCAGGTAAGAAGTTTAAAAATTGTCATGCTAAAAGACATTAAGACTGAATACTTTCAGGCGGATGCCTAGTGAAAAGTGAATTTTTACTTGGCGTCCGTTTACTTTATAAGGAGACGACTCATGGTATTTACAGCAAGAAGTCCTAAAATTAATATCGAAGAAGTTCGTAGTTTGTCTAGATTAGATGGAGAGGCACTTTTCAATAAAACACAACGGGACCGAGAGTTAGAAGCTATCATTCGTGGGGAAGATCAGCGTTTATTATTAGTGATTGGACCATGTTCATCAGATAATGAAGAGGCAGTCCTCGAGTATGCCAAGCGCTTATCAGCCCTACAAGAAGAAGTCAAAGATCGTATCTTTATGGTTATGCGAGTCTATACAGCTAAACCTCGTACTAATGGAGACGGCTATAGGGATTGATCCATCAGCCGAATGCTAAGGAAGCTCCAAGTCTTATTAATGGGATTAAGGCAGTTCGTCAACTGCACTATCGTGTCATTACGGAGACTGGTATGACAACCGCTGATGAGATGCTCTATCCAGAAAATCTACCACTTGTAGATGATTTGATTTCTTATATGGCTGTCGGAGCTCGTTCTGTTGAAGACCAACAGCACCGTTTTGTAGCTAGTGGGGCAGATTTTTCAACAGGTTTTAAAAATCCTACATCAGGCAATCTCAATGTCATGTTTAATGGGATTTATGCAGCTCAAAATAAGCAAAGTTTCCTTTTCCTAGGGAAAGAAGTGGAGACAAGTGGCAATCCACTCGCTCATGCTATTTTGCGTGGAGCCCTAAATGAATATGGGAAAAACATCCCTAACTACTATTATGACAATCTGCTAGAAACCATTGCTCGCTATGAAGAAATGGGTTTGGAAAATCCTTTTATTATCATTGATACCAACCATGACAACTCAGGCAAGCAATACATGGAGCAAATCCGGATCGTTCGTCAGACCTTAATTAACCGTGACTGGAATGAGAAGATCAAGAAATACGTTCGTGGTTTTATGATTGAGTCTTATCTGGAAGATGGACGTCAAAATGCACCTGAGGTTTTTGGTAAGTCTATCACAGATCCATGTCTAGGTTGGGACAATACAGAAGCACTTGTCCGAGAAATCTACCAAACACTAGGAGAATAAGATGGCATTTATCGAAAAAGGCCAAGAAATAGATATTGAGGCCATTAAGGCTGAGACCCAGTTGTCATCTGGAGTCTTGCGTTATAAGGAAGCGCGTGATAAAGAATTGGCATCTATCATCTCAGGTGAGGACGATCGGATCCTTTTAGTGATGGGTCCGTGTTCTTCAGATAATGAAGAAGCAGTATTGGAGTATGCTCGTCGATTAGCCGACTTGCAGAAAAAAGTAGCCGACAAAATCTTTATCGTCATGCGGGTCTATACGGCCAAGCCCCGTACCAATGGAGATGGCTACAAGGGCTTGATTCATCAACCAAATACAAATAAAGCTCCAAGTCTCATCAATGGTTTGCAGGCAGTTCGTCAGCTCCATTACCGCGTAATCACAGAGACAGGTTTGACCACGGCAGATGAAATGCTCTATCCATCAAATCTAGTTTTGGTTGATGATTTGGTCAGTTACCACGCAGTAGGCGCTCGATCAGTAGAGGACCAGGAGCACCGATTTGTGGCTTCAGGGATTGATGCTCCAGTAGGAATGAAGAATCCGACATCAGGCAATCTCGGTGTTATGCTTAATGCTATCTATGCTGCACAAAACAAGCAAACCTTCCTCTACCATGGCCAAGAAGTAGAGACTTCAGGAAATCCATTGGCCCACGTCATCCTTCGTGGTGCTATGAATGAATACGGCAAAAATGAGCCTAACTTCTACTATGAAACGCTTTTAGATGCCATCAGTCGCTATGAGACTATGGGCCTGGAAAATCCTTTTATCATAATCGATACCAATCATGACAATTCAGGTAAGCAATATATGGAGCAAATTCGAATTGTCCGTCATACCTTACAGAATCGTGACTGGAATGAAAAGATTAAGAAAACAGTCCGAGGCTTTATGATTGAGTCTTATCTAGCTGATGGTCGCCAAAATCAACCAGAAATCTTTGGTTGCTCGATTACCGATCCTTGTCTAGGTTGGGAAAATACAGTAGCCCTGGTAGAAGAAATTTATACTACTTTAACAAAATAAATGAAAAGGATGGAGTTGGGGGAATCTCAACTCCTTTTGATGAGAATGATAGTTGGACACGGAATTGATATCGAAGAATTAGCTTCGATAGCAGGAGCAGTTGAACGGCATGACGACTTTGTCAAACGAGTTTTGACTGCCAGTGAAATGGAGCGATTTAATAGTCTTAAAGGTCGTAAACAAATTGAATTTTTAGCGGGGCGCTGGTCAGCTAAGGAAGCTTTTGCTAAGGCTCTTGGAACTGGTATCGGTAAACTTAGTTTTCAAGATTTAGAAGTTTTGAATAACGAGAAAGGTGCCCCTTACTTTAATAAGTCCCCTTTTTCAGGAAAGGTTTGGCTGTCGATTAGTCATACAGATCAGTTTGTAACAGCTAGTGTCATTTTGGAGGAAAATCATGAAATCTAGTCCACACAGACCGACCAAGGCTCTCATTAATCTAGGAGCAATCCGCTATAATATTCAACAAATGGGAGCACACATTACCCAAAATACTCTTAAATGGGCGGTAGTGAAAGCCAATGCCTATGGACATGGAGCTGTAGCTGTTGCAAGAGCTATCCAGGATGATGTAGATGGTTTTTGTGTTTCAAATATTGATGAAGCTATTGAACTTCGTCAAGCAGGCATTGATAAAAAAATTCTCATTCTGGGTGTATCGGAGCTAGCGTCCGTTGAACTGGCTCGAGAATTTGATATTGCTTTGACAGTTGCAGGCTTAGAGTGGGTTCAAAGTTTAGTAAGTCATCAGGCTGACCTAGCTGGTTTGACCGTTCATCTCAAGATTGATTCAGGTATGGGACGGATTGGCTTTAGAGAGGTAAGCCAGGTTGAGGAAGCTCAAATCTTGTTGAAAAAACATGGTGCTTGTGTCGAGGGAATTTTCACTCACTTTGCAACTGCAGACGAGGAGTCAGATACCTACTTTAATATCCAGCTGGAGCGTTTTAAAGACATTCTTGCAGGCATGAAGGAAGTGCCAGAATTGGTACATGCCAGCAACTCCGCAACAACTCTTTGGCATGCAGAGACTGTTTTCAATGCAGTCCGTATGGGAGATGCCATGTATGGTCTGAATCCTAGTGGTCAAGTTCTGGACTTGCCTTATAATTTGAATCCTGCCTTGACTTTAGAATCGGCAATAGTCCATGTCAAGACAGTTCCTACTGGTTCTTGTGTAGGATATGGTGCTACCTACCAATCAGATAGCGAAGAAGTAATTGCAACTCTGCCAATCGGTTACGCAGATGGTTGGACGCGAGATATGCAGAATTTCTCAGTCTTGGTAGATGGCCAATTGTGTCTATCGTCGGGCGAGTTTCTATGGATCAAATCACCATTCGTCTACCGAAGGTATATCCATTGGGGACCAAAGTCACCTTGATTGGTAGGAATGGTGATGAGGAAATTACAGCAACACAGGTAGCGACTTATCGTGGAACTATCAACTATGAGGTAGTCTGCCTCCTCAGTGATCGTATTCCAAGAGAATATCATTAAACAAACAGAAAGGAGAGCAAGATGAATTTGCACCAACCCTTGCATGTCTTACCTGGAGTGGGACCGAAGTCAGCCGAGAAGTACGCTAAATTAGGAATTGAAAACTTGCAAGATCTCTTGCTCTACTTTCCTTTCCGCTATGAGGATTTTAAGAGCAAGCAAGTGCTGGAATTAGAAGATGGAGAAAAGGCTGTTCTGTCTGGCCAAGTTGTGACACCTGCCAGTGTCCAGTATTATGGTTTCAAGCGCAATCGTCTTCGCTTTAGTCTTAAGCAGGGAGAAGTTGTTTTTGCGGTTAATTTCTTTAACCAGCCCTATCTGGCAGATAAGATTGAGTTAGGGGCAACTCTTGCCGTCTTTGGCAAGTGGGACCGTGCCAAAGCTAGTCTGACAGGTATGAAGGTTTTAGCCCAAGTAGAAGATGACCTCCAACCTGTTTATCGATTGGCCCAAGGGGTTAGTCAAGCTGGTCTTGTTAAGGTTATCAAGACAGCCTTTGATCAGGGCTTGGATCTCTTGATAGAAGAAAACATCCCCCAAAGTCTACTAGATAAGTACAAACTCATGCCCCGTAGTCAGGCTGTGCGTGCCATGCATTTCCCTAAGGATTTAGCAGAGTATAAGCAGGCACTTCGTAGGATCAAGTTTGAAGAACTCTTTTACTTTCAAATGCAGCTACAGACCCTCAAGTCTGAAAATAAGGTTCATGGAAGTGGTCTGGTCTTGAACTGGTCAGAAGATGAGTTGACTAAGGTCAAGGAGACTCTTCCTTTTGCCTTGACCCAAGCCCAAGAAAAAAGCCTGCAAGAAATTCTAACAGATATGAAGTCGGACCATCACATGAATCGACTCTTACAAGGGGATGTCGGTAGCGGGAAGACAGTGGTTGCAGGTCTTGCTATGTATGCTGCTGTAACGGCTGGTTACCAGGCTGCCCTCATGGTTCCAACAGAGATTCTTGCAGAGCAGCATTTTGAGAGTTTACAGGGGCTCTTTCCGGAATTAAAAATCGAGCTTTTGACAGGTTCCTTGAAAGTTGCAAAAAGGCGTGAGGTCTTGGAGACTATTGCTAAAGGCGATGCAGATTTTATTATCGGGACCCATGCCCTGATTCAAGAGGGCGTGGACTATGCTCGCCTTGGCTTGATTATCATTGATGAGCAACACCGTTTTGGTGTAGGGCAGAGACGAATTCTGAGAGAAAAAGGAGACAATCCTGATGTCCTCATGATGACAGCAACTCCTATTCCAAGAACCTTAGCCATCACAGCCTTTGGGGATATGGATGTTTCGATTATCGACCAGATGCCAGCTGGGCGAAAACCTATCATCACTCGCTGGATCAAGCATGAACAACTGCCTCAAGTCCTAACCTGGCTCGAGGAAGAAATACAAAAAGGTTCCCAAGCCTACGTCATTTCCCCTTTGATTGAAGAATCAGAAGCCCTGGACCTTAAAAATGCCATTGCCTTGTCAGAAGAATTGACGGCTCATTTTACAGGAAAAGCAGAAGTATCCCTCTTACATGGGAAGATGAAGAGTGATGAAAAAGACCAGATTATGCAGGATTTCAAAGAAAGAAAAACGGATATCTTAGTCTCTACAACCGTTATCGAGGTTGGGGTCAATGTTCCCAATGCAACAGTCATGGTTATCATGGATGCCGACCGTTTTGGCCTCAGTCAGCTCCACCAGCTTAGAGGTCGTGTAGGTCGAGGGGGATAAACAGTCCTATGCGATTCTTGTCGCTAATCCCAAGACCGACTCTGGGAAAGACCGGATGCGGATTATGACGGAAACGACTAATGGGTTTGTTCTAGCAGAAGAAGATTTAAAAATGCGTGGATCTGGAGAGATCTTCGGGACCAGACAATCAGGGCTACCAGAGTTTCAGGTGGCAGATATTATCGAAGATTTCCCTATTTTAGAAGAAGCTAGAAAGGTTGCCAGCTATATTAGTTCGCTACCAAACTGGCAAGAGGATCCAGAATGGCATATAGTTGCCCTCAATATCCAGAAGAAAGAATATTTGGATTAAGTTTTCTCTAAGAAAATGTTAAGTAAGCTTTTAGGATTATCGCTTATAGTAGAGTTACTAAAATGAAATGAGGAATGTCCGATGACAATTAAAGTAAACTATCAGAAAATATTTCAAACAGAACCACAATCTTCTCCTAAATATTAAGAAAAGAGCTACAAGGCTCTTTTTCTGTCTATAATGTAAACTTAGACTAGGGATTAATAGAATTATTGGTCCAGTCTATTTACTAATGCTAATAAGGTTGTTATAATTATCGAAACACATCAATTTACTTCTGAAAGGAGTTCACATGACTTTAGAAACAAGAGCTATTGCGGTTCAAGATACTTATGGCGAAAGATTTCAACATTGCTGGGGGTGTGGTCCTAAAAATGATTTGGGCTTGCATTTAAAAACTTATCCAAGTGTTGAGGGGACCATCTGTATCAGTCGTATCAAGGTGGATCCTCAGTACACTGGTGGAGTACCTGCTAATTTGTTTGGTGGTATGATTGCAGTTATCTTTGATTGTCACGGGACTGCTTCAGCGACATGGTTTTCACATCATGAAAAAAAGGCTTGAATTTAACACCAGAAACTGTGATTGGACGTTTTATTACTGCCCATTTAGAAGTTGACTATCTAAGTCCGACTCCAATCGATGATGAAATCATTGTTACCTCTACACTTGAGGAATTGGGAGCTAGAAAAGCAATCGTTAACATGGAAATGACTGTTGCTGGCAAGGTGAGAGCAAAGGCTAAAATGGTGGCAGTTGCTGTCAAAGACACTATGTAAACAAAGAGAATAAATAGTGAGAGCAAGGAATTGCTCTCTTTTTTCGTATTAGAATGATTTCATTTGTCAAATCCTAGGTAGATGAGGTCTCCTAGAGAAAATCCCTTGAAACTACTTTTAAACTAAACTTGATTAGCTAGAGAGCTTAAATACACTTTCTGTTTTAAGGTCTTTCTTGCAATGAATTTCCAGATATGATACAGTTATGATAACGCTTGCAAGAAGGAGGATTCTATGAGAAATCCAGCATTACTAGAAGAAATGAAAACTTATAAAGGACGTGATGAAGTCCCTCAAGAGTTTGATGCATTTTGGGATGGAGAGCTAGCAAAATTGTCTACTCTACCGGCTTACCAGTTAGAAGAACGTAATTTTCATATTCCAAATGTTCATTGCTATGAATTGACCTTTAAAGGGACTCGTGATGGACAAGTTTATGCCCGTGTCGTATTGCCAAAACTAGAAAAGAAAGTTCCAGTCATTTTCCACTTCCATGGTTATATGGGTCGTGGTTGGGACTGGACTGATATGCTGGCCTTTACGGTAGCTGGCTACGGTGTCGTGACCATGGATGTGCGAGGTCAATCTGGCTATTCTCAAGATGGCTTACGATCTCCGCTAGGGAATACAGTCAAGGGTCAAATTATCCGTGGAGCAGTAGAAGGAAAAGATCAACTCTTTTTCAAGGATGTTTATCTGGATATTTATCAGCTAGTTGAAATTGTGGCCAGTCTTCCACAAGTTGATGAAGAACAGTTGGCAAGTTACGGTGCTTCTCAAGGAGGAGCCTTGGCTTTGGTTGCTGCTGGTCTCAACCCTCGCATCAAGCGTACAGTTGCTATTTATCCATTCTTATCAGACTTCAGACGAGTCATTGAGATTGGTAATACTAGTGAAGCCTATGATGAACTTTTCCGCTACTTTAAGTTTCACGATCCCTTCCATGAAACAGAAGATCAAATCATGGAAACTCTGGGTTACATCGATGTGAAAAACTTTGCTCATCGTATTAAAGGACCTGTTCGAATGATTACAGGACTTGATGATGATGTTTGTTATCCAATTACCCAGTTTGCTATCTACAATCGTTTGACCTGTGAAAAGAGCTATCGTATCATGCCAGAGTACGCTCATGAGGCCATGAATGTCCATGTTAATGATCAAGTCTATAATTGGTTGTGTGGGAGTGAGATTCCATTTACCTACCTTGCTTAATAAAATTTCCTGAGACTTCTCATGAAGTCCAGGATTTTTATACAGGATGAAAGTAGTTTCATAAAGTTTGACTCTTCTAACTATATTTGAAAGTAAAATCTATTATACACTAGTATATCTATAATTTGTAATATTTATTATATAATAAATATAATAATAAATTTGAAAGGAGAAAAACTTGGAGCTAGTATAGTTTTAAGTTGCAAGAGTAGTTTAAATTAAAAAGAGTGGGACTTCCATTCAATAATACAGTTTCTTTTTGCCCTAAGTATTTAGGATTAAAATTTTTTCAAAAAAAGAAAGCGCTTTATTTTTTAATAAGAAAGGGAATATATGAATCAGAGACATTTTGATCGAAAACAACGATATGGAATTCGAAAATTTACAGTTGGAGCAGCTTCAGTAGTGATTGGAGCAGTTGTTTTTGGTGCTGCCCCAGTCTTGGCACAAGAAGCCACAACAAACAAAGAAGCAGAAACAGGAAGTCTAGCTAATCTAGATCAGAAGCCTGCAGATCCAGTAACTACAGTAAGTAATAGTGGAACAGAAGTCAACCGTGAAGAGTTGCAAGCAAACCCAGGGTCTGAAAAACCAACAGGAACAGAAGCAGCAAGTGAAACTCCAGGAACAGATGGTGAAAACGAAGAAGTTGGAAACATTCCGCGTGACTTTTATGCAAGAGAGTTAGAAAATGTAAATACTGTTCTAGAGAAGGAAGATGTTGAAACCAATCCTTCAAACGGTCAAATAGTTGATATGAAAGACGAGCTGGACAAGGTTAAAAAACTTCAGAATGCGACTATTCATATGGAGTTCAAACCAGATGCATCTGCACCAAATTTATACAGTCTTTTCTCAGTTTCAAGTGATACCAAAGTAGATGAATACTTCACCATGGCAATCCTTAATAACACAGCTATCGTTGAAGGTCGTGATGCCAATGGAAAACATTTCTATGGTGATTATAAAACTGCTCCTTTGAAGATTAAGCCAGGTGAGTGGAACTCTGTAACCTTTACAGTTGAAAGACCAAATGCAGACCAACCAAATGGTCAAGTTCGCGTCTATGTAAATGGTGTCTTGTCTCGAACAAGTCCTCAGTCTGGTCGTTTCATCCAAGACATGCCAGATGTCAATCGTATGCAAATTGGTACATTGAAACGTAAAGGCAAAAACCATTGGGGCGCTAATCTTAAAGTCCGTAATCTAACGGTTTATGATCGTGCCCTTTCTCCAGAAGAAGTTAAAAAACGTAGCCAACTTTTTGAAAGAGGAGAGTTGGAGAAGAAACTTCCTGAAGGAGCAAAAGTTACGGATAAACTGGACGTTTTTGAAGGTGGTGAGAACCGCAAGCCAAATAAAGATGGTATCGCAAGCTACCGTATTCCAGCCCTACTTAAAACGGATAAGGGAACCTTAATTGCTGGAGCAGACGAGAGACGTTTGCATCACTCTGACTGGGGTGATATCGGTATGGTCGTTCGTCGTAGTGATGATAAGGGTAAAACTTGGGGAGATAGAATCGTCATCTCAAATCCTCGTGACAATGAGAAGGCTAAGAGAGGTCATGCAGGCTCACCAGTCAACATTGACATGGCCCTAGTCCAAGATCCAAAGACGAAGCGAATCTTTGCCATCTATGATATGTTCGTAGAAGGCGAAGCTGTTAGAGATTTGCCAGAAAAGCGCCACAAGCTTATGAGAAAATTGGTGATAAGGTATATCAAGTCTTGTACAAACAAGGTGATGCAGCACGTTATACAATTCGTGAAAATGGCGAAGTTTTTGACCCTGAAAATAGAAAGACAGAATACCGTGTTGTAGTTGATCCTAAGAAACCAGCCTATAGTGATAAGGGTGACCTTTACAAGGGTGAGGAACTAATCGGTAATGTCTACTTTGATTACAGCGACAAGAACATCTTTAGAGTTTCAAACACTAATTATCTCTGGATGTCTTATAGTGATGACGATGGAAAAACTTGGTCTGCACCAAAAGATATTACATACGGTATTCGTAAGGACTGGATGCACTTCTTAGGTACTGGACCTGGTACAGGTATTGCCTTGCACTCAGGACCTCATAAAGGGCGTCTGGTTATCCCTGCCTACACTACAAATAACGTATCCTACCTAAGTGGTTCTCAGTCTTCACGCGTCATTTACTCAGATGACAATGGTGAAACATGGCAAGCAGGTGAAGCGGTCAATGATAACCGTCCAGTAGGTAACCAAACAATTCACTCTTCAACCATGAATAATTCAGGTGCTCAAAATACTGAGTCAACTGTTGTGCAGTTGAATAATGGAGATCTCAAACTCTTCATGCGTGGATTGACAGGTGATCTTCAAGTAGCGACAAGTAAAGATGGTGGAGCGACTTGGGAAAAAAAGATGTAAAACGCTATTCAGATGTCAAAGACGTCTACGTTCAAATGTCTGCCATTCATACGGTGCGACGATGGTAAGGAATATATCATCCTCAGTAATGCAGGTGGGCCAGGACGTTACAATGGTTTGGTACACTTGGCACGTGTGGAAGCTAATGGAGACCTAACTTGGCTCAAACATAATCCAATTCAAAGTGGCAAATTTGCTTATAACTCATTGCAAGATCTTGGAAATGGCGAATTTGGCTTGCTTTATGAGCATGCGACTGCCACTCAAAAATGAATACACCTTGTCTTATAAGAAATTCAACTGGGATTTCTTAAGTAAGGATATGATCTCTCCAACGGAAGCAAAAGTGAAAAATGCAGTTGAAATGGGCAAAAAAACATTATTGCTTTAGAATTTGATTCTGAAGTCTTAGTCAATCAGGCCCCAGTTTTGAAATTAGCTAATGGTAATTTGGTTCCATTCTTAACTCAGTATGATACGAAAACTCTATTATTTGCTGTAAGAAAAGAAGACATCGGTCAAGAAATCACTGAAATTGTAGCAGGTGCTATTGAAAGTATGCATAACTTACCAGTGAAACTTGAAGGAGCTGGGATTCAGGGGGAACTAATGGCAACGAAATTGCTATCAATGAAGTTCCAGAATTTACAGGTGGTGTAAACGGTGAAGAAGGTTCCGTTCATGACACACCAGGATATGAAGGTGGCGTGAATGGTGAATCCGGATCGGTTCACGAAGCACCAGAATTTACAGGTGGCGTGAATGGTGACGAAGGTGCAGTTCATGAAGTCCCAGAATTATCTGTTGAAGAAAGCTCAAAAGGTGACCCTGCAGTCCATGAAGTTCCAGAATATGAAGGTGGCGTGAATGGAGAAACAGGTTCCGTTCATGAAGCACCAGAATATGAAGGTGGCGTGAATGGAGAAACAGGTTCCGTTCATGAAGCACCAGAATATGAAGGTGGCGTGAATGGTGAAGGCGGTTCAGTACATGAAGCACCAGAATATGAAGGCGGTGTGAATGGTGAATCCGGCTCAGTTCATGAAGCGCCAGAATATGAAGGTGGCGTGAATGGTGAAGGCGGTTCAGTTCATGACGCCCCAGAATATGAAGGTGGCGTGAATGGTGAAGGCAGTTCAGTACACGAAGCACCAGAATATGAAGGTGGCGTGAATGGAGAAACAGGTTCCGTTCATGAAGCACCAGGATATGAAGGAGGTGTGAATGGAGACTCAGGTTCTGTTCATGAAGTTCCAGGATATGAAGGTAATGTGAATGGAGAAACAGGTTCCGTTCATGACGCACCAGGATATGAAGGAGGTGTGAATGGAGACTCAGGTTCTGTTCATGCAGCATCAGACTATGAAGGAGGTGTGAATGGAGACTTAGGTTCTGTTCATGAAGTTCCAGAATATGAAGGAGGTGTGAATGGAGACTCAGGTTCTGTTCATGAAGTTCCAGAATATGAAGGAGGTGTGAATGGAGAAACAGGTTCTGTTCATGCAGCATCAGAATTTGCAGGTGGTGTGAATGGCGCAAGTGGTTCCGTTCATGAAGTACCAGAATTTGCAGGTGGTGTGAATGGTGACTCAGGTTCTGTTCATGTAGCATCAGAATTTGCAGGTGGTGTGAATGGATCGGATGCAACTATCCGTGAAGAATTACATCAGGCGAAGCTTCCAGCAAGTATAACAGAGAATCCACTAGCTTTATCTCTATCAAATGATAGAACATACAAAGCACCATCTGTTGACGTGATGGGAGACAAATTGCCTGAAACAGGAAGTGAAGATGTAAGTCCTCTTGCATCTGTAGGACTTATAGGCTTACTCCTATCCATGTTTGCTGTTGGCAAGAAAAAAGAAGATTAATAAAATAGCTAAAATCGAAGAATTTCATCGAGAAATTTAACGTTGACAAGAAGGAGCCGTAACTAGAACTGGTTACGGCTTTTTATTTGGGTATTAAAAGAGTGGAGAAAGAAGTTTAAGGCTAGATCTATTGAAAAAATCGCTTAGTAAAAGATGCCCCTCGAGCGTAGTCTGATCAAAGTGAGGAATTTACTCCAAAAATCAGAAAGTAGTTTCAAAAAAATAAAACTCAGCTCACATTCTTGAAAGTAAAATCTGTTATATATTAATCTATCTAAAAATGTGAAATTTTATTATATAATGAAGGTAGGATAAAAATGAAAGGAGAAGCAAAATCTCTCTTTAACTAAGTAATGAAAAGAGATTAATGCTCGTTACAGCGAGAGAAAGCATGAAAAAATGAGGAGACTCATTTGTCAAATAGATTTATTTTTGAAATTTAGTTAGAAGAACTAAAAATTTTAAGCAAAAAAGAAAGCGCTTTATTTTCGAGGTGAAAGGAAAAGAAATGAAACATAGTCATTTTGAAAAAAAACAACGATATGGAATTCGTAAATTTGCAGTTGGGACAGCTTCGGTTGTGATTGGAGCAGTTGTTTTCGGTGCGTCACCAGTATTAGCTCAAGAATCAACAGCTACCAGTAATGAGACTACTGAACTTGGAGTAGACAAGGGTCAAACTGAAAAAGTCGCAGATATCGAAAAGAATGTTACGGAGTCTAATGGGGTAGATACAGTCACACATACATCTACAGAAGCACATACTAGAACAGAGACAACTGCAACAGCAGAAACGGCAGAAGCAACTAGAGAAACTGAAAAAAATCCAGCTTCGCTTCCACGTGACTATTATGCTAGAGAATTAGAGAACGCCAATACTGTTCTTGAAAAAGAAGATGTAGAGACAGATGCTTCAAATGGCAATAGAATTGACTTGACTGGTGAGTTGAATAAGCTAAAAGAACTTCAAATGCAACCGTTCATATGGAGTTCAAGCCAGATGCATCTGCACCAGCATTTTACAACCTGTTCTCAGTGTCGAGTGATACGGTTCGAAATGAATATTTCACCATGGCTGTTTACAACAATGTTGCCTTGATTGAGGGTCGCGATCAAAACGGTGACCAATTTTATGATAGATACACAGACGCACCATTAACAGTCAAACCAGGTCAGTGGAACTCAGTAACCTTTACAGTTGAAAAACCGACTACAGACTTTCCTAATGGACGAGTTCGTCTGTATGTTAACGGTGTTTTATCTCGTACAAGTCTCAAGTCTAGTAAGTTTATCAAAGATATGCCTGATGTGACTCATGCACAAATTGGTTCCACAAATCGTGCAGGAAGTATGGTTTGGGGGGCAGGCTTACAAGTTCGTAATCTAACTGTTTACGATCGTGCCTTGAGTCCAGAAGAGGTTCAAAATCGTAGCTACCTCTTTGAAAGATCCGAATTAGAGAAAAAGCTTCCAGAAGGAGCTGAGATAACAGATAAAAAGGATGTCTTTGAAGCTGGTAAAAATGGGCAGTCAAATCCAGATGGTATTAATAGCTATCGTATTCCAGCACTCCTTAAGACTGACAAGGGCACTCTGATTGCTGGAGCTGACGAACGTCGATTGCACCACTATGACTGGGGAGATATCGGTATGGTCGTCAAACGAAGTGAAGATCAGGGTCAAACATGGGGAGATCGTATCACACTTACGAATCTACGCGACAATCCAAAAGCTACTGATCCATCTGTTGGTTCACCAGTAAATATCGATATGGTTTTAGTCCAAGATACTGAAACCAAACGAATCTTTTCAGTCTATGATATGTTCCCAGAAGGAAAAGGTATCTTTGGGATGTCAGCTGAAAAAGAGGAAGCTTATAAAGAAATTGATGGGAAAACCTACCAAATTCTCTATCGTGAAGGAGAAAATGGTGCCTATACTATTCGTGAAAATGGTGTTGTCTACACACCAGATGGCCAGGCAACGGATTACCGTGTTGTTGTAAATCCAGTCAAGCCGGCTTATAGCGATAAAGGTGATCTTTATCAAGGTGAGCAGTTACTAGGAAATATCTACTTTACAAGTAATAAAACTTCTCCATTTAGAATTGCTAAAGACAGCTACCTATGGATGTCTTACAGTGATGATGATGGTAAGACTTGGTCTGCTCCTCAAGATATTACTCCAATGGTCAAAGCTGATTGGATGAAATTTTTAGGTGTGGGACCTGGAGTGGGCATTACCCTCCAGAATGGACCTCATAAAGGTCGGATTGTCGTCCCTGTCTATACTACAAACAGAACCAACCACCTTAACGGTTCTCAATCATCACGTATCATCTACTCAGATGACCATGGTAAGACTTGGCATATGGGTGGCGGTGTCAATGACAACCGTACACTTTATGATGGTACAGTAGTTGATTCAAGCAACATGAACAATTACTACGCTCAAAATACAGAAGCTTCTGTTGTTCAGTTGAACAATGGTCAGTTGAAACTCTTTATGCGTGGTTTAACAGGAGATTTGCAAGTTGCGACAAGTCATGATGGTGGTATTACATGGGACAACTATGTAGCACGCTATGATGTACCCGATGTTTATGTTCAAATGGCGGCGACTCATACGGTTCAAGATGGTAAGGAGTATATCCTTCTAGCAAATGCTAATGGTCCAGGTCGTAAGAATGGCTACATTCGAGTAGCTCGCGTAGAAGAAGATGGCGAGTTGACTTGGTTGCATCATCATTTGATTCAAGAGGGAGAGTATGCCTATAACTCACTTCAACAGATTGGACCAAAAGAATTTGGGCTCTTGTACGAACATCATGAAGCTGGTGGCAATCCTTATACTCTATCCTTCAAGAAATTCAACTGGGATTTCTTAACGAAGGAAAGAATTTCTCCTAAAGAAGCAAAAGTTAAATCTGTTATTGAAAAATGGCCAGGAATTCTTGCAGTAGAGTTTGATTCAGAAGTTTTGGTCAACAAAATCCCAACACTTCAGTTGGCAAATGGTAAAAAAGTAAACTTCATGACCCAGTATGATACTAAGACTCTGCTATTTACAATAGGCAAGTCAGATCTTGGCCAGGAAATAACTGGACTTGCTTCTGGAGCAATCGAGAGTATGCACAACCTTCCAGTTAATCTTGAAGGAGCAGGTATTCCTGGATCAGTAAATGGTAGCGAAGCAGCAGTGCATGAAGTACCAGAATTCGAGGGTGGCGTAAATGGTGAATCCGGAGCAATTCACGAAGTACCAGAATTTACAGGTGGCGTAAATGGTGCAGAGGGAGCAATTCATGAAGTTCCGGAATTGACCGTTGAAGAGAGTGCTAAAGGCGAGAGCGCAGTCCATGAAGTCCCAGCTTTTGAAGGTAGCGTAAATGGCGACTCTGGCGCAATTCACGAAGTGCCAGCTTTTGAAGGTAGCGTAAATGGCGATTCTGCCGTAGTCCATGAAGTCCCAGCCTTTGAAGGTAGCGTAAATGGCGACTCTGGTGCAGTCCATGAAGTGCCAGCTTTTGAAGGTAGCGTAAATGGCGACTCTGGTGCAGTCCATGAAGTGCCAGCTTTTGAAGGTAGCGTAAATGGCGACTCTGGCGCAATTCACGAAGTGCCAGCCTTTGAAGGTAGCGTAAATGGCGACTCTGGCACAGTCCATGAAGTCCCAGCTTTTGAAGGTAGCGTAAATGGCGACTCTGGCGCAATTCATGAAGTGCCAGCCTTTGAAGGTAGCGTAAATGGCGACTCTGGCGTAGTCCATGAAGAAGCGCCAGCCTTTGAAGGTGGCGTAAATGGCGACTCTGGCACAATTCATGAAGTCCCAGCCTTTGAAGGTGGTGTGAATGCCGCTGAAGCAGCTATCCATGAAATTCTAGATTACAAAGGTGAGCAATCTCTTGTGTCACTTGCAATGTCACAAGGTAAGACTTACCAAGCACCAGCAGCTAGTCAACAGGCACTGCCAGAAACAGGAAGTGAAGATACAGTAACTCTAGCAAGTCTAGGACTTGTAGGAATGCTTCTTGGTATGTTCACCATTGGTAAGAAAAAAGAAAATTAAAATAGATCCCAATTGAAAGTTGTATAATGAGAATTTTCTATTGGTAAACAAGAAGTCGTAACCCTAGTTTAGTTACGACTTCTTTAGTTAGATGGACCTTGTATTATAATTATATACAGTCTAGTTTTAATGAACAGAGGAATAAAAAATGCTCTGAAACTACTTTCAGCTTAAGCTGTTCTATAAAATTGTTTTGAAACTTCAACCTATTCTATTACAAAATATTGAAAGCGTTTTAAAAATGGTATATAATAGGCTCATAAGAAAAAAGAAAAGGAGGAAAGTGGATGCCACAAATCAGTAAAGAAGCTTTGATTGAACAGATTAAAGACGGAATCATCGTTTCTTGTCAGGCACTTCCTCACGAACCGCTTTATACAGAAGCGGGAGGGGTCATTCCCTTGCTAGTCAAAGCGGCTGAGCAAGGAGGCGCAGTAGGTATTCGAGCAAATAGTGTTCGAGATATCAAGGAAATTAAGGAAGTTACAAAACTTCCAATAATTGGAATCATTAAGCGTGACTATCCACCACAAGAGCCCTTTATCACAGCCACTATGAGGGAGGTTGATGAACTAGCAGCTCTTGATATTGAAGTCATTGCTCTTGATTGCACCAAGCGAGAACGTTATGATGGTTTGGATATTCAAGATTTTATCCGTCAAGTAAAGGAGAAATATCCAGATCAACTCTTGATGGCTGATATCAGTACTTTTGAAGAAGGACTAACAGCTGTTGAGGCAGGTGTTGACTTTGTTGGAACTACCCTGTCAGGCTACACATCTTACAGTCCAAAAGTTGATGGTCCAGATTTTGAATTGATTAAAAAACTCTGTGATGCAGGTGTAGACGTTATCGCAGAAGGAAAGATTCACACACCAGAACAAGCCAAGAAAATCCACGGTTTCGGAGTACGAGGCATCGTAGTTGGTGGAGCTATTACTAGACCAAAAGAGATTACGGAGCGTTTTGTTTCGGGTCTTAAGTAACACAATCATTTAAAAATGAGGAGAGTGGTGAATTCGTAGAAATAAATGAAAACGTATACAAGAACTACATTGCTCATTATCCAATTTGGATACGATAAATAATATTTAGGAGAATACACATGAAATTTAGAAAATTAGCTTGTACAGTACTTGCAGGTGCTGCGGTTCTATCTCTTGCTGCTTGCGGCAAATCTGACGCTAAAAAAGATGCTGCTAAATCAGGTGATGCAGCAGCAACAACAACTGAAATCACTTGGTGGGCGTTCCCAGTCTTCACTCAAGAAAAATCTGGTGACGGTGTTGGAACTTATGAAAAATCTATCATCGAAGCTTTTGAAAAAGCAAATCCAGATATTAAAGTTAAGCTAGAAACAATCGACTTCAAGTCTGGACCTGAAAAAATCACGACAGCTATTGAAGCTGGAACTGCTCCAGATGTACTTTTCGATGCACCAGGTCGTATCATCAACTACGGTAAAAATGGTAAATTAGCTGAGTTGAATGACCTCTTCACAGATGAGTTTGTTAAAGATGTTAACAACGAAAACATCATTCAAGCAAGCAAAGCTGGTGATAAAGCTTACATGTATCCAATCAGTTCTGCACCATTCTACATGGCTATGAACAAGAAAATGTTGGAAGATGCTGGTGTAGCTAACCTTGTTAAAGAAGGTTGGACAACAGATGATTTTGAAAAAGTCTTGAAAGCACTTAAAGACAAAGGATACACTCCAGGTTCATTGTTCAGTTCTGGTCAAGGGGGAGACCAAGGAACACGTGCCTTCATCGCTAACCTATACGGCGGTTCTGTAACAGACAAAGAAGTTACTAAATACACAACTGACGATCCTAAGTTCGTTAAAGGTCTTGAAAAAGCAACTAGCTGGATTAAAGATGGTTTGTTGAACAACGGTTCACAATTTGACGGTGGAGCAGACATCCAAAACTTTGCAAACGGTCAAACATCATACACAATCCTTTGGGCACCAGCTCAAAACGGTATCCAAGCTAAATTATTGGAAGCAAGTAAAGTTGAAGTGGTAGAAGTTCCATTCCCATCTGATTCTGGTAAACCAGCTCTTGAATACCTTGTAAACGGATTTGCAGTATTCAACAACAAGGATGAAAAGAAAGTTGCTGCGGCTAAGAAATTCATCCAATTCATCGCTGATGATAAAGAGTGGGGTCCTAAAGACGTAGTTCGTACAGGAGCATTCCCAGTTCGTACTTCATTTGGTAAACTTTACGATGACAAACGTATGGAAACAATCAGTGGTTGGACTCAATACTACTCTCCATACTACAACACAATCGATGGATTCGCTGAAATGAGAACTCTATGGTTCCCAATGTTGCAATCCGTATCTAATGGCGACGAAGAGCCAGCAGCAGCTTTGAAAGCCTTCACTGAAAAAGCAAACGAAACTATTAAAAAAGCAGCAAAATAATAAGTCCTAAATGAACATGACAGCCCCCTTTTCCCTGTGCATAGAGGTGTACGAAAAGGGGGACTTTTGTTTGATAATGTAAGAATCTGATTGGATCAAAATTAAAATGAAGTTCTTACATAAACTTCTCTTGAAAAAAATTTCATTTTGATTTTAAATCCTGTCGGATAACAGATAACAAAAAAATTATTGAAAGTGAGGTGCCGACTGTGAAAGTCAATAAAATCCGCATGAGGGAAACTATTGTTTCCTATGCTTTCTTAGCACCAGTTCTATTATTCTTTACCATCTTTGTTTTAGCTCCTATGATTATGGGCTTCATCACTAGTTTCTTTAACTATTCGATGACTAGCTTTGAGTTTATAGGCTTAGACAATTATATTCGTATGTTTAAAGACCCAGTTTTCATGAAGTCTTTAATCAATACTGTAATCTTAGTTATTGGTTCTGTACCGGTTGTTGTACTCTTCTCGCTCTTTGTAGCATCACAGACTTATCAACAAAATGCGGTAGCTCGTTCATTCTATCGTTTCGTATTCTTCCTACCTGTAGTTACTGGTAGTGTTGCCGTAACGGTTGTATGGAAATGGATCTATGATCCTCTATCAGGTATTTTGAACTTTGTGCTTAAGTCAAGCCACATCATCAGCCAGAACATTTCTTGGTTGGGTGATAAACTGGGCTTTGATGGCGATTATGATTATCCTTTTGACAACATCTGTTGGTCAACCAATCATTCTTTACATCGCAGCAATGGGAAACATTGATAACTCTCTTGTTGAAGCAGCGCGTGTCGATGGAGCAACTGAATTACAAGTTTTCTGGAAGATCAAATGGCCAAGCCTTCTTCCAACAACTCTTTATATCGCAATCATCACAACCATCAACTCATTCCAGTGTTTCGCTTTGATTCAGCTTTTGACTTCCGGTGGTCCAAACTACTCAACAAGTACCCTTATGTACTACCTATATGAAAAAGCCTTCCAATTGACTGAGTATGGCTATGCCAACACAATCGGTGTCTTCTTGGCAGTTATGATTGCCATCGTCAGCTTTGTTCAATTTAAAGTACTTGGAAACGACGTAGAATACTAATAGAAAGGAGACAGCTATGCAATCTACACAAAAGAAACCTTTAACAGCCTTCACTGTTATTTCAACCATCTTCTTGCTCTTATTGACTGTACTGTTTATCTTTCCATTCTACTGGATCTTGACAGGTGCATTCAAATCACAACCGGATACCATTATGATTCCACCACAATGGTTCCCTAAAGCTCCAACAATGGAGAACTTCCAACAATTGATGGTGCAAAACCCAGCCTTGCAATGGATGTGGAACTCAGTCTTCATTTCATTGGTGACTATGTTATTAGTCTGTGCAACCTCTTCACTGGCAGGTTATGTACTAGCTAAGAAACGTTTCTACGGTCAACGTATTCTCTTTGCAATCTTTATTGCAGCTATGGCTCTTCCAAAACAAGTTGTCCTTGTGCCTTTGGTACGTATTGTCAACTTTATGGGAATCCATGACACCCTTTGGGCTGTAATCTTGCCTTTGATTGGATGGCCTTTTGGGGTCTTCCTTATGAAACAGTTCAGTGAAAACATTCCAACAGAATTGCTTGAATCAGCTAAAATTGATGGTTGTGGAGAAATTCGTACATTCTGGAGCGTAGCATTCCCAATCGTGAAACCTGGATTTGCAGCCCTTGCAATCTTTACCTTCATCAATACATGGAATGACTACTTCATGCAGTTGGTTATGTTGACTTCACGTCAAAACTTGACTATCTCACTAGGGGTTGCAACCATGCAGGCTGAAATGGCAACCAACTATGGATTAATCATGGCAGGTGCTGCCCTTGCAGCTGTGCCAATCGTAACAGTCTTCTTAGTATTCCAAAAATCATTTACTCAAGGTATTACTATGGGAGCGGTTAAGGGTTAATCGAGAGTATTTGATTATTTTGATACATTCTACAATTAGAAATAGTATCATAGAGAAGAGAGTAGAATATGATTTTTGATGATTTAAAAAATATAACCTTTTACAAAGGACTTCATCCGAATTTAGATAAGGCTATTGATTATCTTTATGAACACCGCAAAGATACTTTCGAATTTGGAAAGTACGATATTGACGGAGACAAGGTCTTTCTAGTAGTTCAAGAAAATGTTCTCAATCAAGAAGAAAATGATCGCTTTGAATACCATAAAAAAACTATGCAGACTTGCATTTGTTGGTTGAAGGGCATGAATACTCAAGTTACGGTTCTCGTGTTAAGGACGAGGCAGTAGCATTTGATGAAGCTAGTGACATCGGCTTTGTTCACTGTCACGAACAATACCCACTTTTTGTTGGGTTATCACAATTTTGCAGTCTTCTTCCCAGGGGAGCCTCATCAGCCAAACGGTTATGCAGGTATGGAAGATAAGGTTCGCAAGTATTTGTTTAAAATTTTAATCGATTAGTAAGTTAGGAGGAGCAAGCAATGGCACAAAAGGGCTCAGGATTAATTAAAAGCAGCATTTGATACTGATAATTTTTCTCATGCGTTTTAGTGAGAAAGTCTTGGATATTGTCACTGTAAACTTACTCTTTCTTGTGTCTTGTTTGCCTATTTTTACTATCGGTATAGCGAAAATTAGTCTCTACCAGACTATTTTTGAAATTAAGAAGAGCAGACGTGTTCCTGTCTTTAAAACTTATATCAGGTCCTTTAAACAAAATTGGAAATTAGGTATTCAGTTAGGTTTGTTGGAGTTGGGAGTGAGTCTGATTGTCGGCATTGATTTGTATCTATTTTGGAGTCAATCAGGTTTAGTGTTTCAGATACTAAAAGCTATCTGCTTGGGAATTCTAATATTCTTAACACTGGTCATGTTGGCAAGTTATCCTATCGCAGCTCGTTATGAATTGGACTGGAAGGATATCCTTCAGAAAGGTTTGCTTCTAGTAAGTTTTAACTTTCCTTGGTTCTTCCTGATGCTTGGTATCCTCTTTTTAATCATTATGATTCTTTACCTATCCGGCTTTACTCTTATACTGGGTGGCTCTGCCTTTTTACTCTTTGGCTTTGGACTCCTAGCATTTTGGCAAGCTGGATTAATGGAAAAATTGTTTGGGAAATACACCACAGAATGAAAATGGGTGAAACTACTTTCAATGGAGCAAAGCTGATCAAGGTCAAAAGAAATTAAATTCTAAGTGACCAGAATATATTGAAAGCTCTTTTTGCAAGGTGTATACTAAAACAAGAAAAATTAATCTGCCTCGAGCAGAAAATAAGAAAATTTAGGAGAAATCTATGTCAGATTTAAAAAAATATGAAGGTGTCATTCCTGCCTTCTACGCATGTTATGATGATGCGGGTGAAGTAAGCCCAGAACGTACTCGTGCCTTGGTACAATACTTCATTGATAAAGGTGTTCAAGGACTTTACGTTAATGGTTCTTCAGGTGAGTGTATCTACCAAAGTGTAGAAGACCGTAAATTGATCTTAGAAGAAGTTATGGCAGTTGCCAAAGGTAAATTGACGATCATTGCTCACGTAGCTTGTAACAATACCAAAGATAGTATTGAACTGGCTCGTCATGCAGAAAGTTTGGGAGTAGATGCTATCGCAACAATCCCACCAATTTACTTCCGTTTGCCTGAGTACTCGGTAGCAAAATACTGGAACGACATCAGTGCTGCAGCACCAAATACAGACTACGTTATCTACAACATTCCTCAATTAGCAGGTGTCGCTTTGACTCCAAGCCTTTACACAGAAATGTTGAAAAATCCACGTGTCATTGGTGTTAAAAACTCTTCAATGCCAGTTCAAGATATCCAAACTTTTGTCACCCTTGGTGGTGATGATCATATCGTCTTTAATGGCCCAGACGAACAATTCCTAGGCGGACGTCTTATGGGAGCAAAAGCTGGTATCGGTGGTACTTATGGTGCTATGCCAGAACTCTTCTTGAAACTGAACCAATTGATTGCAGATAAAGATTTAGAAACAGCGCGTGAATTGCAATATGCAATCAACGCTATTATTGGTAAATTGACTGCAGCTCATGGTAATATGTACTGTGTCATTAAAGAAGTTTTGAAAATCAATGAAGGCCTTAACATTGGATCTGTTCGTTCACCATTGACTCCAGTTACAGAAGAAGATCGTCCAGTTGTAGAAGCGGCTGCGGCATTGATTCGTGAAACTAAGGAGCGTTTCCTCTAATCAATAGGAGGCTTTATGACTAATTACGTTGCAATTGATATTGGTGGAACTAATATCAAGTACGGTTTGATTGATCAAGAAGGACAATTTGTAGAGTCTCATGAAGTAGCGACTGAGGCGCACAAGGGTGGTCCTCACATTTTACAGAAAACAAAAGATATTGTAGCTAGCTATCTAGAAAAAGGTCCAGTGGCAGGTGTGGCCATTTCCTCTGCGGGAATGGTCGACCCTGACAAGGGGGAGATTTTCTATGCTGGTCCACAGATCCCAAACTATGCAGGGACTCAATTTAAAAAAGAAATTGAAGAAAGTTTCCAAGTTCCTTGTGAAATTGAAAATGATGTCAACTGTGCAGGGCTAGCAGAAGCTGTTTCTGGTTCTGGAAAAGGTGCAGGAATAACGCTTTGTTTGACCATCGGAACAGGTATCGGCGGTTGCTTAATCATTGACGGCCAGATTTTCCATGGATTTAGTAATTCTGCATGTGAAGTTGGCTATATGCATATGCAAGATGGAGACTTTCAGGATTTAGCTTCAACTACAGCCTTGGTTCAATATGTAGCTGAGGCCCATGGAGACGTTGTTGATCAATGGAATGGTCGCAGAATTTTCAAGGAAGCTACTGAGGGCAATAAGCATTGTATGGCAGGTATTGACCGTATGGTAGAGTACCTTGGAAAAGGTTTGGCGAATATTTGTTATGTAGCTAATCCTGAAGTTGTCATCCTTGGTGGTGGCATCATGGGACAGGAAGCTATTCTCAAACCTAAGATTCGCACAGCCTTGAAAGAAGCCTTGGTACCAAGTTTGGCCGAAAAAACAAGACTAGAGTTTGCCCACCATCAAAATACCGCTGGTATGTTGGGTGCTTACTATCATTTCAGAAATAAACAATCCTAAAATGGCAAAGCCATTTTAGGATTTTAGTTAAAGAATAAGAAAAACAGTAGAGTAAAATTTTAATAAAACTACTAAAAAGTATTGAATTTTTTAGCATGATATAGTATATTTATTATACTAAAACAATTTCGAAAGAGGATTTATTCGATTGGAGTATTATTTTATTATTTGAAAATGTAAGCGATTACTTAAAAAGGGGATTCGCATATAAAAACAAAAGTCGTCTCCAGGGAAACTGGGCTTGGGTAGTAGCTGACTACTCTAGGAATTAAGGAGTATTTGATGAAACAATATTTTTTAGAAAAAGGTAGAATATTTAGCATTCGTAAGCTAACTGTCGGTGTTGCTTCTGTAGCTGTTGGTCTTGCTTTTTTTGCATCAGGTAATGTTTCGGCCAATGAAGTCGTAACGGAACCAAAACTTGAAGTGGATAGCAAAGTAAAAGAAGTAGCTGATACAAGTACGGAAACTCTAGAAGTTGCTAAAGAAGTAGCTGAAAAACCAGCTCCTCTTGCAGAAAATACAGTAGAAGAATCAGGTGATTTACTCCCTGAAGAAATTACTGACCGTGCTTATCCTGATACACCAGTGAAAAAACTTGACACTTCAGCCATTGTATCAGAAAAAGATAGCCCAAAAGTAGAAACTAAGAGCATTTTGAAACCTACAGAAGTGGCTCCATCTGAAGGCGAAAAAGAAAATAGAGCCATTATCAATGGCGGTCAAGACCTGAAACATATCAATTATGAGGGTCAGCCAGCTACTGCTGCCACTATGGTTTACAGTACTTACAATGCAGGAGAGCAACGCTACCTCGTTTCAGGCTCTGGTATCTTTGTTGCACCTAATTTGATTCTTACCGTTGCTCATAACTTCCTAGAAGCCAATAAAGAAACTGGTGAAGGCCACATTCGTGGTGGAAAATCTGCCCAGTTCTACTATAACGTTGGCTCAAACAGCGAAAAGAAAAACTCACTTCCATCTTCTGGAACTACGGTTCTATTTAGAGAAAAGGACATCCATTTCTGGAACAAGAAGGAGTTTGGAAAAGGCTATAAAAACGACCTTGCTCTTGTAGAAGCTCCTATTCCTCTTCCAATTGCTAGCCCAAACAAAGCAGCAACCTTTGCACCTTTAGCGGATCACAAGACACATCAACCAGGAGAAGCCATTAGTACGATTGGCTACCCAACTGACTCGAGCTCGAAAGAGTTAAAACAGCCTATCCTAGCTGGCCAACTTTACAAGGCAGACGGAACTATCCGATCTGTTGAGTCTTATGATGATAAGGGAACGACCGGTATCACCTACCAAACCACTTCTGTATCTGGTTTGTCTGGTGGTGGGATTGTAGACAGCCAAGGAAAAGTTCTCGGTGTTCACCAACACGGAACCGTTGACAATGGTGTTCCTGAAAAGAATCGCTTTGGTGGCGGACTCGTCCTTTCACCTGAACAACTGAAATGGGTTAAGGACATGATTGCCAAATATGGTGTGAAAGGCTGGTACCAAGGTGATAACGGAAATCGTTACTACTTTACCGATGAAGGGCGTATGCTTCGGAATGAAACAGCTGTTATCGGAAACAACGAATATTCCTTCAACCAAGATGGGATTGCTACCTTGACCAAGGGAGTTGAATACGGTCGTGTTGTTATTCAACACGAAGACGAAGAAGGAAATCCAGTCAAAGAAAACGATACTTTTGTTGAAAAGACGGAAGTTGGAACTCAGTTCGACTATAACTATAAAACAGAAATTGAGAAGACTGATTTCTACAAGAAGAATAAAGACAAATATGAGATTGTATCGATTGACGGCAAAACTGTCAACAAGCAACTAAAAGATGCTTGGGAAGAAGACTTTAGCGTTGTAAGTAAGACTCCTGCAGGAACTCGTGTCATCAAGGTTGTTTATAAAGTCAATAAAGGTTCCTTCGACGTTCGTTACCGCTTGAAAGGTACAGATCAAGAATTGGCACCAGCAACTGTGGACAACAACGAAGGAAAAGAATATGAAGTTTCCTTTGTTCACACATTCCAAGCCAAAGAAATTACTGGCTATCGTGCTGTGAATGCAAGTCAAGAAGCAACTATTCAACATAAAGGAGTGAATCAAGTTATTTTTGAATATGAAAAGATAGAGGATCCAAAACCTGTAACACCTGTGACTCCAGCAGTTGATCCAAAAGACGAAGAAACAGAAATTGCTGCTTACGGTCCACTTCCAAGCAAGGCTCAATTGGACTACCACAAGGAAGAATTGGCTGCCTTCATCCACTATGGAATGAATACTTATACCAACTCTGAGTGGGGAAATGGTAGAGAAAATCCTCAAAACTTTAACCCAACTAACCTTGATACAGATCAATGGATTAAGACCTTGAAGGATGCAGGGTTCAAACGAACAATTATGGTTGTAAAACACCATGACGGATTTGTCATCTATCCTTCTCAATACACAAAACATACTGTTGCTGCTAGTCCATGGAAAGATGGTAAGGGTGACCTTCTAGAAGAGATTTCTAAATCAGCGACTAAGTATGACATGAATATGGGTGTTTACTTATCACCATGGGATGCCAACCATCCTAAATATCATGTTGATACAGAGAAAGAGTACAATGAATACTATCTCAACCAACTCAAGGAAATCCTTGGCAATCCTAAATACGGAAACAATGGTAAGTTTATCGAAGTTTGGATGGACGGTGCGCGTGGTAGCGGAGCTCAAAAAGTAACCTATACCTTTGACAAGTGGTTCGAGTACATCAAGAAAGCTGAAGGGGATATCGCTATCTTCTCTGCTCAACCGACAAGCGTACGTTGGATTGGTAATGAACGTGGAATCGCTGGAGATCCAGTTTGGCATAAAGTCAAGAAAGCTAAAATCACCGACGATGTGAAGAATGATTATCTCAATCATGGGGATCCAGAAGGAGATATGTACTCAGTCGGTGAAGCAGACGTTTCTATCCGTTCAGGTTGGTTCTACCATGATAATCAACAACCAAAATCAATCAAAGATTTGATGGATATTTACTTCAAGTCTGTTGGTCGTGGAACGCCACTTCTACTCAATATTCCACCAAATAAAGAAGGTAGATTCGCAGATGCAGATGTCGCCCGCTTGAAAGAATTCCGAGCAACCTTGGATCAAATGTATGCGACTGACTTTGCTAAGGGTGCAACTGTAACTGCAAGCTCTACTCGTAAGAATCACTTGTATCAAGCAAGCCACTTAACAGATGGTAAGGATGATACTAGCTGGGCATTATCAAATGATGCTAAGACAGGTGAATTTACTGTCGATCTTGGTCAAAAGAGACGCTTTGACGTGGTCGAACTCAAAGAAGATATCGCTAAAGGCCAGCGTATCTCTGGATTCAAGGTTGAAGTTGAACTCAATGGCCGTTGGGTTCCGTATGGCGAAGGTTCAACTGTTGGTTATCGTCGCCTTATCCAAGGTCAACCAGTAGAAGCACAAAAGATTCGTGTGACCATTACTGGAGCACAAGCAACACCAATCTTGACAAACTTCTCTGTTTATAAGACACCAAGCAGTATCGAGAAAACAGATGGTTACCCTCTAGGACTAGATTACCATTCAAATACAACAGCTGATAAAGAAAATACAACTTGGTATGACGAATCTGAAGGTATCCGCGGAACATCTATGTGGACTAACCAAAAAGATGCAAGCGTAACCTACCGTTTCAACGGAACTAAGGCTTATGTCGTATCTACAGTGGATCCAAACCACGGCGAAATGTCAGTTTACGTTGATGGTCAAAAGGTTGCAGATGTCCAAACCAAAAATGCAGCTCGTAAACGTAGCCAGATGGTTTATGAAACAGATGACTTGGCTCCAGGTGAACATACCATCAAACTCGTTAACAAAACTGGCAAAGCTATTGCAACAGAAGGTATCTACACGCTCAACAATGCTGGCAAGGGTATGTTTGAGATGAAAGAAACTACCTATGAAGTTCAAAAAGGCCAACCAGTTACTGTAACCATCAAACGTGTTGGTGGTAGCAAAGGAGTAGCAACAGTTCACGTTGTAACAGAGCCAGGAACAGGAGTTCACGGTAAAGTTTACAAGGATACAACTGCTGACTTGACTTTCCAAGATGGTGAAACTGAGAAAACAATCACTATCCCAACTATCGACTTTACAGAACAAGCTGATTCAATCTTTGACTTCAAAGTGAAAATGACTAGCGTTTCTGACAATGCCCTTCTTGGTTTTGCTTCAGAAGCTACGATTCGAGTGATGAAGGCAGAATTACTCCAAAAAGACCAGACAAGCTATGATGATCAAGCAACTCAGCTTGACTATAGCTCAGAGTTGGAACCATGAAACCAATTCTTCAGGTAAATACCAAAACACTGAGTCTTGGGCATCATTTGGTCGATTGAATGACGAGCAAAAGAAAAATGCTAGTGTAACAGCCTACTTCTACGGAACAGGTCTTGAAATCAAAGGTTTTGTTGATCCTGGACATGGTATCTACAAGGTTACTCTAGATGGTAAAGAACTTGAGTATCAAGATGGTCAAGGAAATGCCACTGATGTCAATGGCAAGAAGTACTTCAGTGGTACAGCGACTACACGTCAAGGCGATCAGACTCTCGTTCGTTTGACTGGGCTAGAAGAAGGTTGGCATGCTGTGACCTTGCAATTGGATCCAAAACTAAATGATACCTCTAGAAATATTGGTATCCAAGTTGACAAGTTCATCACTCGTGGTAAAGATAGTGCTCTTTATACCAAAGAAGAGTTGATCCAAGCTATGAAGAACTGGAAGGATGAGTTGGTTAAATTTGACCAAACAAGCTTGAAGAACACGCCAGAGGCGCGTCAAGCCTTCAAGTCAAACTTGGATAAATTATCTGAGCAACTTTCAGCAAGTGAATCCAATGCACAAGAAGTTCTGAAGACAGCAACAGCTTTGCAAACGATCCTTGATAAGGAAGAAAATTATGGCACAGATGATACGCCAACACCAGAACAGCCAGAAGAACCAAACTATGACAAGGCTATGGCAAATCTGACTGAAGCGATTGAAAGAAAGACTAAAGAGCTTGGTGATGATAAAGAAGCTAAGAAGAAACTTGTTACATTGACAGAACAAGCTATCGCAGCGATTCAAGAGGCTAAGACTCAGGATGCGGTAGATAAGGCCTTGGAAACTGCACTAGCTTCTATTAATCAACTTCAAGCAAGTCCAAAAGAAGAAGTGAAACATTCAACTGTTCCAACTGAAGGAGATAAAGTCTTAGTTCATAATCTACCAAGTCTTGAGGTAGTAGAAGAAGCAATCGGCTTCAAGACACTTAAGCAAGATGATCCAACTCTTCCAGAAGGTGAAACTCGCGTTTCTCAGGTAGGTCGTGAAGGTAAAGAACGTATCCTTACTGAAGTGGCAGTAGATGGAAGCCGTACTGAAAAACTTCGTGAAGTTGTTGAAGCAGTACAAGATGAGATTGTCTTAGTTGGAACTAAGAAAGAAGTATCAGGTAAAACTGATCCAGCAATCCAAGAAGTACCAGAGTTCACAGGCGGAGTGAATGGAGCAGACGGAGCTATCCATGAAGTACCAGAATTCACAGGCGGAGTGAATGGCGATGAAGCATCTAGACATGAAGTGGCACCAGAATTCGCAGGCAGTGTTAATGGAGCAGACGGAGCTATTCATGAAGTACCAGAATTCACAGGCGGAGTGAATGGCGATGAAGCATCTAGACATGAAGTGGCACCAGAATTCGCAGGCAGTGTTAGTGGAGCAGACGGAGCTATTCATGAGGTACCAGAATTCACAGGCGGAGTAAATGGAGCAGACGGAGCTATTCATGAAGTACCAGAGTTCACAGGCGGAGTGAATGGAGCAGACGGAGCTATTCATGAAGTACCAGAATTCACAGGCGGAGTGAATGGCGATGAAGCATCTAGACATGAAGTGGCACCAGAATTCGCAGGTAGTGTTAATGGAGCAGACGGAGCTATTCATGAAGTACCAGAGTTCATAGGCGGAGTGAATGGTGATGAAGCACTTATCCATGGTGAAAAACCAGAGTTTACAGGTGGAGTAAATGGTTCAGAAGCTGCTGTCCATGAAATCCTAGAATACAAAAACGAGCAGCCTATTGTAGCTCGTGCTGTGTCACAAGGCAATACTTATCAAGCGCCTGGAATTCGTCAATACAATCTTCCAGAGACGGGTATGAACGAAACTGCCACACTTGCAGCTCTAGGTGCTGTAGGAGCGCTTCTTGGATTTGCCGCGTTGGGAAAGAAAAAAGACGACGAATAAAATACTGAGAACTCAAAAAAATTACTCTTTGAGAGAGTATAGATGACGTTAGGAATTATCGTTAGTCTTGTAGGAACAAAAAGATAGATTAGCTAGCTAAAACTTGTTGAACTATTTTGAACTAGCAAAAACCCTAAGTTGCTTTGCAACTTAGGGTTTTCCTTTTCTCTGATTGCGGCGATAACCGTTAAGTTTTTTATTCTCCCAATAGCTATTAAAGATTTTTTCCTTATTTTCGCGATCAATCTCTAAAAAGTAAGCATAGAGTAGATCTGTTATCAGTAGCATTGGAAATTGAGCAGAGATTCGTTGGATATAGGAAGCTTGGTTCTGACTCGCAACCAAAAACAGTTTCTGTGAAAACTGGAGTTTCCTTATTCATCGCGCTAGTGAAGAGGACTGTTTTGGCTCCCATATCTTTGGCATCTAGTAGGCTGTCTATAACAGAAGTAGTTGTTCCTGAAAGAGAAAAACCAAGGACCAAACAATTTTTATCTAGGATGCTAGTTGTCCAAGCAAAGCCATCTGGATCCGTCAAGGCCTCACAGACCACACCAAGTCTCATAAATCGAAATTTCATTTCTCGAGCAACTAAGCCAGAACTTCCAGTTCCAAAGAAATAGACACGTTCTGAATCTTCAATCATTTGAGCCACGCGTTCTAATTGTTCCTGATCAATAAGTTCTTGTGAGGTTTCTCGAAGATTAGTGTAGCTTCTCAAAACTCGTTGTGTCAATGGACTGATATCCTCTTGAGGAAGGCTTAAGGTGTTTTTTTGATGTTGATACTTGAAGATAAATTCTCGATAACCTGTAAAGCCACATTTTTTAGCAAAGCGTGTCAGAGCGGCCTGAGAAATATGTAGTTTTCGGGTGACTTGTTGAGAAGACAAGTCATCATGGATAGTATCTACCTGCAAGAAATAGCGGGCAATGACTTGCTCTAACTCAGTCATTTCTTCAAAGTGAAGATCTATAATTGTAGAGATGTCTTGCATGTTTATAGGACTCCTTTGTTGATTATAATACAAAAGATAAAATTCTAAAAAATAGAAAAATAAAAGATTAGCTTTTTCTATTATACCACATCTATTGACCATTAGGCGCCTATTTAACTAAAATCAAAAGTCTTTCCTTTTTCCATAATTTTCTCTATAAATTATGGTACAATGAAGAGTGTAATTTTGATTAGAAATGAGACTGATGTGTATGAGAAAATTTAACAGCCATTCGATTCCGATTCGGCTTAATTTACTGTTTGCGATCGTTATTTTGCTCTTTATGACCATTATTGGGCGCTTGCTCTATATGCAGGTTTTGCATAAGGACTTCTATGAAAATAAACTAGCTTCTGCCAGCCAAACCCGTGTAACAACGGGTTCTGTTCGTGGGGAAATCTATGATGCTACAGGAAAACCCTTGGTGGAAAATACTGTTAAGCAAGTGGTAGCTTTTACAAGAAGCAACAAGATGACTGCGACAGACTTGAAGGATATTTCAAAAAAACTATTAAGTTATGTGACAGTCACTTCACCTCAGTTAACGGAACGCCAAATAGCCGATTATTATTTGGCTGACCCAGCCGTCTATAGAAAGACAGTAGAAGCTCTTCCAAAAGAAAAGCGTTTAGACACAGATGGCAATCAACTATCTGAATCTAAACTCTATAACAATGCCGCCGAAAGCATTGACTCTAATCAGATAGAGTATACGGAGGAAGAAAAGAAGGCGATTTACATCTTTAGCCAACTCAATGCTGTAGGAAATTTTGCTACTGGGAATATTCAAACAGATCCCTTAAGTGACACACAGGTGGCCATCATTGCTTCAGCTTCCAAGGAATTACCTGGTATTAGCATTTCAACTTCGTGGGATAGAAAGGTTTTAGAAACATCTCTTTCATCTATCGTTGGAAGTGTCTCTAGTGAGAAATCAGGTCTTCCAGCTGAGGATGTTGATGCTTATTTGCAAAAAGGCTATTCACTTAATGACCGTGTTGGAACTTCTTATCTAGAAACAATACGAAGAGGTCCTTCAAGGAAAGCGCACAATTAAGGAAATCCATATTGACAAACATGGAGACATAGAGAGTGTCAAAAATATCGAAGAAGGTAGCAAGGGGAAAAATATCAAACTAACCATCGATCTAAGCTTCCAAGATGGAGTGGATAACCTTCTCAAAAGTTATTTTAATTCGGAACTAGATAATGGCGGAGCTAAATATTCAGAAGGAGTCTACGCTGTAGCCCTTAATCCCAAGACTGGTGCGGTTCTTGCCATGTCAGGTATGAAGCATAACCTAGAAACTGGAGAATTAACTTCAGATTCATTAGGTACAGTTACTAATGTTTTTGTGCCAGGATCTGTCGTTAAGGCAGCAACCATTAGCTCAGGATGGGAAAATGGAATTTTGTCTGGTAATCAAACCCTAACAGACCAACCGATTGTTTTTCAAGGTTCTGCTCCTATTAATTCTTGGTATACTCTTTCTTATGGATCTTTTCCAATCACGGCAGTTGAAGCCTTGGAGTATTCTTCTAATACTTACATGGTACAGATTGCTCTTGAAATGATGGGACAACCTTATCGGCCTAATATGACAGCTAAGATCAACCAACTGGATTCTGCTATGGGTAAACTTCGGGCTACCTTTGGAGAGTATGGACTAGGAGTTTCTACTGAGATTGACTTGCCAGATGAATCGACAGGATTTATCCCCCAAAAATTTGACTTGGCTAATTATTTAACTAATGCTTTTGGCCAGTTTGATAACTACACACCGATGCAATTAGCCCAGTACGTTGCAACTATTGCTAACAATGGTGTTCGTCTAGCTCCACATATTGTCGAGGGAATATACGACAACAATGATAAGGGTGGCCTTGGGGAATTAATCCAAGCAATAGATACCAAGGAAATCAACAAGGTCAATATTTCTGAATCAGATATGGCAATCTTGCACCAAGGATTTTACCAAGTATCGCATGGAACTAGTCCCCTTACGACAGGACGGGCGTTTTCAGATGGCGCCACTGTTTCTATCAGTGGTAAGACCGGTACAGCTGAAAGCTATGTAGCTGGTGGTCAAAAAGCTAATAATACCAATGCCGTGGCCTATGCTCCAACAGAAAATCCTCAAATTGCAGTTGCAGTAGTCTTTCCTCATAATACCAATTTAACCAAAAATGTTGGGCCAGCAATTGCTCGCGACATTATCAATTTATATAACCAACACCATCCAATGAATTAGAAAGGAAGCCATGCTTTATCCAACACCTATTGCTAAGTTGATTGACAGTTATTCCAAACTTCCTGGTATTGGGATTAAGACAGCAACCCGTCTAGCCTTTTATACTATTGGAATGCCGGATGATGACGTCAACGAATTTGCTAAAAATCTCCTTTCAGCTAAAAGAGAGTTGACCTATTGTTCTATCTGTGGACGTTTAACCGATGAAGATCCCTGTTCTATCTGCACAGATCCAAGTCGGGACCAAACAACTATCCTCGTCCTAGAGGATAGTCGAGATGTAGCTGCTATGGAAAATATTCAGGAATATCATGGGTTATACCATGTTTTGCATGGGTTGATTTCACCCATGAATGGAATTAGTCCGGATGATATCAACCTTAAGAGTCTTATGACTCGTCTGATGGACAGTGAGGTTTCAGAGGTCATCGTAGCTACCAATGCAACAGCTGATGGGGAAGCGACCTCCATGTATCTCTCTCGCTTGCTCAAACCTGCAGGTATCAAGGTTACTCGTCTAGCACGGGGACTAGCAGTGGGAGCAGACATCGAGTACGCAGACGAAGTCACCCTCTTAAGAGCTATTGAGAATAGGACAGAATTGTAATTACTCCCTCAAGATTGAAGAAAATTTAAAGCAAGGCTAGTTTGCATTAGCTTGTAGACTATAAATTATAGAAAAGGGACTGGGAAAGCTGATATTTCAGTCTCTTTTTTATGATACAAGTTTCAAATCCATTGTAAATATGATATACTAAAGAGCAAGTATTCTACTAGAAATAGGACAATCATATGAAAGAAACAATTATTTTATTATATGGTGGACGTAGCGCGGAACGTGAAGTGTCTGTCTTGTCAGCTGAGAGTGTCATGCGTGCGGTTAACTATGATCGTTTCGCAGTCAAAACCTTCTTTATCAGCCAGTCTGGTGACTTTATCAAAACTCAAGAATTTAGTCAAAAACCAGGTCAAGATGACCGTCTTATGACCAATGAAACGATCGACTGGGACAAGAAGATTAGTCCAAGTGCCATCTACGAAGAAGGAGCAGTCGTCTTTCCAGTTCTTCATGGCCCGATGGGAGAGGACGGCTCTGTCCAAGGTTTCCTAGAAGTCTTGAAAATGCCTTATGTGGGATGCAATATCTTGTCATCTAGTTTAGCTATGGATAAGATTACTACTAAACGTGTCTTGGAGTCTGCTGGCATCGACCAAGTGCCTTATGTAGCCATTGTTGAAGGCGATGACTTGGATGCTAAGGTTGTAGAAGTTGAAGAAAAATTAAGGTATCCAGTCTTTACCAAACCATCAAATATGGGCTCCAGTGTAGGTATTTCTAAGTCTGAAAATCAAGAAGAACTCCGTCAGGCTTTGAAGCTTGCCTTCAAGTATGATAGTCGTGTACTGGTAGAGCAAGGTGTCAATGCTCGTGAGATTGAGGTTGGGCTTTTGGGCAACTATGATGTTAAGAGTACCCTTCCTGGTGAAGTTGTCAAAGACGTAGCCTTCTATGACTATGATGCCAAATATATCGACAACAAGATTACCATGGAAATTCCAGCCAAAATTAGTGATGAAGTGGTATCGGTTATGCGCAAGAATGCCGAAACTGCCTTCCGTGCCATCGGTGGACTCGGTCTATCTCGTTGTGACTTCTTCTATACAGATAAGGGCGAGATTTTCCTAAATGAGCTCAACACCATGCCAGGTTTTACGCAATGGTCTATGTACCCACTCCTTTGGGACAATATGGGAATTGCTTATCCAGAACTAATTGAACGTTTGGTTGATCTTGCTAAGGAAAGTTTTAACAAGCGTGAAGCACACCTATTGTAAAGACGGACATAAGGGAGAGGGACTTATTGCCCCTTTTTAAAGGAGTAAACATGAAACTTACAATTCACGAAGTTGCGCGCATTGTTGGTGCTAAGAATGACGTGTCAGGCTATCCAGATAGTCCTCTGAATAAGGCAGAATTTGATAGCCGTTTGATAGCTGAGGGCGACTTATTTGTTCCGCTCAAGGGAGCGCGTGATGGTCATGACTTTATCGAGACTGCTTTTGAAAACGGTGCTGCTGTAACCTTGTCAGAGAAGGAAGTAGAAGGACGTCCCTATATTCTAGTAGATGATGTCTTAACTGCTTTTCAAACTCTAGCAGCTAGCTATCTTCAAAAAACAGGTGTAGATGTCTTTGCTGTTACAGGTTCAAATGGGAAGACTACTACCAAGGATATGTTGGCTCATTTGCTTTCAACAAGCTACAAAACCTACAAAACGCAAGGGAACTACAATAACGAGATTGGCCTCCCTTATACGGTTCTCCATATGCCAGATGATACTGAAAAGCTGGTCTTGGAAATGGGACAGGATCACTTAGGAGATATCCATCTCTTGTCTGAACTAGCTCATCCAAAGACAGCTATTGTGACCTTGGTAGGAGAAGCTCATTTGGCCTTCTTTAAAGACCGTTCTGAAATTGCCAAAGGGAAATTGCAAATCGCTGATGGGATGGGAAAGGGTGCCTTGCTTTTAGCACCAGCTGATCCTATTGTAGAGGATTATCTACCTACTGAGCAAAAAGTGGTCCGTTTTGGTCCAGGTGCAGAACTCGAAATTACAGAATTGATTGAGTGTAAGGATAGCTTAACCTTCAAGGCTAATTTCTTGAAGCAAGCCCTTGATTTGCCAGTGACTGGTAAGTATAATGCGACCAATGCCATGATTGCATCTTACGTTGCTTTGCAAGAAGGAGTGACTGAGGAGCAGATTGGTCAAGCCTTCCAAAATCTTGAATTGACCCGCAATCGTACCGAGTGGAAAAAAGCTGCCAACGGTGCAGACATCTTATCAGATGTCTATAATGCCAACCCAACAGCCATGAAGTTGATTTTAGAAACTTTCTCTACTATCCCATCTAATGAAGGTGGTAAGAAAATAGCTGTCTTGGCTGATATGAAAGAGCTAGGGGATCAATCCGTTCAACTCCATAACCAGATGATTTTAAGTATTTCACCAGAGGTGCTAGATACTGTCATCTTCTACGGAGAAGAGATTGCAGACTTAGCCCAATTAGCCAGTCAAATGTTCCCAATTGGTCATGTTTATTACTTTAAGAAAACAGCTGATGAAGACCAGTTTGAAGCCATGGTTAAGCAGGTCAAGGAGAGTCTAGGAACTCATGATCAAATCTTACTTAAAGGTTCCAACTCTATGAATCTAGCCAAGCTAGTAGAAAGCCTAGAAAATGAGCACAACTGATTGCGCCAAAGCTATTCAGAGAATGTTAGCTATCACTGATACTGGGTTGACCTATTCAAAGGATCCTTATGACCGTGAACGTTATGAGGATTTACGTCAGATTTTATGGAGTGTCTTGCAGGATCAAACAGAGCTTGATCAAGAGGAATTGACTGCAATTTTAAAACCAACAGGTAGCTATGCAACTCCCTTGATGGATGTAAGGGCATGGATTGTTCAAAATCAGAAGATTTGCCTGGTTAGAGGGCAAGGAGAGGATACTTGGGCATTACCTGGTGGCTTTGGCGAGGTAGGTTATTCCCCTAAGGAAAATATTCGAAAAGAAGTTCAGGAAGAAACAGGCTTTTTTGCAGAAGTAGGCTCTTTATTGGCTATTTTTGATACCAATCGCTTTCAAATGCAGAGTAAGCAGTATGCCAAGTTTGTATTTGATTGTCGACTATTGGATGGGGATTTTCAAGAAAATCAAGAAGTTGCTGAATTAGGATTTTTCGACATTTCGGCTCTCCCTCCCTTATCTGAAAAAAGAATAACTAAGGAACAAATGGATATTCTATGGCAGGTTTATCAGGGTGAGCGGAAACAATATGTTGATTAGAAGCTTTGTTTTATCTTAAGGCCACTAGCTTCTTTGGGACACAAAAATATAAGAAATAAATGTAAGCTATGATCTATAGAGATAAGTAAGAGAATGGCTTATATGAAAATGAGGAAAATTATATGAATATTTGGGATGCTTTATTTACCACCCAGGCTACGGAGCCACCCCAATTTGGATTTGCTTGGTACGCAAGCACATTTGCCTTATTGGCTTTGACAATTTATCTTGCTTACCGCTATCGTGATAATAAGGTTTGTCAACGATTCTTCCAGATTATACAGGCAATACAGTTAATCGCGCTTTACAGCTGGTATTGGATCAACCAGTTCCCGCTGTCAGAAAGCTTGCCTTTTTATCATTGCCGATTAGCCATGTTTGTAGTTCTACTACTACCAGGTGTTTCAAAAACCAAACAGTATTTTGCTTTGCTTGGAACCTTCGGGACGATTGCAGCTTTTGTTTATCCAATCCCAGACGCTTACTCTTTCCCACACATCGTTATTTTGTCCTTTATTTTCGGACATCTAGCCCTTCTTGGAAATTCCTTGATTTATCTTTTAAACAACTACGATGCTCGTCTGTTGGATTTCAAAGGTATTCTTATACTGACCTCTTTACTCAATGGTTTGATTTTTATAGTCAATTTAGTGACGGGTGGAGATTACGGTTTTATGACAAAACCACCATTGGTGGGAGACCATGGTCTTGTGGTTAATTATATTATTGTCACTCTATTTTTGGCTTGTGCTATTTTCCTCTTCTCTAAAGGTTTTCAAGTCATCACTCAGGAGAAGGCAGAAAGAAGATTGAAAATCTGGCAGAAATAAAAAATATTTTCCCAACCGCTTGACTTTTATCTGAGAATTTTGATACAATAGTAGGCGGTATTGTTTACCCCATTTGTAAGGCCCCGGAACCTTTCAAATACCCCGCGGACCGGAACATCCGCCCTGTAAACAAAAACGATATTCATATAGGAGAAATCATGAACAAAACTACATTCATGGCTAAACCAGGCCAAGTAGAACGCAAATGGTATGTTGTTGACGCAACTGATGTACCTCTTGGACGCCTTTCAGCAGTTGTTGCTAGCGTACTTCGCGGAAAAAACAAACCAACATTTACACCACACACTGATACAGGTGACTTCGTAATCGTTATCAATGCTGAAAAAGTTAAATTGACTGGTAAAAAAGCAACTGATAAGATCTACTACACTCACTCAAACCACCCAGGTGGATTGAAACAAATCTCTGCTGGTGAACTTCGTTCTAAAAACGCAGTTCGTTTGATCGAGAAATCAGTTAAAGGTATGCTTCCACACAATACTCTTGGCCGCGCTCAAGGTATGAAATTGAAAGTATTCGTTGGAGCTGAGCGACACTCACGCCGCACAACAACCAGAAGTTCTTGATATTTCAGGACTTATCTAAGGAAAGGAACAATAAAGTATGTCACAAGCACAATATGCAGGTACTGGACGTCGTAAAAACGCTGTTGCACGCGTTCGCCTTGTTCCAGGAACTGGTAAAATCACTGTTAACAAAAAAGATGTTGAAGAGTACATCCCACACGCTGACCTTCGTCTTGTAATCAACCAACCATTCGCAGTTACTTCAACTGTAGGTTCATACGACGTTTTCGTTAACGTTGTAGGTGGTGGATACGCTGGTCAAGCAGGAGCTATCCGTCACGGTATCGCTCGTGCCCTTCTTCAAGTAGACCCAGACTTCCGCGATTCATTGAAACGCGCAGGACTTCTTACACGTGACTCACGTAAAGTTGAGCGTAAGAAACCAGGTCTTAAGAAAGCTCGTAAAGCTAGCCAGTTCTCTAAACGTTAATCAATACGATTATATCAACGTTTACAGACATTCAAGAGAACTCTCTTGGATGTCTTTTTTGATGCAAATAGATAATTTCCACCAAAATTTCCACCATTACTTTTTCAAGCTACGAAATGCAATATCACCTACAGTTCGATTCACTATATCTTTTGTATTTACATAAGTTTTTGTAACTTCTTTATTACTATGAGTAAGTGCTTCTGAAATGGCTTCAAGAGAAACGCCTGCTTGTTTAGCAAGAGTAGCGCCAGTATGTCTTAGTTTGTGTGGTGAAGCTGGTGCTAATTCAGGATGTCTTCGTCTAACTGATTTCATTCTATAGTTCAGATAGTCTATATGCAGAGGAAGATTAATGTTATTAGTTCGATCATTATATGTAAAAACAAATTGTTTTTGTGTTTGCCTCAGTCCGAAAAGTTTGAGTTCTTCTTGTTGTTTAACTTTCCAATTGGCTAGAAGCTCCATTAATTCGGTAGGTGCTTTAAAGAGAGTTTTTTTGTTTCCTTTAGTTGATTTTACATTACCAAAACGGTCTAAAGCTTGTTCTATAAGTATTTCTCCAGTTGAGAAGTTGACGTGTTTCCATTGCAAAGCATAACTTTCTGATTTTCGGTCAGATAAGAAGAATGTAGTATAAAAGAGAGTGTAGTCTTTTAGGTCAATGAGTCCTTCCTCTAAATCAGTGTCAAAAGCTTGTAACCATAATTTTAACTCCTCTTTATCGAGTGAAAGATCTTCTTCACGTTTACTCTCTTTAAGGAGAATTTTTTTATTTGCTTTAATTCTACTAATTGTTTTTCGGAGTTTATTTGATTGAATATATTCAAGCTCCTCAGCCCAATCGAAAACAGAATTTACATAGCTCCTAATTACCTTGAAATTAGCATAACTATTTGCCTTTGGAGTAAGTATTGATAGAATAAGTTGTTTATTGTTATTCAAGTGTTCAATGGAAAACTTACCTAGAATAGGTAAAATATGTAGTCTGAATATATTTTCTGTTTGAAAAACGGTTGCTTTACTTGGTGGTTTTATTGTGGTTGTAGTTTGCCCAGCTTTATAGGGTTCTAACCAGATGTTTTTGTAAAAATCTTGGAAAAGAATATCACCTTTTTGGATTGATTTGTGGTTTAATTTACCCAGTCTAGCATTTTCAATATCAATTGATAATTTGATTTCTGCTTCTTTAGCTTCACGTCTTGTTTTAGAAAACGGGGGTTGAAGTTTCATCATGGCCTAGAGACTTCGGGCTACGGTCTGCGCCTGACCTGCGGTCAGGCTTGCCCTTGCCCTTGTCCTAGCCCATGATGAACAATCGTCGCTTCAACTGCTTTTGGATAAGACCTGCGTCCTCCCTCTTCAAATTGAGCGAGGATTTCAAGAAGAAGTTTTTCTTGAAAAGGATCCACTAGAATAGCGGATACAGTCCGTTCAAAGATGATCCCTTGTTCTGTTAAGAGATAGATAATCTTGCGTAAAGTTGGCATTTTAAGATTTTGTTCGTCCGCAAATTCCTTGAGTGGTCGTTTGTTTGGTTCGTTTTCTATAGTCTCCTCTTCCTCTATGGGATCAATTGTTTCAAGCGGTGGTTTATATTCTTCAAATACTGAGAATTCTTGACCTTCAAACTCCATAATCGGAATGTTAGAGTAGGCATCATAGAAGGAAAAGCCTTGATCAAGCGTACATAAGGAGAGAAAAACTCACCAGCCAGCTCTCCGTTGTTTGCGATATAGCCCCGTCCTTTGACCTTGACTCCATTGATTTCATCCAGCTTTTTGAACTCTTTGGTTTTATTGGCATCTCCAAACATCATGTCATATCCTGTTGATTCTAAATGACCGACGGAGAGACGCTTCATAAAGTTATCCCGAAGAGCTGTTTTGATGAATTCCCCATCGGGCCGTTGCATAGCAAAGATGATAAAGACTCCAGCTTGACGGCCTTCTAGAACTAACTGTGAGAGATATTCCATCAGCTCGGACTGTTGGCTATAATCACGGTCAATTTTTGCCATAAGCGCTGCCCACTCGTCCACAAGAATGAATTTTGGTTTCATGTCATAGTGAGTAAAGTTCTTTCCGGCTTGGAATTTTGGGGAAGTAGACATCCGTTCATAGCGTTTTTCCATGAACTCTACATTCTCTTTAAAACAGTTGATGATATCTTCCTTACTTGTATAGACTCGACCATGAAAGACTGGAATTTTCTTTCATCCAGCTAGATCAGAATTCTTTGGATCACAGATATCGACAAATCCGATTTTAGCTAGAGCGTAGATAATGGTCATGAGAACAACGGTTTTACCTCCACCAGTTCCACCACCGATGAGAAGATGTGGCTCTTCGATATAATCCCAGGATACATCTTTCATAAGCTGGAGTTTTGAGCTTTTAACTTTTACTTCATCGATAGTGATTCGGCTATCAATCCGATTAATAGCAATTTCATATTTTATAAAGCGGTTGTCAAAGGTTTTATTACGAAAGTCCCCATTAAACATGACTTCAAGAGTAGCTCCAAGGTTTAAAAAGCGATCTTAAAATTTATTACCTTCTAAGATGAGACTCACTTCAATCTTATAGCGAGATTGTTTGATATACACTTGAGGCAAGGTTATTTTTTCAATGATCTTGTTTTCACGCTTGACCTTTTTAACCAAATAGAGGTTATTCTCTAGCAAAAAGCGGGAAAGAATTCGAAGACTATTGAGTTTTTGAAAAAAGAGCATCTTCCTGTAGCAAACCCGATTGATAAACCAAGAGAAGATTAAAGAAAAGAGAAGCCCAGCTCCAAGAAAATATCCTTGGGGTAAGGGATGAGCTTTTAATTCTTCTAGATGTAAGTAGCTGTAGACACTAATAGCCAACAAAAAAGGAAACCACCAGATAAACCATGTGATTCCCTTTAGTTTACGATGAAAAACTCGAACTCTTTTTCCACGATAGGTAAAGAGTTTCATCCTGCATCACCTCCTAGTTTTCCTTCTTATTTTCTACCGGTTTGTTTTCTTTAGACGGTGCGCCCCCAGCTTTTTTCTTGATTTTAGAAGCAAAGAGCTTGTAGATATCATTACGATTGACGTGGGTATGCGTGATAACAATATCTTCTAGTTCAACCTCTTCACGGTATTTAATGCCCAAGTCTTCAATTTCAGACTCAGACATATCTGCGATAGTGAAAAAGAGTGTTTCGTGCTGGACAGAAGAATGAATCCCTACAACAATACCTCGGATCTCACCTGTATTGACTTGGACAAATGATCCATCAGGATTTCGTTGCGAACGATCCACTTCAAAGATGATATCAGGACCCTCAATGCCTCGGAAAGACAGTTTTCCGAGGACAGCTGGGACATCTAGTCCATCTGTAATGACACGATAAGTCTTGTCAGCAATTTGTAGTTTTTCTCCGTAGTTTAATCCAATTTTAGCCATGTGATTTTCTCCTTTTATTTCTTATTTTTTAAGTACCAATTTTTCCGCAAAGACATTGAGATAAGGTGCAACAGTATTGCCATTTAAAGCAGTGTCTGGGAAAAAGATTGGGTTAACTGCTTCTACTAGAGAATCTTCTGGAAAGACCGTTGTAGAGGCTGGCGTAATGACATGAAAGGCTCCGTGCTCTGCGCTGTTTAGAATGTGACGTTGGTATTTGCCTTCTTTTCCAAAAATAAATTTAGGAGCATTTCCTAAACGTTCGTAGTAAGCAGGGCCAATAAATTCTGGTTTCATTTTAAGTGTTTCTGAGATCATAAGATTTTCCTTTCTGAGTGTAAAATAAAAAGAGTTAAGCTAGTTGCTTCACTCTTGAGTAATAGTGGGTAAATAATTTGCGTTTAAACATGCGACTGTAGAATTGAATATCCCCATGAGCATAGCCATTTCTAAGAGCATCATCTGCGAGATGGTCTAAATCAATTTGAGCTTGAGCATAAAGTTTAGCCTGAAGTTTATCAGATTCACTAAACATACCATAGGTAAATTCATAGTTATCATAGAGTCGTTTACATTGTAGTGCGAAAAAAGTTTGTCATATCATTCTCCTTTATCGTAATAGTAAAAAAGCTACTAAGTGAAAAAAGGAAAGAACTTAGTAGCTTGAGAGTAGGTCTATCTAGTTAGATAGACAGCAGTAAAGAAAAGTTATTTGGTTGGAAAGATCCCTCTTTCCACGGTGGCAACGTTTAGCAAGGTGCTTTGCGTCAATTACCATCGCTTTCCCAGCCAATCTCTTCAGGTAGTCATGATCATACCCAAGGGATTCTCTTACGCCCTTTGGCGAAGCCAGTTCACTTTACTATTCGGAAAAGTGCGAAAGTCCGAAATGCGTGGAAGCCCACAAGAATTGAGTCTTGTTTTCTATCTTCACTTCAACCATAAAACGGACTTGACTTTTCTTATCAAAACATTTACAATAAAGGTACGAAGTTTATGTGTTGTTCTGATGATCAGTCCTCTGGTTGTCAGACGCACTTTTTATTTAATTTTCAAAGATCGTGATTTAGCCTTGAAGATAAGGTTATTATTTTCAATTGCTATACAACCATCAGTTGTTGATTATATTATACAACCATAGGTTGTTAATGTCAACGATTTTTTGAAAAAAATTTAAAAATATTTTTTAAGGGGAACGATAATGGATCTTGCGGAACATCTTAAGACCTTGAGAAAACAGGCTAAAATGACCCAAGCTCAAGTTGCAAAAGCTATCGAAATTTCACAACAAGGATACGCTTATTGGGAGCAAGGTAAAAAACGTCCAAGTTATGACAATCTCGTGAAGATTGCCAAACTCTTTAATGTATCTGTCAATACCTTGGTATCAAATGATAAAACGGATGATATTGATTTGTCAGAAGTAGAATTACTCTTCAGAACCACATCAGATGGCATGAGCAATGAAGAAAAAGAAGTCTTCAAACAGGAGTTGCTTCAGTTTATGAAGGAGCGGAAGAAGCTTTTTGATGAGGAACAATAAATGAAAAGAATAATTAGGAAAATAAAAAGAAAATTTACAATCCGAAGACTAATTAGAAATTTCGATTTTGATGAGCATGATCAGCATAAAGGAAATAATAGGAAAGAAGTAGCAGAAAATGCTATTAAATCATGGTATGAAAAATTATCTGAAAATCAAGTAAGATCTTTTATTAATGCATTAAGTAAATACAGATATTATTCATCTATCAAAACAAGTAAAACCTATGAAAAGTTACTGAATGATGTAGAATACAAAGAAATAAGGGAGGTTATCAAGGGGAAATCAGCAATTTATATGCCTTTAAAAAAGAAGAACAATAGAACCGAGACGAGTATATCTATGTTTGTGAACTTTACAAATGTTTTTGGAGTTGATTCATTGCAAACATCTCAGGAGGATACCGTTAAGTGGTTTGAAAATTATAAAAATTTAAATGAAAAATTTAAAGAATATGCCCATATTGAAGACGAGTATGAAAGAGAAATCAAGAAATGTGAAGCTTTAAGTGCAAAAAAAACGCATGACAAGGTAGTAGATAAGAGTATAGATAGACAAATTGAGAAAAACAAAATTACTGCAACTAGAGAATATGAGTCAAAAAAACGTGAAAAGAGTAATTTATTAAAGGACCATAAACACGAGTTTGATGCGAAAAACATTCTGATTGTAGACGATTTTTTATGCAGTGGAACTTCGTTAATCACATTGTTGAAAAAAATTAGTCCATATGCTATAGGTCTCGACAAGATGATATATTTCATTTTTTTAGAAGCTACTAAAGAAGGAAAGTTAGCTGTAGAAAACAATCCTATATTTAAAAATTTTAAAAATGTAAAAATATATAATTTAAATACAGCTATTAATTATGAAGAAGATATTTTGTCTTCTAAAAAAGAGGTTGATGAGTTTATAAGTAATAAAGAAGAGCTTTATAGAAAATTTAAGCTAAGTGATGATAAGCGTTATAATCCTAAAACTATGTTTTCTTCTTTTGTAAATGCCCCTAACTCTAATTATGCGTTTTTGTCATTGCCACCGAAAGATGAAGACTGGCTTACTCCATTTCCTAGAAAAAAAAGAGGGAGATGAAAAGTAAAAGTATGAACAAAAAGTATATTAGAATCTTAAAATGGATCAACAAATATCCAGTATATGATGTAACTAATTTAATGAAGACTAAGCTTCATTTATTAGATCCTCAGATTGTTCTTCATTTTGATATTTTAAAGAAGCAGAAATTGATTAAGTATTCAAATTACAAAATTAGTATTACAATGAAAGGCCGAATTTTATTGTTAAAATATTTCTTTACAGAGGATATTGTAAAGAAATATATCAGAAAAGAAAAAAAAGATTTCACCATAGATAAAGAATTCTATGAAAACTATTTACCTCCCGAAAATAAAATGATAGAATAGTAATGACGACTAGTATTGCAGCCATTGCTGTTCTAATCCAATCTCAAATTCTTGAATACACAATGGTGTAATGCTGGTTATTTGAGATAAATCTCAAACAAAAGAGTAGTCGTTTTTTTTTATGAATTTAGTAGAGTATAAGCAACAATTAGAAAGCAAGAATTTTCCTGTATTTTATGATTTTGAGCATGTAAAAAAGACTTTTAGAATAAAAGATGGCATGAATAAATTTATGCAAATGAACACATCATGCTATAGAGTTAAAAAGCATACCAAAGTAAAAAAAGGTAATGGACCATTAAAACCTGACTACAGGATGATTTACACAGTTTCTCCGGAATTGAAGTTTATTCAAAAATGGATATTCGATAATATTTTAAGCAAAACATCTGTTTCTGAAGCAAGTCACGCTTTTGTAAAAGGTAGATCATTATTAACCAATGCAAGAGCACATGTTTCACATAAGGAAACTTGGCTTCTGAGGCTAGATATTAGAAATTTTTTTGAATCAATTCAAGATACTACAATAGAAAATATTTTTATTGAACTTGGGTATTCGAAAGGAGCAAGTAAAGCCTTGACTCTTTTGACTACTTATAAAGGAAGGTTACGTCAGGGTTTTTTGACAAGTCCTTCTCTCTCAAACCTATACCTTAAAAATTTTGATAGTATCATTCTATCCAAAATAAATGCAGAAATAACCTATACTAGATATGCAGATGATTTGTTTTTTTCAGGTGAGTTAACAGATGGTTTCGAACATTATATTGCTAAAATAAAACAATATTCAGGCTATTATTTGTCTCAGAAACATCTAAGATTAAAAAAATCAAAGACTTCTTTGCAAACCTCAAATAGAAAACGGATAACAGGACTTTATATAGAAGGCGAAAGAATAGTTGTATCAAAAACTTATATAAAAACAATTGAACGAGAATTATTTTATTGTGAAAAATATGGGATTTCTACTCACCTAAGACATAGTGGTAAGCTAGATAAAATGGACTTCTATAAGTATATTTTAGGAAAATGTGCATTTGTAAGAATGGTGGAACCTACTAAAGGACTTGAATTGATTGAGCAAGTACAAAAATTATATGAAACAAATGAAGTAGATTAGAAAATACTTTCAGTGGACAATCGTCCACTTTTTCTATATAATTATTGTTGGTTTATAAAACAACAAAGCTTCAAGGAGGTATTATGGATACACGATACAGCCAAATTAAGGAAGTTGCAAATCGTTATATTTACAAGTATATTAAGGAGAATGATTCTTCTTTTTTGGGGTATGACTTTGAAGGATTTTTCAACCATATTGTTGAGAGTAACAATATCAAGGTAATGGAGCATCATTTTTCCAGTCGCAAGATTGAAGGGTTGACCTTGATTGATGAGAGCGGTGTTTCTTTTTCCTATGAAAAGGAAAATCCGCAAGTGAAGCAAAATTTTACCAAGTGCCATGAGTTGGGGCATTTTCTGCTAAAGCATACTGGCTCTTTCTTTACAGAGTTAAAGGATGAGTCTGACTCTATCTTTGAGAGCGAAGCAAATCTCTTTTCAGCATTTGTGCTTATGCCAAGTATTGTTTTGCTGTCAAAGATATTTTATAGGCATGATAGCTTTTCACGAGTAATGAAAGATCTGAAAGTTTCTGCTGAAGCCTTGGTATATCGCTTGAGAGACTTATTTAGTCATGAAACAACTCATTCAATAGATGAGATTGCCCGTGCTATTCAAGACTATAAAAACGGGCAGTTGTATAGGATTGTAGATATGTTTGGCTTGTTGAAATCCTCTATTATCGCAGAGTACCAGCAAGTTAGCATAGATGTGCTTGCGAAGGTCTATCACTTGCTTATTGCAGACGGTTATCTGTCAGACCGACAAATCTATGAATTGAAGGACAAAGAGTTTAGACAGACTTTGGAAGCTGAAAAATCAGATATTTCTTGTGGTCAACTTTTTGATTATGGGAAGATCATTTATTTTGCTTGGAAAAAGGATAAACTAACAGAGAGACAAGCTGTTAGTAACGCTAAAACACAACTACTGTTAGAAAGGTCATGAGATGTTTAACGGTACAAAATTAAAACAAAAACGTGAAGAGTTGGGAATGAAGCAAAGCGAAGTCGCACGGCTTCTTGACATTAACCGCTCTTCTTATTTCTCTTGGGAAAATGGCAGAACAGTCCCAAACAAATCCAATTTAAAAAAGATTGCAAAGATTTTAGGAGTGACAGAAGAGTTCTTCTATGAGGAAGAAATCACTATGCTTTATAAGCAACTGAATCCTACTAATCAAACCAAGGCTATGAACTATGTAAAAGACTTAGCAGATAAGCAATCTAATATTATTTCCATGCCTACCTTCCCTTATCGTGTATATGAAAGCCTGTCGGCTGGTATTGGTTCATCAGTTTATAATGATCAGGACTATGATACTGTTTATTTGATGAAGAACTAGCTCATGATTTTGCTTCATGGGTATATGGAGACTCGATGGAGCCCAAATATCAGAATGGCTCTGTAGCTCTCATTCGTGAGACAGGATTTGATTACGCTGGTGCAGTTTATGCCGTAGTTTGCAATAGCCAGACCTACATTAAACGAGTTTATCGTGAAGAAAATGGCTTAAGACTAGTTTCTATCAATCCAAATTATCAAGATATTTTTCTTTCGTATGATGAAGAACCTAGAATTGTAGGAATTATTGTTGGAAACTTTGTACCAGTGGATAACTGAGCTATGACGTATTTTGATTATTCAGTTATTATTTTTTAATATTATGTTATTATATAGAATATATCGAGAGGTTTTTAATTACTTAAGATTCTTCTGGGATTATATTGATGATATTTATAATTTTGATTATAAATCTGAGGATTACTTTTTAGTTGAATAGAAAAATAATAAAGAATATATAAGGCTATAATTTTTTATAATGTATTGGATGCTCTTCTGAATTTCAGAAAGTGGAACTCAATTATATATTGGAAATAATTTAAAAATTCTTTTGCGAGAATAAAGACGCATAATGATGTTATAATAGAGATTAGAGAATAATAGAGATGAGGTACAGATGAACTCAAAGTTAGATTTATAGATTTATTCTGTGGAATTGGTGGAATTAGAATGGGGATGGAGGCATCTGGTTTTGAATGTGTATTCTCGGCAGATATAGATGAGAATTGTAGAGAGGTATATCAAGATAATTTTGGTGAAACACCGGAAGGAGATGTATCTAAAATATCAGCGAGAGCAATACCAGATTTTGATATACTTTGTGCAGGTTTTCCATGCCAACCTTTCAGTATTTCTGGGAAAAAAATGGGATTCGAGGATACTAGAGGTACTTTGTTCTTTGAAATTTGTAGAATAGTTTCGGAAAAAAACCCAAAGGTTATTCTTCTAGAAAATGTTAAATTTTTACTTCATCATGATAAAGGGAACACTTTTAGAGTTATAAAAGAGAAACTTGTAGAGATGGGATACAATGTTAGTTGGAAGGTGATGAACGCTTTAGATTTTGGAGTGCCACAGAATAGAGAACGGATAATAATTGTAGCTACAATAAATTCTATAAATAGTTTTGATTTTGAAACAATTAAATATGGTAATCGAGTGAATTTAAAAGATGGATTTTTAGATCCAAAGGGGAATTTTGAGTATTTGGAACCCAATGAGTATACTCTTTTACCAATAAATCAAAGGGTTCGCCAAAAATCGGGCCTAATTTTTTCAGGATATCGCAATAAATCTATTAGAAAAGCAGGTGTTTTACCAAATACAGAACATCTGTCGCGCGTCCATAAGCAACCTAATCGAATTTATTCAGTTGAAGGAACACACCCAACGCTCCCATCACAAGAAACTTCGGGTAGATTCTGGATATTAACGAATGAAAATGATGTAAGAAAGCTAACTATAGACGAATGCTATAGAATAATGGGATTTCCAAATGATTTTAAAAAGGCTGATAAAATAAGTACTTGCTATAAACAAATCGGTAACTCGGTATGCGTTCCAATGTTTAAGGCAATTTCTATCGCTCTAAAAGAAAAATATTTTTGTAAGGATTAAAAATGGCAGAAACTTATACTGATAAACTGAATGAAATTTATAATATTGCAATAAGGATCTATTCTGGAGAAGAGAAGAAGGAATCAATTAAAGACGGTCTTGTGGAAGATGACATTAACACTATCACAACGAATGCAGAAAATGTTAGGGGTGTCATTGCAGTAGTTACAACATTAATGACTCATAAAGCACTTTTTCCCAAGCAAGATATAAGATACTATCAACAAAAAATGAAAGACGGTTTTTCAGCCAGGACCGTTGATACAAATTTTATAACTCCATTTTTAAAAGATAAGGATTTCCCAGCTCCATCAACAACAGGATGGCTAACTCGAACACTTGAAAGTTCACAACCCTATCTATTAGATTATAAACCGGCAATTAAACCTGATGTTGTAAAGATAGCATTTCTTGATCTTGTTGATAAAGTTGAAAATAAACAAGTAGATCCGAATGAAGTATTAAAAAGATTATTTTATAATTTAATAGTTAAACGCGAAAATGAGAGATTAGATGACCTAGCCAAACCTCATAACTTATCTATAGCTGATATTATTTCTTTATTGAGAGAGCATTTTACTTATAAATATATAGGAGGGGGATCAGGTGCCTCAAGGCTCCCGGTATTAGCATTATATTCCGCTTATCAATGTATGATGACGCAAGTAAAAAGATATGATGGTAAAAAACTACCTAAGTTAAGTAATCATACATCTGCAGATACCAGATCTGGATCTATTGGGGATATTGAGGTTTTAGAAGAGAATGGCGAAGCATTTGAAGGGGTGGAAGTGAAACATGAAATAGAAATTACTACGGATATTATAAAAATTGCCTATGAAAAATTTAAGTCACAACAGACAAAAAGATACTATATTCTTACAACTTCTAATATGGATTCAGCAGATTGGGATTCTATCAATTTTGAAATTCGAAAAATTAGAGATATTCATGGCTGTCAGGTGATAGTTAATGGGGTGTATAGTTCTTTAACATATTATTTAAGACTTTTAGATGATACATCTAAATTTATAGATTATTATGTTGAAAATTTAAAAAATGATGAGACTTTAAAATTTCAACATAAAAAGTCGTGGAATGATATTGTTTCTAAAAAGAGGCAATTAGTGAAGTATATTAACTAGAATTACTGAATTAGTAATTGAAGTAATTCACAGTAGTGATTTTTAAATATTGTTTTTTTGAACCAATTAGTTCAAAAAAATAAGTATTATTTATGGTCTTTTTTTCCTTATCCTTATATGGGTAAGGCTTTTTTTATTGTTCGTTTCATATTTTTAAACATTCAATACTAGATTGAAGATAAAAAAAATTCATATTTTATATTTTTCTTCATTTTTTTATTAATTAATAGTTTGTCTAGATATTGATTTATATGACTTATTCTATTCTAAATATTTTTTTCTATCAAAAATTGTATAACAAATTACCATGTAGCTGTGTTAATTAAAATATCTGGTATAAAAAATAAACTATTCGGTCAAAAATATCACAAATAAATTCCAGAAATTAACCATTTTACACAAAAATACACCTTTTCGGAAAAATAGGTGTATTTTCTTATCTATAACCAAATTCTTTTAGTGCTTTATTATATGCCTTGCTACCTTTGAGATAGTAGTCATGTTTAACTCCGCTAATATCAACAGAAAAGCCCCCATCTTTAAACGAATATTTTTCTATTCGATTTGCAATATTTTGTCCAGTTAATTCGATCGTATTCTTTTGTTTGTTAATGGTAAAGCTATCGGCTTCTCCATGATTAATGGAAGCATTTTCTCCTTTAATAGTAAACGCTAACTCGTTTCTTTCACTTGAGATCCAATAATACTCACCATCTAAAGATTGGTAGTTGCTTTTAGAGCAAGCAATTAATGTAATTAATGATAATGAAAATAGTGGTATACCTATTAATTTTCTCATAATTTTCGCCTCCTTCTATAATTTTAATTATACCAAAATAATATTACGAGAGTATATCAGTGTCTGTTATAAAGGGAAAATGAAGAAATGTCTATTATAACAGCAAATACTAAACTTTCGGAAAAATTGTTATTTTTCGGAAATAAGAATGTACGATTAAATAGAAAACTTTATAAACATTAGAAAAAAATTTTTTTAAAGATATATCTCCTTTTATTATGTAGTATATCAGAATATCAAATCTGTTATAACAGACAATGGCTTTCAAAAATAGCTGTTTTTCTTGAACATATTTTTTTGTTATAATATACATGCAGTGATAAACTGTAGAATATTAAGAAAATAGAATACTGGGAATTTAGAATGTATAAGATAAAAAAATAAGATAAATAGTTGGATTAGTAAAAAAATTTCAAGTATGATAAGAGAAACAATATATTTCATACAACGGAAGACTTATATTTTACAAAAGAGGGTGATGGTTGGAACGGACAAGTTTATCCAAAATACAGCTATAAAGATTTTAATAAGAATGAAGATTTTCTGTCTTTTCTAAAACTTGGATCTCGATTTCAATTATATTTTAATGATAAAATTATTTCTGAAGCAAATTTGATTGTTAATTCATTCGAATTAGAAAAAATTACTTTACAATTCGGACAGATTAGTAGTAATGCATTTTGGGGCGAAAAATCTATTGGTGGGATGACATTTTTAGTAGCTTCTATCATATACATTATGCTTAACGATAAAGAGTTTATGCATCGAGATATTGAAGTGTCATTAGAAATGCAAAATGATGCAAAACGATTACTTGAAGAAAAGAATATTGATGTGTATTATCATATATTTCGAACTTCTAAAGAAATTTTAACCATAAAGACGCTTATCGGAGATATTTTTTTGAAACAAAAAATAGAAACAGTGATATAGATTACTTTAAAGAATTATTGAGTTTAAAAGAGAACTCAATAATGAACGTAATGAGAAGCTAAACTCTATACTTGATTGTTCCTGATTCAAATGTTTTATGTTATTTGACAAGGAAGGAGTTGAACTCGTTTTCTATAGTTTTTGCATCGTTGACTTATAAACACTTAGCAAATTATTAAAGAAATTTCCCTATTTCAATCAAATTTAATCAAACTTTTTTGAAATTAAGGAATATTAGAAAACAATTAGTTATTGATATTATGCTATTCTAAAATTATCTGAAACAGACCCTTGTCAAACCAGGTCTTAAGAAAGCTCGTAAAGCTAGCCAGTTCTCTAAACGTTAATTCGTTGCTGGACAGCAGAATACAAACGAAAACACTTTGCATATTGCAAGGTGTTTTTTTCTATGAGAACTGGCAGTGCGCAATTAGGATAGCTCTAGCGACTTTAGTCGCATAGAGATATGCTATGCACAGTTGCCCCAAGAAAACAAGCGAAGCGATGTTTGATTGGATGGCAACCACTGCACTCAAAACGTTCTTCGAAAGAATTACTATACTTACACAGAGCACCTTTCGGGGTGTTCTTTTTTGTACTTTCTTACTAAATTGACGCAGTTGTTGCGACTTTAGTCACTTACAAATGTGGCTGGAATTTGACAAAGTCAGTTGCCTCAAAACGTTAATCAATACTATACTATCAACGTTTCAAAGCGCTCAAGAGATATCTCTTGATTTTTTTGATGATTGCTAGTTTAGAATTATAATAATTGAATTATCGGAGTAAAATAAAAATTACCTTCCAAAAATCAGATATAAAAATCGAATTTCTGGAGGGTAAATTCACTCTGAAAATCTATTTTAAATTATCTACCTATATAATCACAAACATTATTAATCTGCTCATGAATATCAGATCCAAATTTTTCTTCAAAAAACGCACTGCCAACTGTAAAGGCCCATGGGTTCATTTCCATTACTTCATCCAAACGATCATAGCAATCAATACTTCCAGCTAAACAAACTGGTGCTTGAATTTCTTGGACAAAAGCTTTACTCAATGCTACTGGATCACCAGTGTATCGATAACCTAGCAAATCGATACCGTAGACACCTTTTTCAAGGTATTCTTTCGCTTGTGCAATCATACTTTCTATGGAACCTTCAAGAACAGATGGACGTCCAGTAATTTGGCCAACAAATGGCATATATTTGATTTGGTTATCTTTGCAAAACTGGTTGATAGAATCAAAGAAAACTGTTCCCATCAACACATCACACCCACATTCTTTTGCAATTTGTGCACCGCGAAGTCCACTTTCTTCATCATACTCAACAACTTCAAGAAAAGTAGTTTTACCACAGGCTTTCATTTCTGAAAATAGAGCCTTCATTTCTGAAATTGGGAGAGGTCTTTCTTTAAAACCCCAATATTGAGCTTTAGAATTCTTACATGCTTCGAAAATGTCACGTGCATTTTCAATAGTGTGATCGTTATGCGTCAGCATAACAATTAATTTAGGTGAGTTCATAAAAGCTCCTTTTTAACTTTAATCTGAATGCTATAGACTGGAAAATAAAAGGATTCAGATTATTGTTTAATCATTTCTTTAGGGATAAGATTAGGATCATACATCACTTTTGAATGATTTTTTAGAACAAGCTCTTTTTCCAAAGTTTGTTCAGTGATACGGTCCAGTTTTTCACGATAAATCAAAGAGTTACGATAGTAATGGTCCCCTTCTTTTTTGAAGTGGTGATTTTCTTCAACAATTTGATAAGTGAAGGGGAATTGTGATTCGCTACGTAATTCTCCAAACAGAATTTCATTTTCCACCCATATTCGTAGCTGAATGACTTGTTCAGTGTTATTTTTGAAACGATAGTCCTGATGATTATATTGAACAGATGTTCCGTTAGAAAACGGTTTTCGTGTGTCCTTGTCTGGATCCAGTGCATCCGAATGAGCATGGAATTCCGTAATTTCCATAGGGCTATGAACAATTAAAAGATGAAGTAGGTTAGCTAAATTGCATAGACCTCCTCCAATACCAGATTGTACTTTCTCGTTGACAATTACTCGTCCTTCTTGGTATCCTTTTCTCTTTGTTATATTTCCAACTAAACTCCAAAAAGAAAATTCTTCTCCGGGATAAATCATAATATGATTTAAAGTTTGGGCAGCAATTTGAATGTTAGTTGCTTTCCCTTTTTGAAGGTTGATATCAATACCTGGACCATGTTTTATTAATTGAGTAGAGTATGATGAAACTAAGTTAGGTAGAAGTTTTTCTTGACGTACTTTTGAAAATTTTTTACCTTGCTTGAAGTTTTGAATGTGTCTTTTAAGATTTTCTTTTTTGAGAGAAATTTTATATGTAGTGGGACTAATCTCACAAAACAAAAGATCTTTATTCCAAAAAACCATGTGGATTCTCCTTCTTGAGTAAATCTAGATTTGTATTTTTTTGTCTTAAAAGGGGGTAAGTCGATAGTATGAGTTTTTCCACCCATCGTTTTTTACCAATTCCTCCCTCTTTAGGATCATATAAAAAATCAACTAAGATAGTAGGTATATTAGCTCGGCTAGCACCTAACACATCTGTAAAAAGTTGATCTCCAATCATCACTGTTTCAAAAGACTCTAGATTCATAATTTCAAGAGCTTTTATGAAGTTTTTGGGATTGGGTTTTTCTGATATAGGAATATAAGGGACGGCAAGATGTTGATTGAATTTGGATATTCTTTCTTCGTCGTTATTTGACAAAAGAAAGAGATGGAAACCAAGGTCTTTCAGTTTTTGGAAAAGTTCAATAACCTGTTCTGTTGCAGGAGCGCCATGCATCACAAGAGTTTGATCTATATCGAAAATTAATCCTTTAAAACCAATTTGATATAATCTTTGATAGGGAATATCAAAGACGGTTTTTGCTCTTGCTGCAGGCATAAATGGGAACATATAGTGCATAGCCTCTCATTGTATTTATATATTAATAATTCTAGCACATATGCGTTGGGAGGTCAACCAGTCTAGAAGTAGCCGAGTTTGGTTTTTAAGCTTCATATGATACAATTAAGGAAAAATAATATAAAGGTGTCAGAAATGAAAATAGGGAAGATAATTAAAAGAACTGAAGATACTGTTTATATCGGTTATAATAATGGAAGTTTTCAAAAGTCTGCTATTGAAAATTGTGAATTCGAGCCCAAAATCGGGGATATTGTTCATATCTATGAGGATTTAGTTGTAAGACTTGAAGCTAAAAATGCTGCTTTTACTTATAAACCTAAGCATAAGATCATTAGTATTGAAGATGGGCTTGCTAGAATACAGCTGAATACAGGGGATGAACTACTTATTCCAATTCGCGAGCTGAATTTTCAACCTAAATTAAATCAATTAGTTGAGATTTATCAGGATGCTGATGAAATTATTGTTCTACGATCGAAAGAAAAAGGTATCAACTGGCTGTTGCTTTTGTCATGTTCCTTAATTCCTATAGTGCTGACTAGTTTTATCTTCTTCTTTAATCATAAGAAGCAAGATACAGAAGCAGTAAGTACTACAACAGAACAAGTTTCTACTAGTAGTACGACAACGACTAGTACAATAAGTGCAACAACGACTACTAGTTTAACAACTACTCAAGATAGTATTACGACTACGGAGGAAAAACCTTCGACACAAGAAGAGCAAACGAATGCTGAATCACAAAAAATAGATGAGAAAGCTATTCTAAATGGAGATTTCTCAAGTATCGTTGGGACATGGAGAAATGGTTTGGGGCAAGAGTTTACATTCGATAAAAATGGACTAGTAAACAGTGGAAACATTGAAAAAGCGAGTATAGGTAACGATGGAAGTATTAACTTTAGTGTTAGAACTGGTAATACAGGATTTGGTATGATTATTTATCCTGCGGGGACTACTATTACTTGGGTTGATTCTGATCCAAGTAAAAATAGGCTTATTGCTGGTCAAGCTGCTCCAACTAGCTCAGAACAAGTTTTTTATAAAGTAGACTAAATGATTAATCATCTCATCAAATTTTAGATGGTTTTCTTCTTTATTTGTGAGTTGTGATCATTTTATGAAGGTTAATCAAGTATGCTTCAAAAATAGCTTCCATAGGCGTTCCAGCCTGTTTAGCAAGATGTTGGAATTTATGAGGACCTTGACGGGTATTATTTTTCTTCATAGTATGTTGTGTTATAATGTAGATACGATATGAATAAATTAAGATATCTCTGTAAATTCTGTAAATGTCACTTTGTGTGAACATGAGTACATTTGAATTTATAGAATGATAGGAGGTGGTTTACAATGATAAGTTTAGAGCTGATGTCTGAAGAAAATAGCATAGATGTTTATTCTTTTGAAAAAGAAAATCGGGAGTATTTTGAGCGGAATTTACCTCCTAGACCAGCTACCTATTTTGATTCAGAAGGTTTTAAAGAAATTACAAGGGAATTGTTAAGGGAACAAGAGAATCATGATGTCTACATGCATCTTATTAGAGATGCACAAGGTACTATGGTCGGAAGAATCAATTTAAGTGTCTTAGAGGATGATCGAAAAACAGCAGAACTTGGATATAGGATCGGAGAAAATGTTACTAATTTAGGTTATGCAAGTGAAGCGGTTAAACTCGTTTAGAAAAGGCCTTTACTACTTATGGTTTACATAAGATTATCGCAGGGACGGCAACGGACAATCTGATCTCTCAGAGAGTGCTTTTAAAAAATGGTTTCACCTTTAGTAAAATCATAGAAAATGACTTTCAAATGCATAACGAGTGGATTCATACGGCAGTATTTGAGATAAGGAATCTATAGCATCATCATTACCAGTCGTTTGCCAAAACTCAACATTTCTAGTAGACATTCGTCTACTTTTTTTATATAATAAAACTAAACCAAAATGGTTGAATCTTAAAAATAAAGTCAACTTACGATGAAAACATCACGCTAGGAGGTAAATCATGTACCAACCAGAAAAACTTAAGGCTCGGAGAAAAGAGCTAAAGCTAACACAAAAAGAGATTGCAGAGCGACTTGGGATTAGTTTTCAGGCTTATTCAGCTTGGGAACGTGGAGTCAAGGAACCTTCCGAAGAAAAGGTTAGACAGCTAGAAGAGATTTTAAAAGTACCAAAAGGCTATTTTACTCAAATCGAAATTGTCCGTCTCTATAATAGCCTTTCCAATCAAGGGAAAGAAAAGATGGTAGTTTATGCTCGCAACTTGGCTCAAGAAGAACAAGCCAAGAAGGTGACGCTTATTTCAGAAAAACTTTTCGAGTATCATGTCTACGAACGCATGTCGGCTGGTATCGGAGCTTCAGTTTATGATGATCGAAACTTTGATACGGTTTACTTTAATGAAGAACTAGCCCACGACTTTGCTTCCTGGGTATCAGGAGATTCCATGGAACCCAAATATCAAAATGGTTCCGTGGCTCTAATTCGAGAGACTGGATTTGATTATGACGGTGCTGTCTATGCAGTGGTTTGCAATAACCAGACCTATATCAAACGGGTCTATCGAGAAGAAGATGGCTTACGTTTGGTCTCCATCAATCCTAAATACAAGGATATTCACATTTCTTATGAGGAAGATCCGCGGATTGTAGGCATTATCGTGGGCAATTTTGTGCCTACGGAGGGATAGTCTATGGGCTACTTTGATTATTCCAGAGAGCCCCAAAGTGATATTGCCTTTGTCGATATGAAGTCCTTTTATGCCAGTGTTGAGTGTGTGGAAAGAGGACTCCATCCCCTTAAAACCTCCCTTTGTGTTATGAGTCGGGCGGATAATTCTGTTGGGCTGATTCTTGCCTCCTCGCCTATGTTTAAAAAGGTCTTTGGAAAAGCAAATGTAGGCCGTGCCTATGACCTGCCCTTTGATATCAAGACACGCAAATTTTCCTACTATAATGCCAAAAAACAAGGCTTACGGACAGACCCAGACTATGTGAAATTTATCGAAGATTGGGCTCGGGTGACCGTCATTGTCCCTCCTCGGATGGATAAGTATATCGCGGTCAACATGGAAATTCAGCGCATTTTCCAGAATTATGGCAGTCCAGATGATATTTATCCTTATTCAATTGATGAAGGATTTATTGACCTAACCAGTTCGCTTAATTATTTTGTCCCGGACCAGCAGATTTCTCGCAAAGATAAGCTGGATATGCTTTCGGCTCGTATCCAGAGGGATATCTGGCGGCAGACGGGGATTTACTCGACGGTCGGCATGTCTAATGCCAATCCTCTGCTTGCTAAGCTAGCCTTGGATAATGAAGCCAAGCACACACCGACCATGCGGGCTAACTGGTCTTACCAAGATGTGGAAGATAAGGTCTGGGGTATTTCCAAGATGATTGACTTTGGGGGATTGGGCATCGGATGGAGAAGCGTTTGAATGCCTTAGAGATTTATTCGATTAAAGAATTAGCCAATAGCAATCCCGATGTCCTGAAGAAAGAACTTGGTCAAGCTGGGCTGCGCCTGTGGTTTCATGCCAATGGGATTGACGAGAGCAATGTTCATAAACCCTATAAGCCAAAATCTCATGGTCTAGGCAATTCGCAAATTTTACCGAGAGACTACGTCAAGCGGCGAGATATCGAAATTATCCTCCGAGAGATGGCTGAGCAGGTGGCTATCAGGCTTCGACGGGCTAGAAAGAAGGCGACAGTGGTGTCTATCCATCTTGGTTTTTCTAAGCAGGAACAAAAACGCTCCATCCATACCCAGATGAAGGTGGAGCCGACCAATAATACCAGTCTTTTGGTCAGCTATGTACTGAAATTATTCCATAGCAAATATACTTCTGGAGCTGTCAGGAGTGTTGCCGTTAGTTATTCAGGATTTATGGATGAATCCTTTGCGTTGATTTCCCTTTTTGATGAGGTTGACAAGCTAGAAAAAGAAGAAAGGCTCCAGACCGCCATTGACTCTATTCGAGAACAATTCGGATTTACTTCTCTCTTAAAGGCGACTGCCTTAGAGGATGCATCGAGAAGTATTGCCAGAAGTAAGCTCATCGGAGGACACTCTGCTGGAGGATTAGATGGATTAAAATGATTGATCGTTCTTATTTGCCCTTTCAATCCGCTAGGGACTACCAGGATCCAGGCATGCAGAAGTGGATGGGATTTTTCCTATCGGAGCATACCAGTTCACTCAGTGAAGAAAAAAATCGTGTCGATTTATCGACAGATTTAGATCCAGTCGAGAAGTTGTTACTACTATATCAGCTATACGTCGGACGACTAAAAGGCTCTTTTGTGGTCAAGGAGAAAAATCATAAAAGCACGATATTGGGTGAAGTAAGAGAATTATCCCCTCAAGAAATCTCTGTTAGAACGGATGAAGGCTATCGATTAATAAGGGTAGATGATATTCTCACAATCCAACTTTGCCAGGAGGAAGTTGATGACTAGAAAAGAGTTATATGAAAACAAACTGCAGATGGATTATTTTTCAGATGACTATATTCGTTTTGAGGAAGATTTCCAAAAATACTCTGCCATGAATGTACCCCTGACTTTTCTGATTGATGATATTCTACGAACCATGGCTATCAACCAAAAGGACTACTTTGTCTTGAACAAGGAAAATGCCAAGGACGGAAGGGAACATCGGTTTTATTTTAGAGTGAAGATAGAAAAAGATTGTCCACATACTCGAACCTATACCTATCTTGGGCTGGGGCGAAATCATTAGTAAAAATTCTTATCTTAGATATATTTGTTGCAATAATAACACTGCAAACAACTATAATTTCCAGCCGTTCAAGAGCTATTTCTTGAATGGTTTTTTGTTTGCAGTCTAAAAGCAATTGAGCTATACCAATTTTTGTTCTTGACAAGATAAAGAAACAAGTATATACTGTTTTCACTGATTCTAAAAACAGAAAATCAGACTATACCAATTTCGATAAGGAGAAAGCACAGTCTGTCTGTGTCGTATATACTATGTGTGGAATTGTTGGTGTTGTTGGAAACACAAATGCAACTGATATTTTAATTCAAGGACTTGAAAAACTCGAATACCGTGGTTATGATTCGGCTGGAATTTTTGTTCTAGGTGGTACTGAAAGCCATTTGGTAAAAGCAGTTGGTCGTATTGCAGAATTGTCTGCTAAAACTGCTGGCGTTGAGGGGACAACTGGTATTGGGCATACTCGTTGGGCCACTCATGGGAAACCAACAGAAGACAATGCTCACCCACATCGCTCTGAGACAGGACGTTTTGTCTTGGTCCACAATGGGGTGATTGAGAACTACCTTGAAATCAAGGAAGACTACCTTGCAGATCACCACTTCAAGGGACAAACAGATACAGAAATCGCTGTACACTTGATTGGAAAATTTGTTGAAGAAGACGGCATGTCAGTACTTGAAGCCTTCAAAAAAGCCCTTCACATCATCCGTGGTTCTTATGCCTTTGCCTTGATCGACTCTGAAAATCCAGATGTCATCTATGTAGCGAAAAACAAATCACCACTTTTGATTGGTCTTGGGGAAGGATACAACATGGTCTGCTCAGACGCCATGGCCATGATTCGTGAAACTAACCAATACATGGAAATCCATGACCAAGAGTTGGTAATCGTGAAAGCTGATAGCGTTGAAGTTCAAGACTATGATGGCAATCGTCGTGAGCGTTCTAGCTACACTGCTGAACTTGACTTGTCAGATATCGGTAAGGGAACTTATCCTTACTACATGCTCAAGGAAATCGATGAGCAACCAACGGTAATGCGTAAGTTGATCCAAGCTTACACAGATGAGGCTGGTCAAGTAGTGGTAGACCCAGCTATCATCAAGGCTGTTCAAGAGGCAGACCGCATCTACATTCTTGCAGCTGGAACTTCTTACCACGCAGGGTTTGCTTCTAAGAAGATGCTAGAAGAATTGACAGATACACCAGTTGAACTTGGAATCTCCTCTGAGTGGGGTTATGGTATGCCACTTCTCAGCCAGAAACCGCTCTTCATCTTTATCAGCCAGTCTGGTGAGACAGCGGATAGCCGTCAGGTTTGGTTAAGGCTAATGAAATGAGAATCCCAAGCTTGACAGTGACAAATGTTCCAGGATCCACTCTTTCTCGTGAAGCCAACCATACCATGCTTCTTCATGCAGGTCCTGAAATTGCCGTAGCATCAACTAAGGCTTATACAGCGCAAATCGCTGCTCTTGCCTTCCTTGCAAAAGCGGTTGGTGAAGCAAATGGCAATGAAAATGCCAAAGCTTTTGATCTGGTTCACGAATTGTCAATCGTAGCTCAGTCTATCGAATCAACCCTTTCAGAAAAAGAATTGATTGATGCTAAGGTTCGTGAGCTTCTTGAAACAACACGCAACGCCTTTTACATCGGACGCGGTCAAGATTACTATGTAGCTATGGAAGCCAGTCTCAAACTCAAAGAGATTTCTTACATCCAATGTGAAGGTTTTGCGGCAGGAGAACTCAAACACGGAACTATTGCTTTGATTGAGGAGGGGACTCCTGTTTTGGCCCTCTTGTCAGATCCAGTACTAGCCAACCACACTCGTGGAAATATCCAAGAAGTGGCAGCGCGTGGTGCTAAGGTCCTTACTATCGCAGAAGAAAATGTTGCCAAAGATACAGACGATATCGTTCTTACGACCGTACACCCTTACCTCTCACCAATCTCAATGGTCGTACCAACGCAACTAGTCGCTTACTTTGCAACCCTACACCGTGGACTTGATGTGGACAAACCACGGAATCTTGCTAAGTCTGTAACGGTAGAATAAAAAATAGAAGGTGTTGTCTTGTTTGCTTATAAAGATGAATCCTTGTATGCTTTGAATGAGAAAGGACAAATCATCCTAACCTTAGAAAATCAAGAAATCACAGACCAGACAAAGTTAGTCATCAGGGACAAGGTCCTCTATATTGAATAACTAGCAAGGTAGAAAAAATAAAAAAACTCCTAGATATTTTCCAGGAGTTTTTTTATTATAAATCTTGAATAGAGATCTTATTTAGCTCATTAACAACTTGCAAAACAGGCATTCGACTAATATTGATAATTCTTTTATTGTCTACACCATTGATATCGAAATTTGTTATAATGGCATCGTAATCTGTTTCTTTAATTTCGTTAACGTCTAAAGTTAGTTTATCCCATGTTTCATACTGGATATTATTAGATGTATGAAATTGATAAAGAGAAATTAGAAAACGAGGATGAGCAAGGTCGTATTCACTTAAAACCAGCACTTTGATTCTCTTTTTTCGTTCAAATAGTTGATTGATGAGTCCTTCGGCGTGAGTAAAAAACGTATAGACGAGATGAACCACATTACGTGATTTTTCTTTTTGTTTTAAACTATTCTTGTATCTCATCATTTCAATGACAGTTGCCTCATAAAAATTAGGGAAGAACTTTTGAATTTTCGTAAGGGTATAAGATTTATTATGTGAAATAATGGATTCAGAGTTGATTTCTCTTCGTTCCAGTAAAGCAGTGTTGTGTAGATGCCAAATTAACTCATCAGTATTTGAAAATTGTATCTCGAATTGTCTAGTTAGATTGTCGAGAACATCTCGAGCGGTATGGTAGGAACGATCAATCTTTTTACTGGTTTTTCTAGCTTCAAGAAATTCTTCTATTGTGAAGAAAAATTCTGTTTGTGTGTAGGAGTCAAAAATTTCTTCAATATTTATAGGAGATAATTCAAGTCCAAAGTTTAGAGATAGGTCTTTTAATTGATTTTTAAAATTATTGAGTTGATTGTATATACGGTGTTTACCTATGGAGTTTGCTGTTGAATTACTGCTATGACCGGTTTTTATACGATGTAGAGCGACAGCAGTTTGCATTTTAATTTGATAAAGATTCTGATATTTGGCCGGAAATTTTGTTAAGTCCAAAAAGAAAGAAATAAGATTTTCTAAATCCTCTTCCTTGAAATTTGAAAAGGGCCAATGAAAGAAGCCGTATGTTTCGTGGAAATATTGAGAAAAGAAAAAGCGAATATCTTTTTCGTCTCCAATGATTGAAGTGGGTGTCACTTTTAATTTAAATCTATAATTTCCATGAAGAATTCTATTAATCTCTGCTACTTTTTCTTAGGGAAGGCAGCTGAAATATCCAATGATTGCAACAAGTGTTCGTAAGTAAAGGGTTCTTCTAGGAAGAAAAAAATGCTTTTTAAAAATATTGAAATAATCAGATGTTTGTAAAAAATATCGATAAATTTGCTCTATACCAATATTTTTTTCATTCACTAACATAATTCCAGCTGTGGAATATTGGATGAGGAAATCTGGAGAAATATGGCGTATTTCTTTTATGTCATTCTTAATAATACGGGCATTGTAACCAATAATTTTGGATAGCTCATCGAGATGAATCCAGTTTGGATTTTCGAATAGGTATTCCAAAATGTCTAATTGTCTTTGTTCTTTCTGAGTCAGTAATTCTCTCATAGAAATAAACTCCTGTAATAAATTGAGTTTTGTATAAATATTATTTGCGATTTTTCTTATTATATCACGAGAATATCAAAAAAATAAAATTAAATCTAACATGAAAGTACTTGTTTTTAGGCGAAATATTCTAAAAAGGCTAGATATTAAAACCTAACCTTTAGAGATTAAAACTTGAAAGAACGACTTTGCGAGTCTATTTTCGATATAAACGATCGTACTGGTAATATGGGTCGAAGGTAACGTTAATGCCCAATTTACGGAGGACGTTTTTGTCTTCATCCGTTAAGATAATAGTCGAATGTGCTTCACTACCTTTGAGGTTTCCAAGTTCTTTCATTGCACGGTCAGCATCTGGATTTTCCATGGCTGTAATGGCAAGGGCGATAAGGATTTCGTTTGAGTGAAGGCGAGGATTACGGCTGCCCAGGTGATTGATTTTCAAACCTTGGATGGGTTTAACCACTTCGGGTTCGATTAACTTAGTTTCTTTGTCAATGTTAGCTGACATCTTAATGGCGTTAATCAAGGCAGCAGCAGTTGGGCCAAAGAGTTCAGAGTTTTTACCAGTAACGATTTCACCAGAAGGGAGTTCCAAAGCTAGAGCCGGACCACCTGTTTCTTCCGCTTTTTGACGTGCGGCAACAGCAACCTTACGGTCAGCTGGTGTGATGCCAAGGTCGTTCATGAGCAATTGGATTTTTTTAACTGCAGTTTCTCCAACCTTTTCAGCCTTGAAGTCAAGGACTGTCTGGTAGTAGCGACGGATAATTTCTTGTTTGGATGCTTCGATGGCCGCATCGTTATCAATGATAGCAAAACCAACCATATTAACACCCATGTCCGTTGGAGATGCATAAGGAGACTTCCCTAAGATACGTTCAAGCATGCGCTTAAGAACAGGGAAAATCTCAATATCACGGTTGTAGTTAACGGTTGTTTTTTCGTAGGTTTGCAAATGGAAGGGGTCAATCATATTAACGTCATCCAGGTCAGCTGTTGCAGCTTCATAGGCTAAGTTAACTGGATGATGAAGTGGGAGATTCCAAACTGGGAAGGTTTCAAACTTAGCATAGCCAGACTTGATACCATTGAGCTGGTCGTGGTACATGTTAGACATACAAGTTGCCAACTTCCCTGAACCAGGCCCAGGAGCTGTCACGACAATCAAATTACGGCTAGTTTTGATATAGTCGTTTTTGCCCATGCCCTCTGGGGAGATGATGTGATCCATATCTGTCGGATACCCCTTGATAGGGTAGTGGAGATAAGAGTCGATACCATTTTTCTCTAATTGATTACGGAAGGCATCAGCTGCCGGTTGGCCTGCATATTGAGTAATGACAACTGAACCAACAAAGATACCGAGTTCATTGAATTTATCGATCAAACGAAGCACTTCTTGGTCATAAGAAATACCCAAGTCTCCACGAGCTTTGAGTGCTCGATATTGCTAGCGTTAATAGCGATAACAACCTCAACTTGCTCCTTCAATTCTTGTAAGAGTTTGATTTTGTTATCTGGTTCATATCCAGGAAGGACACGAGCAGCGTGGAAATCTTCTAGCATTTTGCCACCAAACTCCAAGTAGAGTTTGCCGTCAAATTGGTTGATGCGCTCCAAGATATGGTCGCGTTGTAGATTTAAATATTGTTCAGAACTAAAAGCTTGTTTTTTCATTTTTTTACCTCTGACCTCTATTATATAAAAAAAATAACAGATAAGAAACAACGGAGGTTCGAAATAAGGAAAAAGATTGAAGCAAACGCTTGCATAAAATTGATAAAAGGTCTATGATGGAATAAAGTGAATGTTAAAAGGGGAAAACAGATGCAAGAAAAATGGTGGCACAATGCCGTAGTCTATCAAGTCTATCCAAAGAGTTTTATGGATAGTAATGGAGATGGAATTGGCGATTTGCCAGGAATTACCAGTAAGTTAGACTATCTAGCTAAGTTAGGGATCACAGCGATCTGGCTTTCTCCAGTCTATGATAGCCCCATGGATGACAATGGTTATGATATTGCCAATTATCAAGATATCGCGGCTATCTTTGGAACCATGGAAGATATGGACGAGCTGATTGCTGAGGCTAAAAAACGAGATATCCGAATCATCATGGATTTGGTGGTCAACCATACCTCAGACGAGCATGCTTGGTTTATCGAAGCTTGTGAAAATCCTGATAGTCCTGAGCGAGACTACTATATTTGGCGAGATAAACCCAATGATTTAACCTCTACTTTTAGTGGTTCTGCATGGGAATACGATGAAAAGTCTGGTCAATATTATCTGCACTTTTTCAGTAAGAAACAACCAGACCTAAACTGGGAAAACGAAGAGCTCCGTCATAAAATCTATGAGATGATGAATTTCTGGATTGATAAAGGGATTGGTGGATTCCGTATGGATGTTATTGACATGATTGGGAAGATACCTGACCAGAAGGTTGTCAACAATGGTCCCATGCTTCATCCCTACCTCAAGGAAATGAATCAGGCTACTTTCGGCGGCAAAGACCTTTTGACAGTAGGGGAGACTTGGGGAGCAAATCCAGAAGAGGCCAAGAAATATTCGAATCCAGAAGGTCAAGAGTTGTCTATGGTTTTCCAATTTGAACATATCTGTCTTCAGTATCAGGAAGGACAACCTAAGTGGCACTACCAAAAAGAGCTAAATGTAGGGAAATTAAAAGAAATTTTCAACAAGTGGCAGACAGAATTAGGAGTTGAGGATGGCTGGAATTCCCTTTTCTGGAATAACCATGACCTTCCACGAATCGTCTCTATCTGGGGAAATGACCAAGAATACCGTGAGAAATCTGCCAAAGCCTTTGCAATCCTACTTCATCTTATGAGAGGGACTCCTTATATCTACCAAGGTGAGGAGATTGGGATGACCAACTATCCTTTGAAACACTGGATCAAGTAGAAGACATTGAATCTATCAATTACGCTAAAGAAGCGCTAGAACAAGGTGTACCGCTAGAGCAAATTATGGACAGCATTCGTGTGATTGGACGTGACAATGCCCGTACCCCGATGCAGTGGGATACTACAGACTTCGCGGGCTTTTCAAGCTCGAAACCATGGTTAGGAGTCAATCCAAACTATGCGAAGATTAATGTAGAAGAGGCTTTAGCAAATCCAGATTCCATCTTCTATACTTATCAAAAATTAATTCGGATTCGTAAGGAAAACAGCTGGTTGGTTCAAGCTGACTTTGAATTACTAGAAACAGTTGAAAAGGTCTTCGCTTATATCCGTAAGGATGGCACCCGTCGTTTCTTAGTAGTGGTTAATCTTTCAGATCAAGAGCAGGATTTCCAACTGAATGAGAGCATCAAGTCTGTCTTGGTTGCTAATACTAATCTTCCAGAGCAACTAGGTCAGATTACATTACATCCTTGGGATGCCTTCTGTGTGGAATTAGCCAAATAAACCTAAAAGAGGCTGGGACAAAAGTGCCAGCCTCTCAATTGTCTTTGGATTACCGAACAAGACGCAGTGGTTGAGTGGCCTCTACTACGCTGATTTCATCAGCTTTTACAGCTCTACTCAACTGTGCGGAGGTGGGACAACGAAATCGAATTCTAACGAATTACCGATTTCTGTCCCACTCTCTTTTCTAAAATAAGTGTAGAAATATCTTTAAAAAATATTTGTTTGAATTTTCTAAAAAATAACCTGTAAAACCTTGCTTTTATAAAAAAATAGGGTATAATGAGTAAAATAGCATTTTAAAGGAGAATACCAATGAAATCGAAAAAGTGGCTTGTGGTAGCTGGAATTACGATGAGTGCAGCTCTTCTTTTGGCAGCATGTGGCAAAGCTGAGAAAAAAGCAGATGCCCCAACAACATTTTCATATGTTTATGCCATGGATCCAGCATCTTTGGACTATAGTGTTACCAGTAAGAGTTCAACATCTGACGTCATTGCCAACGTTGTAGATGGACTCTTGGAAAATGATAAGTACGGGAATTTGATTCCATCCCTAGCCGAAGATTGGTCGGTTTCACAAGATGGTTTGACTTATACCTACAAACTTCGCAAGGGTGTCAAATGGTATACTTCTGAAGGGGAAGAATATGCCGAAGTCAAGGCCCAAGACTTTGTCACTGGTTTGAAACATGCAGCGGATGGAAAATCTGATGGTTTAACTCTTCTCCAAGACTCTATCAAAGGATTGGCAGAGTATGTCGGCGGTGAAAATAATGACTTTCTACAGTAGGTGTTAAGGCTCTAGACGACTATACAGTTCAATACACTTTGAATAAGCCGGAGAGTTTCTGGAATTCTAAAGTGACGACAGCGACTATGCTCCCAGTCAACGAAGAATTCTTGAAGTCTCAAGGCGACAACTATGGAACTCCAACACCATCAAGTATTCTTTACAATGGTCCATACTTTTTGAAGAATTTAACTTCAAAATCAGTTATTGAATACGAAAAGAATCCAAATTATTGGGACAAGGATAATGTTAAGATTGATCATGTCAAATTGACTTTCTACGATGGTTCTGACCAAGAATCCTTGATTCGTAGTTTTACCCAGGGTGCCTATACAACGGCCCGTCTTTTCCCGACAAGTTCGAACTTTGAGTCAACCAAGCAAGAATACGGCGATAAAATCGTCTATAGTCCGCAAGAAGCGACAAGTTACTACTTGACAGTTAACGTCAATCGTCAATCATACAATAAAACGGCCAAGACTGATGAAGCTCAGAAAACTTCTACCAAAGAGGCACTTCTCAACAAGAACTTCCGTCAGGCTATTAACTTCGCCCTTGATCGTCACTCTTATACTGCTCAGTTGAATGGTGAAGAAGGAGCGGACAAAATCATCCGTAACAGTCTAGTACCTCATGACTATGTTCAAGTAGGTGAAAAAACCTTTGGAGAATTGGCGCAGGCTGAGCTCGTTTCTTATGGGGATCAGTGGAAAGACGTAGCTCTTACAGATGGTAAGGATACTATCTACAATCCAGAAAAAGCCAAGGCGGCATTTGAAAAAGCCAAGGCAGAATTGCAAGCTAAGGGTGTAACCTTCCCAATCCGCTTGGATATTCCAGTTGAACAGACAGATGTCATTGCTGTTCAACAAACTAATTCCCTCAAGCAATCTATAGAGTCAACACTTGGTACTGAAAACGTCATTATCGATGTTCTTCAAATGACGGATAATGAAAAGTTGAGCATCACTTCTCAAGCTAAGGTGCCATCTCAAAAAGACTATGATCTGAATGGAACAGGTTGGGGTCCAGACTATCAGGATCCGGCTACCTACCTCAATGTTCTAGACGCTAAGAAAGGTTCTGCCCTTAAACACTTGGGTATCACAAAAGGAAAAGATTCAGAAGTCATGGCTCAAGTTGGACTTGATGAGTACAAGAAACTCTTGGACGATGCAGCATCTGAAACAACAGACCTTAACAAACGCTATGAAAAATATGCTAAAGCACAAGCTTGGGTATCTGATAGCTCACTCCTCATTCCTGTTGCTTCTTCAGGTGGTTCTCCGACTGTGAGTCGTACAGTGCCATTTACAAAAGCCTACTCTCAAGTCGGAATTAAGGGTGATCCATTTGTATTCAAAGGTTTGGAATTGCAAAATGATATTGTAACCACTAAAGAATACGAAGAAGCCTTCAAGAAATGGCAAAAAGAGAAAATTGAAACAAATGCTAAATACCAAAAAGAGTTGGCGAACCACATTAAATAGCCTTCATAAAATATATCAACAGAGAATTCCTGTCTGAAAGACGGGAGTTCTTTGTTTTTATTTCTGGAGAGAAATTGTAACCTTCTAGGCTTGAAAAAATTAAATAACTTTACTTTTGGGGCAAAATTTGATAAAATAATTACATGTTATAAAATCTAACATAAAAGGAGAAGATGAATCATGAGACTTAAAAAACTCTTGTTGGGAGCGGGTTTGACTCTTGCTACTACTGTATTGCTGGCAGCTTGTGGTCAGTCTGTGTCGGACGATAAGACCTACTCATCGACATTTGGTGCTGATCCAACTACTTTTAACTACCTTTTGGATTATTCTGGTGACAATACCAATGTTATCACCAACTTGGTAGATGGTCTTTTGGAAAATGACAGCTATGGGAATCTGGTTCCTGCTCTTGCAGAGGATTGGAGTGTCTCAAAGGATGGTTTGACCTATACTTATAAACTCCGCCAAGATGCTAAGTGGTTCACTGCTGATGGGGAGGAATATGCGTCTATCAAAGCCCAGGACTTTGTGACTGGTATCAAATACGCTGCTGATAACAAGAGTCAAGCGCTAGATTTGATTCAAAACTCGATCAAAGGTTTGGATGATTATGTGACAGGAGCAAACACAGACTTTTCAAATGTTGGTGTCAAAGCCTTAGACGACTATACAGTCCAATACACCTTGACACGTCCAGAGAGTTTCTGGAATTCAAAAACGACCAATAGTATCCTCTTCCCAGTCAATGAAGAATTCCTAACTGCCAAAGACAAAGAATTTGGAGAATTAAAACCAGACAGTATTCTATACAGTGGTCCGTATTTGTTAAAAGAATTTACATCTAAATCATCACTTGAGTATATGAAAAACCCTCATTACTATGATCAAGAAAAAGTGACGATTGAAAGAGTTAAGTTGGCTTATGTTGACGGTTCTGACCAAGACATGACCATTCGTAACTTTGAGAGTGGAGCTTACTCGTCTGCAGGTGTCTACCCAAATAGTTCAAATTTCGCCAAGACTAAAGAGAAATACAAGGACAATATCGTCTATAGCTTGCAAGGTGCAACTTCTTGGTACTATAACTTTAACGTCAATCGTCAGTCTTATAATTTCACAGCTAAGACCAGCGATGAGCAGAAACAAGCTACAAAAACTGCGATTTTAAATAAAAACTTCCGTCAAGCTATCAACTTTGCTCTTGACCGTACGTCTTACTCAGCTCAGTCTAACGGAGAAGATGCTGCTAAAAACACTCTTCGTAATACCCTTGTACCACCAACTTTTGTACAAGTAGGAGATAAAACTTTTGGTGAGACAGTTGCCTCTAAGTTGGTGAATTACGGCACAGAATGGACTAATATGAATCTTGAAGACGCCCAAGATGGTTACTTCAACAAAGAAAAAGCGCAAGCTCAATTTGCAGAAGCTAAAAAGAACTAGAGGCTCAAGGTGTAACCTTCCCGATTCATTTGGATTTGCCAGTGGATCAGGTCAACAAAAGCTTGCTTCCTAAGCTTTATTCACTCAAGCAATCTGTGGAATCCACTCTTGGAGCTGAAAATGTAGTGATTGATGTAGTTTTAGTTTCAACTGAAGACTATGCCAATGCGACTTTCCAAGCACCGACACCAGCTGACCATGACTATGATTTGAACTTGGATGGATGGTCAGCAGACTACCAAGATCCATCGACTTACCTCAATCCTTTCAACGCAGAAGATGGTTTTTATCTTAAGATTTTGGGACTTGATCCAAGTAAGGATGCTGACAAGATTACAAGTCTAGGAATGGATCAATATACTCAGAAATTGAAAGCGGCAGATGCAGAAAGCTCAGATGTGGCAAAACGTTATGAAAATTATGCAGATGCACAAGCGTGGTTGATTGATAGTTCGCTTCTTATCCCTGTAAATTCAGATGGTGGTGGAGCTTCAGTGACCCGTGTGACACCATTTACACGAGCATATTCACTTGTTGGGATCAAAGGAACTGGAAGCAACTACAAATACATGAGACTGCAAAAAGATGTGGTTACCATTGCCCAATTTGACGAAGCTAAAGCCAAATGGGAACAAGAACGCAAAAATTCAGTCGAAAAGACTCAAAAAGAACTTGAAAAACATGTGAAATAAGATGAAAGAGAGCTGTCAAAGCTCTCTTTTTAGTATACTTGTTATTTAGAAATAAAAAATAAAGAACTTTAAAGTTTATAGCCTTTGATAAAATATATATAAATGAAAATGTTACCATATCAAAGATATCAATGGCTTTAAAGGGTAAGTTATGATATAATGAAGGGAAAATGTTTAGTTGAGGTGTAATATGAGTAAACGTTCAAATAAAAGTAATTCTAATAAAATTTGGCAGAGCTTAAATACCATTTTATTGGTCATCTATCTTATTCTTGCCTGTTATTTCTTATTTCTAGTTTCCGCTATCATATTCTAGCGTTTAGTAATCTCAATCTAATTCTGGCGGGCACTCTTTTATTTGTTGCCATTTTGGCTCTATTGTTAATCCTAAAAAATAAAGCCAGAATCTTTACTTTGTTTGTGCTCCTAACTTCTGTCTTATTAAGTGCATTCGCTCTTATTGGGGTCCAACAATTTGTTGGTTTAGCTAATCAATTTAATGCGACGTCTAATTATTCAAGCTATTCTATCAGTGTGGCTGTATTAGCAGATAGTGAGATTGGCAATGTGTCGCAACTTTCTAGCTTGACTGCTCCAACAAAGACAGATGCGGAAAACATCCAAAAACTCCTAGAGGATATTAAAGCGACTCAAAATAAAGACTTGACGGTGGAAGAGAGTTCTTCTTACCTAGCGTCATATAAGAGTCTCTTGGCGGGTGATACCAAGGCGATTGTTCTAAATGGAGCTTTTGAAAATCTGATTGAGCAAGAAGATCCTGACTACGCTAAAAAGATAAAAAAGATCTACACCAAAGACTTGACCAAGACAGTGGGAGCTCCGAAAGTAACCACAAACAAGACCTTCAATGTCTATATTAGTGGGATTGATACTTATGGACCGATTAGTTCGGTATCTCGTTCAGATGTTAATATCATCATGACGGTTAATCAAGAAACCAAGAAGATTGTCTTGACGACAACCCCTCGTGATGCTTATGTGCCGATCGCTGATGGCGGAAATAACCAAAATGACAAACTTACCCATGCCGGGATATATGGCGTAGATGCATCGATTCATACCTTAGAAAATCTATACGATATTGATTTAAATTATTATGCTCGTCTTAACTTCACCTCTTTCTTGAAATTAATTGATCTTCTTGGTGGAGTAGATGTCTATAATGATCAAGAATTTACAGCTCATACAAACGGCAAACATTATGGAGTAGGTAATATTCACTTAGATTCAGAATTGGCCTTAGGATTTGTTCGCGAACGTTATTCTTTAGCAAATGGTGATGGAGATCGTGGACGGAACCAACAAAGTAATTGCTGCCATCATTCAAAAACTGACTTCAGCAGAAGTTTTGAAGAATTATGACGGCGTTATTCAAGGTTTGCAGGATTCGGTCCAAACAAATATGCCGCCTGAAACGATGGTAGGTCTAGTTAATACTCAACTTGCAAGTGGTGGGAAGTATACTGTAATATCTCAAGATTTGAAAGGTACTGGACGTATGGGATTGCCATCCTACGCAATGCCAGATAGCAATCTCTACATGTTAGAAGTGGACCAAACCAGTCTGGAGACAGTCAAGGCTGCCATTAAAGATGTCATGGAAGGAAAATAAAATGATTGATATCCATTCGCATATAGTTTTTGATGTTGATGATGGACCTAAAAGTCGAGATGATAGTCGAGCTTTATTGGCAGAAGCATATGCTCAAGGGGTTCGAACCATTGTTTCAACTTCTCATCGTAGAAAAGGGATGTTTGAGACGCCAGAAGATAAGGTTGCTGCGAATTTCAAAGTTGTTCAAGAATTGGCAAAAGAAATTGCCCCCGACTTAACAATATTGTACGGGGCTGAGATCTATTACACGAGTGATATTTTAAATAAATTAGAGAATCAAATTATTCCTAGATTGAATGGCACTCGCTATGCATTGATTGAATTTAGTATGAATACTCCTTATCGGGAGATTCACAATGCCTTGTCTAAAGTGTTGATGCTTGGAATAACACCTGTGATTGCCCATATTGAGCGTTATCATTCCTTGGAAAATGATGAAAAAAAAGTTAGGGAATTGATTAATATGGGATGCTATACTCAGATTAATTCTTCCAGTGTTCTGAAGCCAAAACTTTTTGGTGACACTTATAAATTTATGAAGAAAAGAGCCAGGTATTTCTTGGAAAGAGATTTGGTACATATGGTGGCTAGTGATATGCACAATCTAGATGACCGAAAGCCTTACATGAGGGATGCATATGAACTGGTTAGCGAAAAGTATGGAGAAACAAAGGCTCGCGAACTTTTTGAAACTAACCCTAGAATTATAATCGAAGATAAAATTATTTAGGAGATATGATGAAAGAAAAAGATAGAATTGAAATCGACCTTGTACAGATGCTAAAAGTGTTGTGGAAGCGTAAATTAATTATAGCTCTAGCAGCTATTATCTCAGGGGCGATAGCTTTTGGCTATAGTTCCTTTGTAATCAAACCGGAATTTACAAGTACGACACGTATCTATGTAGTGAATCGTAACCAAGGTGATAAACCAGGTCTGACGAATCAAGATCTCCAAGCGGGTTCTTATTTGGTTAAGGACTATCGGGAGATTATCCTTTCTCAAGATGTTCTTGAAAAAGTGGTAGCTGATCAAAAATTAAATATCGATGCCAAGACTCTTGCTAGAAAAGTTCAAGTAACAGTTCCTGCAGATACTCGTATCGTGTCTATCTCTGTTCGAGATGGTTTGCCGGAAGAGGCTAGCCGAATTGCAAACGCACTACGCGAGGTTGCTTCACAGAAAATTATAGCTGTAACTCGTGTATCTGACGTTACGACGTTGGAGGAAGCACGTCCTGCTCTATCACCATCATCTCCAAATATTCGTCGCAATACAATTCTAGGATTTGGCGTAGGAGCTGGACTTGTTATTATTGTTGTGCTATTGATTGAATTATTGGATGATCGTGTGAAACGTCCAGAAGATATTGAAGAAGTGATGCATCTCTCTCTTTTAGGAGTGATTCCAAACCTTGAGAAAATGAAGTAAGGAAGAAAATATGGCAAAGTTAGAATTATCAGGACAAAGATTAGAATTTGTTAAAAAAGCAGAAGAATATTACAACGCTTTACGGACTAATATTCAGTTAAGTGGTGATAAATTAAAGGTGATTGCCGTATCATCTGTTAGACCCTATGCGAAGGAAAGTCAACTACCTCAACAAATATCGCTTGGGCCTTTGCTCGTGCTGGTTACAAAACACTACTAGTAGACGCAGATATTAGAAATTCTGTAATGTCAGGAGTTTTTAAATCAAGAGAAAGAATAACAGGTTTGACAGACTACCTCTCTGGAACTAGAGATTTGTCACACGGGCTATGTGAAACAAACGTAGAAAATTTATTTGTCATCCAATCAGGATCGATTTCTCCGAATCCCACAGGATTACTTCAGAGTCCAAAATTTGAGACTATGATAGAAACTTTACGTAAGTACTTTGATTACATTATAGTAGACACGGCTCCTATAGGTATCGTTATCGATGCAGCTATTGTTGCACAGAAATGTGATGCTTCTATCTTGATAACAGAAGCTGGTACGACCAAACGCAGAGATGTTGACAGAGCTAAACAGCAATTAGAACAAACAGGTACTCCATTCTTAGGAGTTGTTCTAAATAAATTTGATATCCAGCTTGAAAAATATGGATCGTATGGAGTTTACGGAAATTACGGCTCCTATGGGAATAATTAAAAAATAAGTTAGGGAGTTAAGTATGGAGGGAAGGGGTTTCTATAACATCACTCTGGCTTTTATGCAGAGTGTGTTTGTTGGTTTGTTGGCCTATGTTCTGATTGCAATTTCAGAAACTGATATTGTTCTAAATACAGTATTTGTCCTATTTTTCCTACACTTTGCGACCCTTTTTACATTAGTGGTTACGGTAAGGATTTTTTTAAGCGAGGCCAGTCTGTAGAATTAGTTGAAACGATTAAATATATTATTTTTTATGCCTTGCTGATTAGTTTTTCAAGTTTTTTCTTAAAAGAAAAATTTGTGATTTCTAGACGCGGAATGATTTATCTGCTTTCCTTGTATGGAGTACTAAATTATTTACTCAGTTTTGTTATTAAACGCTACTGGGTACATTTCAACCACAACTTGAAAGGTAGTAGAAAGATTCTATTGATCACAGCGACATCGCGTACCGAGAAGGTGCTGGATCGTTTATTGAACGCAAATGATGTCCAAGGGAAACTGGCTGCTGTATGTGTCTTAGACAAACCTGAGTTTTCTCATGACAAGGTGATCGTTGTTCCAAGGGAACAGCTACTCAATTATGCAACACATGAAGTGGTGGATGAAGTCTTTGTAAATCTTCCTAGTGAGGACTATGACATTGGATCGGTTATTTCACAGTTTGAAATAATGGGAATTGATGTAACAGTTAATTTAAATGCATTTGATAAAAACTTAGGGTCGCAATAAACAAATTCACGAGATGGCTGGCTTGAACGTAGTGACCTTTTCTACGAATTTTTACAAGCCTAGTCATGTCATTGCTAAGCGCGTTATTGATATTTGCGGAGCTATCGTTGGTCTTATCATCTGTGGCATTGTCAGCATAGTTTTGGTTCCTATGATTCGTAAAGATGGGGGACCCGCAATATTTTCTCAGACTCGTATCGGAAAAAATGGCCGTCACTTCACTTTCTATAAATTCCGCTCAATGCGTATTGATGCAGAAGCCATCAAGGAACAGTTGATGGAGCAAAACACGATGCAAGGTGGAATGTTTAAGATGGATAACGATCCTCGAGTAACCAAGATTGGACACATTATTCGAAAAACAAGTTTGGATGAATTGCCACAATTTTGGAATGTGTTGATTGGGGATATGAGTCTAGTCGGCACTCGCCCGCCAACGGTAGATGAGTATGAAAAGTACACGCCTGAGCAAAAACGCCGTCTAAGCTTCAAACCTGGAATTACAGGCTTGTGGCAAATTAGTGGTCGCAGTGAAATAACGAACTTTGATGATGTTGTAAAGCTGGATGTTGCTTATATCGATGATTGGACCATCTGGAAAGATTTTGAAATATTGTTAAAAACTGTAAAAGTTGTGTTGATGAGAGATGGAGCGAAGTAGGAGGGGTATGACAAATATTAAAATTATAGTGGCGACTCATAAGAGTTTTGAGATGCCACAAAATAAAGAATTGTATCTACCAGTCCATGTGGGGTGTGAAGGAAAAGATGATTTGGGATATCAAGGGGATAATACTGGGGAAAACATTTCCCAGTTAAACCCTTATTATTGTGAATTAACAGGTTTATATTGGGCATGGAAAAATCTAGATTGCGATTATCTTGGACTAGTTCATTACCGCCGGTATTTCACGAAAAAAACTCAATTTTATAAAGAAAATCTAAAAATTGATGAAGTAATTTTAAATCAGGAAGAAATTGAATTGCTTTTGAGAAAAGGAGATATAATAGTTCCTAAAAAAAGGAAATATTATATTGAAACTCTATATTCTCATTATGCACACACATTAGATGCCAGCCATCTAGATTTGGCTAGAAAAGTCATTGAGAAGCAACAACCTGAATACCTTGATTCATTTGATAAAGTTATGAAACAACGTAGTGGCTATATGTTCAATATGTTCATAATGAAAAAGGAATTAGCAAATAATTATTTTGAATGGCTGTTTCCGATTTTAGATTGTATGTTTGATCAGATTAATCTTTCTGAGTTAACTGCATTTGAGGCACGTCTTTTTGGTCGTGTAAGTGAACTATTGTTCAACGTATGGCTACAGAAAAATTCTTACTTACCAGTAGAAGCTCCTTTTATGTATTTGGAAAGAGTCAACCTAATAGAAAAAGGGAAATCATTTTTAATGGCTAAATTTTTTGGTAAGAAGTATGGACAGAGTTTTTAGTAGGGATAAAAGTAGGAATGAAAATAGTAGTAAAAAAAAGGTCTTTGCCAGAAATTTTAGCTCTTATTGCGTTAGTTATATTTTTAGTTGTTTCAATTATAGATGTAACTTTTTATGTTCAGTTTCTACCTAGAGTAACTTATAAGATACTGACAGCTATCTCGCTTATACTGTTAGTCGTAAAAGAGTTGTATAAAAGAAAGTATGATTATAGAACTATCATAGGCCTATTTGTTACAGTTTTAATTTATCTTCTCATAGCAAAAATGAGTTCTCTTACTTCTAATATTGCAATAGGCCTATTTTTTATTTATAGTTTACGCGATATTCCTTTTAAGAGCGTAGCGAAAACATCCTTAGCTGTAAGTGTGTTCATGTTAATGTTTATTATAATCAGCGCAGAATTGGGAGTTATAACTAATTATATAGAGTTTGCAGGAGCACGAATGCGTAGCTATCTAGGTTTTAGATATGCCTTATATCCATCAATCTTAATGATGAACATAGTAGCTATTGTATTCTATTTAAAACAACATAAAGTACAATATTGGCAGTGGTTGTTGCTATCTCTGTCGGTTTACTGGATATATGGACAAACTGATTCTCGTTTGACATTTTACAATTCTTGTATATTGTTATTGTGCAATTTACTTGTGAAGTGGTTTCCTGATGCTTTGTCTAAGTTAGGAAACATGTTTAAAATTTTTAGATTTACCTTTGTTGTGAATGCAATCATTAGTTTTTGGGTTTCATTCAATTATCTCAGTTCAACCAACACTTTTGTAAATAATTTTTTTTACGAATTAAACCAGATGTTAGGTGGGCGTTTATATTTAGCAAACAAATCTCTAAGTTTATTTGGTTTTGGTTTGTTTGGAAAACCAGTTGAATGGAATGGTAACGGTCTGACTTATGAAGGAATAAGGACTTATCAGACCTATCTGTATGTTGATAATTTGTATATTCAAATTCTACAAAAATTTGGTTTGCTCGTTCTAGTTTTAATGGTCACATTATTAACATTAACACTGTTTAAAGCTATTAAGAAAGGCCAGTGGGTTATTGCTTTTATTTTGATTGTGATGAGTTTTCATTCTATGATAGACGATCTAAACTTGTACCTTCATTATAATATCTTTTGGGTTTTGATAGGAAGTTTAATATATTCTGATTATCAATTTTCCGATGAAAGAGATGAAGAGATAGAGGTTCGTCCGTTTGAAAAAAATTTATAGGGAATCGCCCCAAAATTTGACTAGCACAGATTAATAAGTGACTATAAATGAGTGTAGACTAAGAAAACTATTGTATATCGAGTTTGCTAATTTAATATGGGAGAAGAGAATGTCAGATATCAAAATTATTCAAGATAAGATTTTATCCATCTTGAAAGAATTTATTAGTATTTGTGAAGAAAATCATTTGACCTACTATGCTCTGGGTGGGACTTTACTCGGTGCCGTTCGTCATCAAGGCTTTATTCCTTGGGATGATGACATCGATATTGGAATGCCGAGAGAGGATTACGAAAAGTTTAAAAAAATAGCTTCAAATGTCTTGCCAGAAAACTACAAGTTTTTAAGCGAAGATACATTAAACTATAAAAAAGCTTTCTCTGTGATTCGAGATGATTCTACAAAAATCATCATGAATTATAGTAAAGAAGAATTGGTAGAAAGTTTGTGGATCGACATTTTTCCGCTAGATGGTATGCCATCTAATGCTTTAAAGAAAAAAATTCATTCTTTGAGATACTTGTACGCAAGGATGATGGTTCAACTCTCGCAATTCAATAGTTTGGTGAATCAGAAAAAAGAAAATAGACCATTCATTGAAAAGATAATTATTGCTTTTGCGAATGCTGTTAATATTGAGCAGATTATTTCCTTTACCTGGGCACAGAAAAAATATTTACAAACGATAAAAAAATATTCGTTTGATGAAGCTTACGCAGGAAATTTTACGGGAGCTTACAAATTAAGAGAGATAGTACCGAGTGATTACTTTGGAGAACCAGTCCTATTACAGTTTGAAGATCTTAAACTTTGTTGTCCTTGCAAATACAAAGAATATCTAACAGCAATTTACGGAGCGGATTATATGCAATGGCCACCAGAAGATAAAAGGGCTCTTCACCACTACGAGATTATATCACTTGGTGAAAATGAAGGGGAAGTGTAGTTTAAAGATGAAAAAAATCGCTTTAGTGAAATGGAGTATCGATAGAACAGATGGAGGACTGAAAGTAGCAACCAGCCTTGCAAATGAGTTATCAACTATGTATGAAGTTCATCTTCTCTCGATGATTTCTACAGAAAACAATTTCTTCTCGCTGAAACAATCGGTTCGATATCAAAACTTATCATCAAAGAAAATATCCATGAGTAAAAATTTTCTCGAAGCGGTCAAGTTGTTGAGAAACTATCTGAAAGAAGAGAACATTGATATTGTTTTTGGAATCGGAATGAGTATGAATACAGTTGGTGTAGCAAGCACAATTGGTTTGAGAACAAAATTTGTTTCCTGCGACCATACAAATTCTATAGTAGATATTGATACTAAAGTTAAGAAGATACAAAGGTATATTGGAGCGAAATTTGCTGATAAACTCGTGACCCTTACTCAAGAAGACCGTAAAAATTATATAAAAAAATACGGTGTTCCTGATGAAAGAATTTGCTACATCTATAATTGGAAAGAGGCTGCTCTTTTAGATGTATCTTACAATAAAAAATCAACTAAAATTGTGACGGTTGGCCGTTTTGACTATCAAAAAGGATATGATTATCTTGTTCAAGTCGCGAAAAAAGTGTTAGCGAAAAGGTCTGACTGGACTTGGGAAATCTACGGTTCCGGAAATCAAGATGAAGTGGATAAAATCAGAAATTTAATCAACGAAAATGATTTACAGGATAAGTTAGTCATAAAAGGACTCGAAAAGAATCAGGATTTGATTTATGGAGATAAAGGGATTTATGTCATGACTTCTCGCTATGAAGGTCTACCTCTAGTTCTGCTGGAAGCACAACAATACAATCTTCCTATAGTTAGCTTTAGTTGTCCGACAGGACCGAACGAAATTGTTGAAGATGGAGTTAATGGCTATCTGGTTGAGTGTTATGATACGGACAAGTTGAGTGAAAAATTGCTTGAACTGATGGGAGATGAAGCTTTGAGACAGTCTTTCTCAGAACATGCAAAAGACAATATGGATAAATTCGATAAAGATAAAAATCTCAAGCAGTGGATTGAACTAATTGAGACGATTTAGGAGATATGATGAAGGATTGTTTGTTAACAATTGTAATGCCTAGTTATAATATTCAGGACTACGTTTCAAAAGGGCTGGAGTCTTTCCAACAAGTGCAATCAGATTATAAAAATAAATTTGAAGTACTGATTGTTAACGATGGAAGTACAGACGATACTGCTAAAGTAGCAGAAGAAATATTAGCCCAAGATTCGTTGCTGGATGGCCGTGTAATTACAAAAGAAAACGGTGGTCATGGTTCAACTATCAATCGCGGTATTCAAGAAGCAAAGGGAAAATTTTTTAAAGTGATTGATGGAGATGACTGGGTTATTCCATCAGAATTTGAAAAGTTTTTAGATACTCTTGAAACTGTTGATGTGGATATGGTGATTACAGACTTTACAGAGCAGCATGTCTACAACAATACTACAGTACGAAATGACTTCGTAGACAAGTATGAAATTGGCAAAAACACATGGGAATTCCGGATGTTCGCATCCCAATGCACTCGGTTACTTATAAGACATCAATCTTGTCGGAAAACAAGATTCGTTTAAGTGAAAAAACATTTTATGTTGATATTCAATACACACTCTTTCCCTTGGAGTATGTTCATAGTTTCAGTTATTGGAATTATGATATTTATCAATATTACATAGGTAGACTAGAGCAAAGTATGAATATCGAGAGTATGAAGCGTAATGTCCGTCACCATTTGACTGTTACAAATTCAGTTCTAGATTATTTTACAAAAATTGAAAGTGACCCCATTTTAAATCGAGTAGTTTCTGAAACTTTAGTTTATCTCATCAGTTTGCAGGTTGATTTGTCTTGGATGGTTAATGATTCCGAAACACTCTTGAAAGAACTATATAGCAAAATTAAGCAAAGTGCATATGACTATATTCCTACGAAAAGGTTTGACAGATTGTCTTATTTGAACTATAAGACCAAGTTTGCAATGGCCTTGTTACTTAATCCAATTTTGAAGAAATACTCTAAAAAGAAAGAAAAAGAGAGAGGGGTTTAGGATGTTTATTAGCATCGTTGTTCCGGTATATAACATTGCCGACTATTTGCACTATGCAATAGATAGCTTGCTGAAACAAACCTATCAAAATTTTGAAGTGATCCTCGTCAATGACGGTTCAACAGATGATTCTCCTCGATTGTGTGAAGATTACGCCCGAGAATATGAAAATATCCATGTTTTTCACAAGGAAAATGGAGGCTTATCTGATGCGCGTAACTTTGGAGTTACAAAAGCCAACTCAGATTGGATTTTCTTTTTAGATCCAGATGATTACCTTGAAGACTACACGCTTGAATTAATAGTAAAAATACAAGAAATACATCAAGCAGACTTGATTTCAACAAAGGTCAAAGCAACTTCAAAGTATGATGATTATAGTTCTTATCATCTTAAACAGTCAGACTATGAAAGCTTGAGTGTGATTACAAAGGAGAAGGCCTTGGAACTAATGTTGGACGACAAAGTTGCAACGGTTTCTGCCTGTGCTAAGCTTTATAAAAAAAGCATATTGGAACGCGTCCCTTTTCCAGTTGGGAAAATCTATGAGGATTTTTATGTTGTAGGAGAACACCTTGCCTTGGCTGAAAGAATCGTGATAAGCCCGCTTGAAACCTACAATTACTATCGTAGGGAAGGGAGTATAGTTCGTTCAACATTTACTGAAAAAAGATATGATTTCTTTAAAGCTGTTGCAAAAAATGAGGAAGTTGTTAAAAGAGAGTACATTCAGAGCCCGGAATTAAAGCAAGCTTTGCAAGCTAAAAAATTATTAGGTGGTTTTGTAGTGATTGGTGCAAAAGCTGACTCAGGTCTGAGAGATTTTTCGAAGGATCGAAAATTGTTGAAAATCAATCTTGTAGAACTATTGCAAAATAGAAAAATATCATGGAAAACGAAAATGAAATATCTAATTTTCATAATTTCTCCGAAATCATACTTGCTATTAAGATAATCTTTCATATCGATTAGATGTTAAGTGCGTGAACTCTCCGATATATAGAGAAAGAGGAGTTATAAAGCAAGTTAGCACAAGGAGCAAATCTAAGTATGGATTAGTAGAACTAACATACGATAGTTCAGTAAGTGATAGGTTTTCTAAGAAATTCGATTCAGAAAGATATCCTAATCTAAAAAAAGATGTTGACGATAATAAATAGAATGGATTAGAATGAAAGTATTAAAAAACTATGCCTACAACCTTTCTTACCAGTTGTTGGTAATTATACTCCCTATCATTACGACTCCCTATGTGACGCGAGTCTTTTCTTCAGATGATTTAGGGACCTATGGGTATTTTAACTCGATTGTTACCTACTTTATTCTATTAGCGACTCTGGGAGTTGCTAACTATGGAACCAAGGTCATTTCAGGGCATCGCAAGGAAATTGAAAAAAACTTTTGGGGAATTTACTCTCTGCAATTAGGTGCAACTTTTCTTTCTCTAACCTTGTATGGCCTTCTTTGTCTGGCTCTTCCCTTTATGCAAAATCCGGTAGCCTATATTCTAGGCTTGAGTTTAGTTTCTAAAGGTTTAGACATCTCTTGGCTCTTTCAAGGGTTAGAGGATTTTCGAAAGATTACAGCTCGGAATATCACGGTTAAGCTCGTTGGGGTCATTTCAATCTTCCTTTTTGTCAAATCTGCAAACGACCTATATCTCTATGTTTTTTTGCTAACCATATTTGAGCTTTTGGGGCAATTAAGTATGTGGTTGCCTGCTCGAGAGTTTATCGGTAGACCTCATTTTGACATAGAATATGCTAGGCATCATTTGAAACCCGTCATCTTACTGTTCCTTCCACAAGTGGCGATTTCCTTGTATGTAACGCTAGATCGTACCATGCTTGGAGCCTTAGCTTCTACAAAAGATGTAGGGATTTATGACCAGGCTCTAAAGTTGGTAAATATCCTTCTGACCTTGGTAACTTCCTTGGGAAGCGTTATGTTGCCACGTGTCGCTCATTTGTTAGCGACAGGTGATCATAAGGCAGTTAATAGGATGCATGAGATTTCCTTCCTAATTTATAATTTGGTGATTTTTCCTATCATGGCGGGGATGCTAATCGTTAATGATGATTTTGTTCAATTTTTCCTAGGACAAGATTTTCAAGATGCACGCTATGCGATTGCTATTATGGTTTTCCGAATGTTCTTTATAGGTTGGACAAATATTATGGGAATCCAGATATTGATACCTCATAATAAAAACAAAGAATTTATGATGTCTACAACGGTACCAGCCATTATCAGTGTTGGTTTGAATTTGTTGTTGCTACCTAAACTGGGTTATATAGGGGCTGCGATTGTTTCAGTTCTGACAGAAGCACTAGTCTGGGGCATTCAATTGTTCTATACACGTTCATATCTTAAGGAAGTTTCTATCATGAAGGCTATGCTTAAGATTCTTGTTGCTTCGGGATTGATGTATATTGTTTTGTTCTTATTAGAACCAATCGTAACTTTCACTCCTATGCTTAATGTTGTAGTTTATGCTGTTCTTGGAGTTGTGATTTACCTTGTGTGTATCGTGCTATTAAAAGTTGTTAATTTAAAAGACTTGAAGCAACAATTAGTTAAAAAATAAAGGAGATTAAATATGTACGACTATCTTATCGTTGGTGCAGGTTTGTCTGGAGCAATCTTTGCACACGAAGCTACAAAACGTGGCAAAAAAGTAAAAGTGATTGACAAGCGTGATCACATTGGTGGAAATATCTACTGTGAAAATGTTGAGGGCATCAATGTCCACAAGTATGGTGCCCACATTTTCCATACTTCCAACAAAAAAGTGTGGGACTATGTTAACCAATTTGCTGAATTCAATAACTATATCAACTCACCAGTGGCTAACTACAAGGGGAGCCTCTACAATCTTCCCTTCAACATGAATACCTTCTACGCTATGTGGGGTACCAAGACTCCTCAAGAAGTGAAGGACAAGATTGCTGAGCAAACGGCTGATATGAAAGATGTTGAGCCTAAAAACTTGGAAGAACAAGCCATTAAATTGATTGGTCCAGATATCTATGAAACTGATTAAGGGTTATACCGAAAAACAATGGGGACGTTCTGCAACAGACCTTCCTCCATTTATCATCAAACGTCTTCCAGTTCGTTTGACTTTTGATAACAACTACTTTAATGACCGTTACCAAGGAATTCCAATCGGTGGCTACAATGTCATTATTGAAAATATGCTTGGTGGTGTTGAAGTAGAACTTAGGGTTGATTTCTTTGCTAATCGTGAAGAACTGGAAAAATCAGCTGAGAAAGTTGTCTTTACAGGAATGATTGACCAGTACTTTGACTACAAGCATGGTGAATTGGAATATCGCAGTCTTCGATTCGAACATGAAGTTTTGGATGAAGAAAATCATCAAGGAAATGCCGTGGTTAACTATACGGAACGTGAGATTCCTTATACTCGTATCATCGAGCATAAACATTTCGAATACGGAACGCAAGAAAAGACAGTCATTACTCGTGAATACCCAGCTGATTGGAAACGTGGAGATGAGCCATATTACCCAATCAATGACGAGAAAAACAATGCCATGTTTGCAAAATATAAAACAGAGGCAGAGGCTAATAATAAAGTCATCTTCTGTGGTCGTTTAGCAGACTATAAATACTACGATATGCACCTAGTCATTGAGCGTGCTTTAGAGGTAGTTGAGAGTGAATTTGAATAAAAAGAAGCTAGTTGATCTAGCTTTTTTTGTTCTCGTGCACCATTCGTGGATAAAGATGATTTCATGTCTTACGATTATTCATTCTATTCATAGATGTTTAGATTCGCAAAATTTTCTGAAATTTTTGGGGAATTTACAAGGTTTTTTGAAGTTTCTTATAAAAGAGGACGGATTGGGATTCGTTTTCAAATAAATTTGAATAAAAACATTGTGTAAAATCACAAAAAAATAGGCACGAATATCTTTTTTATGATATAATGTTCTGTGAATAGCTATGCCTTCTTATAGCTATTAAAAAATCGAAGTTAGAAACTTGGAAGACGGAGAGGACGCAGTGTAATGACTAGAAATGGTTTTTTTACAGGCTTAGATATTGGAACAAGCTCTATTAAAGTGTTAGTTGCTGAGCTTGTAGACGGTGAAGTAAATGTAATCGGTGTTAGCAACGCCAAAGTAAAGGTGTCAAAGATGGTATCATCGTTGATATTGAAGCTGCAGCAACAGCTATCAAGGCTGCTATTTCTCAAGCAGAAGAAAAAGCTGGGATTTCAATCAAGTCAGTTAATGTTGGATTGCCATCTAATTTGTTACAGGTTGAACCAACTCAAGGGATGATTCCTGTAACCTCAGATACAAAAGAAATTACAGATCAAGATGTTGAGAATGTTGTTAAATCTGCTTTAACAAAGAGTATGACACCAGATCGAGAAGTGATTACGTTTGTTCCAGAAGAATTCATCGTAGATGGTTTCCAAGGTATCCGTGACCCTCGTGGAATGATGGGAGTTCGCTTGGAAATGCGTGGACTTCTTTACACTGGCCCAAGAACAATCTTGCACAATCTTCGTAAGACAGTTGAGCGTGTTGGAATAGAAGTGGACAATGTGATTATCTCACCACTTGCATTGGTTAATACTGTATTGAATGAAGGTGAACGCGAATTTGGCGCAACTGTTATTGATATGGGTGGCGGTCAAACAAGTGTTGCGACCATTCGTAATCAAGAGTTACAGTACACAAATGCTTACCAAGAAGGTGGCGATTACGTAACTAAAGATATTTCAAAAGTTTTAAGAACTTCTAAAAAGATTGCAGAAGGCTTGAAATTAAACTACGGTGAAGCATACCCTCAGCTAGCAAGCAAGGAAACATTCCAGGTTGAAGTTATTGGTGAAGTAGAACCTGTTGAAGTAACAGAAGAATACTTGTCACAGATCATTTCAGCTCGCTTGAAACATATCTTTGAACAAATTAAGCAAGACCTAGAAAGAAGACATTTGCTAGACTTGCCAGGTGGTATTTCTTTAATTGGTGGAAATGCTATTCTTCCAGGCGTTGTTGAATTAGCCCAGGAAGTCTTTGGTGTGCGAGTTAAACTTTACGTTCCTAATCAAGTCGGTATCCGTAATCCTGCATTCGCTCATGTCATTAGTTTGTCTGAGTATGCTGGTAGCCTTACTGAAGTAAATGTTCTAGCTCAAAGAGCAATCAGAGGAGATGAAGCTCTACGCCATCAACCAATCGATTTCAGAAATTCAAATAAACAAAGTTCAGCATCTTCCCAACGTTCAATCTTAGGTGGTGGGACAAGTGAGTCGGTAGAACCAACTTATTCTGCTGAGTCAACTCTTCCAAGTCCTTCTGAAGAAAAACCTAAAGGCAAATTGACAGAACGTTTCCGTAGCCTAATTGGAAGCATGTTTGATGAATAATATAGAGGAATAATAATATGACATTTTCATTTGATACAGCAGCAGACAAGGTGCAGTAATTAAAGTAATCGGCGTCGGTGGTGGCGGTGGAAACGCCATTAACCGCATGGTTGAAGAAGGTGTTTCTGGTGTAGAATTTATCGCAGCTAACACAGATGTTCAAGCATTGAGTAGTACAAAAGCTGAAACAGTTATTCAACTTGGTCCTAAATTAACGCGCGGACTTGGTGCAGGAGGACAACCTGAGGTTGGACGTAAAGCTGCTGAAGAGAGCGAAGAAGTATTGGCAGAAGCAATCAGCGGAGCAGATATGGTATTTATCACTGCTGGTATGGGTGGTGGCTCTGGTACTGGAGCTGCACCAGTTATTGCTCGTATTGCTAAAGGTCTTGGAGCCTTAACTGTTGCTGTTGTAACTCGTCCATTTGGATTCGAAGGAAGCAAGCGTGGACAATATGCCATCGATGGGATTAACGAACTTCGTGAGCACGTTGATACTCTCTTGATTATTTCGAACAACAACTTGTTGGAAATCGTAGATAAGAAAACACCACTTCTTGAAGCATTGAGTGAAGCTGACAACGTTCTTCGTCAAGGTGTTCAAGGGATTACAGATTTGATTACAAATCCTGGATTGATTAACTTGGACTTCGCAGATGTGAAGACAGTAATGGCTAACAAAGGGAATGCCCTTATGGGGATTGGTATTGGTAGTGGAGAAGAGCGCGTTATCGAAGCGGCTCGTAAAGCTATCTACTCACCACTTCTTGAAACAACTATCGATGGAGCAGAAGATGTCATCGTCAACGTAACTGGTGGTTTGGACTTGACTTTGATTGAAGCGGAAGAAGCTTCAGAAATTGTTAACCAAGCAGCAGGTCATGGAGTGAACATCTGGCTTGGAACTTCTATCGATTCAAACATGAAAGACGAAATCCGTGTTACTGTTGTTGCAACAGGTGTACGTCAAGATAAAGTTGAGAAAGTTGTTGCTCCACAACCTAGACAAGCAGCACATCGTGAAGCTGTAAGACCGGGACATACTCACTCTTATGATCGTAATTTTGATTTAGCAGAAACTGCTGAGATTCCAGTTCTTTCTCAAAGACGCCCTGAAACTCCTAAAGCTTCAGCTTTTGGTGATTGGGACTTGAGACGCGATTCGATTGTTCGTCAAGGTGAATCAGCTGTATCTCCAGTTGAACGTTTTGAATCACCATCTACAGATGAGGATGAATTAGAGACACCACCTTTCTTTAAAAATCGTTAAGAAAATGAATTTAAAAGAAAATACAAATCTTGTATTTCAACAGGTTTCAAAAGCAGTTAGAGAAGCCGGCCGTGAAGACGGTTCGGTTTCTGTGGTTGCTGTAACAAAATATGTAGATTCTGAAACTGCTGGTCAATTGGTGCAACAAGGAGTTAAACATATCGGTGAAAACCGAGTTGATAAATTTCTTGACAAGTATCATGCTTTAAGTGATAAAGACATAACTTGGCACCTAATTGGTAGCTTACAAAGAAGAAAAGTTAAGGATATTATTTCGTATGTCGATTATTTCCATGCCTTAGATTCTTTGAAATTAGCCCAAGAAATACAGAAGCGTAGCAATCGTAAAATTAAGTGTTTTTTGCAGGTCAATATTTCTGGTGAAGAAAGTAAACATGGTTTTTCGAAAGAAGAATTAATACAAATCTTGCCAGACTTGTCTCTTTTGGATCAAATTGAATATGTAGGCTTGATGACTATGGCTCCTTTTGAAGCCAACTCAGAAGAATTACAAAAGATATTTAAAGAAACACAAGAACTGCAAGAATTCATTAGAGAAAAACAAATCGCCAATATGCCAATGACAGAATTGAGTATGGGAATGAGTCGTGACTATCAGGAAGCGATTCAGTTCGGTTCAACTTTTGTTCGCATCGGTACATCATTTTTTAAATAGGAAATAACCATGTCATTAAAAGATAAATTTGATCAATTTATAAATTATTTTACAGAAGATGGAGATGAGGTTTCGTCAGAGGTAGTTGCGGCGCAGTCTGAACGTTCTTTAACTGCTGTATCTCCAAAAAAGGACTTACCACAGCAAGCTCCTCAAATATCTTCCAAAGAAGAACCAAAAGAGAAAAATATAACAAGACTTCATGCTCGTCAGCAAGAATTAGCTATTGAAAGTCATCACAATACGGATAAAGTGACTATTGATGTTCGCTATCCTCGTCGTTATGAAGATGCTACAGATATCGTTGATTTATTAGCGGGTAACGAGAGCATCTTGATTGATTTCAGTATATGACAGAAGTTCAAGCACGTCGTTGTTTGGATTATTTGGATGGAGCTCGCCATGTCTTGGCTGGAGAATTAAGAAAAGTAGCGAATACTATGTATCTTTTAACTCCAGTAGGTGTAGTAGTGAATATTGAAGATATTCGCTTGCCAGACCATGCAAAGACTGAAGAGTTTGACTTTGATATGAAGAGAAATAGAGTTCGTTAATGCTTCTGCTTATTCGTTTTATCCAAAATGCTACAGATATCTATTCATTGATACTTGTAGCTTTTGCGCTATTATCATGGTTTCCTAATTCTTACGGTACGCAGTTAGAACGATTTCTGACGACCTTATCTAAACCAGTTTTAGATCCTCTTAGACGCCTGCGTCTTAACTTTGCAGGGATTGATTTTACTGTTTGGGTCGCAGTGATTCTATTGCGCACACTAAGTAGCTATCTAGTGAAGTTTTTATTGAGCATATGAGCAAGGAGATTTACCAGCATTTTGCAAGGGAAGATTTTCCCTTTATTGATAAGGGTTTAGAATGGTTAAAACAGGTTGAGGAAGAGTATAGACCGATTCTAACTCCTTTTATTAATCCGCATCAGGTATTTATCTTAAAAACACTAGGGAATAATAGAGGACTAGCTACCTTTAGTAGTGCAGATTTTGTTCCTACTGAGTATGCTCGAGTTATCTTGGCGCCAGATTATTTTATACCGACTTTGGATGATTTTGAAATGACCTTACTTGAGATAAAGTATCCAAATAAGTTTCAGCAGTTAACACATTCAAAAATTTTGGGAACAGTACTAAATCGCCTTGGTATTGATCGCAAATTGTTTGGTGATATTTTAGTAAGTGATCAACGTGCACAAATTATTGTAAATCAACACTTTAATACTTTATTCCAGGACGGGATTCAAAAAGTTTCAAAATTACCCGTTGTTTTAGAAGAATGCTCTTTTGAAGATATGATAGTTTCTAAAAATGACTACTTAGAGAAGGAAGTCCTAATTCCCAGTTTTCGATTGGATGCTTTTTTATCTTCCGTTCTAAAGATCTCTCGATCTCAGGCTACAGAATTAGTTGAAAAAAAATTAGTCCAAGTAAATTATCATATAGTTGAAAAGCTTGATTATCATGTGAAACTTGGTGATTTAATTAGCGTCAGACGCTTTGGTAGGATTATCTTATTAAGGGAAAATGGACAAACCAAAAAAGATAAGATCAAAGTGACTGTCCAATTACTAACCAGTAAGTGAGGCGAAAGATTCAATTTAAACCTCCAGAAATTATGAAAAAAGTATTCTCAACAAAATTCAGAGGATATAATAAAGAAGAAGTTGATTAATTTCTAGATAACATTCTCTGTATCTACGAAAAGTTAATAGACTATAAGAAAGAAGATGAAGTCTATATTAAACAATTACAAGATCGTCTTTTAGCTCTTACGGATGACTATCCAAAAAGAGAAAATGTAGAAGAACAAGAACCAATTAATGATTCTATTTTTTATTAAGTAAGTGAGGAAAACTATGCCAATTACATCGTTAGAAATCAAGGATAAAAAGTTTAGTAGCAAATTTAGAGGATTTGACCCTGAAGAAGTTGATGAGTTTTTAGATATTGTCGTTCGTGATTATGAAACGCTAGTTCGTAGTAACTACGAAAAAGAACAACATATTAAAAATCTAGAAGAACGTTTGTCTTATTTTGATGAGATTAAGGATTCCTTGAGTCAGTCTGTTCTGATTGCTCAAGATACTGCGGAACGTGTAAAACAAGCTGCTAATGAGCGTTCTAATAACATTGTTCATCAAGCTGAGCAAGATGCACAACGTTTGTTAGATGAAGCCAAATACAAGGCTAATGAAATCTTGCGTCAAGCTACGGATAATGCTAAGAAAGTTGCCATTGAAACAGAAGAGTTGAAAAATAAGAGTCGCGTTTTCCATCAACGCTTGAAATCAACTATTGAAAGTCAACTTGCTATTGTTGATTCTCCTGATTGGGAAGAAATCTTGCGTCCGACGGCAACTTATTTGCAAACTAGTGATGAAGCCTTTAAGGAAGTTGTTGAAGAGGTTCTAGGTGAAGATGTATCTGCCTACCGTGAGGAAGAGTCGATTGACATGACACGTCAGTTTTCTCCTGAGGAAGTAGCAGAGCTCCAAGCTCGAATCGAAGCTGCAAATCGAGAATTAGCAGAAACCCAGAAAGAAGCTACTCCACTTAAGTCAATTGATGAAGGTCCAGGGAAAACTGAACAGAGTTCATATCCAACACCCTTGACAGAATCTATTGATCTTTTATAAAAAATAAAATCTGAGAACAATAATTTATCAAACATATTTCTAGCGAGTAGGAGATGGTGTAAGCCCTACAATCCCTGTTGGTAAATTTATCCTCTCATAGTATCAAATCTGAAGCTAGTAAGATTTGACGTTGCCCACGTTACGGGAATAGAGGGGAAAAGATAATGTCTTTTCTCGAATAAAGGTGGTACCACGATTTTCGTCCTTTTTGCGACTCGTGGTTTTTAATTTATCTATATATAAAGGAGATACAATGAAACTCAAAGAAACTTTAAATCTTGGGAAAACAGAATTCCCAATGCGTGCTGGCCTTCCAACCAAAGAACCTCTTTGGCAAAAAGAGTGGGACGAAGCTAAACTTTACCAACGTCGTCAAGAACTAAATGAAGGGAAACCACATTTCACTCTTCATGATGGACCTCCGTATGCTAACGGGAATATTCACGTTGGACATGCCATGAACAAGATTTCTAAAGATATCATTGTTCGTTCAAAATCGATGTCAGGATTCTACGCACCATACATTCCAGGTTGGGATACTCATGGTCTGCCAATCGAGCAAGTTTTGGCAAAACAAGGTGTTAAACGCAAAGAGATGGACTTGGTTGAGTACTTGAAACTTTGTCGTGACTATGCCCTTTCTCAAGTAGATAAACAACGCGAAGATTTCAAGCGCTTGGGTGTTTCTGGTGATTGGGAAAATCCATATGTAACACTGACTCCTGACTATGAAGCAGCGCAAATCCGTGTCTTTGGTGAAATGGCTAATAAAGGCTATATCTACCGTGGAGCGAAGCCAGTTTACTGGTCTTGGTCATCTGAGTCAGCTCTTGCTGAAGCGGAAATCGAATACCATGACTTGGTTTCAACATCACTTTACTATGCCAACAAGGTAAAAGATGGTAAAGGTGTCCTCGATACAGATACTTATATCGTAGTTTGGACAACAACTCCATTTACCATCACAGCTTCTCGTGGTCTGACGGTTGGTGCGGATATTGACTATGTAGTCGTACAACCTGCTGGTGAAACTCGTAAGTTTGTCCTTGCTTCAGAATTGTTAAATAGCTTGTCAGAAAAATTTGGCTGGTCAGACGTACAAGTAGTAGCTACTTATCGTGGACAAGAACTCAACCATATCGTGACAGAACACCCATGGGATACTGCAGTAGATGAACTTGTTATTCTTGGTGACCACGTTACAACTGACTCTGGTACAGGTATTGTCCATACAGCCCCTGGTTTGGTGAGGACGACTACAATGTTGGTATTGCTAATGGTCTTGAAGTAGCAGTGACTGTTGACGAACGCGGTATCATGATGGCCAATGCTGGTCCTGAGTTCGAAGGTCAATTCTATGACAAGGTGGTTCCAACGGTTATTGAAAAATTAGGTAGCCTCCTTCTTGCTCAAGAAGAAATCTCTCACTCATACCCATTTGACTGGCGTACGAAAAAACCAATCATCTGGCGTGCAGTACCACAATGGTTTGCCTCTGTATCAAAATTCCGTCAAGAAATCTTGGACGAAATTGAAAAAGTAAAATTCCACTCAGAATGGGGTAAAGTCCGTCTTTACAACATGATCCGTGACCGTGGTGACTGGGTCATCTCTCGTCAACGGGCTTGGGGTGTTCCACTTCCAATCTTCTACGCAGAAGATGGCACACCAATCATGACAGCTGAAACCATTGAGCATGTAGCTCAACTCTTTGAAGATCATGGTTCGCTTATCTGGTGGGAACGTGATGCCAAAGACCTCTTGCCAGAAGGATTTACCCATCCAGGTTCACCAAATGGCGAGTTCAAGAAAGAAACAGATATCATGGACGTTTGGTTTGACTCAGGTTCATCATGGAATGGTGTCGTGGTTAATCGCCCTGAACTTAAATATCCAGCCGACCTCTATCTAGAAGGTTCAGATCAGTATCGTGGTTGGTTCAACTCATCTCTTATCACTTCTGTGGCTAACCACGGTGTAGCACCATACAAACAAATCTTGTCACAAGGTTTTGCCCTTGATGGTAAAGGTGAGAAGATGTCTAAATCTCTTGGAAATACGATTGCTCCAAGCGACGTTGAAAAACAATTTGGTGCAGAAATCTTGCGTCTCTGGGTAACCAGTGTTGACTCAAGCAACGACGTGCGTATCTCTATGGATATCTTGAGCCAAGTCTCTGAGACTTACCGTAAGATCCGTAATACCCTTCGTTTCTTAATTGCTAACACAACTGACTTTAATCCAGCTGAGGATACTGTAGCTTACCAAGAACTTCGTTCCGTTGATAAGTACATGACCATTCGCTTTAACCAACTTGTCAAGACCATTCGTGATGCTTATGCCAACTTTGAATTCTTAACAATCTATAAGGCGCTTGTTAACTTTATCAACGTTGATTTGTCTGCCTTCTACCTTGATTTGCCAAAGATGTTGTCTACATCGAGGGTGCCAAATCACTTGAACGCCGTCAAATGCAAACAGTCTTCTATGACATCCTTGTGAAAATCACCAAACTCTTGACACCAATCCTCCCTCACACTGCGGAAGAAATCTGGTCATATCTTGAGTTTGAAGCAGAAGATTTTGTTCAATTGTCAGAATTGCCAGAAGCACAAACATTTGCGAATCAAGAGGAAATCTTGGATGCCTGGTCAGCCTTTATGGACTTCCGTGGTCAAGCTCAAAAAGCCTTGGAAGAAGCTCGTAATGCTAAAGTAATCGGTAAATCACTTGAAGCACACTTGACAGTTTATCCAAACGAAGTCGTGAAAACTCTTCTTGGAGCTCTTGATAGCAATGTTGCTCAACTCTTGATCGTCTCAGAATTGACTATCGCAGAAGGACCGACTCCAGAAGGCGCAGTAGCCTTTGAGGATGTAGCCTTTACGGTAGAACGTGCTACTGGTGAAGTTTGTGACCGTTGCCGTCGTATCGATCCAAGTACAGCAGAACGTAGCTACAATGCCCATATCTGTGATCATTGTGCAAGCATTGTAGAAGAAAACTTTGCTGATGTAGTCGCAGAAGGATTTGAAGCGAAATAACAACACTAAAAATACAGGAATTTTCCTGTATTTTTGGTTTATATTATAAAATAAATGAAAAGTAGTAAAATTGTGGTATAATAGTGTTTATTCGATTGAAAAGGAGAATTTTATGAGAACAAAAACTCTTGCCCAAATTGATGGGATCATTGGTCTAATAACTGGGATTATTTTGGCAATTTTACCATTTACTATTATGATGATTGCGACCATGTCAAACGACGAAGATGCTGCAGCTGCAATCGTCGGAATGATGTTTATAGTTTTTTTGCATTTGTCAAAATTGCTATTTTGATTTTGGGGATTCTTACTCTGGTTTATTATAAAGATGATTCACGTATATCTCTTGCGCCATCAATTTTGTTTATCGTAGGAGGGGTGGTATCATTGATTCCATTTTTAGGATGGATTGGAGGTATTGTCATTATTATTGGTGCTGCACTTTACCTATCAAGTTTAAAACAATTTCAAATACAAGAATAAAATTATATAGAAAGAAGGACTGAATGGTTCCTTCTTTTTTTAATACTTGAAACAATTTTTGTGAAAAAAATTACACTTTTTTTCACTGTCCAGACTGGATTTTTCATGAAAAATCTAGTAGAATGGAATAGAAAAACGAGGGTGACCTCGGAAAATAAAAGGAGAATCCATAATGGTAAAATTGGTTTTCGCTCGCCATGGTGAGTCTGAATGGAATAAAGCTAACCTTTTTCACTGGTTGGGCTGATGTTGATTTGTCTGAAAAAAAGGAACACAACAAGCGATTGACGCTGGTAAATTGATCAAAGAAGCTGGTATCGAGTTTGACCAAGCTTACACTTCAGTGTTGAAACGTGCGATCAAAACGACTAACTTAGCTCTTGAAGCGACTGACCAATTGTGGGTTCCAGTTGAAAAAAATCATGGCGCTTGAACGAACGTCACTACGGTGGTTTGACTGGTAAAAAAACAAGGCTGAAGCGACTGAGCAATTTGGTGATGAGCAAGTTCACATCTGGCGTCGTTCATACGATGTATTGCCTCCAGCAATGCCTCGTGATGATGAGCACTCAGCTCATACTGACCGTCGTTACGCTTCACTTGATGACTCAGTAATTCCAGATGCAGAAAACTTGAAAGTTACTCTTGAGCGCGCCCTTCCATTCTGGGAAGACAAAATTGCTCCAGCTCTTAAAGATGGTAAAAACGTATTTGTAGGAGCACATGGTAACTCAATCCGTGCTCTAGTGAAACACATCAAACAATTGTCAGACGATGAAATTATGGATGTAGAAATCCCTAACTTCCCACCGTTGGTATTCGAATTTGACGAAAAATTGAATGTAGTTGCTGAATACTATCTTGGAAAATAAGAATAAAAAAGCCTAGACTATATTCTGGGCTTTTTCTTTTGTAAAAACCTTGGTGTGATATAACTTGTCAAAGAAAGAGTTTATTGTTATAATAGATAAGATGGAGGCGCTATGGCACTTAAAAAAGCGAGTCTAGCTTGTGAGATTTGTGGATCAAGAAATTATTCTATTAAAATTAGTGGAAATCCCAAATCTACACGCTTAGAAGTAAATAAATTTTGTAAACATTGTGGCAAATACACCACTCACCGAGAAACGAGATAGGAGATTAGAATGCGTTTTATCATAGATATTTTTAAACTTCTAAAAGAAACAACATGGCCTACACGAAAGGAAAGTTGGTTAGATTTCAAGTCAATTATGGAATATACAGCTTTCTTTGTGGTTATGATATACATATTCGACCAATTGATAGTTAATGGTATTATTCGTTTTATTAATATCTTCTAGAAAAGAGTAAAGTGAAATAGATTATTGATCATCTTCTGTTCAGAAAGGAAAAATAATGGATAGTTTTGATAAAGGATGGTTTGTTCTACAAACATATTCTGGCTATGAAAATAAGGTAAAAGAAAACCTTTTACAACGTGCACAGACCTATAATATGTTGGATAATATTCTACGTGTTGAGATTCCGACTCAAACTGTGCAAGTTGAAAAAAATGGTAAGAAAAAAGAAATCGAAGAGAATCGCTTCCCTGGATATGTACTTGTGGAAATGGTTATGACAGATGAAGCTTGGTTTGTTGTTCGAAACACACCAAACGTAACAGGATTTGTTGGTTCACACGGTAACAGATCAAAACCGACACCGCTCTTGGAACAAGAAATTCGCGATATTCTAGTTTCTATGGGTCAAACTGTTCAAGAATTCAATATCAATGTTGAAGTTGGACAAACAGTTCGAATTATTGATGGTGCCTTTACAGACTACACTGGAAAAATCACAGAGATTGATAATAATAAAGTGAAAATGATTATTTCAATGTTTGGAAATGATACGATAGCTGAGGTAAATCTCAATCAGATTGCTGAACTCTAGCAATCATTCTTAAGTTCAAATTTGAAGAATAGCTTAGTGATAGCTTTTCAACAGACACATTTCAGTGTCTGTTGAAAAGACTAAGTAAAAAAATAAATCCTTAATACAGAAAAAAATTCATAAAAGCAGTTGACAAGATAGAAAAAGTCGGTATAATAGGAAGAGTCCAAAAAGGACAGACTGGGGATGGTCCGTTGGTCAAGGGGTTAAGACACCGCCTTTTCACGGCGGTAACACGGGTTCGAATCCCGTACGGACTATAGTATATTAGAGTCAAGATAAAAATTTTGAAAAAAGTTTTGAAAATCTATTGACAGGAATAACTGGTTGTGATATACTAATATAGTTGTCGCTCACGAGAGAAGTGAGAGACAAAGACCTTTGAAAACTGAACAAGACGAACCAATGTGCAGGGCACTACAACATACAGTTGTAGTACTGAACAATGAAAAAAACAATAAATCTGTCAGTGACAGAAATGAGTGAGAACTCAAACTTTTAATGAGAGTTTGATCCTGGCTCAGGACGAACGCTGGCGGCGTGCCTAATACATGCAAGTAGAACGCTGAAGGAGGAGCTTGCTTCTCTGGATGAGTTGCGAACGGGTGAGTAACGCGTAGGTAACCTGCCTGGTAGCGGGGGATAACTATTGGAAACGATAGCTAATACCGCATAATATTGATTATTGCATGATAGTCAATTAAAAGGTGCAACTGCACCACTACCAGATGGACCTGCGTTGTATTAGCTAGTTGGTGGGGTAACGGCTCACCAAGGCGACGATACATAGCCGACCTGAGAGGGTGATCGGCCACACTGGGACTGAGACACGGCCCAGACTCCTACGGGAGGCGGCAGTAGGGAATCTTCGGCAATGGACGGAAGTCTGACCGAGCAACGCCGCGTGAGTGAAGAAGGTTTTTCGGATCGTAAAGCTCTGTTGTAAGAGAAGAACGAGTGTGAGAGTGGAAAGTTCACACTGTGACGGTATCTTACCAGAAAGGGACGGCTAACTACGTGCCAGCAGTACGCGGTAATACGTAGGTCCCGAGCGTTGTCCGGATTTATTGGGCGTAAAAGCGAGCGCAGGCGGTTAGATAAGTCTGAAGTTAAAGGCTGTGGCTTAACCATAGTACGCTTTGGAAACTGTTTAACTTGAGTGCAAGAGGGAGAGTGGAATTCCATGTGTAGCGGTGAAATGCGTAGATATATGGAGGAACACCGGTGGCGAAAGCGGCTCTCTGGCTTGTAACTGACGCTGAGGCTCGAAAGCGTGGGGAGCAAACAGGATTAGATACCCTGGTAGTCCACGCCGTAAACGATGAGTGCTAGGTGTTAGACCCTTTCCGGGGTTTAGTGCCGTAGCTAACGCATTAAGCACTCCGCCTGGGGAGTACGACCGCAAGGTTGAAACTCAAAAGGAATTGACGAGGGTACGCACAAGCGGTGGAGCATGTGGTTTAATTCGAAGCAACGCGAAGAACCTTACTAGAGTCTTGACATCCCTCTGACCGCTCTAGAGATAGAGTTTTCCTTCGGGACAGAGGTGACAGGTGGTGCATGGTTGTCGTCAGCTCGTGTCGTGAGATGTTGGGTTAAGTCCCGCAACGAGCGCAACCCCTATTGTTAGTTGCCATCATTTAGTTAGGGCACTCTAGCGAGACTGCCGGTAATAAACCGGAGGAAGGTGGGGATGACGTCAAATCATCATGCCCCTTATGACCCTGGGCTACACGTGCTACAATGGTTGGTACAACGAGTCGCAAGCCGGTGACGGCAAGCTAATCTCTTAAAGCCAATCTCAGTTCGGATTGTAGGTCGCAACTCGCCTACATGAAGTCGGAATCGCTAGTAATCGCGGATCAGCACGTGCTGGTGAATACGTTCCCGGGCCTTGTACACACCGCCCGTCACACCACGAGAGTTTGTAACACCCGAAGTCGGTGAGGTAACCATTTGGAGCCAGCCGCCTAAGGTGGGATAGATGATTGGGGTGAAGTCGTAACAAGGTAGCCGTATCGGAAGGTGCGGCTGGATCACCTCCTTTCTAAGGATAAGGAATGCACATTGGTCTTGTTTAGTCTTGAGAGGTCTTGTGGGGCCTTAGCTCAGCTGGGAGAGCGCCTGCTTTGCACGCAGGAGGTCAGCGGTTCGATCCCGCTAGGCTCCATTGGTGAGAGATCACCAAATCATGCACATTGAAAATTGAATATCTATATCAAATAGTAACAAGAAAATAAACCGAAAACGCTGTAGTATTAATAAGAGTTTATGACTGAAAGGTCAAAAAAATAAGGTTAAGTTAATAAGGGCGCACGGTGGATGCCTTGGCACTAGGAGCCGAAGAAGGACGTGACAAACGACGATATGCCTTGGGTAGCTGTAAGTAAGCGATGATCCAGGGATTTCCGAATGGGGGAACCCAACAGGTAATGCCTGTTACCCATATCTGTTAAGGATATGAGGAGGAAGACGCAGTGAACTGAAACATCTAAGTAGCTGCAGGAAGAGAAAGCAAAAGCGATTGCCTTAGTAGCGGCGAGCGAAACGGCAGGAGGGCAAACCGAAGAGTTTACTCTTCGGGGTTGTAGGACTGCAAAGTGGACTCAAAGACTATAGAAGAATGATTTGGGAAGATCAGCCAAAGAGAGTGAAAGCCTCGTATTTAAAATAGTCTTTGTACCTAGCAGTATCCTGAGTACGGCGGGACACGCGAAATCCCGTCGGAATCTGGGAGGACCATCTCCCAACCCTAAATACTCCCTAGTGACCGATAGTGAACCAGTACCGTGAGGGAAAGGTGAAAAGCACCCCGGGAGGGGAGTGAAATAGAACCTGAAACCGTGTGCCTACAACAAGTTCGAGCCCGTTAATGGGTGAGAGCGTGCCTTTTGTAGAATGAACCGGCGAGTTACGATATGATGCGAGGTTAAGTTGAAGAGACGGAGCCGCAGGGAAACCGAGTCTGAATAGGGCGCTTTAGTATTATGTCGTAGACCCGAAACCATGTGACCTACCCATGAGCAGGTTGAAGGTGCGGTAAGACGCACTGGAGGACCGAACCAGGCGCGTTGAAAAGTGCTTGGATGACTTGTGGGTAGCGGAGAAATTCCAAACGAACTTGGAGATAGCTGGTTCTCTCCGAAATAGCTTTTAGGGCTAGCGTCGACATTAGAGATTCTTGGAGGTAGAGCACTGTTTGGGTGAGGGGTCCATCCCGGATTACCAATCTCAGATAAACTCCGAATGCCAAAGAATTATGGTCGGCAGTCAGACTGCGAGTGCTAAGATCCGTAGTCGAAAGGGAAACAGCCCAGACCACCAGCTAAGGTCCCAAAAATAATTGTTAAGTGGAAAAAGGATGTGGGGTTGCACAGACAACTAGGATGTTAGCTTAGAAGCAGCTATTCATTCAAAGAGTGCGTAATAGCTCACTAGTCGAGTGACCCTGCGCCGAAAATGTACCGGGGCTAAAACAATTTACCGAAGCTGTGGATACCTTTATAGGTATGGTAGGAGAGCGTTCTATGTGTGATGAAGGTATACCGTGAGGAGTGCTGGAACGCATAGAAGTGAGAATGCCGGTATGAGTAGCGAAAGACAGGTGAGAATCCTGTCCACCGTAAGACTAAGGTTTCCAGGGGAAGGCTCGTCCGCCCTGGGTTAGTCGGGACCTAAGGAGAGACCGAAAGGTGTATCCGATGGACAACAGGTTGATATTCCTGTACTAGAGTATGTAGTGATGGAGGGACGCAGTAGGCTAACTAAAGCAGACGATTGGAAGTGTCTGTCTAAGCAGTGAGGTGTGAACTGAGTTAAATACTTAGTTCTATAACATTGAGCTGTGATGGGGAGCGAAGTTTAGTAGCGAAGTTAGTGACGTCACACTGCCAAGAAAAGCTTCTAGCGTTTAACATACTCTACCCGTACCGCAAACCGACACAGGTAGTCGAGGCGAGTAGCCTCAGGTGATCGAGAGAACTCTCGTTAAGGAACTCGGCAAAATGACCCCGTAACTTCGGGAGAAGGGGTGCTGACTTCGGTCAGCCGCAGTGAATAGGCCCAAGCAACTGTTTATCAAAAACACAGCTCTCTGCTAAATCGTAAGATGATGTATAGGGGGTGACGCCTGCCCGGTGCTGGAAGGTTAAGAGGAGTGCTTAGGAGTAATCCGAAGGTATGAATTGAAGCCCCAGTAAACGGCGGCCGTAACTATAACGGTCCTAAGGTAGCGAAATTCCTTGTCGGGTAAGTTCCGACCCGCACGAAAGGCGTAATGATTTGGGCACTGTCTCAACGAGAGACTCGGTGAAATTTTAGTACCTGTGAAGATGCAGGTTACCCGCGACAGGACGGAAAGACCCCATGGAGCTTTACTGCAGTTTGATATTGAGTGTCTGTACCACATGTACAGGATAGGTAGGAGTCTACGAGATCGGGACGCCAGTTTCGAAGGAGACGTTGTTGGGATACTACCCTTGTGTTATGGCCACTCTAACCCGGATAGGTGATCCCTATCGGAGACAGTGTCTGACGGGCAGTTTGACTGGGGCGGTCGCCTCCTAAAAAGGTAACGGAGGCGCCCAAAGGTTCCCCTCAGAATGGTTGGAAATCATTCGCAGAGTGTAAAGGTATAAGGGAGCTTGACTGCGAGAGCTACAACTCGAGCAGGGACGAAAAGTCGGGCTTAGTGATCCGGTGGTTCCGTATGGAAGGGCCATCGCTCAACGGATAAAAAGCTACCCTAGGGGATAACAGGCTTATCTCCCCCAAGAGTTCACATCGACGGGGAGGTTTGGCACCTCGATGTCGGCTCGTCGCATCCCTGGGGCTGTAGTCGGTCCCAAGGGTTGGGCTGTTCGCCCATTAAAGCGAGCACGCGAGCTGGGTTCAGAACGTCGTGAGACAGTTCGGTCCCTATCCGTCGCGGGCGTAGGAAATTTGAGAGGATCTGCTCCTAGTACGAGAGGACCAGAGTGGACTTACCGCTGGTGTACCAGTTGTCTTGCCAAAGGCATCGCTGGGTAGCTATGTAGGGGAAGGGATAAACGCTGAAAGCATCTAAGTGTGAAACCCACCTCAAGATGAGATTTCCCATGATTTTTATATCAGTAAGAGTTCTGAGAGATGATCAGGTAGATAGGGTTAGAAGTGGAAGTGTGGCGACACATGTAGCGGACTAATACTAATAGCTCGAGGACTTATCCAAAGTAACTGAGAATACGAAGCGTGATTAGTTTTTAAGTGAAATTTGAAAGATATTCAATTTTGAGTATGTATGACTCAAAGTTAAGTGACGATAGCCTAGGAGATACACCTGTTCCCATGCCGAACACAGTAGTTAAGCCCTAGAACGCCGGAAGTAGTTGGGGGTTGCCCCCTGTGAGATATGGAAGTCGCTTAGCTTTAGGGAGTTTAGCTCAGCTGGGAGAGCATCTGCCTTACAAGCAGAGGGTCAGCGGTTCGATCCCGTTAACTCCCATAGGTCCCGTAGTGTAGCGGTTATCACGTCGCCCTGTCACGGCGAAGATCGCGGGTTCGATTCCCGTCGGGACCGTTTAAGATAACGGAAGTTATTTTAGACTCGTTAGCTCAGTTGGTAGAGCAATTGACTTTTAATCAATGGGTCACTGGTTCGGTTTCAGTACGGGTCATCATTGCGGGTTTGGCGGAATTGGCAGACGCACCAGATTTAGGATCTGGCGCTTAACGGCGTGGGGGTTCAAGTCCCTTAACCCGCATAATAGAAATCAGCCGGCTTAGCTCAGTTGGTAGAGCATCTGATTTGTAATCAGAGGGTCGCGTGTTCAAGTCATGTAGCCGGCATTTTTTTAATATTCAGACTCATGAATGCGAACGTAGTTCAGTGGTAGAACACCACCTTGCCAAGGTGGGGGTCGCGGGTTCGAATCCCGTCGTTCGCTTAGAGAGGCCGGGGTGGCGGAACTGGCAGACGCACAGGACTTAAAATCCTGCGATTGGTAACGATCGTACCGGTTCGATTCCGGTCCTCGGCATAAATGGCGACCCCTTAGCTCAACTGGATAGAGTACCTGACTACGAATCAGGCGGTTAGAGGTTCGACTCCTCTAGGGTGCATTTTTTTATTTACTTCGGGAAGTAGCTCAGCTTGGTAGAGTACTTGGTTTGGGACCAAGGTGTCGCAGGTTCGAATCCTGTCTTCCCGATTGATGGCGGTGTAGCTCAGCTGGCTAGAGCGTCCGGTTCATACCCGGGAGGTCGGGGGTTCGATCCCCTTCGCCGCTATAATGATCTTGTTGGACCTTTAGCTCAGCTGGTTAGAGCTCTCGGCTCATAACCGAGTGGTCGTAGGTTCAAGTCCTACAAGGTCCATTGGAATGATGGAGGATTACCCAAGTCCGGCTGAAGGGAACGGTCTTGAAAACCGTCAGGCGTGTAAAAGCGTGCGTGGGTTCGAATCCCACATCCTCCTTTATTTTTTATTAACGCGGGATGGAGCAACTCGGTAGCTCGTCGAACCATAACCCGAAGGTCGTAGGTTCAAATCCTGCTCCCGCAATTTTTTGGCTCGGTAGCTCAGTTGGTAGAGCAATGGATTGAAGCTCCATGTGTCGGCGGTTCGATTCCGTCTCGCGCCATATTTTTCTTATCAATGCGGGTGTAGTTTAGTGGTAAAACTACAGCCTTCCAAGCTGTTGTCGCGAGTTCGATTCTCGTCACCCGCTTTGAACTTAGTTCATTTTACCAAGTTATTTAACTTGGGCGCGTAGCTCAGGTGGTTAGAGCGCACGCCTGATAAGCGTGAGGTCGGTGGTTCGAGTCCACTCGTGCCCATTAATAGGAGAATTACTCAAGAGGCTGAAGAGGACGGTTTGCTAAATCGTTAGGTCGGGTAACTGGCGCAAGGGTTCGAATCCCTATTCTCCGTTTTTATAAGAGCTTAAGCTCTTTTTTTTATTTACTTTTTTACTAACTTATATTTTTTATTATTTCTGATATAATACTAGTAGGATTAATGTTTATTATTTTTTCTCATTAAGGAGTTTATTATGAAAATAAAAAAATTAATTGTTCTACTTAGTCTTCTGGCATTTACTCTACTCACTGTTGCTTGTAGTAATGAGTCTTCTACAGTGTCTAATCAAGTTTCATCTACCACTACTACATCTGTTGAAGTTGTTCAAAAAGATTATAGAAGTTTTTACAAACCTGTTTTTGATGATTACAAAAAAATCCTTTCTACATCTAAAGATACTTCAACAATTATGAATCTATATGAAAGTCTCAAGGGAACTAAACGTCCAATAAATAGTTGGGCTCTTGAAACTGCTGTTTTTCAGGCTGATAAAATGCGCTATGCATATCTTGATCTTAATGAGGATGGAGTTGCGGAATTATTAGTTGGTGTCGAGCAGTTAGATAGTAGTTATTTCCTAACAGGTCTTTATTATTTAGAGAATGAGAAGCCTGTACTTTTAGCAGAAGGATTCGTTGCAGGTCATGGTGGGGCAAGAAATGCTATGAATATCTATAAGGGAGGAGATATTCTAGAATTAAGTTGGTCCTCTGGTAGTGGTGATGGAATCGGTGTCCTTTATCGCCTTAATTCAAATCAAGAAGTAGCTAGTAAGATTCAAGAAAAGGAAGTTAGAATCCCTGGAAATAACAACTTACATGATACTTTTGGGAAGGTTTCATCTGAATTGATGGAGTTTAGTCAACTTGATTGGCAAGAATTTCCAACTTCGAAAAGTGTTTCAGAACAAAAAGCACCTTGGACTTCGGAAAAATCTGCAAAGCTTGAATTGTTTATAAAAGGATGGGGAGAGAGATTAGGTCAACCGAATTATAAAAAAGGGATTGCTGGTGGAGATGTTGGTCCAGATAATCTCTATACATTTGGGAATGGTCCGAGTGAAAAAATGAATGCAGAGTATTCAGATACGGGTTTAGGAACTGCTCAGTACCGAATTGTGGAACCCTACAGTAATTGGGATAAATTTCCAGATGTTCATAGCTATTACTTTGCTATAACCAACACAGGAGAAGCTATTGTCTTTCATTCGCCAACAACTAATGGTGGGGTCATGTACTTAAAACCGACAGAAAATACAGAAATCCAAGCAGAGTTTAAACGTTTGGTAGAATCAGATTAAAAGTAAAAGAGTTTAGCTTGGGCTAAGCTCTATTTTTTAATATCTCTTTCTATCATTTCATACTCTTTGAGTATTTAATGGTATACTAGTGTTATATAAATTATAAAGTATTATTTGATGATGATTGTATAATTTAGGAGAATATGATTTATGCTAAAAAGTGTGAGATTTCATAGTATTTACTATAGAATTGTTATATCTATAGTTGTTTTATTTCTTTTGATTGTTAATCAAATTGCTGGGCGAGGAATTCAATCAATTACTATATTTGATTACGCTTTTAGCTTTGATCAAACACAGTTAGTTTATTCCCTTCTTTTATTAATTTTAGTTGGCATTGGCATTAATTTTCTTTCTCCTTGGAAATTTTGTATTACACAGGATGGAATTTACCTTAGAAGATTAGATTTATTTGTTCCTTGGAGAGATATCAGTGGAGTTTCCTATGTTTGGCTTAACAAAGCGAGTAATTTTAGCAGAGGGATTATTTTTTATAATCATAAATGTTTAGTTTTCTATCGTCATGACTACAAGCCAATTTGTATTTATAACACTTCTATATTAGCTTTATTTGTTGTCAAACTATTTAATTCTCAGATTAAGACGAATATCTTATCAGCCAGTTTTGCTACGGGACTTAATATTCTATTAAATACTTCAATTATCTTTTATCTTTATTTTTTTGATTTAAATAATCTTAGTTTTAGTTCTTTTTTACTTTTTTGCTTACTCTACTTTATAAAAAGTTTTATCATTCCTTTACGGTTGGTTTATAGTCAAAATTCTAAGTATGGTCCTTATCTAGCCCATAGTACTTTCTTTAAGAGGAATGCTTCAGATGTGATTCATATTTAATTTTATAAAAATGATAACTTTCTACTTTTTTGTAGGAAGTTTTTTAGTATTTCTATATCGAAATAATTGACAGATAAAATGGAAAGAGGTAGAATATAGAAAGTTCGATATAGAACAAAAAGGAGTTAAAATGGATAAGATGTTAGGGGGCTACCAAGCTCTACAGATTCGTTTGTTGAATGGGCGTATCTTTCAAAAACTATTGAACAAGGAACCAGATGCTCAATACAGAAGTGAACAGGGAAAAATTTTAACGATTTTGTGGAAGCAAGAGTTGGGGTGCGCTACAGCGACCGATATCGCTCTTGCGACGGGTCTAGCCAATAATACATTGACCAGTATGGTTAAGAAATTGGAAGAACAAGGCTTGGTTACGATTCAACCTTGCACGCAGGATAAAAGGAAAAAATATATTTCTTTGACAGACCTCGGTTGGGCGCAAAAAGAAATCGGTGACCGCGTTAGTAAAGAGTTGGGTGAAATATTCTACCAAGGATTTTCGGATCAAGAAATCCGAGAATTTGAAGCTTATCAAGAGCGTATTATTACAAATCTTAAAGCTAAAGAAAATGATATGTAGGGAAAGGAAGTAACAGTTATGATTGGAATTACAGGTGTAACAGGGAAATTAGGTTCCTATGTGGCTGATCTTGTCGATAAAAAAGGAATCGCTTCAGTCCATCTAGCAAGAAACCCAGAGCGTGCAAAAATTTACGCGTCTGCGGAAACCCGTAGAATGTCCTATGTCAATACTCCAGAGGTGGTTGAGGCCTTAAAGGGGATTGATATCTTGTTGATGGTTTCTGCTCGGGAAAATCCAGAGCGTGTCAAGGAGCACAAGGACTTTTTAGATGCTGCAAAGCTAGCAGGAGTAGAGCATATCGTCTATACCTCCTTTTATGGGGCAGATGAGAAGGCAACTTTCACCTTGTCACGAGATCATGCCCAGACGGAAGCCTATATCAAGGAGTTAGGGTTCACCTACACTTTTTTGTGAGATAATTTTTACTTGGACTTCCTGATTGATATGGCGCTTGAAAATGGAGAGGTACGTGGTCCGGCCGGCAGTGGTCTTGTGTCAGCTGTTGCCCGTAAGGACACATCTAGGGTTGCAGCAGAGATTCTTTTAAATCCTAAGGAGTGGGAAAATCAAACCTTGAATTTGACAGGGCCTGAGGAACTTTCTATGGAAAAAATCGTAGAGCTTCTCTCAAAAGAGACCGGTAATACCATCATGTATGTAGATGAATCAGTCGAAGAAGCCTATGAGTCACGGAAAAAATGGCCAGCACAAACTTGGGAGTACGATGCTTGGGTCAGCACTTATACAGCTATCAAAATTGAGGAACAAGCTGGGGTTTCAACAGATATCGAAAAAGTCCTAGGGCATCCGGCAAGTAGCCTATTGGATACTCTTAGAGACAGAAAACTTATAGAGGAAGAACATGATTGAATACAAAAATGTAGTCCTGCGCTACACGGATAAGGACATTTTAAAAGATGTCAATCTTCGTATCGAAGATGGAGAATTTATGGTTCTTGTTGGTCCTTCAGGTTCTGGGAAGACCACCATGCTCAAAATGGTCAACCGTCTCTTGGAGCCGACTGATGGCAATATCTACATGGATGGGAAACGCATCAAGGACTATGATGAACGGGAGTTACGTCTCAGTACTGGCTATGTCCTTCAGGCCATTGCCCTATTTCCTAACTTGACTGTCGCTGAGAATATTGCTTTAATTCCAGAGATGAAAGGGTGGACTAAAAGCCAAATAGCCTCTAAAACAGAAGAACTCTTGGACAAGGTGGGTCTGCCTGCTGCAGAGTATGCAAAGCGCATGCCTAGTGAGTTATCGGGTGGGGAGCAACAACGGATTGGCATTGTGCGGGCCATCATTGCAGAGCCAAAAATCTTACTGATGGATGAGCCATTCTCAGCTTTGGATGCTATTTCTCGCAAGCAGTTGCAGGCTCTAACTAAAGAATTGCACAAAGAATTCGGTATGACGACTATCTTCGTAACACATGACACAGACGAAGCCTTGAAATTAGGCGATCGAATTGCTGTTTTACAGGATGGAGAAATACGCCAGGTTGCAGAACCTAAACAATTTTACAAGCACCTGCGACAGACTTTGTAGCAAACTTGTTTGGAGGTGGCCTTCATGTCTAATTTGATTGCAACCTTCGAGGAGCGGTTTGGGGATTGGGTAACTGCCTTATTTCAGCACTTGCAATTGTCCCTTTTGACACTCCTGCTAGCCATTTTCATAGCTGTTCCTCTGGCAGTTTATCTACGCTATCATGCCAAACTAGCGGATTGGGTCATACAGATTGCAGGAATTTTTCAGACCATTCCGTCCTTGGCCTTATTGGGGCTCTTTATTCCTCTCATGGGAATCGGGGTCTTACCCGCTTTGACGGCTTTGGTCATCTATGCGATTTTTCCAATTTTGCAGAATACTCTAACTGGTCTACAAGGGATTGATCCTAGCTTAGAAGAAGCAGGGATTGCATTTGGGATGACCAAGTGGGAACGACTCAAGAAGTTTGAGATACCTCTAGCTATGTCTGTTATCATGTCGGGAATTCGTACGGCAGCTGTTTTAATTATTGGTACAGCAACCTTGGCAGCCTTAATTGGCGCGGGGGGGCTTGGTTCCTTTATCCTTTTAGGAATTGACCGTAATAACGCAAGTCTTATTTTGATTGGAGCGATTTCTTCAGCCCTCCTAGCAATTAGTTTTAACTTTTTGCTGAAAGTGATGGAAAAAGCTAAACTTCGGACAATTTTTTCTGCCTTTGCCTTGTTGACGGTATTGTTAGGGATTTCCTACAGTCCTTCTTTACTAGCTCAGAAAGAAAAAGAAAACCTGGTTATCGCTGGGAAATTAGGACCTGAACCTGAAATCTTGGCTAACATGTACAAGCTCTTGATTGAAGAAAATACAGAGATGACAGCAACAGTCAAACCTAATTTTGGTAAGACTAGTTTTCTCTATGAAGCTCTGAAAAAGGGTGATATTGATATCTATCCAGAATTTTCTGGAACCGTTACGGAGAGTCTTCTCCAATCGTCTCCAGAAGTTGGGCACGACCCAGCAAATGTTTATGAAGTGGCACGGGATGGCATTGCCAAACAGGACCAACTAGCTTTTCTTAAACCCATGGCTTATCAAAATACTTATGCTATAGCAGTTCCTAAAAAAATTGCGCAAGAATATGGGCTTAAGACGATTTCAGACTTGAAAAAAGTAGAAGGACAGCTCAAGGCGGGATTCACTCTGGAGTTTAATGACCGTGAGGATGGAAACAAGGGCTTGCAGTCTGTTTATGGATTGAATCTCAATGTAGCAACAATGGAACCAGCCCTTCGCTACCAAGCCATCCAGTCAGGTGACATTCAAATTACAGATGCTTACTCAACGGATGCAGAAATTGCTCGTTATGATTTGGTGGTTTTAGAAGATGATAAACAACTCTTTCCGCCTTATCAAGGAGCGCCACTGATGAAAGAAGAATTACTAAAGAAGCATCCAGAATTGGAAGCAGTACTCAATAAACTAGCTGGTAAATTACAGAAAGCCAAATGAGTCAACTCAACTATCAGGTTGGTGTGGAAGGCAAGTCGGCCGAAACAGTAGCGCGTGATTTCCTATTTCAAGAAGGAATTCTTCTAAAGTAAAAGTAGAATAGACTTTATACTAACATAAACCCCATCTTTCTTTTTAGATAAGATAGGGTTTTTGTATTAGATTAAAAGTAGTATAAGTGTTAACAAGACAGCTAGTGTAATCTCAATGCTTTAGTGAGACTTGTTAAAAGTGTCTATCTAGCTAAAATGAAAGTTATCGGGAGTTCATAGCTAAAACATCCAAATAAAATTCAACTACTTGGTCTTCCTTATAAGATTTCCCTTTTTTGAGCCACCAGGTTAGTGTTTCGATAAAGTTAGTTACGACAAAATGCTTGAGATAGGAAGCAGGAATATTAGGATAGGAAACTTGTAAGTCCTTTGCGACCATGGGATAAACATGGTGTTCCAATTCTTTCTGTAATTGACGGAGGAAGTAGTCATTTTTTGAGAAAAGGAGGCTGGTGATATGGTCTTGATTTTTCTTAAAATGCAAAAAGATATGAGCCAAATAAGCTTCTGTAGTTATATTTTCCTCACGTTCAAAAAGATGATGGAAGAGATAACGGCAGAGCTCGTCTAGGAGTAATTCTTTACTTTCATAATGGCTATAAAAGGTGGAACGACCAACATCTGCTATGTCTATTATCTCCTGAACGGTAATCGTTTCAAAGTTTTTTTGATTTAGTAATTGTAAAAAAGCAGCATAGATAGCTTTTCGAGTCTTGGTGATGCGACGATCTTGAGTAATCATATGGACACTTTGAACAAACTGTTCAGTATTGTACAAAGAGAACGGCTTGCTTCTGTCCTTTCATTGAGTTTTATTGGATAATAATAATGAACAAGATGTTCATGAATCTATTATAACAAAGGAATGAGGAATATGAAGACAAAACATGCTGTAAGGGTAGCTTTTTTCTTAAATTTGAGTTTTTCAGTGCTAGAGTTTATTTTCGGAAGTATTTTTAATTCTAGTTCAGTTCTAGCAGATGCTGTTCATGATTTGGGCGATGCTCTTGCGATTGGTTTATCTGCTTGTCTAGAAACAGTCTCTAATCGTCAGGAGGATAAGCGCTATACTCTTGGTTATAAACGATTTAGTCTTCTAGGAGCCATACTGACATCCGTAATACTTTTGACAGGATCATTCATGATGATTATAGAGAATATTCCTCGCTTGATAAAACCAGAAGTAGTAGATTATCAAGGAATGCTTGTATTAGGAATTATTGCTATTATTATAAATTTACTGGCTAGTCTCATTGTTCGAAAAGGAAAGACTAAAAATGAGTCCATTCTCAGTCTTCATTTTCTGGAGGATATTTTAGGTTGGCTAGCTGTTATTGTGGTATCAGGGGTCTTGTACCTAACGGATTGGTACATCCTCGATCCACTTCTATCCCTTTTAATTTCTAGCTTTATACTCTGGAAAGCTATCCCTCGTTTTTGGTCTAGTCTTAAGATATTCCTAGATGCAGTTCCTGAGGGGCTCGATAGCGAAAAGCTAGAGCAGGATTTATTATCAGTTGAAAATGTCAAAAGTATCAACCAATTGAATATATGGTCCATGGATGGCCTAGAAAATAATGCTATCGTTCACTTATGTATAGAGGATTGGATGCGCATGGAAGATAGTAAAGAAGATGTACGCTATTTTTTAAGACAAAATGGAGTTCACAATATTACTATTGAAGTGGATAGTAGTCCAATGAATCATGCCCAACACAAACGATGCCTTGAAGATATTGAAGGCATAAAAGCTCACGAACACTAGAGAAGTTTTGGAAAGGTTGATACTATTTTTCATTTGCTTGTATACTAATAGGTAAAATGAGTGTAAACTAAAAGTATCAAAAGTAGTAAGGAAAAAATATGTATTACAAGACCTTAAACAACAATGTCAAAATGCCTCAACTAGGATTTGGAGTATTTCAGACACCAGTAGATGAAACAAAGCGAGTAGTTCTTGATGCTATCGAGGTTGGATATCGTTCTTTTGATACCGCTCAAATCTATGGCAATGAAGCAGGTGTGGGAGAAGCTATCTTGGAATCGGGTCTTTCACGTGAAGAATTCTTCATTACGACAAAGATTTGGATTTCGAATGCTGGCTATGAAAAGGCCAAGGATTCGATTGAAAAATCCTTGAAAAAACTTCAAACAGATTATATTGATCTTTTGTTGGTTCACCAACCTTTCGGTGATTACTATGGCACATACAGAGCTATGGAAGAAGCCTATAAGGCAGGGCAGGTCCGTGCCATTGGTGTTTCGAATTTTTCACCAAATCGCTTTATTGATCTTCAGTATTTTGTGGAGATCAAGCCAGCTATCAATCAGATAGAAACCCATGTATTCTATCAACAAAAAGAAGCCAAAAAGTATTTGGAGAAGTATAATTGTCAAATTGAATCTTGGGGGCCCTTTGCTGAAGGGAAAAATGATTTCTTCAATACTCCCCTCTTGAAGGAGATTGGAGAAAAACATGGCAAATCCGTAGCTCAAGTAGCCCTACGTTTCTTACTCCAAAGTAACGTGGTTGTCATTCCTAAGTCTGTTCGTAAAGAACGGATGCAAAAGAATTTTGATATTTTTGACTTTGAGTTAACAGAAGATGAAATGAAGAGCATAGAAGAATTGGACCAAGGAAGTACACTCTTTCATAATCATCAAGAACCAGAAACAGCAGAAAGATTTTTATCTTTTTTAAGCTAGTCTAATTCTATAATCATTAGATAGTGGGGTACTCGATAAAAAGCCTCCTTAGAAAGATTTTCCTCTTACAAAATGGGCTATAAAAGTGTATACTAGAATTAGTAAGAAACAGAGAGGATTGTTTTTATGAAATCAGCAGTATATACAAAGGCAGGTCAGGTAGGTATTGAGGAAATCAAGCGTCCGCAGATTAAGGAAGCAGATGATGTTATTATCCGTATCGTGAGAACTTGTGTCTGTGGTACGGACTTATGGACATATCGTAATCCTAATATAAAAGAAGGCCGTTTGAACAGTGGTCATGAAGCTATCGGAATTGTCGAAGAAATTGGAGAGGCTATAACGACAGTGAAACCAGGGGATTTGTCATTGCTCCATTTACACATGGTTGTGGGGAATGTGATGCCTGTCATGATGGCTTTGATGGAACTTGTGATCGTCATTTGGGTAATAGCAACTGGTCTACTGGTGTTCAAGCAGAATATATTCGTTTCCATTATGCCAATTGGTCCCTAGTCAAAATTCCTGGGCAACCTTCTGACTATACAGAGGCTATGCTCAAATCTTTCTTAAGTCTAGCAGATGTTATGCCAACAGGTTACCATGCAGCGCGTGTGGCTAATGTGCAAAAAGGTGACAAGGTGGTCGTTATCGGGGATGGAGCAGTTGGGCAATGTGCAGTCATCGCAGCTAAAATGTGTGGAGCCTCACAAATCGTGCTCATGAGCCGTTACAAGGATCGTCAGGAAATGGCCTTGGCATCTGGGGCGACTGCAGTCGTAGAAGAACGTGGGGAAGAAGGCATTGCTAAGGTTCGAGAAATACTTGGTGGAGGTGCAGATGCTGCACTTGAGTGCGTTGGGACAGAAGCAGCTATTGATCAGGCTTTGGGTGTTCTCCATAATGGTGGTCGTATGGGATTTGTCGGAGTACCTCACTACAATAATCGAGCAATAGGTTCAACCTTTGCCCAAAATATCTCAGTGGCTGGTGGTGCAGCTTCGGTAACAACCTATGATAAACAAATCTTGCTAAAAGCTGTCCTTGATGGAGACATTAATCCGGGTCGTGTCTTTACACATTCTTATAGTTTGGAAGAGATCGACCAAGCCTATAAGGATATGGATGAGCGTAAGGCTATTAAATCTATCATTGTCATTGACTAAAAAAACGGCTAAAGAGTTCTAGAACTCTTTAGCCGTTTTTTTATTTTGATCTAGGTACTTTCTCGTAAAGTCAATCTAGTTCCAAGCATAGTTAGGCTAGGAACTTTGCGACCGTGGAGAACTTCTTTATTAAGAATATCCATACCAGTGCGCCCCATTTCTTCGGTGTAGACGGTGATACTAGAGAGAGGCGGAAAGACTTGCTTGGTGAGAATGGTATCGTTAAAGGAAATCAAACTCACACGCTCAGGTAGGGGAATTGCAGCTTCTTGTAAGGCACGAAGGGCACCAATAGCTAAACTATCACTAGATGCAAAAAAAGCTGTAGGAAGATTATCACCTAGGGTTTCAATAGCTTCTTTCATCAAGTCATAGCCTGACTGGGCACTAAAGCTTCCTTGAAAGACAAGATCTTCACAGTAAATACCTTTTTTCTTGAATATAAGCTTTATAGTTTTTCTAAGCGTTTGTCCATGGATTAGTTCTTCTTGGTCGGTTGTAACTTCAATTCCTGAGAGGATACCAATCTTATCGAATCCTTGGCTAGTGAAAAAAATCTATAACCTGTTTAACAGCATTGTAGAAATCCGTAATAACACAGGTATGCCCTAGGGCTAAAAGTATCACTATCCAGAAAGACCAGAGGTTTTTTTGGTATTCCTCAAAAAGAAGCAATTTGAGTCTGGCTAAATTTTTCCGATACAGAGAATACCAATGACTTCTTCGCTAAGGGTAAAGGGCTGGTCATTAAAATAGCGCAAGATTTCATAGTCTAACTCTTGGGCTCTTTTTTCAATCCCTAGACGAATCTGGTAGTAATAGAGATCTTCCAATTCTCCTTGTTCACTTACCCATTGGATGATGGCAATTTTTTGTTTTAATTTATGAGATTCACCAGTTTTGAGATGCTTGGTGTAACCCAATTCTTCAGCAACTGTTAAGATACGATGTCTAGTTTCCTCGGTTACGGACAAACTCTGATCGCGATTGAGGACACGGGATACAGTCGCAATGGAGACAGAAGCTAACTGGGCAATATCTTTTAGTGTAGCCATAATTACCCTCCTTTTTAGGTTATTATAACATATTTTTCTATAATTTTACTCATAGTTTAGTAAAATATTGGTAAAATTGTTGACCAAAGTAAAAACCTTGGGTACAATAGAAGAAAACGATTACATTTTAGGAATTTTTACCTAAAAATGGACAAAGGAGAATCATTATGACACAACATCTTACTACTGAAGCACTCCGTAAAGATTTTTTGGCTGTTTTTGGCCAAGAAGCAGATCAAACCTTCTTTTCACCAGGTCGAATCAATTTAATTGGTGAACATACAGACTATAATGGAGGTCATGTTTTTCCAGCTGCTATCTCACTAGGTACTTACGGGGCAGCTCGCAAACGTGAAGACCAAGTTTTGCGTTTCTACTCAGCTAACTTTGAAGATAAGGGAATCATCGAAGTTCCTCTAGCTAACCTCAAATTTGAGAAGGAACATGACTGGACCAACTATCCAAAAGGAGTCCTTCACTTCTTGCAAGAAGCTGGACATGTGATTGATAAAGGGTTTGATTTTTATGTCCATGGGAATATCCCAAATGGTGCTGGTTTGTCTTCTTCAGCATCCTTGGAACTCTTGACAGGGGTCGTGGCTGAGTATCTATTTGACTTAAAATTAGATCGTCTAGATTTAGTAAAAATCGGGAAATTGACAGAGAATAACTTTATTGGTGTTAACTCTGGTATCATGGACCAGTTTGCGATCGGTATGGGTGCGGACCAACGTGCTATTTATCTGGATACTAACTCTCTAGAGTATGACTTAGTGCCTCTGGACTTGAAGGACAATGTTGTTGTTATCATGAACACTAACAAGCGTCGTGAGCTAGCAGATTCTAAATATAACGAACGTCGTGCTGAATGTGAAAAAGCAGTGGAAGAACTCCAAGTGACTTTGGATATCCAAACTTTGGGCGAATTGGACGAGTGGGCTTTTGATGAATACAGCTATCTCATCAAAGACGAAAATCGCTTGAAACGTGCCCGCCATGCAGTTCTTGAAAATCAACGTACCCTCAAAGCTCAAGCAGCTCTTCAAGCAGGAGGTTTAGACAAGTTTGGTCGCTTGATGAATGCGTCTCACGTTTCTTTAGAGCATGACTATGAAGTAACTGGCTTGGAATTGGATACCCTTGTTCACACAGCTTGGGCTCAGGAAGGTGTTCTTGGTGCTCGTATGACAGGGGCAGGATTTGGCGGATGTGCCATTGCCTTGGTGCAAAAAGATGTTGTTGAGGCCTTTAAGGAAGCTGTTGGCAAGCACTACGAGGAAGTCGTTGGATACGCTCCAAGCTTCTATATCGCTGAAGTTGCAGGTGGCACTCGCGTTTTAGACTAGGAGAGAAGTAAATGGACGCTGTAATATTTGATTTAGATGGCTTATTAGCTGATACTGAGATCATTTCTCTAAAAGTTTATCAAGAATTGCTTAAAGATTTTGAAATTCCTTTCACAGAAGAAACATATTCTAGAGAATACAGTGGACATAGGGAAGAGGAGAATGTTCAACGATTTTTAGATACCTATGATTTACCTTGGAACTTTGACCAAACCTTGGAAAAAGTTTATGAACTGGAAGCTCGAATATTAGCCAAAGGTGTAAATTTAAAAAAAGGTGCTAAAAATTTGCTTGCTTTTTTGCAAAGAGAAGGTATTCCAATCGCTCTAGCAACTTCAAGTGTTGAATCTAGAGCTAGAATGATTTTGGATAGTAATGGTATACTGTCCCTATTTGACCATCTAGTTTTTGCAAAAGATGTAAAGCGAAGCAAACCTTACCCTGATATATTTTTAAAGGCCTGTAGTGATTTGAATGTTTTACCAGAGAATTGCTTAGTATTAGAGGATAGTGAAGCAGGGATTGAAGCAGCGTATAGAGCTGGGATACCAGTTATTTGTATTCCAGACTTGAAAATGCCAGCACAGTCTTTCTTAAATAAAACAGAACAAGTTTTTCAGGATTTAGATGCTGTCAGAGACTATTTAGAAAGTAAGAAGGAGAATCAATGAGTCAAGGAGTTCTAGATGCATTTATCACGGAAGTTATTGCTGAAAGTGCTTTTGAGGAAATGGATCGAATCTACCTAACCAATCGTGTCTTGGCACGAGTGGGAGATGGTGTTTTGGAGGTTGAGACTGACCAAAATGATTTGATTGAACTAAAAGATCAGCTTGTTGAGGAAGCAGTTCGCTTGGAAACGATTGAAGATAGTCTGGCAGCGCGTGAGATTCTCGGTGCAGACCTCATGGACTTGGTAACGCCTTGTCCAAGTCAGGTTAATCGAGACTTTTGGGCTACTTATGCCCAGTCACCAGAGCAGGCGATTGCGGACTTCTACCAACTCAGTCAGAAGAATGACTACATCAAACTAAAGGCCATCGCAAAGAATATTGCTTATCGTGTACCGTCTGACTATGGTGAACTGGAGATTACCATCAATCTCTCTAAACCTGAAAAGGATCCAAAAGAGATTGCGGCAGCTAAGTTGGTTAAATCCAGTAACTATCCTCAATGTCAGCTTTGCATGGAAAATGAAGGCTATCATGGTCGTGTCAATCACCCAGCTAGAAGCAATCACCGGATTATACGTTTTGATATTTCTGGCCAGGAGTGGGGCTTCCAGTATTCGCCTTACGCTTACTTTAATAAGCACTGTATTTCCTAGATAGCAAGCATCGTCCTATGGCTATTAGTCGCCAAAGTTTTGAACGTTTGTTAGCAATTGTGGAGCAATTTCCAGGCTACTTTGCTGGTTCAAATGCTGACTTACCAATCGTGGGTGGTTCCATTCTGACGCACGATCATTATCAAGGTGGTCGTCATGTCTTCCCAATGGAAGTGGCTCCTATTCAGAAAAGCTTTACCTTTGAAGGTTTTGAATCTGTCAAAGCAGGGATTGTTCAATGGCCCATGTCCGTCATTCGATTGACTTCATATTCTAAAGAGGATTTGACGGACCTAGCGGATAAAATCTTACTGGCTTGGCGTCAATACTCAGATCCGAGTGTTCAGATTTTGGCAGAAAGCGATGGAATACCGCACCATACCATTACACCGATAGCCCGTAAACGAGATGAGCAGTTTGAGTTGGATTTGGTCTTGCGGGATAATCAAACATCTCTAGAGCATCCAGATGGTATCTATCATCCCCACAAGGATGTCCAGCATATCAAGAAGGAAAATATTGGCTTGATTGAAGTTATGGGATTGGCTATCTTACCACCACGCTTGAAGGAAGAAGTGGAGCAGGTGGCAGCTTATCTAGTCGGAGAGGGCGTTTCTGTTGCAGCCTATCACCAAGAGTGGGCGGATGAGTTGAAAGAAAGTCATCCAGGCTTATCTGATAAAGAAGAGGCCTTAGATATCGTCAAAGAATCAGTCGGGAAGATTTTTACCCGAGTCCTCGAAGATGCAGGTGTTTATAAACAAACAGCAGAAGGGCAAGTAGCCTTCATGCGCTTTGTAGCTGCAGTCGGCATCATTCAATAGTCAGGACCTTCCTCTTGCATACTAGTATAAAAAGTAGTATGATAGCGTTTGAAAGACCAGGAGGAATGTATGAAGGATTTTCACTTTGATGCCATATCGGCTTTTGAAAATTATGAAATCAAGGAAATGAGAGATGGACATGTGACTGTTACCACTAAGGTTGTCAACTCTTCTCTTAACTATTATGGCAATGCCCACGGAGGTTATCTTTATACTCTGTGTGATCAAATCAGTGGCTTAGTCGTTATTTCTCTTGATTTAGATGTTGTAACCTTACAGTCTTCCATCAATTACTTAAAAGCAGGATATCTCGGAGATGAATTGACCATCAAGGGAGAATGTGTCCATAAAGGACGCACCACCTGTGTCGTCGATGTAGACCTCATCAACCAAGATGGAAAAAATGTCTGCAAAGCAACCTTTACTATGTTTATAACAGGTGAGCGCTCAGAAGAAAAAAGAATTAGAATTTAGAAATATAAAAAAGAGGCATAAGCCTCTTTTTTATATTTACTTTTTCCGTCTAGTGCTCAATTATCTTATTCGCTAAATCTTAAAAAATAGCCATCTGGATCTAAAACTGCAAATTCATGAGGATAGATATACTTCTCACCAACACGAAATTCTCTTTTGGTCAATGGACGATGAATAGGATAGTTAGACTCGATTAATTTCTGATAGAGTCGAGGAACATCCTTTATGCCAAAGGAAATGTTGACTCCACGACCAAAGGGGTAGGTCAGTTCAACTAATTCTTCATCTGTCCCCTCCTCTAACATTAGCTGGCAATCTTCAAGCGATAAGAAGAGGAAGTTTTCTTCTGGTCGCTCGTATTCGATCGTAAAACCCAGTAAATCGCAGTAGAAGGAACGAGACTGTTCTAAATTTGAGACTATAAACTCGGGAATAACTGCATTGAAGTTCATAAATAAAATCCTTAAAGTTCAATTTCCATCACAATCGGTGTGTGGTCTTGGCGTGCATCGGAGTCAATCATGTCTGACTTGGTAACCTTGTCTGCTACACGGTTACTTGTGAGCCAGTAGTCGATTCTCCAGCCTGTGTTGTTGATTTTTGAAGTCTTGCTGCGTTGTGCCCACCAAGTGTAGCGCTCTGGAACGTCTCCATGGATATGGCGGAAGGTGTCTGTAAATCCTTTGGCTAAAAGGTTTGTAAATCCTTCACGTTCTTCGTCTGTAAATCCTGGTGAACGGCGGTTGCTGGCGGGGTTGGCAAGGTCAATTTCCTTGTGGGCAACATTGTAGTCTCCTGTTGCTAGGACAGGTTTTTGCTTGTCTAGTTGAGCCAAGTACTCTGCATATTTGACATCCCAGACTTGACGTTCTTCCAAGCGTTTGAGTCCATCACCAGCGTTTGGTGTGTAAACTTGAGTTACGAAAAATGTATCAAATTCTAGGGTAATGATTCGTCCTTCCGAGTCCATGGTAGAAGGTCGCTCGATTTCTGGGAAGCTGATGCTTGGAGTTAGTTCTTTCTTATAGAGGAACATAGTTCCAGCATAACCTTTACGAGCAGGTTCTTGAGAAGAGCGCCAAGTATTTTCATATCCAGGAAAGAGCTTGTCCAATACTTCTAGGTGTTTTTTAGTAGGTCCTGTAGCTGAAAGCTTGGTTTCTTGGATAGCTATGATATCAGCATTTTCAGCAACCAAGGTTTGGAGGACGTCTTGTGACAATTTAGCACGCGCAGAGTCACTCGTGAGTGCAGCGTTTAGGGAATCAATATTCCATGAGATAAGTTTCATATTACTTCCTTTTCATTCAGATTATTGACTATATTATACCAAAAAAAGAACTATTTCCCCAACGTATGGTTTGAAAAAACACCCTCTTTCGTTTATAATAAGGAGTAATTTATGGAAGGCGAGTAAAAGGAAGAGGATTTTACTCCAATGAATATCTTTATCGAAGCGTACGATAAAGGAAAAGTATTTGTTGTAAGTTATGAATAAAGAAAACCTGGGGTTCATGCCTCAGGTTTCCCTTTTCAATTAGAAAGGAAGTTTATGTTCATCATTAAAAAACTATGGTGGTTTTTCAAATTAGAAAAACGTCGTTATTTAGTTGGGATAGTTGCTCTTAGTTTGGTAGCTGTTCTCAACCTCATTCCTCCCATGGTAATGGGGCATGTCATTGATGCCATCACTTTGGGAAATTTGACTCAGTCGGATCTGTTGCTGAATCTTATCTATCTGCTCCTAGCGGCCTTTGGGATGTACTACCTGCGCTATGTTTGGCGCATGTATATCTTAGGGACTTCCTATCGTTTAGGACAAATCATGCGTTCACGTCTCTTTGAACATTTTTCAAAGATGTCTCCGGCTTTTTACCAGACCTATAGAACTGGAGATTTAATGGCACATGCGACTAATGATATCAATGCTCTAACCCGTCTTGCAGGTGGAGGAGTCATGTCAGCGGTCGATGCTTCTATCACTGCACTTGTTACCTTGTTGACCATGCTTTTTAGTATTTCTTGGCAAATGACCTTGGTGGCTATTTTACCCCTGCCCTTTATGGCTATGGCGACCAGTCGTCTGGGAAGAAAGACCCATAAAGCATTTAACGAATCTCAGGAAGCTTTTTCTGAACTTAACAACAAGGTTCAGGAATCTGTATCAGGTATTAAGGTGACCAAGTCTTTCGGCTATCAAGCCCATGAATTGGATGCTTTTCAAGAAGTCAATCAACTAACCTTCCAAAAGAACTTGCAAACCATGAAATATGACAGCTTGTTTGATCCAATGGTTCTCTTATTTGTTGGCTTATCTTATGTTCTAACACTTTTGGTTGGTTCTTTCATGGTCCAAGAAGGAAATGTCACTGTCGGTAATCTAGTCACTTTTATCTCTTACTTAGATATGCTGGTCTGGCCCTTGATGGCAATTGGTTTTCTCTTTAATATCACTCAAAGAGGGAAGGTTTCATACCAGCGCATTGAAATCTCTTGTCTCAAGAGTCGCCCGTTAAAGATCCAGAAGCTCCCATTTCCAAGATTGAAAATGGACGTTTGGAATATGCAATTGATAGTTTTTCATATGAAAATGAAGAAACTCTTCATGGGATTCACTTTAGTCTAGAAAAGGGACAAACACTGGGCTTAGTAGGACAGACTGGTTCAGGTAAGACATCGCTGATGAAGCTACTCTTACGAGAGTACGATGTCAATCAAGGAGCCATCTACCTCAATGGGCATGATATACGAGACTATCGTCTAAGCGACCTTAGAGGTCTCATGGGCTATGTTCCTCAAGACCAGTTTCTTTTTGCTAGTTCTATTTTAGAAAATGTTCGCTTTGGTAATCCTGACTTGTCTCTATCTGACGTTGAATATGCGACCAAATTAGCCCAAGTTTATCATGATATTGTGGATATGCCTCAGGGATTTGATACGATTATCGGTGAAAAGGGAGTTAGTTTGTCTGGTGGTCAAAAGCAACGTCTTGCCATGGCCCGTGCTATGATTTTAAATCCTGATATCTTGATTTTAGATGACTCCTTATCGGCTGTAGATGCCAAGACCGAGTATGCTATTATTGATAATCTTAAAGCCACTCGCGAAAACAAAACAACAATCATCTCAGCCCATCGCCTCAGTGCAGTTGTCCACGCTGATTTGATCTTGGTCATGCAAAATGGACAGATTATTGAACGTGGGACTCATGAGGACTTACTAGCCTTGAATGGTTGGTATGCCCAGACCTATCAGTCCCAACAATTGGAAATGAAAGGGGAAGAAGATGCAGAATAAGCAAGAACAATGGACAGTATTGAAACGATTGCTTGGTTATCTCAAGCCCTATGGCTTCTTAGCCCTGCTAGCCCTATCATTTCTCCTAGTAACAACGGTTATCAAGAGTATCATTCCTCTGGTTGCTTCACACTTTATTGACCAGTATCTGGGGAATCTGAGTCAGTTTGCTGTTACTGTTTTGATAGCATACTATGGTCTTTATATCCTACAAACCTTGATTCAATATATAGGTAATCTACTGTTTGCGCGTGTATCTTATAGCATTGTTAGAGATATTCGCAGAGATGCCTTTGCTAATATGGAAAGACTAGGCATGTCTTATTTTGACAAGACACCTTCAGGTTCTATCGTTTCACGATTGACCAATGATACAGAGACCATCAGTGATATGTTTTCAGGGCTGTTGTCTAGCTTTATTTCAGCGATTTTTATTTTTGTGACAACTCTTTATACTATGATGGTACTGGATTTTCGTTTGACAGGTTTGATTCTTCTATTTCTACCTTTGATTTTTATCTTGGTTAATCTCTACCGAAAAAAATCAGTTAAAATCATCGAAAAAACGAGAAGCTTTTTGTCAGATATAAATAGCAAGTTGGCAGAAAGTATTGAAGGTATTCGAATTATTCAAGCCTTTAATCAAGAAAAACGCCTGCAGGAAGAATTTGATGAGATTAATGAAGAACACTACGTCTATGCCAACCGTTCAGTAGCCTTGGACGCCCTCTTTTTACGTCCTGCCATGAGTTTGTTGAAGCTCTTAGGTTATGCAGTTCTCATGGCCTATTTCGGATATAGAGGCCTCTATATCGGGATGACAGCAGGTACCATGTATGCCTTTATCCAGTATATCAATCGTCTCTTTGATCCTTTGATAGAGGTCACGCAAAACTTCTCAATTCTTCAGACTTCGATGGTATCAGCAGGCGAGTCTTTGCACTGATTGATCAAAGCAATTATGAACCTGTCCAAGCTGACAGTGAGCTAGCAATCAGAGAAGGAAATATTCGTTTTGAGAACGTGTGTTTTTCCTATGATGGAGTAAATCAAATTTTGGACGATATTTCCTTTTCAGTCAAGAAGGGGGAAACCATTGCCTTTGTGGGACATACAGGTTCAGGGAAGTCCTCTATTATCAATGTCCTGATGCGTTTTTACGAATTTCAGTCAGGACGGGTTTTGATTGATAATGTAGACATTCGTAACTATAGCCATCAAGAACTAAGAAAAAACATGGGTCTTGTCTTGCAGGAACCCTTCCTCTATCATGGAACTATCAAGTCTAATATCGCCATGTACCAAGAAATTAGCGATGAGGAAGTTAAGGCGGCAGCAGAGTTTGTGGATGCAGATGCTTTTATTCAAGAATTGCCTCAAGGCTACGACTCTCCTGTCTCAGAGAGAGGTTCTAGCTTTTCAACTGGTCAACGTCAACTTCTTGCCTTTGCCAGAACAGTCGCCAGTCAGCCTAAAATCTTGATTTTGGATGAAGCGACAGCTAATATTGATTCGGAAACAGAAACTCTAGTTCAGAATTCCTTAGAAAAGATGCGAAAAGGGCGGACAACCATTGCCATCGCCCATCGTCTTTCTACCATCCAAGATGCTAATTGTATCTATGTCTTAGATAAGGGCCGGATTGTCGAGAGTGGAACACACGAGGAGCTCTTGACTTTAGGTGGAACTTATCACAAGATGTATAGCTTACAAGCAGGAGCCTTATCTTAAAAGGAAGATTTAAAAAAGCTAGATTTCTTTCACCTAGCTATCTAATTTGTGGTATAATGAAGGATATTGATAAATTTTACTATACTAAAAACAGAGGAGAATATGCATGCTGAAATGGGATGAACTACCCCTAGAGATGCAATTAAGCGAGGTTGAACCTTACTACCAGCTAGTCTCTCAAAGAAAAGGAAGCCTGATCCTCAAGCGTTGTTTGGATTTCTTACTAGCCTTGGTCCTATTGTTTTTGACCTCACCCTTATTCATTGTTCTAAGTATCTGGATCAAACTCGATAGTAAGGGGCCTGTTATTTACAAGCAAGAACGGGTAACCCAGTACAACAGACATTTCAAGATTTGGAAGTTCCGGACCATGGTGACAGATGCGGATAAAAAGGAAGCCTAGTAACTTCTGCCAATGACAGTCGCATCACAAAAGTTGGAAATTTCATTCGACGTGTTCGTTTGGATGAATTGCCACAATTGGTCAATGTCCTCAAAGGAGAGATGTCCTTTGTAGGAACACGACCTGAAGTACCACGCTACACTGAGCAATATAGTCCTGAGATGATGGCGACCTTGTTATTGCCGGCGGGAATTACGTCCCTGGCTAGTATCAACTATAAGGACGAGGATACTATTATCAGTCAAATGACGGCAAAAGGTATGACAGTTGATCAGGCTTATGTAGAAAGAGTTCTTCCAGAGAAAATGCACTTTAACCTAGCCTATCTGCGTGATTTTAGTTTCATAGGTGATATCAAAATCATGTTGCAGACGGTCGTTGAAGTTTTAAAATAAAGTAGCCACAATTTAAAGGAGTAAATCAATGCCAAATTATAATATTCCATTTTCACCACCTGATATTACCGAAGCAGAAATTGCTGAGGTAGCCGATACCCTCCGTTCTGGTTGGATCACAACAGGACCTAAGACAAAAGAGTTAGAACGTCGTTTATCTCTCTATACTCAGACACCTAAAACAGTCTGCCTCAATTCTGCAACAGCAGCTCTTGAATTGATCTTGCGCGTGCTTGAAGTAGGGCCTGGTGACGAAGTCATCGTTCCAGCTATGACTTATACAGCATCATGTAGTGTCATTACTCACGTAGGTGCGACACCAGTGATGGTTGATATCCAAGGTGATACCTTTGAAATGGACTATGACCAACTGGAACAAGCTATTACTGAGAAGACTAAAGTCATCATACCGGTAGAGCTAGCAGGTATTATCTGTGACTACGACCGTTTGTTCCAAGTTGTAGAAAAGAAACGTGACCTATTTACAGCTGCTAGTAAGTGGCAAAAAGCCTTTAACCGTATCGTGATTGTCTCTGATAGTGCCCATGCATTGGGGTCAACCTATAAAGGACAACCAGCTGGTTCAATTGCAGACTTTACATCCTTCTCTTTCCACGCGGTTAAGAATTTTACAACTGCTGAGGGAGGAAGTGCGACTTGGAAAGCAAATCCAGCTATTGACGATGAAGAAATGTACAAGGAATTCCAAATCCTATCTCTTCATGGTCAAACTAAGGACGCTCTTGCCAAGATGCAACTAGGTTCATGGGAATACGATATCGTAACACCAGCCTACAAGTGCAATATGACAGATATCATGGCTTCACTTGGTTTGGTACAGTTGGACCGTTATCCTACTTTACTACAACGTCGTAAGGACATTGTAGCTCGCTATGACCGTGGATTTGCAGGTTCTCGCATTCATCCATTGGCGCATGAGACAGATACTGTAGAATCTTGTCGTCACCTCTACATCACCCATGTAGAAGGAGCAAGTCTCGAACAACGCAACCAAATCATCCAAGAATTGGCCAAATCAGGAATTGCAAGTAACGTCCACTACAAACCGCTTCCGCTTTTGACAGCCTATAAGAATCTTGGCTTTGACATGGCAGATTATCCGCGAGCTTATGCTTTCTTTGAAAATGAAATTACATTACCGCTTCACACGAAATTAACGGATGAAGAAGTAGACTATATCATTGAGACTTTGTTAAAGTTTCTGAAGAAATTCTTGCTTCTTCAAAATAATCGTTTAAAAATCATTGACAAAGAATAGATAATGACATATAATAATTTCAACAAATCAGAAAAGTAATTATTTTAGATCTTCAGGGAGCCTGTGGTTGCTGCGAACAGGTGGTTGAAAATAGTGAAATTGGGCTGATTTGAAAAAATGAATTTGAAACAATGAAAATTCGGTGTGCACACCTTATAGTGCAACTTGTTGATAGACAAGGCAGAGATGTAAAGGGGATAGTCTCTTTACAATTGAGGTGGTACCGCGTTACTAACGCCCTCACATGGAAGTGGATTCCGTGTGTGGGCTTTTTCATATTTTGGAATAATAGAAAAGAGGAAAATTTTATGACAACTAAAGGATATTTTGGACAATTTGGTGGTAGTTTTGTACCTGAGCCGATTCAGGCTTTGTTGGATGAGTTGGAAGTGACTTTTGATAAGTACAAGAATGATCCAGAGTTTTTAGCTGAGTTTCGTCATTACTTGAAGGATTATTCAGGTCGTGAGACACCGTTATATTATGCAGAAAGCTTGACAGAACACCTAGGCGGAGCTAAGATTTATCTCAAGCGTGAAGACCTTAACCACTTGGGTTCTCACAAACTTAACAATGTTTTGGGACAAATCCTTCTTGCTAAACGTATGGGTAAAAAACGTGTCATTGCAGAAACAGGAGCTGGTCAGCACGGCGTTGCGACTGCGGCTGCTGCAGCTAAGTTTGGTATGGCTTGTGACGTCTACATGGGGGCAGAAGATGTGGAGCGTCAACGTCTCAATGTCTTCCGTATGGAGATGATGGGAGCAACTGTTCATGCAGTTGAAACAGGAACACGAACTCTGAAGGATGCGGTCGATGCAGCCTTTGGAGCATGGATGAATGACCTTGAAGCCTTCTACGTTTTAGGTTCTGCTGTGGGACCTCACCCTTATCCAACTATTGTTCATGAATTCCAAAAAGTCATCAGTGAAGAATCACGTCGTCAAATCTTGGAAAAAGAAGGACGTCTGCCAGACTACGTTATTGCCTGTGTAGGTGGTGGTTCTAATGCCATCGGTGCCTTTTCACAGTATGTAGCTGATGAAGAAGTCAAATTGGTTGGAGTAGAAGCTGCTGGTCACGGAGTTGATACAGACATGCACGCAGCAACTATGACCAAGGGTAGCGTCGGAATTGTTGATGGAATGAAGACCTATGCAGTCTTTAAGGAAGATGGAGAACTTGCTCCAGTCTACTCTATCTCAGCAGGTTTGGACTATCCCGGGGTTGGTCCAGAACATGCCTACTTTAAAGACTCTGGTCGTGTAGAGTATGTTGCAGCAACAGACGAAGAAGCTGTCCAAGCCTTGCTTTTGTTAAGTAAAACAGAAGGAATTATCCCTGCGATTGAAAGTTCACACGCTATCGCAGAAGCAGTCAAACGTGCACCAAAACTAAGTAAAGATGAGATTATCATCATCAATGTCTCAGGTCGTGGAGACAAGGATGTTCTTTGCTATTGCTGACTACCTTGAAGCTAAGAATAACTAATCATTCCAAAATTAAAGGGAGAAAATTGTGATTTTATTGATTGATAATTATGATTCTTTTACCTACAATCTAGCTCAATATATCGGAACCTTTTCTCCCGTTGAGGTCTTGCGAAACGACGATCCTCGTCTCTATCAAGTAGCAGAAAAGGCAAGAGCTCTTGTCTTTTCTCCTGGACCTGGTTGGCCAGCTGATGCTGGAAAAATGGAGGATATGATTCGAGATTTTGCTGGGGAAAAACCAATTTTGGGGATTTGCTTGGGACATCAGGCTATTGCAGAGGCTTTTGGTGGAAAACTAGGTTTGGCTCCAAAGGTCATGCATGGTAAACAAAGTCAGCTCCAATTTGAAGCTCCATCCATCCTCTATCATGGGATAGAGAATAACTGTTCAGTCATGCGTTACCATAGTCTTATGGTGGAGGATTTACCTGCAGACTTTGAAGTTACGGCTCGTTCGATGGATGACCAAGTCATCATGGGATTTCAACACAAGAAGCTCCCTATCTATGCTTTCCAATACCATCCAGAAAGTATCGGCACACCAGATGGCTTGACCACCATACGAAACTTTATTGAGAAGGCTATCTAAGGAATAGGGCGACAAAATAAAAACCCTCATAGAGGGCCTGACTATCCTAAAAGCAAAAGCTTACCCAAAATAATCATACAGCTAGCAAATAAGAGGAAAGGCACGAATGGGAGTCTTTCCTTTTTCTTTTGCAGGAGAAAAGCTAGAATGCCAGTTGTAGAAGCGAACTGTATCAAAATTAGTAATTCTGTCAGACTAAAGATAAGCGCACAAGATGCTAGAAAGAGAAAATCCCCTGCACCTATGCGGATATCGATAAAATGAGCCAAAATTCCCAGAATAAGAAAGAAAATCATAACTAGATTCCAACCACAGCAAACCATGAGAATTAGGTGAAAGGTCAGCCAAACTAGCAAGGGATATTCTTGATGCTGGAAATCATAGATTCCTAAGGTCAAGCCAGCAGTTATCAGAATAAGTTGTCCTAAGGTTAGAAATTCCCAGGAGAAAGCTAGAAAGAGAAGCCCTAATCCAAACTCAAAGAGAGCATACCAAAAGGGATAGCTTGACTTGCAATAGCGACAGCGAAAGCGATGTACTACTTGAGAGACAATTGGGATCAAATCTAAGGTACGTAAGCGAGTCTGACAGGAATCGCAGTGACTAGCAGGAAAGATAATAGACTGCTCAGGAAAGCGGTCAATGACAAGACCTAGAAAGGAAGCAATAATAGCTCCTACAAGAAAAAAGTAAAAATGAATCATACTTATTTATTCGGAAAAAAAGGGAGAAATAGTATAATGGAGAAACACAGATAAGATGGTGAGGTCAAGATGACAATTCGTTTTGAAGAAAATGTGAGCACAGAAAACACTCAGCTTGTATGTCAATGGTCCAACTCTCTCGGCAAACCCTTTCAAGAACAATGGATGGGACCAATGATTCCTTTTCCCTTGACAATTCAAGTCTTGCAAGATTTGGAAGGAATCTTTTCAATCTTTGACGGACAAGAGTTTGTGGGGCTTATCCAGAAAATCAGGCTAGAAGACAGGAATCTTCATATCGGGAGATTTTTTATCAATCCCCAGAAACAGGGTCAGGGATTAGGTAGCCAGGCTTTAAGGAAATTTGTTAGTTTGGCCTTTGAAAATGAAGACATAGATACTATTTCTCTAAATGTCTACGAGGCAAACCAAAGAGCTCAGAATCTTTACCAAAAAGAAGGATTTGAAATCGTTCAAATGGTTGAAGCACCTGTACGAAAATATATGATGATAAAATCTAGATAAGAATTAGATTTTATCAATAACTGTACCCGTACAGTTATTGTTTTTCAAGCTTGTTGCATGAAAATTTTCTTGATAAAATAGACACATGACTAGATATAAAGCTATCATTTCCTATGATGGATACGCCTTTGCTGGCTTTCAACGGCAGCCTCACGCGCGTAGTGTCCAAGAGGAAATTGAAAAAACTCTAACAAAATTAAATAAAGGACAAGCCATTACCATTCATGGCGCTGGGCGAACGGATAGCGGTGTCCATGCCTTAGGTCAGGTCATCCACTTTGACCTTCCCTATCAGATGGATGAGGAAAAGCTTCGCTTTGCTCTCGATACTCAAAGTCCTGAAGATATAGATGTCATTTCGATTGAGATAGTGGCTGATGATTTTCATTGTCGTTATGCCAAACACAGCAAGACTTATGAGTTTATCGTGGATAGAGGGCGTCCTAAAAATCCTATGAGACGTCATTATGCCACCCATTATCCCTATCCACTAGATGTGGAGCGGATGCAGCTTGCTGTAAAAAAACTAGAGGGGACACATGACTTTACTGGTTTTACAGCATCAGGAACTAGCGTGGAAGACAAGGTAAGAACGATCACGGAAGCCAGTCTTAGGGTTGACGAAACAGGACAATTTTTGACCTTTACTTTCTCTGGCAATGGCTTCCTCTATAAGCAGATTCGAAATATGGTTGGGACCTTGCTAAAAATTGGCAACAATCGGATGCCCATTGAGCAGATTGACCTAATTTTGGAGAAAAAAGACAGACAGTTGGCAGGCCCGACTGCAGCACCCAATGGTTTGTATTTGAAGGAGATTCGTTATGAAGAATAATCGTATTTTAGCACTTTCAGGAAATGATATTTTTAGTGGTGGTGGACTAGCTGCTGACCTTGCGACCTATACTTTAAATGGTTTGCATGGTTTTGTAGCTATGACTTGTTTAACTGCTTTGACGGAAAATGGTTTTGAGGTCTTCCCGACAGATGAGACTATTTTCCAACAACAGTTGGATAGCCTCAAGAGCGTAGACTTTGGAGGGATTAAGATTGGTCTCTTACCGACTGTTGGTATTGCTGAGAAAGCTCTTAACTTTATCAAGGAACGCACAGGAGTTCCAGTGGTATTGGATCCAGTTCTCGTTTGTAAGGAAACGCATGATGTTGCTGTCAGCGAGCTCTGTCAAGAGTTGATTCGCTTTTTCCCTTATGTGACTGTAATTACACCTAATCTACCTGAGGCAGAATTGCTAGCAGACCAAAAGATTGAAACCTTAGAAGATATGAAGTCTGCAGCGCAGAAATTACATGACTTGGGTGCACCAGCAGTCATTATTAAAGGTGGGAATCGCCTAAGTCAAGATAAGGCATTAGATGTATTTTATGATGGAAAGAACTTTACAGTTTTGGAAAATCCTGTTATTGAAGGACAAAATGCTGGTGCAGGATGTACTTTTGCATCGAGCATTGCTAGTCAGTTAGTCAAGGGAGAGGAGCTATTACCAGCAATTGAAAGTTCTAAAGCCTTTGTTTACCGTGCTATCGCACAAGCAGATCAATATGGAGTAAGACAATATGAAGCAAACAAAAACAAGTAAAATCGCCCTATTATCAATACTGACTGCCCTATCGGTAGTTTTAGGTTATATTGTCAAAATCCCAACTCAAACAGGAATCTTAACTCTTTTAGATGCTGGTATCTTTTTCACTGCTTTTTATTATGGAAAACGAGAAGGAGCTATTGTGGGAGGTTTAGGAGTTTTTTTATTGACCTGATCTCAGGCTATCCTCATTGGATGTTCTTCAGCTTGCTTTTCCATGGTTTGCAGGGTTACTTTGCAGGTTTTAAAGGAAAATGGAAGTGGCTTGGATTAGTTTTAGCAACTTTTCTCATGGTAGCTGGATATGCATGTGCGACATCCTGGATGAAAGGTTGGGGTGTAGCTCTGACAGATATTCCTCACAATTTGTTGCAGAATTTTGTTGGAATGATTGTTGGGTATCTTCTCTATCAGAGTATTAAGAAAATTAGTAAGCAGTAAAAAGGAAGTCTTCCCTGGGAACTATTGAAAAAAATCTGATTATTTGCTAAAATGAAATCTATGAAAACACTCTACGATGTGCAACAATTTCTCAAACAGTTCGGCATTCTTGTCTATATGGGCAAACGTCTTTATGACATTGAATTAATGAAGATTGAACTATCTCGAATCTATGATGCTGGTTTGATGGATAAGCTGGATTATCTAGAAGCGGAGGCTGTTCTTCGCAGAGAGCACAAACTAGAATTAGACTATTTAGAAAAAAATGGAGATTAGATATTATGGTAACTTGGGTATTATGGGGACTTATTGTAGCGATGTTGGCATGGATGGGATACAACTATCTTCGTATTCGCCGTGCAGCAAAAATTGTTGACAATGCAGAGTTTGAATCTTTAATTCGTACAGGTCAGCTAATTGACTTGCGTGAGCCAGCTGACTTCCACAGAAAACATATCCTCGGAGCTCGTAATATTCCTTCAAATCAATTGAAGACAAGTCTTGCAGCTCTTCGCAAGGATAAACCTGTCCTTCTATATGAAAACCAACGTGCGCAACGTGTAACCAATGCAGCACTTTTCTTGAAAAAACAAGGTTTCTCAGAAATTTATATCCTTTCTTACGGATTGGATTCATGGACTGGGAAGGTGAAGTCTAATTAACAATGTGAAAAAACTTGTCACATAGGTTTAATATAAAGTTCTAGCTTTTTATGATATAATTGTTAGTATAAAATTTAAGGAGTTTTTGAAGATGAAAGAAAAGAAAAAACCATCACTTGTTTTAGGTATCCTATCTATCGTTCTTGGTTTGCTATCTCCAATAGTAGGTCTAGTTTTGGGTATCATTGGTCTAGTTTTGGCTAATTCACATCAAAAAGAATCTGAATTAGACTATAAAACAGAACGAATTCTTAATATCGTAGGAATTGTAATCTCTGTAGTTAACTGGATTGCAGCCCTCGTAATGATTTTTGGCTAATCAAAAACAAAAAAGCTTTATGTTTAAAGCTTTTTTTGTTTTATCCACTTTTCGTTAAGTAGTTTTTAATGATTTGTAGTTCCTCTTGGTTCAAGGACCGGTATTGACCTTCTACTAGCTCTGAATCTAATGTAAAATCCCCGAACTGAACTCGTTTTAGGGCAGTGACCTTGACACCGACTGAGAGGAACATTTTTTTAACTTGATGAAACTTTCCTTCTGAGATGGTGATGGAGGCACGGCTCTCTGTGGGGCTTATGGATAGAATTTTTAGTTTGGCAGGTTTGCAGACGGTTCCATCTAAAAAGACAATCCCATCTTTGAACTGTTGGATGTGGTCGAATGAGAGCGGTCCATTGACTTCAACTTGGTAAGTTTTATCCACATGATATTGAGGATGGAGGAGTTGAAAACCAAGGGGGCCATTATCTGTCAAGAGGAGAAGACCTGTTGTGTCTCGATCCAGCCGACCAATTGCATAGAGCTGATTCGACTGGAGATGTTGAGGTAGCAAGTCCATGACTGTTGGCAGATCCTTGTCCTTACTTGCTGTCACGACACCATTTGGCTTATGGAGCATGAGGTAGATGTGCTCATATCCTTGGATTTGGCGCCCTTGAAAGACTAGTTGCTGTAATCCTGTATCGATATTCTGTGAAAGGGAAGAAGCCGCTTTTCCATCTACTAAGATTTCTTTTTTCAGGAGAGCCTGTTTCATGGCTTTCCGACTGATTTTTTCCTGGGCTAATAATTTATCTAAACGCATACCAGCCTATCTTATCACAAGATGTCATTTTTGAAAAGAAAAGGTATGGGAAGAAAAGTTTTTGAAAACATTTACACTTACTTGAGTTAAGTCATTTGCCTAAAATTGTGGTATAATCGTTCAGTTAGAAAATAAATTTTTGAATATAACAGAGGAAATCATGACAAAATTAAGAGAAGATATCCGCAACGTAGCCATTATTGCCCACGTTGACCACGGGAAAACAACCCTCGTTGATGAATTGTTGAAACAATCATCAACTCTTGATGCACGTACAGAATTAGCTGAACGTGCAATGGACTCAAACGATATTGAAAAAGAGCGTGGAATTACCATCCTTGCGAAGAATACAGCAGTTGCCTACAACGGAACTCGTATCAATATCATGGACACACCAGGACACGCGGACTTCGGTGGAGAAGTTGAACGTATCATGAAAATGGTTGACGGTGTAGTCTTGGTAGTGGATTCTTACGAAGGTACTATGCCCCAAACTCGTTTCGTATTGAAAAAAGCTTTGGAACAAGACCTTGTCCCAATCGTTGTTATCAATAAAATTGACAAACCATCAGCTCGTCCAGCAGAAGTAGTGGATGAAGTTTTGGAACTCTTCATCGAGCTTGGTGCAGATGATGATCAGCTTGACTTCCCAGTAGTCTATGCTTCAGCAATCAACGGAACATCTTCATTGTCAGATGATCCAGCCGACCAAGAAAAGACTATGGCACCAATCTTTGATACTATTATTGACCACATTCCAGCTCCGGTAGATAACTCTGATGAGCCACTTCAATTCCAAGTGTCACTTTTGGACTATAATGACTTCGTAGGACGTATCGGTATCGGACGTATCTTCCGTGGTACAGTTAAGGTTGGAGACCAAGTTACCCTTTCTAAATTGGATGGTACAACCAAGAACTTCCGAGTTACAAAACTCTTCGGTTTCTTTGGTTTGGAACGCCGTGAAATCCAAGAAGCCAAAGCTGGTGATTTGATTGCCGTATCGGGTATGGAAGATATCTTTGTCGGTGAAACGATTACTCCAACAGATGCAGTTGAGGCATTGCCAGTTCTTCACATTGATGAGCCAACTCTTCAAATGACCTTCTTGGTCAACAACTCACCATTTGCTGGTCGTGAAGGTAAATGGGTAACTTCTCGTAAGGTTGAAGAGCGCCTTCAAGCTGAGTTGCAAACAGACGTATCTCTTCGTGTTGAACCAACAGATTCACCAGATAAATGGACTGTTTCAGGACGTGGTGAATTGCACTTGTCTATCTTGATTGAAACCATGCGTCGTGAAGGTTATGAGCTTCAAGTATCTCGTCCAGAGGTTATCGTCAAAGAAATTGATGGTGTTAAATGTGAGCCGTTTGAGCGCGTGCAAATCGACACACCAGAAGAATACCAAGGGTCAGTTATCCAAAGTCTTTCTGAGCGTAAGGGTGAAATGTTGGATATGATCTCAACTGGAAACGGTCAAACTCGTTTGGTCTTCCTTGTTCCTGCACGTGGTTTGATTGGTTACTCAACTGAGTTCTTGTCAATGACTCGTGGTTACGGGATCATGAACCATACCTTCGATCAATACTTGCCATTGATTCGAGGGGAAATTGGTGGACGTCACCGTGGTGCCCTTGTTTCTATCGATGCTGGTAAAGCAACAACCTACTCAATCATGTCTATCGAAGAACGTGGAACTATCTTCGTTAACCCAGGTACTGAGGTTTACGAAGGAATGATCATCGGTGAAAACTCACGTGAAAATGACTTGACTGTTAATATCACGAAAGCAAAACAAATGACCAACGTTCGTTCAGCTACCAAGGACCAAACAGCTGTTATCAAGACACCTCGTATCTTGACCCTTGAAGAGTCACTTGAGTTCTTGAACGACGATGAGTACATGGAAGTAACGCCTGAATCTATTCGTTTGCGTAAACAAATCCTTAACAAGGCAGAGCGTGAAAAAGCAAACAAAAAGAAAAAATCAGCTGAATAAGAGCTAGAAAGAGATAAAGATGGTCTATTTAATCATAGGGATACTCTTATTACTACTCTATGTATTTGCGACACCTCAAAGCATCAAAGGAACGGTCAATATTGTGATATTGGTTTTCGGTCTTGTGGCCTTGATAATTCTGTTGCTCTTATCAGGATTGCAACTTTTCCAGCTACCAGCAGAAATTTTAATTGCTTTGGGTATGATTGCTTTGACTTACTTCAGTTTGAGAGATATTAGCCTTATGTCAGTTGGAAAGAAATAGCTACCTATACTCTTTCAAAACTATCAAATACTAAAACACCTTTCTTACTAGAAGAAAGGTGTTTTTACTTATGAAAAATTATTCTCGTTTTTCGCATAGCGTTGGTAGAAATCTACTTTTATTTGAATAAAGTGTTCTAATTCGCGAAAGAGTTGTAATAGGGTAGCCCTTGTCTCAAATTCTTCTCTTGTTTTAGGTAGTGAACGATGGCGAAATACCTGTAGGTATTTCTCGATATCTTCCAACAAGTTATAGGCTGGATTGGATTGACTCAGTTGGCTAGCTGTTTTTGAAAAGAGCTGGGCGACAATTAAACTCTCACTAGCGGCTAATTGACAAGTGTTAATCTGCTCGGCCATATTTCTTAAAATGCGGGTTTGTCTTTGGCGCATTTCAAAGTAGTGGATATGGTAGTCTGTTTGATGAAAGAGATGATCAGAATGGTCCAGATAGACTAGTTTGAGGGCTTCCTCTAATAGTTGGTCAAGTTCGTTGACTAGTTGAGCTTGATTGCGTCCATCTCCTTTTTTTAGATAATAGGCTAGGCGTAGAAAAACGTCTCTTAGTTTTTCTTCTACAAGAGTATGATAAAGCTGAATCTCTTTTTGACGTGAAGGCATATAGAGATTGACTAGGAGAGCAAAACTGGTACCGATGAGGAAAAGTAGCATTTCGTTCAACAAGAGCTCAGGAGAGGTGGATTGCTGGACTAAAAGGTGACTAACTAGGACGCTACTAGGCGTTATGCCAATTTCCCAGCCGAATTTATAGGCAAGCGGCACATATACAGCAAGATAAAGTCCGAAGCTCCAAATATGATAACCAGTTAGTTGAAAGGCAATAACACCGATTGTCAGAGCAAGCAAGGTTGAGAAAAGTCTATTGCGGGCTAATTTGATCGTGCTTCTTCGTGTATCAGAGAGACTCAAAATAGCAATGATTCCAGCTGAAACAGCTGAGGATAGTTCAAAAAAGTAGGCTAGAAAACAGGCAAAGCAGGTTGCCAAAACAAGTTTTAAAGTACGTTGAGTGATAGACATAGAATATTTCCTTGAGATAAATGCTTTAAAGTTTTAGTAGTAGGTGAGGTAGAAAGGTCTATTTCGAGAGAGTTATTGAGAAAATAATTTGTTCTCCTTGTAGTGGTTTGATTATAGTATAAATATGTTTTGAAATCAAGTGAATCTAATAATAGTATAGGCAGAATGAAATATTTACCAAACTGGTTCAGATATTGTTTATGGTATAATATTAGGAAAGGAGCTTACTATGCCAACATTTATTCAAAATTATATCGATAAGTTAAATATCAGCAGTATTCTAGAAGAGTTGTTTTCAAAATCACTCTCTCTAGTCCTTCTTTTTATTGTCTTTTATATCGTTAAAATAATTCTCCATCAAGTTGTGAAAAGAGTCGTTAAACCATCCTTAAAATTTTCCCAGAAAGATGAGGCGCGCCAAAAGACAATTTCTAGATTGATTGAGAATATTTTGAACTACACCCTCTATTTCTTTTTACTCTACTTTGTTTTATCTACCCTAGGCTTACCTGTATCAAGTCTACTGGCAGGTGCTGGGATTGCTGGGGTGGCAATAGGGATGGGTGCTCAAGGCTTCTTGTCAGACGTGGTCAATGGCTTTTTCATCCTCTTTGAGCGCCAGTTAGATGTTGGAGATCAAGTTGAGTTTACGAATGGTCCGATTACAATCTCTGGTAAGGTTGTGAGTGTCGGTATTCGTACGACTCAACTGCGCAGTGAGGATGAAGTCCTTCACTTTGTTCCCAATAGAAGTATCACGGTTGTCAGCAATTTTTCAAGGAAAGAAGAGAACTGAAATTTTACCTCTTTTATGGTACAATAGAAAGAGTTTGGTAAAGGAGAAACGATGTTTTTAGATGAGCAATTAGGAAATGGTTGTGTCTGGATCAATCTAGATGTAGAAAAAATTAAAAATCTTGAAGATTTATCTGAAATCTACGGATTGGATAAGGAAACCATCGAATATGCGCTGGATAAAAATGAACGTGCCCATATGGATTACAACCGTGAGAATGGGACTGTGACCTTTATCTACAATGTTCTGGACTTAGAAAAGGACAAGGATTACTATGAAGCGATTCCCATGACCTTTATCGTTGAAAACAAACGAATGATTACCATCAGCAACCATAAGAATGCTTATGTCATTGATCAGATGTTAGCTTATCTGGATAGCCATGAGTCGCTTTCTATTTACAAATTTCTTTTTGCTAGTCTAGAAATCATTAGTAACGCCTATTATCCAATCATTGAAAAGATGGATAAGAGTAAAGATGAAGTCAACAGCTTACTTCGTCAGAGAACAATCAAGAAAAATCTCTTTGCTCTTTCCGACTTGGAGACAGGTATGGTTTATCTAACGGCAGCAGCCAAACAAAACCGTATCTTACTGGAACATATCCAAGGGCATGCCCTCTATCGTCGTTTGGATGAAATTGAAAAAGAACAGTTTGATGATGCTATGATTGAGGCTCATCAGTTGGTATCTATGACAGATTTGATTTCTCAAGTTCTTCAACAACTGTCAGGGTCTTACAACAACATCCTAAACAATAATCTGAACGATAACTTGACAACCTTGACCATCATTTCAGTTTTATTGGCCGTGCTTGCGGTTATCACAGGATTTTTCGGGATGAATGTTCCTCTTCCATTTATGGAGGATAAGCATGCATGGATTTATATTACTTTGGCGAGTGCTGTCCTGTGGCTTGTTCTATCCCATTTTCTCAAAAAAATTGCAAAAATAAGTTAAGAAAAGGAGCCAAAATGGCTATTGAAAACTACATGCCAGACTTTGCTGTAGAAGCAGTTTATGATTTGACAGTTCAAGGCCTGAAAAACCGAGGGATCAAAGCTGTTTTGGTGGATTTGGACAACACTCTGATTGCTTGGAATAACCCTGATGGGACTCCAGAGATGAAGCAGTGGTTACATGATCTTCGTGATGCTGGTATTCGCATTATCGTAGTGTCTAACAACTCTAAAAAACGAGTTCAACGTGCGGTTGAAAAATTTGGGATTGACTATGTTTATTGGGCTTTGAAGCCCTTTACTTTCGGGATTGACCGTGCCATGAAGGAATTCCACTATGAGAAAAACGAAGTGGTCATGGTTGGGGATCAACTCATGACGGATATTCGAGCTGCTCACCGAGCAGGGATTCGTTCGATTTTGGTCAAACCCTTGGTCCAGCATGACTCTATCAAAACACAGATTAACCGCGCTCGTGAGCGCCGTGTCATGAAACAAATCACTGAAAAGTACGGCCCTATCACATATAAAAAAGGAATCTAACTATGGAAGAAATTCTCTGTATTGGTTGTGGTGCAACCATTCAGACGACAGATAAGACTGGTCTTGGTTTTACGCCTCAGTCAGCACTCGAAAAAGGTTTGGAAACTGGTGAAGTTTATTGCCAACGTTGTTTCCGTCTTCGTCATTACAATGAAATCACAGATGTCCAGTTGACGGATGATGATTTCCTCAAACTCTTGCACGAAGTTGGAGACAGTGATGCCTTGGTGGTCAATGTCATTGATATCTTTGACTTCAATGGCTCAGTCATCCCAGGTATACCACGCTTTGTATCAGGTAATGATGTTCTCTTGGTTGGAAATAAAAAAGACATCCTTCCTAAGTCAGTTAAACCAGGCAAGATTAGTCAATGGCTCATGGAACGTGCCCACGAAGAAGGTCTTCGTCCTGTTGACGTCGTTCTGACTTCAGCCCAAAACAAGCATGCTATCAAGGAAGTCATTGATAAAATTGAGCATTACCGTAAGGGGCGCGATGTCTATGTAGTTGGGGTAACCAATGTTGGGAAATCAACTCTTATCAACGCCATTATCCAGGAAATTACAGGTGACCAAAATGTCATCACAACGTCACGCTTCCCAGGGACAACTCTGGATAAGATTGAGATTCCGCTTGATGATGGTTCTTACATCTACGATACACCGGGAATTATCCATCGTCATCAGATGGCCCACTACTTGACGGCTAAAAACCTCAAGTATGTCAGTCCTAAAAAGGAAATCAAACCTAAAACCTACCAGCTCAATCCTGAGCAAACTCTCTTTTTAGGAGGTTTGGGACGCTTTGACTTCATTGCAGGAGAAAAGCAAGGTTTCACAGCTTTCTTTGATAATGAACTCAAACTTCATCGTACCAAGCTTGAAGGAGCGAGTGACTTTTACGACAAGCACCTTGGAACCCTCCTTACTCCACCAAATAGCAAGGAAAAAGAAGATTTTCCAAAACTGGTCCAACATGTCTTTACTATCAAGGATAAGACAGACCTCGTTATCTCAGGACTAGGCTGGATCCGTGTAACAGGAACTGCCAAAGTAGCCGTCTGGGCAGCAGAAGGCGTCGCAGTCGTCACACGAAAAGCAATTATTTAAACTAAAATCACTGAGCGAACAAAGTGAGCTCATAAAAAGATAGTTATTGCCGTGGTGTGATTGCCAATCCATAGATTGGCAAGGGGCACAATTGAGACCTAGGCTCAATTGTGAGGTCAGGAAATCCACTTTTCAAAGATGAAATCTTTTGGAAATTAGTTCCGACCGTCCCCCACCACCTAAAATAACTATCAAAAAAGGAAGAAATTATGTCATTAACATCGAAACAACGTGCCTTCCTCAACAGCCAGGCACACACCCTCAAACCCATTATCCAAATCGGGAAAAATGGACTCAACGACCAAATCAAAACCAGCGTTCGTCAGGCACTTGATGCCCGTGAATTGATCAAGGTTACACTCTTACAAAATACAGATGAAAACATCCACGAAGTAGCTGAAATCTTGGAAGAAGAAATCGGTGTGGATACAGTCCAAAAAATCGGACGTATCTTGATTTTGTATAAACAATCAAGCAAGAAAGAAAATCGTAAGATTTCTAAAAAAGTTAAAGAAATTTAAAAATATACTCCAAAAAACTGTTTTTACAGAAGACTAAAGGAGATTAGCCTATGGCAATCGAATTATTAACTCCCTTTACAAAAGTGGAGTTAGAGCCAGAAATCAAGGATAAAAAACGTAAGCAAGTTGGAATCTTAGGGGGAAATTTTAACCCTGTTCACAATGCCCATCTTATCGTGGCAGACCAAGTGCGCCAGCAGTTGGGATTGGATCAAGTTCTGCTCATGCCTGAGTATCAACCGCCTCACGTAGACAAAAAGGAAACCATTTCTGAACACCACCGCCTCAAGATGCTTGAATTGGCAATTGACGGAATCGAAGGTTTAGCTATTGAGACCATCGAGCTGGAGCGTAAGGGTATTTCCTACACCTACGACACCATGAAGATTCTGACAGAGAAGAATCCAGATACAGATTACTATTTTATTATCGGTGCCGATATGGTGGACTATCTGCCTAAATGGTATAGAATTGATGAACTGGTCGACCTCGTTCAGTTTGTAGGAGTTCAGCGACCACGATACAAGGCTGGGACTTCTTATCCAGTCATCTGGGTGGATGTGCCTCTCATGGATATTTCATCCAGTATGGTACGTGATTTCATCGCCCAAGGTCGCACACCTAACTTTCTCTTGCCAAAACCAGTGCTAGACTATATTGAGAAGGAGGGGCTCTACTGATGGCCTATCAAGACTATATAAACTGTTCGCGTGAAGAATTGTTGGAAAAAATGGCAGAGCTCCTACCTGAAAAACGTTTAACCCATTGTCTGGGTGTAGAGCGTGCAGCCATAGAATTAGCTCAGTGCTTTGGTGTGGATGTTGAGAAAGCTGGTTTGGCAGGTCTCCTTCATGACTATGCTAAAAAGCTATCAGATCAAGAATTTTTAGACTTGATAGACCGTTATCAACTTAACTCTGATCTTAAAAACTGGGGCAATAATGTCTGGCATGGCATGGTCGGTATCTACAAGATTCAGGAAGATTTGGATTTGAAAGATCTTGAAATTTTGCGTGCAATAGAAATCCATACAGTTGGAGCTGGTCAGATGACGAACCTAGACAAGGTCATCTACGTCGCAGATTATATCGAGCACAATCGTGCCTTTCCAGGGGTGGACCAGGCGCGTGAGATTGCAAGTTTGTCACTCAATAAGGCGGTAGCCTATGAAACAGCTCGCACTGTGGAACATTTGGCTCGCCAGGGATTGCCTATCTATCCCCAAACCCTTGAAACCTATAACGCCTATGTGCACTATTTGAAAGAGGACTAAATGAACGAAAAAGAATTACTAGAACTAGTCGTGAAAGCGGCTGATGAGAAACGTGCGGAGGATATCCTCGCACTTGACATACAAGATTTGACCAGCGTAACAGACTACTTTGTTATCACTAGCTCTATGAATAGCCGTCAGTTGGATGCTATCGCTGAAAATATCCGTGAAAAAGTAGCCCAAGCGGGCTTTAAAGGTAGCCATGTCGAAGGCGATGCAGCTGGAGGCTGGGTCTTACTTGACCTTGGTGGAGTCGTTGTGCATATCTTTTCAGAAGAAATGCGTACCCACTATAACCTAGAAAAACTATGGCATGAGGCTGTTTCAGTAGATATTTCAGAAGCCTTAGCATAGGAGATGAACTCAGTTGTAGTCAACTGGGTTTTATTTGCTTATTTTAGAAGAAAATTGTTAGAAAGGTAAGGGCGTCGTGTTTGGTAATGTTGAAACTGAACACGAGCTAAAAACTGTGAGAAAAAGATTAGCTTAGTTTGTATCTGATGATACAGCAGAAAGATACCTATTTTCTCTTCGCTTTTAACGCTCTTTGTATCTTAATTATGGCGACTTATGAAACTTTTGCAGCTGTTTATGATGCGGTCATGGACGATACTTTATACGATAAATGGACGGATTTTTCCCTCCGTCATTTGCCCAAGACTAAGGAGAGAAAGAAACTCTTGGAGCTGGCTTGTGGAACAGGGATTCAGTCTGTTCGCTTTTCTCAAGCAGGTTTTGATGTAACTGGACTGGACTTGAGCGCGGACATGTTGAAGATTGCTGAGAAGAGAGCGGCATCAGCCAAGCAAAAGATTGATTTTATGGAAGGCAATATGTTGGACTTGTCCAAGGCAGGGAAATATGATTTTGTCACATGTTACTCGGACTCAATCTGCTACATGCAGGATGAGGTGGAAGTCGGGGACGTCTTTAAGGAAGTCTATAATGCCCTCAATGAAGATGGTGTTTTTATCTTTGATGTGCATTCGACTTACCAGACAGATGAGGTCTTCCCAGGCTATTCTTACCATGAAAATGCGGAAGACTTTGCCATGCTTTGGGATACCTATGAGGACGATGCTCCTCACTCCATCGTGCATGAACTGACTTTCTTTATCAAGGAAGCGGACGGTTCCTTTAGTCGCCACGATGAAGTACATGAGGAGCGTACATACGAAATCTTGACCTATGATATTTTGCTGGAACAGGCTGGTTTTAAATCCTTCAAACTTTATGCAGACTTTGAGGACAAGGAGTCTACAGAAACGAGCAACCGTTGGTTTTTTGTGGCACAGAAGTAGGAGAACATCATGACCATCACAGGTATTATTGCAGAGTTCAATCCCTTTCATAATGGCCACAAATACCTGCTAGAACAGGCGGATGGGCTGAAGATTATTGCCATGTCTGGAAATTTCATGCAGCGTGGAGAGCCTGCTATTGTAGATAAGTGGACTCGATCCCAGATGGCACTGGAGAATGGGGCAGACTTGGTGGTCGAATTGCCTTTTTTAGTCAGTGTTCAAGCAGCAGATTTTTTCGGTCAAGGTGCTGTTGAACTCTTGGCTCGTTTGGGCATAGATACCCTTTCCTTTGGGACAGAGGAAGTTCTAGATTACCAGAAAATTGCTAACTTATACGCAGAGCGTGGTCAAGAGATGGAGAATTTTGTGGATAATCTACCTGATTCCCTCTCCTACCCTCAGAAAACCCAAGCCATGTGGAAGGAATTTGCAGGTCTTGATTTTTCGGGTGATACGCCCAATCATGTCTTAGCTCTCGCCTACGCCAAGGCAGTTGCTGGGAGAGATATCAACCTTCATCCAATTAAGCGTCAGGGAGCTGGATACCATTCTGTGGACAAGGATGTGGACTTTGCATCGGCAACAGCCATCCGTCAGCATCGATCAGACCAAGATTTCTTAGAACGCTTTATGCCTTCTGTAGACCTGTTTGAAAATACTAGTAAGGTGAGCTGGGAAGATTATTTTCCACTTTTACGTTATCAAATCTTGTCAAATCCAGACCTAACTAGCATTTATCAGGTTAATCAAGAAATGGCAGTACGTGTTAAGGAAGCAATCAAAACAGTCCAGTCTGTAGAGGAATTGGTTGAGTTAGTGGCTACCAAGCGCTACACCAAGGCGCGTGTTAGACGCCTCTTGACCTATATCTTGGTGCAGGCTAGAGAAAGTGATTCGCCAGAAGGTATTCATGTTCTCGGTTTACCGAAAAAGGCAGGAACCACCTCAAATCTCTGAAAGACCAAGTCCATCTAGTCAGCCGAATCGGCAAAGAACCCTGGGATGCCATAACCCAAAAGGCAGATCAAATCTATCAATTGGGGAGTCCAAATTTCTCAGAGCAGAATTTTGGTCGAGTGCCAATCAGAATCGAAACAAACTAAGTCTACTGAAAGGTAGGCTTTTTTTGTTATTTTTTCGAATAAATAGATAGAAAAGAAAAATCTTGTACAAGTTCCTGACAATTTCTTTCTTTTGATGTATAATAATGGAAAAGAGGTAAAACGAGGTATGGTTATGGAAGCAGTTCTTTACTCAACATTCCGAAATCATTTAAAGGACTACATGAAGAAGGTAAATGATGAGTTTGAGCCTTTGACGGTGGTCAATAAAAATCCAGATGAGGACATTGTAGTTCTTTCAAAGAGCGAGTGGGACAGTATTCAGGAAACTTTGAGAATTGCTCAGAATAAGGAACTTTCTGACAAAGTCTTGCGAGGAATGTCCCAAGTTCGTGCGGGACACACTCATGTGCATGTGATTGAGGAGTGATGGATGCTACTCAAGTTTACAGCAGATGCCTGGGCAGATTATTGCTATTGGCAAAATCAAGATAAGAAAATATTAAAAAGAATCAACAAACTAATTAAGGATATTCAACGTGATCCATTTACAGGAATTGGTAAACCAGAACCACTCAAATATGACTACCAAGGAGCGTGGTCACGGCGTATTGACGCAGAAAATCGCATTATCTATATGATGGATGGAGATAGCGTGGCTTTCTTATCTTTTAAGGATCATTACTAAGTCTACTGAGAGGTAGACTTTTTAAATCAACTAAAAACTGTACTTTTTAGTAGTAGCACTGTTACTTGGAAATTTTAGAGTTTTAAAAAAATTCACTAGTCCATATTCCATTTTAGGTTTGTTTAAATTCCTTTTTTATGGTAGAATGTAAAAGAATGTAAATCATTCAGATAAACAAATAAATTGAGGTAAAAACATGGAAATCATGACAATTGCGATTGTTGTTTTTGCCGTCATCATTGGTTTAGTCATTGGATATGTCAGCATCTCAGTCAAGATGAAATCATCACAAGAGGCTGCAGAGTTGATGCTTTTAAATGCTGAACAAGAAGCAACTAATTTACGAGGACAAGCTGAGCGCGAAGCGGATTTATTAATCAATGAAGCTAAGAGTGAAAGCAAGTCTCTTAAAAAAGAAGCACTATTGGAGGCTAAAGAGGAAGCCAGAAAATACCGTGAAGAAGTGGACGCTGAATTTAAGTCTGAACGTCAAGAACTCAAGCAAATCGAAAGTCGTTTGACTGAACGTGCCAGCAGTCTTGATCGTAAAGATGATAATTTAACGAACAAAGAAAAAACTCTTGAACAAAAAGAACAAAGTATTTCTGATAGAGCAAAAAACCTTGATGTACGTGAAGAACAACTAGAGGAAGTCGAAAGACAAAAAGAAGCTGAACTGGAACGTATTGGTACTCTGACACAGACGGAAGCAAGAGATATTATCTTAGCTCAGACAGAGGAAAACTTAACGAAAGAAATTGCTAGCCGCATTCGTGAGGCAGAGCAAGAAGTTAAGGAACGTTCAGATAAGTTAGCCAAGGATATCTTGGCTCAAGCCATGCAGAGAATTGCTGGTGATTATGTAGCTGAGTCTACCAATTCGACAGTGCATCTTCCTGATGATACCATGAAGGGTCGTATTATCGGTCGTGAAGGTCGTAATATTCGAACCTTTGAAAGTTTGACAGGGGTTGATGTCATCATTGATGATACGCCAGAAGTGGTAACCTTGTCAGGATTTGATCCAATCCGTCGTGAGATTGCCCGTATGACGATGGAAATCTTACTTAAGGATGGTCGTATCCACCCGGCTCGTATCGAAGAGTTGGTTGAGAAAAATCGCCTAGAGATTGATAATAAGATTCGTGAGTATGGTGAAGCTGCTGCTTATGAAATTGGGGCACCAAACCTCCACCCAGACTTGATGAAGATTATGGGACGCTTGCAGTTCCGTACGTCATACGGCCAAAATGTCTTGCGTCACTCGATTGAGGTCGCTAAGTTGGCTGGTATCATGGCTAGTGAACTTGGTGAAAATGCGGCTCTCGCTCGTCGTGCGGGCTTTCTTCATGATATCGGTAAAGCCATTGACCGCGAGGTGGAAGGTAGCCACGTTGAGATCGGGACTGAATTGGCTCGCAAGTACAAGGAACACCCAGTTGTGATTAATACCATTGCTAGCCACCACGGAGATGTAGAACCTGAAAGTGTGATTGCAGTTATCGTTGCTGCAGCGGATGCCCTGAGTGCTGCCCGTCCAGGAGCTCGTAGCGAGTCGCTTGAAAGCTACATCAAACGTCTCCATGATCTAGAGGAAATTGCTAACAGCTTTGAAGGTGTTCAAAATAGCTTTGCCCTTCAAGCGGGTCGTGAAATCCGTATCATGGTAAATCCAGGACAAATCAAGGACGACAAAGTCACAATCTTGGCTCACAAAGTTCGTGAGAAAATTGAGAACAATCTTGAGTATCCAGGAAATATCAAGGTAACCGTGATTCGTGAACTGCGTGCAGTTGACTATGCAAAATAAATAAGAAAGAGCAGTTGAAAAATTACTGCTTTTTTGTTACACTAGATAGAAAGATTGTAGTTAGCAGAAGTGGCTTTAAACATATCATCTTGCAGAAATTTTCGAGTCATTTCACAAACTATATAAAGGAGACATAATGGCAGACCGAGGCTTACTAATCGTTTTTTCAGGCCCTTCTGGAGTTGGGAAAGGAACGGTTAGAAGAGAAATTTTTGAGAGTTCTGAAAATCAATTTCAATATTCAGTATCTATGACGACACGGGCGCAACGTCCAGGTGAAGTTGATGGAGTTGACTATTTCTTCCGTACTCGTGAAGAATTTGAAGAGTTGATTCGTCAAGGACAGATGTTGGAATATGCAGAGTATGTTGGGAACTACTATGGAACTCCTCTGACTTATGTCAACGAAACACTTGATAAGGGAATCGATGTCTTCCTTGAAATTGAAGTACAGGGAGCTCTTCAGGTTAAGAAAAAAGTTCCAGATGCGGTCTTTATCTTTTTGACACCACCAGATTTGGAAGAATTACAAGATCGTCTTGTTGGCCGTGGTACAGACAGTGCAGAAGTCATTGCCCAGCGTATCGAAAAGGCTAAGGAAGAAATTGCTCTCATGCGTGAGTATGACTATGCTATTGTCAATGACCATGTTCCTTTAGCTGCTGAACGTGTGAAACGCGTGATTGAAGCAGAGCACTTCCGCGTAGATCGTGTTATCGGTCATTATCAAGACATGTTGCCAAAGTCTTCGACTATTCGATAAAATTTAGAAAACAGGTACAAACAAATGATGTTAAAACCCTCTATTGATACCTTGCTTGACAAGGTCCCATCAAAATATTCACTCGTAATTTTGGAAGCAAAACGTGCCCACGAATTAGAAGCGGGTGCGACTCCAACTCAAGAATTTAAGTCTGAAAAATCGACTCTTCGTGCCTTGGAAGAAATTGAATCAGGAAATGTAACCATCCACCCTGATCCAGAAGGAAAACGCGAAGCTGTTCGTCGTCGAATCGAAGAAGAAAGACGCTTGAGAGAAGAAGAAGAAAAGAAAATCAAAGAGCAAATCGCGAAAGAAAAAGAAGAAGGTGAAAAAATTTAAGGTTGGGGGGACTCAATCTTATTTTTTCTATTGCAAGAATACTCAATCAATTGAAACGATTTAAGTAAAGAAGGAGGTGAGGATATGGCTATTTCAAAAATCATTGTGGATGTTCCCTTGATGCAGACGGATCAACCATATAGTTACAAGGTCCCTGAGGAATTTGCAGACATGCTGGAAGTTGGTATGCGAGTTCATGTGCCTTTTGGGAAGGCCAATCGCTTGATTCAGGGAATTGTTCTTGGAATGGAACAAGAATCGGAAATGGCAGATGAAGACTTGAAAGAAATTGCTGAGGTACTGGACTTTTCTCCTGTCTTAACGGAGGAACAACTCTGGTTGGCTGAAGAACTACGTAAGTCAGTTTTTTCATACAAGATTTCTATTCTAAAAGCTATGCTTCCAGGATTTTTGAATTCTAGCTATGATAAAATCCTCTATCCTCTGGAAGGCTTGAGTCAGGAGGACAAGGAGCGTTTATTCGGTTCGCAAGAGTCCTTAGCATTTTCATCACTTGATTTGAAAGCAGGCGGAGATGATGCGATTGACTCGCAAAGGGCTTTTGAAACTCGAGTATCAGGCTATAGACCAGAAGAAGGTTAAAACACAGTCTTGGGTTGAAGTTCATCTTGAACGGTTAGAACAGCTAGAAATCTCAAACCGTGCCAAGAAGAAATTGGAACTGCGAGATTATTTAGTAGCACATCCTGAAACAGTTCCTTTGGCTACTTTGTTAGAGCATTACTCACGGGAACAAGTTAACTTCTTTGTGGAACAGGGCGCTTTGACGATTCTTCAAAAGGAAGTTCAACGTTCAGCTGCCTACTTTGAAGGAATCGAGTCAAATCAAGCCTTAGAGTTAAATCCAGAGCAAAAACAAGCTTGTGAGGCGGTTGTTGGTGCGATTGGAAAGAAACACCCCCCCTTTCTCCTTCAAGGAATCACAGGAAGTGGGAAAACCGAGGTTTACCTGCAGATTATCCAAGGTGCCTTGGATATGGGAAAAACAGCGATTGTTCTTGTACCAGAGATCTCTCTGACACCTCAAATGACCGAGCGCTTTATTGCTCGTTTTGGCGATAAAGTCGCCATTCTCCACTCAGGCTTGTCCAATGGTGAAAAGTATGATGAGTGGCGCAAGGTGGAGCGTGGAGATGCTCAGGTAGTTGTTGGGGCTCGCTCGGCTATTTTTGCACCTTTGAAAAATCTAGGTGTTATCATTATCGATGAAGAGCATGAGGCTAGTTATAAGCAAGATAGCAATCCTCGTTACCATGCTAGAGATGTGGCTCTTTTACGTGCCCAGTACAATCAAGCTGCCCTAGTCCTTGGTTCTGCAACACCGAGTTTAGAAAGCCGTGCGCGTGCTGGTAAGGGTGTTTATCAACATCTACGTCTGACTCAACGGGCCAATCCTTTAGCAAGTATTCCTGAAGTTCAACTGATTGACTTCCGGGACTATATCGGGCAGAATGAGACATCAAACTTTACACCTCCTCTGATTGAGGCAATTCAAGATCAACTGGACAAAAAAGAGCAGGTTGTTCTCATGCTCAATCGCCGTGGTTATTCCAGCTTCGTCATGTGCCGGGAATGTGGGACCGTGGATACCTGTCCCAACTGCGATATTTCTCTTACCCTGCACATGGATACTAAGACTATGAATTGTCATTATTGTGGTTTTGCGAAGGAAATTCCTCATGTCTGTCCAAACTGTCAGAGTCGTAGTATTCGCTATTATGGAACGGGGACACAAAAGGCCTACGATGAGCTAGCAGAACTCTTTCCAGAGGCACGCATTCTACGCATGGATGTGGATACAACTCGTAAAAAGGGCAGTCACCAAGCTTTACTTGAGCAGTTTGGTAAAGGGGAGGCAGATATCCTGTTGGGAACTCAGATGATTGCCAAGGGCTTGGATTTTCCAAATGTGACCTTGGTTGGTGTTCTCAATGCGGATACAGCCTTGAACCTGCCTGATTTCCGTTCTTCTGAGAGAACCTTCCAACTCTTGACCCAGGTGGCAGGACGAGCAGGTCGTGCTGAAAAGGCAGGTCAGGTCTTGATTCAGTCCTATAATCCACAACACTATGCCATTCGCTTTGCCAAGGATCAGGATTACGAAGGTTTTTATGCCTATGAAATGGGCATCAGATGTCAGTTGGGTTATCCACCTTATTATTTTACTATTGGAATCACCTTATCTCATAAAAAAGAAGAAGAGGTTCTTAGACGTGCTTATCAAGTCATGGAAATATTGCGGTCAGGTTTGTCGGGTGCTAGTATCATCCTTGGACCAACGCCAAAACCTATCGCTCGTACTCATAACCTCTATCATTATCAGATTTAATTAAATACCGTTTAGAAGATGAGCTGGGTCCAACCCTTAACCAGGTCTTGGCCCTAACTCAAGAACGGGAAAATAGTGAACTTCGTCTCAGTATTGACCACGAACCGCAGCAATTTTTATAGAAGGAGAAAAGATGACAAAACTAATATTTATGGGAACTCCCGAGTTTTCAGCGACCGTTTTAAAGGGTCTTTTGACAGATAACCGCTATGAGATTGTAGCGGTTGTAACTCAGCCAGACCGCGCTGTCGGCCGTAAAAAAGTTATCCAAGAAACCCCAGTCAAACAAGCTGCTAAAGAAGCAGGTCTTCCCATCTACCAACCTGAAAAATTATCAGGTAGCCCAGAGATGGAAGCTATCATGAATTTGGGCGCTGATGGAATCGTGACTGCAGCTTTTGGACAATTTCTCCCAAGTAAACTTCTTGATAGCATGGACTTTGCAGTCAATGTTCATGCATCCCTCCTTCCTAAACACCGTGGTGGTGCTCCTATCCATTATGCCTTGATTCAAGGTGATGAGGAGGCAGGAGTGACCATTATGGAAATGGTCAAGGAAATGGATGCAGGAGACATGGTTTCCCGTCGTAGTATTCCCATTACTGATGAGGACAATGTTGGAACTTTGTTTGAAAAATTGGCCATTGTTGGGCGTGATTTGCTTTTGGATACTCTACCTGCTTATATAGCTGGTGAAATTCAGCCAGAGCCGCAAGATCCAAGCCAAGTAACTTTCTCCCCAAATATTAAACCTGAGGAGGAAAAACTGGACTGGAACAAGACCAACCGTCAACTTTTCAACCAAATCCGTGGAATGAATCCATGGCCAGTTGCCCACACCTTCCTCAAGGGAGATCGTTTCAAAATCTATGAAGCTCTGCCTGTAGAAGGTCAGGGGAATCCGGGTGAGATACTCTCCATCGGTAAGAAAGAATTGATCGTCGCAACAGCAGAAGGAGCGCTGTCTCTTAAACAAGTTCAACCAGCAGGAAAACCTAAAATGGACATTGCATCCTTCCTCAACGGTGTGGGACGAACTTTGGCAGTAGGAGAACGATTTGGTGACTAAATTAGAAACGGCTAGAAACTTAGCCTTAAAGGTGCTAGAGGATGTCTTTATCAATCAAGCCTACTCCAATATCGCCTTAAATAAACACCTCAAGGGAAGTCAACTGTCAGCAGCTGACAAAGGTTTGGTGACTGAACTTGTTTATGGAACCGTAGCTCGTAAACTAACTTTAGAATGGTATCTGTCCCACTTTATTGAGGATAGAGACAAGCTAGACAGCTGGCTCTATGTTTTGCTTCTCATGAGCGTCTATCAACTCCAATACTTGGATAAGCTTCCTGATCATGCAGTGGTCAATGAAGCGGTAGAAATTGCAAATCTCGTAAGAAGGGCAGCGAAAAACTGGTCAATGCAGTCCTTCGCCGTATCTTGCGAGAAGGTTTGCCAGATATTGCTAGTATCAAACGTAAGAACAAGCGTGATTCTATCGTCTACTCTTTGCCAGTGTGGTTAGTTTCTAAGCTCAAGGAAGAGTATGGAGAAGAGAGAGCGCAAGCGATTTTTGAAAGTCTTTTACATCGGAATAAAGCCAGTATCCGTGTGACTGATTTGAGTCGAAAAGAGGAAATCAAAAGATTGCTCGGAGCAAGTGATTCTATCTTATCAAATACTGGTCTGGTCAAAGAACAAGGACACTTTGCAGGTCATGACTTGTTTGCTGAAGGGGCTATTACTATCCAGGACGAGTCTAGTCAACTGGTTGCACCAACACTAGAGCTACAAGGAGAGGAGCAGGTTTTGGATGCCTGTGCAGCTCCAGGTGGTAAGACGGTTCATATAGCCTCTTACCTCACGACCGGTCAAGTAACAGCTCTGGATCTCTACGACCATAAACTCACTTTGATTCAAGAAAATGCCCAGCGTTTAGGCGTAGCAGACCGTGTTCAAACACAAATTGGATGCCCGAAAGGTTCACGAGTTTTTTGGCAAGGATCAATTTGATAAGATTCTAGTGGATGCTCCTTGTTCTGGAATCGGGCTCTTACGTCGAAAACCAGATATCAAATATAACAAAGAAACAGCAGATTTTATGTCATTACAGGAAATTCAGCTGGAAATATTAGGTAGTGTTTGTCAAACGCTACGAAAAGGTGGTATAATAACCTATAGTACCTGTACTATCGTCTCTGAGGAGAACTTTCAAGTGGTTCAAACCTTTTTAGAAGGTCATCCCGAGTTTGAGCAGGTTAAACTAGAACATGAATGCAAGGATATCTTAAAAGATGGTTGTATCCTCATTACTCCTGAATTGTATGGAAGTGATGGATTCTTCATTAGCCAATTTCGTAAGATATCTGATTAGGAAGGAACTGACACAATGGAAATAGCATTATTAACAGATGTTGGTCAGAAACGTACAAACAACCAAGACTATGTCAATCACTTTGTCAACCGAGCTGGACGCACTATGATCCTTTTGGCTGATGGAATGGGAGGTCATCGTGCAGGTAATATTGCTAGTGAGATGGCTGTAACAGATTTAGGTGCGGCTTGGGTAGATACCCAAATTGAGACAGTCAATGAAGTTCGTGAATGGTTTGCCCATCACCTAGAAATCGAAAATCAAAAGATTTACCAACTAGGTCGTGATGAAGCCTATAGAGGCATGGGAACAACTCTTGAAGCCCTTGCAATCATTGATAATCAAGCTATCTATGCTCATATCGGTGATTCACGCATTGCTTTGATTCGTGGAGAAGAATATCGACTCATGACCAGTGACCATTCCTTGGTTAATGAATTGCTTAAGGCAGGACAATTAACAGCAGAGGAAGCAGAAGCTCATCCACAAAAGAATATTATCACTCAATCTATCGGTCAAAAAGACGAGATTCAACCAGACATGGGAATTATTACCCTTGAACCAGGAGACTATATTTTGCTTAATAGTGATGGTTTAACCAATATGATTTCAGGTAGTGAAATTTCTGATATTGTAACTAGTGATATTTCGCTTGAAGACAAAGCAGCAACCTTGATTCGTTTTGCTAACAATGCTGGTGGCCTTGATAACATTACAGTAGCCCTTGTTTCGATTAAGGAGGAGGCGGCAGTATGATCCAGATCGGCAAGATTTTTGCCGGACGGTATCGCATTGTCAAACAAATTGGTCGCGGAGGTATGGCAGATGTCTACCTGGCCAAGGATTTGATTTTAGACGGGGAAGAGGTAGCTGTAAAGGTCCTGAGGACCAACTACCAAACGGATCCTATCGCCGTGGCGCGTTTTCAGCGTGAAGCGCGAGCTATGGCAGACTTGGATCATCCCCATATCGTTCGGATAACAGATATTGGCGAAGAGGATGGTCAACAATATCTAGCTATGGAATATGTAGCTGAACCGATCTCAAACGCTATATCAAGGAACACCATCCTCTATCAAACGAGGAAGCTGTGCGTATCATGGGACAAATTCTATTAGCCATGCGTTTGGCGCATGCCAAGGGAATTGTTCACCGTGATTTAAAACCTCAAAATATTCTCTTAACTCCAGATGGAACTGCTAAAGTTACTGACTTTGGGATTGCCGTGGCTTTTGCGGAAACTAGCTTGACGCAAACAAATTCGATGCTGGGTTCGGTTCATTATCTATCACCTGAGCAAGCACGTGGCTCCAAAGCTACAGTTCAGAGTGATATTTATGCCATGGGGATTATTTTCTTTGAAATGTTAACGGGGCATATCCCTTATGATGGAGATAGTGCTGTGACTATTGCTCTTCAGCATTTCCAAAAACCTCTGCCTTCAGTTATTGCTGAAAATCCATCTGTACCACAATCTCTGGAGAATGTGGTCATTAAAAGCGACGGCTAAAAAAAGTTAACAGATCGTTATCAATCTGTCTCTGAGATGTACGTTGACTTACTAAGCAGTCTTTCGCATAATAGACGAAATGAATCTAAGAGAGTCTTTGATGATACCAGCAAGGTAGATACTAAAACTTTGCCAAAGATTCCTCAGTCAACTTTAATAGCAAGTGCAAAGGTTCAACAGCAAGCAGAGCGTCCTCAAACGGTAAAAACAACTCAAGAGGCAGTGAGCAAAGCAGTCGCTACAAAACCAGCAAAGAAGCGTCGCTTCAAAGCACGTTATTTAGTTCTATTGGCAAGTTTTGTCCTAGTTTTAGCTTCTCTACTTTGGATTGTGTCTAATACTCCGGCCACTGTTGCTATTCCAAAAGTAGCTGGACAAACAGTGGCAGAAGCTAAAGAAAATCTGAAGAAGGCCAATTTTGAAATTGGTGAAGAAAAGACAGAATCAAGTGATACTGTTGAAGCAGGTCGTGTCATTCGAACGGATCCAGATGCAGGTTCATCTCGAAAAGAAGGAACTAAAGTTAACCTCATTATCTCTTCTGGCCGACAATCCTTTGTGATTGGTAATTACATTGGCCGAAAATCAACAGATGTGATTGCTGAACTCAAGGAGAAAAAAGTTCCTGAAAATCTTATTAAGATTGAGGAAGAAGAATCTACTGAAATGGAACCAGGTACTATTTTGAGACAAAGTCTGTCTGAAGGGGCTACTTATGATCTCAGTAAGGCGACACAAATTGTTCTGACTGTTGCTAAGAAGGCAGTGACTGTTCCAATGCCAGGTTATATTGGATCAAGTTTGGAATTTACTAAGAATAACTTGATTCAAATTGTTGGTGTTAAAGAGGCCAATATTGAAGTAGTGGAAGTACCAACAGCTCCTGAAGGGACTCCTGAAGGGATAGTGTTAGATCAAAGTCCGAAACTGGGCGAGTCAGTTGATCTTAATACTACACGTATTAAGATTTCAATTTATAAACCTAAAACAACGACAACGACTACAACAGTTCCTTCACAGAACAGCACTAATCGAGTGGATACAGCTCCACAGACAACACAATCGCCTCAGAATCCCTCAGAAAATCAAAACGTTGGAAACTAATAAATCTTTGTCACAGTTTTTGTGACAAAGTTTTTTTTTCCTCCAAATTTGTGATAAAATAAAAGGAGCTTATAAGGGAGGGGAACATGGAAGAATCCAAAAAAATGAATGCAGTGATTGATGTCATTATGCTTGCAGGTACCATTTTGTTGAGAAATGGATCGGAAATTCATCGTGTTGAAGATACCATGATTCGTATTGCTCATTCACAAGGGATAATGGATTGCAATGTCTTAGCCATGCCAGCAGCTGTGTTTTTCTCAATTGAAAACACCAATATTTCTCGTATGAAGCGGGTCACTTCCTCTTCTTATAATATCGAGAAGGTTTGCGATGTCAATCAGATTTCGCGACAGATTGTCGCAGGTCAGCTTGATTTGGAAATAGCCTTCATCCAGTTGAGGGCCTTGAACGATAAGCCGTCGCCCTATACAAAAGTCCAATTAACTATTGCTGCAACCCTAAGTGCTCCATTTTTCTCAATTATGTTTGGTGGAAATTTTTATGATGCACTTGGAGCAGGGGTCGCTACCTTATTTGGGTTCACATTTTCCCTCTATGTAGAAAAATTAATCCGTATTCCTTTTGTGACTGCCTTCGCGGGAGCCTTTGTTTTTGGTTTGATTGCTCAATTTTGGGCCCGCTATTCTGGTTTGCCGTCCACAGCAGATTTGATCATAGCAGGTGCTGTGATGCCTTTTGTACCTGGAATTGCTTTAACCAATGCCGTGCGTGATATCATGACCAATCACATCAACTCTGGTATGAGCAAGATGTTTGAATCCTTGCTGGTTACCCTTGCCTTGGGGGCTGGAACTTCTGTAGCCCTGGTATTAATGAATTAATATGACACTGATGACTTTCTTTTTGCAAGCTCTTGCTAGTTTGCTTGCAATCATTACTTTCCTAATAGTTTTAAATGTACAACGTTCCATGCTGATTCCTGGAGGTATTTTAGGGATGGCAGTATGGCTTCTTTATTTAACCCTCAAGGAGCCAACGAATGTTATTCTGGCAACCTTTATTGCTGCAGTAATTGGTTCTTGTGTCAGTCAGATTATGAGCATTCTTTATAAGACTCCTGCAGTTGTCTTTACTCTAGCCATTTTAGCTCCCCTGGTTCCAGGATATTTATCCTACCGAACAACATCTTTCTTCGTTAATGGAGATTATAATCGTGCCCTCGCAGGTGCTAGTTTGGCAGTTATGCTGGCTCTGGTTATTTCTATTGGTATGGCAAGTGGAACAGTTGTCCTCAAATTATATTATTACCTCAAGAAAAATAGAACCGCTTAAGGTTCTATTTTATTTCTTGATTGGAGAGGGCAAGTTTGTAATTCCAGTATTTTTGAAGCTTAGTCCAATATTTGCTTATTAAGATTAGGGCTTTTTTTTATCTTTTACTCTTATTTGTGATAAAATAGACTTGAACGATTTTTTACAATGAATGATTTAAAACAGAGGTAAATATGACAATCGGTATTGATAAGATTGGTTTTGCGACCAGTCAATATGTCTTGAAATTACAAGACTTAGCAACAGCAAGGGGAGTTGACCCCGATAAATTTAATAAAGGACTTTTGCTTGAGGAGATTAGTATCGCTCCTTTGACTGAGGACATCGTGACCCTTGCAGCAAGCGCCGGAAATTCTATCCTTACGGAAGAAGAAAAGCAGGAAATCGATATGGTTATCGTTGCGACCGAATCTGGTATCGACCAGAGTAAGGCCGCGGCTGTCTTTGTTCATGGTTTATTAGGCATTCAGCCTTTTGCCCGCAGTTTTGAGATCAAAGAAGCTTGCTATGGAGCTACAGCTGCTCTTCATTATGCCAAGCTTCATGTTGAAAATTCACCGAAATCAAAAGTCTTGGTTCTAGCTAGTGATATTGCCAAATATGGTATCAATGCACCAGGTGAGCCAACCCAAGGTTCAGGAAGCATTGCCATGCTTATCACGCAAAATCCTAGAATCTTGAGCTTTAATGATGACAATGTAGCCCAAACCAGAAATATCAATGATTTTTGGCGTCCAAACTATTCTACAACGCCTTTTGTAAATGGTGTTTATTCTACCCAGCAATATCTAGACTGCTTAGAAACGAACTGGGAAGAGTACAAGAAACGTTATAACTGGACCCTAGATGATTTTGTGGCAGTTTGTTTCCATCTGCCTTATCCAAAACTTGCCCTTAAAGGGTTTAGAAAAATCCTAGATAAGAGTCTTTCTCAAGAAAAGCAAGAACTCTTGCAACAACACTTTGATGCTTCAATTATCTACAGCAATCGAGTTGGAAATATCTATACAGGCTCACTGTTTCTTGGTCTGCTTTCTCTACTAGAAAATGCTGACACGCTTAAAGCGGGAGATAAGATTGCCCTCTATAGCTATGGAAGTGGTGCTGTATCAGAGTTCTTTAGTGTCCAATTAGTTGAAGGCTATGAGCAGTATTTGGACAAGGAACGGGCGCAAGTACTGGACCGTCGGAAGCCTCTTACGGTAGAAGAATACGAAAAAGTCTTCTATGAAGAGGCTAATCTGGATCCTTCAGGTTCTACCCAATTTACAGGATATGAAAATCAAGAATACGCCTTGGTTGAAATTGTAGAACATCACCGTTATTATAGCAAGGTTGAAAAATGATGAAGATTAATTGGAGTGGATTTCAAAAAAAACATATCCTGAACGTCTCGAACTACTGAAAGATTCAAATATACTCTCTCAAGAGCTTCAAGAAGGGCTTGAGAAAAACGAGAATCTAAGTGTTCAAATTGCAGATCAACTGAGTGAAAATGTTCTTGGAACTTTTTCGCTTCCATACTCCATTGTGCCTGAAGTTCTTGTAAATGGTCAAACCTACACAGTTCCTTATGTAACAGAAGAACCTTCTGTGGTTGCGGCAGCCAGTTTTGCTTGTAAGATTATCAACAGATCTGGTGGTTTTTCTGCCCATGTTCATCAACGACTAATGATTGGTCAGGTTGCTCTTTATCAAGTACCTGATAGAGAACAAGCTCGCCAAGTTATTCTCAGTCAAAAAGAAGAACTGCTTGAACTGGCCAATCAAGCTTATCCGTCTATCGTCAAACGTGGTGGTGGTGCGCGAGACATACGAGTAGAGCAAGTCTCAGGCCAAACAGACTTTCTGGTTGTTTATCTGCATGTCGATACTCAAGAGGCAATGGGAGCCAATATGCTCAATACCATGCTTGAAGCCTTAAAACCTCGTTTGGAAAACTTGAGTCAGGGACAAAGTCTAATGGGGATTTTGTCAAACTATGCTACGGAGTCTTTGGTGACTGCAACTTGTCGCATTGCCCTTCGCTACTTGAGTCTACAAAATGATCAAGCTCGTGAATTGGCGGAGAAGATTGTGTTAGCGAGTCACTTTGCCCAAGCAGATCCTTATCGAGCAGCTACCCACAATAAGGGGATCTTTAATGGGATTGATGCTCTCTTGATTGCGACAGGAAATGATTGGCGGGCTATCGAAGCAGGAGCCCATGCCTATGCTAGTCAAGATGGTGCCTATCGTGGTCTCAGTAGCTGGAGCTTGGATGCTGAAAATGAAGAACTAATCGGAGAAATGACCCTGCCGATGCCAGTCGCGACTAAGGGTGGATCCATTGGTCTCAATCCAAGTGTTGTCCTCAGTCATGAACTTTTAGGTCATCCTTCAGCCAAAGAATTAGCCTCAATCATTGTATCCATGGGCTTGGCTCAGAACTTTGCAGCTCTCAAGGCTTAGTTGGTGCTGGTATTCAGCAAGGTCACATGAAACTGCAAGCCAAATCCTTAGCCTTGCTAGCAGGTGCAAAAGAAGCGGAAGTTCCTAAATTAGTGGAATCTTTGATTGCAGAAAAAACCTTTAACCTAGAAAAAGCTAAAAGTATATTAGAAATTTTACGTTCATAAATAAAAACTCAGACTTCAAGTCTGAGTTTTTTGGTGTTATTAAATGCTTTTTCCTGGTAGAAGGCTAACTGGTAAGAAATAGCCAGTAGTAACAACCTCTTTGCCTTCAATTTTTTGCAGTAGTAAATCAACTGTCAGGCGAGCAATTTCTTCCATAGGTTGTTTAATGGTAGTGAGGTGAGGGTAGTAATTCTCGATAAAATAAGTTCCATCGTAGCCGATAACCTTAAGTTGTTCAGGCACAGAAATACCAAGTTCCTGGGCGATTTTTATAATAAGGATGGCTGTCAAATCATCCGATGCAAAGATGGCGTCAGGTTTTTGTTTGGTTAAGATATTTTTTATTTCCATTTCTTTTCGAAGGGGAGAAAAGTCACTGGAAACATTGATAATAGGAGCCTTGGGCAAGATTGAAGCAAAACCTGCATGACGAAGTCCAGTTGGGGAATTTGAGTTGTCATTTCCTGTAATCATGATGATAGATCGGGCCCCAGTTTTAGCCAAGGTTTGAGCAGCTAGAACACCACCAGTATAGTTGTCAGAAGAAACGACAGGGATATCTGGAGACAGGTTACGGTCAAAGGAGATGATAGGAGCAGTCACACGATTGTAGTCTTCGATACCTAAGTTATGACTTCCCGAAATAATGCCGTCCACCTGGTTAGCTTCCAACATTTCGATGTATTCGCGTTCTTTTTCCGAATCGTGTTCACTATTACAAATGATGGTCTTGTAACCTTTTTTGAAGAGTTCGTGTTCCAATTTGTCAATCAATTCAGCATAGAACACATGGCTGATTTTAGGGAAAATTAACCCAATTAACTTGGCAGACTTACCTTGAAGACTTCGCGCTAGATTGTTAGGTTTATAGCCTAGCTCACGCATGGCTTCGTTAACTTTTTGGATAGTTTTTTCTGACAAATATCCTCTTTTGTTGATAACGCGTGAAACAGTAGTAGGGCTGACACCAGCTAGTTCAGCGACATCAGTTAGTTTTGCGACCATATTCTAATTCGTAGTATGTTCCAGTTGGGTTTCCAGATTTGATAAGGATTCCATTTTGATCCTTATCTGGGAATACGCGACCAGAAAATACTTTTTCTCCTTTATTGATGAAAATTTCAAAGATTGAATTGTCAATGAAGATATTGACAGTAGTTGCTTGATTAGTAACTGAGCAAGAGCGAGTAGTTCCAAATTCTTGAGCATATTGCTCACCTGCTTGACTGCGGTCAACAGTTACTTGACCATTGACAAGGTCAAAATTGATAGAGAGTCCCTTGCCGTTTTTATCAGCAAGAAGGACGATTTCACTTTGACTATTGGCTTCTAAGTTAAGCTCAAGTTCGTAGGTGTTTTTGGTTTCAGAACGATTTGAAAATTCCTCTTTTGAAGCACGGAGTTCCTTGATAGCTGCTACAGGATACTGATAGAGTTTGCCATCTTTAATGGTTAATTCTTTGACCAATGAGAAAGTTCCTTGGTAATCAAAGCGATCAGATGGATAAGACACATCTGGTAGACCAAGCCAGCTGACTGCTAGGGCACGTCCATCAGGGGCATTGAAGGCTTGAGTAGCGTATGCTTCAAATCCATAATCAAGATTGTGAAGTTCAGAAACATCTACCATACGAGCATTTTCTGGGTCAAAGGAAGCACCAATTTTATACATATTTGGATAGATATTGTCATAGTCAAGAACCTTTTTATCCAAACCTTGCGGGCAGTAGAGAAGGACTGGCTGTTCCCCAACAAAGACTAGATTTGGGCACTCCATCATATAAGCAGTACGGTCATTGTTGAAGTACAAATCACCCACTTCTTGCCAGTTTGTATAATCATTATCAACCGCTTTGTAGAGACGGACAAATCCTTTTTTCTCCAAGTCCTGACCACCGACGATAGCATAGTATTGTCCTTTAAAGTTAAAAATCTGTGGATCGCGGAAGTGGTCAGTAGCATCAGCAGGCTGATCAATCAAGATCTCATCAATCTTTTTAATATTTCCATCCTTATCCATCAAGGCACCAATCTGATAAGGGTGGCGAACCCAATTTTCATCACGAACATTACCTGTATAAAATAAGAATAATTGATCGCCAAACTGCATAGCAGATCCAGAGTAAGCGCCGTGGCTATCGAGTGGAGTATCAGGCAAAATCTTGATACCAGTTTCTTTAAAGTGCACCAAATCATCACTTTCAAGTTGTACCCAAGACTTTAACCCATGGGCTGCACCAAAGGGAAAGTTTTGGTAAAAGACAATCCACTTGCCATCGAAATAAGAAAAACCATTTGGATCATTTAAAAGACCTTGCTTGGGTTCGATGTGATAGCTTGTATGCCATGGTGATTGCGACATATTTTCTTGAATTTGTTTAATTTCTTCTTGTGTCCAATCTTCATAGCGTCTATAACGACGCTCGGTAGTCCATTCCATTTATATTCCCTCCATAAATTCTATTATCTTTATAGTAAACGTTTCCTTATAAAAAAGCAAGTCTTTTATATCGAATTTAAGAAAAAAATGTCAAACGCTTGATAGATCATTAGGGACCTATTTTTTTATGAAAAATTGATGAAAATATGAAAGTTTTTTTGAAAAATTTTTTTAGCAAAAAAATCTTTTTAATAATAGGTATTTATCGAAGAAACACTATTCAAAAATATCAAAAACAGTCAAAAAACAAAAAAACAAAAGATTTTTTCTGCAAAACGCTTGACATATTTTTAAAACGTGATAGAATAATACTCGTAGGGTGAATAAATCGCTTTCAAACATTTTACAAATTTTTTTATAAGGAGATTTTTGCAAATGACCAATACAGAAATTGCAAAAAAAGTCATCGAAGCCTTGGGTGGACGTGAGAACGTCAACAGTGTAGCTCACTGTGCGACTCGCCTCCGTGTGATGGTAAAAGATGAAGGAAAAATCAATAAGGACGCTATCGAGAACTTGGAAAAGGTTCAGGGTGCCTTCTTTAACTCAGGTCAATACCAAATCATCTTTGGTACGGGTACAGTAAACAAGATGTACGATGAAGTCGTAGCTCTTGGTTTGCCAACTTCATCTAAAGATGAGATGAAAGAAGAAGCAGGTAAACAAGGAAATTGGTTCCAACGTGCCATCCGTACTTTCGGTGACGTCTTTGTACCTCTTTTGCCAGCAATTGTTGCTACTGGTCTCTTTATGGGGATTCGTGGGGCTATCGTTCAAGATCAAGTTTTGGCTTTGTTTGGAACAACTGCAGAAGCTTTTAAAGCAACAAACTTCTATACCTATTCAGTTGTTTTGACAGATACAGCTTTTGCCTTCTTCCCAGCCTTAATCTGTTGGTCAGCCTTTCGAGTCTTCGGTGGAAATCCATTGCTTGGTTTGGTTCTAGGATTGATGATGGTAAACTCATCCTTACCAAATGCCTGGGCTGTGGCCTCTGGTGACGCTCAACCAATCCTCTTCTTTGGTTTCATCAAAGTTGTCGGCTATCAAAACTCAGTTTTACCAGCCTTCTTCGTTGGTTTGACTGGTGCTAAACTAGAAAAGTGGCTCCGTAAGCGTATTCCAGATGTATTAGATTTACTTCTTGTACCATTCTTGACTTTCTTAGTAATGTCTATTTTGGCCTTGTTTGTCATTGGACCAGTATTCCACGAAGTTGAAAGCTATGTCAAAGTCGCTACTGTTTGGTTGCTCAGTCTTCCAGTGGGTCTAGGTGGATTAATCCTTGGTGGTGTTCATCAGGTCATCGTTGTTACAGGTGTTCACCATATCTTCAATCTCTTGGAGGCTAACCTTGTTACTTCTACAGGTTCAGATCCTCTTAATGCTATTATTACAGCAGCTATGACTGCTCAACTTGGAGCAACTCTTGCTGTTGGTGTGAAAACAAAGAATCCCAAAATTAAAGCTCTTGCCTTCCCAGCTGCACTTTCTGCTGGACTTGGTATCACTGAACCAGCTATTTGGTATCAATCTTCGCTATGGTAAACCGTTTATCATGGGGCTTATCGCCGGTGCTGCTGGTGGTTGGTTAGCAAACATTCTAGGTTTGGCAGGTACTAGCTTTGGTATTACGATCATTCCTGGAACACTTCTCTATATCAATGGTCAACTCCTTAAGTATGTCTTTATGGTCTTAGTTACAACTGCCCTTGGTTTCGGTTTGACATATGCTTTTGGTTACAAAGAAGAAACAGAAGTTGTTGAAGAAACAGTTTCTGAAGAAACTACAGTGGTAAATGAAGAAGTACCAGCAACTCTTCAAGACGAAACAATCCAAACACCAATCGTTGGTGACGTTGTCGCTCTTTCAAATGTGAATGACCCAGTCTTCTCGAGCGGAGCTATGGGACAAGGTATCGCCGTGAAACCTAGCCAAGATGTTGTTTATGCACCAGCTGATGCTGAAGTGGCAATCGTCTTCCCGACTGGCCATGCTTATGGATTGAGAACAGCTAACGGTGCTGAAATTTTAATTCACGTTGGTATTGACACTGTGTCAATGAATGGTGAAGGCTTCAACCAAAAAGTTAATCAAGGTGATAAGGTTAAAGCTGGAGATGTTCTTGGAACATTTGACTCAGCTAAGATTGCTGCTGCAGGTCTTGACAACACAACTATGGTTATCGTAACAAACACTGCAGACTTTGCTTCAGTAAATCCAGTTGCTTCTGGATCGGTTGCTAAGGGTGACGCAGTCATTGAAGTTAAAGCATAATAGATTCATAAACGAACAAATGTCATGTTTGTTCGTTTTTGATTGAATGGTAAAATTTACAGAGGAAAATCTAAAATATAGAGCAATTTTCAGTCTAGAAATATGCTATAATAAAGAAAATAAATACAAGAGGTTTGTCATGACAAAACTATACGGAAGTTTGGAAGCGGGCGGTACAAAATTTGTCTGTGCTGTCGGTGATGAAAACTATAATGTTGTAGAAAAAGTACAATTTCCAACAACAACTCCTATTGAAACAATCGATAAAACTATCGAATTCTTCTCAAAATTTGAGAATCTTGCAGGACTTGCGATTGGCTCATTTGGTCCTATTGATATTGACAAAAATTCAAAAACTTACGGGTTTATCACAACAACACCCAAACCTAACTGGGCAAATGTAGACTTACTTGGTGCTCTTCGTCGCGCTCTAAACGTGCCTATGTATTTCACGACAGACGTAAACAGTTCTGCATACGGTGAAGTGGTTGCTCGTAATAATGCAGGCGGTCGTATCGAAAACTTGGTTTATTACACAATCGGTACAGGTATCGGTGCAGGTGTTATCCAACGTGGTGAGTTTATTGGCGGTGTTGGTCACCCTGAGATGGGTCATTATTATGTGGCTAGACACCCAATGGATATTGAAAAAGAATTTAAAGGTGTTTGTCCTTTCCATAATGGATGTTTGGAAGGTTATGCAGCTGGTCCAAGTTTGGAAGCTCGTACAGGTGTTCGTGGGGAAAACATTGAACTCAACAACCCTGTCTGGGATGTTCAAGCCTACTACATCGCTCAAGCTGCAGTTAACGCTACCGTAACTTTCCGTCCAGATGTCATCGTCTTTGGTGGAGGGGTCATGGCTCAACAACATATGCTTGACCGTGTACGTGAGAAATTCACATCCTTGCTCAACGGATACCTACCAGTTCCAGATGTGCGTGACTATATTGTGACTCCAGCTGTTGCAGGTAATGGTTCAGCTACACTAGGTAACTTCGTTCTTGCTAAGAGCGTTGCAAAATAAGCATAAAAAGGAGGTCGGGATTTGTCCCGGCCTCTTTCTTTAGTCTTTTTCAATCTTCGTTTCCTGATGGAAAATATTTTGCCAAGTTTCGTGACGGCGCCAGATACTGGTATGAATGGTATCACCGACTTGGTAGCGGATGAGTTTAGTCTTTTGACTGATAGAAGTTAAATGAAGCTCCTTGATAGCAGAGGTTAATTCTTTTTCAGCCTTATAGGCATCCTTGTCCAGTTCTTGTCCGTCCTGGCGGATATAAATGAAATCTTCTGCAAGTAACTCTTCCAGTTGATTTCCTTGGTCGATTAGTTGCTCTCTCATGAGCAATTTTTTATAGACATTATCTAGAATTTCATCCTCAGGGATTGGTGCTGGTTCAATATGAATGTCAGTATCAAAGACACCAAATCGTTCTGATAACATAGATTCAACTTGGTCCGCAATTTCGTGGCTCTCGAAAACAGAGAGGTCTGGGTTCATCTCGAGAGTAATATCCAGATAAATATTGCTTCCGTAAGTACGACCGCGTTGAGATTTGACCTTACTAATCTTAGGAATTTCCATGATAGCTTTTTGATAATCTTCTAGCAAGTGTTCATCAAAACCATCAGAAAGGCTAAAGGATGACTCGATGAAGATATCATAGGCAGTCTTGAGGATAAAGAAGGTAATGATAATCGCGACCAACTTATCCACGATTGGATAGTTGAAGCTACTAGCCAGGATAGCGATAGAAGTTCCAAGTGATGTCACGGCATCTGACAAATTGTCCTTGGCTGCTGCCTTGAGAGCCTTAGATTTAGACTGTTTGCTCAGATGGGTATTGTAGAGATAAACGGCAAACATGATGATAGCAGAGATGACTCCCAGAGTTGCCCCAAGTGGGTCAATGACCGTTTGTTCTCGGCTGAGTATTTTTTGAATGGTATCACGTAGAACGTCAAAACCAACGTAAAACATGATGATGGAAGTGATGAGACTTGCCAAGTCCTCGATTTTCCAGTGACCGAAGCGATGGTCCCTGTCTGCCGGTTGGCGAGCCAAACGAATTCCGATTAGAAGGGCAACATTTCCAACAATATCTGAAACGTTGTTAAAACCATCAGCCACCAAACTGGATGAATGGAGGAGGTGTCCGGTCGCTAGCTTACCTGCGGACAAGAAAAGATAGGTCAAAATGCTGATAATGGCACCACGCTCAGCTAATTTTAAGTTTGAAACCGATTGATTCATCTAACTCCCCTTCTAGCATTCTAGTATTCTTTCATTATACTGGTTTTCCAAGGAAATTTCAAATGGAGGGGAACGAGTAACCACACCTCAAAACTTGAAAACTTTTGAAATTCTGATATAATAGAACTACTCAAGGGAGTAGCTGGCGGGAAACCGCGATAGTGTCGTCATTACGAATTATTTCCGGCACTATATTAAACAGCGAGACTTGTTTTTTTAAAAAACAGGTCTCTTTTTTTGTAAAAAGAGGCCAAAAAGGAGGAGACTGTTTTGTCAAAAGAACAAAATAAAAACTTGTTTTACACACAAACCTCAGAAGAAGTCCTAAAGAACTTGGACTCATCTGTCGAAGGTTTGTCAACTGCCCAGGCTCAAGAACGCTTAGCGATTTATGGTCGTAATGAGTTGGAAGAGGGCGAAAAACGTAGCCTACTAGCTAAATTCCTTGATCAATTTAAGGATTTGATGATTATCATCTTGCTTTATAGCTGTAGACTTTTCTGTGATTACAGAAGGAATGGACGGTCTAACGGATGCCATTATCATCTTGGCCGTTGTTGTCTTGAATGCTGCCTTTGGGGTTTACCAAGAAGGGCAAGCAGAAGCAGCCATTGAAGCTCTGAAAAATATGTCTAGCCCGATGGCACGTGTTCGTCGTGATGGTCACGTTATTGAGATTGACTCAAAAGAATTGGTACCTGGAGATATTGTCTTGCTAGAAGCGGGAGATGTCGTGCCTGCAGATATGCGTTTGTTTGAAGCAGCTTCCCTTAAAATTGAAGAAGCAGCTCTTACAGGGGAGTCTGTGCCAGTTGAAAAAGATGTGACAGGACTTGTTGAAGCAGATGCTGGTATCGGGGATCGTGTTAACATGGGTTACCAAAACTCAAACGTAACTTACGGTCGTGGTATTGGTGTCGTGACCAACACTGGTATGTATACAGAAGTTGGTAAGATTGCGGATATGTTAGCCAACGCAGACGAAACTGAAACACCATTGAAGCAAAGCTTGGAACAATTATCTAAGGCCTTGACTTACTTGATTATTGTGATTGCCGTTATTACTTTCTTGGTTGGTGTCTTCGTTCGTGGGGAACATCCGTTGGAAGGCTTGATGGTAGCGGTAGCTCTAGCAGTTGCGGCGATTCCAGAAGGTCTCCCTGCCATTGTAACCATCGTTCTATCTTTGGGAACAACAACCCTTGCCAAACGGAATTCAATCGTCCGTAAATTGCCAGCTGTTGAAACTCTTGGTTCAACAGAAATCATCGCATCTGATAAAACAGGTACTTTGACCATGAACCAAATGACGGTTGAAAAAGTTTATACCAACGGTCAATTGCAAAGCTCGGCATCTGAAATTGCTACTAGCAACAATACCCTCCGTATCATGAACTTTGCCAATGACACCAAGGTGGACCCATCTGGTAAATTGATTGGTGATCCAACGGAGACAGCTCTTGTACAGTTTGGTTTGGACCACAACTTTGATGTTCGTGAAGTCTTGAAGGATGAGCCACGTGTAGCTGAATTGCCATTTGACTCAGACCGTAAACTCATGTCTACCATTCATAAGGAAGCAGACGGTTCTTACTTTATCGCTGTCAAGGGTGCGCCTGATCAATTGCTCAAGCGTGTGACTCGTATCGAAGTCAATGGAGAAGTTCGCCCAATCACAGAAGAAGATAAAAATGCTATCCTTGCCACCAACAAAGACTTGGCTAAACAAGCCCTCCGTGTCTTGATGATGGCTTATAAGACAAGTAACGAAATTCCAACCTTGGAATCTGAAATTGTTGAATCTGACCTCATCTTCTCTGGGTTGGTCGGCATGATCGACCCTGAACGTCCAGAAGCTGCAGAAGCTGTTCGTGTTGCTAAGGAAGCGGGTATACGTCCGATAATGATCACTGGTGACCACCAAGATACAGCGGAAGCTATCGCTAAACGTCTCGGTATCATCGATCCAAATGACACAGAAGACCATGTCTTCACTGGTGCTGAGTTGAATGAACTCACTGATGAAGAATTCCAAAAAGTCTTCAAGCAATACTCTGTTTATGCTCGTGTATCACCTGAGCACAAGGTTCGTATCGTGAAAGCATGGCAAAATGAAGGTAAGGTTGTCGCTATGACGGGTGATGGGGTCAACGATGCGCCTTCACTTAAGACAGCTGACATTGGTATCGGTATGGGGATCACAGGTACAGAAGTTTCTAAGGGAGCTTCTGATATGGTCCTTGCTGATGATAACTTTGCAACCATTATCGTAGCGGTAGAAGAAGGACGTAAGGTCTTCTCAAATATCCAAAAATCCATTCAATACCTCTTGTCTGCTAATATGGCTGAAGTTTTCACCATCTTCTTTGCAACCTTGTTGGGTTGGGATGTGCTTCAACCAGTGCATTTGCTATGGATTAACCTGGTAACAGATACGCTCCCAGCCATCGCCCTTGGTGTGGAACCAGCTGAGCTAAGGCGTCATGACTCACAAAACCTCGTGGGCGTAAGTCTAACTTCTTTGATGGTGGTGTCTTCGGAGCAATCATTTATCAAGGGATCTTCCAAACCATGCTCGTTTTAGGTGTTTACGGTTGGGCTCTTCTCTTCCCAGAGCACCAAAGTCATACTGAAATCCATGCGGATGCCCTTACCATGGCTTTTGCAACTCTCGGTTTGATCCAATTGCTCCATGCCTTTAACGTTAAGTCGGTTTACCAATCTATCTTTAAAGTGGGACTCTTTACGAACAAGACATTTAACTGGTCTATCCCAGTTGCCTTCGTCCTCTTTGTGGTGACAATTTGGTTCCTGGATTTAATAATCTCTTCCACGTGTCACATTTGAGTTTGACTCAATGGATGGTTGTTGCCGTAGGAGCACTTATGATCGTGGTCCTTGTTGAGATTGTTAAGGCAATCCAACGAGCACTCGGAAAAGATAAAAACGCCATTTAAACATTGAAAAGTCATCTTCGGATGGCTTTTTTGCTTTTATATATGATAAATTGACAAAGATTTTGTGCTATAATCAAGTAGAATGATAAAGGTGGAGGAATAGTAGTTGGAAAAGAAAATTGTCAAAGATATGATGTTTTTGTCGCAGGGATCCCAGCCTGCGAGTCAAGAGGATTTGCCTCTAGCAAAGGATTTGCAAGATACCTTGCTGGCAAATCGTGAAACCTGTGTTGGACTAGCAGCCAATATGATTGGGGTGCAAAAGCGCGTGATTATTTTTAATATTGGAATGATTCCCATGGTTATGTTTAATCCAGTTCTCAAATCTTTTGAAGGACCATACGAGACAGAGGAAGGTTGTTTGTCTTTGACAGGTGTCAGACCGACAACTAGGTATGATAAGATTACAGTAAGCTACAGAGATATCCATTGGCAAGAGCAGACCATTACCCTGACAGGATTTCCTGCTCAAATTTGTCAGCATGAACTCGACCATTTAGAAGGCCGCATTATTTAGACTTAAATTCTTGGTAGTCCTAAAAAAATATGCTACACTAACACTATGAAAATTCTAATCCCAACCGCAAAAGAAATGAATACCAGTCTTCCGACTGTAAAAGCAAAACCTTTGTCTCCTGAGAGTCAGGCTGTATTGGATGCGTTAGCGACTTACTCCGCCCAAGAACTAGAGAGTTTTTACAAAATCTCTGCAGATAAAGCGCAAGAGGAGTATGACCATATCCAGGCCTTGAAAAATGAAACTGCGATAAACTATCCAGCCATGCACCTCTTTGATGGACTCATGTATCGCAACATCAAACGGGACAATCTAACCAAGGCGGAGCAAAGATATCTCGAGAAACACCTCATGATAACGTCAGCTTTCTATGGTGTGATCCCAGCCTTTGCGCCCCTTGCGCCTCACAGACTGGACTTTTTGATGAAGCTTAAAGTTGCTGGTAAAAGCCTAAAAAATCATTGGCAGGTGGCCTATGAAGAGTCGATGAAGGGTGAAGAACTAATCTTTTCTCTCTTGTCTTCAGAATTTGAGAATGTTTTTCCTAAAGAAATCCGTGAGAAAATGGTGACCTTCAAGTTCATGGAAGAAAGAGATGGAAAACTAAAAATCCACTCAACCATTTCTAAAAAAGCTAGAGGGGCTTTCTTAACAGCCTTGATGGAAAATCAGGTAACCTCAGTTGAAGAGATTAAAAAGCTCAGCTTTGCGGGTTTCAATTATCGAGAAGACTTGTCTAGTGATAAGGAATTGGCTTTTGTGAAATAGATAGAAAATAGAGAGAGTGGGACAGAAATCGGTCATTCGTTAGAATTCGATTTCGTCGTCCCACCTCCGCACAGTTGAGTAGGGCTGTAAAAGCTGATGAAATCAGCGTAGTGGAGCCCACTCAACCACTGCGTCTTGCTCGACAATCCATAGACAAATGAGAGGCTAGGACTTTTGTCCCAGCCCTTTTTTGTGATTTGGTGCTCCTATTTTTAGTTTAGAATGGTAGGAATTTTCACACAATTCTGGTATAATAGGACTATTAGAAAATTTCGAGGAGACAAACATGTCAGTTAAGATTGCTTTACTTGGATTTGGTACAGTAGCCAGTGGTGTGCCATTCTTGCTAAAGGAAAATAGAGAAAAATAGTTCAAGCAGCCCAGTCAGAAATTGAAGTATCCAAAGTTTTGGTCAAAGACGATCAAGAGAAAGCCCGCTTGCTTGAAGCAGGAAATGATTTTAATTTTGTAACAAATATCGATGAAATCTTGTCAGACAAAGACATCACGATTGTTGTTGAGTTGATGGGACGTATCGAACCTGCTAAAACATTTATTACTCGTGCTTTAGAAGCAGGAAAACACGTCGTGACAGCTAACAAGGATCTTTTGGCAGTCCATGGTGCTGAATTGCTTGAGGTAGCCAAAGCTCACAATGTTGCCCTATACTATGAAGCAGCTGTTGCAGGAGGAATCCCAATTCTTCGTACTTTGGTTAACTCACTAGCATCAGATAAAATCACACGTGTTCTTGGTGTTGTGAATGGAACATCTAACTTCATGATGACCAAAATGGTAACAGAAGGCTGGTCTTATGAAGATGCTTTGGCAGAAGCCCAACGGCTTGGCTTTGCTGAGAGTGACCCAACTAATGACGTAGACGGGATTGATGCGGCTTACAAGATGGTAATTTTGAGCCAATTTGCCTTTGGGATGAACGTTAAATTTGAAGATGTTACCCACCAAGGGATTCGCAACATCACTCCTGAAGATGTAGCTGTGGCTCAAGAATTTGGATATGTGGTTAAATTGGTTGGTTCTATTGAAGAAACTCCTTCAGGAATTGCTGCTGAAGTGACACCAACCTTCCTACCAAAAGGTCACCCATTGGCAAGTGTCAACGGAGTGATGAACGCAGTCTTTGTTGAGTCTATCGGTATCGGTGAGTCTATGTATTATGGACCTGGTGCAGGTCAAAAACCAACTGCAACTAGTGTAGTAGCAGATATTATCCGCATTGTTCGTCGTTTGAATGATGGCACTATTGGAAAAGCCTTTAACGAGTACCATCGTGACCTCGTTTTGGCAAAGCCGACAGATGTGAAGGGAAATTACTACTTCTCAATCTTAGCGCCAGACTCAAAAGGTCAAATCTTGAAGTTGGCAGAGGCTCTTTAATGCAAACTGATATTTCCTTCAAGAAAAATCTTGCAAAATGGTAACCAAGGAGATAAGGCTCGCATTGTTATTATTACTCATAAGATCAATAAGGCTCAACTGGAGAATATTACAGCGACCTTTGCAAGCAGTAGCTGAGTTTGAACTTCTCAATACCTTCAAAGTTTTAGGAGATTAAGATGAAGATTATTGTACCAGCAACCAGCGCAAATATCGGACCAGGTTTTGACTCGGTCGGAGTAGCTGTTACCAAGTATCTTCAAATTGAGGTCTGTGAAGAACGAGATGAATGGTTGATTGAACATCAGATTGGCAAGTGGATTCCCCATGATGAGCGTAATCTTTTGCTCAAGATTGCCCTACAAATCATTCCCAATCTGCAACCAAGACGCTTGAAAATGACGAGCGATGTTCCTTTGGCTCGTGGTTTGGGTTCATCTAGTTCTGTCATTGTGGCTGGGATTGAATTAGCCAATCAACTAGGTAAGTTAAAGATGACAGACCAGGAAAAACTGGAATTGGCTACTAAGATTGAAGGGCATCCTGATAATGTTGCACCAGCCATTTATGGAAATCTGGTCATTGCAAGCTCAGTTGGAGATCAGGTGTCTGCAATTGTAGCTCCCTTCCCAGAATGTGCCTTTCTAGCCTATATCCCTAATTATGAGCTACGCACTCGAGATAGTCGAGGTGTCCTGCCTAAGAAACTATCATATAAGGAAGCCGTTGCGGCGAGTTCGATTGCCAATCTAGCTGTTGCAGCTTTGTTAAGAGGCGACATGGTAACGGCTGGTCAAGCCATTGAAGGAGACCTCTTCCATGAGCGTTACCGTCAGGACTTGGTGAGAGAGTTTGCGACTATCAAGAAAGTTGCCAAGCGAAATGGTGCCTATGCTACCTATCTATCTGGAGCTGGTCCGACTGTTATGGTTTTTGGCTGATTCTGACAAGATGCCAACGATTAAGGCAGAGCTTGAAAAAGCAACCGTTCAAAGGCAAGCTTCATGACTTGCAAGTGGATACTGAAGGCGTGCGCATAGAAGCAAAAATAAATAATAAACAATAGGATGGGGAAACTCTCTATTAGAGGGCTTCCTGTCCTTTTTTTGAAAATGAATCTGGAAAGTCTCATCTTTCCAGTTTGTTAAGACTAAAATTAGTCAAGGAGGAGGCAATATGGCAAAAATTTATCTAGCAGGTGGTTGTTTTTGGGGCTTAGAGGAATACTTTTCACGTATTTCTGGAGTGTTGCAAACAAGTGTTGGTTATGCCAATGGTCAGGTAGAAACCACCAATTATCAATTAATCAAAGAAACAGATCATGCTGAGACTGTGCAAGTTATTTATGATGAAAAGGCAGTCTCGCTCCGTGAGATTTTACTCTATTATTTCCGAGTTATCGATCCCCTTTCTGTCAACCAACAAGGCAATGACCGTGGTCGTCAATACCGCACAGGGATTTATTACAACGATGAAGAGGATTTACCGACTATCAATACAGTAGTTCGTGAACAAGAACTCCTCATCGGTCGTAAAATTGCAGTGGAAGTGGAGAAGCTTCGCCACTATATCTTAGCTGAAGACTATCACCAAGACTATCTCAAGAAAAATCCTGGTGGCTATTGCCACATTGACGTGAGAGATGCTGAGAAGCCACTGATAGATGCTGCCAACTATGAAAAACCGAGTCAGGCAGTTTTACGAGAAAGTTTATCAGAAGAGTCCTACCGAGTTACCCAAGAGGCTGCGACGGAAGCTCCTTTTAGCAATGCTTATGACCAAACTTTTGAGGAAGGAATTTATGTCGATATCACGACTGGTGAGCCCCTCTTCTTTGCCAAGGATAAGTTTGCCTCAGGCTGTGGTTGGCCAAGTTTTAGCCGTCCTATTTCCAAGGAACTCATTCATTACTACCAGGACTTGAGTCATGGTATGGAGCGAATCGAAGTCCGTTCACGTTCAGGGAATGCTCATTTGGGGCACGTCTTTACAGATGGCCCTCGTGAACTAGGTGGTCTCCGTTACTGTATCAATTCTGCATCCTTACGATTTATCGCTAAGGATGAAATGGAAGAGGCTGGCTATGGCTACCTGCTTCCATATTTGAACAAATAAAAAGAGAGAGTGGGACAGAAATCGGTAATTCGTTAGAATTCGATTTCGTCGTCCCACCTCCGCACAGTTGAGTAGGACTGTAAAAGCTGATGAAATCAGCGTAGTAGAGCCCACTCAACCACTGCGTCTTTCTCGACAATCCAAAGACAATTGAGAGGCTAGGACTTTTGTCCCACTCTCTTCATGTTGGAAATAGAAGGGACACATGAAACAATTACTTTCTTACTTTAACCCCTACCTCAAGGAGTCTTTCCTAGCGCCCTTGTTTAAGTTGCTAGAAGCCGTTTTTGAACTCTTGGTTCCCATGGTGATAGCTGGGATTGTCGACCAATCTATCCCCCAAAAAGATCAGGGTCATCTTTGGATGCAAATGGGTTTCCTCTTTGTTTTTGCGGTTATCGGAGTTTTGGTAGCCTTAGTTGCCCAATTTTACTCAGCCAAGGCAGCAGTAGGCTTTACCAAGGAGTTGACCAATGACCTCTATCGTCATATTCTATCTTTGCCTAAGGACACTAGAGACCGTTTGACGACTTCGAGTTTGGTGACACGTTTAACATCAGATACCTATCAGATTCAGACAGGGATTAATCAATTTTTACGCCTATTTTTAAGGACTCCTATTATTGTTTTTGGTGCCATTTTTATGGCTTATCGTCTCTCGCCTGAATTGACCTTCTGGTTTTTGGTCATGGTTGCCATTTTGTCCTTTGTCATTGTCGTGTTATCACGCTTGGTCAATCCTCTCTATAGTATTTTGAGAAAGAAAACAGACCAGCTGGTTCAGGAAACACGCCAACAGATACAAGGTATGCGTGTGATTCGTGCCTTTGGCCAAGAAAAACGAGAAATCGAGAACTTCCAAGTACTCAATCAAGTCTATACAGCTATCCAAATGAAAACAGGACACTGGTCCAGTCTCTTGACCCCCTTGACCTATTTGATCGTCAACGGAACTTTGCTGGTGATTATCTGGAATGGTTATATTTCTATCCAGGGAGGCTGGCTCAGTCAAGGTGCCTTGATTGCTCTGATTAACTATCTCCTGCAAATCTTGGTAGAGTTGATAAAACTAGTCATGCTCATTAATTCACTCAACCAGTCCTATATTTCTGCCAAGCGGATTGAAGAAGTCTTTGCTGAAGAACCTGAAGATATACTGGCAGAAATTGCTCGAAAAGAAACTTCCTCGAATCAGTCCTTACGAGTTGAACACTTGAGTTTTACCTACCCAGATGCTGCTCAACCATCCTTGCGAAATATTTCTTTTGCTATGCAACAAGGACAAATTCTTGGAATCATCGGGGGGACTGGCTCTGGTAAATCAAGTTTGGTACAGGTCCTACTTGGCCTTTATACGGCAGATAAGGGAAGTATTTCCCTTTATCGAGATGGACGTAGTCCTCGCAATCTTTCTGAATGGCGGTCCTGGATGGCTTATGTTTCTCAAAAAGTTGAACTCTTTAAGGGAACCATTCGTTCTAACTTGACTCTGGGTATGGAAGAAACAGTCTCCGACCAAGAACTCTGGCAGGCTTTAGAAATTGCCCAGGCCAAGGATTTTGTCAGTGACAAGGAAGGTCAGCTGGACGCAGAGGTTCAAGCAGGTGGTCGTAATTTTTCAGGCGGGCAAAAGCAACGTTTATCGATTGCCCGGGCAGTCTTGCGTCGAGCACCATTCCTCATCCTGGATGATGCGACTTCGGCTCTTGATACCATTACTGAGTCCAATCTTCTAAAGGCTGTTCAAGATAACCTACCAAACACCAGCTTGATCTTGATTTCCCAACGAACTTCAACCTTGAAGATTGCTGATCAAATTCTCCTTTTAGAGAAAGGGGAACAATTAGCACTTGGAAATCATGAGGAATTGATGGAGACTAGCCAAGTCTATCGTGAAATCAATGCATCCCAACATGGAAAGGAGGACTAGAATGAAAGGCAAACATGCAAGTCAAACCCTTAAAAAATTAGCAAAAGATTTAGCTGGCCATCCCGTCCTTCTTTTCCTGGCTTTCTTGGGTACCATTGCTCAGGTAGCCCTATCAATCTATCTACCAATCTTGATAGGACAGGTGATTGACCAAGTCCTAGTCGATGGTTCATCCCAGCTATTTTGGCAATTTTTCCTCCAGATGATTTTGGTGGTCATTGGGAATACGCTGGTACAATGGGCCAATCCTCTCCTCTATAATCGACTGATTTTTTCCTATAACAGAGATTTGCGCGAAAAAATCATTGAAAAGCTCCATCGTCTTCCGATTGCCCTTGTAGATAGACAAGGTAGTGGGGAAATGGTCAGCCGTGTAACGACAGATATCGAGCAGTTGGCAGCGGGTCTGAATATGATTTTCAACCAATTTTTCATAGGAGTTTTGATGATTTTGGTCAGCATCCTTGCTATGCTCCAAATCCATCTATTGATGACTCTATTAGTTCTGCTCTTAACACCTCTATCTATGATCATTTCACGCTTTATCGCTAAGAAATCCTACCATCTCTTTCAAAAGCAGACAGAGACTAGGGGGATTCAGACTCAGTTGATAGAAGAATCGCTCACCCAACAGACCATTATCCAGTCCTTCAATGCTCAGGAAGAATTTATTGAGAGACTTCATGAGGCAAATGACAACTACTCAGGTTATTCTCAGTCGGCTATCTTTTATTCTTCGACAGTCAATCCCTCAACTCGTTTTGTCAATGCCCTCATTTATGCCCTACTAGCTGGTGTTGGAGCCTTGCGCATCATGGCGGGTTCTACTTTGACGGTTGGGCGTTTAGTGACCTTTTTGAACTATGTGCAGCAGTACACCAAGCCTTTTAACGATATTTCATCAGTCTTAGCCGAGTTGCAAAGTGCCTTGGCTTGTGCAGAACGTGTTTATACTGTTTAGAAAGCCCTGAGATTACAGAAACTGGTCTTAAAGAATTGAATAGCGACCAAGTCAAGGGAGCTATTTCCTTTAAACATGTTTCTTTTGGTTACAATCCTGAAAAGATCTTGATCAAGGATCTGTCTATTGATATTCCAGCTGGTAGTAAGGTTGCTATCGTTGGACCAACGGGTGCTGGCAAGTCTACCCTCATCAATCTCCTCATGCGTTTTTACCCGATTAACTCAGGAGATATTTTGCTAGACGGTCATTCTATTTACGACTATACTAGAGCATCTCTTCGACAGCAGTTTGGGATGGTGCTCCAAGAAACTTGGCTCAAGCAGGGAACCATTCATGACAATATTGCCTTTGGCAATCCTGATGCTAGCCGAGAGCAGGTCATTGCAGCAGCCAAGTCAGCAAATGCGGATTTCTTTATCCAACAATTGCCACAGGGCTATGATACCAAGCTTGAAAATGCAGGTGAATCACTGTCAGTCGGTCAGGCTCAGCTTTTAACCATTGCCCGTGTCTTTCTAGCTATTCCTAAGATTCTGATCTTGGACGAGGCAACCTCATCCATCGATACTCGGACGGAAGTATTGGTTCAAGATGCCTTTGCTAAACTCATGAAAGGGCGGACAAGCTTATCATCGCCCACCGTTTATCGACCATTCAAGATGCTGATTTGATTCTTGTCTTGGTCGATGGAGATATTGTCGAATATGGCAATCATGAGGAACTCATGACGAGAAAAGGCAAATACTATCAAATGCAGCAAGCAGCAGCTTTTAGCCCAGAATAAATGGGAAAGCCATTATAATGCCAATGAACAAACAAGAAAAGTTGCCTTCGGGTGACTTTTTTGTTACAATAGCTAGAAAAATTATCCAGTATGAATACTTATATAGAAAAGGAGCCTAGGGATGAAAGTCTTTCAGCATGTCAATATCGTGTCTTGTGACCAAGATTTCCATATCTATCTAGATGGGATTTTAGCTGTCAAAGAATCCCAAATCGTCTATGTCGGTCAGGAAAATCAAGAGATTCTTAAACAAGCAGATCAAATCATAGACTATCAGGGAGCCTGGATCATGCCTGGCTTGGTCAACTGCCATACCCATTCTGCCATGACAGGCTTGAGAGGCATTCGCGATGACAGTAATCTCCACGAATGGCTAGAGAACTATATCTGGCCAGCAGAAGCTCAGTTCACACCAGAGATGACAACCAAGGCTGTCAAAGAGGCCTTGATAGAGATGCTCCAATCAGGAACAACAACCTTCAATGACATGTATAATCCTAATGGAGTGGAGATAGAGAAGATTTATGAGGCAGTTAAGGCTTCCAAGATGCGTTGCTATTTTTCTCCAACCCTCTTTTCTTCAGAAACCGAAACGACGGATGAAACCATAGCTAGAACTCGAGCTGTCATCGAGACAATCAAAGGCTATCAGGATCCCAAGTTCAAGGTTATGGTGGCCCCTCATTCGCCCTACAGTTGTAGTCGAGATTTGCTGGAGTCAAGTCTTGAGCTAGCAAAAGAAGAAAACATTCCTCTTCATATCCATGTTGCAGAAACACAGGAAGAGTCAGGCATTATCCTGAAACGCTATGGCAAACGCCCATTAGCCTTTCTAGATGAGCTTGGATATTTAGACCATCAAGCGGTCTTTGCTCATGGTGTGGAGTTAAATGAAGCAGAACTTACCCGCTTGGCAGATTCGCAAGTCGCTGTTGCCCACAATCCTATCAGCAACCTCAAACTAGCCTCAGGGATTGCACCAGTCGTCCAACTTCAAAAGGCAGGAGTACCGGTTGGTATTGCAACAGACTCAGTTGCTTCTAATAACAATCTCGATATGTTTGAGGAAGGGCGGACGGCAGCACTTTTGCAGAAGATGAAGAGTGGTGATGCCAGCCAATTTCCAATCGAAACTGCCCTCAAGGCCCTGACGATCGAGGGTGCTAAGGTATTAGAAATGGCAGATGAGATTGGAAGTTTGGAAGTCGGCAAACAAGCAGATTTCTCGTCATCCAGCCCCAAGGCAAAATCCATCTTCAACCTCAAGAAAACATGCTATCTCACCTCGTTTATGCCGTCAAATCCAGTGATGTTAATGATGTCTATATCGCTGGTGAGCAAGTCGTAAAAGACGGTCAAGTGCTGACTGTTAACTTGTAAAATTTAGCATAAATTCTCAAAATCTCATGAGAAAAATCTTATGAGATTTTATATTTTTTCTATGAAATTGCTTGTTTTACTCCAAAGCTAAATCTTTTAGAAAAATTTTTTGGAAAAGCTGATTAGATAAATAAGAAAAATTATGGTATAATAAAACGATACAAAAAAGGAGTATTTATGGACATTTCAGAAATTCGTCAAAAGATTGACGCAAATCGTGAAAAATTAGCTTCTTTCAGGGGGTCTCTTTGACCTCGAAAGGTTAGAAGAAGACATTGCCATTTTGGAAAACAAAATGACAGAACCTGATTTTTGGAACGATAATATTGCGGCCCAAAAAACATCGCAAGAATTAAACGAACTAAAAAATACCTACAATACCTTCCACAAGATGGAAGAGTTGCAGGATGAAGTAGAAATCTTACTAGACTTTTTGGCAGAAGATGAATCTGTCCGTGATGAGTTAGTCGAGCAGCTAGGAGCTTTAGATCAAATGATGACTAGCTATGAGATGACCCTTCTTTTGTCAGAGCCTTATGACCATAATAATGCTATTCTTGAGATCCATCCAGGATCTGGGGGTACAGAGGCTCAAGATTGGGGCGATATGCTCCTTCGTATGTATACTCGCTATGGAAATGCCAAAGGTTTCAAGGTTGAGGTCTTGGATTATCAAGCTGGTGATGAAGCGGGAATCAAGTCAGTGACCCTATCATTCGAAGGACCAAATGCCTATGGTCTCCTCAAGTCAGAGATGGGAGTTCACCGTTTGGTACGGATCTCTCCATTTGACTCAGCTAAACGCCGTCATACCTCTTTTACTTCTGTAGAAGTTATGCCAGAATTGGATGATACTATCGAAGTAGACATCCGAGAGGATGATATCAAGATGGATACCTTCCGTTCAGGTGGTGCAGGTGGACAAAACGTCAACAAGGTTTCGACTGGTGTCCGTTTGACCCACATTCCGACAGGGATTGTCGTAGCATCAACTGTTGACCGTACCCAGTACGGTAACCGTGACCGTGCAATGAAGATGCTTCAGGCGAAACTCTATCAGATGGAGCAGGAAAAGAAAGCTGCTGAGGTTGACTCACTTAAGGGAGAGAAGAAAGAAATCACATGGGGAAGCCAAATCCGCTCCTATGTATTTACCCCTTATACCATGGTCAAAGACCATCGTACTAGCTTTGAAGTTGCCCAAGTGGACAAGGTCATGGATGGTGACCTAGATGGTTTCATCGATGCCTACCTCAAATGGCGCATTAGTTAATAGAAAGGAAGTCACATGTCAATCATTGAAATGAGAGATGTTGTCAAAAAGTATGACAACGGGACAACTGCCCTACGTGGCGTTACTGTAAGTATTGATGCAGGAGAGTTTGCATATATCGTAGGACCTTCTGGTGCAGGGAAATCAACTTTTATTCGTTCCTTGTATCGTGAGGTAAAAATCGACAAAGGAAGCTTGCAAGTCGCAGGTTTCAACCTAGTAAAGATCAAAAAGAAAGATATTCCGCTTTTTGCGTAGAAACGTCGGCGTAGTCTTTCAGGACTACAAACTTTTGCCAAAGAAAACTGTTTATGAAAACATTGCCTATGCAATGGAAGTAGTTGGTGAAAGTCGTCGCAACATCAAAAAACGTGTTATGGAAGTCTTGGATCTTGTTGGTTTGAAACACAAGGTTCGTTCCTTCCCAAATGAACTTTCGGGTGGGGAGCAACAGCGTATTGCCATTGCCCGTGCCATCGTCAACAATCCAAAAGTTTTGATTGCCGACGAACCAACAGGGAACTTGGACCCAGATAATTCATGGGAAATCATGAACCTCTTGGAACGAATTAATCTTCAAGGTACGACAGTTTTGATGGCGACCCACAACAGCCAAATCGTAAATACCCTACGCCACCGCGTTATCGCCATTGAAAATGGTCGCGTGGTTCGTGACGAAGCGAAAGGAGAGTACGGATACGATGATTAGTAGATTTTTCCGCCATCTATTAGAAGCTTTAAAAAGTTTAAAGCGTAATGGATGGATGACCATTGCTGCTGTCAGTTCAGTAATGATCACTTTAACTTTGGTTGCTGTTTTTGCCTCAGTTATCTTTAATACTGCAAAATTGGCCACCGATATTGAAAATAATGTCCGCGTGATGGTTTATATCCGTAAAGACGTTGAAGACAATAGTGAAACCATTGTAAAAGAAGGCCAGACCGTTACCAACAATGACTATCACAAGGTCTATGATGCCCTTAAAGCCATGCCAGCTGTCAAGAATGTTACTTTCTCAAGTAAGGAAGAACAGTATGACAAGCTGACTGAAACCATGGGGGAAGAATGGAAGGTCTTTGAAGGAGATGCCAATCCCCTTCATGATGCCTATATTGTAGATACTAATACACCTAGTGATGTAAAGACTGTAGCTGCTGAAGCTAAAAAGATTGAAGGTGTCTCTGAAGTTCAAGATGGTGGTGCCAACACAGAACGTCTCTTTAATCTAGCATCCTTCATTCGTGTTTGGGGCTTGGTTATTGCAGGGCTCTTGATTTTCATCGCAGTATTCTTGATTTCAAATACCATTCGTATTACCATTATTTCTCGTAGCCGTGAAATCCAAATCATGCGTTTGGTAGGAGCGAAAAACAGCTATATCCGTGGACCTTTCTTACTAGAAGGTGCTTTTATCGGACTATTAGGAGCTGCTTTACCTTCAGCCTTGGTTTACTTTGTCTATAATAGAGTTTTCCAATCTGTTAACCCATCCTTGGTTGGACAGAATTTATCTCTGATTACACCAGATACCTTTATTCCTTTGATGATTGGTCTCTTGTTTGTAATTGGGATCTGTATCGGATCACTTGGTTCAGGAATCTCTATGCGTCGATTCTTGAAGATTTAAGATTAAAAAATGAATCAATAAAAAAGTGGAGCTATCTTAGCCAACTAGGCCGGATGCTTCCTTTTTTTATATCTCAGCCGGCTATCAGCTGCTTGCCAATTCGCTAGAAACAGTGTATGATAAGAAAGGACCTTTTTGATAAGAGAACTTAGCGTAAAAGTTAAAGAAGAGCATCCTATATGCCTCATCAAAAACAGTTATTTGGATAAGTTCTTGATACCTAAATGAAATATGAGGACAATATGAAACAATTTTTAGAAAAGGCGAGTATTCTCTCCCTGTCACTGGTATTGATTACGTCGTTTTCAATCTCTAGTGCTCTGCCAGCCATGTTTGACTATTATCAGGGCTATTCGACAGGTCAAGTAGAGCTCTTGGTCAGTCTCCCTTCCTTTGGGATTATGGCTATGCTTCTCCTAAATGGAGTCTTGGAGCGAATTTTTCCTGAACGCCTGCAATTGACCCTGGGTCTTTTGATTTTATCGATTAGCGGGACAGCGCCTTTCTGGTATCAGGGTTACTATTTTGTCTTTGCGACTCGCCTACTTTTCGGGCTTGGTGTCGGCATGCTCAATGCCAAGGCTATCTCCATCATCAGTGAACGTTACCACGGCAAGACCCGTATCCAGATGCTTGGTTTTCGTGGGTCAGCCGAAGTCGTAGGAGCATCCATCTTAACCTTATCAGTTGGTCAACTATTAGCATTTGGCTGGACAGCTAGCTTTTTGGCCTATGCGGCTGGTTTGGTAGTTTTGGTGCTCTTTCTCCTCTTTGTTCCTTATGGACATGGCGAGGACCATCATGCTATGCATAAAAGTGAAGTGGCAGAGCAGCTGACTCCATCCATGAAACGCCTGATTTTCTTTTTAGCCATTGCAGCGTCTGTCATCGTTTGTACCAACACAGCCATCACCTTCCGTATCCCTAGTCTCATGATTGAGGCAGGTTTTGGAGATGCTCAGCTGTCTAGCTTGGTCTTAAGTGCCATGCAGTTGATTGGAATTCTAGCAGGAGTTAGCTTCTCTTTTCTGATTTCAACCTTTAAAGAAACTCCTTCTCGTAGCGGGTATTACCTTTGGATTGGGTCAGATTATGATTGCCTTGGCTCCATCACTCTGGCTAGTGGTTGCGGGCTCGGTCTTGGGTGGTTTTGCCTATAGTATCGCTCTGACGACAGTCTTCCAGTTGGTTTCTGAGAAAATTCCTGCAAAACTCCTCAACCAAGCAACTTCATTTGCTGTTTTGGGATGTTCTTTTGGAGCATCATTAACACCCTTCGTTCTTTCAGGGATTGGCTTGGTGACTATGGATGGTCGAATGACCTTTATTATCCTAGGAGCATGGATGATTGCAACATCAGTCATTGTTTCTATTTTATTGAAAAAAGAAGTTTAACAAAAAACTCAAGGATGTAAGTTCCTTGAGTTTTTTTATTTATTAGAAAGCATCTGCCAAAAAATATCGATGATATAAGTCAAGCCATAGGTATAAACAACTAAGGTAAAAGGCTTTGTCAAGATGATGATAGTCATATAGCGTTTGAAGCTCATCTTGGTCAGGGCAGCCAGCATACAGAGAAAGTCCGCAGGACTGATAGGCCAGATCATCATAAAGATAAAGAAACGGTCAAAGCGATTACCCTTGTCTAACCAGCCGATATATTTGTCGTAGGTTCGTTTGCTGACGACTGATTGGACAAAAGGCGCACCATAGAGCCTTACTAGGTAAAAGATAATGGCACAACCAATGACGATACCAATGTAGTTATAGATAGTACCCACGATATGCCCATAGATGAAAACACCCGCAACAGATGTCAGAGCACCAGGGATAATGGGAACAACTGTCTGTAAAATCTGTAAAAAGATAAAGAACGGTGGACCCCAGACACCAGCCTGTTGGATAAATTCAGATAGGGTCTCTTTTGATTGCAAGATCCCCGCCTGATAGGCCCAGATACAGAAAATCAAGGTACCGACTCCGCCTGCTATAGATGAAATATTGATAACTTGCTGCAGCAGGGGAGAGACAGCTTTCATTTGTTTATCGGATGACATGTAAACTCCTCGTGAATAGTATGATTCTACTATACCATATTTTAAGAAGAAAGACTACATGGGAAACTTCGTGTGACTTAGTTTCAAGTATGGTAAAATGGGAATAAGAAAATGACAGCTTAGAATGAGGAAAATCATGTTAGGATTGAAGTTTAATGGCACTTGGCGCAACTATCAAAAGCAGGTCTTAGAAAACTTTCAAGAATACCAGGCAGATGGCCATGTCCACTTGGTGGCAGCGCCTGGTTCAGGGAAAACAACCATTGGGATTGAGTTGATTGCTCGCTTTGATAATCCAGCTCTGGTTTTAGTGCCGACGGTTACCATTCGGGAACAATGGGTGGATAGGATTCGCCAGGCCTTTTTAGAGGATGAGAACCAGGTCACCAGTCTCGTGTCTCAAAATCTCAAGGACATGAAGCAAATCACCATTGCCACCTATCAAGCTTTTCACAGTGCTATGCAACAGGTACAATCTCAAGAGGATAATGGCGAGGTTGAGGACTTTGTCGGCTTTGACCTGCTTGCTAGACTCAAGGAAAAAGGCGTTGAAACTCTCTGTCTGGACGAATGCCATCACTTGAGAAATGAATGGTGGAAAAGTCTAGAAGACTTCCGTAAAAACTATCCGCAACTGCAAGTCATTTCTCTCACTGCGACACCGCCTTATGACAGTGAACCAGAGCTCTGGGATCGCTATCTCCAGATGTGTGGCGAGATTGACCAAGAAATCACGGTGCCAGAACTGGTCAAGGAAGACACCCTCTGTCCTCATCAGGACTTTGTCTATATCTGTTTTCCGACTAAGGAAGAAGACAAACGCTTGGAAGAGTTTGAAGACACCAAGTGGCAGTATGTCAGCCAACTAGTCCTTGATCCTGACTTCCAAGAGTTGATTCGAAGTTCCAAGGTTCTCAAAGGGGAAATTTCTGCGGATATGCTCCTCGAAGATCCCAAGTATCTCTCAGCGCTCCTCATTTATCTACAGGCTCAAAAACAGGAAATTCCCAAGCATCTACGAGATTTACTAGGTGCTGAAGGTTTGCCTGCTCTTAATTACTACTGGCTAGAAGTTCTCTTGCAAGGTCTTCTCTATCAGACTCCTGACTGGTATGAGGATCCGCAGGAGACAAAGAAAAAGATAGAAGCAGAACTGAAATCAAGAGGGTTGATTGAAAAACGTCAGGTTTTCTTGGTCAAATCCAAGGCCAATGACCAAATCCTCAACCAATCTCTAGGAAAACTGGCTGGGATTGCATCTATCTTTGAAACCGAGTATGCTAGTCTAGGTCAGGACTTGAGACAGTTGGTCTTGGCGGACTATATTCGTAAGGATTTTGCCAGTTATCTGGGAGATACCCAAGCACCAATCACGCAATTAGGTGTCCTCCCTTACTTTGAAACCATTCGTAGAAGTGCGCAAAAGCAAGGCTTGTCTGTCCCGATAGCAGTCCTTTCTGGTAGTGTCGTGATCATACCTGCCAGTGTCAAGGCAGAACTTCAAGCACTCATTCCAAACACTAGCTTAAGCTTCTCTACTATCGGAAACTTGATCAAGGTGCCTATCTCCAAGTAGGCTTTCCATCCAGCTTTAAGGGGATGGTCGCAGCAGTGACCGAGCTCTTCCAACGTGGTTCTATCCAGGTCTTGGTCGGAACCAAGTCTCTCTTGGGAGAAGGATGGGATGCGCCTTGCGTCAACTCTCTCATTCTAGGAAGTTTTGTCGGAAGCTTTATGCTGAGTAATCAGATGCGGGGCCGTGCCATCCGTATCTGGCCAGGACATCCAGATAAGACCAGCAACATCTGGCACCTAGTAGCCATCAAACCGTACAAAAATCCAGCCTTTTCTAAGGAGGATCAAGAGGAACTAGACCTCAATCCATATCAGGACTTACAAACCCTTTCCCGTCGTATGGACCATTTCCTTGGCTTGTCCTATAAGGAAGATACCATTGAAACAGGTCTGGATCGCTTGAACTTTCCTGAGTTCCCATTTAAGAAAAAGAAACTCGAAGACTATAACGAGAAGATCATGGAACTATCCAAGGATCGTGCCTCCCTTCGTAAAAAATGGCAGGAATCTCTCATCGTTGCTGACAAGATTGAGATTGTCAATGAAGTGGCGACCGACAGCAAACGAATTCCTCTGCTTGCCTTAGCGGATGCTGAAAAGTGGCTTCGCTATGCTCAGATGGTATTTGCCATTAGTCTCCTAACCTATGTCTTTAGACTAACCTTATTTGCCTTGCCATGGTTGACAGCTCTTTGTGTCCTCTTCCTAGCTATCACAGCCTTTCGCTATTACAGCTACAAGAGTCCTTATAAACGCTTGCGCCAGATCGGTGAAGCTATTCGCAAAGCCATGGTGACTGCCGGGCATTTATCTGATGACCAGTCGCGCGTGCAGGTCGATGAGGACAAGGACAGCTTTAATGTCTTTGCCTATCTAAAAGGTGGCAGTATGCGAGACAAGGAACTCTTTTCCAAGGCCTTAGGAGAATTCTTTGCCACTGTGGACAATCAACGCTACCTTTTAGTCGCTCAAAAAGCACCAGCAGGTCAGTCCAAGTATTTCGTAGTTCCTAGCCTCTTTGAAACGCAAGGAAGATGCCCAGCTCTTCCAAAATGCCGTCGCACCACACATTGGCAACTACCAACTCGTCTACACCCGCAACGAAGCAGGTCGAAAAATCCTACTCGAAGCCAGACTCAAATCCCTAGCTAACAAAAACGACCGCATCATCACCAAGAAAAAGGTCAAAAGTGCTTTGAAGTAGGGAGAATACGACGAATATTCATATAAAAATGGTATAATGAAATAAGGAATATTTATAAATTTGAGGATATCGATGGAAGAGAATATAATAAAATCTAAAGATAGAGTACAGAAGCATGGGGAAGTTTTTACACCATCGTGGATGGTACAAAAGATGTTAGATACTCCTGGAATAAGGGAAAAAACAGAAGATATTTATGCGACTTTTCTGGAACCTTCAGCAGGAGATGGGAATTTTTTAGAAGCAATACTTGAAAGAAAACTCTCTGCTGTGACCAGAGATTATGATAAGAAAAATTGGAAAACTAAGTCTTTATTCGCTTTATCATCAATTTATGGAATTGAATATCTAGAAGATAATCTTGAAGTTGCTAGGGCAAGAATGTTTTTGCATTATCTTGATTGGGTTGAGAAATCCTTCGGAGAAAGATTGAGTAGCAGAAGTGATTTATATAAATCAGCCCGTTACTTAATTACTAAAAATATTGTCAGAGGGAATACATTGACAAAGAGACATCCTGATACAGATGAGCTTATCATATTTAATGAGTGGAAACGAATAAAGGGTTATCCTAGTTTAGTTGAAAAAGTTCCTTTTGCATTTGCTGAATTATTTGGTGAAGATATAGTTGATGATGGGAAAATGGTTGAAGGACAACTAAGCTTATTTGAAATCACTGAAGAAAACACACAGAGTAAAGAAATCCGTCAAGTAAGGATTAAAAAAGTTTATACGTTGGGAGAATAGAATTTTATGATGTCAAATTTCAATTTTTTAAAAGTAGATTTAGATACAGCGGAACTTTTTTCAACCATCAATATGGCGGAGCTAAATTATACTCAAGGAGACTATGAAGGTGTACTAACTAAAGTTCGGAAGGTTGCCGAGAATACAGTAACTCTGTTTGCTGACAGAGTATATATTGAGTTACCTAAGCATTCAACATTTCACAAAAGATTATTAATTATAAAACAAAGGATCGGGGATAAGAGAATTGTTGATGCTTTTTTTGAAATTAAAGGTCACGGTAATAATTCTGCTCACAAATTAAATCCGAAAGATGCCACCAAAGAAAATGCACTAAAATCATTAGAGCTAGTTTATATGATTTTAGTGTGGTTTGTAACAGAATATGTTGACGATGAAATTAAAGTCTCACTGTATGATAAGTTTTTAGAGCCAGAAGCTCAAGAAAGATATAAGACTGCGGAGCGTAAATTCATTTACGTACAAACTGTAGATAATAAATCTGGCTTATTCCCAGCTTATGAAGGTGCTCAAAAAGTTGGCGAGGGAACAGTGTCATCCGATGATGTTGAAGCAGACTGGACTCCAAATAGCGAATTTTTACGTTCAGTTGCACCCAAACGAATCAAACAATATATGAGAACTTCTGGTCTTCCATTTAAGCTTGGATGGGTTGAACTAGCATATAAAAAATCAACGAAGTCATGGTTTCATGATTACGAAGTTCACGAAGTATTGAAACGTTCGGGTATTGGTCATCCAAAGAGTTTAGAGGGAAATGAGTGGTTTGAAACTGATTTAGAGACAGCTAAGGAAGCTATTAAAGCAGTAAAAAATGGAAGGTCATTTATTAGTGATGTACCGGCTGAATATATAGCAGATAAATCAGATATTATTCTTAGACCTGAACAAAATGCTGCCGTTGAACAAACTCAAAAAACCTTTAAGAAAAAAGACCGTATGCTTTGGAATGCCAAAATGCGTTTTGGAAAAACCTTAACCTCATTGGAACTTATTAAACAAGAAGGTTTTCAACGTGTTCTAATCATGACACATAGACCAGTAGTCCGTGATTCATGGTTTGAGGACTACAAAAAAATGGAAATGGCGGAAGCTGGGTATTTGTATGGATCAGTTGATAAAGGAGAGAAACTAACCACCTTAAAATCTGGTGACAAACCATTCATTTATTTTGCCTCTATTCAACTTCTTCGTTATAAGGGTGCTCAGACTAATCTTCCAGAGTTTGCCGATATAGATTGGGATTTGATTATTATTGATGAAGCTCATGAGGGCACACAGACTGATCTTAGTGATACTGTTTTGAAAGCCTTGGTCAAAGAAGATCATACTAAAATTTTAGAATTATCTGGAACACCTTTTAACATTCTAGATCAATTCGATCTTGAACAAGTCTATACATGGGACTATGTCATGGAACAGCAAGCTAAGCTGAAATGGGACTTAGAAAAACCAGATCAACCAAATCCATATGAACAGCTTCCAGAGGTACTTATGTATACCTTTGATATGAAGCAAAAAGAAAAATTCACAGATGAAAATAAAGCTTTTAACTTCCGTGAATTCTTTAAGTTTGATGATAGAGGTGAACTTGTTTATAAAGATGATGTAAAACGATTTTTGGATAATATTACGAATCCTGATAGTGAGACCAATTATCCATTTTCAACAAAAGAGTATCGTGAAGAACTACGTCATACCCTCTGGCTCATGCCAGGTGTTAAAGAAGCCAACGCTTTTGAAAAACTTTTAAAAGAACATTCAGTATTTGGAGTTGACTATGAGATTGTTAATGTAGTCAGAAATGATAAAAGTGATAATATTTTAGATAGTTCAGATGATGATCTTGCAAAAGTTCGTAACGCAATAACAGATGATCCGTCTAGGACAAAGACGATTACTTTAACTGTTCGTAAATTAACAACAGGTGTCAATGTTCCAGAGTGGACAGCTGTCATGTTTCTTTCAAATACAAGTAGCTCTATGAACTATTTGCAAGCTGCTTTTCGCGCGCAGACACCATTCTCTCATGAAAAATTAGGGATGAAGAAGCGTTGCTACATCTTTGATTTTGCTCCAGACCGTGCTTTGACAGTAATGGCTGAAAGTGCTCAAATTAACTCAGGTGTTGGTAAGAAATACCCAGCAACAGAAACAAGCAATGTCAAATCTGCTTAACTTTTTACCAATTTTGGGCAAAGGTGATAATGGCATGCAACCTTTTGATGTTGATCGCATGCTAACACAAATTAAGAAAGTATACGCTGAAAAAGCGGTACGTTCAGGTTTTGAAGATGATAGTCTTTATAATGATAGACTTTTGACACTTACTTCTGATGATGCTGAACGTCTTAATAAACTAAATGCTATTGTTGGTAAAACTCAAAAACAAAAAACACCGACCAAGGTGACAATAAATGATAATGGTTTGACTGATGAAGAGTATGATAAGGCTGAACGTGCAAAGAAAAAGCGTCCTCGTGAGCGTAGTCAAGAGGAAAAAGACGCAATGGAAAAACTCAAAGAGGCTCGTAAACAACAGAAAACGATGATTTCTATCTTACGAGGAGTTTCTATTCGTATTCCAATGATGATCTACGGAATGGATGTTGATTTAAGTAAAGATATCACTATCGAAGACTTTGTCAAAGAAGTCGACGACGAATCTTGGAAAGAATTTATGCCTTCTGGTTTTACTAAAGAAATGTTCAAAGAAATTACGGAGTATTACGATGCAGAGGTCTTTATTGAGGCTGGGCGAATCATTCGTCAACGAGCTAAATCTTTTGATAGTCTTGATTTTATTGAACGTGCAGAAGAAATTGCCACTTTATTTGGTAGCTTTAAAAACCCAGATAAGGAGACTGTCTTAACTCCATGGCGCGTGGTCAATATGCAAATTGCTAAAGGAATTGGTGGACTTAATTTCTATGATGATAACTTTGAATCGATGACAGATGGCGCTAAGCCTAATCTTCATTGGGTAGAAACAGAAGTTACGGGGAGTGTTTACCATCCAGATACTAAAATCATTGATATTAATGCTAAAACAGGCCTGTACCCTTTGCATGCTGCTATGTGTCTCTATTATCAATATGTGCAGAATAATAATGATAATCACTTTGATGCCGACAGTGTTTACCGTGGAATCTTAGAAAACAATATCTATGCCATCGCAAAAACACCAATGGCTAAGACGATCACAGAACGAACTTTGACGGGTTATAAGAAATATAAAACTAATGTAGCCTATATTGAAAACTTTTCAAATACCTTGAAATCAAGTATTGAAGAAGGTAAAAACTAGTAGAGGAGGCTTTTGAAAAAGTGAAATTTGATGTTGTGATTGGGAACCCTCCGTATCAGGAGAGTGATGGGGGAGCAAATGCTAGCGCGAGTCCAACTTACCATTATTTTGTTGACGTTGCAAAAGCACTAACTCCTCAATATATTTCACTTATTATGCCGAGTCGATGGTATAGTGGTGGAAAAGGATTAGATTCTTTTCGAGATAAGATGCTATCAGATATACATATCCGTCAAATTTTAGATTTTCCTAATCCAGACGAAGTATTTCCAAGTACAAATATTCGAGGTGGAGTATGCGTAGTGAATTGGGATAAAAGCTGGAATTCTAATAAAAATTTGACACGAGTAATTACTTTTGAAAATAATGTAATAAAAAATGACGTTCAGAGGACAATTAAATTTGATGATCTAGATATTTTCATTCGCGATAGTACTTCTGTTGAAATAATTGAAAGAATAAATAAGGTGACACCGTTGCATGAAGGAAGAATTTCTGATTTTACGTCGCCGCTGAAGCCGTACGGCTTCCGCGGCTTCTTCATCAGAGATGAAAGGTTTCATGCTGATGCATCTATTTTGCAAAATCCAGTAAAATGTTATGGTAAGGGGATCGTCGGCTTTGTAGAGCGGGACGAAATAAAGGTAAAAACAGAGTGGATTGATAAGTGGAAAATCTTTACTGCTCGAGCGAATAATATTGGTACAGAGTTAAATGATGATAATTTTAATACTATAATTGGAGAACCGGGTACAATATGTACAGAAACCTATATAGTCATTGGTGCGGATTTAAACTTAGATGAAGGAGCTACACAGAATCTTTCAAAATATTTAAAAACGAAGTTTTCTAGACTACTTCATGGTATTGCCAAGTCTAGTCATGATGCTGCTAGAACAACATATAAATTTATTCCGCTTCAAAATTTTTCAAATGATTCAGATATTGATTGGTCACAACCAATTGCAAAAATTGATCAGCAATTGTATCGAAAATATGAACTAAGTGAAGAAGAAATTATATTCATTGAAGAAAAGGTAAAAGAAATGGAGTAAGAATGGATATTTCTGCCGTTTATCGTATGGAGTTAATTGAGAAATTAGATAAAACGATTTGGTCAAAGTATACTAGTTACAAAAAGGTTGAGCAATATGTAAAATTAAATCAAACTTTATATGATAATTTTGGAAATGCAAATTTTGATATTGTTTACGTGAATGACAACATTCAATTACTTGATACGTTAGGAAATATTGCACAGGACGAACCTGAAGTGTTAATTAAAATGGCCATTGATTTGGGGATTGAAACCCCTGATTTTATACCATCAATCCCAACTTTTCGAAATAAAATAAAGGACGATTATAAGAATGCTTCAACTAGCTTTGAAAAAGCATTTCAGAACATTGAGAAAAATCCAGCAGATGCAGTTGGGAATGCAAATTCAGTTTTAGAAAGTATTATTAAAGAGATTTTATCAGATAGCCGCTTTACTCATATATCTGTAGTTTCTAATGCTAGTAGTAAGAAGTTAGTTCAAGAAATATTAAAAGTATTTCAACTTAATCCAGATAGTCCTGAATTACCAAGTCAAATGAAATCTATCTCATCTTCATTTGTAACAGTTGCAAAAGCAATAGAGGATTTAAGAAGTGATAATACTCTATTTCACGGTCAGGCTTCTGAAAAGTATTTGATTTCTGAACCCTTATATGCTTATTTTGTAGTTAATGCATGTGCGACTGTTGGTCTGTTTTTAATTGATTTCTATGAGAAAAAATTTCCAAAAATGCAAATGTTGAATGATGATATTTTCGATGAAGAATTACCATTTTAGATTGTCTAATATTAGATACTGAAAGGAAAAGAAATGTTACTTTTTTCTACAATTTTAAAGATTGATAAGTCGTTGACTAGGGATGATTTTTTGAATCTAGTGATTGAATGGAATCAAGGAAGCCCACACGAAAATAATGTTATACCCAATTTGAATTGGGATGGATCCTACAATCAAAAATTTGGTGATGAAACAATCTCACTTGAATTTAAAGAATATAGAAATGAAGAAATCATAGCTGTAAGATATGTAAAAAAACTGGATGATGGTATTATTTGGAAAACAGATTACATCATGAATTTTAAGGACTATAAAATGTCAATCATGTTAGATCGTAGTTTTACTGAAGATGCTATTGGTGTTGATCCTTCATTCACAACTCCATTATTTATTAGATTATTGATTGAAAAAGGATACGTTGTAGATGACAATGATCTTCCTATATTGATGAATCCCCATCTGATTGGCTGTGAGAATCTCAGTGTTTTGACGGCTGTGATAAATGGTACAAAATTCTATGATTTACCGGTAGTTTATGTATCAAAAACATTCTCAAACAATATCCCCATTGATGTCGATAAATTAGCTTATGCTCTTAAAGGAGTAGCACATATCTTTGTTCAAGGAGATCTTGGAACAAATACTTTTATTCGAGAGCAATGTGATAGTACTAACGAGTATAATGGAGCAATTGGAATCTATTATCAATCAGATGTAGTGAAACATAAGAGATTTCTAAATTATGAATATTTTGATCCAACTATAACTAGACAAAACATTGTAAAAGAGATTATAAATTTTACAAATCAGCAAAGTATTGATCCTTTGTACACTTGGGATGGCGTACTAACTTCATTACTTCGAGATCGTTTTGAAAGTCAAAAATCTAAACGTACGAAAGCTGAGAGAACCAAAGAGGAGACAGAAGAACTCCTAGATAGTTTTAGTAATGATTTTGATGAGTTAACGGAAGAAAATGGTCGTTTACGTAGTAGTATTTCTGATCTGGAAAGTGAGTTAGCTTTTTATAGAGATGCTTTCAACAATAAAACTGTTTATGATAGTGGTTTCTTATCTAGTGGAAGTGAAAAAGAATTTTTCCAAGATGAGAAGAAAGAATTTATTCTATCTGTATTATCTGATAGCTTAGCAAGTATTAAAGATAACACACGCAAAAAACATATCGTTCAGGATATTATTCAGCAAAATAATAGTGAAGATGTTCTTAGTAAGAAGAGAGAAGAAGTTAAACGTCTTCTAACTGACTATAGTGGTTTAACAGGAAAGTTGAAGCAAGATTTGAAACAATTGGGATTCACTACTTCTGATGAAGGTAAACATTATAAACTAACTTATTTTGATGATAACCGTTATACTATTACCATGGCAAAAACACCAAGTGATGGCCGAGCTGGGAAAAACAATGTTTCGGAAATAAATAACAAAGTGTTTTAGAAAAAAAGTCATTTTGTATATTTTTAAGAATTGTCCCACACCATAAGCAGATGCCGAACTCAAAGAGTTTTTGAAAAACTTTAAAGGGTGATGGAGTAATCAATTCGCTCATTTTATAGATACAACTTTGTTTCCGTATTTCCTGGGAACTAGTAGAAGGTTAGGAGAAATATGGAAAATAACAACCAACGTGCCCTTTGTCAGCAACTCTGGGCGGGAAATAAATACCTTGTTTTGAGCCATTCCAGCAATATATACAAGGACATTCGCCAATATCTCAAGCAAGAAGTGGTGGAGCTGAGTCAGGTTCAAGAGATGATTGACCGTGCCTGCCAGATTCCAGAGCACAGGGGTCAGGTTTGCAATGCCTTCCAGCATATTTGGGGCTATTTTAAAAAGAAAGCGACTGATGCTGAGCGTAAGGACTATATGTTTTTACTGGAGCGTTATCACTCTGGTCATGCCACCAAAGAAGACTTGATTGCTCAGACGAGAGATTTGCTTGAACGATACCCGAATACTTATCTGCAACATTCAACCTTGCTGAAAGGAGACTCCCATGAGACTTTGGCATGAGGCTTTGATTTCACAACTTCCCCGTCCTCAGCTCTTGGGGCAACATCGAGAGTGCTGTGCCCCTTCGTGGCAATGGCTGGGGCAGAAAGCATGCGACAGTTGACTATGTCTTTACCCACTCGCCTTATCGTCTTTATGCCTACCATCGCTTGATCATGGAGGGGATGGCAGACCGTGGCTACAAGGTCAGTCCAGAGTGGCTGGACAAGAACTACCGTGGGAAGACCTGTCCTCCTTATCAAGACTTAGCAGAGGAAAAGCTGAAAAGTCCTATCTATAGTGAGCATGACCATGCCTACTATGAGGAGTGTCTGGCTAATCTCCGTGATAAGGGGATAGAGCTGGAGTAATATTAAGGATTTTCCCCAATATATAACTCTTTTCGTATTTTTTCGAATAATAAAAATGAGACCTTTAGAATGATTCTAAGGTCTTCTTTTTTATAAGTATTTGAATTTACTTTTAATAACTTTTGAGTTATAATTTAATTGAAAAGAGGTTGCTTGGTGCACACGATTTACTTCTATAAGGACAAAAATGGAAATGAGCCAGTCTTGGATTATATGAGAGAATTGGCCTGTCGAAAAAGTAAGGATAGTCGCATAAAACTCAATAAACTAAACGACTATATCGAGCTACTTAGTCAGCATGGGACTAGAGCTGGTGAACCCTATATGAAACATTTAGAAGATGAGATATGGGAACTAAGACCTCTTCGGGATAGGATTTTATTTGTCGCTTGGCTTGATGGGAGTTTTGTTCTTTTACATCATTTTGTCAAAAAGACTCAAAAGACTCCTAGAAGAGAAATTGAAAAAGCCAAGCGTGAACTGAAGGACTTAAAAGAAAGAGGGTTAAGTGATGAAAAATAGTGCCATTGGGAGTAACTGGAAGGATGTCCGGTCTCAACTCTTCACCAAGGAGGAAATCCTTGAAAGTGATATGCGGGTGGCAATCATGAGTGAATTGATTGAGGCTAGACGTGAGCAAGGAATTAGTCAGAAAAAGCTAGAAGAACTCAGTGGAGTGAGCCAGCCTGTCATAGCTAGAATGGAAACAGGAAAGACCAGTCCTCAGTTAGATACCGTCTTAAAAGTTTTAGCCAGTTTAGGAAAGACACTAGCAGTCGTTCCACTTGAACATGAAAATAGTTGATAGGGATGAAATTACTTGGTTTGCTAAAATCATCCACCGGATAATTTTACCTCCCGTCTGCACTTTTTCAGGGAAATATCAGAATTACAAAAGAAAAATCAACCTATAGTCTTTTCTAATAACAAGCCATAGGTAGCTTTCAATTCACTATTTTTTTTGCGAAGAACTAGCAACCTTGAAAGGTTACTAATCTATATCTATCAAAGGATTTGGGGAATCTTCTCCAAATCTTTTTTTGTTTTTTGAATCGGGATATAGTTTCAAACTATATCAAAGCCTAATTTTTTACAATTATACAGACAGTTTCTTTTCTGTTAAGATAGTTTCAACAACAATTTTTGGAGGACAAAACATGTCAACTACAATTATCGGTTTCCCTCGTTTGGGTGAATTCCGCGAATTAAAATTTACAACTGAAAAATACTTTAGAAAAGAAATCTCAGAAGAAGAACTCTTGGCTGCGGCTAAAGAATTACGTGCAAAACACTGGAACATCGTCAAAGAAAAAGGCATCACTGAAATCCCATCAAATGACTTTTCTCACTATGACAACTTCCTTGATGCTGCTTTCCTTTTCAACGTAGTTCCTGCATCAGTACAAAACTTAGAATTGTCTGATCTTGAACGTTACTTTGCTTTGGGACGTGGTTACCAAGGAGAAAAAGGGGATGTTCGTGCCCTTCCGATGAAGAAATGGTTCAACACTAACTACCACTACATCGTTCCTAAATTTGAAAAAGACACTCAAGTAAAATTGGCTGGTCACAAGATCTTTGATGAGTTCCAAGAAGCAAAAGAACTTGGTCTTAACACTCGTCCTGTCCTTGTAGGTCCATTCACTTTCCTTCAATTATCAGACTATGAAGAAGGCGTGAAAGCAGAAGACTTCGTAGATAGCTTAGTAGCTGCTTACCAAGATGTTTTTGCTAAATTGGCTGAACTTGGTGCAACTCGTATCCAACTCGACGAAGCAGCTCTTGTCAAAGATTTGACAGAAGAAGAAAAAGCACTCTTCTTGAACCTCTACAACAAGCTTTTGGCTGATAAAAAAGGTCTTGAAGTCTTGCTTCAAACTTACTTCGGTGACGTTCGTGACGTTTACGCAGACCTTGTGAAATTGCCAGTAGATGCCATCGGTCTTGACTTCGTTGAAGGTAAGAAAACTCTTGAACTCGTTAAAGGTGGATTCCCAGCTGACAAGACTCTCTATGCAGGTATTGTCAATGGTAAGAACATCTGGCGCAACAACTACGAAAAGAGTTTGGCTGTTCTTGAGCAAATTCCAGCTGAAAACATCGTTTTGACAAGCTCATGTTCACTTCTTCATGTGCCATTTACAACTGCTAACGAAGAATTTGAACCAGCTATCTTGAACCACTTTGCATTTGCAGTTGAAAAATTGGATGAAATCCGTGACTTGGATGCTATCCGCAACGGTCAAGGTGCAGAAGCTCTTGCAGCTAACAAAGAACTCTTTGCGACTGAACGTGTTGGTGAAAATGCGGAACTTCGTGCGCGTATCGCTGGATTGACAGATGCAGACTACACTCGTTTGCCAGCCTTTGCTGAACGTGAAGCTATCCAAGAAGATGCCTTCAAACTTCCAGCCCTTCCAACAACAACCATCGGTTCATTCCCTCAAACTAAGGAAGTTCGTGCTAAACGTTTGGCTTTCCGTAAGGGTGAATTGTCTCAAGAAGAATACGATGCCTTCCTTGCTGAAACCATCGACGAATGGATCAAATGGCAAGAAGAAGTTGGATTTGACGTGCTTGTACACGGTGAATTCGAGCGTAATGACATGGTTGAGTACTTCGGTCAAAACTTGTCAGGTTACCTCTTCTCTAAGAATGGTTGGGTACAATCATACGGTATGCGTGGGGTTAAACCACCAATCATCTGGGGTGATGTGACTCGTCTCAACCCAATCACTGTGAAATGGTCTAGCTACGCACAAAGCCGTACTGACAAACCTGTTAAAGGTATGTTGACTGGACCTGTTACCATCCTTAACTGGTCATTCCCACGTGAAGACATCTCTATCAAGGATTCTACTCTTCAAATCGCTCTTGCTATCAAGGATGAAGTTCTTGACCTTGAAGCCGCAGGCGTGAAGATTATCCAAATCGACGAGGCTGCTCTTCGTGAGAAATTGCCACTCCGTCGTAGCGACTGGTACGAAGACTACCTTGACTGGGCTATTCCAGCCTTCCGCTTGGTACACTCAACAGTAGCGCCAGATACTCAAATCCACACTCACATGTGTTACTCAGAATTTACAGATATCATCAAAGCTATCGACAATATGGATGCGGATGTTATCTCATTTGAAGCTAGCCGTTCAAACCTTGAAATCTTGGACGAACTCAAAGCTCAAAACTTCCAGACAGAAGTGGGTCCTGGAGTTTACGATATCCACTCTCCTCGTGTGCCTAATGAAGGCGAAATCGACCACACCATCGAAGCCATCCTTGCGAAAGTTCCAAGCAAGAAAGTATGGATCAACCCTGACTGTGGTTTGAAAACACGTGGTATCCCAGAAACTAAAGAAAGCTTGATCCGCCTTGTAGAAGCTGCTAAAGCTGCGCGTGAGAAATTGTAAGAGAAGACAATCCTCTCTACACGGTTGATCAGTAAGAAATCAACTAGAAAAGGTTTATACATATGTCACGTCAAACACCGTCCCTCTCATTTGAAGTTTTCCCTCCAAACCCAGAAGTAGGCAATGATAAAATTATTTCTGCACTCCAAAATATGCAGGATTTAGCACCACACTTCATCAGTGTGACTGCAAGTAATAATAAATTTAATATCAAAGAGACGACGGTTCGTTTGGCTGACTATATTCAAAATGACTTGAATATTAAGACCATTGCTCACTTGCCAGCTATCTACTTGACCAAGGACAAGGTTGCTGAAACCATTAGAGATTTGGACAAGGTTGGCGTACAGAAGATTTTGGCCCTTCGTGGAGATATCATTCCAGGGGTTGAGCCACAGAAGGATTTCCGTTATGCGACAGACTTGATTGAGTTCATCAAGGAACAGGCCCCACACTTTGATATCATCGGTGCTTGTTATCCTGAAGGACATCCAGACTCGCCAAATCAAATCTCAGATATCCAAAATCTCAAGAAAAAAGTGGATGCAGGATGCTCTAGTCTAGTAACGCAACTTTTCTTTGACAATGAGCGTTTCTACGATTTCCAAGACAAGTGTACCTTGGCAGGGATTGATGTGCCAATTCATGCAGGGATTATGCCAATCCTTAACCGTAACCAAGCTCTTCGTCTCTTGAAGACTTGTGAGAATATCCATCTCCCACGTAAGTTTAAGGCTATCTTGGACAAGTATGAGAACGACCCTGAGTCACTCAGAGCAGCAGGACTCGCCTATGCTGTAGACCAAATCGTGGACTTGGTAACGCAAGATGTTGCAGGTGTGCATCTCTACACTATGAACAATGCAGAAACTGCCCAATATATTCATCAAGCAACCCATGCCTTGTTTAACCATCAGCCTGTAAAATAAAAAAAGCAGACCATTCTTCTCTGGTGAGAAGAATGGTTCTTTTTTCATAGAAAAGACCGTACATTTTAAGAAAAATATGATAAAATAGACTCTGTACGTACTTGATACAAAGATGAGGGTATTTAGGTTTTAACGATTTTTAATAGTCGATTAATTTTTAATCAAAATCTGAAAATTGGTGTCTATAAAAAATACGAACGAAGTGAGTGTTAAAAGATATTTCACGCTATAGTGGTATCCTAGAGAATAACTCTGTTATTTTCTAGGACGGAATTTTTGAGAGAAAAATAGTTCGGGGAACTATTTTAGCCTGAGCATAAAAATGAAAAGGCGAAGTGCTTAAAAATTAGGGATGAAATTCTCTGGATTTCTAAAATCATCCACTGGATAATTTTACCTCCCGTCCGCACTGTTTCAGTGAAATATTAAAAAGATTCATAATTGAATTTTGGCCTCATTTCTTAGGAAAAAAGATAAGCTTCCTAGCACTCATCGAGTGCGGCGTCACCTTCCTATTTTTCTACAGAAATGTTCGGCAAGCCGAAACGTCCAAAATATCTTGATTTTTGTAGGCAAGGCGTATAATTTTATCAATCCAAAGGGGATTAAAATGACAAAACATGTGTTTCAAACGACTTTTGCGGGTCGTGAGTTGATCGTAGAGACTGGTCAGGTTGCTAAGCAAGCAAATGGCTCTGTTGTGGTACGTTACGGTGAGTCAACTGTCTTGACAGCAGCCGTAATGTCTAAGAAGATGGCAACTGGGGACTTCTTCCCACTCCAAGTTAACTACGAAGAAAAAATGTATGCGGCTGGGAAGTTTCCTGGTGGCTTTATGAAACGTGAAGGACGTCCTTCAACAGACGCTACTTTGACAGCGCGTTTGATTGACCGTCCAATCCGTCCAATGTTTGCGGAAGGTTTCCGTAATGAAGTGCAAGTCATTAATACTGTTCTTTCTTACGATGAAAATGCATCTGCACCAATGGCAGCTATGTTTGGTTCATCATTGGCCTTGTCTATCTCAGATATCCCATTTGATGGCCCAATCGCTGGGGTACAAGTAGGTTATGTTGATGGCCAAATCATCATCAACCCTACTCAAGAACAAGCAGAGCAATCGCTTCTTGAATTGACAGTAGCAGGTACTAAGTACGCTATCAACATGGTAGAGTCTGGTGCCAAAGAATTGTCAGAAGAAATCATGTTGGAAGCTCTTCTCAAAGGACACGAAGCTGTCAAAGAATTGATTGCCTTTCAAGAAGAAATCGTAGCGGCAGTTGGTAAAGAAAAAGCAGAAGTAGAATTGCTTCATGTGGATGCTGACTTGCAAGCTGAAATCATCGCAGCCTACAACAGTGACCTTCAAAAAGCTGTTCAAGTAGAAGAAAAATTGGCTCGTGAAGCTGCGACTCAAGCGGTAAAAGATCAAGTAACTGCAGTTTACCAAGAAAAATATGCGGACCACGAAGAATTTGACCGTATCATGCGTGACGTGACTGAAATCTTGGAACAAATGGAACATGCTGAAGTGCGCCGTTTGATCACGGAAGACAAGGTTCGTCCTGATGGTCGTAAGGTCGATGAAATCCGTCCTTTGGATGCGGTTGTTGACTTCCTTCCTCGTGTGCACGGTTCAGGTCTCTTTACTCGAGGACAAACTCAGGCTCTTTCTATCTTAACCTTGGCTCCAATGGGTGAAGCTCAAATCATTGATGGCTTGGACCCAGAGTACAAGAAACGCTTTATGCACCACTATAACTTCCCACAATACTCTGTAGGGGAAACTGGCCGTTATGGTGCGCCTGGTCGTCGTGAAATCGGACACGGTCGCCTTGGTGAACGTCTGCCTTGCTCAAGTTTTGCCAAGCTTGGAAGAATTCCCATACGCTATCCGTTTGGTAGCAGAAGTATTGGAATCAAACGGTTCATCATCTCAAGCATCTATCTGTGCGGGAACTCTTGCCCTTATGGCTGGTGGTGTGCCAATCAAGGCGCCAGTAGCAGGTATTGCTATGGGTCTCATTTCTGATGGAAACAACTACACAGTATTGACAGACATCCAAGGTTTGGAAGACCACTTTGGAGATATGGACTTCAAGGTTGCAGGGACTCGTGAAGGGATTACGGCCCTTCAGATGGATATCAAGATCCAAGGGATTACAGCAGAAATCTTGACTGAAGCTCTTGCACAAGCTAAGAAAGCTCGTTTTGAAATCCTTGATGTCATTGAAGCAACTATTCCAGAAGTTCGTCCAGAATTGGCTCCAACTGCTCCGAAAATTGATACTATCAAGATTGATGTGGACAAGATTAAGATTGTCATCGGTAAGGGTGGAGAAACTATCGACAAGATCATCGCTGAAACAGGCGTTAAGATTGATATCGACGAAGAAGGTAACGTGTCTATCTACTCTAGCGACCAAGATGCCATCAACCGTGCTAAAGAAATCATTGCTGGTTTGGTTCGTGAAGCAAAAGTGGACGAAGTTTATCATGCTAAGGTAGTTCGTATCGAGAAATTTGGTGCCTTTGTCAACCTCTTTGACAAGACAGATGCCCTTGTACACATCTCTGAAATGGCTTGGACTCGTACCAATAATGTCGAAGACTTGGTAGCCATCGGTGATGAAGTCGATGTTAAGGTCATCAAGATTGATGAAAAAGGACGTGTGGATGCTTCTATGAAGGCACTCTTGCCTCGTCCACCAAAACCTGAACATGATGAAAAGGGTGAGAAGTCAGAAAGACAGCACCGTCCACGTCATCACAAGGACCACAAACCAAAGAAAGAATTTACTCATAAACCAAAAGATTCAGAATAAGAAAGGAGAAATGTATGGGATGGTGGCGTGAAACCATTGAAATCGTAAAAGAAAATGATCCAGCGGCTCGCACTACCTTGGAAGTCTTGCTGACCTATCCGGGTGTCAAAGCCTTAGCTGCCCACCGTCTCTCTCATTTTCTCTGGAAACATGGCTTTAAGCTTTTAGCTCGTATGCACAGCCAGTTTTGGCGTTTTTGGACGCAGATAGAGATTCACCCTGGTGCTCAGATCGAATCAGGTGTCTTTATTGACCATGGAGCAGGACTTGTGATTGGGGAGACAGCTATCGTTGAAAAAGGTGTTCTTCTCTACCATGGGGTTACTCTTGGTGGGACTGGGAAGGATTGTGGCAAACGCCATCCGACCATTCGTAAAGGTGTTCTCATCTCTGCTCATGCCCAAGTCATTGGACCCGTTGAAATCGGTGAAAATGCCAAGGTCGGTGCTGCAGCGGTTGTTGTGGCAGACGTACCTAGTGATGTAACAGTCGTCGGTATTCCAGCCAAGATTGTCCGCGTTCATGGGCAAAAAGATGAGCTAACTATTCATGAAGTTGAAGAAAAACGTGAATACTACGTCAATAAACTTGAGCAGGCGAGAGATGCCAGTCACAGGTCGTCTGGTTTATAGAGGATACCTATATGATTCAAGCAAGAAACAAGTTAAGCCAAGAGGAGCTATCTGAAGCGAAAAAACTAATTAACTGTTGCCAAGCCTATGATGGAACTTATCGTGATCCTTATCTTTCTAACATGCTCAATTTTAACCCCGATATGCCCGCCTTTTTCCTTTATTATGAAAAAGGTGAACTTGTTGGCCTATTAACCGTCTATGCAGATGACCAAGATGTGGAAGTAGCGATCCTGGTCCACCCCAATCATCGTCGTCAAGGAATTGCGCGGGCTTTGTATAGAAGTTTTGAGAAAGAAACGGCATCTTATCCAATTGAGTCTGTGACTTTTCAGACAGAGCGTGTTTTTCTAGAGCGCCATCTTGATTTTGTCAACAACTGGGGACTGGTCGAGGATGAAGAGACAGAAACCTGGTTAGGTAAGGATAGAAGACCTTATCCGTTAGCAACTGTTTCCAATCTGGACGTTTTGTTAGCAAATCGTTCCTATCAGAATCAAATTAGTCAGTTAAAATTTCAGGTATTTTCAGAGGAACATGAATCTAAAGAAGTTGTGGATAGATATGTCGCTAAAGCTCTGAAAGATCCAGAAAGTCGCCTATATATTTTATTAAAAAACGGTCAGGTTATTGGAACTTGTACAGTTGATTTATCGAGTAATACGAATTACCTCTATGGTTTAGCAATAGCTGAGCTTGAACGTGGGCAAGGCTACGGAAGCTATCTAGCAAAATCCCTCGTCAACCAACTAATTGAGCAAAATGACAAGGAGTTTCAGATTGCCGTGGAAGATAGCAATGTAGGTGCCAAACGTTTGTATGAAAAAGATTGGCTTTGTAAAACAGACCCAGGTGGTTTATCTGAATGCGAAAGAGTAATAAATGCTATTAGAAGAATTTGAAAATGTGCCTGCTGTTATCGAACCAACTGATCGAAGTATTCGTGGTGGTGGAGAAATCTGTGAGACGATTATTTTTATCTTTTTAATGGGGAAATTGTTGAACGAGTAAAGCAGTTGGAAGGTGTTTACGAAGGTGGCTATCTAACCAATCTAAATGGCAAATTCCCATGGTATATCTATGAAAAATATAGGAATAAGGTAGCCGTTGCTATGGCTCTTATTGGAGCTCCAATGGTTGTTGGACTCTTAGAAGAACTCAAAGCAAGAGGATTTAAGAATTTTATCATTTTAGGATCTTGCGGAGTTCTAGACCAGTCTATTCAAGCAGATAAGATTATCCTACCAAGCTCGGCTTTACGTGATGAAGGTACTAGTTATCACTATGCTCCAGCAAGTGATGAAATAGTCTATGAGCAATCTCTACTCTTAACTATGGAAAAAGCCTTGGATAAAGCTGGCATTGAGCATATTCGAACAAAGTCTTGGACCACAGATGCCTTCTATCGTGAGACAGCTGCTAAAGTCAAACGAAGACTAGCAGCAGGAGCTAGAGTTGTAGATATGGAAGCTTCAGCTATCATGGCCTGGGCCCAATATCGACTAGCCAATGTCTATCAATTTTTCTACACAGCTGACTATGTCGACCATCAAAATCACGAATGGGATGCTAGACGCGAGGATAGAAAAGCGGATGCTATGACTTTCTTTGAGATAGCATTAGTAATTGCTAGAGATTTGGATTGAAACTACTCTCTACTAATAGGTACGAATTGGAATTACTGTTGTCTTGCTTATTTTTCTTGTCCAGCAAGGATTTTGCTGAATGCTTTGATTAGCTTAGGTCTAATCATCTGGGTCTATCCCGCTAAGTGAAGGCGAAGCAGAACTAGAAAGGAACTATAAGAATGGCAGTATATTTTTACGGCTGTATCACCATGGATGGCTACTTGGCAGACAGCCAGCACAGGATAGACTGGCTGCATCAGATTGGTTCTGTAGAGGATACAGGCTATGATGACTTTTACAGGCAAATGGATATCACCATCATGGGCAAGCGGACCTTTGAGGAAATCCAAGATTTGCAAGATGTAGAAAGTTTTTATCAAGCTACGGAAAACTATGTCTTTACGCATGATAGGAACCTACCTGTCAGCAATTACCAGCCAGTAGCTGGGGATGTGGTGGACTTTGTTCACCAGATTGACAAAGGCAAAAATGTCTTTGTGATTGGTGGTAATTCCTTGGTAGGACCGCTCTTGGATGCGGATCTTTTCGACCACCTTATTATTCAGATAGCGCCCCTTATCCTGGGAAAGGGGGTTCCCCTCTTTACCCAAGAGGAAGGGCAGCGCTTTTACCAACTGGATAGCCTCAGACAATTTGGCCCTTTTGCAGAGCTGGTTTTCAGCCGAAAAAATCAGAAATAGAGAAGGGAGTGGACCGCATGATTAAAATTTACGACACCATGTCTCGTGATTTGCGAGAATTTGTCCCAATCGAGGACGGTAAGGTTAAGATGTATGTCTGTGGGCCAACCGTCTACAACTATATCCACGTGGGCAATGCCCGTTCGACAGTAGCCTTCGATACCATTCGTCGCTACTTTGAGTATCGTGGCTATGAGGTTGCCTATATTTCCAACTTTACCGATGTGGATGATAAGATTATCAACCGTGCCAAAGAAGAAGGCATCACACCTCAAGAAGTAGCTGATAAGTATATCGCTGCATTTCGTGAGGATGTTACGGCCTTGGGCGTCAAGCCTGCTACCCGTCATCCACGAGTAGTCGAGTTTATGGCTGACATCATCCGTTTTGTGGAAGACCTGATTGAAAAAGGCTATGCCTATGAGAGTCAGGGCGATGTCTATTTCCGTGTGGAAAAATCCCATAACTATGCTAAGTTGGCCAATAAAAGCTTAGAAGACTTGGAGCTAGGAGCTTCAGGTCGGACAGACGAAGAAACAGTTCGTAAGGAAAATCCTGTAGACTTTGCTCTATGGAAATCTGCAAAACCAGGAGAGATTTCTTGGGACAGCCCTTGGGGTCATGGTCGTCCAGGCTGGCACATCGAGTGTTCGGTCATGTCTACTGAGATTTTAGGCGATACTATCGATATTCACGGTGGTGGAGCTGACCTTGAGTTTCCACACCACACCAACGAAATTGCCCAATCTGAAGCTAAAACAGGCAAGACTTTTGCCAACTACTGGATGCACAATGGCTTTGTCAACATCGACAATGTCAAGATGTCCAAGTCTTTGGGGAACTTCATTACGGTACACGATGCCCTCGAAACGATCGACGGTCAAGTGCTTCGTTTCTTCTTTGCGACTCAACATTACCGCAAACCTATCAACTTTACGGAAAAGGCTGTGCGTGATGCCGAGACCAATCTCAAGTATCTAAAGAACACCTATGAGCAACCATTTACTGGAACTGTAGATTCTCAAGAGTTGCAAGCTTTTAAAGATAAGTTCGTGACTGCCATGGATGAAGATTTCAATACAGCAAATGGTATCACAGTCGTCTTTGAAATGGCCAAATGGATCAACTCAGGTAACTATGATGCAGTGGTTAAGGAAGCTCTTGCAGCTATGTTAGAGGTCTTTGGTATTGTTTGTCGAGGAAGTTTTGGATGAAGAGATTGAAGCCTTGATTCAAAAACGTCAAGAAGCGCGTGCCAATCGTGATTTTGCGACAGCTGACCAAATCCGTGACCAACTAGCTGATCAAGGGATTAAGCTACTGGATACCAAGGATGGAGTGAGGTGGACACGTGATTGATGTCAATCTCATTAACGGGATTGCCCTAGCTTTTGAAGGAGATGCGGTGTATTCTATGTATATTCGTCGTCATCTCATCCTCAAAGGCATGACCAAGCCCAATAAACTCCACCAAGAGGCTACCAAGTATGTTTCAGCCAAGGCTCAGGCTCGTTTGATTTCACTGATGTTGGAGGAGCAAGTCCTGACTGAGAAAGAAGAAGAAATCTATAAACGAGGGCGTAACACCAATAGTCATACCAAGGCAAAGAACGCAGATGTAGTAACCTACCGTATGTCTACAGGATTTGAAGCAGTTATGGGCTATCTCCATATGACAGACAATGTGGAGCGATTAGAAGCTTTGATCTCTTGGTGCATCCAAAAAGTGGAGGAATAGCACATGATTGCAAAAGAACTACTAGATTGGTTTCCAGATGGTAAAATCTTAGATCAGCCAGTAGACAAAGAAGGTTATCTTTGCCTATCTTTGCCAAATAATCAGTGGCTTTTGCTGGAGGAAGCTAGTCTGAGTGAACGTGAAAAACAATTGGTTTCTCTCTTAACCCAGCAGGAACAAACTATCTCGCTCAATCCTTGGTATAGCCATTTGATTGAAGGTAAGGGCCAAGCGCCTCAAACTTTCAAGAAAATACAGCTTGTATATTGCCACCTGTCTTATTTCCAACAGGAGAATCTGTCTTCTTGGTTAGACATGATGCGAACCCTGTTTCCAAATTACTTGACTACGATTCAGGTGGGGAAACCAGGATTATCTCTTTGTTCTCCAGCAGGATAAGTATATCTCTGTTCGTTCGATCTTATCAGATACTCTCGAAGCAGTAGAGTATGACTTTGGTCTTCGTCTGTCGATTATGTTGGGGCAGGTCTGGTCACAGAATACCCACCAATCCTTATCAGAATTGATCAAGGCTGAGCGTGAGCTCTTTAAGACTTGGTGGCGTCAAGGTCATCAAGGGGTTCAGACTTTTTCTCAACTCTATCTGCGGAGCCTTGGAGAAAGCAGGTTGATCTTAGAATTATCAAGGACTACCTTCGTCAGTTGATTCAGGATCAAGACCAGATTCAGGAAATTATTTTGTCTCTTTGGGATAATAGTGCGGTTCTGACAAAAACAGCTCAGCAGTTGTATTTGCACCGTAATTCTCTCCAATACAAGATTGATAAATGGGCAGAACTAACGGGCTTAGAATTAAAGGATTTGACGGATTTAACACTCTGTTATCAACTCATCTTACCAGATATCCTATAAAGTTTTGTGCAAGTTGCACAGAACTTTTTTTGTTTTTTGGTCAACTTGCCATAGAAAGGTAAAGCGTTTTCATTTATAATAAAACTATCAAAAACAAAAGGAGTTCTCCACAATGGTAGAATTAAATCTTAAAAATATTTACAAAAAATATCCAAACAGCGAACACTATTCAGTTGAAGACTTCAACTTGGATATCAAAGACAAAGAATTTATCGTTTTCGTAGGACCTTCAGGATGTGGTAAATCAACTACACTCCGTATGATTGCTGGTCTTGAAGACATCACAGAAGGTACTGCATCTATCGACGGCGTGGTTGTCAATGACGTAGCTCCAAAAGACCGTGATATCGCCATGGTATTCCAAAACTACGCTCTTTACCCACACATGACTGTATACGACAACATGGCTTTCGGTTTGAAATTGCGTAAATACAGTAAAGAAGATATCGACAAACGTGTACAAGAAGCAGCTGAAATCCTCGGATTGAAAGAATTTTTGGAACGTAAACCTGCTGACCTTTCTGGTGGTCAACGTCAACGTGTTGCCATGGGTCGTGCGATCGTCCGTGATGCAAAAGTGTTCTTGATGGACGAGCCTTTGTCAAACTTGGATGCGAAACTTCGTGTATCAATGCGTGCTGAAATCGCTAAAATCCACCGTCGTATCGGAGCTACAACTATCTACGTAACTCACGACCAAACTGAAGCGATGACACTTGCAGACCGTATCGTTATCATGTCAGCTACTAAGAACCCTGCTGGAACAGGTACTATCGGACGTGTTGAACAAATCGGTACTCCTCAAGAAGTTTACAAAAACCCAGTTAACAAATTCGTAGCAGGATTCATCGGAAGCCCAGCTATGAACTTCATCAACGTTAAATTGAACAGTGACCACATCGTTGGTGACGGCTTTAACTTGAAAGTTCCAGAAGGCGCTTTGAAAGTTCTTCGTGAAAAAGGTTATGAAGGTAAAGAATTGATCTTCGGTATCCGTCCAGAAGACGTGAACGCTGAGCCTGCTTTCCTTGAAACATTCCCAGAATCAGTTGTGAAAGCAACTATCTCTGTATCAGAGTTGCTTGGTTCTGAATCTCACCTCTACTGCCAAGTTGGTAAAGACGAGTTTGTTGCAAAAGTTGACGCTCGTGACTACTTGCAAGCAGGTGCAACAGTTGAACTTGGATTTGACCTAAACAAAGCACACTTCTTCGATGTAGAAACTGAAAAAACAGTTTACTAAGATATAAGAAATGATCAAACACTGCTAGAAATCTTCTAGCAGTGTTTTTCTTATAAAGCTCTAGGTTCTTCTAGTTTTCTTATTGTCGAAAAAGTGATAAAATGGTAGGAAGAACTGGAGAGTATGCATGCCAAAAGAAGTAATTTATTCTGGCGATGAAGTCGTCGCTTTAACGCAAAAATATTTATCGAAGGAAGATGTGGCTTTTGTGCATAAGGCCTTGGTTTATGCTGTTGAATGCCACAGTGGTCAGTATCGTAAATCTGGCGAACCCTACATCATCCACCCTATTCAGGTAGCGGGAATCTTAGCTAAACTCAAGCTAGATGCTGTCACAGTTGCCTGTGGTTTTTTGCATGATGTTGTCGAAGATACAGATGCTAGCTTGGATGATTTAGAGAGAGTTTTTGGTCATGATGTTCGCATTATCGTTGATGGGGTTACTAAATTAGGGAAGGTCGAGTACAAGTCTATCGAAGAGCGACTGGCTGAAAAACCACCGCAAGATGCTGATGGCCATGTCAGAAGACATCCGTGTTATCTTGGTTAAACTATCTGACCGTTTGCATAATATGAGAACTCTCCATCACCTCCGTAAAGATAAGCAGGAACGAATTTCTAGAGAAACCATGGAAATCTATGCTCCGCTTGCTCACCGACTAGGGATTTCAAGTGTTAAGTGGGAGCTTGAGGACTTATCATTCCGTTATCTCAATCCAACAGAGTTTTACAAGATTACTCATATGATGAAGGAGAAGCGTAGAGAGCAGGGAAGAACTTGTTGATGAAGTTGTGACCAAGTTGGAGGAATATACTTCTGAGCGAAATCTCACAGGAAAAATCTACGGTCGTCCAAAGCATATCTACTCTATCTATCGTAAGATGCAAGATAAGAAAAAGCGTTTCGAGGAAATCTATGATCTGATTGCCATTCGCTGTATCTTAGAGACTCATAGTGATGTCTATGCCATGTTGGGTTATGTTCATGAGCTTTGGAAACCAATGCCTGGTCGTTTTAAGGATTATATTGCTAACCGAAAGGCTAATGGTTACCAATCTATCCACACCACTGTTTATGGACCAAAAGGTCCTATTGAATTCCCAGATTCGTACCAAGGAAATGCACGAGGTTGCCGAGTACGGGGTTGCGGCTCACTGGGCTTATAAAAAAGGAATCAAGGGGCAGGTTAACAATAAAGAATCTGCCATTGGTATGAACTGGATTAAGGAGATGATGGAACTCCAGGACCAGTCCAATGATGCTAAGGATTTTGTAGATACGGTCAAAGAAAATTACCTAGCAGAAGAAATCTACGTCTTTACTCCAGATGGAGCTGTTCGTTCACTTCCAAAAGACTCTGGACCTATTGATTTTGCCTATGAAATTCATACTAAGATTGGCGAAAAAGCAACAGGCGCTAAGGTAAATGGGCGAATGGTTCCTCTCACTACAAAACTGAAAACAGGGGATCAGGTTGAAATTATTACCAATCCAAATTCCTTTGGACCAAGTCGTGACTGGCTTACCATGGTCAAGACCAGCAAGGCTCGGAATAAGATTCGTCAGTTCTTTAAAAATCAAGATAAAGAATTATCGATCAATAAAGGTCGTGAAATGCTCATCAGTCAGTTTCAAGAACATGGCTATGTGGCTAATAAATTCATGGATAAGCGACACATGGATGAGGTTCTCCAAAAAACTAGCTACAAGACAGAAGAATCTCTCTTTGCTGCGATTGGTTTTGGAGAAATTGGTGCTATCACCGTCTTTAATCGCTTAACTGAAAAAGAACGCCGTGAAGAAGAGCGTGCTAAAGCTAAGGCAGAAGCAGAAGAGCTGGTTAAGGGGGCGGCGAAGTCAAGGTAGAGAACAAGGATACGCTTAAGGTGAAGCATGAGGGTGGGGTTGTCATCCAGGGTGCTTCTGGTCTCTTGGTCCGGATTGCCAAATGTTGTAATCCTGTTCCAGGCGATGATATCGTTGGTTATATTACCAAAGGTCGAGGAGTTGCCATCCACCGTGTTGACTGTATGAACCTTCGTTCGCAGGAAAACTATGAGCAGCGTCTTTTAGATGTTGAGTGGGAGGATCAATTCTCAAGTAAAGAATATATCGCACACATTGATATCTACGGTCTCAATCGTACAGGTCTTTTGAATGATGTGTTACAAGTCTTGTCAAATACGACCAAAAACATCTCTACTGTAAACGCCCAGCCTACCAAGGATATGAAATTTGCAAATATTCACGTTTCTTTTGGAATTTCAAACCTTTCAACTCTGACAACAGTAGTTGATAAGATTAAGAGTGTACCAGAAGTTTACTCAGTAAAACGGACCAATGGTTAAGTTGGCTCGATAGGTCTAGAAAGGATTTTTATGAAAATCGTTGTTCAGCGAGTCAAACAAGCTCAGGTCTCCATTGAGGGGCAAGTTTATAGCCAAATCAAGCAAGGTTTATTACTTCTAGTGGGAGTTGGTCCTGAAGACCAAGCAGAAGATCTAGACTATGCGGTGAGAAAGCTCGTCAATATGCGTATATTTTCAGATGCAGAGGGAAAGATGAACCTGTCAGTCAAGGATATTGAGGGGGAAATCCTCTCTATCTCTCAATTCACTCTGTTTGCAGATACAAAGAAGGGCAATCGACCAGCATTTACAGCTGCTGCCAAACCTGATATGGCTGAGGCTTTTTACCAAGACTTAAATCGAGAACTAGCCAAGGAAGTTCCTGTTGAGACAGGTGTCTTCGGAGCTGATATGCAGGTGGAACTGATCAATGATGGTCCAGTAACCATCATCCTAGATACCAAGAATAGATAAGAAAAAAACCAAGCATACAAGCTTGGTTTTTGTTTATCTATAAAATCCCTAAAAGACAAAGCTTCTAGGGATAAGGGGAGTCAGTTCATTTTTTCAACATAGAGTTGCTTAGCGATTTCGAGGCTGACTTGAAGTTCTTCATTGTTGTGAATCAGAGTAAAAAGTATTACTGAAGCCATCAAACTGTTTGACTTGAAGTTGGTCTCCAATATGGATGCCATGTTTTTCCAAATATTGAAGAAGTTCAAAGCTATCATGGACTCTTGTGAGAAGGTAGCTTCCTGCTTCTTTGATATCAGAAAGTGGCAGGTTATTGATCTCAACCAGAAGTTCACCCTTGGCAGGAATAGTACCACCATGAGGACAGGTCTTTGGAAAAACCTAACATACTTTTCCAATCTCTCCACAAAAAAAGTCTGAAACCGTATGTTCTAATACCTCAGCTTCATCGTGAATCTGGTTGCTGGTATAGTCTAGATGGTGAACTAGAAAGACCTCTATCAGTCGATGCTTACGATAAAGCTCAGAGACCAGCTTTAAACCAATATCCGTTAGTATATAGCCATTTTTCTTTATTTTTTTAATATAAGATTTTTCAGCCTGCATGCGCTTGATCATTTCGGTTACAGCTGGAGGTGATACCTGCATTCGAGTAGCGATTTCCTTATTGCTAATCTTAGGAACTTCCATGCCAATCTCATAAATACATTTTTAAGTAATCTTCTTTATTTGGTGTCATTCGCATTTCCTTGTTTATTATCTCCATCTAGTATACCAAAAAAAGCTAGATTTCTCTAGCTTTCTGTCTTGTTACAAGTGGGCTTTCTTTTAGTCAAGCGACTTTGCTGCTTCAATGGCTGCTTCAAAGTTTGGCTCGCTGTTGATATTGTCTACGTATTCAACATAGCGGATGGTGTTGTCGGTATCGAGAACAAAAACGGCTCGAGCAAGCAGATGCCATTCATTGATTAAGAGGGCATAATCGCGTCCAAAGGAGTGGTCGAAGTAGTCTGAGAGCATGATGGCATTTTCAATTCCTTCAGCACCACACCAGCGTTTTTGAGCAAATGGAAGGTCCATTGATACTGTTAGGACTACAGTATTGTCCAAGCTAGCCAGTTCTTCATTAAAGCGACGAGTCTGAAGTGAGCAGATACCTGTATCGATAGAAGGGATAACACTCAAGATTTTTTTCTTGCCTTCAAAGTCAGCCAGTGATTTTTTAGAAAGGTCAGTTGTTGTTAGAGAGAAGTCAAGAGCCTTGTCTCCTACTTGTAGTTGTTTTTCCTGTAAAAGTCACAGGATTTCCAAGGAATGTAGTCATAAGCTACTCCAATCTTTTTTTCTTTCATTTTACATTGAAACGTCAGATTTTTCCCAATAATTTGACCGGAATTTGAATCAAAAAAACGCCAATTCCGTGAGAACGACGTTTTTTAAATGTTTATTTTGCCAATCCTTCAGCAATCTTGTCAAGGTTGTATTTCATCATGTTGTAGTAGCTGTCGCCTTCTTTACCTTGTTCTGCGATAGAGTCAGTAAAGATTTGTGCGTAGATTGGGATGTTTGTGTCTTGTGAAACAGTCTTCATTGGACGATCATCGACACTGGACTCAACAAATAGTGATGGGACTTTCATTTGGCGAAGTTTTTCAACCAAGGTCTTGATTTGGTCAGGAGTTCCTTCTTCTTCAGTATTGATTTCCCAAATATAGGCACTTGGGACACCGTAGGCTTTAGAGAAGTATTTGAAGCATCCTTCACTGGTTACGATGAGTTTTTTCTCAGCAGGAATATTGTCGAATTTAGCTTTAGCTTCCTTGTCAAGTTTGTCTAGCTTATCAGTATATTCTTTGAGATTTTTTTCGTAAAATTCTTTGTTGCTAGGGTCTTTAGCGCTCAATTGTTTTGCGATGTTTTTAGCAAAGATGATCCCATTTTCAAGGTTGAGCCAAGCGTGTGGGTCTTCTTTGCCTTTTTCGTTTTGACCTTCAAGGTAGATAACATCAACGCCTTCGCTGACTGCAAAGTAGTCTTTGTTTTCAGTTTTTCTTGGCATTTTCTACCAATTTTGTAAACCAAGCATTTCCACCTGTTTCAAGGTTGATACCGTTATAGAAAATCAAATCAGCTTGAGAAGTTTTCTTGACGTCTTCAGGTAGTGGTTCGTATTCGTGTGGGTCTTGACCAACAGGAACGATACTGTGAAGATCAATCTTGTCACCAGCAATATTTTTTTAGTAATATCAGCGATGATTGAGTTTGTGGCAACAACTTTTTAGTTTTTTTGACCAGAAGTCGCATCTTTTTTTCCACTAGCACATGCTACAAGAGCAATGACGGAAAGAAAGAGAACGAGTAATGTACCTAATTTTTTTCATTAGATCCTCCAATTTATTGGGGCTTTTGCCCCTTATTTTAACAAATGTTTATTTTTTTCAGTTTCAAATATCGTTGTTTTGGAGCGATAAAGAAGCTAATGAGAAAGAAACTAGCGACTGTAAGCACGATACTAGAACCTGCTGCAACGTTAAAGCTATAGCCGATAAAGAGTCCCAAAACTGAAGCTGTAGCTCCAAAGGTTGAGGAAAGGAAAATCATACTTTTTCAGGCTATTAGCATACAGATAAGCAGTTGCGACTGGGGTAATCAGCATGGCTACAATCAGGATAGTTCCGACACTTTTGCATGGCTGTCACAGACACGAGAGTTAGGAGTACCATGAGTAAGTAGTGATAGAAATTGACAGGCATTCCCATGGCTTTTAGCCAAGAGTTCATCAAAGGACGTTATCAAGAGTTGCTTGAAGAAAATCCAGATTAACAAGAGAATGGTCGCCCTACACCCATAGTAATAAACATATCTGTATCTTGAACAGCAAGAATATTACCAAAAAAAGGATATGGAAAAAGGTCAGTTGAACTTTTTAGCGACACTAATCAAGATGATACCGAGGGCTAAGAAAGAAGAAAAGGTAATGCCGATGGCGGTATCGCTTTTGACAATCGAGTTTCCCTTGATGTAGGTAATGATGATAGCGACTAGCAGTCCAAAGACAATGGCTCCGATAAAGAAGTCAATGCCCAAGATGAAGGAGAGGGCTACACCTGGTAAGACAGCATGTGAAATGGCATCTCCCATGAGTGACATCCCACGTAGAATGATGAAACATCCTACAGCTCCAGCTACGACCCCGATAACAATAGCTGTTATCAAGGCATTTTGTAAGAAATGGAATTTTTTTGCAATCCATCTATAAATTCTGCAATCATAGGTCACCTCCATTGAAAAAGAGTCGATTACCGTAAGCTTCTTTTGAGATTGGCTTGGGTAAAGGTTTCTTTGGTCGGACCAAAAGCAATCACTTCTCGATTGACAAGCAAGACTTGATCGAAGTAGTTGGGAACCTTGCTGAGGTCGTGGTGGACGATGAGAACCGTCTTCCCAGCTTTTTTCAGATCTCTCAGCGTATTCATGATAATCTCTTCACTGACTGAGTCAATCCCCACAAAGGGTTCATCTAAGAGGATATAGTCGGCTTCCTGCACCAAACATCTGGCAATCAAGACCCGCTGGAACTGACCTCCAGACAGTTGACTGATTTGACGTTCAGCGTAGTCAGCTAGGTCGACGATTTCAAGGGCCTCTTGCACTTTCTTCCAATGTTTAGCATTTAAACTTCGAAAGAGAGAAATAGAGGGAAATAGTCCTAACGAGACGCATTCCTTGACCTTGATGGGAAAGTTGTAGTCGATATTGATTTTTTGTTCGACATAGGCGATTCGATGTAAGGATTTTTTAACTTCCTTGTCATCGAGAAATGCCTGACCTTGATGTGGGATAATTCCCAGCATACCTTTTAATAATGTTGATTTCCCAGCGCCGTTTGGACCAATAATTCCGGTAATCGTTGGTCCTTGGAGCACTAGTGAAATATCCTTTAGTGCCAACGTTTCTTTGTAGGAGACACTGAGGTTTTCGATACGTATCATACAGTTATATTCCTCCTATCTTTTAATATACATTAAAATAAAAATTAAGTCAAGTTAATTTTTGTAAATATTTAAAATATTAACTAGAAAACAATCAGGAGAAGACGGTATTTTTTTAATTGCATTCCCCTAGTGATTTTTTTGCTAAGCTAGGAATAAGTGAAAAATAGGAAAGCGAGAACAAGATGACACGTTATCAAGATGATTTTTTTATGATGCTATAAATGGTGAGTGGGAAAAGACTGCTGTTATTCCAGCCGATAAATCGAGAACAGGTGGTTTTATCGACCTTGACGAAGAAATTGAAGAGTTGATGCTAACGACGACTGACAAATGGTTGGCAGGAGAAGATCTTCCAGAAGATCCTATCCTAGCAAACTTTGTCAAATACCACAGCATGGTGAGAGATTTTCGATAAGCGAGAAGCTGATGGAATTGAGCCAGTTCTTCCTTTATTGGAGGAATCTAGGATTTGGAAAGTTTTGCGGATTTTCGCAAGTAAACTAGCAGAGATTTGAATTAGCTGGTAAAACCAAACTTCCTTCCATTTGGTGTATCACCAGACTTTATGGATGCTAGAACCAATGTTCTTTGGGCTAGTGCTCCAGGAACAATCTTGCCTGATACAACCTACTATGCGGAAGACCATCCACAGCGTGAGGAATTGTTGAACCTTTGGAAAGAAAGTACTTCTAATCTCCTTAAAGCCTATAACTTCTCAGATGAAGAAATCGAAGATCTTTTTAGAGAAAACGATTGGAATTGGACCGCCGTATCGCGACTGTGGTCCTTTCAAACGAAGAGAGTTCAGAATACGCCAAACTCTACCATCCATATTCTTATGAAGATTTCAAAGAAAGTTTGCCCCTGCTCTACCTCTAGATGACTTTCTTTCCAAGCTGTTCTTGGTCAAGTTCCTGATAAGGTCATTGTAGATGAAGAACGTTTCTGGCAAGCAGCAGAGCAATTCTATAGTGAAGAAGCTTGGCCTCTACTCAAGGCAACCTTGATCTTAGGTGTAGTCAATCTTTCAACGAGCTATTTGACAGATGAGATTCGTATCTTGTCAGGTGCCTACGGACGAGGCTCTTTCAGGAGTTCCAGAGGCTCAAGACAAACGTAAGGCAGCTTACCATTTAGCTCAAGGACCATTCAAACAAGCCCTCGGCCTTTGGTATGCCCACGAAAAATTCTCTCCAGAAGCTAAGGCGGACGTAGAGAAAAAAAAGTGGCGACCATGATTGACGTCTATAAGGAACGTTTGGCTAAAAAAATGACTGGCTGACTCCTGAAACTCGAGAAAAAAAGCCATCGTCAAACTCAATGTCATCAAGCCATATATTGGTTATCCAGAAGAGCTACCAGCCCGCTACAAGGACAAGGTTGTTGATGAATCTGCTAGCGTCTTTGAGAATGCCCTAGCCTTTGCGCGTGTGGAAATCAAGCACAGTTGGAGCAAGTGGAATCAACCAGTTGACTACAAGGAGTGGGGAATGCCTGCTCATATGGTTAATGCCTACTACAATCCACAAAAGAACTTGATTGTCTTCCCAGCCGCTATCTTACAGGTTCCTTTCTATGACTTACATCAGTCATCTTCTGCTAACTACGGTGGGATCGGTGCAGTTATCGCCCACGAAATCTCTCACGCCTTTGATACTAATGGAGCTTCCTTTGATGAAAATGGAAGTCTCAAGGATTGGTGGACAGAGAGCGACTACACAGCCTTTAAAGAAAAAACACAGAAGGTTATCGACCAGTTTGATGGCCAAGAATCTTACGGCGCAAAAATCAATGGGAAATTAACTGTATCCGAAAACGTTGCCGACCTTGGAGGAATCGCTGCAGCGCTAGAAGCTGCTAAGAGAGAAGCAGACTTCTCAGCTGAAGAATTCTTCCATAACTTTGCTCGTATCTGGCGTATGAAAGGCCGTCCCAGAGTTGATGAAACTCATAGCTAGCGTTGACGTGCACGCGCCAGCTAAACTCCGTGTCAATGTCCAAGTGCCAAACTTTGATGACTTTCTTTACGACCTATGATGTCAAAGAAGGCGACGGCATGTGGCGTTCACCAGAAGATCGCGTGATTATTTGGTAATGAATCCAATCTAATACTAAAAATCTGTAAATCTGCATAGGATGGGCTAAAGAGGTTAACATGAAGAAATTTTTAATGATGCTTTCATCTATTCTTTCTATTTTTGTTTTAGCATCTTGTGGTGCAAACAAAAAAGAGGAAAAAATAGAACCTTCGGCAACACAATCATCTTCGACCAAAGAGGAACATAAGGAAACCTCTACGAAGTCAGAGAGCCAAACTAGTAGGAGTTCTTCAATGGCAACGCCGTCAACAACAATGGAAAAGAAAAGTGAAACAGGAAAAGATTTGTACGAGGGAGTAATAGAGCGGTACAATCATTTTACAGACCTTTTAAAGCAAGGGAATAGAGAAGATTTATACGAGGAAAATAAACAACACAAGATTGCATCAGAAGAATATGGCATGATTTTCTCTCGAATGGATTATCAAAATGCACCAGACTTTAAATATGCCCTTGTTGATTTGAATAAGGATGGTCAAGACGAGTTGCTTATTGGGGACGAAAAATTTGTTTCAGCCATTTATTATTTAGAAAATAAACAACCTAAGTTGCTTCACACAGCTTATGTAGCTTCTGCAGGTGGCTTTCGTTCCAGTTTAGTCATTTATGAAAATGGCCAAGTTATATATGCAGACTGGCAGTCAACACGACCAGAAATGAACTTGACTCTCTATTCGTTTGATAAAAATGGAGTACAGAAGGTTAAAGAAGCAACTATTCAAATCGGTGGCAATGAAAAAGTAGAGCAAGTCTTAGAGATTTCTTCTAATGAAGTTGATTTAGCTAAATTTGATTGGAAAGAACTCGAGCGGGTCAACTAGTACTTGATAAAATTTAAAACTAGGCTAGATTCTGACGTCATAAAATAGCAGTACACAAAAACCAAGGATAAAAAATTCCTTGGTTTTTTGCGTACTAGAAGAAAGGATTGAAGGTCTTTTCTTATTTTAAAATTCATAGTAAAATATCCCTCTGTATCAAGATAACAGGAGGATTTTTATGTCTCAAAAGACTATTAACATAGGCTACGCCCGTGTATCTACTCATAAGCAAGACCTAGGATTGAAAGTGCAAATCGAAGCTCTCAAACATTGCGATAAACTTTTTATAGAAAAGGAATCTGGTGCAAATAACACTCGTCCTGAACTCACAAAAGCCTTAAAACTGGCCTCTGACTTTTCGAAAGATGGCAAGCAGGTTACTTTCACTATCTATAAGTTAGATAGACTGACTCGATCTATGTTTAAGCTGCTAGAACTTATTGAACTATTTAATGAATCTAATATTCACCTAGTCAGTTTGCATGAAAAACTAGAAACAGGTTCTCTTATTGGCAGGTTACTTTGCATCATTTTAGGCTTTGTGGCAGAAAATGAGCTGGAAAATCTGAGATTTCGCACAAAAGAAGGACTTCGAAAAGCTAAGGAAAATGGTGTTAGATTAGGAGCAAAACGGATTTCAAAAGAAAAGGAGGAGCGCATACTTAACAAATATCTACATTCAAATATAAGCATACGTAATATTGCAAAAGCTGAACAAATTTCTACATCAACCCTATATAAAGTGTTAGAACGTAATAAAGTTGCGAACAATCGTCAAAAAAAACGGAAAATCATTGCTAAAAATAGGGAAAAATGGTAGAATAAAGCCGTAAATTTGTTTCGATTAACGACCGTTTGATAAAACAGTCAAAACAACAATATGAATATTTTAAAAAATGCGAGTTTAACAGTGTTTTTAACCTGTATTAGACTGGTATTTTTTTGTGTATCGTTTAACGGTCGTTACGCGATACACTTAGTTCCCTATCTCTAAAGGAGGTAGCTAGTTTTTGGCAACAAAAAATTTAAAAATTATTAAGATATGTAATAGTATGATAGCTGTATTGTTCAGTTAATGGATGAAGGTTCATTTAAGGCTTCTATCAAGAACATTAAATGTTTAGAGAATGAGTTGGCTCAAAATTTTGCTTTTGTGGTCTTGAAAGGAAGTTGATTTTGTCATTTTATAAGCCTAAAAAGGCAATTTTATATTCCTGAGGAGGAAAAATTATGAATAAACTCACTAAACTAGGTATTGTTACCTTCTCTGCTGTCACTCTTAGTGCTGTAGTGCCAACTTTGGTGCATGCCGAGGAAAACGTTGCGCCGCAGCCAAATGTTGCTGTTAAACCCTAATACTGCTCAACCAACACCTGCGCCAAAACCAGCAGAAAATCCTCAACCAGAGGTTAAACCTACAGAGCAACCACAGCCTACTCAGCCAGTAAAACCAACTGAGAACAAGCCGGTTGAAAATAAATCTGCTGAAACACCTGTTCCAACTCCAAAACCAGCAGAAAACCCTCAACCAGAGGTTAAACCTGCAGAACAACCGCAGGAAAATAACATAAAATCGGTGAGAAAATGGCGACTAGCTGACGGAAGCTTTCATGAACACCCTATTCTTACTTACGCAGATATTGTAGCACCACTCCCTATCAGTGATATGAAGCAAACTCCTATCAATGGAATATGGACTGCTGAAAAAGATTTTGTCAATAACAAACCACGATTAACTCTGTTTTGGGGCAGTGGGAATAGGTATTTCGAAGAAAATGGGAAGGAATTTTCTCGTGAAGAATTGATGAAAAGCACTATGTATATGTATCCGATTCGAGTGAAAATTCCAGAATTGGAAGGTAGAAACTATGAAGCGTATACAATTTATACAGGTATATCGGATAAAAAAACAGGACATGTTGAACTAAACAAAAACACTAACATCACAGGTGAAGGTTACATGGTTTTCCGCACTAAAAAAGAAGACAATGACGTGGAAGTCTATCAATTTTCGAAAAATAGGCAGTTAGCACCACTTTATAGCAGCCGTCAGCTAAATGAGAGAGGAAGAAGCGTGGGAGAGTTTGGTTTATCCGCAGAAGTTTATCAAACTTACGTTTTCTTGTTTAAGAACCCTGCTGAAAAACCAGCTGAGCAAGTAAAACCTGAGGTTAAGCCAAGCGAGCAACCTAAGCCAGACAAGCAACCAAGTGTTCCTACTGTTCCAGCTGATCAACCACAGCCTACTAAGCCAGTACAACCAGTAGAGAAGCCAAGTGAACAGCCTAAGCCAGACAAGCAACCAAGTGTTCCTACTATTCCAGCTGATCAACCACAACCTGCTAAGCCAGAGAAACCAGCTGAGAAGCCAAGTGAAAATCCTGTAAATCCAGTTACACCAGTTGCTCCAATAACACCAACAACTCCCGTAACGCCTACGCTTAATCCAGCCATCCCAAACAATACTCGTGTTCTTTCGAACAAAGCTGGAAGCGTTCGAGTACATGGTTCAGAAGCAACACTCAAAAATGTCAGCTATATCAAGGTAGAAGAAACCAAGCCGACTTCACTTGAATCAAAAGATTACAAGGCCTTCGACATTCATCTGTATGACGCGAATGGTAAAGCTATCCAGCCAAACGGCATGGTTCTAGTAAGTCTTTCTGCCGATAAGCCAGTTGAAAATGTTTACTATGTTGCTCCAGACGGTACTTTACAGGCATTGAAGTTCAAACAAGATACAGATAAGGTGACTTTTGAAACAAATCACTTTAGTATCTATGCTATGACTTTCAAAGTTGCCGCAAGCCGTGATAACGGAGGTAGTACAACTCCTGTTCCAGTTGTAAATAGTAGTAATACTCTAACAACCACAGAACAAAAAGGAAATGACGCAAGTAGTACAAAAACTCAAGCTGAGCCGTTAGCAACTAAGACTGAAACTATTTCGAAACAAGTAGCTAAGACTTTGCCAAATACTGGAGAAAATAACTCAATTTCTCGCTACCCTATTTGGAATGTTAACTCTAACTGCTGGATTATTTAGCTTTCGTAAGGAGTCAGAATAACTCCAATTCATAGTTTATATATCAATTATTTTAGACTGTGAAAAAATCAATTTGAGGAGATGATTTAGAAAATCTTTTCATGATAAAACGCATAATATCAAATTTTCTACACTTGATATTATGCGTTTTTTATAATTCTAAAATAGTATAAATATAGTGAGATGAAATAAAATCTGAATAAATCGATTGGGAAATTGAAAGTAATTTATAACAATGAATTAGAAGTCATGTTGTACTATTCTAATTTCAAACTGCTATAGTTTACTTAAATTGTGCTATTGATTGTCATCATTTTACTAGAAAAAAGGATTGAAAGTTTTTTCGTGAGCAATAGTCGTAGCTGGACCATGTCCTGGATAGACATTGTAGTTTGGTAAAGTGAAAAGTTGAGTCTGGATACTATGGAGGAGTTGCTCCATGCTACCAGTTGGAAGATCCGTCCGTCCGATTGTTTCACGGAACAGAGCATCACCTGTCAAGACCAAGTGAGCTTGTGGAAAGACGATAGAAACACCGCCGATAGAGTGACCTGGTGTTGGCAAGACAGTGAAACGAAATTCCTCCAGTTGGTATTCTTCGTGAAAGATAAAAGTGTGTTCAGCAGGTTTTGCGACCACATCTGCCATATCATCGTGGCGAGGTAGCCCAGAGAGATTATCGACAGGAGTGTAGAGCCAGCTGGCTTCACTCTCTGCGATATAGACAGGAGGATTGCCAAAAGTCTCGCGAACCAAGTCCAGACTCATAATATGGTCATAATGGGCATGGGTCAATAGAATAGCGCAGATTGGTTTGTTGATCTTCTCGATTGTCTGACGAATGGCTTCCCAATGGCTACCAGGATCGACAACGATGAGGTGATTTTCGCCTTCTAGGTAATAGGTGTTTTCATAGGCAACAGGATTCACGGTTTTATGGATTTTCATGTTAGCTCCAATCTCAAAGAATGCACTAATACTCTTCGAAAATCAAATTCAAACCGCGTCAACGTCGCCTTGCCGTACTCAAGTACAGCCTGTGGCTAGTTTCCTAGTTTGCTCTTTAATTTTCATTGAGTATAAATTAAGTATAGCACAGTTGGGGAGAATAGGTAAGGATTTAGAATGAACTTAAAAACCAGCATGACTAGATGAAGACAGGCTGGTTATCAATTTATCAATATTTTATC